>Ga0209794_1000016_pt1 | contig 490334 bp, 487 predicted proteins | sample EBPBio232013_DNA_FD_185869 | JGI IMG/M metagenome (GOLD analysis project Ga0209794, IMG submission 185869) | Wastewater treatment Type I Accumulibacter community from EBPR Bioreactor in Madison, WI, USA - Reactor 1_5/23/2013_ DNA (SPAdes)... | ecosystem: Engineered > Bioreactor > EBPR >...
GCAGCAACAGCCCGCGCGCGCGGGCCACGCCGCCCTTGCCCCGGCCGCGGGCATGTTCGGCCACGGCCACCCAGGTGCAGCTGGCGGCTCGCCAGACGAGACGGAAGGCGCGGTTGGCGCTGGCGTGGTGGTGCATGAATGCTCCTACAACAATGCAGTTTTCAACTCAGTCACCACCCATGACGTGGGGCGGTTGGTGGTGTGGCCAACACGGCAAACACAGCCGGTGCCGCAGCAGCAGGCCAGCCCCTGTCGCGTGCGTCCACGCCTGACCCAATGCAGTGACGAGATGCACGGCACGATTTCACCCTGATCGGCTGCTCCCCTTATCGATTGAAAAGAGGGGTCATGGGTGCGCCTACTCCCGATTGCCACGCGCGCAACGACGCCAGCACCCGTGCGCCGAGCGCGGCGGCCCTTCACCGGGCCCTGCGGCCAGGGCAGGGAAATTGGCTAGGCGCCGGTGGTTTGCGCTGGGGTAAGGTCAGTTGCACCGCGCCCGCCGGGCGCGCCTGACCACCGGAGGAGACATGACCATCGATGCCACCCACAAGCACGGCCAATGGTCGTCGCGCGTCGGCTTCATCCTGGCTGCCACGGGTTCGGCCGTGGGGCTGGGCAACATCTGGAAATTCCCCTACATGGCGGGGCAGAGTGGCGGCGCGGCGTTTGTGCTGGTCTATTTGGGCTGCATCCTGCTCATCGGCCTGCCCATTTTGGTGACCGAGTGGCTGATCGGTCGGCGTGGGCAGAGCAACCCCATCGCCTCCATGACCAAGGTGGCGCGCGCCGAGGGGCTGTCCAGCGCCTGGGGGCTGGTGGGAGCCACCGGCATCCTGGGGGCGTTTTTGATCCTCTCGTTCTACAGCGTCATCGGCGGTTGGGCACTGGCCTATGTGCTGGATGCCGCGCAAGGCGCCTTCAACGGCTACACCTCGGCCACGGCGGGTGCCGCCTTCGAGGGCTTTCTGGCCAAGCCGGGCTCGCTGCTGGCCTGGCACACCGTCTTCATGGTGCTGACCGTGGGCGTGGTGGCGGCCGGCGTGGCGGGCGGTCTGGAGCGGGCGTCCAAGCTGCTGATGCCGGCGCTGGGCGTCATTTTGCTCATCATGCTGGGCTACGCCATGACCACCGGCGCGTTCGGCCAGGCGGCGCAGTTTCTCTTCACACCCGACTGGAGCAAGGTCAGCGGCAAGGTGTTTCTGGCGGCGCTGGGCCATGCCTTCTTCACCCTGTCGCTGGGCATGGGCATCATGCTGGCTTACGGCTCCTACCTGGGCCAGGGGGTCAACCTGATCCGCGCCGCCGGCATCGTGGTGTTGCTGGACACGGTGATTGCGCTGTGCGCGGGCATGGCCATCTTTCCGCTGGTGTTTGCCCACCACCTGGAGCCGGCCGCCGGGCCGGGCCTGGTCTTCATCACCTTGCCCATTGCGTTTGGCGAGATGACGGGCGGGCTGCTGCTGGGGGTGCTGTTCTTCGTGCTGCTGACGTTTGCCGCGCTGACCTCGTCGATCTCGCTGCTGGAGCCGGTGGTGGCGCTGCTTGAAGAGCGCACCCCGCTGTCGCGCCGCGCCGCCACCATGGTGGCCGGCGTGGCGGTATGGGCGCTGGGCATTGCGGCGCTGCTGTCGTTCAACGTCTGGGCCGATGTCAAGGTGGCGGGGCTCAACATGTTCGACCTGCTGGACCACCTGACCAGCAAGTTCCTGCTGCCGCTGACCGGGCTGGGCATCATCGTCTTTGCCGCCTGGCGGCTGAATCAGGCGACCATCCACCGCGAACTGGATCTGGGTCCCACCGGCGCCATGATCTGGACGGTGCTGACCCGCTTTGTGGCGCCCATCGGCGTGCTGGTGGTGTTCGTCGCCAGCCTATAGTCCGACTCGACTCGACCCCCAAGGGCTCGCCAGCGAGCCCTTTTTTATGGCCTGACCATGGTGCCCGACCTTGCCCTGACCCTGCCGCTGGCGGCCTTGCTGGCCGTGGCGGCGTTTGCTGCCGGTGCGCTCAATGCCGTGGCCGGCGGAGGTTCTTTCCTGACGTTTCCGGCGCTGGTGTTCGCCGGCCTGCCGCCCATTGCCGCCAATGCCACCGGCGCGGTGGCGGTCAGCCCGGGCTACCTGGGCAGCACGCTGGGTTTTCGGCGCGAGCTGGCTGCGCTGCCACCCAGCCGGCTGCGGGCCGAGGCGCTGGTCAGCGCGGCCGGCGGGCTGGCGGGGGCGCTGCTGCTGCTGGTGACCCCGGCCGCGTGGTTTGCGCGCCTGGTGCCGTGGCTGCTGTTGTTTGCCACGGCACTCTTCGCGCTGGCGCCTTACTGGCTGGGTCGGCGGCCCGCCGCCGTCGCGCCGTCGCAGCCCAGGCGGCTGGCCGGCCTGGCGGCGGTGGCGGTCTATGGCGGCTATTTCAACGGTGGCCTGGGCATTTTGCTGATGACGCTCTATGTGGTGACCGGCGAGTCGGACCTCAACCGCGCCAACGCGCTGAAGAACATCAACTCGCTGGTGCTGTCGCTGGTGTCGGTGGCGGCCTTCGCACTGGCCGGCGCCGTGGCCTGGGGGCCGGCCGTGCTGATGGCGGTGGCCGCCACGCTGGGCGGCTGGCTGGGCGCCGACTGGGCGCGCAAGTTGCCCGCCCGCGTGCTGCGCGCCGTGGTCATCGCCACCGGGGTGGTGATGACGGTGGCTTTTTTCCTGCGGTAGGCCATGCGACGGCTGGGCCTGGGTCTTGCACTTGCACTGGTGGCCGGCGCGGCCCTGGCCGGCGAGGCGGGCGACGCGGGTTGGATGGAGGGCCAGCCCAACGCCCGCTTTGCGGCCTGGCTGGGCGCCGAGGATGTGGCCACCCGCGCCATGCTGGCCACGCTGCCCGAGCGCCGCGCCTGGCAGGCGCTGCTGCGGCCGCTGGTGCGGGGCAGCGTCAGCTACCGCGCCCACACCCTGGTGGGCGGCCGCGTGCTGGCGCTGCGCGCGCGCGAGGGCGACGAGGCCCAGTTGGTGGTGCGCGAGGCCGACGGCCGCGAGCGCGTGCTGCTGTCGCCCGACCCGGCGTTTCCGGCCATCACGGCGTTTGCCGTGGCGCCCGATGGCCGCACCGTGGCCGTCAACCTGCGCCGCAAAGACAGCGAACTGACGCGCATCGTGCGGGTGGACGTGGCCAGCGGCCGGTTGCGGCCGGGCCATCTGGACGACGTCTGGGGCGAGTTCGCGGCCACCTGGCGGCCCGACAGCGGGGCGCTGGGCTATGTGCAGCTGGCGCCGCCGGCGGTGCGCGACGCCACCGATTTCTGGCTGGGCCAGCGGGCGCGGCTGCATCGCACGGGGACCGACCCGGCGCGCGACCCCGTGCTGCTGGCGGCAGGCCTCAACCCCCAACTGCCGCTGGCGCCCGAAGAGGCGCCCGCCGTCCTGTGGCCGGGCCAGGGTCACGCGCTGGCGCTGATCGGCGGCGCGCGGCCCGAGCTGCGGCTGTGCCTGGCCCCCGCCGCCCGCCTGGAGCCCGCCGCCCAGACGCCCTGGCGCTGCATCGTCGAGTGGGCCGATGGCGTGACCCAGGCCCAGGCCGTCGGCGATGCGCTCTACCTGCTGAGCGTCAAGGACGCGCCGGGTGGCCGGCTGTTGCGCCTGCCGCTGCACGCGCGCACCACCCTGGCCGAGTCGCACGAGGTGTTGGCCGCCATGCCCGAGGCCGTCATCACCGACTTTGCCGTGGCGCGCGACGGCGTCTACGTGCAGCGCAGCCAGGCCGGCGTCAGCCAGGTGCTGCGCCTGCCGGCGGCGGCCGGCGAGCCGGTGCTGGGTGTGCCGCTGCCCGGGGATGGCGAGCAGGTGCGGCTGGCAGCCGACCCGCGCGCCGCCGGCGTGCTGCTGAGCGTCGAAGGCTGGACCACGCCGCCCCAGACCTGGCGCTACCGCCCCGATGCCAGCCCCATGCTGGCCGACCTGGAGATGGGCACGCGCGGCCTGCCGGCGTTCGACGCCGTGCGGACCCAGCGCCTGTGGGTGCGCAGCGCCGACGGCACGGCCGTGCCCATGACGGTGCTGCGCCGGGCCGACGCCGGCACCAGCGACGCGCCGGTCACCGCCATCGTGGAGGGCTACGCCGCCTACGGCGCCAGCCTGGCACCGCAGTTCGACCCCTATGTGCTGGCCTTTGCCGAGGCCGGCCAGGTCTATGCGCTGTGCCATGCGCGCGGCGGCGGCGAGTTGGGCGACGCCTGGCGCCGGGCCGGCCAGGGCGCCCACAAGGCGCGCGGTGTCGAAGATTACCTGGCCTGCGCCAGTGCCCTGCGTGACCAGGGACTGGCCCAGCGCGTGGTGGCGCGCGGCGTCAGCATGGGCGCCGTGCTGGTGGGCGGGGCGCTGGTGCGGGCGCCCGAGGTGTTCGACGGCGCCATCCTCGAAGCCGGCCTGCTCAACCCCAGCCGGCTGGCTGCCGCGCCCAACGGCGCCAACCAGTACGCCGAGGTGGGCGACGTGCGCACGCCGGGCGGGCTGGCCCAGGCCCGGGCCATGGACCCGGTGCTGGCCGTACAGGACGGCCGCCGCTACCCGCCCACGCTGTTGCTGGTGGGGCTGGCCGACAACCGCGTGGCGCCCTGGCACAGCGGCAAGTTCGCCGAGCGGCTGCGCAGCGCCCACCCGGCCAACCGCGCCTGGCTGCGCACCCAGCCCGGTGGCGGCCATCTGGCCACCGCCGAGCGCCTGCGCGCCGAGGCCTGGGCCGACCAGTTTGCGTTTGCCCAGGGCGTCGGCAACGGTCTGGCAGCGAGGACAAGATAATCGGCGGGCTGCCCTCGTTGCCTGCCGTCCATGTCGCTGCCACCCCGCCACCAACTGCCGCCACCCGTCATCCGCACGGAGCCCCCGTTTGCGCCCAACTCGCGGCCCCGGCATGGCTTCGACTTTCTCTACTCGGCGCGCGGGCCCGGCGACGACGAACCCGAATGGGACGGCTGGCCACGCTACTGGCCACGTGCGCTGGCTGCCGCGCTGGGGCTGAACGTCGTCCTGGTGGCGCTGTGGTGGTGGCGCTTCGACGCCGGCCTGCCGACACCGCCGCCCCAAGCCGCCGCCTCGGCCGCTGCGGCCGCCTCGGCGGCCTCCGCGCCTGCGGCGGTGCCCTCCAGCGTGCTGTTCTTCCAGCCTGTCACCGTCAACCGCCCATGACCCCCGTCTGCCCCGCCATCGCGCCATTGGATGACGCCCTGACCGCCGCACTTCAGCGCAAGATCGATGGCAAGACCAAGCCACCCGGCGCGCTGGGCCGGCTCGAATCGCTGGCGCTGCAACTGGGCCGCGTCCAGCAGCGGCTGGACCCGCAACTGGTAGACCCTCGCGTCTACATCTTTGCCGGCGACCACGGCCTGGCCCTGGAGGGCGTTAGCGCCTACCCGCAGGAAGTGACCTGGCAGATGGTGGCCAACTTTCTGGCCGGCGGCGCTGCCGTCAACGCACTGGCCCGCACGAGCGGCATGGCGGTGCGCATCGTCGATGCCGGCGTGGCCCACACCTTTGCCGCCGCTCCCGGGCTGGTGGACGCCAAGATTGCCCCGGGCACGCGCAGCAGCCTGCACGAGCCCGCCATGACGCTGGGCCAGGCCGTGGCCGCGCTGCAAGCCGGCGTGGCCTTGATGCAGGCCGCTGGCGACGAGGGCTGCACCGTGGTGGCGCTGGGCGAGATGGGCATTGCCAACACCAGTGCCGCCGCGCTGCTGCTGCACAAGCTCGCCGGCGTGCCCATGGACCAGGCCGCCGGACGCGGCACCGGGCTGGAAGGCGCAGGCCTGGCGCGCAAGCAGGCGCTGCTGGCGCGCGCCGCCGCGCGCACCGGCCCACTCGATGTGCTGGGCGCGCTGACCGAATACGGCGGCTTCGAGATCGCCATGATGGCCGGCGCCATGCTGGGCGCCGCCAGCCGCCGCATGCTGGTGCTGGTCGATGGCTTCATCGCCGGCAGCGCCATGCTGGTGGCGGCGCGGCTGGCGCCAGCCGTGCTGGACTACGCCGTCTTTGCCCACCAGTCGGCCGAGGCCGGCCACGCCGCCATGCTGCGTGCGCTGGACGCCAAGCCCCTGCTGGCGCTGGACATGCGGCTGGGCGAAGGCACTGGCGCCGTGCTGGCCTATGGCCTGGTGCGGGCGGCGGCCGCTTTTTTGAACGACATGGCCAGCTTCGAGGTGGCCGGTGTCAGCGGCCGTGCGTGAGCTGCGGCTGTTTCTGACGGCGCTGGGTTTTTTGACCCGGCTGCCGGTGCCGGCCTGGGTGGGCTGGTCGCCCGAGCAGCAGGCCGCCTCGGCGCGCCATTTGCCCACGGTGGGCTGGCTGGTGGGCGCCCTGCAGGCGCTGGTGCTGCTGGCGGCCGCCGGGCTCTGGCCGCCCGCCGTGGCGGCCTGGCTGGCGGTGGCGGCGGGGTTGCTGATGACGGGCGTCTTTCACGAGGACGGCCTGGCCGATGCCTGCGACGGCCTGGGCGGCGGCACCAGCCGCGAGCACACCCTGGCCATCATGAAGGACTCGCGCATCGGCAGCTACGGCACGGCCGCGCTGGTGGTGGCGCTGGCGCTCAAGGCGCAGTTGCTGGCCGCGCTGCTGGGGCCGCAGGGTTGGGACGCCTTCGAGCGCGTGCCCGCCGTGGTGCTCACGCTGGTGGCAGCCCATGCGGCCAGCCGCTGGACGGCGCTGCTGGTGATGCAGCGCCTGCCCTATGTGCGTGAGGAAGGCAGCGGCAAGTTCGCCACCTTGTTGTTGGCGCCGCTGAGTCGCCCGGCGCTGCTGTGGGCCACGGCGGTGGCGGTGTTGCCGCTGCTGCTGCTGGGCCGATCGGCCGCGTGGCTGCTGGTGCCGGCGCTGCTGGGCCTGGCCTGGTGGGCCACCGTCTGGCTGCGCCGTCGCCTGGGCGGCTGCACTGGCGACACGCTGGGCGCCGTCCAGCAGGTGGCCGAGCTGCTGTGCCTGCTGGCGCTGACGGCACTCGCATGGGCCTGACCCTGATCCGCCACACCCGCGTGGCCGTGGCCGAGGGCCTGTGCTATGGCCGCACCGACGTGCCGCTGGCCTGGCCGCCCGAGCCGGCGTTTGCCGCCGTGGCGGCCACCGTGCGCCAGCCGGTGGCGGCGGTGGTCAGCAGCCCTGCGGTGCGCGCGCTGGCGCTGGCCCAGCATCTGGCCACCCGGTGGCAGGTGCCGCTGACCCAGGATGTGCGCTGGCAGGAGCTGGACTTTGGCGCCTGGGAGGGGCAGCGCTGGGCCGCCATCGACCGCACCGCCAGCGACTTCTGGTGCGCCGACGTGGAGCGGCGCAGCCCGCCCGGTGGCGAGAGCCGCGCCGCGCTGCGCACGCGCGTGCAGGCCGCGCTGGCGGCGCTGCATGCGCGCTGCCGGGGGGCGCACCTGGTGGTGGTCTGCCATGCCGGCCCCATCCGTGTGGCCCTGGGTGCGCCGCTGGAAGCGCGCGTGCCCTGGGGCAGCGCGCACCGCCTGCGCGCCACGGCCCAGGGCTGGGCGGCATGAGGACGCTGGTCATCGGCGGTGCCCGCTCGGGCAAAAGCGCCTGGGCCGAGGGCGAGGCCCGGGCCACGGGCCGGCCGGTGACGGTCATCGTCACGGCCGAGGCGCTGGACGCCGAAATGACCGCGCGCATCGCCCGCCACCAGGCTGCGCGGCCCGCCGGCTGGGCCACGGTGGAGGCGCCGCTGGCGCTGGCCGCCGCGCTGCGCGCCGCCAGCGCGCCGCAGGCCGTGGTGGTGGTGGATTGCCTGACGCTGTGGCTGTCCAACCAGTTGCACCACGCGCCCGCCGATTGGGCGGCCACGCGCGCCGGGCTGGTGGCGGCGGTGGCGGCGTTCGAGGGCGAGCTGCTGCTGGTGGGCAACGAGGTGGGGCAGGGCGTGGTGCCGCTGGGCGAGCTCAGCCGCCGCTTCGTGGACGAGAGCGGCTGGCTGCATCAGGCGCTGGCGGCCGCGTGTGAGCGCGTGCGCTTCGTGGTGGCGGGGTGTGTATGGCCGCTCAAAGGTTGACGGGGGCGCTGCTGCTGGCGCTGCTGCCGCTGGTGGCCGGTGCGCAGCAGGCCGTGATTGCCGAGGACGACGAGGGCCATCTGGTCACGCTGCGCCAGCCCGCGCGGCGCGTGGTCAGCCTGGCGCCGCAGGTGACCGAGCTGCTTTACGCGGCGGGCGCGGGTCGCCGCATCGTGGGCAGCGTGGCGCTGGCCGACCACCCGCCCGAGGCGGCCAGCCTGCCCAAGGTGGGGGATTCGGGCGCGCTGAACTTGAAGGCCATTGCAGCCCTCAAGCCCGATCTGATCGTGGCCTGGCCGCAAGGCCATACGGCGGCGCAGTGGCGGCGACTGCAGCGGCTGGGCAAACCCATCTACGTCTACCGCGACCCCACCGACTGGGCACGGGTGGGGCAGACGCTGCGCCAGTTCGGGGCGCTGCTGGGCAGCGACAAGGCGGCCCAGGCGGCAGCGGCCGACTACGAGGGCCGGTTGCGCGCGCTGACGCTCAAGAGCCGCGAGCGCACGCCGCTGGCGGTCTTCGTGCAACTGTGGCCCGAGCCGCTGACCACGGTCAACGGCGAGCACCCGGCCAGCGGGGCGCTGGCGCTGTGCGGGGCCCGCAATGCGCTGGCCGATCTGCCCACGCGGGTGGCACCCATCAAGCCGGCCGCGGTGCTGGCGGCGCGGCCCGAGGCCATGGTGTTGCCCGAGGTGGCCGGGGCGCCGCCGGAGCAGCTGACCCAGGCGCTGGCCATCTGGAAGGATGAGCGCGCGTTTGAGCTGGTCAGCCAGCAGGCGGTGGTGCCGGTGGCGGCCGACATGCTGACCACGCCCACGCCGCGTGCGCTGAGTGGCGTGGAGGGGTTGTGCGAGGACCTGGACCGCATCCGCCAGGCCCGCACGGGCCTGCGCCAGCCCTGAGGGCGCGGGTCAGGCAGCCTGCAGCCGGAAGCGCTGCATCAACTGCGTCAGGCGGGCGGCCTGGCCTTGCAGCGACGCCGAGGCGGCGGCGCTTTTTTCCACCAGCGAGCTGTTTTGCTGGGTGGTCTGATCGAGCTGGTGCATGGCGCTGCTGACCTGGGCGGCACCGGTGGTCTGCTCCTGGGTGGCGCTGGAGATTTCGGCCATCAGGTCGGTGACACGGCGCACCTGGGCCACGATGTCGCTCATGCGCTGGCCGGCCTGGCCCACCAGCCGGGTGCCGCCATCGACCTGGGCGACGCTGTCGCCGATCAAGGCCTTGATCTCGTGGGCGGCGTCGGCACTGCGCTGGGCCAGCATGCGCACCTCGCCGGCCACCACGGCAAAGCCGCGCCCCTGCTCGCCGGCGCGGGCGGCCTCGACGGCGGCGTTCAGTGCCAGGATGTTGGTCTGGAAGGCGATGCCGTCGATGACGCCGATGATGTCGGTGATCTTGCGCGAGGCCGAGGAGATGCCTTCCATGGTGCGCACCACCTCGCTCATCACCTCGCCGCCGCTGACGGCGGTCTCGGAGGCCGAGGAGGCCAGCTGGTTGGCCTGGGCGGCGGTGTCGGCGTTGTGCCTGATGGTGGCCGAGATCTGCTCCATGGAGGCGGCGGTCTGCTGCAGGTTGCCGGCCTGGTCCTCGGTGCGGCGCGACAGGTCGGTGGCGCCGCTGGCGATCTGCCCCGAGCCGGCGACGATGGCGTCGGCCGCCTCACGCACCTGGGCCACGATACCGGCCAGACTGCCCTGCATCATGGCCAGCGAGGCCAGCACGCTGCCCGCGGGGGCGCGGCCGGCCTGGGCGATGGGGGCCAGGTCGCCCTCGGCGACGAGGCGGGCCACGTCACCCAGGTCCCTGGGCTCGGCCCCCAGCGCGCGCAGCAGGTTGCGCACGATCAGCAGGTTCAGCGCCACGGCCACTGTCAGGGCGGCGCCGGCCAGCAGCATCAGCGTCAGGCGGGCCTGCCGGTAGCGGGTGCTGGCTGCGGCGACCGAGCCCTCGCCCATCTGGGTGGAGTAGCTGACGTAGGCGTTGACGTCGCCCAGGATCTGCGCCAGCTGCGGCAGGCAGGCCTGGTTGAGCTTGTCGATGGCCGTGGCCTGGTCGCCGCGCATGGCATCGGCCACGATGGACAGCGCCACCGGCCCGTACTTGGCCTCGCTGGCCGCGATGGCGTCGAAGAGCTTGCGCTCTTGCGGCGCCTCGTCGGTCATGCCTTCGATGGCGGTTTTCAGATCGGCCAGGCGCTGCTGCAGCGCTTCGTGATGCCTGACCACCTCGGCCTTGATGGGCTCGCGCTCCTGCTCGCTGGCGGCCAGCACCAGGTTGCGTGCGCCAATGGCGCGGGCGTTGACGTGGTCCAGGATCTGGTTGGCCATGGTCATGCGGCGCACGTCCTGGCGCACGTAGTCAGAGAACATGCCGTAGCTGCTGGCCAGCGAGTACCAGGCCAGGCCGGCCAGCGTGGCCAGCAGGACGATGACAGTGCCAAAGGCGAGGCTGAGTTGCGCACGAACGCCCAGTTTTGTAAGGGTCATGGTGTTGTTTGTTGTGTGTTGGGTGCGGCACGAGGGCCGGGTGGTGGGCCCGGCGACTCCCCGGGGCACAACCATGATCGGCCGGCTGCATTCGCGGCAGTCGCAGGAAAAAGAGGGTCTTTTTCCGCTGCACACGATTCGTGCATGGCCGGCTCCAAACTGGTGCGGCAGGGGTGGCCACCGGGCGGCGCCCCAGGGCAGCGCGCGCTCATGAGGGGGTGGCACGGAAGCTGCAAAAGCCTGCCTACCCCGCCCACACGAGCCGGCGGGCGCAAGGAGATGGGTGATGAAGATGGTGACGGCGGTGATCAAACCGTTCAAGCTGGACGAGGTGCGCGAGGCCCTGGCCGGCGTGGGCGTGCAAGGCATTACGGTGACGGAGGTCAAGGGCTTTGGCCGCCAGAAGGGCCACACCGAGCTGTACCGGGGCGCCGAGTACGTGGTGGACTTTCTGCCCAAGGTCAAGATCGAGGTGGCCGTGGACGCGGCGCGTGTCGACGCCGTGGTCGAGGCCATCGAGGGCGCGGCCCGCACGGGCAAGATCGGCGACGGCAAGATCTTCGTCGCGCCGCTGGAACAGGTGGTGCGCATCCGCACCGGCGAGACCGGAGGGCGTGCGCTGTGAGAAAGCTCAGACTCCTGCCGCTGCTGTGGCTGCCACTGCTGGCCCAGGCCGCTGACGCCCCCGTGCCCAACAAGGGCGACGTGGCCTGGATGCTGCTGGCCACGCTGCTGGTGGTGATGATGGTGGTGCCTGGCCTGGCGCTCTTTTACGGCGGCCTGGTGCGGGCCAAGAACATGCTGTCGGTGCTGATGCAGGTGCTGGTCACCTTCGCACTCATCACCGTGCTGTGGGTGATGTACGGCTACAGCCTGGCCTTCACCGAGGGCAATGCCGTCATCGGCGGGCTGGACCGGCTGTTCATGCAAGGCCTGTTCGACCCCGCCACCGGCGCCATGGCCATGGGGGCCACCTTCAGCAAGGGTGTGGTCATCCCGGAGCTGCTGTTCGCCACCTTTCAGGCTACGTTTGCAGGCATCACCTGCTGCCTGATCGTGGGCGCGTTTGCCGAGCGCATCAAGTTCTCGGCCGTGCTGGCCTTCATGGTGCTGTGGTTCACCTTCAGCTACCTGCCCATTGCCCACATGGTCTGGTTCTGGATGGGGCCCGATGCCTACGTCGACGCCGCCGGCGTGGACGCCCTCAACGCCAAGGCGGGCCTGCTCTGGCAATGGGGGGCGCTGGACTTTGCCGGTGGCACCGTGGTGCACATCAACGCCGCCGTGGCCGGCCTTGTGGGTGCCTACATGGTGGGCCCGCGCGTGGGCTATGGCCGCGAGGCCTTCGTGCCCCACAGCCTGCCGCTGACCATGGTGGGTGCGTCGCTGCTGTGGGTGGGCTGGTTCGGCTTCAATGCCGGCTCGGCGCTGGAGGCCAACGGCACGGCCGTGCTGGCCTTCATCAACACGCTGACCGCCACGGCTGCTGCCGTGCTGGCCTGGTGCGCGGGCGAGGCCATGCTGCGTGGCAAGGCCTCCATGCTGGGCGGTGCCTCAGGCGCGGTGGCGGGCCTGGTGGCCGTCACCCCAGCGGCCGGCAACGTGGGGTTGATGGGTGCGCTGGCCATCGGCGCGGTGGGCGGCTTTGCCTGCCTGTGGGGCGTGCACGGCCTCAAGCGCCTGCTGGGCGCCGACGATGCGCTGGACGTCTTCGGCGTGCACGGCGTGGGCGGCATCGTGGGCGCGCTGCTGACCGGCGTCTTCAACACCCAGGCGCTGGGCGGGCCGGGGCTGGTGACCGACTGGGTCACGGCCACCGTGGGCTCCAACGCCATCGGGGTGCAGACCTGGATCCAGCTCAAAGGCGTGCTGCTGACCATCGCCTGGTCGGCCGTGGTGTCGGTGGTGGCCTTCAAGCTGGTGGACCTGACCATCGGCCTGCGCCCCAGCGAGGACGCCGAGCGCGAGGGGCTGGACATCACCGCCCATGGCGAGACGGCGTACAGCAAATGACGGCGGTGGCCATCCGCCGCGACGACCTGCAAGGCCCGGCCATCGTGGCCTTGCTGGCCGAGCACCTGGCGCAGATGCAGGCCGAGTCGCCGCCCGAAAGCGTGCACGCGCTGGACCTGCGCGCACTGCGCCAGCCCGAGGTGCAGCTGTTCAGCGCCTGGGCGGGCGACGACTTGCTGGGCTGCGGCGCGCTCAAGCGGCTCTCGGCCACCCACGCCGAAATCAAGTCCATGCGCACCACCGCCGCCGCCCGCCGCCGCGGCGTGGCGCGGGCGCTGCTGGCCCACCTGGTGGACACGGCCCGCGCCCAGGGCGTGCAGCGCCTGTCGCTGGAGACCGGGAGCGAACCGGCCTTCGCACCGGCCCGCGCGCTGTACGCCCAGGCGGGGTTCGTGGCGTGCGAGCCGTTTGACGGCTACGGGCCGGACCCGAACAGTGTGTTCATGACCCGGTTGCTGTGAGCCGCCTTTGGGCCTGATGCTGCGTTCGGCCAACCCCAAAAACTTGAGGTGACCATGCGTTTACTGCGAGGCTGAACTTCAGCGCTTCGGGAGTGCAATGCCTATAAGTGCGACTATGGCTCCCACGGATAGCACACCCACTAGCCCCAACGCACCGGCGTAACCGGAGCGAATGAAGTCAGAAAGGCCTTTGTCAATGTGGCCTTTGTGGACAAAGGCCGCCCATACAACAAATGTTGGAAGAAAGGGGACAAAGAACCCAATGGCACGAACCCAGCAGCGCCGATTCAGCAGAAGAGCGCCGCCACCGATGACGCAACCTCCGGTGACTAGTGCATATAGCGCCCGCTCGGTATTCGTGGCAAGCAACTCATCCTTGGACAGGTCAACGAAGAGGACCGCCAGGAGTCCCAACGCTGGCAGCAACCACTCGTAGGGTTTCTCTTTGGCCCCCACTACAACTACGTGCAACACAATGTACGTTACGCCGACGCCAGTCGCTGCGACGCCTGCGGCAGCCACCGGTGCTAGCCATGTTGCGACGGTACCCGCGGTGGAAAATCCCGTTGTTCCAACTGCGACGGCCAACCCTCCAGCCGCACCAATTGCTTTGATCACCACACCAATACCTTCGAAGATCGGCGGAACAATCTGTGCGATCCCCCAGAGTACTGCTGCGGCGGCAACACCGATTGCGACGATCTCGAGAGGGCTCGAATGATTGGGCGTTCGCATGGCGCTGCTCCTGGCTTTGCAACCTAACTGTTCATGGTTTGATCCACTCGCCCCCGAGCATTAAAGCCCAGGGACGGGCGCACCATGTGAGGCGGCACGCAGGCGCGAAGAGGTCGCAAATCGAATGAAGGCCCGACCCCGGAGCCTAACCGGACCTGCACCGAGCTGGCTCGAACCCCCGACTGTTATGCTGCCGGCCCCATTGCCGTGAGGCAGGTGGCAGCACGTACGGTAAAAGAGGCCCGAACCGACTTCGGTTCGAGGAGTCTTCCAGTTCACCGGTTTGCCCTGAGGCTGCTCGCGCAGTTTCTCTGTGTACTGGCCACGGTTGACGCGCCTGCGTGCCACTGTGCACTTTACTCACAGGAGCATCGTCATGGAAGGTTTGTCGTCACTGCACCGGCGCGTAGCCGGTATCGATGTGCACCGCATGCTGTATGTGGTGACCGTGTTGATCGAGCAGTCCGACGGCTCGATGGTCAAGTGCAGTTGGGAGTGCGGCAGTTTTAAGCGCGACCGCTGACCCTCAAGCGTCGTGTCGCCGCCGTCGGCCTTACAGTTACGTCCATCTCCGCGCTTGCATGAAATCGCCCATCAATCGGCTTTTTTCTCATGAGTGGATGCGTGCCTGAAGTGAAGCCACTCCCAAGCATCGCTTTGATGCGCTGCCTCGCGGGTACTCACGGCGCCACCCTGAAGCGGCTGGCCCGCACCCGCAGGGTGGGCTGCTCGCCGGGGTCGGCAGGACCCCAGTCCAGCCACACCAGCGTGGCCAGGCCGTTGCTGACGGCGGCGCTGCTGAGGCGGGCCTGGTCGGTGGCGTCCAAGGCGCTGGTGGGCTGGGGTGTGAGGATGGGCAGGCCGTCGTCCCAGGGCAGGCTGCCGTCCGCGCGCACCGACAGGCCCAGGTCCAGCCCGAAGCCGCTAGGTTTGTTGCCCAGCCAGGTGGCAAGCTGGTGGCCTTGCGCGTCGGCGGCCAGCGTGCCCAGCAGCGCCAGCCGGCCGGCGGCCATCGTCTGGGCGGCCGACCATTGCTGGGTGGCCGCGTCCACGGTGGCCACCTGCGGGCCGCTGTTGAAGCTGTTGTAGCCCACGGCAAAGCGCTGCGCGCCCGCCCAGGCGGCGTGCAGGTTGGAGCCGCTGTTGACCGTGCCCAGCCGGGTGGCCGCCCGCCAGTCCTGACCCGGTCGCGCCGGGGCCGCGAAGATGTTGCCGCCAAACAGCGGGTCGTCGCCGCGCCAGGCCAGAACGGCGCTGCCGTCTTCGGCCAGGGCTAGGGCCACCGCACTGGCGCCGGTTGGCCCGGCCACTGGGCTGCCCCAGGTGCCGGCGGTGGCGCGCACCGTGTAGAGGCCACCTTGCGGCAGCGCTGCCGTCCAGCCGGCCAGGGCGTCGCCGCCGCTGCGCACGGCCAGGGCCAGCGGTACGGCGGTGGCACCCAGGGCCGCGTCCACCGGCTGGGCCGCTTGCCAGCCGGCGCCAGTGCCGCTGCGCAGGCACACGCCGGGGTTGGCGCCGCTGCGCTGCCACAGCAGCGCGGCCTCGCCGCCGGGCGCCACGGCCAGCCGCTGGGCCAGGCCCCCAGGGCAGGCGCCGCCGCCCAGGGCCAGCGGCGCGGCCCAGGTGGCGCTGGCGGCGTCATGGCGCAGCACCACGGGGCCGTTGCCGGCGTCCCAGCTCACCAGCACGTTGCCGGCGGCGTCCATGCCGGCTTGCAGGCCCACGGCGTCCAGGTAGCCCGGCATGGCAGCCAGGGGTTGCGGCGGGCCCCATTCGCCGGCTTGCAGTGCGCTGGCCTGCAGGTGCGCGCCGTTGGGTGTGGTGGCCACCCAGAAGGCCCAGGCCGCGCCGGCCGCGTTGGCGGCCAGCACGGGGCGCGAGGCCGACACATCGGCGTTGAGCGTGGTGCCGGCCTGGGCCTGGGCCACCTGGGCCCAGTCGGCCTGCAACTGGAAGCCGCCCAGGGCGGCCAGATCGGCCTCGCTGACGTCGCCCAGCAGCGCGCAGGCGGCCAGCAGCGCGTGCTCGCCGGGGCTGAGTTGGCGTTGCAACTGGCGCCGCAGCTGGGTCTCCCGCGGCTGCTGGGCCAGCCAGCCCAGGGCGGCTGCCCAGCCACCGGCACGCGCGGCCACCTGGGCGGCGCGCTCGCGGCCCAGCGCCGGGGTCAGCCAGGCCAGCGCCTCGTCGGCGGTGAAGGCCAGGGCACTGTTGTCGAGCACCTGCCAGTGGCCCCGCAGCAGGCTGTCGAGGTGGGCCTCGCCGGGGGGCTCGCGGCTGGTGACGACGACAGTGGTGCCGGCCGGGGCTTCGGTGAGTGCGGCTTCCAGCAGGGGCTCCAGGGTGGGGGCGGCGTGGGCGTCGTCAAACACCAGCACCGTGGAGCCCAGATGGGCATGGAGGGCGCGCAGCACGCGCTGCAGGTGGCCGGTCAACTGAGGTTCGCGCAGGGCTTCGACGGCGGGGCGGTGGGCCAGCAGTGGGGGTGGCCGCCGTCGCCGGGTGGCGGCCAGGTTGCCCAGCGCGGCCAGGGCAGTGGGCCAGTCGGCATCGGCCGCGTCGATGCGAAACCAATGAAGCGGTGCCGCCTGCTCGGCTGCCCACATGGCGGCCAATGTGGATTTGCCGCTGCCAGCGCCGCCCAGCAGCCATAGGCCGCGCGCGCCGCTGGCACTGAGCTGGGCATGCAGGCGTTGGCGCCGCAGCGCTCGGGTGGTGTCCGCTGGCGTGAGCTTGGCGGGCAGCGGCACAGGGTCAGCCCAGGCTGGCGTGCGGCAGCGTGGGGATGGGTGCGGCCGCGCCGGCGCGGCCGGCCGCGATGGCGGCCTGGAAGGTGGCCACCGGGCCGGCCATGTCGCGGCCCAGGCCGCGCACCACGCAGACGCTGGCGGGGCCGCAGGCGGCGGCGGCCTGGGCCTGGGCCGGCGTCAGGATGCCGCCGATGGCCACCACCGGCACGCCGGCCATCTGCACCCACCAGGCCAGGTTGTCCAGGCCTTGCGGCTGCCACGGCATGGCCTTGGTCAGCGTGGGCCAGACGGGGCCGCAGGCCACGTAGGCGGGGGCCAGGCTGCGCGCGCGCGCCAGCTCCCACAGGCTGTGGCTGGACAGGCCCAGTTCCAGCGGGCTGGCGGCCAGCGCGGCGCGGTCGGTGGGGGCGAGCGCCAGCACATCTTCCTGGCCCAGGTGCACGCCGTGGGCGCCCAGCGCCAGCGCGTCGCGCCAGTGGTCGTTGATGAACAGCGGCACACCGGCCGCGCGGGCGGTGGCGATGGCCTGGGCCAGTTCGGTGCGCAAGGCCTCGGGGTTGACCGGGGTCTTGATGCGCAGTTGCAGCGTGGGCACGCCGGCCGCGATGGCCTGGCGCACGCGCTGGGCGCTGTCGACGATGCCGTAGAGCGCGCCCAACGCGGTGGGACGTGGTGGCGCAGAGGGTGGCGCAGAGGGTGGCGGTGCGGCGTCCCAACTCAGCAGCGGCAGCAGCTCGGGCCGGGTGGCAAAGCCGGCCTGGGCGATGACGGGGCCGGCGCCCTGGCCGATGGCGCGGGCCTGGCGCAGGGCCCAGCTGGTGGCCATCTTGGCCAGCACGCAGGCGTCGGCGGCGACGAAGCCCAGGGCCATGGCGGCCGCCGCGCTGCTGGCAAAGGTGCAGCCGGTGCCGTGGTGGTGGGGCGTGGGCAGGCGCGGCAAGGCCAGCCAGCCCTGGGCATGGGGGGTCGAGAGCCAGTCCAGGGCCTGGTCGCCGCCACTGTCGCCCCCGGTGATGCACACGGCCTGCGCGCCGGCCGCATGCAGCGCCTGGGCCAGTTCGGGCACGCTGGCATCGGTCAGGCCGGTCAGGGCGCGGGCCTCGGCCACGTTGGGGGTGATGAGGGCGGCGCGCGGCAGCAGCTCGGTGCGGTAGGCGGCCAGGATGTCGGCGTCGGCAAAGGCGGTGCCGGTGCTGGCGCGCAGCACGGGGTCCACCACCAGCGGCACGCCCAGCCGGTCGGCCCAGCGGGCCACGGTGTGCACGTGGGCGGTGCTGGCCAGCAGGCCGGTTTTGAGGGCGCGCGGCGGCAGGTCGCCGGCCAGGGCGTCCAGTTGGGCCTCCAGCAGCGCAGTGGAGACGGCCTCGATGCGCGGCACGGCCACAGTGTTTTGCGCGGTGACGGCCGCCACCACCGGCGCCAGGTGCACGCCCAGTGCATCGGCGGCGCGTTGGTCGGCGGCCAGGCCGGCACCGCCGCCGCTGTCGGTACCGGCGATGCTCCAGATGATGGGGGACTTCATAGTGGATACCCGTTGCGCAGCGAACCATCTATCACGCATGCAACCTCCCCAACCAAGCGACTGCCGTGGATCCGGCTTGGCCGGTCCACTGGCAGTGCCCCCTTAAGGGGGCGCGATCTGTGATCGCGTAGGGGGTGGGTCATTTCAGAACGAAAGGGCGGCCGCCGACGGGGGTGGTGGCCACGGCCATGTCTTGCCGGGCCATGATGCCGGCCACGTAGCCCTGGCGGCCGGCGGTAATGGCGCCGCCGAACGCGGCGGCCATGCCCACGGGGTCGCGCGCCTGGGCGACGGCGGAGTTGAGCAGCACGGCGTCGTAGCCCAGCTCCATGGCGTGCGCGGCATGCGAGGGCGCACCGATGCCGGCGTCCACCACCAGCACCGCGCCGGGCAGCCGCGCGCGCAACGTGCGCAGCGCCAGCGGGTTGGCCAGGCCCTGGCCCGAACCGATGGGGGCGCCCCAGGGCATCAGCACCTGGCAACCCACGTCCAGCAGGCGCTGGCAGGTGACGAGGTCGTCGGTGCAGTAGGGGAAGACCTGGAAGCCGTCCTTGACCAGCGTCTCGGCGGCGGCCACCAGCTCCCAGGGGTCGGGCTGCAGCGTGTACTCGTCGCCCACCACTTCGAGCTTGACCCAGGGCGTGCCGTAGAGCTCGCGCGCCATCTGCGCCAGCGCCACGGCCTCGCGCGCGGTGCGGCAGCCGGCGGTGTTGGGCAGCAGGCGGCAGCCGCTCTGGCGAATGATGTCGACGAAGCCGTTGTCGCCGCCCGCCGCCAGTGCGCGCTTGAGGCCCACGGTGACCACCTCGGCGCCGGAGGCGGCGATGGCACCCCGCAGCACCTGCGGCGAGGGGTAGCCGGCGGTGCCCAGCAGGAAGCGGCTGGCCAGCGGCGTGCCGTAGACGGTGAGGGCGTCCACGGTCACAGCGCCTGCACCGGCACGTGGTCGCGTGAGCCCTTGATGCGGTTGTGCGCGTCCACGAACACCAGCCGGGGCTTGTGCGTGGCGACCTGGTCTTCAGGCACCTGGGCGAAGGCCGCGATGATGACCAGATCACCGTTTGCCGCGCGGCGCGCGGCCGAGCCGTTGACCGAAATCATGCCGGAGCCGCGCTGGCCTTTGATGGCGTAGGTGATGAAGCGCTCGCCGTTGTTGATGTTCCAGATGTGGACCTGCTCGTTTTCGCAGATGCCGGCCGCGTCCAGCAGGTCTTCGTCGATGGCGCAGGAGCCTTCGTAATGCAGCTCGCAGTGGGTGACGGCGACGCGGTGAATCTTGGCGTTGAGCAGGGTACGAAACAAGGGGGTCTCCTGGTGGCAGGGCGTTCAGCCGCCGACGATGGCCTGGAAGAGGGTGATGTGGTCGCCCGGTGCCAGCCGCGTGTGCGCCCGCGCAGCACGTGGCACGAAGGCGGCATTGACGGCGGTGGCCACGGCCTCGGGTGCATGGCCTTGCTCGGCCAGCAGCGCGGCCAGCGTCAAGGCCTCGCGCCAGGGCAGGGGCTGGTCGTTGAGGTGGATGGTGGGCGCGGTGGTCATGACGGCAGCAGGTCGGCTGCGGCCAGCGCATCGGCCAGCAGCGCGGGGGCCAGCAGCCAGCCGTGGCGGAACAGGCCGTTGATGGCGACGCGGCCGGGCTGCACCTCGGTGCGCGGGTGGTTGTCGGGCAGCGCGGGGCGCAGGTTGGCTTCCATGTGCACGATGCGCGCCTCGGCCAGCTCGGGCAGCACACTGTGCGCGGCGGCCATCAGCTCCACGGCGCTGCGCAGGCTGACGGGGCTGCGGTCTTCGCTCTCGATTTCGCTGGCGCCGATGACGATGAAGTCGCCCGGGCGCGGCACCACGTAGACGCGGTGACGCGGGTGGGCCAGCCGCAACGGCCGGGCGAGGGCCACGCCGGGGGCGTGCAGCCAGACGACTTCGCCGCGCACGCCGCGCAGCGGTGAAGCGGGGCGCGCGCCCAGGCCGCGCAGGTCGAGCGCCCAGTCGGCGGTGTGCAGCGAACCGTCCTCGAGCGTGAGGCGGCCGGGCGTCACCGTCTGCACGCTGCGGCCCCATTGCCAGTCCACGCCGGGTGCATCCGCCACCAGCGCGGCCAGCAACTCACGCGGCAGCACCTGGCCCTCGCCCGGCAGCAGCCAGGCATGCAGATGCGGGACCAGGGCCGGCTCCAGCTCGTGCAGGGCGGCGGCATTCAGCGGTTGCGGCGCGGGCAGCTCGGGCGCTTCGGTCAGCCGCGCCAGCACGCGCTGGGCGGCACCCAGGTCGCTGCCATGGGCCAGCAGCAGGCTGCCGTGCTGGCGCATCAGGTTGGGGTTGATGGCGTCGCAAATGCCGCGCCACAGCGCCAGCGCGCGCCAGCCCAGGCGTGCCACCTCGGGGCCGGCGCCATCCAGCTCGGCAATGGGGCTGAGCATGCCGGCGGCGGTGAAGCCGGCGGCGTAAGGCGCCGAGCGGGCCAGCGCGCCGGTGGCCGGTGGCTGCGGGCCGGGCGCAGGGTCGAAGACCGAGACCTGGTGGCCGGCGCGGGCCAGTTGCCAGGCGGCCAGGCGGCCGAGCACGCCGGCCCCGGCGATGGCGATGCGCTGGGGGGTCATGCGGCGAAGCTCACGGTGTCGCAGGGCAACGCCTGCGTGCGTGGCCCATAGCTGTCCATCTGCGGCACGGTGGCGTTGACGTGGGCGACGATCTGTTCGGCGTTGAGCACGCCGTTGGCCAGCGTGGTGTGGGCATCGGCCACCAGGGTGACGCCATAGCCGTGGCTGAGCGCGCCCTGGGCGGTGGCGCTGACGCAGAAGTCGCTTTGGGCGCCGCACAGCAACACCTCGGTGACGCCGGCGGCCTGCAGGCGGGCATGCAGGTCGGTGCGCAAAAAAGCGTCGCCGTGGCGTTTGTCCACCCGCCAGTCGCCGGGGTGCACGGTGAGTGCGGGGCTGAGTGGCCAGCCGTCGCTGCCCGGCATCAGCGGGCCTTCGCTGCTTTGGTGCTGGATGAAGGCCACGGGTGCACCGGCCGCGCGGGCACGGGCAGTGAGGGTGTTGACGCGGGTCAGCACGCCGTCGATGCCGGCCATGGCCCAGCGGCCCTCACACAGCGCGCGTTGCAGGTCGATGACGAGCAGGGCGGTGGTCATGGCATCACTCCTGCGGTCGAGCCAGGGGGGAAGGTCAGCTCGATGCCGTGGCCGGCAGGGTCCTGGCAGAACACCTGCAGGCGGCCACTGCCGGGCACGTGGTCCAGCGTGTAGGCCAGGCCGGCGCGCTGGAGCCGGGCCTGATGCCAGGGCCAGTCGATGCAGGCCAGGGCGATGTGGTCCAGTGTCGAGCGCGACTCGCGATGGGGCTCATGGGCCAGCCGCTCGGACAGGTGCAGCACGTCCTGCTCGCCGGCATAGAGCCAGTAGCCGAACGACTCGAACGCCGGACGTGGGCCTGCGCACAGGCCCACGACGTCGGTATAGAACGCGCGCAGCACCTCCATGAGGGGGCGATCCACGCGGATGTTGTAGTGGGCGAACCCCTGTACTGGCATGGTGGTCAAAGGCTTTGGCTGTTGGGGCGCGTTATCCGCGCTTGATGGCGGCCTTCGCACAGCACGCGTTGCAGGTCGATGACGAGCAGGGCGGCGGTCATGGCGTGGGCTGGCTGGGTGCTTGGTCGACCACCGCCAGGTCCTTGCCGGTGCGTCGCACGATGCGATGCCCCACCTCGACAACCAGGGCTGTGCCGGTTTGCGCTGCGATCCGACGGGCTTGCAAGGCGGCACGCCGCAAGGCGGGCATCGCGGCGCGCAAGTCGGGGTTGCGTGCCTGTTCGATGGGCTTGGGGGTCATGGTGCTTCGCTCCATTGCAAGAGTCGTGGCTGGTCGCCGCTGTTATCGATCAGCGCCCAGTCATCGACGGCATATCGATAGTGCTGCTCGAACAGATGTCGCCCCCGTAGGTATCTGCGCATCACGACTTCTGGCGGGATGTTGTGCCCGCCTTGCTTGACGCGTTCGGCCACCCTATCCAAGGCCAGTTGGGCACTGGGTAGGCTCAGAAAAAACAGACTGACGCGATAGCCCAACGATTGCCAATGTCGGATGCGTTGAAGGTAGGTGAGGCCAGACAGCGTGGTTTCAAACGCGAAGCTCTCCCCGCTGGCTACCGCCGCGTCCAACTCGTGCAGCATCAGCTTGGCGGCCGTGACGGCTACACGGGCCGGGTCGAAAGGCGAGAGCCCTGCCGCGATCAGGTCGGCATTGATGAAGCGCGGGCAGGCAGCCTCCATGGGCAGAAAGGCCCGCGCGAAAGTCGTCTTGCCTGCCCCATTCGGGCCAGCAATGATGATGACTTTCTTCTCCATCTTTCGGTTCAGCCGCCTTGGGTCGGCTGGATGGGGATGTAGATCTCGCCCCCTGCCGCTTTGAACTGCTGGGATTTCTCGGCCATGCCTGCGGTCAGTGCCTGGGCCTCGCTGACGCCTTTGGCGGCGGCGTAGTCGCGCACGTCCTGGGTGATCTTCATCGAGCAGAACTTGGGGCCGCACATGCTGCAGAAGTGCGCTTCCTTGCTGCTGTCCTTGGGTAGGGTTTCGTCGTGGAAGTCGCGCGCGGTGTCGGGGTCGAGGCTCAGGTTGAACTGGTCTTGCCAGCGGAACTCGAACCGGGCCTTGGACAGCGCGTCGTCGCGCGCCCGGGCGCCCGGATGGCCTTTGGCCAGGTCGGCTGCGTGGGCGGCGATCTTGTAGGCCACGATGCCGGCCTTGACGTCGTCGCGGTCGGGCAGGCCCAGGTGCTCTTTGGGCGTGACGTAGCACAGCATGGCGGTGCCCATCCAGCCGATCATGGCGGCGCCGATGGCGCTGGCGATGTGGTCGTAGCCGGGCGAGATGTCCACGGTCAGCGGGCCCAGCGTGTAGAAGGGCGCCTCGTGGCAGTGCTTGAGCTGCTCGGTCATGTTGGCCTGGATCATGTGCATGGGCACGTGGCCAGGGCCTTCGATCATGGTCTGCACGTCGTGCCGCCAGGCGACTTGCGTCAGCTCACCCAATGTGCGCAGCTCGGCAAACTGGGCCTCGTCGTTGGCGTCGGCCTGGGAGCCGGGGCGCAGGCCATCGCCCAGGCTGAAGCTGACGTCATACGCCTTCATGATCTCGCAGATCTCTTCGAAGTGCGTGTAGAGGAAGTTCTCCTTGTGGTGGGTGATGCACCACTTGGCCAGGATGGAGCCGCCCCGGCTGACGATGCCGGTGCGGCGGTTGGCGGTGAGGTGGATGAAGGGCAGGCGCACGCCGGCGTGGATGGTGAAGTAGTCCACGCCCTGCTCGGCCTGCTCGATCAAGGTGTCACGGAACACGGCCCAGGTCAGGTCCTCGGCGATGCCGCCCACCTTCTCCAGCGCCTGGTAGATGGGCACGGTGCCGATGGGCACGGGGCTGTTGCGCACGATCCAGTCGCGCGTGGTGTGGATGTTCTTGCCGGTGGACAGGTCCATCACGGTGTCGCCGCCCCAGCGGATGGACCAGACCAGCTTCTCGACCTCTTCCTCGATGCTGGAGGTGACGGCCGAGTTGCCGATGTTGCTGTTGATCTTGACCAGGAAGTTGCGCCCGATGGCCATGGGCTCGACCTCGGGGTGGTTGATGTTGGCCGGGATGATGGCGCGGCCGCGGGCCACTTCGCTGCGCACGAATTCGGGCGTGAGCAGGCCGGTGGGCAGGGCGGCGCCCAGCGGGTTGCCGGCCAGGCGCTGCTCGCGGGCGGCATCGGCCAGGTATTCGGCCATCCACTCGCGGCGGCCGTTCTCGCGCAGCGCGACGTACTCCATCTCGGGGGTGACGATGCCGCGGCGGGCGTAGTGCATCTGGGTGACGTTGGCGCCGGCCTTGGCGCGGCGCGGCGGGCGCTGCAGGGCGGCGGCCTCGCGGCGCAGCGCGGCCAGGCGCTCGCCGTCGCGCACCTCGTGCTTGGCGCCGTCGTCCAGGGCCTGGGCGGTGCGGCCGGCGTAGGTTTCGGTGTCGTCGCGCTCGGCGATCCAGGCGCCGCGCACGCTGGGCAGACCTGCGCGTACGTCGATGTGGGCGGCGGGGTCGGTGTAGGGGCCGCTGGTGTCGTAGAGGCTGGCGCGCTCGCCGTTGGTGAGCTGCACCTCGCGCACCGGCACCCGCAGGTCGGGTCGGGAGCCGACGATCCAGTCTTTGCGCGAGGCGGGGAAGGGCTCGCGGGTCAGTGTGAGCAGGTCGGCGAGCTTGTCGGGGGCATTCATGGCGGGCAGTCTCCTCGTTCGGGGGATGGCTGCTCCGGAAACCCCGCTCTTCTTACGCCGGTGTGAGCCGGATCAAGTTCGCGGGTTCGGCTGTGGCCGTCTCAGCGCTGGTGCGCACCCCGGAGCATCTGTCACTTTAGCACCGGCCATGCCGCGACCCCCTAGCGGCCCAGCAGTGCCAACTGGGGCAGGGCCTCATCCACCACGGTGGGCGCCAGCAGCCAGCCGTAGTGGTGCAGGCCGGTGATGCGCAGCAGGCCCGGCGTGATGCGAATCTGCGGGCAGGCGGCTTGGCGCGCTGGACGCAGGTTGGTCTCCAGGTGCTTGACCTGTGCATCCGCAAGCGCGGGCACCAGCGCGCTGGCCAGGGCCTGCAGCTGCGCTGCATCGGGCAAGGGCTGCGTGCCGGCATGGTCGGGCGTGTGCTGGGCGCTGACGATGAACACGCCGCCGGGCCGGGGCACCAGGTCCAGCCGCAACGTGGCGTGCAGTTGGCGCAAGGGACGGGCCAGTTTCACGCCCGGTGCATGCAGCCACAAGGCCTGGCCTTGCACCAGGTGCATGGGCTCGTCGGGGCTGGCACCGGCGCCGCGGCAGTCCACGGCCCAGTCACCCCGCCAACGGCTGCCGTCCGTCAGCTCGATGGAGGCCACGCCTATGGTCCGCACGGCGGTGCCCCAGCGCCAATCGACGCCTTGGGCGTGCAGGCACAGCTGGTGCAGCGTCTCGCGCGGCAGGATCTGGGCTTCGGCCGCCAACAGCCAGCCGTCCAGCTGCTCCGCCACGGCCGGCTCCAGGGCCTGCAAGGCGGCGCCACGCATCGGGCGCGGTGCGGGCCAATCGGCCGTGATGTCCTGGGCGTTGCGCCAGCGCGCCAGCAGCAGGGCGGCCGCTTCCGGGGCAGAAGGATGGGCCACCATCACGCTGCCGCGCTGGCGCATCAGCGGCAACCCGTCGGTGGCGGCGGGCAGGGTGCGGCAAATGTGGCGCCACAGCGCCAGCCCGCGCCAGCCCATGTAGGCGGCCTGGGCATTGCCGAACTCCAGTGGCGCCAGCGGGCTGAGCAGGCCTGCTGCAGTGAAGCCTGCGGCGTAGCCCGGCGCGGGCGCGGCGCCGGCATGAACCTGTGGCGGCTGCGGTCCGGTGGCAGGGTCGAACACCGTCACCTGGTGGCCGGCCTGACCCAACTGGTAGGCCAGCAGACGGCCCAACACCCCAGCGCCAGCGATGCCGATGCGACGCATTCAGCCTCCTGCGGTGGCGGTGGCCGGGCGCCATCCCACGCGCCAGGCCGGTTGGGCGCGCGCCGCAGGGCCGGCCTCACCAGGCCGTGGGCTGGGTCCACGGGGTCGTGTCGGGAATGCGGTCATGGATACGACAAACGCCAGCCGGTGGCGCCGGGCCAGGCGTTCTCCTCTTGGGTTTGGACGATGGCCTGCCCAGGGTGAAGGGTCTATGGCCGTATTTTATTTATGGGTATTAGATCACCCGTTTGTCGGTCTGTTGCGGAGGCAGGCTGCGCACGGTGCGCCGTTGCCGTCTACAATGCACGGTTTCGGTCGCGGTCAGGGTGTCCTGGCGTATCTACGAGGCCGAAGCTGCGTCGCCAGCGGTACTTCAACTGCGGCGACATGCCGACAAAGCGCTTGCGGATCGTGTCCCCGCGGGTGGCGGTCGAACCCCTTGTTTTAGGAACCAACGACCATGGTCGTGATTCGTCTTTCCCGTGGCGGCGCCAAGAAGCGCCCGTTTTACTACATCGTTGCTGCTGATTCGCGTGAGCGCCGCGATGGCCGCTTCATCGAGCGCCTGGGTTTTTACAACCCCATGGCCAAGGCGGGTGAAGAAGGCCTGCGTGTGGCGCAAGACCGCGTGACCCACTGGGTCGGCGTGGGCGCGCAAATGTCCGAGACGGTGAGCCGCCTGGTGAGCACCGCCAAGGCCAAGACGGCGGCCGCGGTCTAAATGGCATTGACAGTGGTGACGCCAGGCGACACCCCTGTCTGGCCCTCCGATGCGGTCGAAGTCGGCCGCATTCTGGATGCCCACGGTGTGCGCGGCGACCTCAAGGTGCAGCCTTTTGCCGCCGAGCCCGAGGCCTTGCTGGGCACCCGCCGCTGGTTTTTGCGCCCGCCCGCCACGCCCGGGCCGCAGCCGGTGGGGGCCATACCTTCATTCCTGCAAGTTGCCCAGGTGCGCCGGCAAGGCGATCTGGTGGTGGCCAGCTCCCAAAGCCTGACCGATCGCAATGCCGCCGAGGCGCTGCGCGGTGCGCGTGTGTTCGTCTCGCGCGCGAGCTTTCCCACGGCCGGCACGGGCGAGTACTACTGGGTCGATCTGATCGGCCTGGCGGTGGTCAACCGGCAGGGCGAGGCGCTGGGCAGCGTGGTGGGCTTGCTGCCCACCGGCCCGCATTGCGTGCTGCGCATCCAGCCAGCCGAGCCCGATGCCGAGGAGCGGCTGGTGCCGTTCGTCGATGCCTTCGTCGATGACGTGGACCAGGCGGCTGGGCGCATCACCGTCGATTGGGGCCTCGACTATTGAACGTTGCCCTGCCGCAGGGTGGGGCAACGCATTGATCCGGGCCATGCTGCGCTTCGACATCATCACGCTGTTTCCTGAACTGTTTGCGCCGTTCATGCAGACAGGCGTGACGCGCCGTGCGTTTGCGCCAGGCGGGCCGCTGGCCGTTGAACTGTGGCCGCTGCGCGAGCACGCGCTGGACACCTACCGCCGCGTCGATGACCGCCCCTACGGCGGCGGCCCCGGCATGGTGATGCTGGCCGAACCGCTGGAGCGGGCGCTGGTGGCCGCGCAGGCCGCGCGCGGCGCACCTGCGCCCGTCATCCACTTCAGCCCCACGGGCGAGCCGCTGACCCAGGCGCTGCTGCACGAGATGGCGGCAGGCGAGGGCGCGGTGCTGCTGTGCGGGCGCTACGAGGGCATCGACCAGCGCCTGCTGGACCGCCACGTGACGCGCGAGGTGAGCCTGGGTGACTTCGTGCTGTCGGGCGGCGAGTTGCCGGCGCTGGCGCTGCTGGACGGCGTGGCGCGGTTGCTGCCCGGTGTGCTGGCCGACGCCCGCTCGCACGAGCAGGACAGCTTTGAAGCCGGCTTGCTGGACTGCCCGCATTACAGCCGCCCCGAGACCTGGGTGGTGGACGGTGCCGAGTGGCCGGTGCCTCCCGTGCTGCTCAGCGGCCACCATGCCGACATCGATCGCTGGCGGCGTGAGCAGGCGCTGGCCCGCACTGCGCGGCTGCGGCCCGACCTGATCGCCAGTGCCCGCGCCGCAGGCCGGCTCACGCGGTTGGATGAGGCGTTGCTTGCGCAGATTGCGGCAGGCCAAACACCAGATCAAACGCCCAGGTAAAGCCGATGGCGTAGACCAGGAAGAAGACGAGGATGCCCAGGTCGGCCACGAAGGCCTGCCACAAGGTGGTGTCCAGCCACCAGGCCATGATGGGCACCAGCAGCACCACCAGACCGCCCTCGAAACCCACGCCGTGCGCGATGCGCCGGGCCAGCGAGCGGCCCTTGACTGGCTGGCGCGCTTCCCAGCGCTCGAAGTAGCCGTTGAAGACGTAGTTCCAGGCCAGCGCCACGGTGGACAGCACCACCGCCAGCCCCAGCGCCGACGCCAGGTCATGGCCAAACAGCCAGGCCAATGCCGGCCCCACCGCCAGCACGGCAAAGAACTCATACAGCACCGCCTGCAGCACGCGGCGCACGCTTGGGCTGGGTGCAGGCAGCAGCGACATCGGCTAGAATCCTTGGTTTGCCATCCTCTGCCGGGGACTATACCTATTGCAACCCCCACCGGCACGATGACACGGAGCCCCAGATGGATTTGATCCAGACCCTTGAGCAGGAAGAAATCGCTCGCCTCAACAAGACCATTCCGGCGTTTGCCCCTGGCGACACCGTGATCGTCAGCGTCAACGTGGTGGAAGGCACGCGCAAGCGCGTGCAGGCCTACGAAGGCGTGGTCATCGCCAAGCGCAACCGCGGCCTCAACAGCAGCTTCATCGTGCGCAAGATCTCCAGCGGCGAAGGCGTGGAGCGCACGTTCCAGCTCTACAGCCCGCTGATCGCCGGCATCGAAGTCAAGCGCCGTGGCGACGTGCGCCGTGCCAAGCTGTACTACCTGCGTCAGCGCAGCGGCAAGTCGGCCCGTATTAAGGAAAAGCTGGCCTGAGCGAAGCGAACGATGGCCGACAGGCCATAGGCCTGCACAAGCCGGCCGGTCGGCTTTCGCAGCATGCAGAAGCTGGCCTGAGCGGCTGGTTTTCGCCGCAGGGCACCACGACAACAAAAGCCGCCTGGTTTGCGCCAGGCGGCTTTTTTACGCCTGGGCCAGGGCGGGCAGTTGCGCCCAGGCCTGCGCCAGGTCGGCGATCAGGTCGGGCGTGCCTTCCAGGCCGATGCACAGCCGCACCAGCACGCCGGCATAGGGCGTGGGCAGGCTGCGCAGATCGGCGGTCTCGCTCTTGAGCACCGTGCTGCGCGGGCGGGCCGCCTGGTAGACCGTCACCATGCTGACCGCGCCGCCCCAGCTCCAGCCGATGCGAAAGCGGGTGAGCGCATCGACGAAGGCGTCCACCTGATCGCGCGTGTAGCGGGCATCGAACTCGATGGTCAGCAGGCCGGCCGCCTGGGTACAGAGCCTGGCCCAGTGCGCATGGCCGGGTGAGCCCGGCAGCGCCGGGCAGAGCACGCGCTGGACGCCCGGCTGGCCTTGCAGCCAGGTGGCGATCTGACGGCAGCTGGCATCCTGCGCGGCATAGCGCAAGGCGATGCTGGGCAGCGAGCGCAGCACCATGCTCACGTCGTCCGGCCCCACCCCCAGGCCCAGGCGGCCATGGGTCCAGGCCAGGGTGTCGTACAGCGCATCGTCGCGACAGGCGATGGAGCCCATCAGCACGTCGCTGCCGCCGCTGGGGTATTTGGTCAACGCATGGGCCGTCACGTCCACCGTCAGGCCGCCCTCCAACTCGAAGGGGTTGAACGCCAGCCCCGCGCCCCAGGTGTTGTCCAGCGCCACGATGGCCTGCGGCGCGCGCTCGCGGATGCAGCGCACCAGCGCGGGTAGGTCGGGAAACTCCAGCGTGACCGAGCCGGGCACCTCCAGCCACACCAGCTTGACCTTGTCGTCAAGCCGTGCCGCGAGGCTGGCCACGTCCTGCTGGTCGTACAGCGCATGGGCAATGCCCCAGTTGGCCAGTTCATGCCGCGTGAAGTCTTTGTTGGGGCCGTAGGCGTTGTCGGGCAGCAGCACCGTGTCGCCGGTTTTCAGAAAGGCGGTATCGATGGTGGTGATGGCCGACAGCCCGCTGGGCACCAGGATGACGTGTTTGGCGTGCTCCAGCGTGGCCAGTTGCGCCTCCAGCACGAAGGTGGTGGGTGTGCCGTGCAAGCCATAGGTGTAGGTGGTCTTGTCCACCCAGGTGCGGCGGCGCAGGTCGGCCATGCTGGCAAAGAACACGCTGGATGCGCGGTGGGTGGGCGTCTGCGCGGCGTCGAAGCCTTCTGGCGCGCGGTAGGGGTGGTGGACTAGGTCGGTGGCAGGGTCGGTCATGGTGGTGATGCGGTCAATGGAAGGGCTGGATGGTAGAGGCTGGCATGGGTTCCAATGCACAGGATGAACCGCCGACACCTGCTGCTGACTGCGGCGGGGCTGGGCCTGCAGGGGCCAGCCGCCGCACAAACCGGCTCACCCAAGATGAAGACTTTTCTCTACATGCTGCGGCTGGTGCCGCGCCTGCACGCCGAGGCCGCCTGGACCGAGGCCGACCGCCGTGCGGTGGGGGTGCATTTCCAGCACCTCAAGGCCGCCACCGATGCCGGCACCGTGGTGCTGGCCGGCCGCACGGACGAGGCGCTGGCGACCACCTTCGGCCTGGTCGTCTTCGAGGCCGCAGACGCGGCGGCGGCTGAGGAGTTCATGAAGGCCGATCCGGCGGTGGTGGCCGGGGTGATGACGGCCGAGTTGCATCCGTTCTCGCTGGCGCTGCTGCGCCAGCAGCAGGGGCGCTAGGGAAACGAAGCCATGTCAGATCGGCTGCGCCACGAGGTCGTGTCCCTCGGCCGCAACGATCTGGGCCCGCGTGAATTCGCCCACCTTGAGCACCTTGCTGGCTTTTTGCGGTGGCAGCAGGCGCACGGTGCCGTCGATTTCGGGGGCGTCGGCGTAGCTGCGGCCCACGCCGCCTTTGCGGCCCAGGGCCGGGGCGCTGTCGATGAGCACCTGCATGGTGGCGCCCACGCGGCGCTTCAGGCGGGCGACGGAGACGGCTTCGGCCACCGCCATGAAGCGGGCGCGGCGGTCTTCGCGCACGGCCACGGGCAGGGCGCCGGGCAGGGCGTTGGCCGCTGCGCCGTCCACCGGCGAGTAGGCAAAGCAGCCGGCGCGGTCGATCTGGGCCTCGTGCACAAAGTCCAGCAGGTACTGGAACTCGGCCTCCGTCTCGCCGGGGAAGCCGGCGATGAAGGTCGAGCGCAGCACGATTTCAGGGCAGATCTCGCGCCAGCGGGCGATGCGCTCCAGGTTGCGCTCGCCGCTGGCCGGCCGCTTCATGCGCTTGAGCACGTCAGGGTGGGCATGCTGCAGGGGCACGTCCAGATAGGGCAGCACCAGGCCCTGGGCCATCAGCGGCAGCACCTCGTCCACATGCGGGTAGGGGTAGACGTAATGCAGCCGCACCCAGGCGCCGTGCGCGCGGGCCAGCTCGCCCAGTTGCGCGACCAGGTCGAACAGCCGGGTCTTGACCGGCTTGCCGTCCCAGAAGCCGGTACGGTATTTGACGTCCACGCCGTAGGCCGAGGTGTCCTGGCTGACGACCAGCAACTCCTTGACGCCGCCCTCGAACAGCGCACGCGCCTCACTCAGCACATCGCCAATGGGCCGCGAGACCAGATCGCCGCGCATGGACGGAATGATGCAGAAGGTGCAGCGGTGGTTGCAGCCCTCGCTGATCTTCAGGTAGGCGTAGTGGCGCGGCGTCAGCTTGATACCGGCCGCGGGCACCAGATCGACGAAAGGGTCGTGCGGCTTGGGCAGGTGCCGGTGCACGGCATCCATCACCTCCTGGGTGGCGTGGGGGCCGGTGACGGCCAGCACCTTGGGGTGGATGGCGGTGACCATGTTGTGGCCGCCCGCATCCTTGCGCGCACCCAGGCAGCCGGTGACGATGACCTTGCCGTTCTCGGCCAGCGCCTCGCCGATGGCGGCCAGGCTTTCTTCCACGGCCGCGTCGATGAAGCCGCAGGTGTTGACCACGACCAGATCGGCGCCGTCGTAGCGCTTGGTGGTCTGGTAGCCCTCGGCGGTGAGCTGGGTGAGGATGAGCTCGGCGTCGGTCAGCGCCTTGGGGCAGCCCAGGCTGACGAACCCGATCTGGGGAATTTTGGTGGTCTTCGGCGCTGCAGATGCACCGTAAGCATTTGATTCCATTTGATTTTCTCGCGGCGACCTGGCGAACAAGCGGGGGCCGGTATTGTAGGCGAGACCAGGCGCCCCTTGGAGCAGGGCGCACCGTCCGGGAGTGGCAGGCTTTCCTTCAGCAGCTCAATGGCCTGGCCCCCTGGGAGACGTTTGGCTGGTGGCGAAGCCCTCATGCGGTTGGGCGGCCAGCAGGTCGGCACATGGGCTGGGTGCAACTAAGGCAGACGCGTGAGGATGATCAACTCACCGTGCAGCGCCGAAGGGCAGTAGGGACGTGCAGGAACGCGACCTACTCGTTACCCTTGTGGCCAGGCGGCACGAAGCCGCGCAGCATGTCGGCCGTCTGCTTTTGCATCTGCGTCAGCATCTGCTGCGACTGTTCCATGTAGGCGTTCATGGCCTGGCCCCAGCGTTCGGGCGCCAGGCCGCTGGCCTGGGCAACCTGCTGCTGGGCATCGGCAAAGGCCTGCAGGTTGCGCTCCAGGTAGCTGCCCATCATGCCCTGCATGGCGTGGCCGTAGAAACGGATGATCTGCGACAGCGCCTGCGAGGAGAACATGGGCACACCGCCGGTCTCTTCTTCCAGAATGATCTGCAGCAGGATGGAGCGGGTGATGTCCTCGCTGGTCTTGGCGTCGCGCACCTCGAAGTCTTCGCCGCGCAACACCATGGCCTTGACGTCGGCCAGTGTGATGTAGCTGCTGGCCTGGGTGTCGTAGAGGCGGCGGTTGGGGTATTTCTTGAGCACGCGCGGCCCGTCGGGATTGTCGGGGGCGGCTTTGGGGCGGGGCGGGCGAGGGGACGACATGGCAGGCAGATCCGGCGGCTGACGCGGTGCAACACGGTTTGATTCTAGGGGCCGCGCCGCACCGGCCGTCCGGGGCGCTTCAGGGCCGCAGCATGACCTTGCCCTGACGGCCCGTCTGCGCGCTGGCCGCCGCCGCCTGGGCCGCCTCGGCCAGGTTGAAGGTGGCGGCCACCGGCAGCTTGAGCGTGCCGTCCAGCGCGCGCTGCACCAACTCACTGATTTGACGGCGGGTGTCGGCGGCCGACGTGGCCGCGCTGACCTTGGTGCCCCAGAAGCCCTTGACCGCTGTCTGCTTGAAGATCAGATCACCGGCCGAGATCTGCATGGGCTCGTTGCTTTGGGCGCCAAAGGACACCAGCAGGCCGCCTTCGCCCAACAGCGCCATCAACTCGCCGCTGGCGTGGCCGCCGATGGCGTCGATGGCCGCGCGAATGGGAGCCGTGCCCGCGCGGGCCAGCACCCGCTCCTGCCAGCCCGCCGCCGCAGTGGACAGCACGTTGGCAATGCCCAGGGCCTGCAACTCGGCCACGGCGGCGTCGCGGCGCACCAGGTTGATGGTGTGCACGCCGCGCGCTGCGGCCAGCAGCGCCAGCGTCTTGCCCACGGCACCGTTGGCTGCGTTCTGCACCAGCCAGTCACCGGGCTTCACGGCCAGGAACTCGAGCAGCATCAGCGCGCTGAGCGGCATGGCCAGCAACTGGGCGGCCACCTCATCGCTCAAGTCGGCCGGCACGGGCACCACGCCCACGGCGGGAGCCAAAAAGCACTCAGCCCAGGTGCCGTGCACGCCGGCGGCGCTGACGCGCTGGCCCACCTGCAACCCGGCGACGCCGGCGCCCAGCGCGTCGATCAGGCCCACGGCCTCGGTGCCACCGATGGCCGGCAGCACGGGCTTGTAGCCATAGATGCCGCGCACGGTCATCAAGTCGTGGTTGTGGATGGGCGAGAGCAAGGTCTTGATGCGCACCTGACCGGGGCCCGGCTGGGGCAGGGGCTGGTCGGTCTGGGTGAGCACCAGGGCGGGGTTGCCAAAAGTGGCGTGGGTGACGCTGCGCATGGGGGGCTCCTGACGGTGGGGGGCGAGGGGGGCGCAATGGTTGTAGCGACGTTACCGTCGCACTGCAACAGCAACCCGGCGCAAGACCGGGTGACTGGCCACGCCCGTCGCACGCGGGCACAACCAGAGCCCCCCACTACAAATGGCCGGCGTCAGGTGCGATGCGTGCGACGCGCGGAGCTGAAAAATACATGTGGTGGGAAAGGGGTTTGGAACTTATCCAGCGGGGACGGGGCGTGCGGGATGCGGGCGCGGCAAGCCGGCCACATCTGAGATGAGCTCGATGGAGCGCACGCGCTGGGCGGGATCGAACACATCCGAAACCACCATCAGCTCGTCTGCCTGGGTATGTGCAACAAGCGCATCCATTCCGCTTCTGACCGTCTCAGGGCCACCAATGAGGCTGCAGGCGAGCATTTGCGAAGCCTGGGCTTTTTCGTAGGGCGTCCAATAGGTTTCGATGTCGTCTATGGGCGGTTGAGTCAGGTTGCGGGTACCCCGCAAGAGGTTGACCATGGACATCTGCTGCGAGGTTGCCAAACGACGGGCTTCCCCATCTGACTCTGCGGCAATGATGTTGACGCTGACCACCGCATAGGGGCGATCGAGCTGCGCAGACGGTTTGAATCTGGAGCGGTATTCACTCAAAGCCTGATCCAGCGCCTGAGGTGCGAAATGGGAGGCAAATGCATAGGGCAGGCCCAGTTCTGCGGCGAGCCGCGCGCCGAACAGGCTGGAGCCCAGAATCCAGAGCGGGACGTTGGTGTTTGATCCCGGGACTGCCTCGATCTTTTGATCAGGCAGGGTCGGCCCGAGGTAGGCCTGAAGCTCCAGCACGTCTTGCGGGAAGCGCTCGGCGCTTGCCGGGTTTCGGCGCAATGCCCGAAGGGTGGTCGCGTCGGTTCCTGGTGCACGCCCGAGTCCCAGATCGATACGCCCAGGAAAGAGGGTTTCCAAAGTGCCGAACTGCTCGGCAATGACATAAGGCGCGTGGTTGGGCAGCATGATGCCGCCGGCACCCACGCGAATGTGGTTTGTGCCTGCAGCGATATGGGCAATGACCAGGGCGGTGGCTGCCGTCGTGACCACGGGCATGTTGTGGTGTTCCGCCACCCAAATGCGGTTGTAGCCCAGTCGTTCGGCGTGTTGTGCAAGGTGGCGGGCATCGTCAAGGGCCGTGCGGCGATCACCGCCCTGCCTGACCCGGCCCAGTTCAAGAATGGAAAGGGGTACCAATTTTTCTCTCGATCTGATATGTGGTGAGTCGACGTCTATTCGGTGCGGCACATGGCCGCTGCCGACTGAAATCAACGGATAGGGTGGGTGTCGCGCTTCAGGTTTGAGACCGCCCAGCACCGGTGATGAACCGGGCCTTGCTCATGCAGACACGCCCTTGATGAAGTTCTGGCATGAGTGGGACTTTACACTAAAATGGAACTTAGTTCCATAATGAGCCTAAAGACCACTTCGGGTACAATGCTCAGCATGAAAGCGATCAGCGAGTCATCACGCGCCCAGAGCGCCCCAGCGACGCCCTCATTGCGGGAGCGGACGCGGCTGGCCATGCGCCTGGAGGTCAGCAAGGTCGCGTTTCGCCTGTTTGCCGAGCAGGGGTTTGACAAGACCACCGTGGACCAGATCGCCAGCGTGGCCGGCCTGTCACGGACGACCTTCTTTAGGTACTTCGGTACCAAAGAGGAGATCGTTCTGGAAAAAATAGGCGAGCTGGGTCGTGAGGTCGCCGCCGCCCTCGCTGCCCGGCCCGAAGACGAAAAGCCTTGGTGTGCGTTGCGCAGGGCGTTCGATTTGGTGACGCAGGTTCAGGGCGGTGACGCCCGCGAGTCCCTGGCTTTGGTGCGGCTGCTCAATGACGCCTGTGCGCTGATGACCCGGCAGTGGGAAAACACCCACGGCTGGCAGAGCATGCTGGTGCCCCTCATCTCGCGCCGTCTCCATGGCGGCGAAAGCAAGGCGAACGACCTTCGAGCGCATGCGCTGGTCGCTTCGGCGGTTGCCTGCCTGGGCGCTGCGACGGATGCCTGGAGTGCCGGCGATGCAGGCAGTTCGTTGGCTGACCTGCTGGATCAAGCGATGGGGGTTCTGCACGAGCCGGGGCAGCCGTCCTGAGTGGACTGAGCCCTCGACCGCAGCGGATCGCCCAACAAAAAACCCCGTCAGCGATGGGCTTACGGGGTTTTCTGAGGGTGTTTGGTAGGCGCAATTGGACTCGAACCAACGACCCCCACCATGTCAAGGTGGTGCTCTAACCAGCTGAGCTATGCGCCTGTGAAGCCCGCCACTATAGCAGGTATTGCGGCTACTTGCGCCGCACGCTGCGCACGCCCGGAATCTGGGCCACCTGGACCAGCACCGGGCGCAACTCGGCCACGCCCGGCACCTGCACGGTGAACTGCATGCGCAGCGTGCGGCCCAGGGTGTCGGTGACGGTCTGGGTGCGGGCGTCGGTGAGGTTGAGCTTGGATTTGGCAAACACCTCGCCGACGTCGCGCACGAGGCCGGCCCGTTCGCTGGCCTCCACCACCACGTCCACCGGGTAGCTGCCGCTGCGCCCGGGGGTGTCACCCCAGGCCACGGGGATGACGCGCTCGGGGTGCTGGGCGGCCATGTGGCGCAGGTTGCTGCAGTCGGCGCGGTGCACGGCCACGCCGCTGCCGCGCGTGACGTAGCCGGCAATGGCGTCGGGCGGGGCAGGGCGGCAGCAGCGGGCCAGTTGGGTCAGCAGGCTTTCCACGCCCACCACCAGCACGCCGCCCGGCGCGGCCTTGCCGCTGCGGGCCGGGCTCACCGTTTGCGGCGTTTGCGGCTCGGTCGGCGGCGGCGCGGCGGGGCGCAGGTGGTGTTCGATCTGGCGCAGCGAGTACTCGTCCTTGCCCACCACGGCAAAGAGCGCGTCGGCGTCCTTGAAGCCCAGGCCTTCGGCCAGGTCGGCCAGTTTGACGGCGGTGCGGCCTTCGCGTTGCAGCAGGCGCTCGACGGCCTCGCGGCCGCGGGCGATGGTTTCGGCCTGGGCGGCGGCGTTGAACCAGGCGCGCACCTTGGCCCGCGCGCGCGCCGAGTGCAAAAAGCCCAGTTCGGGGTTGAGCCAGTCGCGCGACGGGCCGCCGGTCTTGGCCGCCTGAATCTCCACGGTCTGGCCGTTTTTCAGCGGCGTGGGCAGCGGCACCAGCGCGCCATCGATGCGCGCGCCCCGGCAGTGGTGGCCCAGGTCGGTGTGCAGCGCGTAGGCAAAGTCGATGGCGGTGGCGCCAGCCGGCAACTCGATGACGGCGCCTTGCGGGGTGAAGACGTAGATGCGCTCGTCAAAGGCCACGCCGGGCGCGCTTTGCTGCGCCTGGCCGGCCAGGTCGCGCTCCCAGGCCAGCAGCTGGCGCACCACGTTTTTGCGCACCTCGGCCAGCTTGCCCTCGAAGCTGCCGGCGGCGCTGACACCGCCATAGCCCTTGGTGCCGGCCTCTTTGTAGGCCCAGTGGGCGGCCACGCCGTACTCGGCATGCTCGTGCATGGCCTGGGTGCGGATCTGGACCTCCATGGGCCGGCCGTCGTCGGCGCGCACGACGGTGTGCAGCGAGCGGTAGCCATTGGGCTTGGGGCGGGCGATGTAGTCGTCGAACTCGCCCTGCTCGGCCGTCCAGCGTTCGTGCACGCGCGAGAGGGCGGCGTAGCAGGCCGGCACGTCGGCCACGATGACACGCAGCGCGAACTGGTCCATCACGCGCTCGAAGGGCAGCTTCTTGCCCTGCATCTTTTTCCAGATGCTGTAGATGTGCTTGGGCCGGCCGCTGACCAGCGCGGCCACGCCGTGGGTGTTGAGGTCGGTCTCGACCATTTTGCGCAGCGCCTCGACCTGGGTCTCGCGCTGGATGCGGGTGCTGGCCAGTTGCTGGGCCACGGTGCGGTAGACCTCGGGCTGCAAAAAACGCAGCGAAAGGTCTTCGAGCTCCCACTTGAACTGCCAGATGCCCAGCCGGTTGGCCAGCGGCGCAAAGACCTGCTGGGCCTCGAGGGCGATGATGTCGGGGCAGGGCGTTTTGCTCTGGGCGTGCCAGCGCAGGGTCTGCAGCCGCGAGGCCAGGCGCAGCAACACCACGCGCAGATCGCGCGAAAAGGCCAGCAGCATCTTGCGCACGCGCTCCAGCTGGGCGTCGCCCTGCACGGCCTCACGGGCTTGCTGCTGGATGTCCACCAGCTTGCGCGTGACGGTGGCCAGCTCGGCATAAGAGGGGCCAAAGGCCTTGGCCAGCACCTCTTCGGGGCGGTGCAGCGCATCGGCCGCATGCACCAGGTAGGCGGCGGCCTCCAGGCCGGGGGCCGCGCCTATGCTGGCCAGCAGCTCCGCCACGCCATGGGCATGGGCCCAGGCCGACTCGCCCGAATGCATCAACCGACCTTGCAACAGCGGCTCGCTCATCGCGCGGGCACGGGCCAGCACGTCGGCCTCGGGGCCGGCGAGCTGGGCATCGGCCAGCGTCACGATGGGTGCCGCATCCGGTCCCGCCGTGCTGCCCAGGCTTCTCATGGTGAGCGCAAAAAGGTGCTGACCACCGCCACCTGGTCGGGCTGGACGAGCATGGGGGCGTGGCCCACGCCGGCCACCTCGTGCAATTGCGCGCGGGGGCCGCGCTGGGTCATGGCCTGGGCCGTAGCGGGCGAGAGCAGGTCGGAGAGGGCGCCGCGCAGCAGCAGCGTGGGGCAGGTGATGGCGTCATACAGATGCCACAGCAGCGCCTCGCCTGCCGCCGCCAGCTCGGGCGTGACGCCCCGAAACGCGGCGCCAATGGCGGGGTCGTAATGGGGTTTGTAGCCCGCGCCATCGGCCACCAGCTGCGGGCGCGTCAGCGCCAGCCACTGCTCGCGCGTGTGCGGGCCGAAGCCCTGAGAGATGGCCCACAGCGCATCGGCCGCCGCCGCGAGCGTGGGCCAGTGCGCGGGCTGGCCCACGTAGTTGGCGATGCGTGCCACGGCGGTGGGCTCGATCACCGGCCCTACGTCGTTGAGCACCAGCCGGCGGATGCCGGCCTGCGGTTGCGCCGCCACCGCCATGCCGATCAGGCCGCCCATGGAGGTGCCCACCCAATCCACCGCCTGTGCGCCTTCGCTGCGCAACTGGCCCAGCAGGGTCAGCAGGTCGGAGGCGTACTGCGGCACCGCGTAGGCCTGGGGGTCGGCCAGCCAGTCGGAGCGGCCACGGCCGGCCACGTCCACGCAGACCACGCGATAGTGGTCTGCCAGCGCCTGGGCCAGGGTGTCGAAGTCGCGGCCCTGGCGCGTCAGGCCATGCACGCAGATCAGCACGCGCGGGTTGTGGGCGTCGCCCCACTCGGTCCAGGCCATGCGGTGGCTGCCGGCGGCGCCCAGCACGTTGTTGCAGGCGATGGAAGAGAATCGGGGCTGGGCGTTCGAGAGCATCGGGCGCGTTCCTGAAGTCGTGCGGTCATGTGGATTGTGGCTGCACCCATCCAGTTGAGGATTCCATGCTTCGCGACAAGATTGCCATCGTCACCGGCTCCACCAGCGGCATCGGCCTGGGCATCGCCCAGGCACTGGCCCGACAAGGGGCTCACATCATGCTCAACGGCTTCGGCGACGCCGAGCCCGCCAAGGCCGCCATTGCCGAACTGGGGGTGCGCGTGAGCTACCACGGCGCCGACATGAGCAAGCCGGCCGAGATCGAGGCCATGGTCAAGGCCTGCGAGGCCGAGTTCGGCCGCGTGGACATCCTGGTCAACAACGCCGGCATCCAGTACGTGGCGCCGGTGGAGGCCTTCCCGCCCGAGCGCTGGGACGCCATCATTGCCATCAACCTCTCTGCCGTGTTCCACGCCACCCGGGCGGCGCTGCCGGGCATGAAGCAGCGCGGCTTTGGCCGCATCGTCAACGTGGCGTCGGTGCACGGGCTGGTGGCCTCGGCCGACAAGTCGGCCTATGTGGCGGCCAAGCACGGCGTGATCGGCCTGACCAAGACCGTGGCGCTGGAGACCGCCGCCAGCGGCATCACCTGCAACGCCATTTGCCCCGGCTGGGTGCTGACGCCGCTGGTGCAAAAGCAGGTGGACGACCGCGCCCGCGCCGATGGCGTGGACACCGCCGAGGCCACCCGGCGCCTGCTGGGCGAGAAGCAGCCTTCGATGCGCTTCACCACCACCGAACAGCTTGGGGCGGCCGCCGTCTTCCTGTGTTCGGAGGCCGCCAGCAACATGACTGGCGTCCAAATGACACTCGACGGCGGCTGGACGGCCCAATAAATCGGCACGCCTCAGCCTACCCGGCCGACTGCCGTGGATCCGGCTTTGCCGGTCCACTGGCAGTGCCCCCTGGAGGGGGCGCGATCTGTGATCGCGTAGGGGGTGGGCTTATTTCAGGAGTTGGATGCTGCCGCTGACGGTGGCGGTGACGGTGCTCTTGCCGGCCTCGGTGGGCAGCGGGGCGCCGTCGGATTTGGCCATTTCCATGGTCATGGCGCGGGCGCCGTACATCACGGGGGGCTGCTGGCCCTCGCTGCTCACGCTGGCTTCGCGCAGCGTGTAGCTGCTGTAGCCGAAGAGTTTGGTCTGCTGCTCGGCCTGGGCGCGGAACTTGGCGATGGCCTGGGCGGCCACGTCGGCCTCCACCTTTTCACGGGCCTGGCGCGAGAGCCCGTAGTGGACGCGGGCAATGGTCATGCTGCCGATGGTGCCGCTGAGCTTGGCGATGGCCGGCATGTCGCGGCCCTCGACGACCAGCTCGGTGCTGCCCTGCCAGCCGGTGATGCCGCCTTTGTTGCTGTAGCGCGGGAAGACCGAGAAGGCGCCGGTGCGCACCTCCACCTCACCGGGCTTGGCCACGCGGCGGGCCTCGGCCAGCGCCGCGTCTACCGCCTTTTTGAGCTGGCCTTGCACGGCACCGGCGTCGGCGCCTTCGCGGGTGGTGGTGAAGGTCAGCGTCATCCAGTCCTGCGGCACGTCCAGGCTGGCCGAGGCCGAGAGGTTGACCACGCCTGCGGGCGGCGGGTTGGATTGCGCCAGTGCGGCGGCGTGGGCGGTCAGGCCAACCACGGCGGTGGTCAGGGCGGCGGTAAGGGATGCAGTGGACTTTTTCATTTCACCATGACTCCAGCACCGAACTTCGCTGGACTACGCCGAAGCCCGATACAGCAGGTTTATCAATAACTTAGGCGAGTTCAACATATGCCGGTGCTTTCCGAAACCTGACCTGGCTTCCCCTCTGCTGGCCCCTACAAGGCTCCTGGGAATCGGGTCTTTCCGAGGAGTCATCATGGCGAAAATCAAGCTCACCAAGTCCGCAGTCGATGCGGCACAACCCCAGGCGCAAGCCGTCGAACTCCGGGACACGCTGGTGCCCGGCTTCCTGTGCAAGGTTACACCAGCGGGCCGTAAGGTGTTCATGCTCCAGTACCGCACGAACGCTGGCGAGCGACGCAAGCCAGCCCTGGGTCTGTATGGGGAACTGACGGTCGAACAGGCCCGCTCGCTGGCCCAGGAATGGCTGGCCGAGGTTCGCCGAGGCGGCGACCCCAGCGCGGCCAAGGCCGCCGCCCGTTCAGCCCCCACGGTCAAGGAGCTGTGCACCAAGTTCATGGAGGACTACTCCAAACAGCGCAACAAGCCCAGCACCCAGCGCGGGTATCAGTCCGTCATCGACCGCTGCATCGTTCCGATGCTGGGCCGTTTGAAGGTTCAGGACGTGAAGCGGCCGGATGTGGCCACGGCGATGAAGAAGATGGCCCACAAGCCCGCCGAGGCCAACCGTGCTTTCAGCGTGATGCGCAAGATGTTCAACCTGGCCGAGGTGTGGGGCCACCGGCCTGACGGCACCAACCCTTGCCGCCACGTCCCGATGTATCCCAACGGCAAGGCTACCCACCTCATCAGCGACGAGGACATGGGCAAGCTGTTTCGGCGACTGGAGCACATCGAAGCCGAGGGTCTGGAGAACTATGTCATCCCGCTGGCGATCCGCCTGCAATTCGAGTTCGCCGGCCGCCGCTCCGAAATCGTGACGCTCCAATGGGATTGGGTGGACATGGACAACCGCCGCGTGGTCTGGCCCGACAGCAAGACCGGCGGCATGTCCAAGCCCATGAGCGAGGAAGCCTATCGGCTGCTCTCGACGGCGCCACGGCAGGAAGGCATTCCCTACGTGCTGCCGTCTCCAAGCCATCCGGGCAAGCATCTGACCACGGGCGAGTATTACAACGGCTGGAGCCGCGCCCTCAAGGCGGCGGGCGCCACGCACGTCGGCACGCACGGTATCCGCCACCGTTCTGCGACCGACATTGCCAACTCGGGCATCCCGGTCAAGGTCGGCATGGCGCTGACGGCGCACAAGACTGTGGCGATGTTCATGCGCTACGTCCACACCGAGGATGATCCCGTGCGAAAGGCCGCTGAACTGGTGGCGAACCGGCGCAAGACGATCACCGAGGCGCAACGTCCCGCAGAGGTGGCAGCATGACCAAGAAGACGCCTGCGGCGGCGGGAGCCACACCCGCCGCTTTGCCTGCCGGCTACGCCGGCATCCACAGCGGCATCGTGGAGCTGCTTGGCGCTGCGCGCCAGGCAGCGGCACGCAGCGTCAATGCGCTGATGACGGCGAGCTATTGGGAGATTGGCCGCCGCATCGTGGAGGCCGAGCAACAGGGCAAACGACGTGCGGGTTACGGTGAGCAGTTGATGGAGCGACTGTCCACTGATTTGACCGCGCAGTTTGGGCGGGGCTTTGGCGTGAACAACCTGGAGAACATGCGGCGGTTCTTCCTCGCATACCCTGTCTCCGAGATTTCCCAGACACTATCTGGGAAATTGAACAACGAGCTGCCCGACGAGAAATCCCAGACAGTGTCTGGGAAATTGAGCCTCGCCGAGCTGGCGCAGGTGTTCACGCTGCCGTGGTCGGCCTATGTCCGGCTGCTGGTGGTCAAGGACGACCAGGCCCGCCGCTTCTACGAAACCGAGGCGCTGCGCGGCGGCTGGAGCGTGCGCCAGCTCGACCGGCAGATCGGCAGCCAGTTCTACGAGCGCACTGCCTTGTCCAAGGATAAGGCGGCCATGCTGGTCAAGGGAGCGGTGGCGAAGCCCGAGGATGCCGTCACGCCCGACGACGCGATCAAAGACCCGTATGTGCTGGAGTTCCTGAACCTCAAGGACGAGTATTCGGAATCCGATCTGGAGGCCGCGTTAATCCAGCGGCTGGAGGATTTTCTGCTGGAGCTGGGCGAAGGCTTCACCTTCGTCGGCCGGCAGCGGCGCTTGCGCATTGACCAGACCTGGTATCGGGTCGATCTGCTGTTCTTCCATCGCAAGTTGCGTTGCTTGGTCATCATCGACTTGAAGCTGGGCAGCCTGACCCATGCGGACGTGGGCCAGATGCACATGTATTGCAACTACGCCAAGGAGCATTGGGCCTATCCCGATGAGAACCCGCCCGTGGGGTTGATCCTCTGTGCCGACAAGGGCCATGCGCTGGCGCGGTATGCCTTGGAAGGTTTGCCGACGAAGGTGATGGCGGCGAACTACCGTACCGTGTTGCCGGATGCCGAGCTGTTGCAGAAAGAGCTGGAAACCACGCGGCGCTTGCTGGAGTCGCGTGTGGTGAAGCAGCCCAAGAAGCTCCGGCAATAACCGGGCGTCCCGGCGTGCCGCCGTCGGGCTCGCGGGCTGCGCCCCGCACTTCGTGCCGAATCGCGGCCATCCGGCTTTGATCCCTGACGCCTCCGGCCCTCTCGGGCCTGCGCGCTGCGCTTGCCCAAAGGCGGGTGCGTGCAGTGGGCGGGGTGTGGGCGGTCTTGCTGTTCCCTTCACCGTATCACGGCGTTCTCGCCGTCAAGGGCGGCGCGCGCTGGTGCGCGCTTGCGTCCTGGCGGCCGTCTGCGACCCCTGACTGCTTGCGCTGCGCCGTGCTGGCGACGGTTCCGGGCAATTCCGCTCGAGCAACCGGAGCACGATCATGTCGCAACTGTCCTTTTCCTCGTTCGATGTCTCGCTGATGGTGCGTGATGCGCAGGGCCGCTACCTGCTGGCGACGACTGACCAGATCCTGGAGGCCGCGCGCCAGGCCATCGAGCACAAGATGCAGCGCGGTGAGGCGTTCAGTTCGCCGGCGGCGGTCAAGGAGTACCTGTGCGCCAAGCTGGCCGGCTACGAGCACGAAGTCTTTGCGGTGCTGTTCCTCGATGCGCAGCATCGCCTGATCGAATACGTCGAGATGTTCCGCGGCACGATCGACAGTGCATCGGTGCATCCGCGCGAGGTGGTCAAGGAGGCGCTGCGGCTCAATGCGGCGGCGGTCATCGTGTCGCACAACCATCCGAGCGGGAACCCGGAGCCAAGCGCGGCCGACCGGGCGCTGACCCAGCGGCTCAAGGAGTCGCTGGCGCTGGTGGACGTTCGCACGTTGGATCACATCGTCGTCGCGGGCAGCAGCACCACGTCATTCGCCGAACGCGGCCTGATCTGACCGAGGGGGCTTCGGCCCCCTTTTTGCTGCGTCCGGCAGCGCAACTCCGGCCCGCACGGGCCTGCGCGCTTCGCTTGCCGAAAGCCGAGGAGCATGGAGGTGTGAGGGAGGCGATCTTGCTGTTCCCTTCACCGTATCACGGCGTTCTCGCCGTCGAGGGCGGCGCGCGCTGGTGCGCGCTTGCGTCCTGGCGGCCGTCTGCGACCCCTGACTGCTGCGCTGCGCCGTGACGGCAACGGTTCCGGGCAATTCCGCCCGTGCAACCGGAGATCGTCATGAACGATAAATCACACGTTTCCCTCGAACAGCATGTTTGCCTCGTTTGCGGCACGGCGTTCGATACCGGCGCCATCCTGCTGGACAAGCGCCTGCGTCAAAGCCTGGAGCGCCATACGGCGACCGGCTGGGGTCTGTGCCCCGAGCATCAGAAGCTGGCCGACGATGGCTTTGTCGCGCTGGTCGAATGCGATCCGCAGCGTAGTGGTGCCCCAGGCGCTGGGCGCATGAAGCCCGAACAGGCGTACCGGACGGGCCGGCTGGCCCATCTGCGGCGCACGGTGTTCGCGCAGATGTTCAACGTGCCGATCGCGGACGAGCAGGCTTGCGTGTTCGTCGAGCCTGGCGTGATCGACCAGTTGCAGTCGATGACGGCGCCGACGGCGAATTGATCGCGCCGGACAGCCTTCGGTGCGTCGTCCCTGTGGGGGCGGCGCACCTTTTTTTCTGCTGCGCCTGGTGTCAGTTTCTCCGCGCCTGCGGCGCTGCGCGCTTCGCTTGCCCGTCCGTGCCTTCGTTGGGGGGTGGCGGCTTGCTGTTCCCTTCATCGTGCCACGGCGTTCGCGCCGTCAAGGGCTGCGCGCCGATGGCGCTTGCGCCCTCGCGGCCGTCGTTGACCCCTGACTGCTTGCGCTGCGCCGTGCCTCGGAAGGGTCGGGCAATTCCGCCCGGCAACCTTTCAGGAGTTCATCATGAACCACGCACTCATCACCGACGAGCAGCGCATCGTGCTGCTGGCCAATGGCCGCGAATCCTTGCAGAACCCGAACTTCGATCCGGCCCCCGTGGTCAAGCTGTTCACGCCGGATGCTGGCGCGACCTGGCTGCTGACCGAGATTAATCCCGATGACCACGACCACGCCTTCGGTCTATGCGACCTGGGGCTGGGTGAGCCGGAAATCGGCTGGGTCAGCCTGGGTGAGCTGGCGACGGTGCGCGGCGGGTTGGGCCTGCCGATTGAGCGCGACCTGTCGTTTCGGGCCGAGAAGCGGTTGAGCGCCTATGCGCGCGATGCGCGGCTGGCCGGGCGGGTCATCGTCTGACCCTGCCTTGGGGCGTCGCGGGACGCCCCCTCGCATCGCGCCCACGCGGCGCGATGCCTGCGCGCCTTCGGCTTACTCTCCAGGGGAAAGCCCTGCGGGCTATCCCCGCCGCGCAGGCTTGGCGCCCCTGAACACCGCCGACCCGACTGCGCCGGATCGGCCAGACCTCATTCGCAGCAGATCCACGATGCCTTGCGTGGATTCGTCCTGATCTTGCATTGAAGGCTGGGCGTCCCCGGCCACCTGGGAAATGGCCGGTCGCGCTGTCGTGCGCGTAGCGCATCGAGCCGCCTGCGGCGTCTCGCCCCTTCGGGCTTCCATCGTTCCCTCGCTCCGCTCGGCTGACGCCTCCGGCCCGGCTTCCAGCTTCGGGCCTGCGCGCTTCGCTTGCCGTGCGGTCGGCGTGTTGAGGGGCCGTTGCCATGTCCAGCCGTCTTCCCTGACTTCATCACCTTGTCCGCGACTGTAGCCCGCGCCCGTGCGCCGTCAAGGCGCGCAGGGCCGTGTCCTCGCTTCGCTGCGGGCCGCACCAACCCTGCGCTTGCCTCCTTGACGGCACCCGTTCGCGCGCTCCTGACCGTCGCGGGCGATGAACTCAGGAAAGACGGTGGCAACAGGGCCAACCGGGTTCCTCGTGCCGACCGCACCGAACAGCCGAAAGGCTGGGCTCCGAATCTAGGAATCCGGTGTGCGTTTTCTTCAACAGCCTTTTTGTTCAGGAGAAAGACATGCAACTCGCATCCCGTTTCGCTTCCCGTTCCCCTTCGCTGCGCAGCGATTACCCGCTGTCCGATGACCAGATTCATCGCGTGGCCCCATCCATCTTCGCGGATGCCCCGCATGAGAGCCGTTCCGAGCGGTACAGCTACATCCCGACCGCTGCTGTCCTGACCGAGCTTCGCAAAGAAGGCTTCCAGCCTTTCATGGTGACGCAAACCCGCGTGCGCGATGAAGGCAAGCGCGAGCACACCAAACACATGCTGCGCCTGCGCCACGCCAGCCAGATCAACGGCGCGGAGGCTAACGAAATCGTGCTGCTGAACTCCCATGACGGCACGAGCAGCTATCAGATGCTGGCCGGGATGTTCCGCTTCGTTTGCAGCAATGGCCTTGTCTGCGGCGACACCGTGGCCGATGTGCGCGTACCCCACAAAGGCGACGTGGCCGGTGCCGTCATCGAAGGCGCTTTCGAGGTGTTGAGCGGCTTCGAGCGCGTGAAGGAATCGCGCGATGCCATGCGCGCGATCACGCTGGATGAAGGCGAGGCCGAAGTGTTCGCCCGTTCCGCGCTGGCCCTCAAGTACGACCCCACCGACAACAAGCCCACGCCCATCACCGAATCGCAAATCTTGATGCCGCGCCGGTTCGACGACCGCCGCCCCGACCTGTGGAGCGTGTTCAACCGCACGCAAGAAAACCTGACCAAAGGCGGATTGCATGGCCGCAGCGCCAACGGACGCCGCCAGCAAACCCGACCCGTGCAGGGCATTGATTCCGATGTGCGCCTGAATCGCGCCCTCTGGATGCTGGCCGATGGCCTGCGCCAGTTGAAAGCCTGAATCCCCACGCGGCAGGGGCAGGCAGCAGCCCTTGCCGCTTTCTTCGCTGCTGCATTCCCTAACCGCAAGGAGTTATTACCATGAACGCCATCACCCAAACCGAAGCCCGCACCGTCAATACCGCCGCCGCTATCCCGCTGGAAGCTGCCGACCCGACCAAGAACCTGATTTTGGTTCCGCTGTCGCGGCTGGTGCTGCGCCCCACGGGCCACAACGTGCGCAAGACCCCGCGCATGTCCATCCCCGAACTGGCCGCAAGCATCCAGCGTGTCGGCCTGCTGCAAAACCTGATCGTGATCGCATCCGCCAATGGCGAGCATTACGAGGTGGTCGCCGGTGGCCGTCGCCTCGCCGCGTTGAAGCTGCTGGCGAAAAAGCACCGCATCAGCAAGGAATGGGAAGTGCCTTGCCTGCTGGTGGCCGATGGCACCGCCCGCACGGCCAGCCTCACCGAGAACGTGCAGCGCGAAGCCATGCACCCGGCAGACCAGTTTGAAGCCTTCGTGGCACTGGTGGCCGAAGGCCGACCCATCGAGGACATTGCGGCGGATTTCAGCGTTACGCCGCTGGTGGTGCAGCGCCGCTTGAAGCTGGCGAACGTGTCGCCGCGCCTGATGGCGGACTATCGCGCCGATGCCGTGAGCCTTGACCAGTTGATGGCCCTTTCCATCACCGACGACCACGCCGCGCAGGAAAGCGTGTTCTACGATGCGCCGCAGTGGCAGCGCCATCCCTCGCACTTGCGCGAGCGCCTGACCGAAAGGGAAATCGACGCCTACCGGCATCCGCTGGTGCGCTTCGTCGGACTGGACAGCTACGAAGCCGCAGGCGGCGGCATCCGCCGTGACCTGTTCGCGGAAGGCGATGCGGGCGTGTACCTCAACGATGCCGCGCTGCTGGAACGGCTGGCGCAAGACAAGCTGGCAGGCATCGCCGCTACTGTCCGCGCCGAGGGTTGGGCGTGGGTGGATGCCACGCCGGGCGTGACCCATGCCGATCTGCACGCCTTCCAGCGTGCGCCGAGGGAGCGGCGCGAGCCGAACAAGCGCGAAGCCGCACGCATCGAGAAGCTGCAAGCCAAGATGCAGGAAATCGCCGAAGCGGTGGATGCTGCGATGGACGCCGACGACGAGGACAAGGCCGACGCCTTGCAGGAGGAAGGCGAATCCCTGGGCGAGCAGTTACAGGCGCTGGAAGATGGCTTGCAGGACTACGGCGCGAACGTGAAGGCCGCAGCCGGTGCCATCGTCACCATCGACCGGAACGGCGAGGCCGTGATTCATCGCGGCCTGATGCGCGAGGCCGAGGCCAAGGCTCTGCGCACACTGGAACGGTTGCGCCAAGGTTTCAGCAGCGAAGGCGAAGCCGAGAACGACGACGAAGGCGAGGACGACGAGCAACCCAAGACCGCCGCCATGTCCGACCGGCTGGCGCAACGCTTGAGCGCCCACCGCACCGCCGCACTGCAAATCGAGGTCGCACGGCATCCGCAAGCTGCGCTGGCTGCCGTGGTGCATGGCATGGTGCAGGTCGTCTTGCAGGAAAGCCGCTATGGCCGCAGCCGTGATTCTCTGCCGCTGGGCGTGGGCCTGAAAGTGCAAGACCGGCTGGAAGGCATGGCCCCGGACTGGCCGGAAGCTCTCGCCGCCGTGGCACTGCGCGAACTGCAACAGGTGGCGGGCGAAGCCTTGCCGGAGGACAGCGCCGAACTGTTCGCCGCGCTGCTGGCGAAGCCGCAAGACGAACTGGTGCGGCTGCTGGCCGTGTGCGTGGCTTCCACGGTGGACGTGGTGACGCCCCGCGCCACGCCGCACCAGCCCGGCGCGGAACTGGCGCAGGCCGTGGGCCTCGACATGGCCGCATGGTGGCAGCCGACCGCCGAAGGCTACTTCAAGCACGTTTCCAAGGCCGTGATTCTGGATGCTGTGGGCGCGTTTGCACCGGAATCCGTCACCCGGCTGGCAAAGCTCAAGAAGGCCGACATTGCCAGCGAAGCCGAGCGGCTGGCCGATGGCACGGGCTGGATGCCTGCCATCTTCAAGGCCGAAGGCCCGCAGGATGCCGCGCAGGAGGCAGGCCCGGAGCAGGACGCCCCGGAGGATGCCGAGGCAATGGCGGATGAACCCGCCGAGGCGCTGGCCGCTTGACTCACGCCGAAGGCAAGCGCCCCGGCCTCGACCGGGGCGCTTCGCTGAAAGGAAAAGCCCCCATGACCCGTACCACCACCAGCGCCCGCGCATGGCGGCGATCTACGCCCCCGGCACGGTGCGCGCCCGCCGCTGGCACGGCGATGGTGACGTGCGCGGCTACCGCCCGCCCTCGGGCTGGTCGGCCCGCGCCGACCTCACCGACATTCACCCCGTCACGGGCCGCGCCTTGCCGCGTGCTGTGTGGTGGCTCATCGAGACGAAGGAATAACCGCGTTCAGCACCGCGCCCAGGTCGTTCCGTCCTGGGCACGGTGAAACGCAAAATCCGGGCGCGGCAGTGGCCGCGCCCGGTGTTCAAGGCCAACAGCCAAATCAGAACGCCGCCGCCTTCGCGCTGGCTCATGCGGCAGCGTTGAAGTAGGCGGGACTCTCGCCCGACAATGGGCAGGCCCACATGGGCCTGCAAGCCGAAGCGCCCACCCTGCGCGGGAATCATCAGCAGTTTTCGGCTTGCCGCGTGCATACCCCGCAGCGTGGGCCGCTTCCATTTCATCAGCGACATATCCGCGTTTCCTGCTTGGAAATCTGGAACGGCCTGGGCGTGTCGGCGCGATGCGCCGCCGGGCTTTCGGGCTGCGCCCCGTGCCGACTTCGCTGTCACGGCCATTCGGCTTCAATCCCTCACGCCTTCGCGCCTGCGGCGCTGCGCGCTTCGCTTGCCTCCGGGGGATCGGCGAAAGGCCCATCCCCGCCGCGCGAGCTTGGCGCCCCTCGATGCCGCCGAACCGGCTAGCCGGATCGGCCGGGCCAGCGCCCCGCCGCAATGGCCAGGGCTGGGACGGGTACGCCGGGGCTTGCTGAGGCAGGTTGCAGGAATGCGTGCCGTCCTCAACGCTGGCGGTTCTTGCCCATCACGTCACGAAGGACGGTTCACGAATATCCCGCCCGGCATCGCTATGGAGCTTCCACACCACGCCTCAAGACCAGCGCCCCAAGGTGCGGCAGGGGCGTTCTCGCTTGTCGTCGGGTGGTTGACCTGGCCTGCGTCAGTGGGCGGGCCTGTGCAGCCTTCGTGCGGGGATGCCGAGTCGGCCCCATCCCCTTTCGGAGCGGTTCGGCCCAAGGCGTCCTTGTGTTGTTGTGAATCCTGGCGGGGGCGCGGCTGCGCCTCGGGCTTCATGGCTGCAACCGTCCAGCGAAAACAATTTCCCCTCTGCTGCGCAGATTCCTCGCGGGATAAATTCTTTTCGCCTCCCGGCTCTCCACTGCGTTGCGACCGCAAGCGGTGCAGCCAGCCCGTCCCCCGCCGACTGGATCACAACAAGGACGCGATGGGCGCGAACCTTGTTCAACCGAACGGAGAAAACATCATGGCCAACATCGGCACCTTCACCGCAGACAAAGACGGCTTCACCGGCACGCTTCGCACCCTGACGCTCAACGTCAAGGTCAAGCTGGTTCCCAACGACAAGGGAGACAACGAGAAGGCCCCTGACTTCCGCCTGCAGGCCGCCAGTCACGACATCGGCGCGGCGTGGAAGAAGACCAGCGAGGCCGGGCGCGAGTACATCTCCGTGACCCTCGACGATCCTTCGTTCCCGGCCACGGTCTACGCCCGCCTGATCGAAGGCGAGAACGGCACGCACGACCTGATCTGGTCGCGCAGCAAGCCCCAGGCGGCCTGACGGCCGCCAGCGCCCCGCCCATTGCGGCGGGGCGCTGTACTGCTTGGATCAGCAGACTGGAAGGCTTGGCTCTCCCAGCTTCGTGATGGTGGTGGTCGGGCAGCACACCATGACTTCGTGTTGCCAGGGCGAATGCAGGGCGATTCGGCGCACTGCGCCGACCGGGCTTTGCGGGCTGCGCCCCATGCCGACTTCGCCGTCATGGCCATTCGGCTTCAATCCCTATCGCGGCTTCGCGCCGGTGGCGCTGCGCTTGCCTCCAGGGGAAAGCCCTGCGGCCTATCCCCGCCGCGCGATGCTTGGCACCCCTGAAGTCCCCGAACCGGCTGCGCCGGATCGGTGGCCCAGCGCCTACGGCTGGGCCGCTGCTGCGAGCTGGCTCTCAGCCTCGCTCATCAGCACCGCCGTGCTGCATTCGAGCGCACTGGCGATCTTGAAGATGATCGCCAGCGTGGGCATGTGTTCGCCGCGCTCGACCTTGCCCATGTGCGAACGCTCGATGCCAGCGAGGTTCGCCAGCGATTCCTGCGCGATGCCGCGCTCCGTCCGCAGCGCGCGCACCGCCGCGCCGAAGGCTTGAGCCAATTCGGCGTCGAAGGTGGTGGCGCCCGCTGGCCGGCCGCGCTGGATGGATCGCTTCTGCATAGACAGAAGCGTCAATTCGCAGCACAATTAAAACCACGTTATTTTTAACTCATTCATGCTTTTGGCCCTTATTCGTGCTTTTACGGAAATCCGCTTCTGCGGATTCCGACAGAACCGGAAAACCGCCAACGTGCCTTTGCAGATTTCTACAATTGCGCTTTTGCGCTTTCGTGTTTCCACGGCTTTCGTGGAATACGCATCCACGCTTTGGCGTGGATGTGCAAAACCGACATTCCGTGTTGGAACAGGAGCACCACGATGAACGCTCCCCTCGTTACCGATGCGCAGCGCGCCGCGCTGCTGGAGAACGGGCGGCGGGCCGCCGCCGGTGAATCGCACGACCCGTTGCCGGCCGTGCGGCTGTTCACTCCCGATGCACACGCCACCTGGCTGCTGGCCTCGCTCGATCCCGCTGACGGCGACACGGCCTATGGCCTGATCGACCTGGGAATCAGCATGCCCGAGCTGGGGACGGTGAAACTCTCCGACCTTGCTTCCATCGTCGGGCCGCGCCAGCAACCCGTGATGCGGGATCTGTATTTCCAGGCGATGCGCCCGTTGTCGGAATATCTGCGCTTGGCGCAGGAAAACGGTTCCGTCGTCGATTGAACCGCTCGTGCTACGGCCAAGCTGAGCGCATTCAGACTATTTCGGTCTTGCTCCAGACCTGTCCAGTCTGAATCAGCACTCTTGCACCAAGCCTGTGCGTGTGTGGCGGAAACGGCCACGATCTTTCATGCGGCTTCCGGCACGGTGTCAGTACCGCATGACGTTTTTGGTGCCATGCGGCCGTCGCATTCGGACGAATTACGCAACATGCCGGAGCCAACCAGTCTTGACACCAGCCGTTACAGCTTAACCGGATTTCCCACTTGATTTGATGCTCCCGCATGTTTGACGCCGTGGCGACGTTCCTGCTGTTCGACGGGAGCTTGGGTCATGGTCAATCATCATCATGTCGCGCACTGGTATCCCACTGCGGCTTACCTCTATGTCCTGTGGCTGGATGCGCTTGCGCTGGCTTGGGAGTACCTGCGCAGGCACCCCGATTACCGGCTCGACTGGTTGCGCCGTGCGCGCCGCGCCGATGCGGCGCATCGCTGGGGCTTGCGCGTGCTGGAAGACCCGGCGCTGGATGCGCGCGATGCGCATCCGGCCTGGCAGCCCGGCCAAGCTGATGTAGTGCAGCTCTACCCCGATGCCGATCCGCCTGTGGATGCCGAGCCCTTCGCGTTCTGGCGTATCCCTGGCCACAAGCAACTTCTCCACGATGGCAAGGGACTGGCGCTGATCGCGCGCAGCCCCGGCCAGTGTCTGCGCTTCGCGCTCGCGCCTGGCCTGCAAGACGGCATGGCTATCGCCTATGCCCATCGCGGCGGCGCCTTTGCGCCTGCGCGCGGTCATGCGCTCGACGCGGCCCAGGCCGCCACCAAGCCCAGGCCGACGCCCGCCGCGCTGCTGGAGCTGCACACCTTGCAGGCGCTCGACGCGACCCTCGCAGGCGCGTCCTTGCGCGATGTGGGCGAAGGACTGTTCGGTGCCGACGCTGTGGCCGACTGGTACAGCGACGGCGGCCTGCGCTCCAAGGTGCGCCGTCTGGTGCGGCGTGGCGATGCGTTGATGCGCGGCGGCTATCTCCGCTTAGCACAACTGCCTCCGCTTGAGAAGGGCCGTTTTGAAGGGGACGCAAAACGACCCTGAGCAGGAGAGCTTCGTTTTCTGAGACTGCCTCCATCCGGTTGCGCTGTGCGGCCGGAGCTTTGAAAGCTATGGAGGCTCACACCATGCGTCCCGCTCCCTTGCGGCCTGCCGCCGCTCCCATGAATCCTGCTGCGCAGCCGCAGCGTTATCTCACCAACGACGAAGCCGCCGACTACTTGCGCCTGTCGCCGCGCACGTTGGAGAAACAGCGCGTGCTGGGTGGCGGCCCCAAGTTCCGCAAATTCGGCCGCCGCGTCATGTACGCCGTGGCCGACCTCGATGCCTGGGCTTCCGAGCGCAGCTTCGAGAGCACATCCGATCCCGAATACGCCGAGCAGCATTCGGCGGACAGCCGTGCGCGCTGATCGGCGGTGTGCGGCAGGCCATCGCCATGTCCAGCTCCGCGCTGCCGTCCCGGCAGCGGCCCGTGCCGGAGCGCGAACAGCTCGACCTGTTTCGCGCCCTGCCGGGCGACATGGCGCCGCGCGACAGCCAGGACTTGATGGCCTTTCCATTCTTCTCGCTGGCGAAGTCGCGGCGCGTGGCGCCGATCGACTTTCGGGCGGGGAACGTAACGATCCGCGTGGAGGGCACGCAGGAGCACGGCATCGCCACGATCTGGGATGCCGACGTGCTGATCTGGGCTGCCAGCCAGATCGTGGAAGCGCGCGACGCGGGTTTGCGCCCGTCGCGGCTGATGCAAGCCACGCCCTACGAGATCCTGCGCTTCATCGGGCGCGGTACGTCGCTGCGCGACTACCAGCGCCTCAAGGCCGCGCTGGATCGCCTGCAATCCACGACGGTGGCCACGTCCATCCGCGAGACGACTGGGCGGCGCCTGCATCGCTTCTCGTGGATCAACGAGTGGAAGGAGCTGGCCGATGCCAAGGGCACACCCTTGGGGCTGGAGCTGATCCTGCCGGACTGGTTCTATGCGGGCGTCATGGATGCCGCGCTGGTGCTGACCATCGACCCGGCGTATTTCCGGCTGACGGGCGGGATCGAGCGGTGGCTGTACCGATTGGTGCGCAAGCACGGCGGGCGCCAGCCGGGTGGGTGGCAATTCGACTTCCGGCACCTGCACCGCAAGTCGGGCAGCGCCACGCGCTTCTCGGATTTCGCCTACGACCTGCGCGCGCTCGTCGCGCGGCAGTCGATGCCCGGCTACGTCCTGGGCATCGAGCGAATGCCGGACAACGGCGCCGAGCTGCTGACCTTTCGGCCCGTGCCGTTCACGGCACGGGGATAAACGGTGCGTTGCCTGTGGACGGACTCGTGCTATCAGGAGTACCAGGTGTCGTGCTATCGGGAGTACGGCTATCGTGCTATCAGGAGTACGGATCGGCCGCAAAGCCAATAACGGCGCGGGTTTCAGCCTCTCCTAACTTCCCTAACTTAAATTCTCTAACTGATAGTAGAAGCGCCGCGCCACAGTGGATAACCGCCACGCGGCACGAGGCGCAGCAGCAACAGCCCGGCTTTCCAACACGGAGGGCCAGGCCATGATCGTCGCTCTGCTCAACCAGAAAGGCGGCGTGGGCAAGACCACGCTCGCCACCCACATCGCCGGCGAGCTGGCGATGCGCGGCCAACACGTCGTTCTGCTGGACGCCGACCCGCAGGGTTCATCGCTGGACTGGACACAGCGCAGAAGCCAGCAAGGCTTGCCACGGCTGTTCAGCGCCGTCGGCCTCGCACGCGAAACGCTGCACCAAGAGGCGCCGGAACTCGCCAGGCGGGCCGATCACGTCATCATCGACGGCCCGCCGCGCATCGCCGCCTTGGCGCGCTCCGCGCTGCTGGCGGCCGAGCGCGTGCTGATCCCGGTACAGCCCAGCCCCTACGACCTGTGGGCCAGCGCGGAGATGGTGGCGCTGATCCGCGAGGCGCAGGTGTTTCGGCCTGCGCTTCGCGCGGCCTTCGTCATCAACCGGCGCGTCAGCACCACCGTGATTGGGCGCGAAGCACGCGGCGCGCTGGCCGACCAGCCGCTGCCCGCGCTGCGCGCCGAAGTGCATCAGCGCATCGTGTTCGCCGACAGCGTGGCCGCTGGCCGGCTTGCACGCGAGACAGCGCCCGACAGCGCCGCCGCGCGTGAAGTCACCGCGCTGGTGGACGAACTACTGCGGTGGACGCCATGACGGCGAAGCCGCCACCGAACAGCAAACGCACGGCAAAGCGCGTCGGCATCGGTGCGCGTCCACCTGCGAATCCGCACGCCGAGGCGTGGATTCGCCAGGGCGACGCCGATGCGCTGGGCAAAGGCGACCTCTACACCGCCCGCCTGACCCTCGACATCACGCCCGCGATGCGGGCGCGCATCAAGGTGTCGGCCTTCACGCAAGGCGTGACCGTGGCCGACCTGCTGCGCGGCCTGCTGGAGCGCGAGTTTCCAGAACACCGCAAGGAGAACACACCATGACCGCATCCGCTTCGCCTGCCGCTGGCGCGGCCACGGCTGCGCTCGCAGCACCTTCCGGCCAGCCTGCCAGCACGCCGCTGACGCGCGTGGCGCTGGCCTACATCGAACCGCGCTTCAAGTTCTACCTGCGCTTCGGCGAACCCGCGCGCACGCACCAGCTCGACCGCTGGCGGCGCTGCGCGGTGTTCCTGCCGGGTGCCATGTTCTGCCGCATCAGCTGGCAGGCCAACGACTACGGCACCGTGCGCTGGCAGCTCATGGTGATGCAGGCTTGCACGCCGCTCGATGCGGCGCAGCGCATCCCCGGCGTGCAGCCGGGCGCGCGCCTGCTGCTGCACGCCGAGGGTGAGAACCAGGTGCGCGTCGTGCTGGAACGCATCGACGCCATTGAGGCGCTGGGTATCGCGCCGTCTACCGCTTCGCCTGCGTACTGGCGCACGCTCGCCAACCGGCTCGCGGCGCATTTGGCGTTGCCCGAATACAGCGCCGAGCGGCACGCCGCCTGGCTGGCAGGGAGGGCACTGCCATGAGCGCCGTTTCCACTTCCGGCACCGCGTCGCCCCCTCGCTTGCGCGTGCGCGCTCGCCTCGTGCTGGCGGGCCTGTCCGCCTGCGGCCTCGCCGCGCTGGCCTGGGCGTCCTTCGTGCATCCGCTACCGCGCCTGACCTACAACCCGTCCGACAGCGTGGCGGTCGGCTGGTATCGCGTCGATCCGCTCGACCGTCGCACCAGCTCGCCGCCACGTCCGTTGTCCGTGGGCAGCATCGTGCTGGTGCCACTGCCCGTCGAGGCTGCCGCGCTCGCTGCGCAGCGCGGCTACCTGCCGACGCGCATCCCTCTGCTCAAGCGCGTGGGCGCGATCGCACCGCAGGAGGTGTGCATCGCCGACGGCAGTGTCCGCATCGACGGCGTGCCTTCGGCCGCCGTGCTGCCTGCCGACCGCTGGGGCCGTCCGCTGCCATCCTGGTCGCAGTGCCGCCGCCTTCGGCCTGGCGAGCTGTTCCTGCTCAGCGTCACCAATCCGGCGTCGTTCGACAGCCGGTATTTCGGGCCGGTCAGCGTAGCCGCCGTGATCGGCGTTGCGCGCCCGGTCTGGCTGGAGCCTCGCCCATGATCGCCGCCGATTCGCTGCGCATCATCGTGCTATCGGGCGTGTCGTTCTGCTGGCCGTCGCCGTGTCGTCGCGCGTGCAGTGCCGGTGCCAATACTTCGCATTGGGCACCACACTTCGCGCTGTCTCCGGCGCAGCCGTCCAACGTGCAGGCGTCTTGCCTCGAACGCGGCTGGCCTTCGGCCATCGCCGTGTTCGCCGGGGCGCTGTCTGCTCACGCAGCAGCGTCGCCGGGCCGCCGCTGCCCGGAGCGCCAGCGAGGGGCAAAGGCGGAAGGCAAGACAAAAGGGAGCGGCACCTGTCGGCCCGCAAAGCCAGTCTGCACGTGGGGTTGGCGCAGCACGGAGCGGCTTCGCCGCCGTGCCGCGTGGAGCGCGAGGCTCGCGCCAATGCTGGCATGTGCGTGTGCTTCGCACGACAGGACACGCCAGAGCTTGCAGGGAGCGCAGCCATGACCGACCGCCGCGACGACGATTTCCGCATCCGCCCCAGCGCCCCGAAGAACCGGGGCCAGGGCTTCGTTTCCAAGGTGCTCAAGCAGGCAGGCAAGGCCAGCAGCGGCAAGTCGTCGGTGCGTCGTCCTGGCGCTGCCAGCGGCTCCGGGAGGGGCACCGGCCAGCGGCCCGGCTCGCGCCTGGGGCGCGGCCACACGGCGGCGCGCTTCGTCGGAGCGAAGCTCACGCCCGTGTCGCGGCGCGTGACTATCAAGACGCTGCTGGTCAATCAGCAGCGGGCCAGCCCGCAGTCGCTCGCCAAGCACCTGCGCTACATTGAGCGCGACGGTGTGGGCCGCGATGGCGAGCCGGGTCAAGCCTACGGGCCGCAGACCGATGCCGCCGACCTCGACGCCTTCAAGGAACGCTGCGTCGACGACCGGCATCACTTTCGGTTCATCCTCTCGCCCGAGGATGGCGCCGAGCTGGAAGACCTGCGCACCTACACGCGGCACCTGATGGGCCGAATGGAGGCCGACCTGGGCACACGGCTGGAGTGGGTGGCCGTCGATCACTGGAACACCGACAACGCGCATACCCACCTGATCGTGCGCGGGCGCGACGACACCGGCAAAGACCTCATCATCGCCGGCAACTACATCGCCGATGGCTTCCGCCATCGCGCCGCCGAACTGGCGACCGAATGGCTCGGGCCGCGCACCGAGCTGGAGATCCAGCAGACCTTGCGGCGCGAGGTGGAGCAAGAACGGTGGACGAGCCTGGATCGCACGCTCAAGCGCGAGCTGGGCGACGATGGCCTGGTGCATGTCGAATGCCTCAACGAGCCGAGATTGCAACGCCAGCGCCTGCTGCTGATCGGCCGCCTGCAACGCTTGCAGCGCCTGGGCTTGGCCGATGAGATACAGCCGGGCACCTGGGCTGTCCATGCCGACGCCGAAAAGACCCTACGCGCCCTGGGCGAGCGCGGCGACATCATCCGCACCATGCAGCGGGCCATGCGCGGCGAGCCGCGCGAGCTGGCGGTGTTCGAGCCGGGCGACGATGGCCAAACCATCCTCGGCCGCGTGGCCGCGAAGGGGCTTGCCGACGAGCTGCGCGACCGGGGCTATCTGGTCATCGACGGCGTGGACGGCAAGGCCCACTACGTCGCGCTCAACGCCCGCGACGAGCTGGCGAACTACCCGATTGGCGCCGTGGTGGAGGTAAAGGGGGCAGCCGATGTGCGCGCGGCCGACAAGAACATCGCCGCGCTGGCGAGCGATGGCCTGTACCGCACCGATCATCACCTTGCGATTGAGCAAGGCCGGGCCAAGCCCGGCCGCGATCCGCAGGAAGTCGTCGCGGCCCACGTCCGCCGGCTGGAAGCCTTGCGCCGCGCCGGCATCGTGGAGCGCGTGGCCGAGGGACTATGGAAGATGCCGGACGACCTAGCCGAACAGGGCCGCCGCCACGACGCGCAGCGCCTTGGCGGCGTGGCTGTGGAACTGAAATCGCATCTGCCCATCGAGCGGCAGGCTCGCGTGATCGGGGCCACCTGGCTCGACCAGCAATTGATCGGTGGTGGCTCGGGCTTGGGCGACCTGGGCTTTGGTGGCGAGGCCAAGCAGGCGATGCAGCAGCGCGCCGACTTCCTGGCCGAACAGGGAATGGCCGAGCGGCGCGGGCAGCGCGTGATCGTCGCCCGGAACCTGCTGGGCACACTGCGCAATCGGGAGCTAGCGCAGGCCGCGAAGGACATTGCCGCCGACACCGGCCTGGAGCATCACCCGGTGGCCGACGGGCAGCGTGTGGCCGGCATCTACCGGCGCTCCGTCATGCTGGCCAGCGGTCGCTACGCGATGCTCGATGACGGCATGGGATTCAGCCTAGTGCCGTGGAAACCAGTGATCGAGCAACGGCTAGGTCAGCAACTTGCTGCCACTGTACGCGGCGGTGGCGTGTCATGGGAGATCGGACGACAGAAAGGCATGTCCATCACCTGACGAGCACCTGCTTCCGACGAGCCGAAACTGCGCCCATCCACGATCTGCATTCTCCCGCAATGGCGGGAGGCCAACCTAAGCGATGCGAGGCAGCGTTAGATCAAATTTAGTCGCTGTATCGTTGGACGTTGCCTGCACATGTCCACCATGAGCTTCGGCAATTGATTTGACGATCGCCAGTCCGAGGCCGGCCCCCGCGGACTTGCGCTGGCGGGCAGGGTCGGCGCGGTAGAAGCGATCGAAGAGCTTGGGCAGATCGGCGTCCGATATCCGCTCACCCGGGTTCTCGACGCGAATGACCGTTCCCTGGTCGTCCTGTTTGAGCGTGACGATGATCCGAGCCTCGCGCGGCGTGTAGCGAATGGCATTGGAAAGAAGGTTGCCGATGGCCCGCGACAACATCTCGCGATCCGCCAGGACCGGCTCGACCGCGCCCTTGAGGCTGAGCGTGATGTGTCGATCGTCGGCGAGGGCCTCGTAGTAGTCGAACAAGCCCCGGACCAGCGCACTCAGGTCGACCTGGCTCATGCGGATGTTGCGTGGATCGTTCTCGGTCTGCGCGAGAAACAGCATGTCCGCGATCATGCGACTCATGCGATCGAACTCCTCCAGATGGGAGTACAGGATCTCCCGGTACTCTTCGGCGCTACGGGGCTGCCCCAACACCACATGGGTCTGTGTCACGAGGTTGGTCACCGGGGTGCGCAGCTCATGCGCAATGTCGGCAGAGAAGTGCGACAAGCGGGCAAAGCCTTCCTCGATGCGCGCCAGCATGTCGTTGAAGGCGAACACCAACTCTGACAGCTCGATCGGCACGTCGCGTGGGTCGAGTCGCACGTCCAGTTTGGACGAACGGATGGCACGGATTTTCTCGTTGACCTTGCGGATCGGCAGATGCCCCCAGTGGACCGCCAGCCAAGCGGCCAGCAGCGCAATGCACAGGACCATGAAGGTCACCCAACGCAGCATGCGCTGGAACTCCCCGAGGAATTCCAGGTGGAAGCCGATGTCCATGGCAGCGAGGATGCGGTAGCGTGGCGCATCCGAAGTAGGGCCTGCTGCAAATTCGAACGCAACGCCCCGGTAGGACCGCTGACGATCCTGCCACACCGCCAACTCCTCGGCGTCGATCTGCGCCAGAGGCTTGGGGGCCAGGTTCATCTTGGACAGGTCAGGACCCGCCGTGGCGTAGATGGTGTTGCCTGTCTGGTCGTAGACGGCGTAGCTCATCCCGTGGTGCCCCGCCACCGCATTGGCAAGTTGCTGCCCCAGCGCGTCGCGGTCCATGTCGTCGCCCTGACGCAAGGGCTCGGCCAGGGCCGAGATGACCGCGTCCAGTTCATGCGCGTCCTGTTGCGCAAAGTGATGCTCCAACGATCGGACGATGGCCCACTGGAAACAGAGGAACACCAAGGTGATGGCCGCGCCGATCAATGCCGTCACGCGCAGGGCGAGCGAAGCGGGACTGCGCCGCCGGGTCGGCCTGACCTGCTTGGCGTGGCCAATGGCCGACGTCTCAGGTTTAGAGGCCGTCATCGGTGTCGAGCGTGTAGCCCATGCCGCGCACGGTGTGGATCAGCTTGGGGTTGAACGCATCGTCGATCTTCGCGCGCAGCCGGCGGATCGCCACGTCGATCACATTGGTGTCACTGTCATAGTTCATGTCCCACACCTGGGACGCAATCAGCGAGCGCGGCAGCACTTCTCCCTGGCGACGTGCCAGCAGCTCCAATAAGGCGAACTCCTTGACGGTCAGCGCGATACGCTTGCCGGCCCGTGTGGCGCGTCGGCGTGCCAGATCGAGCTCCAGGTCGACAATCTGAATGCGGTCGGGTTGGCTCGGCGCAGTGCCGCGTCGCAGCAGCGTGCGCACGCGCGCCAGTAACTCCGAAAACGCGAACGGCTTAACCAGGTAGTCATCGGCGCCAAGTTCCAAGCCCTTGACCCGATCGTCCACGCTGCCGCGCGCTGTCAGGAACAGCACCGGGACCTGTTTGCCCGCCGCCCGCAGCGAGCGCACGATGCGCCAGCCATCGACGTCCGGCAGCATGACATCCAGAACGATCAAATCGTAGGACTCGCTCATGGCCAGGTGATGGCCCTCCAGGCCGGTGCGGGCCAAGTCCACGATGAAGCCTGCCTCCTGCAGGCCTTGGCGCACATAGTCCGCCGTCTTGGCTTCGTCCTCGACGACCAGCATCTTCATGGCTTTCCTTACAGAATCGTTGCGGTGAGAGGGGCCGCGTGGGACTTTTGCGCCCACTACCGGGCAATGTACCGCTCTGCCCCTTCCCGAAGGATGACACAACCATTACATGAAAGTAATGGACGGGTCATGGGTTGGAAAACGCCCCCTCCTTAGGATGTCCTCCATGCGTCGAACCTTGTGCGTTGGACCCTGAGACCAGCGGGCTGGCCGGGTCCGGGCAAGGACGACTGTCGTTGACCCCCTGGAGGATCCCACCCTATGCCGCGCTCGCCTTTTCTAATCATGCCCCCGGGCTTGTCCCGGCGGCGGTTCGTACAGGGCTTGGCCGCCGGTGGCGTCATGGCTGGCCTGTCGACACCCGCGCTCAAGGCGTTTGCGCAGCAGGGCCCTGGAACGGTCGGGGGGCCTCGCGTTCTGAGCGGCAACGAGTTCGATTTGGTGGTGGCTGAGTCGCCCGTCAATTTCACAGGCAAGCCCGGTATCGCAACCACGATCAACGGCACTATTCCCGCGCCAACGCTGCGCTGGCGCGAAGGAGAAACGGTCACCATCCGCGTGACCAACAAGCTGCGCGAGTCCACCTCCATCCACTGGCACGGCATCATCCTGCCCTACCAGATGGACGGCGTGCCCGGCATCAGCTTCGACGGCATTGCGCCGGGCGAGACCTTCACCTACCAATTCAAAGTCGAGCAAAGCGGTTCGTATTGGTACCACTCGCACTCCGGCATGCAAGAGCTCACCGGCATGTATGGGGCGATCATCATCGATCCGGCCGGGCCCCAGACCATCCACGCCGACCGCGAGCATGTGCTCGTGTTCTCGGACTGGACCGACGAAGACCCGATGCGGATCTTCGCCAAGCTCAAGTCCCAGAGCGATTACCTGAACTTCAACCAGCCCACCGTCATCGACTTCTTCCGCGACGTTTCGCGCGATGGCATGGCTGCTGCGCTCGGCAAGCGCAAGATGTGGAACGAAATGCGGATGAACCCGACCGATCTCGCCGATCTGTCCTCCGCGACCCTGACCTACCTCGCCAACGGCACGACCCCGGCGGGCAACTGGACGGGCCTGTTCCGTCCGGGCGAACGCGTGCGCCTGCGCATGGTCAACGGCGCGGGTAACACCTTCTACGACGTACGCATCCCTGGGCTCAAGCTCACCGTCGTGCACGTCGATGGCGTGGATGTGGAGCCCGTGACGGTCGACGAATTCCGCTTCGGCCCGGGCGAGACCATCGACGTCATCGTTCAGCCACGCGACGACGCCTACACGATCTTCGCGCAGGCCATGGAGCGCACCGGGTATGCGCGTGCCACCTTGGCAGTGCGCGAGGGCCTGCAGGCGCCGGTGCCTGCCTTGGATCCGGTGGAATGGCTCGGCATGGGCGACATGATGGGCGGCATGGACCACGGCGCTTCGGGCCAGGATGCCGGCATGACGGGAATGACCGGCATGACGGGAATGGCTGGCATGGCCGGCATGGCCGGCATGGCCGCGACCCCGATGACTGGCATGAACCACGGCGCGATGGGCGGGATGAACCATGGCGCCATGAACCACGGCGGCATGGCCATGGACCACAGCCAGCATGCCGCGGGCGCGCTGGCTGTGCCAAGCACCACGGCGCGCCACGCGCGCACCGAATACGGCGCGAGCACGGACATGCGGGTCGACATGGCGCGCACCAACCTGGATGACCCCGGCATCGGCCTGCGCAACAACGGGAGGCGTGTCCTGACCCTCGCGGATCTGCACACGCCATCGGGTCCGCTGGACAAACGGGGCCCCGGCCGTGAGGTCGAGTTGCACCTGACGGGCAACATGGAGCGCTATTCCTGGTCTCTGGACGGACTGGAGTTCGGCAAGTCCACGCCGGTCCATTTTCGCTACGGCGAGCGCCTGCGGGTCATCTTGCACAACGACACGATGATGACCCATCCCATGCACCTGCACGGTTTGTGGAGCGAGCTGGAGAGCCCGGATGGCCGCTTCCTCGCCCGCCGGCACACCCTGCCGGTGCAGCCCGCGCAACGCATCAGTTTCCTTGTGACGGCCGACGCGCTCGGACGCTGGGCCTGGCATTGCCATCTGATGTTCCACATGGATGCCGGCATGTTCCGCGAAGTCGTGGTGTCCTGAGCCCAGCACAAGGAAGATCCAGAATGTCCCAAGCACTCCCCCTTCGCGCACTGTCCATCGCGCTCATGGCCCTTGTCGGCGTGGCCACACAAGCCCGGGCGCAGAACGACCACAGCGCCCATGGTCAAGCCGCTCCCCGCGCCACACCCGCGCCAGCAGTCGCACCTGCCGCAACCGCGAATCCTGCCGCCGCTGACCCGCATGCCGGACACGGGGCTCCCGCCAGCGGCGCGCCGTCTTCGCCCTCTGCGCCGGCCACGCCTGCCGCTGCCGCGGCGACCGATCCTCATGCCGGGCATGGTGCGCCCGCCAGTGGCGCCTCCTCCGCGACCGCCGCACCGGCCATGGACCACGGCAACATGCGCATGCAAGGCGGCTCGGCCCCGCCCGATGCGCGCGATCCGCACGCCTACTCCAATGGCCTCAAGCTGGGATCGGGTGACTACGCCGTGCCGGGCGTGCCACGGCTCATGCTGGCCGACGAGCACGCCTTCTTCTCGCTACGGGCCGAAACCCTGGAGCGTCGCTTCACGCGCAATGGCGGCAATGACACGGCCTACGGCCTGCAAGCCTGGTATGGGAACGCCTTCAATCGGGCGGTGCTCAAGGCCGAGGGCGACGTGGCGGGCGGCAAGTTCGAAGAGGCGCGCACCGAACTGCTGTGGGGCCATGCGGTCTCCACCTTCTGGGACACGCAACTGGGCGTCCGCCTGGACACCGGCGAGGGACCAAGCCGCCAGTGGCTGGCCTTCGGCATCCAGGGACTCGCGCCGTACTGGTTCGAGTTGGACGCGACCGCCTACGTGGGCAGCGGCGGCAGGACCGCGCTGCGCCTGGAGGGCAGCTACGAGATGCTGCTGACCCAGCGCTTGGTGCTCGAGCCGCGCGCCGAGCTGCAGTTCTACGGCAAGGACGATCCAGAGCGGCGCATCGGCAAGGGCCTCGCCGAAGCGTCCGCGGGCCTGCGACTGCGCTACGAGTTCAGCCGCCAGTTCGCGCCCTACATCGGCGTGGAGCGCGCGGGCAGCTTCGGCCAGACCGCCGACTACGTGCGCGCCTCGGGCGGCCGCCCCCTGCAAACACGCTGGGTGGCCGGTGTGCGCTTCTGGTTTTAGTTGGTAACACGTCGACGTGAGGAGTGGGCAAAGCATGAACACGACAACACAGCACACGCAGCGTCCGGTCGAAGCGAAGCGCCGAGCCGCCATCGCGGGCGTCCTTGCCTTGCTGCTGGCGGGCCCCGTCCTGGCCCAGGAGCGGCTGACGGCCAAGGTCTGGAAGGACCCGAGCTGCGGCTGCTGCAAGGACTGGATCACGCACATGGAGCAGGCTGGGTTCGAGGTGCAGGTTTTCGATAGCGGCAACAACGCCGCGCGAGCGCGCCTGGGCATCGCGCAGAAGTTCGGCTCCTGTCACACGGCGCAGATCGGGCGATACGCCATCGAGGGCCATGTCCCGGCCGCAGACATCCGTCGTCTACTGCGGGAAGCACCGCGGGCCATCGGCCTGGCCGCACCAGGCATGCCGGTCGGCTCGCCCGGCATGGACGGTCCCGTGTACGGTGACCGCAAGGACGCCTACGACGTGTTGCTGTTGACGGCGGACGGCAAGAGCACGGTCTTCCAGTCGCATCGCTGAACACGGATCCGGGAGAGCTTTTTATGCACCATGCGCACACGCAGACACCCAGCGGCCGCCCCCAATTCTGGCGGTCGCGCTACGGCCTGGCTTTCCTGATCTTGGTGCCAATCGCGGCCGTCGCTGCGTACTTCCTGCTGAAGGGGCACTTGACGCATATCGCAGGCTATCTGCCATTCCTGCTGCTTGCGGCATGTCCGCTGATGCACCTCTTCATGCACCGAGGCCACGGTCACCGCGCCGACGACAACAACACCGAGCCGTCGCGGGAAGGCAAGGAAGCGTCGAACGCGGTCCCGGCTTCCGGCGGCGAGCAGCGATGAACGAAGCGAAGCTGCACGCCCGCGCGTCTTTTCTATGAGGTGTGAGTGCGGCGCTCCACGGTATTTGAGGATGTCGGACGAACCCTTCGCGCTTATCGCGCCGCTTGAACTTAGGCGAGGCCAGCACACAACATGAACTCTTCCCTCCCATCGTCAGGTCATGGACATCCCCCTCACGACGCGCCTAAGGACGCGTCGGGCTCCCGCCCACATGCGCACCACGAGGACCACGAGCACAGTGCCGACCTGCCCAAGAACGACGGCGCAAGTTCATCGGATGCCTCGAAGCCCGAGGCCGGAGAACGGGATCCCGTCTGCGGCATGGCGGTCGCGTCGCAGTCACCGCACCGTTCCAGCCGCGAAGAGCGCACCTACTTCTTCTGCAGCGCCGGCTGCAAGAACAAGTTCGACACGCAGCCGCTGCGCTACGTGCACACGGCAAAGGATCCGATGGCGCAGGCCGCGCCAACGCCCGCCGCAGCGCCGGGCTCGGTCTACACCTGCCCGATGCATCCGGAGATTCGCCAGGACCACCCTGGTACCTGCCCGAGGTGCGGCATGGCGCTGGAGCCGCTGTTGCCCGACCTGGACGATGACAACCCCGAGCTTCGCGACTTCTCTCGCCGGTTCTGGTGGACGCTGCCGTTGACGCTCGTGGTGCTGGCGCTCGCCATGGCGGGCGAGCGGTTGCATCTGATGGACATGGCCACGCAGAGTTGGGTCGAGCTGGTGCTGTCGCTGCCGATCGTGCTGTGGGCGGGTTGGCCCTTCTTCTCGCGCGGCTGGCAGTCGGTGGTGCACCGCAGCCCGAACATGTGGACCCTCATCGGCCTGGGTACGGGAGCCGCCTTCCTCTACAGCGTGGTAGCGACCGTGGCACCACAGGTGTTTCCGGCTTCGTTCTTCTCCATGGGCCGCGTCGGGGTGTACTTCGAGGCCGCGGCCGTCATCATCTCGCTGACCCTGCTGGGCCAGGTGCTGGAACTCAAGGCCCGCTCGCAGACCTCTGCGGCAATCAAGTCGCTGCTGGGACTGGCGCCCAAGACCGCGCGCCGCATCGGCGCTGATGGGCGCGAGGAGGATGTGCCGCTCAGCCATGTGCACGTGGGCGATTTGCTGCGCATCCGCCCCGGCGAGAAGGTGCCCGTCGACGGCGTGGTGCACGAGGGCAGTAGCGCGGTCGACGAGTCCATGCTGACCGGCGAGCCGCTGCCGGTGAGCAAGCGCGCGGGCGACAAGGTGATCGGCGCCACACTCAACACCAGTGGTGCACTGGTCATGCGGTCGGAGCGCATCGGTTCTGACACCGTGCTCTCGCAGATCGTGCAGATGGTTGCCCAAGCTCAGCGCTCCAAGGCGCCCATGCAACGCATGGCCGACCTCGTCGCGGGCTACTTCGTGATGGTCGTGGTCGCCATCGCGTTGACGACGCTCTTCGTCTGGGGGTTCTACGGGCCGCAACCGGCCTGGGTGTATGGGCTGATCAATGCCGTTGCGGTCCTCATCATCGCTTGCCCGTGCGCGCTGGGCTTGGCCACACCGATGTCCATCATGGTGGCCACCGGCCGCGGCGCCACGCAGGGCGTGTTGTTCCGAGATGCCGCGGCGATCGAGAACCTGCGCAAGGTCGATACGCTGGTCATCGACAAGACGGGCACCCTGACGCAAGGTCGTCCCGCCTTCGACCGAGCCGTCGCCGTTGCTGGCTTCACCGACCAGGAGGTGCTTCGCCTGGCGGCCAGCCTGGACCAGGGCAGCGAGCACCCCTTGGCCGACGCCATCGTGCAGGCTGCCCGGGCCCAGGGGTTGCAACTCGCCAAGCCGCAAGGCTTCGAATCGGGGACCGGCATCGGCGTGCGAGGCAAGGTCGAGCAGCGCCAGTTGGCGCTGGGCAACACGGTGCTGATGCAGCAGGCGGGTGTTTCGGTTGATCCACTGGTGCCGCAGGCGGAGGCGCTGCGCAGCGAGGGCGCGAGCGTCATGTACCTGGCGGTCGACGGTCAGCTTGCCGGCCTGCTGGCCGTGTCCGATCCGGTCAAGGACAGCACCCCTGAGGCTTTGGCCGCGCTCAAGGCGGCCGGCCTGCGCGTCATCATGGCCACCGGTGATGGACATACCACCGCCAAGGCGGTGGGTGCCCGCCTGGGCATCGACGAGGTCCATGGCGAGGTCAAGCCGGCCGACAAGCTGCAGTTGATCGAGCGTCTGCAGAAGGAAGGCCGTGTCGTCGCCATGGCGGGTGACGGCATCAACGATGCACCGGCTCTGGCCAAGGCGGACGTGGGCATCGCCATGGGCACGGGCACCGACGTGGCGATGAACAGCGCGCAGGTGACCCTGGTCAAGGGTGACCTTCGGGGCATCGCCGTGGCGCGCACGCTTTCGGTCGACACGGTGCGCAACATGAAGCAAAACCTCGTGTTCGCTTTTCTCTACAACGCGCTCGGCATCCCGGTTGCTGCCGGCGTGCTCTATCCCTTCACGGGCTGGCTGCTGTCCCCCTTGATCGCGGCTCTGGCCATGAGCCTCAGTTCGGCGTCGGTGGTCGGCAACGCCTTGCGCCTGCGTGGTGCCGGGCCCCGAGGGCAATGACCGGTCAAGAACTGAACCAGGAGGTCGCTATCGCGCCACACAACCATCTGATCGGACTGCGCTCCATCGAGCCGCGTGCAGTCCGTGTTCGCTCAATCCCCCAACCTTTCAACACCAAGATAGGAACTTCCATGACCCGCTCTGCACTGATTGCCAAACTCATCACGCCGATCGCCGCCAGCCTGTTCGCGACCGCCGCTTTCGCGCATCCCGCGCTGGTGTCTTCCACGCCCGCCGACAAGTCCGAAGTCGATGCCCCGGCGACCATCGAGCTGAAATTCACCGAGACGCTCGTGCCGCAGTTTTCGGCGGCTAACCTTGTGATGACAGGCATGCCGGGCATGCCCAACCACGGCAACATGAAGATCAACGCCAGCGTGGCTGCTGCCGGCGACGGAAAGACCATGGTGATCACACCTGCGCAGCCGCTGCGCGCCGGCGACTACCGCGTTGAATGGCGTGCCGTTTCCTCAGACACGCATCCGATCACGGGCAATGTGAGCTTCAAGGTCAAGTAAGCCGATGGCCGGGGATTGGTTGACCATCGCATTGCGCCTGGCGCTGTACCTGGACTTGGCGGCGGCTTTTGGCGTCGCCTTGTTCGCTCTGTACGCGCTGGGCCGCGACGAGCGATCCTCGGCGGTTGCACATCGCTTCAGGACCTTGGTCGGTGCTGCCGCGGCTCTCGGAATCGTGCTCTCGGTTTGGGCGCTGACCGTCCTGGCCAAGGCGATGTCGGGTGCCCAGAGCTATGCGGAGCTGACGACGCACGTCTTCGAAATGCTCATCACGGGGACGCACATGGGGATCTCATGGTGCGTGCGCATCATGGCGCTGCTGCTGTGCGTGCTGTTGGCCGTGCTAAGGCTCAATCCGACGCTGCGCTTCGTGGGCTTGGCAGCCTCGAGCGGTACGGCCCTGGCAACGCTCGCCTGGGTGGGGCACGGGGCCATGGATGACGGGCTGCGCGGATACTTTCACCTCGGCAATGACATCGCGCATCTGTGGACTGCCGGAGCCTGGGTCGGCGCCATCGTAGCGTTCCTGCTGCTGGCGACGTTGAGGAGCGACCGAGCACTCGATGCACCACAAAGCATGCTGCGACTGCTGAGTCGCACGTCCAACGGCTTTGCCCGCATCGGCACGCTGATCGTGATCGTGCTTACGGCGAGCGGAATCCTCAACTACCTACTGATCGTTGGGCCCTCGATCGGGCCACTGTTCTCGACGCTCTACGGGCGGTTGCTGTTGCTGAAGTTGGCGCTGGTCGGGGGTATGCTCGCGCTGGCAGCGGCGAATCGATACAGGTTGAGTCCCGGCCTCCAGGCCTCGCTTGAATCAGGCAATACAGGCACGGCTGTCGCCAAGCTGAGGCGAAGTTTGTCTGCGGAAGCAACTCTTGCGGTGCTTGTCATGGCAAGCGTCGCCTGGCTTGGCATTCTGTCTCCGACGCAGGTGTGATCTCTTGATTTCGATTCCATGACGAAGCATGAGCGCGATGTAATGGCGACGTCAGCGCTTTGACGAGACCAGGCTTCTAAATTAGCGGTGCGGCGGAATTCTCTCGTCGTCAATTTTAAGAAGCTAATCATGAAGTCACGCATTCTTGTTGTTGCCCTGCTGAGTGTTCTCGCTGCGCCCGCGTTTGCCGGTGATGCGGCTGCTCATGCCGCCAAAGAAATGATCCCACTGAACAATGGAGGGACGCTGTACTTCTTCAAAGATGGACGCATGGCGCAAGAGGATTGCTTTGGGCGTGCTGTGCACCAGAAGATTGGTTCGTCTGTAGTCACGAAGGATGGGCTGATGGTCACCATCACCAGCAATGAAGTTGCTCCCCTCAGCTCGCTGCTTGAACAGGATCACGGCGGGTAATTCACGCGATCTGCTGATGCCTCCCAATGGCGTCAGAAAGAAGTCCCAGCGCCTGTCCGATTCGGATAGGCGCATGGCCTTCAGTGACTACCCCGGACAGAAGATTCAATGTGTAGGTTCAAATAACACTTATTAGGAGATTAGTTTGTGGAGCTTCGTCATCTACGATGTTTCCTCGCTGTAGCAGAGGAGCTTCACTTTGCCCGCGCTGCCGAGCGGTTGCACATCGACCAATCTCCGTTATCTCGCACCATCAAGGAGTTGGAGGAAGAACTCGGCGCACGCCTGTTTGTCCGCACCACTCGCAGCACACAACTGACCCGCGCTGGACGGCTGTTTCTGGAGCACGTTCAGCGAGTCTTTACAGTGCTGGAGCAGGCCCGCGATAGTGTTAAGTCCGCCGCCAACGGCTTTTGCGGCCAGTTGCGTATTGCCTTGTCCGATGGCGTCACGCCTTCGCGCCTGCCGGCATTGCTGGCGCGCAGCCGCGAAGAAGACCCCGAGGTGGAAATCCGATTGTTCGAGGTGCCCCTGGATCAGCAGATCAAGGGGCTTCATAGCGACCTGTATGACGCGGGCTTCTCGATGGCAGAGGATGCAGGTGATGGCATCATCGTCACTCCTGCATGGGAAGACGAATTGATGGTTGCGGTACCAGCCCGCCATCCGGTGCTTGCCTTCAAACAGATCCCGCTGAAGGAGGTGCTGCGCCATCCGCTGGCGCTGGGCGACCCAGCAGTGTGCGAAGGCCACGCACGCCAGGTCGATCGGTTCCTACGCACATGCGGACAAGAGCCGCTGATCGCGCAGCGCGTGGCGACCTTCGACGTGATGATGACTTTAGTCTCCGCTGGCTTAGCATTGGGCTTGGCGGGCGAGGCGCATATTGCTTCCAGCCGCGAGCCGGGAGTCGTGGCCCGGCGCTTGGCGGGCAAGCCGACTATGCTCATGACCTATCTGCTGCGCCGCGATACGGAGCCGTCAGAAATGCTGGCTCGATTTATCGAACGAGTAGATTTTATTGATGCGGCTGATGAACTCGGCATCCCCGAAGACCTTCCACGCGACCGATAGTAGGAATAAGGCTATGAACAAAGTGATATTGCTGATATTGGTCACTGCACTGCCTGCATGCGGTCCTTCTCAACCTTCGGAAACCGTGGATGCGCTCGTAGCCAATCCCGAACGCATCAAAGAGATTCAACGTCAATGCAAGGAAGACCGCGCGAAGGTTGGCGACGAACTATGTCTGCGTGCTGCCGAAGCCGCCAAACGGCGATTTTTCGGTGATCGGCCCGAGCAGAAATCCAAGTAGGTTATCTCTCGGTCGCATCGCTGCGACGAAGTTCTCGCTGTTACCTCACTACGCCGCAATGCGCTCGCGCTTGCGGCGTTTTTATTGCTTTCGCCTCTAAAGGAAATCTGACTTTTTGGGCCTAAATTGCCGCCACATCGGCCTTTGACCGACCTGCGCGAACGCCTTGATCCTCAGTGCTGCGGCACCTCTGTGTGCCGTGATCGGAGGCGAGGTTATGCAAGGGACGAACGTGCTGTTTGGTCAGATCGCCGTGGTATTCGGCATCGTGATCGCTGGGGTGTGGAGCGCCACACAATGGACAGCAGCAACCCTTGGCTATCAACTACGCCTTGGCTCGCCCTGGTTCGATCTTCTTGGCACGCCGATCTACCACCCGTGGAAACTGTTCGAGTGGTGGTTCTTCTTCGATGCCTACGCGCCCCGCGTGTTCGATACCGGCGGCGCCATCGCGGGCGGCAGCGGCCTGCTGGCGGTGGTGGTCGCCATCGGTATGTCGATCTGGCGCTCGCGCCAATCGCGGCTGGTTACGACCTACGGCTCGGCACGCTGGGCGAACGCGGAGGACATTCGTAGAGCCGGCCTCACACAGCCGGCCGGGGTGTTCCTCGGCCAGCACGATCGCCAGTACCTGCGCCACGAAGGCCCGGAACACGTCCTGACCTTTGCGCCCACGCGCTCGGGCAAAGGCGTCGGTCTGGTGGTGCCGACGCTGCTTTCCTGGCCGGCCTCGGCCGTCATCCACGACATCAAGGGCGAGAACTGGCAGATCACCGCCGGCTGGCGCTCGCGCTTCTCGCATTGCCTGCTGTTCAACCCGACCGATGCGAAGTCAGCGGCCTATAACCCGCTGCTGGAGGTACGGCGCGGCGCGCATGAGGTGCGCGACGTGCAGAACATCGCTGACATCCTCGTTGACCCCGAAGGGGCGCTAGAGAAGCGAAACCATTGGGAAAAAACCTCGCACGCGCTGCTGGTCGGGGCCATCCTGCATGTGCTCTACGCAGGCGAAGACAAGACTCTGCGCGGCGTCGCCAACTTCCTCTCCGACCCGGCCAGTCCGTTCGAGCTGACCTTGCATCGGATGATGACTACGCCGCACCTCGTGAACGAGGAAGGTGGTGGCCCACATCCCGTGGTGGCATCCGCTGCGCGCGAAGTCCTCAACAAGAGCGATAACGAACGCTCGGGCGTGCTGTCCACGGCCATGTCGTTCCTCGGCCTGTACCGCGATCCCACGGTGGCCGAAGTCACCTCGCGTTGCGACTGGCGCATCGCTGACCTGATCGCTGCCGAGCATCCGGTATCGCTGTACCTCGTGGTGCCGCCTTCGGACATTTCGCGGACGAAGCCGCTCATTCGCCTGATCCTCAACCAGATCGGCCGGCGCCTCACCGAGTCGCTCGACGGCTCCGACGGCATTCAGCGCCGCCACAAGCTGCTGCTGATGCTCGATGAGTTCCCGGCGCTGGGGCGGCTCGACTTCTTCGAGACGGCGCTGGCCTTCATGGCGGGCTACGGCATCCGCAGCTTCCTCATCGCGCAGTCGCTCAACCAGATCGACAAAGCCTATGGCCAGAACCATTCGATTCTGGACAACTGCCATGTGCGCGTGACCTTCGCCACGAACGACGAGCGCACGGCCAAGCGCATTTCCGAAACGCTCGGCACCGCTACCGAGCTGCGCGCGCAGCGCAACTACGCGGGCCATCGGCTCGCGCCGTGGCTGGGCCACCTGATGGTGTCGCGGCAGGAGACGGCCCGCCCGCTGCTGACGCCGGGCGAGGTGATGCAGCTTCCGCCTGACGAGGCCGTGGTGATGGTGTCCAGCGTGGCACCGATCAAGGCGAAGAAGCTGCGCTACTACGCGGACGCCAATTTCAAGCGCCGCGTGCTGCTGCCGCCCGCGCTGGCGGAAGGACAGTACGCCGACGCGCCGCCATTGCGGCCCGACGACTGGAGCGGGTTGGCGATTCCCGCCGTGCCCGCTGCGCTGGCCACGGCATCCGCCGATGGCCTGGGTTCCACGGATGACGGCGGCCTGCGCCGCCAGCCCGAGCTTTCCGAAACCGTCGCCTACGACCCCGAGCTGGCCGCGTCCACAGCCGACCTCGCGCTGCTCGATGACGACGACGACCTGCCGCTTCCCCTTCCGCGCCAGCTTGATCCGGCCATGCAGCGCAGCGCCCGGCTGGCTTCCCTCGACCCCAACGACGGAATCGAGCTATGAGCCATTACCGCCTGAACCTCTTTATCCAGCCCGAGCACGCCAAGCGGCTCGACGAACTGGCTGCCAAGAAAGGCGTGTCCAAGTCGTCCATCGTCGCGGCGGCACTCGCATCGTGGCTGTCGCCCGATACCGCCGACCAGCGCGAGGCGGCCCTTGCCAAGCGGCTTGATCGCCTGTCGCGCCAAGCCGATCGCATGGAGCGCGACCAGAACATCGCCATCGAAGCGCTGGCGCTGTTCATCCGCTACTACCTGACCGTGAGCACGCCGGTTGCAGAGGCGCACCAAGACGCGGCACGCGCGCAGGGCAAAGCGCGCTTCGAGCAGTTCACCGAGCAGCTTGGCCGCCACCTGCTGCGGGGCCGCAGCCTAGTGCGCGACGTGGTGGAGGAACTGCATCCCGACCCAATGCGGATGGAAGACGCGGCGGCAGCCACGCAAGCGCAGGAGCGTGCGTCATGAGCGCCGTTCCGCAGCCCATGAGCACCACGTCGCTCGACCGGCGCATCCAAATGCTGCGCACGGCGATGGGGCCGCTGATCGTCGCCGCGCTCGAAGACCCGGACGTGGTGGAGGTGATGCTGAACCCTGATCGCACCCTTTGGGTGGATCGGCTTTCCAGTGGGCGCGCGCCGATGGGCGTGGAGTTGCCGGAGACGGACGGCGAGCGAATCATTCGCTTGGTCGCGGCCCACGTCGGCGCAGAAGTCCATCGCGGGCAACCGCTGCTGTCCGCCGAGTTGCCCGAAACCGGCGAACGCTTCGAGGGCATCTTGCCGCCCGCTGCGCCGGGGCCGGCCTTCGCGCTGCGCAAGCGCGCCATCGGCGTCATTCCTCTGTCGCGCTACATCGAGGACGGAATGGTGACCGCCGAGCAGGCGGGCTTTCTCGTTCGCGCCGTGCGCGAGCGCCAGAACGTCCTGATCGCGGGAGCCACGAGCAGCGGCAAGACCACGCTCGCCAATGCGCTGCTGGCCGAGATTGCCGCTACCGGCGACCGAGTGCTGGTGCTCGAAGACACCATCGAGTTGCAATGCGCGGCCCGCGACCATGTGCCGCTGCGCACGCGCGCCAGCGTCGTGTCCATGACCGAGCTGGTGCGCTCGTCCATGCGCCTGCGGCCTGATCGCGTCGTCGTCGGCGAGGTGCGCGGCGCCGAGGCGCTGGATCTCATCAAGGTGTGGGGCACGGGTCATCCCGGCGGCATCGCCACGATCCACGCCGGCTCCGCGCTGGGCGCGCTGCTGCGCCTGGAGCAACTGATTCTCGAAGTGGCGGTGAATCCGCCCCGTGCGCTGATCGCCGAGGCGGTCAACGTGGTGATCCACATCGCCGGGCGCGGGCGCAAGCGCCGCATCGAGAGCATCGCCCGCGTCGTCGGCTTCGACGGCGTTGGCTACCAATTGGCGGATTGGGGTGCGGACGCGCTGGACACGCCGTTTCCCGAGTTGTCGCCAAACCCCGATGCCGCACCCGCTGCGGCGACCTCCCGATCCCCTGACTCACTTGGAGAACTGCCATGACGCAGATGATCGTTCCTGCTTTCCGTCTTTCCGTAAATCCGCTTTCGCACCTGTCGGGCCTCGCGCGGCTGCGCAGCCTTGCCCGCCCTGCGGGGCACGGGCTGCTGCTGGCCGCGCTGCTGCTGTTCCTGGCAGGCACCGCGCAGGCCGCCGGTTCCTCGATGCCGTGGGAAGGCCCGCTGCAATCCATACTCGAATCCATCCAGGGGCCGGTGGCGCGCATCGTCGCGGTCATCATCATCATCGCCACGGGCCTCGCGCTCGCTTTCGGCGACACGTCGGGCGGATTCCGCAAGCTGATCCAGATCGTCTTCGGCCTGTCCATCGCCTTCGCGGCTTCCAGCTTCTTCCTGTCGTTCTTTTCGTTCTCGGGCGGGGCTGTCGTATGAGCATGCCCGATACCTTCGCGGCCGGGTTCGAGGTGCCGTTGCACCGCTCGCTGACCGAGCCGATCTTGCTGGGCGGTGCGCCGCGAACGGTCGCCATTGCGAACGGCACGCTGGCCGCCGCTGTCGGGCTGGGCCTGCAACTGTGGATTCCTGGCGTGGTGCTCTGGATCGTCGGCCATTCGCTGGCGGTGTGGGGCGCGCGCGTCGATCCGCAGTTCATGGCCGTGTTCGCGCGGCACATCAAGCACCGCCCGCTGCTGGACGTGTGAGGGGGATGCCACGATGCTGAACCTCGCCGAATACCGCCAGCGCCCGGCCTTGCTGGCCGACTGGCTGCCCTGGGCCGGGCTGGTCGCGCCAGGTGTTGTGCTGAACAAAGACGGTTCGTTTCAACGATCGTTCCAGTTTCGCGGCCCTGACTTGGACAGTGCCACACAGGGCGAACTGATTGCCACGTCGGCACGGCAGAACAACGCGCTTCGCCGCACCGGGTCTGGCTGGGCCTTCTATATCGAGGCCGAGCGGGTGCAGGCTTCGAGCTATCCGCAGTCCTCCTTTCCCGAACCACTGTCCTGGATGGTGGATGAGGAGCGACGTGCGGCATTCGAGGAGTCGGACAGCCATTTTGAGAGCATCTACCACTTCACGCTGCAATATCTACCGCCGGAGGAATCTCGCACCCGCGCGGCGGGAATGCTGTATGAGAACCGGCCCACCGAAGGCGTGGACTGGCGCGGCCGGCTCGATGCCTTCGTGGCGGAAACCGATCGCGTCTTCGACCTGCTCGATGGCGTGACGCCGGAGATTGCCTGGCTGGACGACAGCCAGACGCTGACCTACCTGCACGCCACCATCTCGACGCGGCGCTACCGCGTCGGCGTGCCCGAGGTGCCGTTCCACATCGACGCGCTGCTGACCGACTCCGCGCTGGTCGGTGGCCTGGCGCCCATGCTGGGCGACCAGCACCTGCGCGTGGTATCGGTGCGGGGCTTTCCGACCTCGACCTGGCCGGGGATTCTGGACGACCTCAACCGCCTGGGCTTTGCGTATCGCTGGAGCACACGCTTTCTCTGCCTGGACAAATCCGAGGCGGAAAAAGAACTCACCCGCTTGCGCCGCCAGTGGTTTGCAAAAAGGAAGAACGTCATCGCGCTGCTGCGCGAAACGATCTTCCAGCAGGAAAGCCCGCTGGTCGATACCGACGCCAGCAACAAAGCGACCGACGCCGATGCCGCCTTGCAGGAACTGGGCAGCGATCAAGTCGCCTTCGGCTATCTCACCGCCACGGTGACGGTGCTCGATGCCGACCCGGCCGTAGCCGACGAGAAGCTGCGCATGGTGGAGCGGGTCATCCAAGGGCGCGGCTTCGTCACCATCCCGGAAACGCTCAACGCCGTGGATGCGTGGCTGTCATCCATTCCAGGCAACGCTTACGCCAACGTGCGCCAGCCCATCGTCTCGACGCTGAACCTGGCGCACATGATGCCGGTGTCGGCGGTATGGGCCGGGCCGGAGAAGAACGACCACCTCGATGGCCCGCCGCTGATCGTCACGCGCACCGATGGCGCGACGCCGTTCCGGCTGGTGACGCACATCGGCGACGTGGGCCACACGCTGGTCGCGGGGCCGACTGGCATGGGCAAGTCGGTCTTGCTCGCCACGTTGGCGATGCAATTTCGCCGCTATCGCGGCTCGCGCATCTTCGCCTTCGACATGGGCCGCTCCATGCGGGCCACCATCCTCGGCCTGGGCGGCGAACACTACGACCTGGGCACGGATGGCGAAATCGCCTTCCAGCCACTGGCACGTATCGACCGCGAGGGCTACCGCACCTGGGCCGCCGAATGGATCGAAGGCCGCTTGCTGCACGAAGGGGTGCCGGTCGGCCCTGACGAGAAGGCCGCCATCTGGTCGGCGCTGGGAAGCCTTGCCGGTGCGCCGATGGGGCAGCGCACGATGACCGGGCTTTCCGTCCTCTTGCAGTCCAACGCGCTGCGCCAGGCGCTCGCGCCGTATGTGCTCGGCGGCGCGCACGGCAAGCTACTGGATGCCGACCATGACCGTCTCGGCATGGCCGACGTGCAGTGCTTCGAGATGGAGGAGCTGATGCACAGCAAGGCCGCCGTCATGGCCGTGCTGCATTACCTCTTTGCGCGTTTCGACGAACGCTTCGACGGTGCGCCCACGCTGCTAATCCTCGACGAAGCGTGGCTGTTCCTCGACGACCCGGTGTTTGCCGCGCGTATCCGCCAGTGGCTCAAGACGCTTCGCAAGAAGAACGTCAGCGTCATCTTCGCCACGCAGAGCCTCGCCGACATCAAGGATTCGAGCATCGCGCCCGCGATCATCGAGAGCTGCGCGAGTCGGATTTTCTTGCCCAACCCGCAGGCCACCGAGCCGCAGATTCGCACGATCTACGAAGGCTTCGGCCTCAACAGGCGGCAGATCGAAATCGTCGCCACCGCACAGCCCAAGCGCGACTACTACTACCAATCCCGCCTCGGCAACCGCCTGTTCGACCTCGACCTGGGGCCGGCGGCGCTGGCGTTTGCGGGCGCATCTACGCCACAAGACCAGCGCGACATAGACCGCGTGCTGCTGGACGCCGGCGTGCCCGGCTTCGCGGGCGCGTGGCTGCGCCATCGCGGCCTTGATTGGGCGGCCGATCTGTTGCCCTCGTTCCCCGGCCTCGCGCCGGGTTCCCTTGCTGACCAACCCCTGGAGAACCTGCCATGAAGAAGCGTCTTATTGCCGCCGCCATCGCGGCCATGCTTTGCACCGCCACCGCCCATGCGCAATGGGTCGTGGTCGATCCCACGAACCTCGTGCAGAACACGCTGACCGCGATCCGCACGCTGGAGCAGATCAACAACCAGATCCAGCAGCTCCAGAACGAAGCGCAGATGCTGATGAACCAGGCGCGCAACCTGGCCAGCCTGCCGTCCAGCGTGGTCGGCCAGTTGCGCGCCAATCTGGCGACCACGCAGCGGCTGATCGACCAGGCGCGCGGCCTGGCCTACGACGTGACCAATCTGGATCGGGAGTTTCAGCGCCTGTACCCCGAGCAGTACGCCGCCACGGTGAGCGGCGACCAGATGTACCGCGACACGCAGGAGCGGTGGAAGAACACGCTCAACGGCTTGCAGACCACGATGCAGATGCAGGCCCAGGTGTCGCAGAACCTGGGCGAAGACGAAAGCGCGCTGGCCGACCTCGTGGGCAAGAGCCAGTCGGCCCAAGGTGCGCTGCAAGCGATGCAAGCCATGAACCAGTTGCTGGCCTTGCAGGCCAAGCAATCCATCCAGTCGCAGCGGCTCCAGATCACGCAGGATCGCGCTGCCGCGCTGGAACTGGCGCGGCAGGCGGCAGCCACGGAGCGCGGACGCGAGGTGACGCGCCGCTTCCTGGGGAGTGGCACGCCGTACACGCCGCAATCCGTCGATTTCTACAACCACTGACGAGGTGCGGCCATGAAGTACGCGCCTGTCGTGTTCGCTCTCGCGTTCCTGCTGTCCGGCTGCTTTCAGCCGCTGTCGGTGGCTTCACTGGCCACCGATCCATCCCGGTTGCACACGCTGCGCGCGCAGTGCCGCGCGGGCGCGCACGAAGGCGCGTTTTGCGCGCAGGTGGCCCAGGCCGACCTGCGGCGCTTTCTCTCCGGCCAGGCCGGGCCGGGCGAGTACCAGACGCTGGCCGACCTGCCGCCGATTCCGCCCAGCTTCGATGAACCCGCCGATGCCAAAGAACCTGGGCAGGAGGACTCGCCATGAATGACGTGACGGTGATTGACCGCTTCCTCGATACCTTCTCGCGCTACATCGACTCGGGCTTCGGGCTGCTGCATGGCGAGGTGGCGTTTCTGACCGCCACGCTGATCATCATCGACATGACGATCGCCGGGCTGTTCTGGGCGATGGGCCATGCGGTCGGCCAGGGCGAAGACGTGTTCGCCAAGCTGATCCGCAAGGTGCTCTATGTCGGTGCCTTCGCCTACATCATCGGCAACTTCAACACGCTGGCCGGCATCCTGTTTCGCTCCTTCGCCGGGCTCGGCCTGACGGCCAGCGGCTCGACCTTGAGCATGGAGAACTTCCTGCACCCTGGGCGGCTGGCCAAGGTCGGCATCGACGCCGGGGCGCCGATCCTTGAGCAGATCGGCAATATGGCGGGCTTCCCCGAGGTGTTCGTGAACATCACGCCGATCGTCGTGATGTTCCTCGCGTGGCTGATCGTCATCCTGTGCTTCTTCGTGCTGGCGATCCAGCTTTTCATCACGCTGATCGAGTTCAAGCTGACCACGCTCGCGGGCTTCGTGCTCGTGCCGTTCGCACTCTGGAACAAGACCGCGTTCCTCGCCGAAAAGGTACTGGGCAACGTGGTGTCGTCCGGCATCAAGGTGTTGGTGCTCGCGGTCATCGTGGGCATCGGCTCGGGGCTGTTCGCCGAGTTTCAGGTACATCCCGCCGAGCCATCCATCGACCACTCCTTGGTCGTGATGCTGGCCTCGCTGACCCTGCTGGCCTTGGGCATCTTCGGGCCAGGCATTGCAACTGGGCTGGTGTCTGGCGGGCCGCAGCTTGGCGCTGGTGCGATGGCCGGTGCTGCGCTGGGCGCTGCGGGCGCTGCCGTTGCCGTCGGCGCCGCAGCCACGGGCGTTGGCGGCGCGGTAGCCGCTGGAGCGCGCATGGCGCCCGCAGCCGCAAGGCTGGCCGGCAGCGGCGCGCGGGCTGCTGCTGGAGCCGCCAGCAGCGCGCGGTCGGCGTTCCAGGCCGGTTCTGCTTCGGCAGGCGGTGGCCTCAAGGGTGCCGCTGCGGGCTTCGGCAATGTCGCCAAGACAGGCGCTCAGGCAGCCGGGCAGAAGGTGGCCGATGGCGCGCGTTCGATGAAGGAACGTACCGCCGCAGCTTTCCGCCAGGAAGGCACGACTTCGGCGGGAGGCGGTACAGCCGCCGCATCGGGCGGCCCAGCGTCTGGTGGTGATACGCCCTCCACCGCGCCGCAAGAGCAACCCGCCTGGGCCAAACGCCTGCATCGCCGCCAGCAACTCACCCATGCCGCAACCACCGCCGCCCACGCGCTGCGCGGGGGCGACGGCGGCAGCTCCAGCCAGGGGCCGAGTCTGCGCGATTCCGATTCCTGATCTTCAAGGAGAACAACCATGCGATTCAAACGACCGCAGGTGCGCTACGCCGATACGCCGCAGCCTGCGACCCCTTACCAGTCCGCCGCGCAGGTGTGGGACGAACGTATCGGTTCGTCCCGCGTGCAGGCCAGGAGCTGGCGCCTGATGGCTTTTGGCTGCCTGACGCTGGCGGTGCTGATGGCCGGCGGCCTCGTGTGGCGTTCCGCGCAGTCCATCGTGACGCCCTACGTGGTGGAGGTGGACAACGCGGGCCAGGTGCGCGCCGTGGGCGAGGCCGCCACGCCGTACAAGCCCAGCGATGCCCAGGTGGCCTACCACCTGGGCCGCTTCATTGGCCTGGTGCGCTCGCTGTCCATCGACCCCATCGTGGTGCGGCAGAACTGGCTGGACGCCTACGACTACACCACCGACAAAGGCGCCGTGGTGCTCAACGAGTACGCCCGCGTGAACGATCCGTTCGCGCGCATCGGCAAGGAGTCGGTGACGGTGCAGATCACCAGCGTGACCCGCGCGAGCGATGCCTCGTTCAACGTGCGCTGGACGGAACAACGCTTCGTCAATGGCGCTCCTGCCGGCACCGAACGCTGGAACGCGGTGATTTCCATCGTGCAGCAGACCCCGCGCACCGAACAGCGCCTGCGCAAGAACCCCCTAGGCATCTACGTCAACGGCCTGTCGTGGAGCCGCGAACTGGATTCTTCCGAAGGAGCAAAACCATGAATGATCTTTTCCGTAAATCAGTTTTGCCGGTGATCCTGCTTGCCCTGGCGGGCTGCGCCACGCAGGGCAAGCCGCCGCCGACCATCTCGCTCGATGAGCCGGTGCAGGCGCAGAAGCTGCCGGAGCCGCCCGCACCTGTGGAGGCGGTCGCCGTGCCCGAGGTGCTGCCAATGCCGGCGCAATTGAAGCCGGCGCCCGAGGGCGAAGAAGCCAAGCCGGTGCCGGAGCCGGCCGACGAGAAGGTGCGCGTCTCACGGGCCAATACCGAGGCGCGAGTCGCGCCCACGCGCGAGGGCTACGTCAATGCGATTCAGGTCTGGCCCTTCACGGATGGCGCGCTGTATCAGGTCTATGCGGCCGTGGGCCGCGTGACCGTGATCGCGCTCCAGCCGGGCGAGGAGCTGGTGACGGTGGCCGCTGGCGACACGGTGCGCTGGATCGTCGGGGACACATCGAGCGGCAGCGGCGAAGCGCTGCGCGTCAACGTGATGGTCAAACCGATCCGCTCGGGCCTCAAGACCAATCTGGTCATCACCACCAGCCGCAGGACGTACCTGATGGAGCTGACTTCGACCGAAAAGACATGGATGGCGTCGGTGTCCTGGGAGTATCCGAAGGACAAGATGCTGGCCTTGCAGCGTCAGGCACAGGCGGCCAGCGCCGTCGCGCCGGTCGATACCGGGCTCTCGCTGGAGAAGATCCGTTTCCGCTACACGGTCAGCGGCAGCAATCCGCCGTGGAAGCCGCTGCGCGCCTTCGACGACGGGGAGAAGGTCTATATCCAGTTCCCGCCCGGCATCGCCCAGGGCGAGTTGCCGCCGCTGTTCGTCATTGGCGCACAGGGCGATGGGCAACTGGTGAACTACCGCTTTCGGCCGCCGTACTACATCGTGGATCGCCTGTTCGGCGCGGCCGAACTGCGCCTGGGAGGCGACAAGGGCGACGTGGTGCGCATCGAACGCACGGACGGCACGCGGAGGAACTGACCATGAGCCAGGACGACACTCCCGACCTCGCCACGCCACAGGCGGGCAAGGTAGCGCCCGAGGCAGTGGCGCTGCGCGCACAGCCGCGCCCGGTCACGCGCCTGAACCGGCGCACGCTGGCCATCCTCGTCGGCGGCCTGTCGGTCGCCGTGCTCGGGGCCACGATCTGGTCATTGCAGCCGCACCGGCGCGACGCGGGCGAACAGACCGAGCTTTACAACGTCGATCGCGTATCGAAGTCCGAGGGGCTGGATGGCCTGCCTTCCGACTACTCGAAGCTGCGGAAGGTGCCCGAGTTGGGGCCGCCGCTGCCGGGCGATCTCGGCCCGGCCATCGTGAACTCGCAGCAGCCGGCCATGGCCGCTTACACGGCCCCCGGCCATGATCCGAATGACGCCTTGCGCAAGGAAGCGGAGGCCGCTGCGGCTTCGTCGGTGTTCTTCCGCTCGGGCGGCCAAGGCCAGGCGGCCGCCACGGTGGCGCAGGCGGCGCCGGGTGCGAGCGGTGCCAGCACACTCGCGGCTTTCGACCCGCTCGCTGCCGGGCCTGCCTCGACGGCGGCCCAGCCTGCCGACCCGACCGCCGTGCAGAACCGGCAAGAGCAGAAAGAGGCGTTCCTGAAAGCCGGTTCTACGGAAACCCGCAATTCCGGCAATTTGGCGCTGCCGGCGTCGCCGTATCAGGTGATGGCCGGTACGGTGATCGCAGGCGCGCTGGTGACGGGCATCAAGTCCGATCTTCCGGGCGATGTGATCGCCACCGTCACGGAGCCGGTCTATGACACGGCCACGGGCAAGTTCCTGCTGATCCCGCAGGGATCGCGCATCCTCGGCAGATACAACAGCCAGGTCAGCTACGGGCAGAGCCGCGTGCAGGTGGTGTGGAACCGCGTCATCCTGCCGGACACGTCCTCGCTGACACTCGACAATCTCGTGGGCACCGACCCGGCCGGCTACGCGGGCCTGGAAGACGACGTGGACTGGCACTGGAAGCGCATCTTTGCCGGTGCGGTGCTGACGACGCTGCTGGGCGTCGGCGCCGAGCTGGCCGCGCCGGAGAACCGGCAGGACGGCAACCGCATCGTGATCGCCGGGCGCGACAGCGCGCAGGACAGCATCAATCAGGTCGGGCAGGAGATCACCCGGCGCAACATGAACATCCAGCCGACGCTGACGGCACGGCCGGGCTTGCCGGTTCGGGTGATCGTGGCGCGCGACCTCGTGTTGCGTCCTTACCAACCCATGTTCTATCAGCTTGAAGGTGCGCGATGAGTACCGCCCGAAAACTCCGCCTCGGCCCGTTGCCGTCCAGCGGTAGCACGAAGCTGACGTTCACCTGCCCGGCCAGCCTGAAAGCCGACCTCGACCGTTACGCCGCGCTGCACGCACAGGCGTATGGCGAGGCGGTCGATGCGGTGACGCTGATCCCGCACATGCTGGAGGCGTTCATGGCGGGGGATCGGGGATTCAGGAAGGGAAGTGGGAACAAGGCCGCACCGCCGAAGCCGGGTTGACGATGCGGGCGCATCCACCATCCGCTCACGATGAAAGCGCAGCCTCGGGCTGCGCTTCCGTTTTTGGGAATGGATTGCGACCAGCCGGGGCATAGATGGCTATGCGATCTTGCCCGCTGCGGCGCCCCTGCGTTTGCCACCGCGAAGCACCCATGTGGCACCTAGCTAGAAATGCAGCAAGAGCGCGCCGCAGCCTGAATCTAGGCTAACCTATTGCCCCATAAGCCCTTTCGCACCGCTGCATGTCTGCAAGAAAGACTTGACAGCGGACATTTTTCATGGGGGTGGCAACGGTTGGGGGTGACGTGGCGATGACGCGCAACAGATGTAACTTGGCGTCAGGCGAGGGTTTTCGGAGCGGTTTGCCCTAGCACAATGCCGCTGTTACAAATGCGGCCATGCCGTGAAGGAGCAGTTTCATGACCAAGGCCAATATGCCTGATGCACAACCCGACCGCATTGTGGTGGTGGATGACGATGCACGCATCCGCGACCTGCTGCGCCGCTACCTGACGCAGGAGGGCTTCGAGGTGCTGCTGGCCGAAGACGCCAAGGCGCTGGCGCGGCTGCAGACCCGCGAGACGGTGGATCTGATCGTGCTCGACCTGATGCTGCCTGGCGAGGACGGGCTGTCGATCTGCCGCCGCCTGCGCGGGGCGGGCGATCGCACGCCCATCATCATGCTGACCGCCAAGGTGGAGGACGTGGACCGCATCGTGGGCCTGGAGGTGGGCGCCGACGACTACCTGGCCAAGCCGTTCAACCCCCATGAGCTGCTGGCGCGCATCAACGCCGTGCTGCGCCGCCGCCCCGCTCAGGAGACACCGGGTGGGCCTGCCATGGAGGACCAGACGGTCTACTTCGGCCCGTTCGAGTTCGATCTGGCCCAGCGCCGCCTGACCCGCGACGGCGAGCAGATGACGCTGACCACTGGCGAGTTCGCCATGCTCAAGGCGCTGGTGCGGCATCCGCGCCAGCCGCTGTCGCGCGACAAGCTGGCGCAACTGGCGCGGGGGCGCGAGTTCGAGCCGTTCGATCGCAGCCTGGACGTGCAGATCTCGCGCCTGCGCAAGCTGCTGGAGTCGGACCCGTCCAACCCGCGCTACATCCAGACGGTGTGGGGCGTGGGCTACGTGTTCGTGCCGGGAGAGTGACGGCCGCTTCGGCGCTAGCGCAGGGATCCCGGCAGGCCAGAGCAGTCGCCGGGTTGGGGAGTGGCACTGAAGGGTGGTGGTGAAAAAGCCGGCGTTTTCGCAAACCGAGTCGCTTGACCAGGTGCTGGGCGAGCGCGCGCCTCGTCGTGCGGGGCGCGCGCCGTTTGCGCTCAACCTGTTCTGGCGCACCTTCTTTCTGCTGGGCCTGTTGCTGGCCGGCGGCATCCTGGCCTGGGTCATCACGCTGCGGCAGTTGGAATTTGCGCCGCGTGCGGTGCAGGCGGCGCAGCAGATTGCCAGCCTGGTCAACCTCTCGCGGGCGGCGCTGCGCTTTGCCGACGGCATCAACCGCATTGCCGTGGTCAAGGCCATGAGCGACCAGGAGGCGGTGCGCCTGGTGCCGCGCCAACTGACCGACCGCTGGGAGCCGCTGGAGACCGACCGCTTCACGCGGCTGGTGGCCGACGACCTGCGCCAGCGGCTGGGGCAGGACACCATCGTCGCGCGCAGCGTCAACGGCGTGCCGGCGCTGTGGGTGGGGTTCTACATCGAGCGCGACCCGTACTGGATGCAGGCCGAGTACGGCCGCATGGAGCCGCTGCGGCCGGGCACCTGGTTCGTCTGGGTGGGCATCTCGCTGCTGGCCACGGTGCAGGGCTCGATTGCGGTGGCGCGGCTGATCAACCGGCCGCTGCAGGAGCTGTCGTTCGCTGCCAGCCGCATCCGCGAGGGTGAGTTCGACTCGCGGCTCGATGAGTCCACCATGACCAGCGAGATCCGCGCCGTCAACATCGGCTTCAACCGTATGGCGCGCGAGCTGGGCAAGGTGGAAGAGGAGCGGGCGGTGATGCTGGCCGGCATCAGCCACGACTTGCGCACGCCGCTGGCGCGACTGCGGCTGGAGGCCGAGATCAGCGTCGAGGATGAAGAGGCACGGCGCAACATGGCGCAAGACATCGACCAGCTCGACGCCATCATCGACAAGTTCATGGACTACGCCCGTCCCGACGGCACGCGCAGCGCGCTGGTGGACGTGGGCGCCGTCATCGAGCGCGAGGCGGCCGCCTTCCGCGACGCCTCACAGATCCGCATCAACCTGCAGATGCCCACCGGCGTCATCGTGGTGGGCGACGACACCGAACTGGGCCGCGTGTTTGCCAACCTGTTCGAGAACGCGCGCCGCTATGGCCGCTCCATCGAGACCGGCGTGGCCGAGGTCAGCGTCACCCATGTGCGCATGGATGACGACGTGGTCATCACCGTGCGCGACCACGGCGCCGGCGTGGAGGAGTCCAAGCTCGACCAGCTGACCACGCCCTTCTTTCGCGGCGACGCCGCACGCACGGCCGCCACCGGCGCCGGCCTGGGGCTGGCCATCGTCAAGAAGGCGCTGCAGCGCATCGAGGGCGACCTCAAACTGGCCAACGCCCGCGATGGCGGGCTGATCGCCCACGTCAGATTGAAGCGGGGGCGGGCCTGATGAGCGGCCCATCGTTTTCTTGAGAAGGCCATCACGTGCGAAATTGCATCGCGTGCAGGCGGGCGTAGAGGCCTTGCGCGGCCAGCAGGTCGGCGTGGCTGCCTTGCTCGACGATGCGGCCGGCATCCATCACCACGATGTGGTCGGCCCGCTCGATGGTGGCCAGCCGGTGGGCGATGACCCAGGTGGTGCGGCCTTGCATCAGCCGCTCCAGCGCCTGCTGCACCAGGTGCTCGCTTTGCGCGTCCAGCGCCGAGGTGGCCTCGTCCAGGATGAGGATGGGCGCGTCCTTGTAGATGGCCCGCGCAATGGCCAGCCGCTGGCGCTGGCCGCCCGAGAGCTGGCTGCCGTTGTGGCCTATGGGGCTGTCCAGCCCCTGTGGCAGCGTCAGCACGAACTCCAGCAGGTTGGCATCGGCCAGCGCGCGCTGCACCCGCTCGTCGTCGGGGGTGGCGCTGAGGGCCACGTTGGCGCGCACCGTGTCGTTGAACAGCACCACGTCCTGACTGACCAGGGCGAACTGGCGTCGCAGGTCGGCCACGTCCCAGTCGGGCAGGGCCACGCCGTCCAGCTTGACCGTGCCCGCCGTGGGCTCGACGAAGCGCGGCAACAGGTTGACCAAGGTGGACTTGCCCGCGCCCGACGGACCCACCAGCGCCACGTTCTGGCCCGCCGCCACGTGCAGCGTCACGGCGTCCAGGGCTGTGTTCTGGCCCTCGCCATAGCGCACCGTCACCGCCTCCAGCGCAAACGCACCCTGGGCGCGCTCGGCCTTGTGGGTGCCGCTGGTCTCGGTGGGGGTCTCGTGGATCAGTGTCAGCGCGCGCTCCAGCGCGGTGATGCCGCGCGCCATCGGGCTCATCACGTCGGCCAGGTGTTTGAGCGGTGCGATCAGCATCAGCGCGGCCATCACAAACCCCACGAACTGGCCCACCGTGGCCTGGTTGGCGCTGCTTTGCCACAGCGCCACCGTCAGCACCGACGACAAGGCCACGGCGGTGATGACCTGGGTGATCGGCGTGATGGCGGCGGCGGCGATGGTGGCCTTCATCACCAGGGCGCGCAGGTGCCGGCTGGCGCGGGCAAAGCGGCTTTGCTGGGCCGGGGCCGCGCCGTGCAGGCGCAGCACGCGCCAGGCCAGCGTGTTTTCCTCCACCACATAGGCCAGCTCGTCGGTGGCGGTCAACGTCTGCTGGCTGATGCGCCGCAGCCGCGTGCCGGTAATGCGCATGGCCAGCGCCATCGCGGGCGCCAGCACCAGCACCAGCAGGGTCAACTGCCAGTTGCTCCACAACAGGTACAGCAGCAGGAACAGCACCGTGAGCGAATCCTTGACCACCGTGTTGGCGGCACTGATGACTTGCTGGGTGCCGTTCTGGATCTCGTGCACCAAGGTGTTGGTCAGGCTGCTGGCGTTGCGCTGGCCGAACAGCGCAGGCGCGGCCTCGAACAGCGCCGCAAACATGCGCTCGCGCAGCCGCAGCACGCCCTCCTGGCCAGCCCAGGTCAGGGTGTACTGGGCGATGAAGCTGAACACGCCGCGCAAGGTGAACAGGCCGATCACCGCCACCGGCACGGCCCAGTACGGGAACGGCCGCTCGGCCTTGAACCCGTTGTCCACGATGTAGCGCATCAGACCGATGACAGCGGGCTCGGTGGCCGCCGTCACCATCGAGGCCGCGAACGCCACGAACCACGCCGTGCGCGCGTGACGGAAGTAGGGCAAAAGGGCGCCCAGGCGCCGGAGCAGGTCGAGCATGGAGGCGGATTATGTGGGGGCTTGCCTACAATCCCCGAGGAACTCAATACGCTTTGAAGGCTCGATCAACCGACATGATGGACAGAAGACACCTGCTCGGCGCCTGCGCCACCTTGGGCGCCTCGGCTTTCACGCCGGCCGCGCTGGCGCAATTCCGCGTGGACATCACCGGCGTGGGCGCCACCCAGTTGCCGCTGGCCATGGGCGCGTTTGGCGGTGAGACCGGGCTGCCGCAGGTGGTGTCGCAAATCATCCGCGCCGACCTGGAGCGCAGCGGCGTGTTTCGCATCGTGGACCCGGGTGCCGGCCTCACCGAGGCTTCCAACCCGGCTTTCGACGCCCTGCGCGGCCGCGGCGCCGACGCGCTGGTGGCCGGCTCGGTGCTGAAGCTGGCCGATGGCCGCTTCGACGTGCGCTACAAGCTCTGGGATCTGGTCAAGAGCCTGGATCTGGGCGGCGCCACCACCACCGTACCGGCCGCCGACCTGCGGCTGGCCGCCCACCGCATTGCCGACGCCATTTACGAGCGCCTGACCGGCGAGCGCGGCATCTTTGCCACCCGCATCGCCTACGTCACCAAGGGCGGCGGTCAGTACCGGCTGCTGGTGGCCGACGCCGATGGCGAGGGCGGCCAGGTGGCCGTCACCAACCGCGAGCCCATCATCTCGCCGAGCTGGTCGCCCAATGGCAGCGAGCTGGCCTACGTCTCGTTCGAGACGCGCAAGGCCGTGGTCTATGTGCAGAACGTGGCCACCGGCACGCGCCGCCAGGTGGCCAACTTCAAGGGCTCCAACAGCGCGCCGGCCTGGTCGCCCAGCGGGCGCGAGCTGGCCGTGACGCTGTCGCGCGACGGCGGCTCGCAGATCTACCAGATCGGCCGCGACGGCGGCCCGCCGCGCCGCATCACGCAGAGCACGGCCATCGACACCGAGCCCGTCTACACCCCCGACGGGCGCAGCGTCTACTTCGTCAGCGACCGCGGCGGCAGCCCGCAGATCTACCGCCAGAGCCTGGGCGGCGGCGCGCCCGAGCGCGTCACCTTCAGCGGCGGCTACAACATCAGCCCCGCCGTCAGCCCCGACGGCAAGCTGCTGGCCTTCGTCCAGCGCCAGGGCGGGGCCTTCCGCCTGGCCGTGCAGGATCTGGCCAGCGGCCAGGTCAGCATCATCAGCGACACCAGCGACGACGAAAGCCCCAGCTTCGCTCCCAACGGCAAGCTGCTGATCTACGCCACCCGCACCCAGGGCCGCGAGGTGCTGATGACCAGCACGCTGGACGGCCGCATCAAGACCCGCCTGCTGACCAGCGGGCTGGACATCCGGGAGCCCGCCTGGGGCCCCTTCGGACGCTGAACCACACCCTGGGCGAGTCCGCGCCCGTTGACCACCCGAGGAGAACCCCACCATGAACCAGACCACCACCCGTTTCAGCTTGACCGCCGTGCTGGCCGCCGCCGTACTGGCTGCCGGCTGCGCCTCGCAGGTACCGCTGCAGGAAAAGCCCGTGGTTGAGACCCGTCCCACGCCGGGCCAGACCACCCCGCCGCCCGCCCAGACCAGCGAGAGCAAGGTCGCCACCGTCGACCTCAACGCCCAGAACGAAGCCGCCGTGCGCGCCGCCGGCAGCATCGTCTACTTCGACTACGACAGCTTCATCGTCAAGGACGACTACCGCAACATCGTCCAGACCCACGCCAAGCTGATGAACGACAACCGCGCCCGTCGCTTCATGCTCGAAGGCCACACCGACGAGCGCGGCGGCCGTGAGTACAACCTGGCCCTGGGCCAGAAGCGCGCCGAGGCCGTGGGCCAGGCGCTGACCATCCTGGGCGTGCAGGCCGACCAGATCGAAGCCGTCAGCTACGGCAAAGAGCGCCCGGCCGTCGAGGGCCACACCGAAGACGCCTGGGCCAAGAACCGCCGCGTTGAACTGCGCGCGCGCCAGTAAGCCATGCTGCACCGCATTGCCCTGGCGGCCGTGCTGGCCTGCAGCGCGCTGACGGCGCAGGCCGCGCTGTTCAGCGACGACGAGGCCCGCCGCGCCATCCTCGACCTGCGCACCCGCGTGGGCACGCTCGACGACCAGCTCAAGCAGCAGGCCGCCACCATCGCCCAGTTGCAGCGCAGCCTGCTGGAGCTGAACAACCAGAACCAGCAGCTCAAGCAAGACCTGGCCCAACTGCGCGGCGAGAACGAGCAGTCGCTGCAACAGGTCAGCGACCTGCAGCGCCGCCAGAAAGACCTGGCCACCGGCGTCGATCAGCGCCTGGGCAAGCTGGAGCCGCAAAGCGTCACGGTGGATGGCCAGACCTTCACCGCCGACGCCGACGTGGTGCGCCTCTACGACGAGGCGCTGGCGCCACTCAAGGCAGGCCAGTTCGACCAGGCCGCCACGCTGCTGGCCGCCTTCGTCAAGCGCCACCCCACCAGCGGCTACCTGCCCAGTGCCCGCTACTGGCTGGGCAACGCCCAGTTTGGCGCCAAGAAGACGCGCGACGCGCTGGCCACCTTCAAGGGGTTCGCCGAGGCCTACCCCGACCACCTGCGCGCCCCCGAGGCCTACCTGGCCATGGCCAACTGCCAGATCGAGCTCAAGGACACCCGCGGCGCGCGCAAGACCCTGGGCGACCTCATCAAGGCCTACCCCAAGACCGAGGCCGCCGTGGCCGCGCGCGAGCGCCTTTCCACGCTGAAGTGACCTGTGGCGAGGCAGGTATGAGTGAGCTGGAGCGGCGCTTCGGCGGCCTACGGCGGCTGTATGGCGACGCCGGCTATGCGCGGCTGCGGCAACTGCGCGTGGCCGTCGTCGGCTTGGGCGGCGTGGGCTCCTGGGCTGCCGAAGCGCTGGCGCGCAGCGGTGTGGCCGCGCTCACGCTGATCGACATGGACCACGTGGCCGAGTCCAACATCAACCGTCAGGTGCAGGCCACCACCGACACCCTGGGCATGGCCAAGGGCGAGGCGCTGGCCGCGCGCATCGCCACCATCCACCCCGGCTGCGCCGTCACCCTGGTGGACGACTTCGTCACCCAAGACAACTGGCCTGCGCTGCTGCCCGCTGCCGTCGATGGCCTGATCGACGCCTGCGACCAGAGCGCGGCCAAACTGGCCCTGGCTGGCTGGGCCCGCGCCACCGCCACCCCAGCCGTGCTGTGCGGCGCGGCCGGCGGCAAGCGCCAGGCCCATCTGCTGCATGTGGACGACCTGGCCGCAGCCAGCCACGACCCGCTGCTGGCCGCGCTGCGCCAGCGCCTGCGCAAGGCGGGCGCACCGCGCCAGGGCGCCATGGGCTTGCGCTGCGTGTTCAGCCGCGAGCCCGTCCTGCGCCCGCCGCAGGCCGAGGGCTGCGCCGTCGATGGCAGCCTCAACTGCGCGGGCTATGGCTCCAGCGTCACCGTCACCGCCGCTGCCGGCCTGATGGCTGCCGGCGACATCATCGCGCAGTGCCAGGCGCAATCGCGCTGAAGCCTGCTATAGTTGAGGGCTTCGCTTGAAGCAGAGCGAAGTGTGAGCGGGACGTTAGCTCAGTTGGTAGAGCAGCGGACTTTTAATCCGTTGGTCGCAGGTTCGAATCCTGCACGTCCCACCACCCCATGCGCCATGCGCACCGGGCCTATAGCTCAGTTGGTAGAGCAGCGGACTCTTAATCCGTTGGTCGTAGGTTCGAATCCTACTGGGCCCACCACAGTTCTCGAGGGGCAGCATCCAGGCGGGTGCTGCCCCTTTCGTCTTTGGGGACGATAGTGGAGTTGGACTTGGAGCTCCCGCATTCCACGGACGGTCAGGTGCTGAGTTCTTCAGCGAATGGGACAGGTAGGCAGGCCATCGTCAACGACGCCCAGGGCAGGGCCTTGCGGGTCTACCAGGACAGCCGAGCCGTCTGGAGCCACTGGTGGCGGGCGAACTCATCGGCCAGCACGGCGTCAAGCAAGACGAAAGCGGCATCCGCGACGACAAGAACAACCCCAGCTTCAGGCAGATGGCGGAGTTCAGCTTCGGCTACCGGCAAATCAGCGCCAACCACCCCCAGGCCCAGGCCGGCACCAGCGTCATGGTGCAAGCCGGCCAGAGCCTGCAAGAGCTGGCGCAAGCCGCCTACGGCGACGCCGGCCAGTGGTGGCGCATCGCCCAGGCCAACGGCCTGCAAAGCCAAGCCGATCTGAAGGTCGGGCAAACCCTCACCCTGCCCAGCGCGCTGAGCGGCACGCACAACAGCGCCAACACCTTCAGGCCCTACAGCGCCAGCGACGTCATCGGCGACACCAACCCCGCCCTGCCCATGCCGCAAGCACCCGGGGGTGGCTGCGGCGCCATCGGCATGGTCATCATGCTCGTCGTGGCCGTGGTCGTCACCATCTACACCGCCGGGGCCTTGACGGCCGCGGCCTCAGCCAACTTTGGCCAGATCATGGCCGCAGGCGCCAGCACCCTGGCTGGCAGCGGCAGCGTGGCCGCCGGCTCGGTGCTGGCCGGCATGGGTGCGAGTACCGGCGCCCTGGGCCTGGCCGGCAGCGCCGCCATCGGTGCCGTGGCCGCAGGCGCGGGCTCCATCGCCAGCCAGGTGGCCGGCATGGCCACCGGCAACGTAGAGGACTTCAGCTGGAAGGGCGTGGCGCAAAGCGCCGTGGGCGGTGCCCTCAGCGCCGGGCTGGGCTCCGCTGCAAGGTGCACCCACCGTGCTGCAAAGCGCCCCGATCTAGGCCACCCTCACCAACGCCTTGACGCAAAGCGTCAGCCTGGCCGTGGGGCTGCAAGAGCGCTTCGACTGGCGCGGCATGGCCGCCTCGGCGGCCGGGGCGGCAGCAGGGCAGGCCACAGCCGGCGCGCTCAGCGAGCCGCTGGCCCACGCACTGCAAAACGACACCGGCGCCAAGCTGGTCACCGGCACCCTGGCCGGCTTGGCCTCGGGCGCCACCGCAGCCGTGCTGCGCGGCGGGCGCTTCAGCGTCCAGCAGGTGGCGGTGGATGCGTTTGGGAATGCGCTAGGTCAAGGGCTCGTGGACTCGATGCAACCGACTCAAGGCGAAGGCCCATGGTCGTCCGCCGACTATCGCAACGGCTCGGACATCGAGAGCGACAACGCCTACTACGACCGCATGACGCAGCAGGCCCTGCAGCGTGGTGGTCAGGGTCTGAGCGACTCGGCGACCAATGCGGAGGTGATGGCGTACCGCATGCGCGAGGCTGGCTTCGATGGCGACATGGTTCCCACCGGCGGGGCTACGCCGGCTGGGCCTGGGTTGACAGTGAGGCCACGCCCATTGGCGTTCAAGCAGCTGCCGCAGCTCAACGAAGAGACTGGGCTGATGGGCTTCGACCAAGGCAACGGTGTGTGGAGCTATCCGGTGCCCGTCCGTCCGACCATCGAGACGAGGCCACTGGGCTCCGCTGCAGGCTCGGAGTCGTTGCCTCCGGTTGAAAACCTCTACACACCGCTGGAGGGGTTCTTCGAGGGACGGTATCGCATGGCGGTGCAGGGGATGACCGACCCCAATGCGAGCCTGCTCGACCAGGGCGTGAACCTGCTCTTGGGCATGGGTGTTGCGCCGCTGGCGGCGCTGGAGGCGCCGGTCACTGGCCTGTACAACGCGACGAACAACGCATGGCGTGCAGGCCAGAACTTGGCTCGCGCAGATTTGACCAGCGATACCGACGTTGCAGTCATGTCGAGGCTTGAGGCTACTGCTGAACTTGCAGGTGCCTTCCTCGGCTTGGGGGGACCCGCGGCGGTGATGCAGCCGCGGCCATCGCTAGGTGCGCCAGGAGTTCGCACATCGGCAATCGCCGATGACATGTTGGCCGAGGGAGAGCTGCTCAGCAATCGAGCATCCGGCGTGAATGAGCTTGCATCTCGGCCAAATGCGACCTTTCTGAATCGCTTCCCCAAGGATGCGATTGAACTGCGGTCGGTTCCTTCACTGACCCAGGAGCAGGTGCTGCGAATGCCAAAAAACGTCCTCTACGTTGTCAAGGAAGATGGCTCGCTGGTGATTGCGCCGAAGCCTGCTGACTTCTCGTATGGGCATGTGGACTTGGCACGCGGTCAGAATGTTCTTGCTGCGGGTGAAGGCAAGGTTCTCTGGGGAGAGGTCAAGTACATTGATAACGCTTCCGGGCACTATCTGCCTCAGGGAAGCTCTGCGGAATCTGCCGCGGTGAAGGCATTCGGCGATTACGGCTTCAAGGTGCCCGAGGGGGCGTATGTGAATAAGGTCTACGACTTCAAGTTGGGAAGATGGGTGAAGCAGTGATGAGCGACTCAGTACTGGCTGACTTCGACTTGCTGTGTCACAAGGTCGCCGTGGCGGCTCTGCCAACGCTCGGCGAAGATGCGCTAGAGCCCATGTATGAAGAAGTGCTCGGCTTCCTGCAGTCTCATCCAGAGCATCGCGCGGAGTTGTCGCGGCGCCTCACTGATGTGATGGGGCGGTATCGCTTCGGCCGAGAGACCCCGGAGCGCTTGCTTCCAAGTGCTTCCATTGCCTACAGCATGCATGTGCTGCGATGGCCGGAAGTACTTCGATTCGCGGAGGAAGAGAACCGGGCCTTCTATGCGCCGAAGATGGCCACACTGATGACGAGCATCATGGCGGCCTTCGAAGACGATTGGGAAGACAGAGACTTCTACAAGCGCTTCCAAGACAAGGGCTAAGGGCTACCGGACTACCGGCAGTCCAACATCGTGAGGGTCAACTTCGACATGAAGGCGGGCTTGCCCTATACAGCGTCCCCGGATGTCGCGCGCAACGGTGTCACGCTTCCGGTGTCGAAGTTCTAACCGGCGAAAAGGTCGTCTATGTCTATGCATGACTTTACCGTTTCAGACTTAGCAAACCTCATGGAGAACTTCGGCCTACATGCCGAGCATGAGGGTTATCTCGAGCAACTTGAGTTGCTGGACCTGTCTTCCGAGAAGGACGCACTCCACGCCATACGGGAGTGGTTGGTGCCGTCGTATCAGGAGTACTGGGCTCGGACCAGTTCAGGTCAGGACCGAATGCGTGAAGCGCTTCGCGCCGTCCTCTCTCGCTGGGGCTTCTTGCCTCACGGTCCGTCCCTACCAGGCATCGACAGCGGCACGGTGTCAAGCCGAGGGCCGCAGGAGATCTACGCGCTGTGGCGCCAGTTCTACCGACTGCTGTGGGATGAGTTGTTCCATGAACCGTTCAAGCAAATCGCCAACACGGACGTATTGCAGGAGCGCAATGACAGCGCCTTCGTTAACGCCCCCGGCCAACCTGAGCGATGGGGCGCCGCGCCGCAATACCGGTCACTGACCCACTGGGACGCGCTGCTGCGCACGGACGACTGGCGCGAAAACTGGCCACCGAAGGAAGGTTGAGAGTCCCAGGCCGAAGATCGCACCCCCACCGACCCGCCAGCCACCATCCCGGCCGACGGCGGCGAGGGCGAGCCCTCTGGTGGCTCGTCCACCGAAGCCATCTCGGGCAGCTACAGCAGCAGCAAGACCTGGGTCACCGACCGCTACGGCTGGGACGCGCTGGACCGCCTGACCAGCACCCGGCGCGACAACCAGTGGACGCTGGACGAGCGCTGGTACGACGCCGCCGGCCGGGTCGTGCGCTCAGGCGCGTGGCAGATCAACAAAGACATCGCCAAGCTGATCAACGACGGCATCACCAACCCGGGTGAGCAGATCGGCCAGCTGCGCCAAAGCCTGAGCTACGACGCCGCCGGCCAGCTCACCGCCCAGATCAGCGACGACGCCAGCGGCGCGCGCCAGCAAGAGCAGTGGTTTTACAACCGCAACGCCGGTGACGTGGGCCTGGGCTACGACGCCGCCGGCAACCTGGTGGGCTGCTGCACTCGCGTCCAGGACAGCCGAGCCGTCTGGAGCCACTTGGTGGCGGGCGAACTCATCGGCCAGTACGGCGTCAAGCAAGACGAAAGCGGCATCCGCGACGACAAGAACAACCCCGGCTTCAGGCAGGTGGCGGATGCGGCCGCCCGCCATCCCATCCGCCGCCTCGTGCGCCATCATCGTTCGCCACGAAGCGTGACGGTTGTCATTGCGGCCATCGCCGACTGCAGGTCGTTGCACAGGTCTTGCGCGTCCTCCAGTCCGATGTGCAAGCGAACCCGCCGTGGCGCATCGGCCGGTGTCGCGAGGGCGCGCTGGTGGTGCGGCAATGCTGGCATCACCAGGCTCTCGAACCCGCCCCAACTCGTTCCCAGGCTGAACAGTTGCAAGCCATCGATGAAGGCTGCGAATGCCGCTTCGCTGCACGGCGCGATCTCAACCGTGAACGGCCCCGCCGCGCCCGAGAACTGTGATGTCCACAGGGCATGACCCGGGTCAGTCTCCAGCGCCGGGAACCGCACACGCAGCACCCGAGGTTGGGTTTGCAGCCACCTTGCCACCGTGAGGGCCGACTGCTGGTGCCGGGCCAGCCGCACTGCCAGCGTGCGCAGACCCCGCAGCGTCAGCCAGCAGGCGTCCGGTGCCGCGTGGGTGCCACCGCGATCACAGTAGGCGCGAATGGCCGACAGCGCCTGCGCCTTACCGGTGATCAGGCCCAGCAACAGATCGGAGTGGCCGTTGATGAACTTCGTCGCGGCATGGATCGAGATGTCGATGCCCAGCGCATGGGCGTCGAAGTACAGCGGCGTTCCCCATGTCGAGTCGCAGGCCACCGGTACGCCGCGCCCAAGGGCTGCGGCACAGACGGCCCGCACGTCGATCATCTCCATGGTCAATGACGCCGGGGTCTCGATGAAGACCAGGCTGGTGTCGTCGCGCAGCAGCAGCGACACGTCGGCGCCGTGGGGCACCACCTCCACATGGGTGCCCCCGGGCACCAAATCCTGCTCGCAGAACGATCGCGTTGGCCCGTACACGCCTGCACTGATGAGGATGTGCCGGCCGGGTCCGGCGTGGGCGCCGAGCACCGCCGTGATGGCACTGAGGCCGCAGCTCGTCGCGATGCAGGTTTCGGTCCGCGCCAACGACGCCATGGCCCGTTGCAGCTCGAAGGTGGTGGCGGTGCCCGAGCGCCCGTAGCGGGGCGCGTCAAACACCGTCCCGGCCTGGGCCTGTTGGTAGGCCGCGAGCGTGTCGAACACGGTGGTGGAGGTCCTGACGAGAGGTGGGCTCACCGCGTGCACGGCAGGGGCGCTTTCTCGTCCGGCGTGAATCAGAAGGGTGTCGCGGTGCATGGCTTGGGTCCGGTGATGGGCGATTCTGTGCAACACTGAATGTCCTGTCTTGCGCCAAACAGCCATGAACCATCGCGAAATGGACATGCGAAGGACACCCGCTCCGACGCCAATGACCGAAGCGGTGAAAGAAAGCGAGGCGGACGTGCTGCCCGTCACCGGCCAGGCGACCGACTACCCTGCGGGTCGGCTCATCGAGCCTCATGCACATACCAGGCACCAGTTGATCTACGCTGTTCGCGGCGTGATGGTGGTTGGTGCCGATGCCGGCCGATGGGTGGTGCCACCGACGCGGGCGATCTGGATGCAGGCGGGCATGGCTCATCAGATCCGCTGCGTGGGCGAAGTCCACATGCGCAGTCTTCTGGTGACGCGGCAGGCTGCGCCCAAGTCCATCGTCGGCACGCAGGCCGTCTCGATCTCACCGCTGTTGCGCGAGCTGATCCGGGCGGCCATGGACGTGCGGCCACCCTACGTGCCCGATAGCCGTGACGGTCGGCTCACGCGCCTGATCCTCGACGAATTGCACGCGCTGCCTGTACTGCCGCTGCACCTGCAGATGCCCGCGGATCCGCGGCTCGTGCGGATCGCGCAAACCCTACAGGCGCAGCCGTATGACGCCTCAACGGCGACAGCCTGGGCGCAGCGCCTGTCGATCGACGTGAAGACGATTCAGCGGCTGTTCATGAAAGAGACGGGCTTGACCTTCGGTCAATGGCGGCGGCAGGCCCGGCTCCTGCATGCACTGGAGCGGCTTGCGGGCGGCGAGAAGGTCATCGATGTGGCTCTCGCGCTGGGCTATGAAAGTCCCAGCGCCTTTGCGTCGATGTTCCGCAAACACTTCGGCCGGCCGCCGAGCGCGTTCGTCGCCAAGGGATAGAAGAGGCCTGGGCGGGGCGGTCGTCTCGGCCAGACTGGTGCGTCCAGAGGGCTGCTGATCCACCCGTTTTTTGCTCACCTACGGCCCGATTTTGCCCAGGTAGTCACCGAGCTGGAGTTCGACAGCCAGCCCGTCCTCGGCCACGAACTTCCCCAGCCTGGGCATGCGCTGCTGAAAACCCGGCCAGGCCAGCGCGTGGCTGTACTCGCCATAGGCCGCGCGCAGGTCGCCGTCGGGTGGCAGCGAGGCTCGGTTGACCTGGGCCTTGGCCGCCATCAGGGCGGCTTTGTCGAACGAGGCCAGGCGCGTGGCGACGGCATCGACGTAGCGATCCAGTTCGGCATCCGCCACCGCGCGCGTGACCCAGCCATAGCGCTCGGCCGTGTCCGCGTCGTAGTCCTGGCTGCTCAGAATGACTTCCAGCGCGCGGTCGCGCCCGATCAACCGGGGCAGCCGCTCCGAGCCGCCGCCGCCCGGCACGATGCCGGTGCCGACCTCGGGCTGTGCGAAGAGAGCCTGCTCCCTGCTCGCATACCTCAGGTCCATGGCCAGGCTCAACTCGTTGCCGCCGCCACGGGTGCGGCCGCGTATCGCCGCGATGCTGATGAAGGGCGCCTTGGACAGCCGCACCACCAGATCCACCCAGGCCGGCGTGGCCGCGTCGCCCGGCACGCTGGGAAACCGGGCGGCCTGGCGCAGGTCGAAGTGGTTGTAGAAAAAGCGCGGCGTGGCGCTGGTGAACACCACCACCTGGACCTCGGGCGCTTCGCTCAACGCCTTGACCACCTCGTGCAGCCGGGACACGGTCTCGGGGTCGATCAGGTTGGCTGGCGGGTTGGCAAATACCACCTTGCGAATCTTGGGCGTCACCACCTCGACCGTCACCTTGCCCGTTGGGGCCGCGGTGGGCTGGGCGTGCGCCAGGGGCAGGGCCAGCATCAGCAACCCCGCCGCGACGGCGGTGCGTGCAGGGCGCATGCTGCGGGCTGGGGCGGTGGTGGGCAGTCTGGGGTTGGCGGTCATGGGATCTCCTTGAGGGGCGACGGGCGGCGTGCAGGCCACCCCCTTATTTTTCAACCCATGGAATGAATGAGCCGCATCCGCGCTCTTAGGCTGACATGTTCACTTCTGCCGAAGCCCGATACAACGCCTGGGTGCACGAGCACTACCGGTTTTTGCTGCGCAGCGCGTGGGCGCTGACCGGCTCGCGCGCGGTGGCCGAAGACGTGGTCCAGGACTGCTTTGCGGCGGCCTGGCGCTTTCGCGAGCAGCTCAAGCAGGCGGAGTCGGCGCGGGCGTGGCTGTTTCAGATCATGCGGCGCAATGCCTATCGGTACATGGCCCCGGCGCCGGTGTCGCTGGACGGGGACGAGTTGCCGGAGCAGCCGGCGCCCGACGCGGGCCTGGACGACAAGCTGGACGTGGTTAGAGCGCTGGCGCGGATTGCGCCCATCCATCGCGAGGTGCTGGTTCTCTACTACTTCGACGACATGCCGACGGCGCAGATGGCGGAAGCGCTTGAGGTGGCGCCGGGGACGGTGCTGTCGCGGCTGGCCCGGGCCCGGGATGCCTTGCGCGTTGCCATGGCCGGCCCGGACCAGGCCGAGCGCGCCGCGCCAACCGAGGGGCGAGTGGCAACCCTTCGAAAGGTGTGAGATGAAGACAACGACGCCTACCCCCTCCTTGCCCAGCGACACCGATCTCGACTTGCGCACCCGTGCCGAAATGGCCCTGGCTTTCGAGCCGGGCGACCCGCCGGCCAGCCTGCTGCGCCAGCCGCCGCCCTGGTTTGCGCGCCGCGCGGTGCAGCGCCTCGTGGCCAGCCTGGCGCTGGTGGCCATGGGCAGCGGGACGGTGTTTGCGATGCGCCCGCCGACGTTGGTGCGGGACGCCATCGCGCACGAGTCGCAGGAGCGCACGCTGCGGGGCAGCGCCGCCGACCCGCAGCAGATGCTGGCGCGCCTGGGCCTGGGCGACTCGAAGGTGCTGCCGGGCTTTCCGCAACTGGTCAAGGTCTGCGACATCGACGGTCATGCGGCCTACCACCTGACCACCTACTTCGGCGAAGGCGGCATGGTTGCCGTGTTTGCCTTCGAGCAGCCGGTGAACCTGGAGGAGGGCAGCGGCTGGTGGAACGGCGTGCACTGGCGTGTCATCCGCTCCCGCGATGGCAGACCGCTGGTGCTCGTGGCGGCCGAGCGCAAGGCGCTCAAGGTTGCGCAAACCAGCCTGCAGGGGCCGGCGGCGCCGGGCTGAAGAGCGGTATCGAATCGAACGCAACGATCACAACCAAGGAGACCTTTGATGAGATCAGGCCCAACAGACTTGGCGCGCCGTCGCGTGCTGGCCGGCAGCGGCGCCACCCTCGCGGCGGCGGGCATGGCCGCCTGGAGCCACGGTGCCGCCGCCGCCGGGGACACGCCGCCGCCGATGCCGACCGGCGCCGCGCCCAAACCCTTGCCAGCCTACGTAGGCTGGAAGGATGCAGACAGCCTCATCGTCCACAGCGCGACGACGATAGAGACCAAACGCGGCGCCTTTGGCACGGGCGTCATCACCCCGGCCGACCAGCTTTATGTGCGCAACAACCTGCCCGTCCCGGACGCCGCCATCGTGGCCGATCGGGACGCCTGGGAGGTGGCCATCGAGGGCGTGAAACAGTCGCGCCGCCTCACCGTGGGTGAGCTCAAGCGCATGGGCATCGAAACCACCGCCATGGTCTTGCAGTGCTCGGGCAACGGGCGGGGCTACTTTCCCAGCAAGCCCAGCGGCACGCCGTGGCAGGTGGGTGCGGCCGGCTGTGTGGTGTGGAGCGGCGTGCCGGTCAGGCGGGTGGCCGAGGCGCTGGGCGGCGTGGCCGACGGCATGCTGTTCATGACCGGCACGGGCGGCGAGAAACTCCCCGCAGGCCTGGATCCCAGGAGCGTGATCGTCGAGCGCTCGGTGCCCCTCTCGGCGATGGCGGACGCCTTGCTGGCCTGGGAGATGAATGGCGCGCCCACCCCGTTGGCCCATGGCGGGCCGCTGCGTCTGGTGGTGCCGGGCTATACCGGCGTGAACAACATCAAATACATCAAGCGCCTGGCCTTCACGGCGCAAGAGACCGACGCCAAGATCATGTCGCACGGCTACCGCCTCTCGCCACCGGGCAGCAAGGGGGACCCCTCGCAGCCCTCGGTCCAGGAGATGGGCGTCAAGTCGTGGATCAACGGCCCGGGCGCCGATGGCAAACCCGTGGCCGCGGGCGACGTGCAGATTCATGGCGTGGCGTTTGGCGGGCTCCATGCAGTCGCCCAGGTCGAGGTGTCCGTGGACGGCGGCAAGACCTGGTCCCAGGCGCGGCTGGTGGGCCCCGACCTGGGCAAGTACGCATGGCGGCAGTTTGTGCTGGCCACCCGCCTGCCGCCGGGCAGCCACCTGTTGGTCAGCCGGGCCAAGGACGTGGCCGGCAACGTGCAGCCGGAACACCGCAGCGAGAACGCGGGTGGCTACAACAACACCAGTTGGCTTGACCACGGCGTGAAAGTGAGCGTGGCATGAGCATCCCGAAACTCACCCCCTCCCTCAGGTGGATCGGCATGCTGGCGGTGGTGGCCGTGGCGGCGCCGGCCGTGGCGGCGGACGATGCCGCGCAACTCCAGCTCGGCAAAGCGCTGTTCACCACCCAGGCCGTGCCCGCATGCGCCGTCTGCCACACCTTGAAGGACGCCGGCGCAGCCGGCGAGATTGGCCCGGTGCTGGACGATCTGAAACCCGATGCCGGCCGGGTGGCGGCCGCCCTGCGCAACGGCATCGGGCAGATGCCGTCCTATGAGGGCGCGTTGAACGACGCGCAGATTGCGGCCCTGGCGGCCTATGTGGCCAAGGCTGCGGCGGGGGTCAGGTAGCTGGGGTTGTTCGACCCGTCGCCGCCCCAGCGGCCAGCGCATCGCCGCGCACGCGGTCGAGAAACTGCCGGGCGTTGTCGGCGCAGGCCATGTCTTCGGGTTTGTTCTGGATCTCGGTGATCAAGGCCATCAGATGCGCCCGGCTTTGCGCCAGCTTCACCTGCGCCGCGTCGATCTGGGCCACCTTGCGCTGCAGGCCGTCAATCAGTTCGCCTTGATTCCATGCGCTGAGATCGGGTGGGATCAGGCGGCCAATCTCGTCCAGCGAGAAGCCGGCGTTCTGGGCGCCGACGATGAGTTGCAGCGTCAGCAGCGCGTCTGACGGGTATTCACGGTAGCCGTTGGTCTGGCGCGAGACAGCCTGCAGCAGCCCGCGCGATTCGTAAAAACGGATGCGCGAGGGGCTGAGTCCGCTGCGCTGGGCCAGTTCGCCGATTTTCATGATTTGCTGCCTCGGGGCTTGACTATCAAGTTAACTTCAACCTTAACCTTGGCGCACGCCGGGGTCAAGCGGCGCGGTCCGGCCCGGCCCCGTCTGCCTTTTTTTCCATTTGTTGAAGCGAAACGCGAGCCATCCCATGAATCTGTTCACCCCCCTCACCTTGCCCAATGGGGCCGTGCTGCCCAACCGGCTGGGCAAAGCCGCCATGGAAGAGAACATGGCCGACGCCGACCACGCGCCGTCCGACGAGTTGATCCGCCTGTACGGCGCCTGGGCGCGTGGCGGCGTGGGCCTGATGCTCACCGGCAACGTGATGGTGGACGGTCGCGCCATGACGGGTCCGGGCGGCGTCGTGCTGGAAAGCGACAGCCATCTCGATCGCTTTCGCCGCTGGGCCCAGGTGGCCAGGTCTGGCGGGGCCCAGGTGTGGATGCAGATCAACCATCCTGGCCGGCAGATGCCCGCCGCGCTGGGCCAGCGCACCTGGGCGCCGTCCGCCGTGGCGCTGGACATGGGCAAGTTCTCGGACCGGTTCGCCGTCCCCAGGGAGATGGCGCTGGCGGACATCGTCGAGGTCACCAGCCGCTTCGTGCGCAGCGCCCAACTGGCGGAGCAGGCGGGCTTTACCGGCGTCCAGATCCATGCCGCCCATGGCTATTTGCTGAGCCAGTTCCTGTCACCGCTGGTCAACCAGCGACGCGACGAATGGGGCGGCAGCATCGAGAACCGCGCCCGCCTGCTGCTTGGCATCGTGCGCGCGGTGCGTCAGGCGGTCTCACCCCAGTTCGTGGTGGCCGTCAAGCTCAATTCGGCCGATTTCCAGCGCGGCGGCTTCAGCCCCGACGATGCCAAACACGTGGTGCAGGCGCTGAGCGGGCTGGCGGACCTGGTCGAGTTGTCCGGCGGCAGCTACGAGGCGCCCGCCATGCAGGGGCAGGCGCGCGATGGCCGGACCCTGGCGCGAGAGGCGTACTTCCTGAGCTTTGCCCAGGACATCGCCGCCGTGGCGCAGATGCCGCTGATGGTGACGGGCGGCATACGCCGCGCTGCGGTGGCCACGCAGGTCATCGACAGCGGGGTTGCCGTCGTGGGCATGGGCACGGCGCTGGCCATCAATCCCAATCTGCCCAACGACTGGCGGGCCGGCCTGCCCAGCGCCCCCGCGCTGCCGCCGATCAACTGGAACAACAAGATGCTGGCCTCCATGGCCAACATGGCGCTGGTGAAGTTCCAGTTGCGTCGGCTCAGCCGGGGGCGCAAGCCCAACCCCAAGGTCTGGCCGCTGCGCGCGCTCGTCCTGGATCAGCTCGGCGCGTTGCGCGGGGCCAGGCGGTACCGCCAGTGGGTGGCGCAGCGCGAAGCGCACCCAGCCTGACGCGAACACGCTGGCACTGCGTTCATCAGGCCTCGCCCCTCCATCGCGCCCGACCGCACCGGTGGCCCGCCGGCCTGGCGGTCTTTAGGGTCAGTCCGGTGCGCCGGCCTCGATCCACCGCCTGATCAGATCGATGTCGTGCTGACTGAGCATGGGGCCGTTGCTTGCCGGCGGCATGGCGGAGGTTGCGCTGCTGATGCGCTGATAGAGCACGCTGTTGGTGGTGTCGTTGGGCGCGATCATGCGCCGGCCGCCCACCGTGGCCAGCAAGTCGCTGTGCAGGCTGGCGCTGGGCAGCAGGCTGGGCCGGTAGGGGCCGCCATCGCCTGCGGGCCGCTCGAACTGACCATGGCATTCCAGGCAATGGAGGCTGAAGATGGTGCGCACATCCGCGAAGCGCGGGGTGCTGGGCAGCGCCACCATATTGGCCAGTTGGGTGCGGGCGCGCGCCAGGATGGTGGGGCAGTCGCGGGCGTTGATCCCGAGCGAGGCCGGCAGGCGTAGGCGGAGGGCATTGACGTAGTAAAAGAAAAAATCAGCGAAGGTGTAGGTGCGCGAGCGCCCATGCACCGCCATCGACCATTTGCTCACGGGCACGCCCAGGGGCTCCAGGAAGAAGCGCAGGTTGGACAGCGTGGTGGTGTCGTCGCCGTACTCCTCCTGGTCCACCAATTGGCCTGTGGCCGGGTCGAGCCCGCCACCGCTACCCGTTGGATCGCGGCGAAACAGCTCCTGCCGCAGCCGCTCGGGGGCCAGGTTGGTGCCTTGTGCTGTCTGGGGGCCGGCCAGTTGGATCATGTCTCTCAAGGTGCGCAGTTGCAAGTCGGCCTTGAGTTTGGGCAGCTTGTGCTTGCGGCTGGCGGTGTCGGCAAGAACCTCGTCTATGGTGAGGTTGCCGTGCCGGGTTTGCAGAAAGCTGCGTTGTGCAGGGGTCAGGCCGCTGATCAGGTCCGAGGCCGGGTTCGTGCCAGGGGCGCTGCAATCGCTGGAGCGGGTCACGAGGGCCAGTGCGATGGGGCGCACGTCAACGGGGGTCCGGGGGTGTTCGATCAGTTCCTGGGCGACGCGCTGGGCGTTGAGCGGGGTCAGGGTGTCGAACAAGTCCACGCCCCGGCCCTCGTCCGATGCGGGGGAGGTCACGCTGTTGACGATGGTGCGCTTTTCGCCGCCTTGTTTGACGTTGCTGGGGTCAGCGCCGGGCGGGTAGAACGCGGAGGCCGTGGTGGTACCGGGCAAGGTGTTGACGTCGGGCTCGACCAGCACGATGGGGAGGTCGTCGAAGTCGTAGCGGATGCGGGTGTCGAACACGCCGCCCTGCACGCGGCTCATGAAGGGGGGCAGTTGCAATTGGTCGAGCAGGTCGTGGTGCTGACCGAAGCGGCCCTTGAGGTCGAGCACGGTGCGCATCATCGCGGCTTCGACGGAGCCTTTGTGGAGGCGATCGCGGTTGAAGGGCAGCAGGCCGCCCCAACTGTCATAGGGGTCCCAGTTCGGGCGGCCGGCATGGCACTGCGCGCATTCGGCTTTGTCGAGGCTGACCACGCCGCGCCCGGTGCTGAAGTCGATTTCGTGAAAACGGAACACGCTGCGCGCGCCGTCGAATTCGATGAACTCGACTTTCTGCGGGCTGGCATGGGGGTAGCCGGGGTTGTCCTGGAGCGTGAAGCTCAGCATCTGCCGGGCATCGGGGCTGACGACGATGAGGCGCGGCGTGGCAGCAGTGCCGGTTTGCAGGCTTTCCGAGTGAGCCATCAGGAGCCAGTTGCGGCGGAAATCACGCCCCGCGCCGTCGATGGCTGCCAGCATGCGCGCCGGGGTGGTCACGCTGGCCTGGCCATCAAGGAAGGCGCGCAGCGATTCGCCGTTGAGCGGGCCAGCGAGCGAAGGGAAAGGCGTGAGGTCGAAGCGCGCGGTCACCGAGCGGTAGCTGTCCAGCGTCAACGGGCAGGTGGCGTCCTGGCGGCCGTCGCAGTCGCCTTGCCAGCCCGCAAAGGTGGAGCCTGCCGGGGCCGTGGCCGTCAGCACCACCGTGCTGCGGGTGCCGAAGTGGTGCTCGCATTGGGCGGTGCAGTCCAGCCCGGCAGGGTCGGAGGTGACGCGCCCGTCGCCCAGTCCGCCGTGCATGACGCGAACCGAGCCGGCGCAGCCCAGCAACATGACCATACCCAAAGCTGCCGCTGTCCAGGTGTGCTTCATGGTGTCCTCCCCTGTTTTGGCGCAATGTAGGGGCCTCGCCGGGTTTCGTCCAGCCCAGAGGCTCGCCGCCCCCATCCGTCACGCCATCGCTCCCTTCATCGCCCGCAGCTGCACTTCATCGCCTGGCGGCAAAGGTGGCCTGCCAGCCTGCATACACTGCCGGCCACCGATGCAATGGGATACATGATGAACAAGAGACGCACGGGCGTGGCACTGCTGGTGGGGGTGCTGGTGGCGGCTGGGGGCGGCGCCTGGTACCTCAAGGGGCAAGACGCCGAGGCTGCCAAGCCACCCGAGGTGGTGCTGACCTTCACCCCGCAGGAGGCCGCCCCCGCGCGGCGTGAGGCGCTGACGCAGACGCTGGTCTTCAGCGGCCCGCTGGTGGCGCCACGCACCGCCACCGTGCGCAGCCAGGCCGGGGGCACGCTGGAGGCGGTGCTGGTCACCGAGGGCCAGCATGTGCGAGCCGGCCAGGTGCTGGCCCGCGTGGACACGGCCGAGCTGGGCGCGCGACTGGCGCAGCAGCAGGCGGCGCTGGCGGCGGCCGAGGCCCAGCTGGCCCAGGCCCAGCGCACCCACGCCAAGAACCAGCGGCTGGCCGATGCGCACTTCATTGCCCCCACGGCGCTTGACGGCTCGCTGGTGGCCGTGGACAGCGCGCTGGCCGCGCGCGTGGCCGCCCAGGCCCAGGTGACGGCGGCGCAGACGGCGGCGCGCAACGCCGCGCTGCTGGCGCCGTTTGGCGGCATCGTGGCCAAGCAGCTGGCCCAGCCCGGCGAGCGGCTGGCGCCCGAGCAAGGCGTCATCACCGTGGTGGATTTGACCCGGCTGGAGGTGGCGGCCACGGTCAGCGTGGCCGAGGTGGGGCGGCTGGCACCCGAGATGACGGTGGCCCTGGCCATCGACGGCGTGGACGCGCCGCACGAGGGTCAGATCGCCCGCATTGCCCCCGCCGCCGACAGCGGCACCCGCGCCATTGGCGTGACGGTGGCGCTGGCCAACCCTGGCGAGCGCCTGCGCGCAGGCCAATGGGCCACGGCCCGGGTGACGCTGCCGGGCCGCGAGCCCCAGTTCACGGTGCCCATCGGGGCGCTGTCCAGCGCCTCGGGGCAGGACTACGTCTGGACCATAGAGGCCGGCGCGCTGGTGCGCCGTGCCGTCACCACCGGCCTGCGTGATGCGGCCAGCGGCCGGGTGGAAATCCTCACCGGCCTGACGGCAGACATGCCGGTGCTGGGCCTGCGCTTTGACAACCTGCGCGAGGGTGCCAAGGCCCGCATCGCGGCCAAAGCGGTTTAAGGGGTCGCTGCCATGTGGATGACCCGCGTCGCCATCAACAACCCCGTGTTCGCCACCATGGTCATGGTGGCCTTGTGTGTGCTGGGGGTGTTTTCTTACCAGCGGTTGGGCGTGGAGCAGATGCCCGACGTGACCATCCCTGTGGTGTCGGTGGAGGTGGCCTACCCGGGCGCCTCGCCGGCCGCCGTGGAGGTGGACATCACCAAGCCCATGGAGAACGCCCTCAACGGCATTGCGGGCGTGAAGATGATCCGCTCCAACAGCTTCGAGGGCTATTCGTGGACGGTGGTGGAGTTCACGCTGGACGCCAAGATCGACCGCGCGCTGCAAGACGTGCGCGACCGCGTGGGCATCGTGGCCGCCAGCCTGCCCAAAGAGGCGCGCACGCCGCGCATCGTGCGCATGGACAACGAGAACAGCCAGCAGCCGCTGGTGGCGGTGGTGCTGCAAGGCGAGGGCCGCTCCAAGCGCGAGCTGTCGCTGCTGGCCGACCAGACCGTGCGCCCGGCGCTGGAGCGTGCCCAGGGCGTGGCGCGCGTGCAGATCAGCGGCCAGACGGTGCGCGAGGTGCGCATCGACCTCTCGCCCGACCAGTTGCGGGCCCACGCCATCACCCCGGCCCAGGTGCGTGACGCGCTGGCGCGCGCCAACGCTGACGCGCCGGTGGGCCGCATCAGCAACGACGCCAGCGAGATGCTGGTGCGCATCGAGGGCAAGGTGCGCGACCCCAAGGCGTTTGCCGGCGTGGTGGTGCAGCGCACGGCGGCCGGCATCGTCACCGTGGGCGATCTGGGCACCGTGGTCGAGCGCGAGATGGAGGCCGACAGCCTCTCGCGCATCAACGGCCAGACGGCCATCAGCTTCAACGTCTTTCGCCAGCAGGACGCCAACCTGGTGGCGGCGGGCGACGCCGTCAAAGAGGCCATCGCCGCACTGCAGAACACCCTGCCGGCCGGGGTGGAGCTGCGCGTGCTCTATGCCAGCAGCGACTGGGTCAAGGACTCGCTCACCGGCGTGCAGCACACGCTGATCGAAGGGGCGATCCTCACCGTGTTCATCGTCTTTCTGTTCCTGCACTCGTGGCGCTCGACCATCATCACCGGCCTGACGCTGCCCATCTCGGTGATTGCCAGCTTCATCGCCGTCTACGCCCTGGGCTTCACGCTCAACTTCATGACGCTGATGGCGCTGTCGCTGTGCATTGGCCTGTTGATCGACGACGCCATCGTGGTGCGCGAGAACATCGTGCGCCACCTGGCCATGGGCAAAGACCACATCACCGCCGCGCGCGAGGGCACCGACGAAATCGGCCTGGCCGTGATGGCCACCACCTTTGCCATCTGCGCCGTCTTCGTGCCCGTGGCCTTCATGTACGGCATCGTGGGCAAGTTCTTCTACCCCTTTGGCATCACCGTCACCGTGGCGGTGCTGGTCAGCCTGTTCGTCAGCTTCACGCTGGACCCCATGCTCTCGGCCGTCTGGCACGAGCCGGCCGACGATCCCGTCAAGCGCTGGCCCGTGGTGCGCCAGCTCATCGCCGCCGTGGACGGCGCCATGGCCGTGCTGCACCGCACCTATGACCGGCTGATGGTCTGGGTTTTCAGCGGCCGCCGCTGGGGCTGGCGCTGGCTGGCCCTGACGCCGCGCGGTGTGGTGTTGTGGCTGGCGGCGGCCAGCCTGGTGGCGGCCTTGTTGCTGGCCGGCGTGGTGGGCGCCGAGGGCGTGCCGCAGACCGACCAGGGCTACACCCAGGTCAAGGTCACCATGCCCGTGGGCACCAGCCTGGCGCGCGCCGACGCCAAGGTCAGCCAGGTGGAGGCCGTGGTGCGCACGCTGCCCGAGGTGGAGAACTTCACCACCCAGATTGGTGTGGAGGGCTCGCGTGCCGAGGCGCAGATCGCACTGGTGCTCAAGCCCCGGCGCGAGCGCAGCCGCAGCCAGAACCAGGTCGAAGTCGCGCTGCGCGAGAAGCTGGCCGGCATCGCCGGTATCGACGTCTCACTGGGCTTCAACAAGCCGTTCTATGTGGGCGTGCTGGGGCCCGACCCCACGGTGCTGGACCAGATCACCACCGACATGTCGGCCAAGATGCGCCAGATCAAGGGCGTGGCCGACCTGGAAACCTCGCTCAAGGCCGGGTTGCCGGCCTACGCCGTGCGCCTCAAGCCCGATGCCGCGCGCGAGCTGGGCCTGACGGCGGCCGACCTGGCCTCCACGCTGCGCACCTACGTCAACGGCGAGGTGGCCACCTACTGGACGGCCTCCGACGGCCAGCAGATCGAGGTCAACCTGCGCGTGCCCGAAAGCCTGCGCCGGCATGTGGAGCAGTTGCGCACGCTGCCCGTGGCCTTTGCCAAAGACGGCACGCCCATGCGGCTGACCCAGGTGGCCGACGTCGTCGAGGTCACCAACCCCGAGGTCATCAAGCGCCAGGACTTGCAGCGCCGCCAGGGCATCTACGCCGGGCTGGACCACGCCTCGGGCCGCACCATGGGCGACGTGGGCAGCGACATCCAGAAGCTGGTGGCCTCCACCACGCTGCCCAACGGCTACCGCTTCGACGTGGGCGGCGCCACCCAGGATCAGGACGAAATGTTCGGCGCGCTGCTGGGCGCGCTGGTGCTGGCCGTGGTCTTCATCTACATCGTGCTGGCCAGCCAGTTCGGCAGCTTCGTGCAGCCGCTGGCCATCATGGCCTCGCTGCCGCTGGCCCTCATCGGCGTGATGCTGGCGCTGCTGGTGTCGGGCTCCACCATCAACATCTTCTCGCTGATCGGCCTCATCATGCTGATGGGCCTGGTGACCAAGAACGCCATCCTGCTGGTGGACTTTGCCAACCATGCGCGCCAGGCCGGCGCCACCCTGGAGGCCGCCCTGCGCGAAGCCGGCCAGGTGCGCATGCGGCCCATCATCATGACCACCGCCGCCATGGTCTTCGGCATGCTGCCGCTGGCGCTGGCCTTCAACGAGGGCGGCGAAATCCAGGCCCCCATGGGCCGCGCCATCATCGGCGGCATCCTGACCTCCACGCTGCTGACGCTGGTGGTGGTGCCGGTGATCTACAGCTACTTGATGCGGTGGCGGGCGGCGCCGCATCAGGGCTGACCTCAGGTCTTGCGCGGTACGCTGGCCAGGGGCAGGAACAGGGTCAGCGTGGCCTCGGGCAGCGGCATGAAACCGTGGTGCTGGTAGAAGGCGCTGGCCTGCGCGTCCTTGGCATCGACCATCAGGGCATAGGCCGCAATCTCGGCGCGGGCACTGCGCGCCAGCGCATCGGCCAACAATGCAGCCCCAAGGCCCTGGCCTTTGAAGGCCAGCGCCACGGCCAGGCGGCCCATGCGGATGGTCGGGATGGCGCGGTAGCGAGGCAGCTTCCTGGTGACGGTGGCCGGCAGCTCCGTCAACGGCACACTGGCCGCCGCCAGCGTGTAGTAGCCCGCAATCTGGCCTGTTGCGGTCAGCGCGACAAAGCAGGAGGCCACGTGGCGACGCATGTCCTGGCCCACCTGCTCGCTGAGGTAGCGGTTGAGTGCCGGCGTGCCGCAGTCAAACGCCGCACGATCCGGCGTGCCATCCAGCATGGCCACCGTGAACGGCGGGCGGCTCATTCAGCGTCGGTGCGCAGCAGCGAGCGGCGGCGAGCAAAGGCCTGCTTCAAGGCCGGGGTGGCCTCGGGCGGGGCGAGCAAGGCCTGGGCGAAGCGCTCCTGGTCGGTGCGCGACAGGCGCATCACTTCGGCCTGCTCAATGGCCCGCTGCGCGGCCTCCTGAACGGCGGCGACCACGAAGTCGGTCATGGTGCGCCCCTGCAACTCGGCAGCGCGCTTGAGCATGCCGTGCAAATCGGTGCTGATACGGGCTTCGAGACGGGCGGTCAGGGTGGCAGATGGCATGGTGAGGAACTCCTGGATGGCAATCGTACGGCAAAAAGCCGTACGTTGTAAGTGGCGCCACCGTTTGGGCGACATCGCGGGTGGATACGACCGATGGCCCGTACCCATGTCCACCGTCATTCCGCCAAGCGCGCGCCATGTCTTCCCAGGTGCCTTACCCCATCGAGTCACCGCTGGCCCACGTCACGGCCGCCGAGGCCAGGGACGGCGTGATCTGGCAGGGGCCGCTCAGGGCTCATCCCGCATCCCCGGCCCCTGGTGAAAGACCAGCTCCTGCACCACCTGCCCCTGCCGCAGGTGCTGGTCGATGATGCGGTCCATGTTGGCCGGGGTGACGTGGCAGTACCAGGTGCCGTCGGGCTGCACGCACAGCACGGGCCCGCCCTTGCAGGCGGCAAAGCAGCTGACGCGGCTGCGCTTGACGCGGCCCTCGCCCTCGTGCAGGCCGGCGGCCTTGAGCTTGTCGCCCAGGCTGTCGAACAAGGCCTGCGACTCGCCCTGCGGCGTGCAGCGCGGGCCGGTGCAGACCAGCAGGTGGTGGCGGTAGCTGCCGATGCGGGGTTTGACGGGCGGGGCGGCGGTCATGGGGCTGGGCCTTCTTCGGCGCAGGCCTCCGGCTCGGCCAGCGTGGCGGCGATGTAGTCGGCCGGCAGGCCATGGCGGGCGGCCAGGTGCGCCACGCTGGCGCCGGCGGCGTGGTCGGCCACCAGGTTCTCGAGCCAGCCGGCCAGGCCGCTGGACAGCGAGCGCCCGGGCCGCTCGCCCTCGCGTGCGGCGCCATCGCCGTCGAGGTCGTACTTGTTGGCGTAGCCGCGCGGCGTGACCATCAGGCCGTGCTGCACATAGGTGTGGCTGTTGCCGATGAGCACGGTGCTGAGCATGCCGATGTCGGCCTCGCACATGGTGGCCAGCGTGCGCAGCTCGATGTGCTGGCGCCGCCGGTAGGCGCTCTTGACCAGGGCCACCGGGGTGTCCGGCCGGCGGTGGCGCAGCAGCAGCCGCTGGGCTTCGACGATCTGCCGCGTGCGGCGGCCGCTTTTGGGGTTGTACAGCGCCACCACGAAGTCGGCCATGGCCACCGCGTCCAGGCGGCGCGCAATCACCGGCCATGGCGTCAGCAGGTCGGACAGCGAGATGGCGCAGAAGTCGTGCGTCAGCGGCGCGCCCACCAGCGCGGCGCAGGCATTGAGCGCCGACGTGCCGGGCACGATCTCGACCTCCAGGTCTTCTTCAGGTGTCCAGCCGGCCTGGAACAGCACCTCGTAGGTGGGGCCGGCCATGCCGTAGACGCCCGCATCGCCCGAGGAGATGAGCGCCACCTTCTTGCCGCTGCGCGCGGCGGCCAGTGCGCTGACCGCGCGGTCCAGCTCCTCAGTCATGCCTTTGCGCACCACCTCTTTGCCTTCGAGCAGATCGGCCACCAGCTTGATGTAGGTGACGTAGCCCACCACCACGTCGGCCTCGGCAATGGCGGCGCGCGCCCGCGCCGTCATGTGCTCGGCGTGGCCCGGGCCTATGCCCACCAGCGTGATCTTGCCCATGGTGGCGTCGGCGACGGCGGGCTGGGCGGGTGCGTCCGCCAGGGTCACGGCCTCGGTCTTCATGCCGCCAGGCCGGCGCGCCGGCGCCAGCCCTCATCGAGCGCCAGCGCCAGCAGCGCGCTGCCACGGCCCGGCTGCAGTCGGCCGCCCAACACCACCAGACCCACCGTGACCAGCGGCTCCACCGCCACCAGCAGCAGGTAGGAGGCCGCAAACCCGGCCCAACCCGCCAGCGGCGTGGCCAGGTTGCTGATGGCCAGCCAGAAGCCCACCATGGCGGTGACGCCGCCGTAATACATCGCGTCGAGCTTGAGCACGTTGGCCACCGTCAGCCGCTGCAGGCGCCGGCCCAGCAGGTGGTGCACCGCCAGCAGCGGCACGCCCAGGCTCAGAAAGTTGATGGCCAGGTGCGCCATGTCCTGCGGCTCGAACAGCAGCGCCTGCAGCAGCAGGCCGGCGCCGAAGCCGAACAGCGTGGGCACCAGGCCGAACAGCAGGTAGATGGGCATGGCGCCGATCAGGTGCAACTCCGACGGCCCGACTGGCACATGCCACAGCTGCATCAGCACCGAGAAAAACAGGCCGGCCAGCGCCGTGCGCAGCCACAGCGCCGGCCGCCTCAGCAAGGCGGGCGCATGGGCGACCAGCAGCGTGGCCGCACCCGCAGCGGCATAGGCCAGTTTGTCGGGCGAGAGGATGCCGATTTCGATGTGCATGGCAAGTGCTCCTTCAGAAGGTGGGGTTGGGGTTGGGGTTGGGATGAGGGAAATTCGGCGCGGGCCAGGGCGCGGCGGGCAGGGCGGTGCAGCGCGCCACCGATGCCGTGGCGTGGCGGCCATCGTCGCCACGGACTTTGTGCTTCTCGACCAGCAAGGCCGATGCGTCGGCGGCGCCGGCCGCCAGCAGCGCGGCGGCCTCGCCGACCGAGGGCGTGCCGGTGTGGCGGCGCACGGCCTCCGAGGGGTTGGGCACGGTCACGGTGGCCAGTTGCGCGGGGGGGTAGAAGCGCAGCGCCCAGCCGTGCTGGGCGGCCAGCGCCAGCAGCCCGGGCTCGTCGGCCTTGAGCGTGATGCTGGCCACGGCGGCCACGTCGGCCGGGGTGTGGCCGGCGCGCACCAGGGCTTGCGCCACGGCCAGCGCCAGCGTCTGCACGGGCGTGCCCCGGTCGCAGCCCAGGCCCAGGGCGATCTTCATGCGGTCTCCTCGCGGGGCGGGCGGTAGACCACCAGCCGCTCGGGCAGCTGCTGCCACAGCGCGGGCGGCACCTCGCGGTGGGTGATCCACAGCACGGCCTGGTAGTGCGCCAGGTCCACCGCCTCAAAGCGCTCGAAGCGGTGGATGTGGGCCGGCAGCGGCGTGGGCCGGGTCCACCAATGCGGGCTGCCCGCCTCCTGCACCACGGCCACCGGTGCCTCGTTGACCACGGCGGCCGAGACGCGGGTGATGTTGAGCTTGGGCGCCTCCACCCGCCAGCCCAGCTCGCGGCCGAGGATGTCCACGGCAATGGTCTTGCCCACATCGGACGCGGTGGTCAGCACCGGCGTGGCGCCCAGCAGGGCCGCCACCTGTTCGGCCATGGCGTTGGCGCCGCCCACGTGGCCCGACAGCACCGGGATCACGAACTGGCCGGCGTCGTCCACCACCAGCACGCCCGGGTCCTCGTCCTTGCTTTTGAGGTGCGGCGCAATCAGGCGCACCACGGCACCCAGCGAGACGAAGAAGACGATCTGGTCGTTCTGGGCGAACAGGCCGCCGATCTCGTCCTTGAACGCGCCGCCGTAGGCCGCCACCGGGTTGGGCAGGCCTTGCAAGGCGTCGGCAAACCTGGCCGCCACGCAGACGGCGGCCTGCGGCAGGTGCCGCGCCAGCACCGCCACCTGGGCGGCGCCGTGCTTGGTGATGGCCACCAGCACCACGCGGGGCGGGGGGGCGTGGGTCATGGCGGGCTCTCCATCCCGGCGGTCGGCGAGGGCTTTTTCAGGCAACCGCGGATGCGCTCGCCGCGCACGCGGTGCGGACTGCGCACCAGCATCAGCGACAGGTAGCTGACCTTGCTGCCGCGCAGCGCCAGCATCTGGTCACCGCGAAAGACGCGCTCGTCGGGTGCGCCGCAGCGCTCGATGAACGAGGCGCCACCCAGCAGTCCGCGTGCCTGCAACCAGTCGAGCACCTCGTCGATCAACGGTTTGACCTTGAGCAGCACCAGCGTGTCGAAGTCGGCCAGCAGGCGGTCCAGCGCGGCCACGCCATAGGCGGCCGGCACGATGGCCACCGTGTCGTCCTGCTCGGCCAGCGGCTGGCGCACGGTGGCGCTGGCGGCCGCGAACGCGTTGACGCCGGCCACCACCTCGACGGCGATGCGCGCGTCCAGCGCACGCACGGTGCGCGCCAGATGGCCAAACGTGGCGTAGGTGCTGGCGTCGCCCTCCACCAGAAACAGCACGTCCCGGCCGTCTTGCAGCAGCTGCAGCACGGTGTCTGCGGCGCGCAGCCAGCTGCGCTGCAGCTTGTCCGCGTCGTGGGTCATAGGGAACAGCAGCGGCTGGTGGTGCGGCGGCGGCGGCAGGCCGGCACGCGTCACGATGGCCAGCGCATAGCTGGCCGTCCTGGTGCTGCGCGTGGGGTAGACCCAGACGGTGTCGCGGCGCGTCAGCAAGCCCCAGGCCGCGCGCGTGATCAGGCCGGGGTCGCCCGGGCCCAGGCTGACGCCGGTCAGGCGGCCGAGCGGGGGTGTGTCAGTCATCGGTGGCCTCCGCTGCCTCGTCCGCTGCTTCGTCCACCACCGCGCCGCCGCCCGCCTGGGCGCAGACGATCCACACCGGGTTCTCGGCCGCCATGCGGTGCATGTGCAGGATGGGCTTGCTGCGCGAGGCCTGCAGCAGCACCACGTCCCATGCCGCGCCCAGCGTGCGCAGCGTGGCGGTGGCGGTCTCCAGGTTGTCCAGCGTCACCAGGTTGAGCACCAGATGCCCGCCGGGCCGCAGGCGCCGCAACGCCAGCTCGATCAGCTCGGCCAGCTCGCCGCCCGAGCCACCGATGAAGACGGCGTCGGGGTCGGGCCAGCCGTCCAGATGCTGGGGCGCCTTGCCGTGCACCACCGTGTGGTTGCTGAGCTGGAAGGCACTCTGGTTGTGCAGGGCGATGTGCACGTCGGCCTCGTTCTTCTCGATGGCCCAGACATGGCCTTGCGGGCACAGCCGCGCCGCCTCCAGCCCGACCGAGCCGCTGCCGGCGCCGATGTCCCACACCAGGCTGTCGGCGCGCAGTTGCAGCCGGGCCAGCGAGACCGCGCGCACCTCCTGCTTGGTGATCAGGCCTTTGTCGGGCTGGCGTTGCCAATAGGTGCTGTCGGCCAGGCCGAAGCGCACCGGGCTGGGCCGGGGCGTGGTGCGCCACAGCAGCAGCACGTTGGGCTGGGCAAAGGTTTGCCCGGCGGCCTGGGCGGGTGTCAGGTCGGCGCGCACGCGTTCGTCGGGCGTGCACAGGCACTCGGCCACCGCCAGGTGAAAGTCCTCGCCCTGGCCCTGGGCCAGCAGCAGGCGGGCGACGCGGTCGGGCGTGTTGGCCGGGCTGGTCAGCACCAGCAGGCGCTCGTGCTGGCGCAGCGCCTGGGCCAGCGCATACAGGCCGTGGCCGGGCGGCGCGCCGGGTTGCCACTCACCGGCGTCGCGGGTGTGGATGGACAGGATGCGGGCGTCCTGCCAGGCCAGGCCCACGCGGGCACAGGCCAGTTGCAGCGTGGAGACGTTGGGCAGCACCTCCAGCGCGTCGATGCACAGCCGCGCGGCCAGGTGGCTGGCCACGCCGTGGCACAGCGGATCGCCGGTGGCCAGCACCACCACGGCCTGGCGGTCGGCGCGGGCCGCGCGTATCCATTCGGGCACTTCGGCCATGTGGCCGGTCAGATCGCGCCGGAGGGCGCGGGGGGCAATGTGGTCGTCCAGCAGCGCCAGCGTGCGGCGGGCGCCGATCACCACGTCGGCCGTGCGCAGCACGGCCAGTGCGGTGGTGCTGAGGCTGGCGGCGCCGTCGTCCAGCACGCCGACGATGCGGCAGGGCAGGGGGTCGTTCATGGGGAGGATGCCTCGGCAATCTTGTGGCCGTCGAAATCGCAGACCAGCACGTGGAGGTGGAAGCGGTCGGCGTAGCGGTCGGCGGCGGTGAGGGTGCGCACCACCTGGCGGGCCAGGGCGGTGTGGAACTGCGGCAGCAGGCCCAGCGCCTGCATGCGCTCGGCCGCAAAGCGGGCCGTCTCGGCGGCGGCAATGGCCGCGCATTCCTCGGCCGGGGCGCCGATGCCCGCCGCCAGCTCGGCCAGCAGGCCGGTGTCCACCTCGGCGCGGTTGGCGTGGGTGATGGTCTCGCCCTGGGCGATCTTGGTCAGCTTGCCCACCATGCCGCCGATGACCACCTCGCGCAGGCCCTGGGCCACGGCGGTGTCCAGCGCGTAGCGCAGAAAGTCGCCCATCTGCACGAAGCAGGCCGCCGGCAGGTCGGGACGCTCTTTCATGGCGAATTGCTCGGTGCGCCCGCCGGTGGTGAGCACCACCACGCCGTGGCCCAGGGTGGCCGCCACCTGCACGCCCTGCACCACGCTGGCCCGGTAGGCCGAGGTGCTGTAGGGCTTGACGATGCCGGTGGTGCCCAGGATGGAGATGCCGCCCAGGATGCCCAGGCGGGCGTTCAGCGTCTTCCTGGCCATGGCCTCGCCCTGGGGCACCGAAATCGTCACCTCGACGCCCGCGTCGTCGAGCAACGCCCCGGCTGCCGCGCGCACGTTGGCTTCGATGTTGCGGCGGGGCACCGGGTTGATGGCCGGGCCGCCCACGGCCAGGCCCAGGCCCGGCATGGTGACGGTGCCCACGCCCGGGCCACCCCGCAGCAGCACTGCGCCGGGCTGCTGGTGCAGCAGGCGCACGTCGGCCGTCAGGTGGGCTTTGTCGGTGCAGTCGGGGTCGTCCCCCGCGTCCTTGATGACCATGGCGTGGGCCGTGGTGGCGTCGCAGCGGCCGTCGTGCACCACGAAGGTCACCTGCTGCCCGTTGGGCAGCAGCGCCGCCACGGCGGTGGGCACCTGACCGTCCACCAGGCCCAGCACCGCCGCGCGCGCCGCCGCCGCCGAGCAGGCGCCGGTGGTGAACCCGGTGCGGGTGCCGCGCTGGACGGTCTTGTCCATCATGCGGGCAGGCCTTGCATCCGTGGCGCCGGGTGCTCCTGGGCCTCGGCCAGGCCCAGCAGGGCGTGGATGGCGGCCACCACCAGGGTCGAGCCGCCTTTGCGGCCGTCGATGACCACCCAGGGCACCTCGGCCACCTCGGCCATCAGGGCCTTGGACTCGGCCGCCGAGACAAAGCCCACCGGCATGCCCACCACCAGCGCGGGCCGCGCGCCATGCTCGCGGATCAGCCGCACCAGCTCGATCAGCGCCGTGGGCGCGTTGCCGATGCCCACGATGGCCCCGTTCAGCAGGCCCAGCTTGTAGGCCTTGCGCATGGCCTGCACGGCGCGCGTGGTGTCGTCGGTGCGGGCGGCGGCGATCACGTCGGCATCGGCAATGAACTGGTGGGTGGCCATGCCGAAATGACCCAGGCGCGGTGCCGACAGGCCCACGCAGATCATCTCCACGTCGGCCACCACGCGGCTGCGCCGCGAGCGGATGGCCGCGAGGCCGGCCCCCACGGCGTCGGGGTGGAAGCGCGTCAGGCCGTTGAAGTCGAAGTCGGCGTTGGCGTGAATCATCCGCCGCACGATGGGCCATTGCTCGGGGTCGTAGGCATGCGGGCCGGCCTCGCGGTCGATGACCGCAAAGCTGTCGTGTTCGATGGCCCGGCCGGCGCGCGTGAGCTGTTCAGTGACCGTGTTGGGCGTGGTCATGGTCGTGGTGGTCGTGATGGTGGTGGTGGTGCCCCTGCCAGTGCGCGGCCTCGTCGCCGACCGGCACGGCGTCCAGCGTGCCGTCCAGCAGCGCGCCGACGCGCTCGGCCAGCAGCTCGGCGATCTCGGGCTCGAAGCCGAAGTACGAGCCCAGTGCAAAGCGCAGCTGCGGGTATTGCGTGCGCAGGTGCGCCACCTGGCGGCCGATGCGCTGCATCAGCGTGCCGGTGAACAGGTAGTAGGGCAGCACGACGATCTGGCGCAGCCCTTGCTGTGCCTGGCGCTGCACCACCCGCTCCAGCCGGGGCCAGGCGATGCCGGTGAAGGCCAGGTCCACGACCTCGTGGTCGCCGGCCTCGAACAGCCAGCGCGCCATGCGGGCCATCTCGCCGTTGGCCTCGCGGCTGGACGAGCCGCGGCCCAGCAGCACGATGCCGGTGCCGGTGGGGTCGGGCATGTCCAGCGTGCGCATGCATTGGCGCAACTGCCGCTTGAGCACGTCCAGCACCGGCTCGCACACGCCCAGGTGCGGCGCGTAGTCGAAGCGCAGGCCGGGGTGGCGCTGGCGCGCGCGGGCCATGTGCGACGGGATTTCGACGTTGACGTGGCCCGCCGCATTGAGGATCAGTGGCACGACGACCACGCGCCGCGATCCGCGCGCGGCCAGGTCCAGCCCGTGTTCGACATCGACCTCGGCAAACTCGATGAAGCACAGCTCGGTGCGCCACTGCGGGTAGCGCGCCCGCCATTGCGCCGCGAAATGCTCGATCTGCTCGTTGCCGCTGGGCTCGCGCGAGCCGTGGCCCACGAGCAGGATGGTGTCGGTGGTCATGTGGTGCTGGCCTTTCTGAAGCGGTGTGTGAAGGCCGCGTCGTAGAGCTTGGATTTGGTGAGATCGGGCCAGGCCCGCGCGCCCAGCGCGGGGCTGGCGATGACCATGGCCTGGCTGACGATGCCGGCCTCGCGGCATTGCTGCTTGATGGTGGCCAGCGTGCCGCGCACGATGCGCTCCTCGCCCGGCCAGCTCGCCTTGTGCACGACCAGCATGGGTGCGTCAGCCGGCCAGCCGGCCTCGCGCAGGCCGGCCTCGACCTTGTGCAGCAGCGTGATGGACAGAAAGATGCACAGCGTGCAGCGGTGGGCCGCCAGCTCGCGCAGCGACTCGCCGGCCGGCATGGGCGTGCGGCCCTCGACGCGGGTGAAGATGGTGGTCTGCGTGACCTCGGGCAGCGTGAAGCTCTCGACCGCCGCCGCCGCCGAGGCCATGGCCGACGACACGCCGGGCACGACGGCCACCGGCACGCCCGCTGCGTCCAGCGGCTGCACCAGCTCGATCAGCGCGCCATAGAGGGCCGGATCGCCGGTTTGCAGCCGCACCACGGTGGTGTGCCGCGCGGCCTGCCCGATCAGCCAGGCCGAGATGGCTTCAAGCGTCATGTCTTTGCTGTCGGCAATCTCGCAGCCGGCCGGCGCCCAGCGCAAGGCCGCTGCGCTGACCAGCGAGCCGGCAAACAGGATGGCGCCGGCACGGGCGACCAGGTCGCGCCCCTTGACGGTAATGAGCTCCGGGTCCCCGGGGCCGGCACCGACGATCCACACCGTGCCGGGCGTCATGCTGCCCCCTCGCCTGGCGCGAACAGCCGCGCCACCGCCTGCGGGTTGGACGCAAAGTAGGCATGGAAGTAGGAGGCCGTCAGGCGCCCCTGGCGGTACACCGCCTCGCCGGTGCGCCCGGCGCGGGCGGGCGTGGTGGCGCACAGCGGCGCCAGCGGCGTGCGCAGGCGCGAGTAGTGGAAGCTGTGGCCACGCAGTCGGCCCTCGGGCAACGCGGCCTCGTGCAGGCCGATGTGGGCCAGCCGCGTCTGCATGGCCGCCTCGCCGGGCAGCAGGCCGGCCATCGCCACCCGCCGGCCGTGCACGTCGGTCAGGGCGTCCAGCAGGAACAGCAGCCCGCCGCACTCGGCCAGCAGCGGCCGCTGGGCGGCGTGGTGCTCGCGCAGCGCCTGGTGCAGCGGCCGGTTGGTGGCCAGCGCGTCCAGGTGCAGTTCGGGGTAGCCGCCGGGCAGCCACACGGCATCGCAGGCGGGCAGGGCGGTGTCGTGCAGCGGTGAGAAAAAGCGCAGCTCGGCGCCCAGCGCTTGCAGTTGCGCCAGGTTGGCCGGGTAGAGGAAGGCAAAGGCGGCGTCACGCGCGACGGCGATGCGCACGCCGCGCAGCGGCTGGCCGGGGCTGGCGGCGGGTTCGGGTGCCTCGAACGCCACCTCGGGCGGCAGCGCGGCGGCCTCGGGGCCCAGCGCGGCCGCGGCCCGGTCCAGCCGCGCATCCAGGTCGGTCAGCTCGCTGGCCGGCACCAGCCCCAGGTGGCGCTCGGGCAGGGCGATTTGCGCATCGCGCGGCAGGCTGCCCCACCAGCGCACGCCGGCCGGCAGGCTGCCCTGCAGCAGGGCCGCGTGGCCCTCGCCAGCCACGCGGTTGGCCAGCACGCCGGCCAGCGTCAGCCCCTCGCGGTAGCGCATCAAACCCAGCGCCACCGCACCAAAGGTCTGGGCCATGGCGCTGCCGTCGATCACGGCCAGCACAGGCAGGCCCAGGCGCAAGGCCAGGTCGGCGCTGGAGGGCTCGCCATCGTGCAGGCCCATCACGCCTTCGACCAGGATCAGGTCGGCCTGCGTGGCCGCCTCATGCAGCAGCGCGCGGCAATGTGCCTCGCCGCCCATCCACAGGTCCAGCTGCGGCACGAGTGCGCCGCTGGCATGGGCGAGCACCATGGGGTCGAGGAAATCCGGCCCCGTCTTGAACACCCGCACGCGGCGGCCCTGCTGGCGGTGCAGGCGCGCCAAAGCGGCCGTCACGCTGGTCTTGCCCTGGCCCGACGCGGGCGCGGCAATCAGCAAGGCGGGGCAACGCACGGGGCGCACCGAAGCAGAGGACATCGACAGGGACTCGCACAGACCGGCCGGCCGCCCGCTTCCCCGCAGGACTGCCGCGAAACAGGCACGCAGCGCTTGGTTTCGCGCACACGCACCCACGTGTTGGCCGGTCTCCGGGCTGGCAGACATTCCCCGTGTGCCCTTCCCACAGACCGATGGCCTGCAGTGGGCGTTGAACACGAGGCAAGGTGCAAGCACCTCGTCCGCTTACCGTTGCGGGGGCAGCTCAGGTTGGATTGGTTCCGTAGGAACGCCTCTCCCTGATTCCCGTTTCACTGCGCCAGACGACTACCGGCGCGAGCACCAACGTGGGGCGCATCATAGCGCCGGGCCAATTCACGGCCTCGCCGCAGGGGTGTTGATGCCCCGGCTCTTGAGCCGGTACACCATCTGCGGCCGCGTGATGCCCAGCAGGCGGGCGGCGGCAGCGATGTTGCCCTGGGCGCGCGCCAGCGCCTTCTTGAGCAGCAGGGTTTCCACCTCATCGAGCGAGGCCCTCTGCGTGGGCTCGTCCCCGCCGTGCAGCAGGCTGTCCAGGGTGCGGCTGACGCGCTCGACCTCGCCGTCGGCGCGGGGCGGGCCGTGCAAGGTGGCCACCATCAGGTACTGCCAATCGTCCGCCGCGTCGCGGCCCCAGGCTTCGACGGGCTTGCCGATGAGGTGGCAGGCGGGCTGGCCCATGGCCTGGCAGGCCACCTCGCGGTAAAGGATGGGGCGGCCCAGCCACTCGGTGGCGAAACCCGAGGCGTAGCCGACCTGCATCCAGCAAGGGGTTGTGGCACCGGGGGCGGACTGGCGCAGCGGCGCGTCGTCTTCAGGCGGTTGCCGCCACACCCACTCTCCGTAGTGCTCGCCCTTGTCGGCGTCGAACACCAGCCGCACGGGTCCGGCCAGGCCGATGCCCTCCAGGCAGTGCCACTGCGGTCCGATGACGAACAAGTCGTTGAGCGAGGCGCAGGGGCGGGCCTTGCGCGCCATCTGGGCACCGAAGCGGCCTGCCTGGTAGCCCAGACGGGTGAACAGCCGACGGGCGATGTCCGTGCCCAGGCTCTCGACCATGTCCTGGCGCAACGCACCCAGGGCACTGGCGTGCAGCAGCAGCATGCGCTGCTCGTCCAGCCAGATGCGGCCGTCGGTGGTCGAGATGTGCAGGCGACCGAGCAGGTCGGCCAACTGCGCAAACCGGATCGGCGCCTGGCCTGGCGACGGGGGGCTGGTGGCGGTCATGAGGGGGGCTTGCAAGGTTGGCGCCCTGATGCCGTGAGCATGCACCGTGCCACCGGGGGTGCCCCCTGCGGCGCACGCGGGCGAATGATTCATATGAGTCATTTGCAGCCGGCAACAGAGGGTGGCGATCAACCATTTGATCAATCCCTGCTGCCCCAGCGTGTGGGTCCATGCCTGGGGTCTACCCCTGGATCGCGGGCTGCCGTAGAGGGAGCGACCGCTTCGCCGCGGCGGCCGGCCGCAGGCTGGCACGTTGTCTGCGATAGACCCAGGCGAGCCGAGCCGATGAACGCGGCCCGGCAAGACGGCCGCGACGATGGCCCCCACCCGACAAGGAGACTCGAATGGCACTTACCGGCGTATTGCGTCCTGGGCACGTGCAGATCCGCGTGCTTGAAATGGAACCTGCGGTCAAGCACTACCGCGACGTGCTGGGCCTGCGCGAGATGGCACGCGACAACGCAGGCCGGGTGTTCCTCAAGGGCTGGGACGAACACGACCACCACAGCGTGGTGTTGCGCGAGGCCGATGAGGCGGGCATGGACTACATGGGCTGGAAGGTCGATTCCGAGGCCACGCTCAAGCGGCTGGCGGCCGACATCGAGGCCTCGGGTCTGTGCCAGGGCCTGACGTGGGTGGCGGCCGGCGAACACCCCGAGACGGGTGAGCGCTTTCGCTTCACCATCCCCACCGGCCACGTGATGGAGTTGTATGCCTACAAGAAGGTGGTGGGCAATGGCTGCGGCACCGACGGCCCCGACGTGCATCCCGAGCCCTGGCCCGAGGGGCTGGTGGGCATCGCGCCGCACCGCTTCGACCATTGCCTGCTGTACGGCGACGACCTGGACGGCACGGTCAAGCTCTTTCGCGAGGTGCTGGGCTTCTCGCTGGCCGAGCAGATCATGGCCGGCCCCGAGCAGGACTTCATGATCGGCGCCTTTCTGACCTGCTCGAACAAGGCGCACGACGTGGCCTTCGTGCGCCAGCCGGTCAAGGGCAAGTTCCACCACGCCTCGTTCCTGCTGGGCACCTGGGAGCAGGTGCTGCGGGCGGGGGACATCCTCTCGCGCTACCGGGTGTCCATCGACATCGGCCCCACCCGGCACGGCATCACGCGGGGCGAAACCATCTACTTCTTCGACCCCTCGGGCAATCGCAACGAGGTCTTCGCGGGTGGCTATGCGCATTACCCCGACAAGCCGGTGATCACCTGGCACGACACCGAGATCGGGCCGGCCATCTTCTATCACGACCGCAAGCTCAACGAAGCCTTTCTGTCGGTGTTCACCTGATGAAGCTGGCTAGCCCCCAGGACGTCGTGCACTGGGAGGCGGCCACGGCCGCTGTGACCGCCGCCCGCCACCGGATTGGCTATTTGAAAGGACTGTCCCATGAAAGAAATACTGAACTTCATCCACGGTGAGTTCGTCAGGAACACCAGCGGCAAGACGTTTGCCGACCGCAACCCGGTGGACAACACGGTGATCGGCCAGGTGTACGAGGCCGGCCGGCCCGAGGTCGATGCCGCCGTGGCGGCGGCCAAGGCCGCGCTCAAAGGCCCCTGGGGCCGGCTCAGCGTGGTGGAGCGCGTGGGCATGCTGGACGCGGTGGCCCAGGAGATCAACCGCCGCTTCGACGACTTCTTGCAGGCCGAGATTGCCGACACCGGCAAGCCCGCGCACCTGGCTTCGCACGTGGACATTCCGCGCGGGGCGGCCAACTTCCAGATCTTCGCCGACACCATCAAGACCATGTCCACGGAGAGCTTCCAGATGCGCACGCCCGATGGCAAGACCGCGCTGTCTTACGGCGTGCGCGTGCCGCGCGGCGTCATCGCCGTGGTCTGCCCCTGGAACCTGCCGCTGCTGCTGATGACCTGGAAGGTGGGCCCGGCGCTGGCCTGCGGCAACACCGTGGTGGTCAAGCCCTCGGAGGAAACCCCGCTGACGGCCACTTTGCTGGGCGAGGTGATGAACAAGGTGGGCGTGCCGCCCGGCGTCTACAACGTGGTGCATGGCTTTGGCCCCGACTCGGCCGGCGCCTTCCTGACCAGCCACCCCGACGTCAACGGCATCACCTTCACCGGTGAGACCCGCACTGGCACGGCCATCATGCAGGCGGCGGCGGTGGGCATCCGGCCTGCCTCGCTGGAGCTGGGCGGCAAGAACGCCGCCACCGTGTTTGCCGATTGCGACTTCGACCTGGCGGTGGACACCGTCACGCGCTCGTGCTTCGAGAACGCCGGCCAGGTCTGCCTGGGCACCGAGCGGGTCTATGTGGAGCGCCCCCTCTTCGAGCGGTTCGTCGCCGCCCTCAAGGCCAGGGCCGAGGCCATGACGCCGGGCCGTCCGTTCGACAAAGACACCCGGATCGGCCCCGTGGTCAGCAAAGAGCACCAGAGCAAGGTGTTGTCCTACTACCAGAAGGCCAGGGACGAGGGCGCTACCGTGGTCACTGGCGGGGGCGTGCCCGACATGCCCGCCGCGCTGAAGGACGGCTGCTGGGTGCAGCCCACCATCTGGACGGGTCTGCCCGAGACGGCGTCGGTCGTCACCGAGGAGGTGTTCGGCCCGTGCTGCCACATCAGCCCCTTCGACACCGAGGATGAGGTGGTGGCCAAGATCAACCACAACCGCTACGGCCTGGCCACCTCGATCTACACGCAGGACATCGCCCGCGCCAACCGCATGGCGCAGCAGATCGAGGTCGGGCTGTGCTGGATCAACAGCTGGTTCTTGCGCGACCTGCGCACGCCGTTCGGCGGCTCCAAGCAATCGGGCATCGGCCGTGAAGGGGGTGTGCACTCGTTCGAGTTCTACACCGAGTTGCGCAACGTGATGCTCAAGTTCTGAGCGCCCCCAAACCTGCCGCTGCGCGCCAGGCCCCCCGAGGGGGTCAAGAAACCTCGGGGCGGCCCTTCGTTTTCTTGAGAGGCCACCATGAACCAAGACCAGATTCAACGCTATGGCGACGAGCTGTATGCCGCCCTGATCGCGCGCCAGCCGGTCGATCCGCTGACCGATCGCGAACCCGCGATCACCATCGAGGACGCCTACCAGATCCAGTTGCGCATGATCCAGCGCCGGCTCGATGCCGGCGAGACCATCGTGGGCAAGAAGATCGGCGTCACCAGCAAGGTGGTGATGGACATGCTCAAGGTCAACCAGCCCGACTTCGGGCAGATGACCTCGGGCATGGTCTTCAATGAGGGCGAGGCCATCCGGGCGGACGCCCTGATTGCGCCGCGCGCCGAGGCCGAGGTGGCGTTCTTGCTCAAGCGCGACCTGACGGGCCCGGGCGTGACGGCCGCCGACGTGCTGCGCGCCACCGACTGCGTGATGCCCTGCTTCGAGATCGTCGACTCGCGCATCAAGGACTGGAAGATCAAGATCCAGGACACCGTGGCCGACAACGCCTCCTGCGGCGTGCTCACGCTGGGCGGCGTGCGCAAAGACCCGCGCCGCATCGACCTGGCGCTGGCCGGCATGGTGCTGGAGAAGAACGGCGAGCTGATCAGCACCTCGGCCGGCGCCGCCGTGCAGGGCTCGCCCGTCAACGCCGTGGCCTGGCTGGCCAACACGCTGGGCCGGCTGGGCATCGTGCTCAAGGCCGGCGAAATCATCCTCTCGGGCTCCCAGTCGCCACTGGTGCCGGTCAAGGCCGGCGACAGCCTGGTGTGCAGTGTCGGCGGCCTGGGTGGCACGTCGGTCCGCTTCATCTGACAAAAGGGACACGCCCTCATGAAACTCGATCAGAACACCATTCTTGGCCTTGCCGAGCACCTGGAGCAGGCCGAACTGCAGGCGCGCGACGTGACCAAGATCACCGACGACCACCCGGACATGGACTGGGACGATGCCTACGCCATCCAGGACGAAATCCGCCGGCGCAAAGAGGCCCGCGGCAGCCGGACGGCCGGACTCAAATGCGGCCTGACCTCGTTTGCCAAGATGAAGCAGATGGGCGTGGCCACGCCGGTATTCGGCTTCATCAGCGACTACATGGCCCGCCCTGATGGCGGTGAGATCAAGCTGGCCGAGCTGATTCACCCCAAGGTGGAGGCCGAGATCTGCATCGTCACCAAGGCCCCGCTGCGGGGGCCGGGCTGCCACGTGGCGGCGGTGATGGTGGCCACCGAGCTGGTGCTGCCGGCGGTGGAGGTCATCGACTCGCGCTACCGCGACTTCAAGTTCGACCTCAAGAGCGTGATCGCCGACAACACCTCATCCGCGCGCTTCGTCATCGGCGGGCGGCCGCGCGAGCTGGACGAGCTGGACCTGCGCACGCTGGGCGTGGTGCTGGAGATCAATGGCGAGATTCGCGCCATGGCGGCCGGCGCGGCCGTGCTGGGCCATCCGCTGGCGGCGGTGGCCATGCTGGCCAATCACCTGGGTGCGCGCGGGCAGGAGATCCCGGCCGGCACCTTCGTGATGACGGGCGGCGTGACCGAGGCCATTGCCGTCAAGGCCGGCGACAGCGTGGCCGTGCGTTTCCAGGACCTGGGCACGGTGTCCATGCGCTTTGTCTGACACCCCCCGGCGCGGCGTCGGCGCCACCCGGGCCGGAGGTCAGCGCAGCGACCGGGCAGGGCTGGCTTTGCGGGCGTGCGGGAAGGTCTGTTTGTCGGCCGGCCGGGCCGGCGGGTATTGGTAGGGGTCGGTGCTCAAGGTACCACCCTTCACGTCCACGGTGTAGTAGCCCTTGTGCGGCCGGATCATGAAGTCGTACTGCTCGCCCGGCGCCAGGCGCCAGACCTTGAAGCCCTGGTAGGTCAGGGGCTGGCGCTCATCGCCACAACCGGCGTGGTTGCCGTCGGCCAGCACCACGTAGGCAGGCTCGTTCCACACCGTGCCGATGCCGTCGCGATCGACCAGCATCACGCCGCCGTCGGTCAGGCCCAGGCCCCAGGCCGCCTCGGCGCGGCCCAGCGCCTGCTGGCGGCACAGAAACGTCATCAGCCGGCCCATGCGGTCGCGTTTGACGAAGTGGCTGTCCATGATGACGTTGTCCAGGTGCGGCCAATGGAACAACTCGGTGGTGAAGCTGATGCTGGCGGTGTAGGGGTCGGCCAGGGCCGAGGGCGAGCTGGTGCTGCCGGTGCAGCCGTCGTAGACGGCCAGCGAACCCTGGATGGCCAGGCCCGCACTGCCGCCGCCGGTGCCGCCGCCGCGCTCGACCAACTCCTCCACCTCTTCATGCACGGCGGAATACTTCCAGTGCACGAAGTTGCACTGGTCGCCGCCCCGGAAGTAGATGATCTCGGCCTGTTGCAGCACCTCGCGCACGCGCGCATCGTTGGTGTTCTGGTCGTCGCGGATGACCACGGTGGTGCAGGAATTGATGCTGTCCAGCGCCTCGAGGATGGCGCATTCGCCGTCGTAGTTGGCGTAGCTGGCGCCCAGCACCACCACGTCCAGCGGCTCGCCCAGCGCAATCTCGCGGGCGAAGGCATCGAAGGAATAGACCTCGGGTGGGCCATCGCCCTTGAGGTAGAAGGCGGGGCCGTGGAGCGTGGGGCTGACGTCGTCGGCCGCACCCATGCGGCGGATGGTGATGTCGCTGGCCCACGCGGGTGCCAGCGCGGCCAGCAGCAGCGCCCCCATCACGGCATGCGTCCACGTCCGGCTCATGCGGTTGAGGATAACGCACCGACAATGGCCACCATGAGCAAACATCCGCCACTTCCTCACGATTTGCTGGACCCACAAGACGCCGACGCCCAGGGCGCACGGCGCTCGGCCAGCGTCATCACCGTGCGCGATGGCACGGCCGGCATCGAGGTGCTGCTGCTGCGCCGCGGCGTGCGCCAGGGCGACATGCGCAGCGGCGTCTGGGTCTTCCCGGGCGGCGTGCTGGATGCGGCCGATGCCGAGCTGCCGGCGCTGGCCAAGGGTCTGGACGAAGCCGCGCTGAACGCCCGCATGGGCGTGACCAAAGGGGGCGCCCTCTACCTGCTGGGCGGGCTGCGCGAGTGCTATGAAGAGGTGGGTCTGCTGTGGGCCGATGGCGCGGTGGACGCGGCCGTGGCCGCGCGCGCGCGCGGCCACGAGGACACCGACTTTGTGGCGCTGTGCCGCCGCCACGGCCTGGCGCTGCGGGCGGATGCGCTCGCCTACCACGGCCACTGGCTGACGCCGCTGGGCATGCCGCAGCGCTTTGACACCCGCTTTTTCGTGGCCGTGGCGCCGCCGGGGCTGGCCGCCGAGGCCGACGACGGCGAGGCGCAGGAGTTGGCCTGGCTGACGCCCACCGAGGCGCTGTCAAGCGCGCGCAACCTCAAGATGCTGCCCGTGACCCGCGCGCTGCTGCAGGACGCCGGCCGCCATGCCACGGCCCAGGCCTTCTGGGACGCCACCGCCGCCCGCACGCCGCCGGCGCGCGTGATGCCGCGCCTGGCCCGCAACGCGCAAGGGCCATGGCCGGTGCTGCCCGACCACCCGGCGTTTGCCGAGGTGGCGCGGCTGGACCCGCAAGGGCAGGGCACGGCCTATGTGGACCTGGTGGCGGGCCGCGTGGTGACGCTCTCGCCGCTGCTCAAGCGCATCACCTGCGGCAACGGCGGGCTGATGAGCGGGCCGGGCACCAACAGCTATGTGCTGTCGTCGCCCGGCGCCACCGAGGCGGCCGTGCTCGACCCCGGCCCGCTGAGCGAAGCGGGCCACGATGCCCCGGCCCATGTGCAGGCCTTGATCGCGGCGGCGGCGCCGGCGCGCATCACCCGCATCGTGCTGACCCACACCCATCAAGACCACTCGCCGGCCACGGCCTTGCTCAAGGCGGCCACCGGCGCCCAGGTGATCGGCCGCGTGGCCGCTCACCCCGAGTGGCAGGACGCCGCGTTTGCGCCCGACCACCAGCCCACCGACGGTGAGCGCATCACCGCCGCGCCCGGCTGCACGCTGCGCGCCGTGGCCACGCCGGGCCATGCGTCCAACCACCTGTGCTGGCTGCTGGAGCAAGAGGGGCTGCTCTTTACCGGCGACCACATCATGCAGGGCAGCACCGTGGTCATCAACCCGCCCGATGGCGATATGCGCGCCTATCTGGCCTCGCTGGAGCGGCTGCTTGAGGAGCCGCTGGCCTGGCTGGCCCCCGGCCACGGCTTTCTGATGGCCGATGCCCATGGCGAGGTGCGGCGCCTGCTGGCCCACCGCCGAGGCCGCGAGGCCAAGGCCTGGCGGGCGCTCGACGCCCAGGGGCCGGCCACCACGGCGGCCTTGGTGGCCACCGTCTATGGCGACGTGCCCACCGACCGCCACGCGCTGGCCGTGCGCTCGCTCAATGCCATTTACGAGCAGTTGGCCGCCGATGGCCACGTGCGGGCCGACGGCACCCTGTGGCAGGCCCTCAGCGCACCGCCCAGCGTCACCGCCGCAACTTGAAATCCGTCGCCGCGCCCCCATCTGCGCGGCGTTCACTCTTTCTGGCCCACCACACCCATGACCAAACAAACCCACGCCTTCCAGGCCGAGGTGCAGCAGATCCTGCACCTGGTCACGCACTCGCTCTATTCCAACAAAGAGATTTTTCTGCGCGAGCTGATCTCCAACGCCTCCGACGCCTGCGACAAGCTGCGCTACGAGGCCCTGGCCAAGCCCGAGTTGCTGGAGGACGCGCCCGACCTGGCCATCCACGTGGCCTACGACGCCGAGGCCCGCACGCTGACCATCAGCGACAACGGCATTGGCATGAGCGAGGCCGAGGCGGCCGCCAACCTGGGCACCATTGCCAAGAGCGGCACGCGCGAGTTCATGGCCGCGCTGGAGAGCGACCAGAAGAAGGACGCCAACCTCATTGGCCAGTTCGGCGTGGGCTTTTACTCGGGCTTCATCGTGGCCGACCGCATCACGGTGGAGAGTCGCCGCGCCGGCCTGCCGGCCAACCACGGCGTGCGCTGGGCCTCTGATGGCACCGGCGAGTACGAGCTGGAAGCCATCACCCGCGCGGGCCGTGGCACCGACGTCATCCTGCACCTGCGCGAAGACGAGGCCGAGTTCCTCAGCAGCTGGAAGTTGCGCAGCATCATTGGCAAGTACTCGGACCACATCGCCCTGCCGGTGCTGATGCAGGCCGAGACCTGGGACACCGAAAAGTCGGCCTACGTCAAGGGTGAGGGCTGGGACCCGGTCAACAAGGCTGCCGCGCTGTGGACACGCCCCAAGAGCGAGATCACCGAGGCTGAGTACGTGGCCTTCTACGAGCAGATCAGCCACGACAGCCAGCCCCCGCTGGCCTACACGCACAACCGCGTCGAGGGCCGCAGCGAGTACACCCAGCTGCTCTACATCCCGGCCAAGGCGCCGTTCGACCTGTGGAACCGCGACAGCCGGGGCGGCGTCAAGTTGTATGTGAAGCGCGTCTTCATCATGGACGACGCCGAGGCGCTGATGCCCGTCTACCTGCGCTTCGTCAAGGGCGTGATCGACTCGGCCGACCTGCCGCTCAACGTCAGCCGCGAGCTGCTGCAGGAAAGCCGCGACGTGCGCGCCATCCGCGAGGGCAGCACCAAGCGCGTGCTGGCCATGCTCGAAGGGCTGGCCGACAGCGACAGCGACGACGACAAGGCCAAGTACCAGACGTTCTGGAACGGCTTTGGTGCCGTGCTCAAGGAGGGGTTGGGCGAAGACTTCCAGAACCAGGAGCGCCTGGCCAAGCTGCTGCGCTTTGCCTCCACCCACGCCGACGAAGGCGTCTCGCTGGCCGGCTACGTGAGCCGGATGAAAGAGGGCCAGGACACCCTCTACTACATCACCGCCGACAGCCTGGCGGCGGCCAAGAGCAGCCCGCAGCTCGAGGTCTTTCGCAAGAAGGGCATCGAGGTGCTGTTGCTGACCGACCGCGTGGACGAGTGGATGCTGTCGCACCTGCACGAGTTTGAAGGCCACGCGCTGCAAAGCGTGGCCAAGGGCGCCGTCGATCTGGGCACGCTGCAGGACGAAGCCGAGAAGCAGCAGGCCGAAGCCGCCAGCGAGGCCTTGAAGCCGCTGCTGGAGCGCCTGAAGACCACGCTGGCTGGCCGCGCCAAAGACGTGCGCGTGACCACCCGCCTCGTGGACTCGCCCGCCTGCGTGGTGGTGGACGACGGCGCCATGAGCGCCCACCTGGCGCGCCTGTTGAAACAGGCCGGCCAGGGCCAGCCGGGCGATGCCTCGTTGCCCATTCTGGAAATCAACCCCGAGCACGCGCTGGTCAAGCGGCTGGAGAGCGACGCGCGCTTTGACGACCTGGCCAACATCTTGCTGGACGGCGCGCTGCTGGCCGAGGGCGGGCAGCTGGAAGACCCGGCGGCGCATGTGGCGCGGGTGAATCGGGTGTTGTTGGGGTGAGGGTTGTTGGGGTGTGGTGCGGGGTGGTGTAACACTGCGCCGCCCGCGCCAGCCGGCACCCGGCGGTGGCTCCTGCTGGGGCGGTCGGCGCTGCCGCGCCGACTCCGCTGTGATGCTCGCGTTGACGCCGCGCCGTGGAACTCGCTGCACGCGCTGACGCGCGTTCCGCTCAGACAGCCACGGCAAGTCAGTTTACGAAGCGCGCTGCGCGCGCCGACGCCAACACGGCGCTTCTCGCCGCCCCAAAAGTCGCCACCGCCGGGTGCCGGCTGGCGCGTGCTGATGGGTTGGTGTGCCACCGCGCCCAACAACCGTGGCATGCCCCCAACTCGGTGCCGGCATGGGGCAGCGGCCACGCGGCCCGTTGACGCAGCCGAAGCGCGCAGCGGAGGCTGCCCGCGCGCCGTCAGGCGCGCTTCGTGGTCTGACTCGGCGCCGCTGTTTAACCAGAGCGAGCCTTGCGAGCGGCGGGAGTTCGGCGACGGGGCATCCGCAGCGAGCACTGGAGGGCACCCTGGGCGCAGCCCAGGGCCAGTCGTCGGGCCGCGTGGCCGCTGCCCCGTGCCGGCGCCGCACACGCCACCATCACCAACGCCAGCCAGGCGTAGACTCCCCCGCATGAGCGCCAGAGAACTGCACCTGCACTTGCGCGTCCCGCCCGGCGGTGCCGACGCGCTGCGTGCCTTCCTGGCCCGCGCTATCCCGTTCTATGAGGCGCCGGGTGACATCAGCGTGCGGCTGTTGCAACAGGTGGACGATCCCGATGTCTTCATCGAGGTCGTCGCCTATGCCACCGTGGCGGCGTTCGATGCCGACCAGCAGCGCGTGGAACACGACCCCGAGATGCAGCGCTGGCTGGCCGAATGGCGCACCCTGCTGGCGGGGCCGCCGCGGGTGGTGGTGTATGCGGTGGAGGCGTGAGCGCCACCGCGCCGTCATGCCACATTGACCCCGACCAATTCCTGAACCTCGGCGGCAGCCAACCCATCAGCCCGGAGGCTGGCCGCGCCGCCTGGACGCAGGCCTATGCACGGCTGGCGCAGCGGCTGGCCGTGCTGGGCGGCGACGCCACGCTCTACGTGGTGATGGGCTTGCAAGGCGCGGGCAAGTCCACCTGGGTGGCGCGGAAGTTGGCGCAGAGCCCCGCCCGCACCATCTACTTTTGCGGCCGTTGGCGGTGGCGAAGGCGCGCAACGCCGGCCACAGCGGCAACGCACGCATCGCCGAGGCCACGATCCAGCATGTGCATGACAGCCTGCAGGCGCCGAGCCTGGGTGAAGGGTTTGATGAGGTGATTGAGGTCACGGCGGCCGGCGATGCGATCGGCTTGCGCCAGGCGACGATGGCGGAGGGGCCGGCTGCCGACCTGCGGGTTTGGCCGCATGCGTGAAGGCAAATAGCGGTATAGGCTGCTCTCACACTACCCTGGGGGAGAACGGCGATGTGGTCGTCATGCTTACGTTGGCTGCGCGCGGTCGCGGTCTGGGTCGTGGCTCCGGTGGCGTGCGCAGCGCCGATGTTCAGCATGACGCCGGTGGAAGGCCCCTACGGCGACGACCAATACTATGGCTGTGGGCCGGTCGCATTCAATGATGCGGGGCAGATCGCTTTTTCCTGCGGTGGTGGGGGCACGGTATGGGTCAGCGTAGTCGGCGGCGGGTGGGTGAGGGTGCCAATTCCACCGCTGAAAGCGGTTTTTGGTGAGGAGGCGAGGGCACTCAGTGCCGACGGCACGGTGGTGGTCTTTTACCGCCAGAAACACGGCGTACGTGGCAGCTACACCTGGCATCCGGAACGCGGCATGGTGATGCTGGAGGTGCCGCCGGGTACCAAATGGGGGGAAGCCTATGTCATCAACGATGCCGGTGTGGTGGCCGGTTCCATTCGCACGCGCAGGCGGGCCGCCGTCTGGCAGCCCGATGGCAGCCTGGCCCCCCAGCAACCCCGGCCGCTCTCCGAGCCCGCCGGCACCCAAGCCATCGCCATCAACAACAGCGGTGAGTTGTTGATATCGACATGGAACAACCGGACGTTCTTTGACAAAGTGCCTGTTCGCTGGTCGCCTGAGCATGGTGCGCGGCCCTTGATCATGCAAGACGGGCGTGCCGCGTATTGCGGGCTGGACATCAACGACAGCGGCCAAGTGCTCGGCTGCTTCTGCGACAGCGACAAGTGCGCTGTGTTTGTGTCTGACCGCCAGGGCCGCTACATGCTGCTGGATGCGCCTTACGAGGCCTATAGCAAACCAATTGGGAACATCAACAATGCAGGGCAGGTGGTGTGGCATGAGTACAGTTTCACGGAGCGCCGCATCAAATACCGCGATGCCGATTCGGGACCCCATCTTTTGCTCGACCTGGTCGATCCGAGCAGCCCATGGCCCGCGCTCGTGGCCATGGCGGTACAGGCACATTTGAACAACCGGGGGCAGATTCTGGTGTTCGCCCTCATGACGGACGGGAAGCGGGGCATGTTCCTGCTGGAGCCGATGGCCCCTTGAGTCCGGGCCTGGGTTCGCCGGTGGTGGCGTGGCGGCGGGCTGCTCCCTGCGGCCATGCGCCTAACATCACCCCATGGCAACCCTGATTCCCGCGCTGGGCAGTTGTACCGCGCGCATGACCAGCGGCGAGCGGCGGCTGGCGCAGCGGCTGGAGCAGCAGCTCGACGACGATTACCTGCTGTGGTACGACGTACCCATGGGCCCCAAGCAGACGCAGCCCGACTTTGTGGTGTTGCACCCCGGGCGCGGCCTGCTCATTCTGGAGACCAAGGACTGGCGGCTGGAGACCATCTCCCGCGCCACGCGGCAGATCGTCGAGATCGTGCCCGACGGCCGCGTCAAAGTCGTCATCAACCCGCTGGCGCAGGCCCGCCATGGCGCCATCCAGGTGGTGCGCGAGCTGGAGCGCGACGCCCAGCTCGTGGCCGCCAGCGGCCCGCACCAGGGCAAGCTGCTGTTTCCCTGGGGCCATGGCGTGGTGTTCACCCGCATCACGCGCCGCCAGTTTGAAGCGGCGGGGCTGGGCGAGGCCATGGAGCCCGACCGCGTCATCTGCAGCGACGAGATGCCCGAAGGGGGCGATGTCGAGGCGTTCCAGCGGCGGCTGTGGCAGATGTTCCCGTACGCCTTCGACGGCCTGATGACGCTGCCGCAGATCGACCGCGTGCGCTGGATCATGTTCCCCGAGGTGCGCGTGCCGCAGCAGCAAGGCCTCTTCGACGCCACGCCCGAGGCCGAGTTGCCGGACGTGATGCAGGTGATGGACTTGCAGCAGGAGCAACTGGCGCGCAGCCTGGGCGATGGCCACCGCGTCATCCACGGCGTGGCCGGCTCGGGCAAGACCATGATCCTGGGCTACCGGGCCGAATACCTGGCGCGCGCGACGGCGGCCAGCGCCAAGCCCATTCTGGTGCTGTGCTTCAACGAGCCGCTGGGCACGCAACTGGCCAGCCATTTCGAGGCCAGGGGGCTGGCCGACCGCGTGCATGCGCGCCACTTCCACCGCTGGTGTCGCCAGCAGTTGATCGCCTTCGGCCAGGATCTGCCGCCGCAAGGGCCGCAGCTGTTCGACGCCATGGTGGAGGGCGTCATCCGCGGCGTGGCGCGCGGCCACATTCCGGCCGGCCAGTATCAGGCCGTGCTCATCGACGAGGGGCACGACTTTCGCCCCGAGTGGCTGAAGCTGGTGGCGCAGATGGTGGATCCGGCCACCCACAGCCTGCTGGTGCTCTACGACGACGCACAGAACATCTATGGCCGCCGCGCCCGCGCCTTCAGCTTCAAGAGCGTGGGCATCCAGGCCCAGGGCCGCACCACCATCCTCAAGATCAACTACCGCAACACGCGGCAGATTCTGGCGCTGGCCCACCGCGTGGCGGCCGAGTTGCTACAGCCGCACGAGGTGGACGAAGACGGCGTGCCGCTGATCCGCCCGGTCAGCGGCGGGCGCGAGGGCCGCGAACCGCTGGTGGTGCGCCTGCCCAATCTGCGCGACGAGGCGCTGGCCGTGGCCCAGCACCTGCAGGCGGCGCACGAGGAGGGCCACGCCTGGGGCGAGATGGCCATCATCTGCCCCGACCACGACGTGCTGGGCGCCTGCGCCACCGCGCTGCGCCGCCTGCACCTGCCGCATCAGGTGCGCCGCCGCAGCGGTGAGTTCAAACCCGCAGAGGACGTGATCCACGTGCTGACGCTCAAGGTCAGCAAAGGGCTGGAGTTCCCCGTCGTCGCCATGCCAGGCGTGGCCCAGCTCACCCACGCCACCGACGGCGACGAGGCCGAGGCGGCGCGGCTGTTTTACGTCGGCGCCACCCGCGCCACCCACAGGCTGCTGGTCACGGTCAGCGGCGAGGGGACGTTGGCGCGGCGGTTGGGGGTGTAGGCATGCGCCTCTGTATGGCCGCCATGCCGGTCGCTACCAGGGCGCCTGCGGGTGCCACAAGGCGTACAGCGGCCAGCAGGGCAATTCGTCGTTGGGCCGCCGGCTGGGCGGTGCAGTGAGCCGGCTGCCGCCGCCAGCCTGCGCGGGCGCACCGGGGGCGGCTGGCGGGTGCTTGGGCTGCCGGTTGTGCCAGGCGGGCTGGGCCGTCTTGGGTGTGGACTTGAACATGACGCTCCTCCCTGGAGCCGTTGGTTTGGACTGCGGCGGCGCGGGGTGTCACGCCTTGAGGCCATTACATGCGCGAAGGCCGCCGCTGTCTGTCCCACTGGTGGGGGAGTTTGGCGAGGCAGGGTGCGTCCTCATCGTCCAGTCCATCCGAGCGGTCCGCCAAAACCCGGGGACTCAGGCTATGCTGAGACGAAACAAGGAGCCTGCCATGAACCGAGCGCTGAAAGTCTTCACACAAGGGACGGTGTTATTTGCGGTGGCTGCGTTGACCTCGTCATGCGGCGGCGGCTCAGATGAGCCGCCCACCACCCGTCTCTATGCCACCTTTGCGGTTGAGTCCGAGACATTCCATGCACTCATCACCAACCCAAGGGGCATTGAACAAGCCAAGGCCCTCTGGGCCGGCACCTCGAAGGCCAACATTCCGGTTGGCGGTTTGGTTTGCACGGCCCAGCCGTGGAATCAGCCATGGCACTGGCATTTCGATCCGGAAGGGATTAACTTTTCGGAGATGACCATAGCACTCTGTGATGGCCGCCCCTCCTACATAGAAGCCAATTGTCCTGGTCAGGGCTTTTGCCCTTGGGGTGCCCGCCTGACCGCGTTGCGGGACTGCTCTGCTGACCCAAGTTGTCCGTAAGCCTGCCACCGCCCGTGCAAAGTGACCGGTTTCGAAGTCGGCTGGATTGCACGAATCCCACATGAGCGCCCCACCCACCCTGGTCTTTGACCTCGATGGCACCTTGAGCGACCCGGCCGACGGGATCGGGCGCTCGATCAACCACGCGCTTGCAGCGCAAGGCTGTCGGCTGGGCGTGTGCACCTCCAAGCGAGTCGACTTCGCCGAACGCATCCTCCATGTGTTCGGCCTGCGTGCCTCGGGGGCAGACCTGCCTTCCCTGCCCGGGCATCTGCGGCCGCAACCTGCTACAGCCTGATGCGCATCCGTCGACTGGTCCACGGCGAGGAACTCGCCCTCTTCGAGGTCTTCCATTCCGCCATCCATCGGATCGCCTGCCGCGACTACTCGCGGGCGCAGATCAATGCCTGGGCGCCCGCCCAGGTGGATCACGACCTATGGGTGGCCCGGATGCGCGGCATCAACCCCTTCGTGGCTGAGCTTGAAGGCGAGCCGGTGGGCTATGCGGACGTGCAGGCAAGTGGCTATGTCGATCACTTCTTCGTTTCAGGCCACCACCCTCGGCAAGGCATAGGCCGGGCGCTGATGGCGACGCTGGTGACCGAAGCCAGGCACCTGCGGCTGAGCGAGATGACGTCCGACGTGAGCCGCACCGCCGAGCCGTTTTTCCGGCGCTTCGGGTTCGAGGTGGTCGAGCGGCGGGCACCTGTGGTGCGGGGTGTCGCGGTGCCCAATGCGCTGATGCGCAAGGCGCTCTGAGTTCTGCCTGGGCGGCCTCATGGCGGCGCCGTCTGCGCCTCCAGCCGCGTCAGCCACACCAGCGCCTGCTCACGCGTGTCGCCGCACATGGCCGCATGGGGCGCGAGCGAGCCGCAGACAGCCGGCCGCTCGGGATGGCCGAACAGGCGGCAGCGCAGCGCCTCATCCAGTTGCACGCACGGCATGCCGGCCGGCTTGCCGCCCGCCATCCCAGGAATGGCACTGCTGATCGACGGCGCAATGCAGCAGGCCGCGCAACCAGGACGGCATGTTCGCTTACGTTCGCGCATGCCACCCCCAACCCAGCCGACTGCCGTGGATCCGGCTTTGCCAGTCCATCCGCAGTGGGCACTTGATGGAGGCAGTTCGCTCAGGTAAGCGCATGCCACCCTCAACCCAGCCGACTGCCGTGGATCCGGCTTCGCCGGTCCACTGGCAGTGCCCCCTTGAGGGGGCGCGATCTGTGATCGCGTAGGGGGTGGGCCATCAATGTCGGAAATGCCGCACGCCCGTGAAGACCATGGCGATGCCGCGCTCGTCGGCGGCGGCGATGACCTCGTCGTCGCGCATGGAGCCGCCGGGCTGGATGACGCAGCTGGCGCCACCATCGACGACCACGTCCAGCCCGTCGCGGAAGGGGAAGAAGGCGTCGCTGGCCACGGCCGAGCCTTTGAGCGAGAGGCCGGCATGCTCGGCCTTGATGCTGGCGATGCGGGCGGAGTCGATGCGGCTCATCTGGCCCGCGCCCACGCCCAGCGTCATGCCGCCAGCGCAGTAGACGATGGCGTTGCTCTTGACGTATTGCGCCACTGTCCAGGCAAACATCAGGTCATCGAGCTGCTGCGGCGTGGGCTGCAGCCGGGTGACGACCTTGAGCTCGGCGCGGGTCAGGAAGTGGTTGTCGGCCGTCTGCAGCAGCAGGCCCGAGCCGATGCGCTTGCTGTCCTGGGCGTTGCGGCCCTGGTCCCAGGGGCGGGCGGCGCCACCCGCCGCACCGGCGGCGGTTGTGACGCTGGGCATGTCGATCTGCAGCAGGCGCACATTGGCCTTGCCGGCAAAGGCGGCGCGGGCCTCGGCCGTGTAGCTGGGCGCGATCAACACCTCGACGAACTGCTTGGCCACGGCCTGGGCGGCCGCGCCATCCAGCTCGCGGTTGAAGGCGATGATGCCGCCGAAGGCGCTGGTGGGGTCGGTCTGGAAGGCCTTGGCATAGGCCTCGGCCGGGCCGGCGCCCACGGCCACGCCGCAGGGGTTGGCGTGCTTGATGATGACGCAGGCTGGGGCCTCAAAACTCTTGACGCACTCCCAGGCCGCGTCGGCGTCGGCCAGGTTGTTGTAGCTCAGTTCCTTGCCCTGCAACTGCGTGGCCGTGACCAGCGAGCCGGGCGCGGGGTAGAGGTCGCGGTACAGCGCGGCACGCTGGTGGCTGTTCTCGCCATAGCGCAGGTCTTGCACCTTGACGAAGGTGGCGTTCATCTGCGCCGGGAACTCGGCCTGGCTGCCATCGGCTGCGCGGGCGCTGAGGTAGTTGCTGATGGCCGCGTCGTATTGCGCGATGCGGTTGAACGCGGCCACGCTGCACGCCATGCGGGTGGCGTCGCTGGTCTTGCCGCTGGCCTTGAGTTCGGCCAGCACGCCGGCGTACTGTCCGGCGTCGGTCAGCACGGTCACGTCCTGCCAGTTCTTGGCGGCGCTGCGCACCATGGCGGGGCCGCCGATGTCGATGTTCTCGATGGCGTCTTCCAGCGTGCAGCCCGGCTTGGCGACGGTGGCCTCAAACGGGTAGAGGTTGACGGCCAGGATGTCGATGGTGGCAATGCCGTGCGCGGCCAGCGCGGCCATATGAGCCGGCACGTCGCGGCGCGCCAGCAGGCCGCCATGGATCTTGGGGTGCAGCGTCTTGACGCGGCCATCCAGCATCTCCGGGAAACCGGTGTGCGCGGCCACCTCGGTGACGGGCAGGCCGGCGTCTTCCAGCAGCTTGGCGGTGCCGCCGGTGGACAGCAGGCGGACGCCCAGCTGGTGCAGCTCGCGGGCAAAGTCAACGATGCCGGTCTTGTCGGAGACGGAGATCAGGGCGGTGAGGCTCATGGGGTGTGGTTCAGAGGAGTTTGTGATCGAGAAGTTTGCGCCGCAGCGTGTTGCGGTTGACGCCCAGCCATTCGGCGGCGCGGCTCTGGTTGCCTTCGGCGTGGGCCATCACCACGTCGAGCAGCGGGCGCTCGACGGTGGCAATGAGCTTGTCGTAGAGCCCGTCGGGCGCGTCGCCGTCCAGGTCTTTGAAGTACTGCTCCAGCGCCTGGCGCACGGCCATGTCGATGGAAGGGGGTGTTTTTTTGCTCATACGGCGCTGACCCGGGGCAGGCGCTCGTGGCGCGTGCCCAGTTCGTCAAAGAAGTCGGCCACGGCGCGCCATTGCGCCTGGGCTTCAGTCAAGGTGTTCATCACGGCCCGGAACGCGGTGCCGCCCGGCAGGGCGTGCACGGCCCAGCCGATGTGCTTGCGCGCGCTGCGCACACCGGCCTGCTCGCCATAGAGGGCGTAGTGGTCGTGCAGATGGGCCAGCAGCCAGCCGCGCACCTCATGGGTGGCGGGCGGCGGGCGGTGGCCGCCATGGGTCAGGTGGTGGGCCACGTCGCCAAAGAGCCAGGGCCGGCCCTGCGCGGCGCGGCCGATCATGAGGGCGTCGGCCCCGGTGGCGCGCAGCACGGTGGCGGCCTTCTCGGGCGAGTCGATGTCGCCGTTGGCCGCCACCGGCACACCCACTGCGGCTTTGACGGCGGCAATGGTGGCGTACTCGGCTGCGCCGCCATAGCCCTGCTCGCGCGTGCGGCCGTGCACGGCAATCAAGGCCACGCCGGCCGCCTCGGCCGCGCGGGCGATGCGCACGGCGTTCTTTTCGGCCTCGCACCAGCCGGTGCGCATCTTCAGCGTCACCGGCACGCCGTGCGGCGCGCACTGGGCCACCACGGCCTCGACGATGGCCAGCGCCAGCGGCTCGTCGCGCATCAGCGCCGAGCCGGCCCATTTGTTGCACACCTTCTTGGCCGGGCAGCCCATGTTGATGTCGATGATCTGCGCGCCCAGGCCGATGTTGTGGGCGGCCGCCTCGGCCATCATGGCCGCGTCGGTGCCGGCGATCTGCACGGCAATGGGGCCGGGCTCGCCCGCGTGGTCGGCCCGGCGCGCGGTCTTGAGCGTCTGCCACAGCTCTTTGCGCGAGGTGATCATCTCGCTGACCGCATGGCCGGCCCCCAGCCGCCGCGCCAGCATGCGAAACGGCCGGTCCGTCACGCCCGCCATGGGCGCCACGATGAGGTTGTTGGGGAGGGTGTAGGGGCCGATGCGCAGCATCGCGAAAGACTGCCTAAAAAAGCAGCAAATTATAGTGGCCGCTTATGGAGCAATGGATTGCACAGCATCTGCAGACGGTGATGGTCTGGCTGGCCCTGCCCGAGCATGGGCTGGGCACGGTGTTCGTCATCGCGTTTGTGTCGGCCACGCTGCTGCCGCTGGGTTCGGAGCCGGCGGTGTTCGGCCTGGTCAAGCTCAACCCCGAGCTGTTCTGGCCGGCCATCTTTGCGGCCACGGCGGGCAACACGCTGGGCGGCATGGTCAGCTATGCCATGGGGCGCGGCGTGCACCGGGCGGTGGAAGAGGTGCGCCACATCAAGCCCGGCAGCGAACGCACGGCGCTGGGCTGGTTGCAGCGCTTTGGCCCGCCAGCCTGCTTTTTGAGTTTTCTGCCGGTGGTGGGCGATCCGCTGTGCGCGGTGGCCGGCTGGCTGCGGCTGGAGCCCTGGGGCTGCGCGCTGTGGATGGCGCTGGGCAAATTCCTGCGCTACGTGGTGATGACGGCGGGCCTGTTGTGGTGGTTTCCGGGGGCGCTCACGGCCGGTTGACAATCCGGCGCATGAGCACCACCCCCGCCTACGACACCCTGGTGACCGCGTTTGCGCGCCAGCACCGGCTCGACCACCTGCAGCAAATGGCCTACTGGGACCAGGAGGCGCTGATGCCCGTGGGCGCGGCCGCGGCGCGCGCCGACGCCCTGGCCGAGATGGCCACGCTGCTGCACGGCCTGCGCACCGACCCGGCACTGGCCGATCAGTTGGCCCGCGCCGAGCAGGAGCCGCTGGACGCCGGGCAGCGCGCCAACTGGCGCGAGATGCGCCGCGCCGTGCGGGCCGATCAGGCACTGCCCAGCGCGCTGGTGACGCGCCGCGCGCAGGTGCACGCGCGCAGCGAGCTGGCCTGGCGCCAGGCCCGGCCGCGCAACGACTGGGCTGGCTTTGTGCCCCATCTGCGTGAGGTGGTGGCGCTGGCGCGCGAGGAGGCCGCGCTGCGGGCCGCGCAGACCGGCCTGGCGCCCTACGACGCGCTGATGGACGGCTACGAGCCCGGCATGACGGCGGCCGAGGTCGAGCGCGTGTTCGCCCCGCTGCATCAATGGCTGCCAGGCCTGATTGCCCAGGTGCAGGCGCGCCAGCAGGCGGGCGGCGCACTGGTGCAGCCGCAAGGGCCGTTTCCCACCGCCGCGCAGTACGGGCTGTGCGAGCAGGTCATGCGGCTGCTGGCGTTCAACTTCGAGGCCGGGCGGCTGGACGTGTCGGCCCACCCGTTTTCGGGCGGCGTGCCCGAGGACGTGCGCCTGACCACGCGCTACGACGAGGACGACTTCCTCAAAAGCCTGATGGGCACCATCCACGAGACCGGCCACGGCCGCTACGAGCAAGGCCTGCCGCGCGCGCTGCTGGGCCAGCCGGTGGCACGGGCGCGCTCCATGGCCATCCATGAAAGCCAGAGCCTGGCGTTCGAGATGCAACTGGCCCGCCACCCTGGCTTCGTCGCACGGCTGCAGCCGCTGCTGGTGGCGACGCTGGGCATGCAGCCGGCGTTCGAGCTGCCCAACCTGCTGCGGCTGCTGCACCAGGTGGTGCCGGGCCCGATCCGCGTGGATGCCGACGAGGTGACCTACCCGGCGCACGTGGTGCTGCGCTTCGAGATCGAGCAGGCGCTGATAGCCGGCAGCATGCAGGTGGAGGACATTCCCGCCGCCTGGGACGAGGGCATGCAGCGCTGGCTGGGCCTGGACACGCGCGGCGACTACCGCAACGGCCCCATGCAGGACGTGCACTGGGCGGCGGGCCTGATCGGCTACTTCCCCTGCTACACGCTGGGCGCCATGTACGCCGCGCAGTGGTTTGCCACGCTGCGCCGCCAGGTGCCCGATCTGGACGCGCGCATCGAGGCGGGCGACCTGGGCGTGGTCTTCGACTGGCTGCGCACCCACGTCTGGGAGGCCGCCAGCCGCTTTGAAACCCCGGAGCTGGTGCAGCGCATCAGCGGCGAGCCGCTGAACCCCGCCTACTTCGAGGCCCATCTGCGGGCGCGCTACCTCGACGCCGCAGGGTGATCAGCCTTTTCTGACCCGGCGCAACTCGTCGAGGATGAGGCCGATGGCGCCGGCCGTGATGGCGCAGTCGGCCAGGTTGAAGCTGGGGAAATAGCCGCCTGCAAACAGTGGCGCCAGAAAGCCCCAGTGGAACTGCAGGAAGTCCACCACGTAGCCGTGCATCAGCCGGTCCAGCACGTTGCCCAGCGCACCGCCCAGAATCAGGCTGATGGCCAGGCAGAACAGGGTCTGGTCGGCGTGGCGGCGCAGCAGCCAGACGATGACCACCGAGGCCACGGCGCCCAGGCCCACGAAGAACCAGCGCTGCCAGCCCGAGGCGCCGGCCAGGAAGCTGAACGCCGCGCCGCTGTTGTGCACGCGCACGAGGTTGAACCAGTCGGTGACGTGGCGGCTGTCGCCCAACTGGAAGTTCTGCAGCACCAGCGTTTTGGTGAACTGGTCGGCCACGACGATGAGCGCGGCCAGGCCCAGCCACAGCCACAACGAGGCGCCAGCGGCGCGCTTGGTGGCCATCAGGCAGCCGTCCGCGTTTCGCCCGCGCCGTGCAGATTGCTTTCGCAGCGCGCGCAGATGCCGGTGGCCGGGTCCACGTCCAGCGTGTAATGCCAGCAGCGCTCGCACTTGGTGGCGGCGATGGGGCCGGCCTGCACGGCCAGCTCGTCGCCCGGCTGCAACGTGGCGGCCGAGGTGATGAAGACGTACTTCAGATCGGCCCCCAGGCTGGCCAGCAGGTCGTGGTCTTCAGCGCCCACGGTCAGCGCCACCTCGGCCTGCAGCGAGGCACCCACCCGGCCCGCCGCGCGCTGGGCCTCGATCTCTTTGTTGACCGCGTCGCGGATGGCGCGGATGCGCGCCCACTTGGCCAGCAGCGCGTCGTCGCCCGCGGGGATGGTCTGGTAGTGCTCCACGAAGATGGTGGGGCTGCTGCCGAACAGCGCCCAGGCTTCCTCGGCGGTGAAGCTGAGGAAGGGCGCCATCCAGCGCAGCATGGCGTGGGTGATGGCGTGCAGCGCGGTCTGCGCCGAGCGGCGCGCCAGGCTTTTGGGCGCCGTGGTGTAGAGCCGGTCCTTGAGCACGTCCAGGTAGAAGCCACCCAGGTCTTCCGAACAGAACAGCTGCAGCTTGGCCACCACGGGGTGGAACTCATAGACGCGGTAATGGGCCAGGAACTCGGCCTGCAGCTCGGCGGTGCGCGTCAGCGCCCAGCGGTCGATCTCCAGCATCTGCTCGAAGGGCACGGCGTCGTGACCAGCGTCGAAGTCGCTGACGTTGGCCAGCAGGAAACGCAGCGTGTTGCGGATGCGGCGGTAGCCATCGATCACGCGGGCCATGATCTTGTCGTCGCCGGCGATGTCACCGGCGTAGTCGCTGGAGGCCACCCACAGGCGCAGGATTTCGGCGCCCCACTTCTTGTTGGCCTCGTGCAGGTCGATGCCGTTGCCCAGGCTCTTGCTCATCTTGCGGCCCTGGGCATCCACGGTGAAGCCGTGGGTCAGCAGGCCCCGGTAGGGCGCGCGGCCATACAGCGCGCAGGCCAGCAGCAGCGACGAATGGAACCAGCCGCGGTGCTGGTCATGGCCTTCGAGGTAGAGGTCGGCTTCGGGGCCGCTGTCGTGGTGCAGGCCGGCGTGCGAGCCGCGCAGCACGTGGCTGAAGGTGGAGCCCGAGTCGAACCACACCTCCAGGATGTCGGTGCACTTGTCGTAGTGCGGCGCGTCCTCGGCGCCCAGGATGTCCTCGGTGCTGGCGCGGCTCCAGGCCTCGACGCCGCCCTGCTCGATGAGGTCGGCTGCCTGGTCGATGATGGCCATGGTGCGCGGGTGCAGCTCCCCCGTGGCCTTGTGGGTGAAGAAGGGGATGGGCACGCCCCAGGCGCGCTGGCGCGAGATGACCCAGTCGGGTCGCCCGGCAATCATCGCGTGCAGCCGGGCCTGGCCGTTGGCGGGGTAGAAGGCGGTTTCCTCGATGGCGGCCAGCGCCATCTGGCGCAGCGTCTGCGGCGCCTTGTCCACGGTGAACACGCCTTCGCCTTCGTCCATGCGGATGAACCACTGCGCGGTGGCGCGGTAGATCACCGGCGTCTTGTGGCGCCAGCAATGCGGGTAGCTGTGCGTGATGGTGCGCTCGGCCAGCAGGCGGCCGGCGCCCTTGAGCGTGTCGATGATGACGGGCACCGCCTTCCAGATGTGCAGGCCACCAAAGAGCGGGAAGCCCTCGGCGTAGACGCCATTGCCCTGCACCGGGCTGAGGATGTCGTCGTAGGCCAGGCCATGGGCGATGCAGGAGTTGAAGTCGTCCACGCCGTAGGCCGGCGCCGAGTGCACGAGGCCAGTGCCGTCGGTGTCGGTGGCGTAGTCGGCCGGGTAGACCGGGGCCAGGCGGCGGTAGCCGGCGTCCACGTCGTAGAGCGGGTGCTCGAAGGCCAGGCCCGCCAGCCGCTCGCCGGGCGCGGTGGCCAGCACGGTGCCCTCTAGGCCATAGCGCGCCAGGCAGTCGGCCACCCGCGCGGCGGCCAGCAGCAGCACGCCCCTGGGCGTGTCCACCAGCGCATAGCTGATGTCCGGCCCGGCATTCAGCGCCTGGTTGGCCGGGATGGTCCAGGCGGTGGTGGTCCAGATGACGGCGAAGGCGTCTTGCGGCAGCGCAGTCAGGCCGAAGGCGGCGGCCAGCGCCGCCGGGTCGTGGGCCTTGAACGCCACGTCCACGGCCTGGCTTTGCTTGTCCTGGTACTCGATCTCGAGCTCGGCCAGCGACGAGCCGCAGTCGAAACACCAGTAGACCGGCTTGAGCCCGTGGTAGACGAAGCCGCGCTCGATGACGCGCTTGAACACGCGCAACTCGGCCGCCTCGTTGCCGAAGTTCATGGTCTTGTAGGGGTCGTCCCACTGGCCCAGCACGCCCAGGCGCTGGAAGTCGGCCAGTTGCTGGCCGATCTGCTCGGTGGCGTAGGCGCGGCTCCTGGTCTGCATCTCGCTGCGCGAGAGGTGGCGGCCGTATTTCTTCTCGATGGCGTTCTCGATGGGCAGGCCGTGGCAGTCCCAGCCGGGCACGTAGCGCGCGTCAAAGCCCTCCAGCTGGCGCGCCTTGTTGATCATGTCCTTCAAGATCTTGTTGACCGCATGCCCCAGGTGCAACTGGCCGTTGGCATAGGGCGGGCCGTCGTGCAGCACAAACAGCGGCGCGCCGTGGCGGGCGTCGCGCAGGCGCCGGTACACACCCTCCTGCTCCCACTGGGCCACCCAGCCCGGCTCGCGCTTGGGCAGGTCACCTCGCATGGGGAAAGGTGTATCGGGCAGGTTCAGCGTCTGGCGGTAGTCGGGCTTGCTGGCGGTCATGGGCGCGGCCGATCGAAGGGCAAAACCCCGTATTTTAGGTGGTACCACCCCCAATCTTCATGTGGCCGTAAGGGGCCGGCGCCTATGATGGCCCCATGAAACGATTGCTTTGCGGGTGGGCCGCATGGGCGCTCTGGCCGCTTGGGGCCAGCGCCCAGAGCCTGCCCCAGCCGCCCGCCGAGGTGGCTTCCGGTGCCACCGGGATGGAGGTGGCACCACCTGCGTCACCCGACGCGCTGCCCACACCGCCCGAGGTGCAGCGGCCCGATTGGGAGGCCGCATTCGGCCTCATCCTGGGCTACCAGCCTGAATACATGGGCAGCGACCGCCAAGCCTGGCGGCTGCGGCCGGCCTTCCTGCTGCGCTGGGGGCGCTTCGCCATCTCCAACGGCAGTGGCATGGTCACGCGCAGCAACCGCGATGTGGCGCGCGGCCTGTCGTATTCGCTGGTGGATTCCCGGCGCTGGCGGGCCAGCGTGGGCCTGCGGGTGGACCAGGGCCGCAGCGACGGTGACAGCGGCTACCTGCGCGGCATGGGCGATATCGACGCCACCGTGCGTGCGCGGCTGTACCTGCGCTACCAGCTGACCCCCGAATGGCATTGGAACGCCAGTTGGAACCCCGACATCCTGGGCCGTGGCGGTGGCGCGCTGGGTGACGTGGAACTGGCCTGGGAGCGCGAGCGCGCCTGGTGGGACGGCGCGCCGCCGCTGCGGCTGGGCATCGGAGGTGGCCTGTCGTTTGCCAACGGCCAGTACATGCAGCGCCAGTACGGCGTGACGGCGGCCCAGTCCCTGGCCAGCGGCTACCCGGTCTACGAGCCGGGCAGCGGCCTGCAAGACGTTCACGCCGGCATCGTGCTGCGCGGTGAATTCATGTCGGGCTGGGGCATGCAGCTGGGCCTGGGCGTCTCGCGCCTGCTGGGCCCCGCCGTGGACAGCCCGCTGACGCGCAAGACGCTGGGCTGGGGCGTCAATGCGGGGCTGATGCGGCGGTTCTAGCTGCCAGCCACACCCGCGCATCCGCCACGTCCTGCGCAATGCCCGCGCGCAGCGCGTCCAGCGACGGGTAGGTGCGCTCGTCGTGCAGCTTGTGCAGCAGGTCGACGCTGACGCAGCGGCCGTAGGCGCCGTCGCTGCCCAGGGCGCTGGGCCAGTCCAGCACATACACCTCCAGCAGCACGCGGCCGCCAGTTTCAATGGTGGGGCGCACGCCCAGGCTGGCCACGCCGTCCAGCGGGCCATCCGCCAGGCCATGCACGCGCACCGCGAAGATGCCTTGGGCGGCCGGGCGCTGGCTGCCAAAGGCCACGTTCAACGTGGGAAACCCCAGGCCCCTGCCCAGCTTGCGGCCGTGGGCCACGCGGCCGCTGATGCGGTAGGGGCGGCCCAGCAGCTCGGCCGCGCCATCCATGTCACCGGCCGCCAGCGCGGCGCGCACGGCCGAGCTGGAGACGCGCTGGCCGTGCACCTCATAGCTGTTCAGCTTGGCCACGTCGTAGCCCAGCTCGCCGCTCATCGCCTCCAGCAGCGCGTAGTCGCCCTGGCGCCGGGCGCCAAAGCGAAAGTCGTCGCCCACCAGCACATGGCGGGCGCCCAGGCGCTGCACCAGCACCTCGCGCACAAAGGCCTCGGCGGGCAGGGCGGCCAGCCGGGCGTCGAAGCGCAGCAGGGCCAGGTCATCGACGCCGCAGCGCGCCAGCTCGCCCACGTTGTCGCGCACCGTGGCCACGCGCGGCGGCACCGCGTCGGGCGTGCCGGCGCGGCGGGCGAACCAATCGCGCGGGTGCGGCGCAAACGTCAGCGCGCAGGCCGCCAGGCCCCGGTGGCGCGCCTCGGCCACCAGCAGCGCCAGCATGGCCTGATGGCCCCTATGCACGCCGTCGAAGTTGCCGATGGTGATGGCACGGCCCCGGGGTGCAGGGGGCAGAGGGTCTTGCAGGGAGCAACGGATCAGGCGCATGGCGCGCGATTATTCCTGCTGTGGCGCGTCAGCAATCTCAACGATGTGTATCTTGCCTAAGGAAGGTCTGAATAACTCGCGCCCCGCCGTGGTAGCCGAGGCATTGCCGCGCGAGCCCTGATTTCCGGCACGGTGGCCACGTTGCAAAGTGGCCCAATGGCCCCGAAGTGGCACTGCCACCCCCATTTGGCGCCGTCTGCCAATGCAGTGGCCGCACTCATGCCGCAGCCCCCAGCAGCTTGCCGCGCACCAGCCACAGATTGCCCAGCGCAAACAGCGTGTGCAGTTGCGCCGTGTTCTTCTTGAGCCCCCGGTAGCGCACCTTGGTGTGGCCGAACTGGCACTTGATGACCCGAAAGACGTGCTCGACCTTGGCGCGCACGCTGGCCTTGGCCTGCTCGATCTGCTCGGTCAGCCGGTCGCGCTGGCCTGGCAGGCCAGCCTGGTTGGGGTCAAGCTGCTTGCGCCGGCCTTTGCGCATGGCGATGTGCCACTGCACGCCGGCTTTGGCATCGGCTCGCTTGTCGGCGCCTTGGTAGCCGGCATCGCCCCAGACCTCTTTCTCCTGGCCGTGCAGCAGGCGGTTGGCCTCGGTGACGTCACCTGCGTTGCCAGCCGTGCCGCTGACGGTGTGCACCAGGCCCGAGTCGGCATCCACGCCAATGTGGGCCTTCATGCCGAAATACCACTGCTGGCCCTTCTTGCTCTGGTGCATCTCGGGGTCGCGCGCTTTGTCCTTGTTCTTGGTGGAGCTGGGCGCTGCAATCAAGGTGGCGTCCACGATGCTGCCCTGGCGCAGCAGCAGGCCGCGTTGCTCCAGCAGGTCGTTGACGAGCTTGAGCATCTGGGCGGCGAGCTTGTGTTTCTCCAGCAGGTGCCGGAATCGCAGGATGGTGCTCTCGTCAGGCAAGCGGCTTTGCCAGTCGTCGAGCCCGGCAAATTCGCGCAGCAGCGGGGTGTCGTGCAGGGCTTCTTCCATCGCCGGGTCCGAGAGACCAAACCACTGCTGCATGAAGTGGATGCGCAGCAGGGTCTGCACGGCAAAGGGTGGTCGGCCTCGCTTGCCTTCGGGGGCGTAGGGCTGGATCAGATCGACCAACTCGGCCCAGGGCACCACACGGTCCATCTCATCCAAGAACACGCGCTTGCGGGTCTTCTTGGTCGTCAGCTCAAGGCCCAGGCTGGTTTGCTTCATGGCACCATCTTGCCCTCTCACGCCTGCGCGCGGTACCAGGGGTTGCTCGGGTTTGTGCAGAGTGTCCCTAAGGAGGGCCAACTCGAGTTTGAAGTGCGCCACGCCGTGGCAGTCGAAACATCGCCTTGCAAGCCCTCATCTCTGGCGCGGTGGCCACACTGCAAGGCCGCCCAGCGGCCCCAAAGTGGCGCTGCATCCCCCATTTGGCGCTGCCTACTTATGTGACGGCCTCACTCATGTAGTCTGCCCCGGCAGCTTGCCGCGCACCATCCACTACTCACATTTGTTACATCGACCAACCGCATGGCTCCTGATTTCCCCTGATTTCTAGTCGAACAAGTAAGGGCGGACGAGAGAGTCCCGCTCATGGAATTTCGGCAAATCAGAAGGGGCTATTGAATGAGGAAATTGTTAAAAAATGTTTCCAACCTTGGGGCGGGCGTCGTTGTCACTAAGGACTTGGCTGGTGACCGCGTTGGTCGTTCTGGTCACGTTCGTAGGCGTCCCATTTCCCACGGGAAACAGCCGGTAGACAAACGTCGTTGCCCACCAAGGCCTTCTGATGACTGCGGGTGTCCCGTGAGCGCGTTTGTACGTTGGCAAAGGCGCATTGCCGTGGCTGGGCTCGCCCTGCTGCTTTCCTCCAGCACTCCGACCACCTGGTCGGCGCGAGTGGAGATGCAGATTCGGTTGCAAGTGCAGGAGCCGATGCAAGTGGGCGCACAGATGCGTGTGTTTGTGGAGGCGGTTGGGCGCCATGCGGGGTGTTCGATCGATTGCAACCGTACGCATGCTGCAAGCCATGGCGAAACGAACAACGCGCCGTAGACGACGTGATTCCAAGAGGTCATAGGCCGCCAGGACTTCAAGAACCCGGAGCGTTCTGCTAACCGTGACATTCGAAATCGGTTCCCTGACGCGGCGGGATGGCTAGCTAGATACCAAAGTCTGACGCAACGACCCATCGCCACTGCCCCGGCGCCAGATCGGCCGGCAGCGCCTGGCTGCCAAAGGCGCTGCGGTGCAACCCCTCCACCCGGTTGCCCACGGCGGCCAGCATGCGCTTGACCTGGTGGTATTTGCCCTGGGCCAGGGTCAGGCGCAGCGTGTGGGTGCCGGTGGCCTGGGCGGCGCTGGCGGCCACGGGGGCCGGGTCGTCGTGCAGCACCACGCCGGCCAGCAGGCGCTCGATCTGCGCCTTGTCCACCGGGTGTTTGCAGGTGACTTCATACACCTTGGGCACATGGCGGCGGGGGCTGGTGAGGCGGTGCGTCAGCGCGCCGTCGTCGGTCAGCAGCAGCAGCCCGGTGGTGTCGGCATCGAGCCGGCCCACGGGCTGGACGCCGCCTTTGCCGCGCTGGCGCAGCGGGGCGGGCAGCAGGCTGAGCACGCTGGGCCAGCGTCCGGGGCGCTGCGAGCATTCGTAGCCGGCGGGCTTGTGCAGCATGACCAGCGCGTGGGTGACCACCGGCCAGGCCACGCCGGCCACGGTGAGGGTGTGGCCGTCGGCGCTGAGCTGGGCTTGCGGGGCCAGGGCGGCGCAGGCGCGGCGGCTGCCAAAGCCCTGGCTGAACAGCACCTCCTCCAGTGAGGCGGGGGCGGGTGGTGGGTGGGCCATGGGGGTCAATGTGACACAGCGGCGTCCGCTGCGCGCTCGACCATCAGATCCACAAACGCCCGCACCTTGCCCGGCCGGAAGCGCGCGGCAGGGAACACGGCGTGGATGCCGCCCGAGGGCAGGCCCCAGGCCGGCAGCACCGGGATCAGCCGGCCGGTGGCCAGGTCGTCGGCCACCGCAAAGTCGGGCAGCACCGACAGCCCCGCGCCCAGGCGCACCGCCTCGCGCACGGCCAGTGTGGCGTCCAGGTGGATGGCGGGGTGCACGGTCACGCGCTGGCGCTCGAGCTCGGTGCGCGAGAACGTCCAGTGCGTGGGGTCGCGCAGCGCCTGGTTGGCCACGAAGGGCAGGGCGGCAATGCCTTCGGGTCCGTCCAATTGCGAGACCTGTTGCTGCCAGCCTGGCGCCGCCACCAGCAGTTGGCGGAAGGTGCCGATTTGCCGCGCCTGCACGTGCAGCTCGGTCAGCCAGCCGACGCGGATGGCCAGCTCCACCTGGCCCGACATCAAGTCCAGCGACTGGTCGCTGAGCACGGCATCGACCTTGCACTGCGGGTGGCGCTGCACAAAGGCCGCAATGGCTGGCACCACGGCGCTGATGCCGTAGTCCAGCGGCGCGGTCAGGCGCAAGGTGCCCACGGGCTCGCCGGCCACGGCGGCCAGCTCGTCGAACGCATCACCCGCCTCGCGCAGGATCAGCGCGCAGCGTTGGTAGAACGCGTGGCCGGCGTCGGTGGGGGTGACCTTGCGCGTGGTGCGGGTCAGCAGCGTGGTGCGGAAGTCGCGCTCCAGCCGCGCCACCTGTTGGCTGACCACCGCCTTGGTGATGCCCAGGCGGTCGGCGGCGGCGGTGAAGCTGCCCGTTTCCACCACGGCGGCAAAGTAGGCCAGCCGCTTGAGGTTGGCGAAGTTGCCCAGGCCGGTTTCGGTCATATTGATTGCCATTTGCATACAGATTATCTGCATCATAGCTATTTATCTATCAATGCCGAATTTCTAACATGACGGCATGGATTGATTTGGAGCCCAGTGATGACCCTAACCCTGCATTACGTGTTCGACCCCTTGTGTGGCTGGTGCTACGGCGCCAGCGCGGCCGTGGCGGCCCTGGCCGCCGAGCCGGACGTGGCGCTGCACCTGCTGCCCAGCGGCTTGTTCTCGGGTGAGGGCGCGCGGCCCATGGACGACGACTTTGCCGCCTACGCCTGGGGCCACGACCAGCGCATTGCGCGGCTGACGGGCCAGCCGTTCACCGAGCGCTACCGCAGCGACGTGCTGGCCGACCGACGCCAGGACTTCGACAGCGGCCCGGCCACCGTGGCCTTGACGGCCGTGGCGCTGAGCGCGCCGCAGCGCGAGTGGCAGGCGCTGCACGCCATCCAGCAGGCGCGCTACATCGACGGCCAGGACATCACCCGGCTGGACACCCTGGCCGCCGTGCTGCGGCCTCTGGGCCTGACGCAGGCCGCCGAGCGGCTGGCCGAGCCCGACGCGGCCTTGCTGGACGCCAACCGCGCCCGCACGGCCCAGGCCCGTGCGCTGTTGCAGGCGGTGGGCGCGCGCGGCGTGCCCACCTTCATCCTGCAAGCGGAAGGCCAGTACCGGTTGCTGCACGCCAGCGCCGCCTATGCCAACCCGCAAGCCTTGCTCGATCAGCTCGTGGCCGCCTGAGGCCTCGGTGTTTTCTCTCCCATCGTTTACCAAAAGGACAAGACCATGTTGACTCGCCGTAACCTGCTCCAGACCGCCGTGGCGGCCGGTGCCGCCACCGCATTGGCCGGCCACGCCAGCGCCCAGACCCTGACCGCGCCCACGTCCACGCCGCTGCAATGGACGCACTTCCCGGCGGGCGAGCGTGGCTTCTTTCGGGCCCCGGTGCTGCTGTCGGGCGCCAAGGAGGCCATCTTGATCGATGGCGGTTTCTCGCTGCCCGACGGCCGCGCGGTGGCCGAGGCGATCAAGGCTTCGGGCAAGACGCTGACCACCATCTATGTCAGCCAGAGCGACCCCGACTACTACTTCAGCCTGGGGCCCATCAAGGCCGCGTTCCCCGCCGCCAAAGTCCTCGCCGCGTCCGCCACCATCGCCGCCATTCGCGGCAATGTGCAAAAGAAGCTGGAGACCTGGGGACCGCAGCTCAAGGAAAACGGCCCGCAGACGCTGGCCGACGTGGTGCTGCCCGAGGCCTTTGATGGCCCCAGCCTGAGCCTGGAAGGCCGCGCCATCGAGATCGTGACCGTCGCCGACATGGACAACCGCCGCTACCTGTGGGTGCCGTCGCTGAACGCCGTCTTCGGCGGGGTGCTGGCGTTCTCGGGGCTGCATGTCTGGACGGCCGACACCCCCACACCCGCCGCGCGCGCAGCCTGGGTGCAGGCGCTGGACGCCATGGCCGCGCGCCAGCCCGCCGTGGTGGTGCCGGGGCACATGGCGGTGGGCGGTGCGCTCGATGCGTCGGCACTGGCCTACACCCGCAGCTACCTGCTGGCCTTTGACGAAGAGGCGGCCAAGGCGGCGGACAGCGCGGCGCTGATTGCGGCGATGACCCGGCGCTACCCCGATGCCGGCCTGGCTCCCGCGCTGCAAATCGGCGCCAAGGTGGCCAAGGGCGAGATGAAGTGGGGTTGATGCCCGCTTCAGGCTGACGGCGCCGCCCCTGCGGTGGCCGCCGCCAGCCCGTTGGTGAAGTGCGCGTGCATCAGCTGGGCCGCCTGCGGCCCCTGGTGGGCGTGCAGCGCCGCCATCAGCGCGCGGTGCTCGGCCAGCGATTCGGCGATGCGGCCGCGCTTGAACAGCGAGTGGTGGCGGTTGAGCTTCATCATCTTGCGCAGGTCTTCCACCAGATGCAGCCGCCAGGGGTTGTCGGCCAGTTGCAGCAGGCGCAGGTGAAAGGCCTCGTTGGCGGCAAAAAAGGCTTCGGGCTGACCGTGTTTGCGCTCCAGCTTGTCGTGCAGCGCCTGGAGTTCGGCCAGCTCGGCCGTGCTGGCATGGCTGGCCACGTGGCCGGCGGCGTCGGCCTCCAGCAGCGCCAGCAGGTGGTAGATCTGCCGCACGTCGGTGGCCGACATCTCGGTGACGTAGGCGCCGCGGCGCATCTTCATGGTCACCAGCCCCTCGACGGCCAGCACCTTGAGCGCCTCGCGCAGCGGGGTGCGGCTGATGCCGTAGTCGGCGGCAATCTTCAGCTCATCGATCCAGGCGCCGGGCTCCAGCTCGCGGTTGAAGATCTGCGCGCGCAGCCGCTCGGCCACCTGCTGGTACAGGGCGCTTTGGGCAATGGGAGCGGGGTTGGATGGCACGGGGCAGGAGGGTAACACGGGTGTGATATTGAATTCATAATTATGAATGCGGCTGTTTGCGTTACCATGCGCGCCTGCAGCACCACCTTGCCGGTGGTGGTCGATCGCCTGAGGTTTCGCCATGAGTCACAAGCCCGAGTTCACCCCCGCCACGCTGGAGCAGTGGCACCAGGCCGCCGCCAGGTCCGCGCCGGGCGGCGACGTGGACAAGCTGGTCTGGCACACGCCCGAGGGGCTGGCCGTCAAGCCGCTCTACACGGCGGCCGACACGGCCGGCCTGCCGCATGCCGACACGCTGCCCGGGTTCGAGCCCTATCTGCGCGGGCCGCAGGCCACCATGTACGCGGTGAGGCCCTGGACCATCCGCCAGTACGCGGGCTTCTCCACCGCCGAGGAGTCCAACGCCTTCTATCGCAAGGCGCTGGCGGCGGGCGGGCAGGGCGTGTCGGTGGCGTTCGACCTGGCCACGCACCGGGGCTATGACAGCGACCATCCGCGCGTGACGGGCGACGTGGGCAAGGCGGGCGTGGCCATCGACTCGGTGGAGGACATGAAGATCCTCTTCGACGGCATTGCGCTGGACCGGGTCAGCGTCTCCATGACCATGAACGGCGCGGTGCTGCCGGTGCTGGCCGGCTACGTGGTGGCGGCCGAGGAGCAGGGGGTGGCGCAGGCGCAGCTGTCGGGCACCATCCAGAACGACATCCTCAAGGAGTTCATGGTCCGCAACACCTACATCTACCCGCCCGAGGCGTCCATGCGCATCATCGGCGACATCATCGGCTACACCGCCGAGCACATGCCCCGCTTCAACTCCATCAGCATCTCGGGCTACCACATGCAGGAGGCGGGCGCCACGCAGGCGCTGGAGCTGGCCTTCACGCTGGCCGACGGCAAGGAGTACGTCAAGACGGCCATTGCCAAGGGCATGGACGTGGATGCCTTCGCCGGGCGGCTCAGCTTCTTCTGGGCCGTTGGCATGAACTTCTATCTGGAGATCGCCAAGATGCGCGCCGCGCGCCTGCTGTGGTGCCGGATCATGAAAGGCTTTGGCGCCCAAAAGCCCAAGAGCCTGATGCTGCGCACGCACTGCCAGACCTCGGGCTGGAGCCTGACCGAGCAAGACCCGTACAACAACGTGGTGCGCACCACCATCGAGGCCATGGCCGCGGTGTTCGGCGGCACGCAAAGCCTGCACACCAACTCGCTGGACGAGGCCATTGCGCTGCCCACCGAGTTCTCGGCCCGCATCGCGCGCAACACCCAGCTCATCATCCAGGAAGAGACCCACATCACCCAGGTGATCGACCCCTGGGCCGGCAGCTACCTGATGGAGAAGCTGACCCAGGACATGGCCGATGCGGCCTGGCAGATCATCGAAGAGGTGGACGCCATGGGCGGCATGACCCGCGCCGTGGACAGCGGCTGGGCCAAGCTCAAGATCGAGGCCAGCGCCGCCGAGAAACAGGCTCGCATCGACAGCGGGCAGGACGTCATCGTGGGCGTCAACAAATACAAGCTGGACAAGGAAGACCCGGTCGAAATCCTGGAGGTGGACAACGTCCGGGTGCGCGAGGCGCAGGTGGCGCGGCTGGCGCAGATCAAGGCCACGCGCGACGCCGGCCAGGTGGCCGCCGCGCTGGCTGCGCTGACCGAGGCCGCGCGCAGCGGCGAGGGCAATCTGCTGGCGCTGGCCATTGCTGCGGTGCGCCTGCGCGCCACCGTGGGCGAGGTCTCCGACGCGCTGGAGGCCGTGTTCGGCCGCCACCGCGCCGACACGCACAAGGTCAGCGGCGTCTATGCGGCCGCCTACGACTCGGCCGAAGGCTGGGCAAAGCTGCAAGGCGAGATTGCCGCCTTTGCCGAGGCCGCCGGCCGCCGCCCGCGCGTGATGATTGCCAAGCTGGGCCAGGACGGCCACGATCGCGGCGCCAAGGTGGTGGCCACGGCGTTTGCCGACCTGGGCTTCGACGTGGACATCGGCCCGCTCTTCCAGACCCCCGAGGAGTGCGCACGCCAGGCCATCGAGAACGATGTGCACGCCGTGGGCATCAGCACGCTGGCCGCCGGCCACAAGACGCTGGTGCCGGCCATCCTGGCCGAGCTCAAGCGCCAGGGCGCGGACGACATCATCGTCTTCGTCGGCGGCGTCATTCCGCAGCAGGACTACGGCTTTCTGTACGAAGCCGGCGTCAAAGGCATTTACGGCCCGGGCACGCCGATTCCGGCCAGCGCCAAGGACGTGCTGGAGCAGATTCGGGCGGCGGCTTGAGGTGATGAGGATGGAGATATACCATTGTCATATCTCTTGTTGCCACGGAGCCCACCATGCGTGATGTCGCATCCCCCGATACCGCCAAAGTCTTCATGTCGGGCCGCAGCCAGGCGGTGCGGCTGCCCAAGGCCTACCGCTTCGACACCGATGAGGTGTACATCGAGCGCATGGGCAATGCGCTGGTGTTGCGCCCCAAACCGCCCGACAACGACGCCTGGTTTGCCCGGGTGGTGGGCATCCTGGCCGAGTTCGAGGGCATGCCGGATGCGGTCGAGCGGGATCGCACGCCGCCGGTGGACGACATCGAGCGCTTCGATTGATGGAGGCCCGGTTGTTTTTGCTTGACACCAACATCGTCATCTATGCCCGCAAAGGCATGGAGACGGTGCTGCGGCGCTTGCGCGAGGCCGGGCGCGAACAGGTGGCCATCCCCACGCTGGTGGCTGCCGAACTGGCCTACGGTGTCGAAAGAAGCGAACGCCCGGCCCACAACCGAGAGGTGCTGGAGCACCTGCTGCGCGAATTCACGCTGCTGCCCTGGACGCAGCAGGCGATCTGGCATTACGCCAGCCACTACCACCGGCTGCGCAGCCAGGGGCAGTTGATCGGCCACGTCGATTTGTTGATCGCCTCGCAGGCGCTGGCGCTGGAGGCCACGCTGGTCACCAACAACCTGCGCGAGTTCGAGCGCATCGACGGCCTGCAACTGGAGAACTGGGCAGCATGAAGACGCAGGCATTGCCCGTCACATCGGGGGCGCTACATGGCTGAACCCGCCGCCAGGCATCTCCCCGGCATCACCCTGGCCCCCGCCGGCGAGGCCGACTTTGAAGCCCTGCTGGCGCTGCGCCTGGCCGCCATGCAGGAGAGCCTCTCGCGCGTGGGCCGGTTCGATCCGCAGCGCGCGCGCGAGCGGCTTTCGCGCGGCTACTCGCCGGCGCACACGCGGCACATCCTGCAGGCCGGCGCGCTGGTGGGCTTCGTGGTGGTGCAGCCGCGCGAGGCCGACTGGCTGCTCGACCATCTCTACATCCACCCCTCGGCACAGCGCCAGGGCATCGGCGCCTGGGTGCTGGCCCAGGTGCTGGCCGAGGCCGACGCGGCGCACAAGGCCGTCAGCGTCACCGCGCTCAAGCACTCGGACGCCAACCGGCTCTACCTGCGCCACGGCTTTGCGCTGCAGGCCGAGGGCGAATGGGACTTGTACTACTGGAGGCCGGCCCGTGCTTGAGCCCCAGGACGCCGCGCTGGCCGCCGCGCTGACGGCGGGTGAGTCGTCCGCCCGCCGCCGCGCGCTGGCCAAGGGCATCACGCTGCTGGAGTCCACCCGGCCCGACCACCGCGTGCGCGCCGATGCGCTGCTGACCGCGTTGCTGCCCGCGACCGGCGCCGCGCTGCGGCTGGGCATCTCGGGCGTGCCCGGGGTGGGCAAAAGCACGCTGATCGAGGCGCTGGGCGTGCACCTGATCGAGCAGGACCACCGCGTTGCCGTGCTGGCCATAGACCCCTCGTCCAGCGTCTCGGGCGGCTCCATCCTGGGCGACAAGACGCGGATGGAGCGCCTCTCGATGGACATGCGCGCCTACATCCGGCCCAGCCCCAGCAGCGGCACCCTGGGCGGTGTGGCCGAGAAAACCCGCGAGGCCATGCTGCTGTGCGAGGCCGCCGGGTTCGACGTGGTCATCGTCGAGACCGTGGGCGTGGGCCAGAGCGAGACGGCCGTGGCCGCCATGACCGACCTCTACCTGCTGCTGCAACTGCCCCATGCCGGCGACGACTTGCAGGCCATCAAGCGCGGCGTGATGGAGCTGGCCGATCTGGTCGCCATCAACAAGGCCGACGTGGACCCGGCCGCCGCCACGCGGGCGCGGGCGCAGATCACCTCGGCGCTGCGGCTGTGGTCGCATCGCGGCGGCGAGGGCGTGCCGGCGCCGCAGGTGCTGGAGCTGTCGGCCCTGAACGGCCGCGGCGTGGATGCGCTGTGGGCCGCCGTCACCGCCCGCATCGCGGCGGGCAAGGCCAGTGGCGCCCATGCCCGCCGCCGCGCCGAGCAGGCGCAGGCCTGGATGTGGGCGGTGGTCGAGGCGGGCCTGCACGCCGACTTTCGTGCCCATGCGGCGGTGCGCGCGGCGCTGCCGGGCAGTCTGGCCGCCGTGCGGGCCGGGCAGACACCGGCCTCGGTGGCGGCCCGCGCGCTGCTGCGGCTGTTCGAGGCCACCCCCCCATGACGCGCCTCCGCCATGCGGCGGCGCACCTGAGAACCATTGCAAGGAGTTGACCCATGCACGACATCCAACAACTGCTCGAAGCCAAGCGCGCCAAGGCGCGGCTGGGTGGTGGGCAAAAGCGCATCGACGCCCAGCACACCAAGGGCAAGCTCACCGCGCGCGAGCGCATCCAGGTGCTGCTGGATGAGGACACGTTCGAGGAATGGGACATGTTCGTCGAGCACCGCTGCGCCGACTTCGGCATGGAGGGTCACAAAATCCCCGGTGACGGCGTGGTCACCGGCTACGGCATGATCAACGGCCGGCTGGTGTTCGTCTTCAGCCAGGACTTCACCGTCTTTGGCGGCGCGCTCTCCGAGGCCCATGCCGAGAAGATCTGCAAGATCATGGACCAGGCCATGAAGGTGGGCGCGCCGGTCATTGGCCTGAACGACTCGGGCGGCGCGCGCATCCAGGAGGGCGTGGCCTCGCTGGGCGGCTACGCCGAGGTGTTCCAGCGCAACGTCATGGCCTCGGGCGTGGTGCCACAGATCTCCGTCATCATGGGCCCTTGCGCGGGCGGTGCGGTGTACTCGCCGGCCATCACCGACTTCACCTTCATGGTGCGCGATTCGAGCTACATGTTCGTCACCGGCCCCGAGGTGGTCAAGACCGTGACCCACGAGACGGTGACGGCCGAGGAGCTGGGCGGCGCCAGTGCCCACACGCACAAGAGCGGCGTGGCCGATCTGGCGTACGACAACGACGTCGAGGCGCTGCTGATGCTGCGGCGCTTCTTCAACTACCTGCCGCTGTCCAACCGCGAGAAGCCCCCGTTCCGCCCCAGCGGCGATCCGGCCGGCCGCATGGACTTGTCGCTGAACACCCTGGTGCCCGACAACCCCAACAAGCCCTATGACATGAAGGAGCTGATCGTCAAGGTCACCGACGACGGCGACTTCTTCGAGCTGCAACCCGACTACGCCAGCAACATCGTCATCGGCTTTGCCCGCATGGACGGGGCCACCGTGGGCGTGGTGGCCAACAACCCGCAGGTGCTGGCCGGCTGCCTGGACATCAAGGCCAGCGTCAAGGCGGCGCGCTTCGTGCGCTTTTGCGACGCCTTCGGCATTCCCGTCATCACCTTCGTCGATGTGCCCGGCTTCATGCCCGGCACCAGCCAGGAGTGGGGCGGCATCATCAAGCACGGCGCCAAGCTGCTGTATGCCTATGCCGAATGCACGGTGCCCAAGATCACCATCATCACGCGCAAGGCCTATGGCGGCGCCTACGACGTGATGGCCTCCAAGCACCTGCGCGGCGACGTCAACTTCGCCTGGCCCAACGCCGAGATCGCGGTGATGGGCGCCAAGGGGGCGGTGGAAATCATCTTCCGCGAGGACAAGAGCGACCCGGCCAAGCTCGCCGCCCGCGAGGCCGAGTACAAGGCGCGCTTTGCCAACCCCTTCGTGGCCGGCGCGCGCGGCTACATCGACGACGTGATCCAGCCGCACGAGACGCGCAAGCGCATCTGCCGCAGCCTGATCATGCTCAAAGACAAACAACTTGCCAACCCGTCGCGCAAGCACGGGAACATTCCGCTTTAAGGGGCCCCCATGAGTCTTGTGCTGCGTCGCCTGTTCAACCTGCGCCGGGATCAGGATGACCCCGACGTCATCGACGCCGATATCCGCGCCGGCAGCATCCCCGTCGGAGCCAACCTGTGGGTGCTGTTCTTCGCCATCCTCATCGCCTCGGTGGGGCTGAACGTCAACTCCACCGCCGTCATCATCGGCGCCATGCTGATCTCGCCGCTGATGGGCCCCATCATGGCCATAGGCTATGGCGCGGCGGTGCAAGACCTCAAGCTCATCCGCGAGGCGGCGCAGGCCCTGGGCCTGTTCACCGCCATCAGCCTGGCCACCTCGGCGCTGTACTTCTGGCTCAGCCCGCTGGACCAGCCCGGCTCGGAGCTGCTGGCGCGCACCACGCCCACCATGTGGGACGTGCTGATCGCCGCCTTTGGCGGCGGCGCCGGCATGGTGGCCGCCACGCGCAAAGACGTCTCCAACGTGCTGCCGGGCGTCGCCATCGCCACCGCGCTGATGCCGCCGCTGTGCACGGCCGGCTTCGGCCTGGCCCATGGGCGCTGGGACATGTTCGGCGGCGCGGCCTACCTGTTCCTGATCAACGGCGTGTTCATCGCCGTCTCCACGCTGGTCATCACCAAAATCTTGCGGCTGCCGCTGCGCGGCAACCTGGAGCCGGCCACGCGCCTGCGCCACCGCGTCGTCATCACCGTGGGCATCCTGGCGGTGCTGGTGCCCAGCGTCTGGATGGGCTACCGCTTCGTGCAGGTGGAGGTGTTCAACCGGGGTGCCGCGCGGGTGGCGCAGCAGTTGCAGGCCCAGCCCGAGTTCAACATCGTGGCCTACAAGATGGACGAGCCCACGCGCACGCTGTCGCTGACCCTGCTGGGCCGCTACGACGAGGCCAGGCTCAAAGAGATGAGTGACCTGCTGATGTCGCACGAAGGGCTGAAGGACTGCAAGCTGGTGGTGCGCCGCGCCGGTGACGAGCCGGTGGACGTGGGCGCGCTGCGCAACCAGATCAAGCAGGACATGGACCGCACGCTGGTAGACCAGTTGCGCGTGGCCGACGGCCGGCTCAAGGAGGTGGAGGGCCGCGTCGAGCAACTGCTGGCCGCGCCCGAGCCGGCCACCACCCAGGTGGACGTGGCCAGCCTGGGCCAGGAGGTGCGGGCCCAACTGCCGCAGGTGCAGGCGCTGACGCTGGCCTATGGGCAGCAGGTCAGTGCGGTCGAGCCGCCCGCAGCCGGCGCCTCGGCGCCGCGCAAAGACGCCGCCGTGGTGGTGGTCGAACGCACCCGGCCGCTGAGCGCCGCGCAGCGCAGCACGCTGCAGCGCTGGCTGCAGGTGCGACTGAATCAACCCGAGGTGCAACTGCTGGAGCAGGCCGCAGCGGTGGCCAGTGGCCGGCGCTGACCGCTCCGGGCGCGACTGACCCCGCGCCCATCGACGATGGAGAGAGTGATGTTCAAGAAAATTTTGATTGCGAATCGTGGAGAGATCGCCTGCCGGGTCATCCAGACGGCGCGCAAGATGGGCATTCAGACCGTGGCGGTTTATTCCGAGGCCGACAAGGACGCCCGCCACGTGCGGCTGGCCGACGAGGCCGTGCTGCTGGGCCCCGCGCCCAGCCGTGAGAGCTACCTGGTGGCGGACAAGATCATTGCCGCCTGCAAGGCCACGGGCGCCGAGGCCTTGCACCCGGGCTACGGCTTTCTGTCCGAGAACGAGGCGTTCGCGCGCCGCTGCGAGGAAGAGGGCATCGCCTTCATCGGCCCCAAAGCCCATTCGATTGCGGCCATGGGCGACAAGATCGCCTCCAAGAAGCTGGCGCTGGCCGCCGGGGTCAACACCATTCCGGGCCACAACGAGCCCATCGAGTCGCCCGAGGAGGCGGTGCGCATCGCCCAGGGCATCGGCTACCCGGTGATGATCAAGGCCAGCGCGGGCGGCGGCGGCAAGGGCTTGCGCGTGGCCTTCAATGACAAGGAGTGCTTCGATGGCTACACCGCCTGCCGCAACGAAGCCCGCGCCAGCTTTGGCGACGACCGCGTCTTCATGGAAAAGTTCATCGAGGAGCCGCGCCACATCGAAATCCAGGTGCTGGGCGACGCCCAGGGCCACGTGGTCTACCTGTGGGAGCGCGAGTGCTCCATCCAGCGGCGCCACCAGAAGGTGATCGAGGAGGCGCCGTCGCCCTTCATCAGCGAGGCCACCCGCACCGCCATGGGCGAGCAGGCGGTGGCGCTGGCCAAGGCCGTGCAATACCAGAGCGCCGGCACGGTGGAGTTCGTCGTCGGCAAAGACCAGGGCTTTTACTTCCTGGAGATGAACACCCGGCTGCAGGTGGAGCACCCGGTGACCGAGTGCATCACGGGGCTGGATCTGGTCGAGCAGATGATCCGCGTGGCGGCGGGCGAGCCGCTGGCCTTTGCCCAGGCCGACGTGCGGCGCGAGGGCTGGGCCATGGAGTGCCGCATCAACGCCGAAGACCCGCTGCGCGGCTTTTTGCCGTCCACCGGCCGGCTGCGCCGCTTCATGCCGCCACGCGCGACGCTGCATGCCGCCACGCCCACGCTGCAGCCCGGCAGCGAACCGGGCGGCGTGCGGGTGGACACCGGCGTGGAAGAGGGGGGCGAGATCCCCATGTACTACGACTCGATGATTGCCAAGCTCATCGTGCACGGCAAAGACCGCAACGACGCCATCGCCCGCATGCGCGATGCGCTCGACGAGTTCGTCATTCGCGGCATCAGCAGCAACATCCCCTTCCAGTCGGCGCTGCTGGCGCATCCGGACTTCGTCTCGGGCCAGTTCAACACCGGTTTCATTGCCGCCCACTACCCGCAAGGCTTCAAGCCCGAGCACATGCAGCACGAGGAGCCCCGGCTGCTGGTGGCGCTGGCGGCGCTGATGTGGCGCAAGGTGCGCGAGCGCGCGGCTGGCATCAGCGGCCAGATGGCCGGCCACGGCGCACGCCCGGTGCGCGACATGGTGGTCATCGAGCTCAAGGAAGACGGCCGGCACGTGCACCACCCGGTCAGCATGCCCGTCTATGACGGCGTGCGCGGCGCGGGCGATGTGCTGGTGGACGGGCGCACGTTTGCGCTGCAAACCCACAGCAGCCTGGGTGAGCGCCGCACGCGCGGCAGCGTGGACGGCCAGCCCTTCTGCGTCCAGGTCGATCGCCACGTGGCCGGCAAGCCGCTGGCCACGCGCATCTACCACCGTGGCGCCCAGTTCGACTCCATCGTCATGCGCCGCCGCACGGCCGAGCTGTTTGCGCTGATGCCCGTCAAGACGCCGCCCGACCTGTCCAAGTTCCTGCTCTCGCCCATGCCGGGCCTGCTGGTGGACGTGGCCGTCAAGCCTGGCCAGGCGGTCAGCGCGGGCGAGAAGCTGGCCGTCATCGAGGCCATGAAGATGGAAAACACCCTGGTGGCCGCGCAGGACGGCGTGGTCAAGGAGGTGGTGGCCACCAAGGGCGAGAGCCTGGCGGTAGATCAGCCCATCATCGTCTTCGCCTGAGGCCCGCCATGGACAAGCCATTTCGCATCCTCGGCATCCAGCAGATCGCCATCGGCGGCCCCGACAAGGCGCGGCTGCGCGGCCTGTGGGTGGACATCTTCGGCCTGGCCGTCAAGAGCACCTTCGTGTCCGAGCGTGAGAACGTCGATGAAGACATCTGCGCGCTGGGCCAGGGGCCGCAGGCGGTCGAGGTCGATCTGATGCAGCCGCTGGACGCCGACAAAAAGCCCGCCGTCCACGCCACGCCGCTGAACCACGTGGGCCTGTGGGTGGACGACCTGCCCGCGGCGGTGGCCTGGATGACCGCCCACGGCGTGCGCTTTGCCCCCGGCGGCATCCGCAAGGGGGCGGCCGGCCACGACATCTGCTTCATCCACCCCAAGGCCAGCGATGAGTTCCCCATTGGCGGCGAGGGCGTGCTGATCGAGCTGGTGCAGGCGCCGCCCGAGGTGGTGGCCGCGCTGGGTTGATGCGTTCAATAGCGGCGGGATGACCGCCCAGTTGTCGAATTCGAGGCGGACAAGCCTTGCCATGATGCCAAGCCCTGACTGACAACAAGGACAAGGACTTTTCATGAGCAACGAATGGGCTGCCCGCCAGTCGGTATGGACTGGGCTGTTTCAACCGGGCGTGCGGGTGCTGCAACAGGTCGGGTTTCGCAGCAAGGCGCTGATCGTTTCGGTGCTGCTGCTGGTGCCGCTGCTGGTGGTGGTGGTGGCCGAGGCCCGAAACGGCTACCAGCGCGAGCTGGAGCAGCGCCGCACGGCGCTGCGCCAGCACGTGGAGCTGGCGCTGGGCACACTGGAGTGGCTGCACGGCCAGGAACAGGCCGGCACGCTGAGTCGCCAGGCGGCCCAGCAGCAGGCCAGGGCCGCCATTGGGCAGCTGCGCTACAACCAGAACGACTACTTCTGGATCAATGACATGGATGCCCGCATGGTCGTCCATCCGGTCAAGGCCGAGTTGGAGGGCAAAGACATGTCCGGCCTCAAGGACAGCGATGGCCTTGCGATGTTTCCGGCGTTTGTGGCCACCGTGCGCGATCGGGGCGCCGGCTACGTGGCCTACCAGTGGCCGCACCCGGGCGCCAAGGAGCCGGCGCCCAAGCTGTCGTACGTGGCCGGGTTTTCGCCCTGGGGCTGGGTGGTGGGCACCGGTGTGTACATGGACGACGTGCATGCCGAGGCCCAGGCGCACTGGCGCAAGCTGGCGCTGACGGGCCTGGCGGTGTTGCTGCTGGCCGTCTACGTGCTGCAGGCCTTCTACCTGGCCATGATGGACGGCCTGCGCCAGACCGATCATCACCTGCGCGCCATGGCCGAGGGCGACCTGACCACGCGGCCCACGGCCAGTGGCCGCGACGAGACGGCCCATCTGCTGGATACCCTCACACGCATGCAGCAGGCCATGCGCAGCATGGTCAGCCGCATGCGCGACAGCAGCCAGCGCATCGTGGGCGCCAGCGCCGACGTGGCTGGCGGCGCCACCGATCTGCGCGAGCGCACCGAGCAGACGGCCGCCAACCTGCACGCATCCACCGTCGTGATGACGCGCATGACCGAGGGCGCCACGCATGCGGCCACGCAGGTGCGCGAGGCGGTCACGCTGGCGCGCGGCAACGCCGACGACGCGGTGCGCGGCGGGCAGGTCATGGCCCAGATGGTGCAGACCATGGAGGGCATACGCGGCGCGTCGGCGCGCATCAGCGACATCATCGGCACCATCGACGGCATCGCCTTCCAGACCAACATCCTCGCGCTCAATGCCGCCGTGGAGGCCGCCCGCGCGGGCGAGTCGGGCCGTGGCTTTGCCGTGGTGGCACAGGAGGTGCGCGCCCTGGCCGGTCGCTCCAGCCAGGCCGCGCACGAGATCAAGGCCTTGATCGACGCCAGCGTCCAGCAGGTGCAGGGCGGCACGGCCATCGTGCAGGAGGCCGGACAGACCATGGAGGCCATCGTCACCAACGTCGGCCGCGTCAGTGCGCTGCTGGGCGAAATCGAGCAGGGCGCCCAGCGTCAGTCGCAAGGGGTGGCGCAGATTGGCGGGGCCATGGGCGACCTGGACGGCATGACCCAGCGCAACGCCGCCCTGGTGGAGCAGACGGCGGCCGCAGCCCAGGCCATGCGCGAGCAGGCCGGCGACCTGGCGGCGGCCGTGGCGCGCTTCAAGCTGTAGCGGCAGGGGTGGCCCGGGTGGGCTGGGCGCATACCCGGGTAGCTTGCTCGGGAGACAGTGCGGTGTCAGCTTGCCCTTTTGCAATGGCGGCAGATCCACTTGCCTGGAGATCCGCCCGTGTCCACCTACGCCGAATTCCACCGCTGCTCCATCGTTGACCGCGACGCCTTCTGGCGCCAGGAGGCCCAGCGCATCGACTGGCACCAGCCCTTCACCGAGGTCTGTGACACCCGGCGCCCGCCGTTCGCCACCTGGTTCAAGGGCGGTCTGACCAACCTGTGCCACAACGCCGTCGATCGCCACGCCGCCAGCCACCCCGACCGGCGCGCGCTGATCTTCGTCTCCACCGAGACCGGCACCGAAAAGGTCTACAGCTTCGCCGAGCTGCAGGCCGAGGTGCAGCGCATGGCCGCCATCTACCGCAGCCTGGGCGTGGGCAAGGGCGACCGCGTGCTGATCTACATGCCCATGATTGCCGAGGCGGCCTTTGCCATGCTGGCCTGCGCCCGCATCGGCGCCGTGCACACGGTGGTGTTCGGCGGCTTTGCCAGCCACGCGCTGGCCTCGCGCATCGACGACGCCACGCCCAAGCTGGTGGTCAGTGCCGACGCCGGCTCGCGCGGCGGCAAGGTGGTGCCCTACAAACACCTGCTCGACGAGGCGCTGCAACTGGCCCACCACAAGGTGCCGGCCGTGCTGATGGTGGATCGAGGCCTGGCGCCGGCCGCCCATGTGGCTGGCCGCGACCACGACTACACCGCGCTGCGCCTGGTGCACATGAACGCGCAGGAGCCCTGCGAATGGGTGGACGCCAGCCACCCCAGCTACATCCTCTACACCAGCGGCACCACCGGTCGGCCCAAGGGGGTGCAGCGCGACACCGGCGGCTATGCGGTGGCGCTGGCGGCCTCCATGGCCCACATTTATGACGGCCGGCCGGGCGAGACCTATTTCGCCACCAGCGACATCGGCTGGGTGGTGGGCCACAGCTACATCATCTATGGCCCGCTGCTGGCCGGCATGGCCACGCTGATGTACGAGGGCCTGCCCACCCAGCCCGACCCGGGCATCTGGTGGGAACTGGTGGCGCGCTACCAGGTCAGCGTGATGTTCAGCGCGCCCACCGCCATCCGCGTGCTGCGCAAGCAAGACCCGTCCTGGATCACCCGGCACGACCTGTCCAGCCTGCGCGCGCTCTTTCTGGCCGGCGAGCCGCTGGACGAGCCCACCGCGCGCTGGATCACCGACGTGCTGCAAAAACCCGTGCTCGACAACTACTGGCAGACCGAGACCGGCTGGCCCATCCTGACGCTGTGCAACCCCATCGAGCCCGCGCCCACCAAACTGGGCTCGCCCGGCAAGGCGGTCTATGGCTACGACGTCAAGCTGGTGGATGACCAGACGGGCGAGGAGATCACCGCCCCGGGTCAGAAAGGCATGCTCGCCATCGAAGGGCCGCTGCCCCCGGGCTGCATGCAGACCGTGTGGGGCGACGACGAGCGCTTTGTGCAGACCTACTGGTCGGCCGTGCCCGAGCGGCTGATCTACACCACCTTCGACTGGGCCATGCGCGACGGCGACGGCTACTACACCATCCTGGGCCGCACCGACGACGTCATCAACGTGGCGGGCCACCGGCTGGGCACGCGCGAAATCGAAGAAAGCATCGCCGGCCACCCGCAGGTGGCCGAGGTGGCCGTGGTGGGCGTGGCCGATGCGCTCAAAGGCCAGGTGCCGGTGGCCTTCGTCACGCTCAAGGCGGCCGCGCCCGACGCCAAGGTGCTCGAAAAAGAAGTCTTCAGCGTGGTCGATGCCTCCATCGGCGCCGTGGCCCGGCCATCGCGCGTGCTGGTGGTGGGGGCGTTGCCCAAGACCCGCTCGGGCAAGCTGCTGCGCCGCGCGCTGGCGGCGGTGTGCGAGGGACGCGACCCGGGCGATCTCTCTACGCTGGACGACCCCACCGCGCTGGATCAGGTGCGCAAGGCCGTGGGCTGATCAGCGCTTCCGGATGACGGTAACGACGTACTGGCTGCCGTCTTTCTCGACCTCGAACGTCACCTTGTCACCCTCGGCCAGCCCTTTGAGCTGGCCGGTCTGACGCACGCGGAAGGTCATCACCATGGGCGGCATGTCCAGGCTTTTGATCTCGCCGTGCTTGAGCCGCACCGTGCCGCGCTCGGTGTCGATTTTCTGCACCTCGCCCTCGGCGGCCTGCGCGGCGAGGGCGGCCAGGGTCAAGGTCGTGGCGATGAGCAGGGAGCGGAGCGTCGGCATGGGCATGTCCTTTCAGCGGCGGCAAGGCTATTTTCTACAATGGTTTGGTTACAACCGCCTGCCTGGGTTCCCTCATGACGACTGACACGCTGCCGCCGCGCGACAAGGCCGAGATCCTGGCCCAGGCGCTGCCCTACATCCGCCGCTACCACGGCAAGACGCTGGTCATCAAATACGGCGGCAACGCCATGACCGACCCGGCGCTGCAACAGGACTTTGCCGAGGACGTGGTGCTGCTCAAGCTGGTGGGCATCAACCCCGTGGTGGTGCACGGCGGCGGCCCGCAGATCGACTCGGCCCTGAGCCGCCTGGGCAAGCAAGGCCACTTCATCCAGGGCATGCGCGTGACCGACCAGGAAACCATGGACGTGGTCGAGTGGGTGCTGGCCGGCGAGGTGCAGCAGGAGATCGTCGGCCTCATCAACCACGCCGGCGGCAAGGCGGTGGGCCTGACCGGCCGTGACGGCGGCCTGATCCGGGCGCGCAAGCTCACCCTGCGCGACCGCGACGATCCCAGCAAAGAGCACGACGTGGGCCATGTGGGCGAGATCGCCGCCATCGACCCTTCCGTGGTCAAGGCCTTGCAGGACGACCGCTTCATCCCCGTCATCAGCCCCATCGGCTTTGGCGAGGCCGGCGAGAGCTACAACATCAACGCCGATCTGGTGGCCGGCAAGCTGGCCGAGGTGCTGGGCGCCGAGAAGCTGCTGCTGCTGACCAACACCCCCGGCGTGCTGGACAAGGCCGGCAACCTGCTGACCGACCTGTCGGCGCGCGAGATCGACGCCTTGTTTGCCGACGGCACGCTGTCGGGCGGCATGCTGCCCAAGATTGCCTCGGCGCTGGACGCGGCCAAGAGCGGCGTCAAGGCCGTGCACATCATCGACGGCCGGGTGCCGCATGCGCTGCTGCTGGAAATCCTCAGCGACACGCCTTACGGCACCATGATCCGCAGCACTTGAAGCCGCGCGTCTGGCTGTTCGACCTGGACAACACGCTGCACGACGCAGCGGCCTCGTCGTTTGCGCATTTCGACGCCACCATGAACGCCTACATCGGCCAGACGCTGCAGGTGGACGCGCCCGAGGCCGACCGCCTGCGGCGCCACTACTGGGCCCGCTACGGCGCCACGCTGCTGGGCCTGGTGCGCCACCACGGCGTGCGGGTGGATCACTTCGTGGCCCACACCCACGTGTTTCCCGACCTGGAGGCCCAGGTGCGCGGCCATGCGCACGACCTGGCCGCATTGCGCCGCCTGCCCGGGCGCAAGGTGGTGCTGACCAACGCCGGGCACGACTACGCGCTGCGCGTGCTGCGCGTGCTGGGGTTGGCCGGCGCCTTCGAGCAGGTCATCGGCATCGAGCAGATGCGCGTCGCTGGCAGCCTGCGCCCCAAGCCCGATGCGCGGCTGCTGCGCGCCGTGGCGCAGCGGCTGGGCGTGGCGCCCACGGCCTGCGTGCTGGTTGAAGACTCGCTGGCCAACCAGAAGACGGCCCACGCCATCGGCATGCGCACGGTCTGGATGCAGCGCTGGCTGCGCGCCGGCAGCGCCCACGGCCCCGAGGCCGGCCACGCGCTGCGGCGGCGACCGGCCTATGTGTGTGCCAGAATTTCCACTCTGTCACAGTTGCAACGGCTGGTGAGATGACCGACGCCCTCGACTCCCCTGACGCCGCTGCAACCCCGCCGCGCAGCCGCCCCAAGCCCGGTGAGCGGCGGGTACAGATCCTGCAGGCCCTGGCCACCATGCTGGAGCAGCCCGGCGGCGAGCGCATCACCACCGCCGCGCTGGCGGCCACGCTGGGCGTCTCCGAGGCGGCGCTGTACCGCCATTTCGCCAGCAAGGCCCAGATGTTCGAGGGCTTGATCGGCTTCATCGAGACCAGCGTCTTCACGCTGGCCAACCAGATCACCACCCAGGACGCGGACGGCGCCGAGCAGGCACGGCGCATCACCCAGATGACGCTGCAGTTTGGCGAAAAAAACCCCGGCATGGCGCGCGTCATGGCGGGCGACGCGCTGGTGCACGAAGACGAGCGCCTGCACGCGCGCATGAACCAGTTCTGGGACCGGCTGGAATCGCAGTGGCGCCAAAGCCTGCGCGCCGCCGCCGAAGCCGCCGGCTCGCCCACCCCCACGGTGGACGCCAACGCCCGCGCCTCGGTGCTCACCGCCTTCGTGCTGGGGCGGCTGCAGCGCTTTGGCCGCAGCGGCTTCAAGCGCAGCCCCACCGAGCACCTTGACGTCGCGCTGGGACTCATCACCTGACATGACCGACACCGATTTGATGGCGCGGCTGGATGCCGTGCTGGGCCGCCTGGAGCGCCTGCTGCCTGCCACCCAGCCGCCCAGCCCCATCGACTGGACGCAGACCCCCGCCGCCCGCTTCGTGCCTGGTGGCGCCTGGCGGCCGCTCGTGCGCCCGGCGCGGGTGCGCATGGACGAGCTGCAATGGGTGGACCGCCAGCGCGACGCGCTGATGGCCAACACGGCCCAGTTCGTGGCCGGCGTGCCCGCCAACAACGTGCTGCTGACCGGCGCGCGCGGCACCGGCAAAAGCTCGCTGGTCAAGGCCTGCCTGGCCGCGTTTGCGGCGCAAGGCCTGCGCCTGATCGAGGTGGACAAAGCCGACCTGGCCCACCTGCCCGACATCGTGGACGCCGTGGCCGCCCTGCCGCAGCGCTTCATCGTCTACTGCGACGACCTCTCGTTCGACGCCGGCGAGCGCGGCTACCAGGCGCTCAAATCGGTGCTCGACGGCTCGCTGGCCGAGGCCGCCGACAACGTGCTGATCTACGCCACCAGCAACCGCCGCCACCTGATGCCCGAGCAGATGCAGGACAACCTGGCCGCCCGCCCGGGCGACGACGGCGAAATCCACCCCGGCGAGGCGGTGGAAGAAAAAATCTCGCTCTCGGAGCGCTTCGGCCTGTGGCTGGCGTTCTACCCGTTCTCGCAAGCCGAATACCTGGACATCGTGGCCGGCTGGCTGCGCCACTTTGGCCACACCCCGGAGCAGGTTGCGGCGGCCGAGCGCGAGGCGCTGCAGTTTGCGCTGCAACGCGGCTCGCGCTCGGGCCGCGTGGCCTGGCAGTACGCCCGCGACCGCGCCGGCCGCACGGCGCTGGCCCGGCCATGACGCGCCCCATCACCGACGTGGCCGTGGGCGTGCTGCGCCGGCCCGACGACGCAGGCCTGCCGCGCTTTTTGCTCACCTCCCGCCCCGAGGGCAAGGTCTACGCCGGCCATTGGGAGTTCCCGGGTGGCAAGCTCGAGCCCGGCGAGAGCGTGCACGCCGCGCTGGCGCGCGAGCTGCATGAAGAGCTGGGCATCACCATAGGCGCCAGCCAACCCTGGCGTGAGCTGGTGATGGACTACCCCCATGCGCGGGTGCGGCTGCACTTTCACACCGTGCACGCCTGGGCGGGGGCGTTCGAGATGCGCGAAGGCCAGCAGATGGCCTGGCAGACGCTGCCCGTCACCGTGGCCCCGGTGTTGCCCGGCACGCTGCCGGTGCTGGACTGGCTGGCCGAGGAAGCCGGTTTCACCGCCCCTACACTTGCCGCATGAACACCGACTGGCTGGACCGCATCGCCTGGAACGCCGACGGCCTGGCGCCCGCCATCGCCCAGGAGGCCGGCAGCGGCGACGTGCTGATGCTGGCCTGGATGAGCCGCGAATCGCTGGCGCTGACGCTGGCCAGCCGCGAGGCCGTCTACTGGAGCCGCTCGCGCCAGGCCTTATGGCGCAAGGGCGAAACCAGCGGCCACGTGCAGCAGGTGCAGGACATCCGGCTGGACTGCGACGGCGACGCCATCTTGCTCACCGTGGTGCAGACCGGCCACACGCCCGGCATTGCCTGCCACACCGGCCGCCACTCGTGCTTTTTTTCGCAGTTGCAAACCGCGCCCGAAGGCCCCACCTGGGTGAGCGTGACCCCCGTGCTCAAAACCCCATGAACGACGACACCCTGAGCCGCCTGGCCGCCGTCATCGAGACGCGCCGCCAGGGCGACCCCGACAAAAGTTACGTGGCCCGGCTGCTGGCCAAGGGCGACGACACCATCTTGAAGAAAGTGGGCGAAGAGGCCACCGAGGTCGTCATCGCCGCCAAGAATGGCGAGCCCCAGGCCATCGTCTACGAAATGGCCGACCTGTGGTTCCACTGCCTGGTGGCGCTGGCCCATCACGGCCTGCACCCGCAGGCGGTGCTGACCGAGCTGGAGCGCCGCGTCGGCCTCTCCGGCCTGGACGAATACGCTGCCCGTAAAGCCCAACACAAGGAGACTTCAGCATGAACGACGACATCGCCGCCGTGGTCATCGACCCCCAGCGCGACGAATCCCTGCGCACCATCGGTAACATCAGCTATGCGCTGCACGCCGTGGTGGCGGTGGGCGCCGTGCTGCCCGGTTTTCAGCCCGGCATCGCGCTGCTCATCGTGGCCTTCATCCTCGATCTGGTCAAGAAAGACGACGCACGCGGCACCTGGCAGGAAAGCCACTTCAAGTGGCGCATTGCCAGCGTGCTATGGGCCGGCGCGCTCTACCTGATCACCGCGCCGCTGTGGCTGCTGTTCGCCGTGCCCGGCTGGATCGCCTGGCTGGCCATCTCCATCTGGTTCCTCTACCGCGTGGTGCGCGGCTGGCTGGCCCTCAACGACCGCCGCCCGATGCCGGAATGACCCAGGAGCTGCGCATGCACACCGACCCCAATTGCCTGTTCTGCAAGATTGCCGCCGGCCAGATCCCGGCGCGCAAGGTCTACGAAGACGAGCGCTTCCTGGCCTTCCACGACATCCACCCCGCCGCGCCCGTGCACCTGCTGCTGGTGCCCAAACACCACATCGCCTCGCTGGCCGACGCCACCGAGGCCGATACCGACTGGCTGGGCGCCATGATGGCGCTGGCCCCCAGGCTGATGCGCGAGCACGGCGGCGCGGGCGGCTTCAAGACCCAGATCAACACCGGCCCCGACGGCGGGCAGGAGGTCATGCACCTGCACCTGCATCTGCTGGGCGGGCCCAGGCCCTGGGGCAAGGGCGGCTGAGGCGCCTTCAGCCTCACCCCTGCTCAATCGCCTCGATCTCCCCCGTCAGCTCCAGCCAGCGCTCTTCCAGCATCGCCACCTCGGCGCCGATGTGGTTGAGGCGGCGGCCAGCGTCGGCCATGGCGGGGCCGTCCAGGGTGCCGGCGACGATTTGTGCCTCGATGTCGGCGCGCTCGGTGGCCAGTGAGGCCATGCGCACCTCGCCCTGCTGCAACTCGATGCGCAGCGGGCGCGTCTGGCTGGCCCGGGCCTGGCGTGCCTGGGCGGTGGCCTTGCGGTCTTCCTTGCGGGCCGCCGGGGCCGGTGCGGCAGCCGGTGGCGCCTGGGGTGAGGGCGCCGGCACGGGGGCTGGCGCTGGCGCGCGGGCCTTGCCGCTGGCGGCGCGCTGCGTCTCGCGGGCGCGCTCGGCCAGCCAGATCTGGTAGTCGTCCAGGTCGCCGTCGAACGGGGTCAGGCGCCCGTCGGCCACCAGCCAGAACTCGTCGCAGACGCTGCGCAGCAGGGCGCGGTCGTGGCTGACCAGCATCAGCGTGCCCTCGAACTCGTTGAGCGCCACGGCCAGTGCCTCGCGCGTGGCCAGGTCCAGGTGGTTGGTGGGCTCGTCCAGCAGCAGCAGGTTGGGGCGCTGCCAGACCAGCATGGCCAGCACCAGCCGCGCCTTCTCGCCGCCCGAGAACTGGCCCACTGGCTGCATGGCCATCTCGCCGGGGAAGCTGAAGGTGCCCAGGAAGTTGCGCAGCTGCTGCTCGCGCGCCGCCTCGGTGCGCTCCAGCCCCAGCTCGCGCGCCAGCCGCACCAGGTGCTCCAGCGGCGTGCTGTCCTCGTGCAACACGTCCAGCTCCTGCTGGGCGAAATAGCCGATGGCCAGGCCTTTGCCCTCGGTGCGCTGGCCGGCCAGCAGCGGCAGCGTGTGGGCCACCGTCTTGACGAAGGTGGACTTGCCCTGGCCGTTGGCACCCAGGATGCCGATGCGCTGGCCGGCCATCACGCTGCGGTTGACGCCTTGCACGATGACGGTCTCGCGGCCGTCCGGCTGGCGGTAGCCAAATTGCGCGTCGGCAATGGCCAGCATGGGGTTGGGCAGGTTCTGGGGCTCTTTGAACTCGAACTGGAACTCGGCATCGGCCAGCACCGGCGCAATCTTCTCCATGCGCTCCAGCGCCTTGACGCGGCTTTGCGCCTGCTTGGCCTTGGAGGCCTTGGCCTTGAAGCGGGTGATGAACTTCTGCAGGTGGGCGATCTTGTCCTGCTGCTTGGAGAACGCGGCCTGCTGCAGCGCCAATTGCTGCGCGCGCAACTCCTCGAATGCGCTGTAGTTGCCGCCATAGCGGTTGACGCGCTGGTGCTCGATGTGCAGCGTGACCTGGGTGACCGCGTCCAGAAACTCGCGGTCGTGGCTGATGACCACCAGCGTGCCGCTGTAGCGGGTCAGCCAGCCTTCGAGCCAGACCAGCGCGTCCAGGTCCAGGTGGTTGGTGGGCTCGTCCAGCAGCAGCAAATCCGAGGGCGCCATCAGCGCCCGCGCCAGCTGCAGCCGCATGCGCCAGCCGCCCGAAAAGCTGTTGACCGGCCGCGCCAGTTGTGCCGGCGTGAAGCCCAGCCCCAATGTCAGCGCCTCGGCGCGCGCGCGGGCGTCGTGGGCGCCCGCGTCGGCCAGGTCGCTGTGGGCCTGGGCAATGGCCATGCCGTCATGGGCCTGTTCGGCCTGCTCCAGCTGGGCATAGAGCGCAGCCAGGTGCGTGTCGCCGGCCAGCACGAAATCGGTGGCGCTCTCGTCGGTTTCCGGCATGTGCTGGGCCACCTGGGCGATGCGCCAGCCGGCGGGCATGGCGAACTCGCCGCCGTCCTCGTGCAGCGTGCCGTTCAGGAGCGCGAACAGCGTGGACTTGCCGGCGCCGTTGCGGCCCACCAGGGCGGCTTTTTCACCGGGGTGGATGGTGACGCTGGTGCCATCCAGCAGCACCTTGGCGCCCCGGCGCAGGGTCAGGTTGCGCAGCGTGATCATGTGTCCAGCGCCTCGTGCGTCAGCAGCAGCACGGCATCGTCGCCGCTGCTGGTGGCCAGCCAGACCGGCACCAGATGGGGGAAGGCCGCCTCGAAGTGGGCCCGCTCGTGGCCGATCTCCAGCACCAGCACACCGTCGTGCTTGAGGTGGGCGGCGGCCTGGGGCAGCCAGTCGCGCAGCAGGTTCATGCCGTCGGCACCGCCGGCCAGGGCCAGCTCGGGCTCGGCGCGAAACTCAGGCGGTAGCGTGGCCATGGACTGGGCATTCACATAGGGCGGGTTGCACAGCACCACGTCGAAGCGCTCGCCGGCCACCGGCTGCCAGCCGCTGCCTTTGAGCAGGCGCACCTGCGGGGCATGGCGCTCCACGTTGCGCACCGCCACGGCCAGCGCCTCGGCGCTCACGTCGGTGCCGGTGACCCTGGCCTCGGGCCAGGCCAGCGCGGCCAGCACGGCCAGGCTGCCGTTGCCGGTGCACAAGTCCAGCACCCGCGTGGGCTCGCGGCCCAGCCAGGCGTCGATCAGCCCGTCGGCCAGCACCTCGGCAATCAGCGAGCGCGGCACGATGCTGCGCGCATCAACGTGAAACGGCACGCCTTGCAGCCAGGCCTCGCCGGTCAGGTAGGCCGTCGGCTGGCGGGTGCGGATGCGCTCGGCCACCAGCGCCAGCGCACCGGCCCATTCCTGTTCGGTCACGGCGCGGTCGTCCACGCCCTCCAGCGGCAACCCCAGGCGCCAGTGCACCAGCCAGGCGGCCTCGTCATGGGCACACATGGTGCCCTGGCCAAAAACCACACCCGCCTCATCCAGCCGGCGCTCGGCTTCGGCAATCAAGTCATTCAACGTCATGGGGGTGGATTGTCGCGGCTCGGCGATGGCCCCACGTAGCGGGAGGTCACCCACATGCGCTGGTCGATCTGGCGCTGCTCCACCACCTGAGCCAACATGCCTGTCGAGCGTGCCATGTGCATCAGGCTGAAGGCGGCATGACGCGGGGCGCCCAGCGCGCGCCGCAGGGCCACCAGGCTCCAGTCCAACGCAGGGTGCTGCAGGTGGCTACCCTGCATCAGTGGTATCCAGTGCGCAGCGGGAGAGCCCAGGGTGTCGGCCATTCGCAGCAGGGCGGCGGCGCGCGGATCGCCATGAACGAATGCGTGGTGGTTGAAGCCCGGCAGCGTCTCGCCACGGCTGCGGTAGGCTGCGGCCACGGAAGCCGGGTTGCCGCTTTCCAGCACGGTATCGAACAGGGTTTCCACGGCCTCGTATTCGCCGCCGCTCAGTCGCACGAAGCCATAGCTCATGGTGGCCGTCAGGCAGGCGGCCAGGCTGCCTTGGAGCGAGGCCAGCATGCGGCCCGAAAGGCTCATCAGGTTGCCCAGGATGTCGGCACACAGCACCAGCGACTGGCGCACCGCGTCGTGGTGAGGCACGGTGATGGCCCAGGCGTGGGCCACCTGCAGGTGCAGCGGGTCGTCGCTGGGTGCCTGGCCCAGGTAGCAGGCAAATGCCACCCGAAGATGGGCACCCAACGCAGCCGCTAGCGCATCGCCCTGCAGGGACAGGTCACCGCGCAGGTGCGGCAGCGCCAGGCTCCAAAGGGCCATCGCGCGACATTGAGGGTCTGCCTCGCGCAGATCGGCTGCGGTGCGGTGCCACAGCGCGGGCAGCACAGGCGGCGGATCGCCAAACGCGGCGGCCACCGAGGTGTGCCAGAGCAGGGCCGCAGTGTCTTCCACACTGGCGTGCTCGGCCCAGGTGGTGAGCGGCTGCCCACCCATTACCAGCACACCGTCCACCATGCCCGTCAGCGCGGTGTCCACCAGTGGGTGGCCTTCATACAGCATGCCCGGCGAAGCAGGCGGGCGGTGCCGACGCAAGCCCTCTCGCAGGCCCTCGACCTCAAGCGCCGGGTAGCGGCGGCACCTGGGCTGCTGCGGGTCGGCGACGGCGGTCAGCAACCCCCGGCTGACATAGGCGTACAGCGTGGCTTTGCGCACCCCCAGTTGGCTGGCGGCCTGGTCGGCGCTGAGCCATTCGCCGTTTGGGCGCGGTGGATGGGTGCCCATGGCATGCCTGAGTTGATTGGGTTGATCAATGTTGACTGTGGATCTCAGTGTCGATGAAATCGCGCCCACTTTGACTTGAGGAGATGGGCATGCGGATGGCGCTGGTGTGGCTGGTCGGCCTGATGGGTTGGCAGGCGATGGCGGCCGAGTTACCGGTGGCGCCGGTGCGGCCGGTGATGGAGCGCCACTTTGGCGTCGAGGTCAGCGACCCCTACCGATACATGGAAGACACGGCCGCCGAAGGCGTGCAAGCCTGGATGCTGGCCCACAGCAGCCATGCGCACAAGGTGCTGCAAGCCCTGCCCGAACGGGCCGCGTTTCGCGCGCGGCTGGAGGCGCTGGAGCGCTCGGGAAGCGACGCCGTGACGCGGGTGCAGGCCCGCAGCGACGGCAGCCTGTTCTACCTGAAGCGCGGGGCGGCCGATGACCAGTTCAAGCTGATGTGGCGTGCACCGGGCGGCCGTGGCGAGCGGATGGTCTTTGACCCCATGGCGGTCGGCCTGCCCGGTGCCAAACCGGGCCAACCCCAGGCCGTCAACCAGTTCAGCGCCTCACCTCAGGCCACACACGTGGGTGTGCTGGTTTCGGCGGCGGGCTCGGAGGACACCCATCTGTACGTGCTGGACGTGGCCTCGGGGCGCACCGTCCTGGGGCCGCTGCCGCGCGCCGGCATGCCCAGCTGGCAGAGCGAGACCCAGTTCGCCATGCAGCGGCTGCAGGCCCCGGGGCCAGGTCGCACGGCCCTGGACAAGTACCGCGACAGTGAACTGACGCTCATCACCTTGCCCACCGCCGACGAGCCCGCCAAGGTGGAGCAACTACCCGGCCGCGACTGGCCCGGGCTGAACCCGGGGCGGGACGGTGACGTGCTGGTTCGGCGGATCCCGAACACCGAGCAGGCGCTGGTGCTGGTGGGCAATGGGGTGGCCAAGGAGGTGGTGCTCTACACCGGCCCCTGGTCGCAGGTGCGCGACCCCGGCATGCGCTGGACACCGGTGGTGGGCGTGGCCGACGGCGTTGTGGACTACGCTGTGCGCGGCATGACGCTGTACGCAGTCAGCCACAAGGGGGCGCCGCGCCAGCAGGTGCTGGCCTACGACCTGACACAGCCTGCGCAGCCGCCCCGCGTGGTGCTGGCGGCCTCCGGGCGGGTGGTGCAGCGAGTGATCGCTACCCGGGACGCTCTGTGGGTGCTGGCCCGCGAGGGCAACGTCAACGTGCTGCTGCGCCGGCCCTATCAGGACGATGCGGCGTTCGAGGCCCAGCCGCTGCCCTTGGCTGGACAGGTGACGGTGGACTTTGGCTGGGGGCGCGATGCGTCCACGGTGCAGCAGGACGGACTGGTGATCGGCCTGCAAGGCTGGACGCAAGGCCAGCGTTACCTGCACGTGTTGCCTGATGGCAAGGTGCGTGACCTGAGCCTGCCCTTGCTGGCAACCGGCGATACGCCCATGGGCCTGAAAGCCACCGAGGTGATGGTGCGCAGCCACGACGGTGCGCTGGTGCCCCTGAGCATCGTCCACCGTGCCGACCTGCGGCGCGATGGCCGCCGTCCGGTGTGGTTGACGGCCTATGCCGCTTACGGCAGCACCATCGAGCCCAACTACCGCCGCGAGCGCCTGGCCTGGCTGGAGCGAGGCGGCGTGCTGGCCTTTGCCAACCCGCGTGGCAGCGGCGTGTTTGGCAACGACTGGTATCTGGCCGGCAAGGGCAGCCACAAGGTCAACACCTGGCTGGATGTCATCGCCTGCGCGGAGTACCTGGTGGACGCGGGCTGGACCAACCCCAGGCAACTGGGCTTCAGTGGTCGCAGCGCGGGTGGCATGCTGGCTGGCCGTGTGCTGACGGCACGTCCCGACCTGTTTGGCGCCGTGGTGGCGGCCGTGGGCGTGCACGACATGCTGCGCAACGAGGCCGATCCCAACGGGCCGGGCAACGTGCCCGAGTACGGCTCGGTGCGCACCGAAGAGGGTTTCAAGGGGCTGCTGGCCATGAGCCCCTACGCGCATGTGCAGGACGGCACCCACTACCCGCCGGTGCTGCTGCCACATGGCGTCAACGACACCCGCGTGGCGGTCTGGCACAGCCTCAAATTCGCGGCCCGGTTGCTGGCGGCACGTCAGGGTGACGCACCGGTGCTGCTGCGGCTGAACCTTGCCTCAGGGCACGGCATCGGCGACACCCGCGAGCAGCAACTCGACGAGAACGCGGATACCTACGCCTTTCTGTGGCATCACCTGGCGCGGCAGGATTGACCACCCGTGGCGTGATCAACCGGGCGCGGGCCGCCTCACGGCAGTGGCGGCGGTTTGCCCACTTCGCGCTCTGCATACGGCAGGCACCGCTGGGCATACAGCCGCTCGCGTGGCGCCGAAAGGTGGCAGGTCAGCTCCACCAGCAAACCCATCTGGGCCGATTGGGACAGGCCCGAGATGTGGAATCCGTGCGCCAGCTTGGCGATCAGCACGGTGTTGTTCAGCACCGAATGCTGTGAGCGCACCAGCACCGCGCCGCTGTCGCGCGCGAATGCCAGCACCTGGTTCAGCAGGGCGCTGTAGATGCCCTGGCGTTGGTGGCTGGGCCGCACGCCGCTGTTGGCCATGTAATAGGTGCGGCCCCGCTCGAACCAGCCGCACGACCAGCCCACCAGCGTGTCGCCTTCCCAAGCAAGCGACGGGCCGCTCCCGAGTTTGCTTGACCCCCTCGGGGGGCCTGACGCGCAGCGGCAGGTTTGGGGGCGCTCATAAGCGCCAAAGCGCACCATGGGCGGCTGGTTGGCCAGGGCCGGCGCAGGCTCGGGTTGCGACTCGGTGGCCAGGGTCTGCGCCCACGCCTCAGAGGGCTGTTGCAGCGCGGCGAAAACCTGGCGCTGCAGATCCGAGAACGCGGGCTCGGGGAATCGGTCGGTGACGCGGACGATGCGCACGCCGGCTGGCGGTTGAGGTGTCATGGGTTGCGGTCAACGCTGGTTCATTTCGTCCCGCGTCAGCTTGCGGCCGACCTTGAGGCGGCCACGCAACCGGGGCATCGTGGCGTCGTAAAGCTGCAAACGGGCATCGTCCTGCACGCAGTCGGCCAACCAGCGGCGACACGCATCGCCCAGCGTGGTGTGCCCGGCCCGTGCCCGCTCACGGGCGGCGGCTATCAAGGCCTCGTCGGCGGTGAAGGTGATGCGCTTCATGGGCTCTCATCCTACGGGCACCCGGCCAAATGGGCTGATGCGGCCCAAGTGCGCCCGATCATGGGGTGCCTCGATGTCGATGCGGGTATAGGCCACGCCCTTGAACTGGAGTGCCCAGCGCACACGCTCGCCGCCATTGGAACCCCGGGCGTCGTAGAGCGTGATGGGCATGGTGGCTGCGTCGCCTACACCCGCCAATACCCCGCCACTGCCCGCTGGTAAATGCGGGCCAGTGGCTCGATATCGGCCACGGCCACGTGTTCGTCCACCTGGTGGATGCTGGCGTTGACGGGGCCGAACTCGACCACCTCGCGGCAGACGGTGGCAATGAAGCGGCCGTCCGAGGTGCCGCCGGTGGTGGAGCATTCGGCCTGTACGCCGGTTTCGGCGGCAATGGCGCCGGTGAGCGCCGCCACCAGCGCGCCGCGCGGGGTCAGGAAGGGGCGGCCGCCCAGCGTCCAGGCCAGCTCGTGGCGCACGCCGTGGCGCGCCAGCAGGTCGGCCACCCGGGTTTGCAGGCCTTCGGGCGTGGACTCGGTGGAAAAACGGAAGTTGAAATCCACCACGCAGGTACCCGGAATGACGTTGCCAACGCCGGTGCCGGCGTGGATGTTGGAGACCTGCAGGCTGGTGGGCGGGAAGTGGGCGTTGCCCGCGTCCCAGACGGTGGCCGTCAGCTCGGCCAGCGCGGGGGCCAGGCGGTGCACCGGGTTGTCGGCCAGTTGCGGGTAGGCCACGTGGCCTTGTTTGCCCAGCACGGTGAGGCGGCCGGTGAGCGAGCCGCGGCGGCCGTTCTTGACCATGTCGCCCAGTTGGCTGACGCTGGTGGGCTCGCCGACGATGCAGGCGTCCAGCCGCTCGCCGCGCGCGCGCAGCCACTCCACCACGCGGGTGGTGCCGTCAACGCTGGGGCCTTCCTCGTCGCTGGTGATGAGCAGCGCCAGACGCCCCGGGTGCTCGGGCGCCTCGCGCACCAGCGCCTCGGCGGCGGTGACGAAGGCGGCAATGGAGGTTTTCATGTCCGCCGCGCCGCGCCCGTACAACCGGCCATCGCGTTCGGTGGGGGTGAAGGGGTCGCTGGTCCAGGCGGCCAGCGGGCCGGTGGGCACCACGTCGGTGTGGCCGGCCAGAACCACGGTGGGGCCGGGCAGGCCGGCGTCGTGCACGGCCCAGAGGTTGACCACCTCGCCAAACGGCAGGTGGGTGCAGGTGAAGCCGACGGCTGCGAGGCGCTGGGCAATCAGGGCCTGGCAGCCGCCGTCGGCGGGGGTGACCGAGGGGCGGGCGATCAGGGCTTCGGCCAGCGCGCGAGTGGGGTTGGTGGCTGTCGTGGGTATCACTTGAGGGTGGTGTGTTCGTCGGGGTCCAGCGTGATGGAGGTGAACGATGGTGCCTCGGCCTGGGCCTGGGTGGCGCTCTTGGCGGGCGGGGTGCCGTCCTCGTTCTCCAGCCGCCACAGCAGGTTGGCGGGTGAGTCGGCGTAGGCCAGGCCCTCGTCGCGGGTGACGATGCCGGCGCGGATCATGCGGGCGATGTCGGCCTCGAAGGTTTGCGAGCCCTCGGCCAGCGCCCGCTCCATGGCTTCCTTGACGCCCATGAAGTCGCCGCGCTCGATCAGCTCGGAGATCAGCTTGCTGTTGAGCAGCACCTCGATGGCCGGCCGGCGCGTGCCCTGCGGCGTGCGCAACAGCCGCTGCGAGACCACGGAGCGCAGCGCCGCCGGCAGGTCGGCCAGCAGCGAGCTGCGCGACTCCGGCGGGTAGAACGAGAGGATGCGGCCCAGCGCGTGGTAGCTGTTGTTGGCGTGCATGGTGGCCAGCACCAGGTGGCCCGACAGCGCGTAGGAGATGGCGGCCGACATGGTTTCGCGGTCGCGGATCTCACCAATCAGGATGCAGTCCGGTGCCTGGCGCAGCGCGTTCTTCAGGCCCACGTGCAGGCTGACCGTGTCGCGCCCCACCTCGCGCTGGTTGACCACCGAGCGCTTGTTGGTGAAGAGGAACTCGATGGGGTCTTCCAGCGTCAGGATGTGGCCCGGCATCTGCTGGTTGCGCCACTCCAGCATGGCCGCCAGCGTGGTGCTCTTGCCGGTGCCGGTGGCGCCCACCATCAGCACCAGGCCGCGCTTTTCCAGCGCCAGGTTGTGCAGCGTGGCCGGCACGTGCAGCGTGGTGATGTCGGGGATTTGCGAGGGGATGCGCCGCAGCACGGCCGCCAGCGAGCCGCGCTGGCGGAAGGCCGAGAGGCGGAAATACCCCACGCCCACCAGCGACAGCGCCACGTTGAGCTCGCCCTCGCGCTCCAGCAAAGTCATCTGGTCCTTGGTGAGCACCTCGGCCAGCAACTCGTGCGGCTCCTGCGGCGCCAGCACCCGGTTGGTCACGGCCACCATCTGGCCGTTGAGCTTCATCAGCAGCGGCGCGTTGGCAGAGATGAAGAGGTCCGAAGCGGCCTTCTCCGCCATGGCCTGGAGCACGCGTTCCATGTTCATGCCGTACTCAGTCCTTTCTCTGCGCGGTGCGCGCACCCATTTGCACGAATTGGCTGAACCTGGCGACTGCCGTGGATCCGGCTTTGCCGGGCCACTGGCCGTCCCACTCGGCCCCCTCGAAGGGGCCGGCGCAGCCGGTAGGGGGTGGGCGACATCAGTCCCGCAGCAGATCGTTGATGGCCGTCTTGGCGCGGGTGGAGGCGGTGACGCGCTTGACGATGACGGCGCAGGTCAGGCTGTGGCTGCCGTCCTTGGCCGGCAGCGAGCCGGCCACCACCACCGAGCCGGCGGGCACGCGGCCGTAGTGGATCTCGCCGGTGGCGCGGTCGTAGATCTTGGTGCTCTGGCCGATGAAGACGCCCATGCTGATGACCGAATTCTCTTCCACCACCACGCCTTCCACCACCTCGGAGCGCGCGCCGATGAAGCAGTTGTCCTCGATGATGGTGGGGCCGGCCTGCAGCGGCTCCAGCACGCCGCCGATGCCCACGCCGCCCGAGAGGTGGACGTTGGCGCCGATCTGCGCACACGAGCCCACGGTGGCCCAGGTGTCCACCATGGTGCCGGCGCCCACGTGGGCGCCGATGTTGACGTAGCTGGGCATCAGGATGGCGCCCGGCGCCACGTGGCTGCCGTAGCGCGCCATGGCCGGCGGCACCACGCGCACGCCGCTGGCGGCCAGTTCGGCATCGCTCATGCTGCCAAAGCGCGTGGCCACCTTGTCGTAGAAGGCCAGATCGCCTGCGCGCACGGCCTGGTTGTCTTCCAGCCGGAACGACAGCAGCACGGCTTTCTTGAGCCACTGGTGCGTCGTCCACTGGCCCACGGCCTCGCGGGTGGCCACGCGCAGGCGGCCGCTGTTGAGCGCGGCCAGCGCCTCGCGCACGGCGTCGCGCGCCTCGCCCTGGGTCTGGGGGGTGAGTTCGGCGCGGCGCTCCCAGGCGGCGTCGATGGCACGGGCAAGGTCTTGGTCGGTCATGGTGTGGGCTTGGCGATGAGTTGGCGGATGCGGTGGGCGGCTTCGACGCAGTCTGCAAGCGGCGCCACCAGCGCCAGCCGCAGGCGGCCGGCGCCCGGGTTGCTGCCGTGGGCCTCGCGGGCCAGCAGGCTGCCGGGCAGCAGCGTCAAATTGTATTGAGCGAGCAACTGGACGGCGAAGGCCACGTCGTCTCCGCCCCAGCAGGTTGTCGGCACTTTGGCCCACAAATAAAAGCCGGCATCGGGTGGGCGCACGTCCAACACCTCGGCCAGCAGCGGCGTGACTGCGGCAAATTTCTCGCGGTACAGCGCGCGGTTGGCCACCACGTGGGCCTCGTCGTCCCAGGCGGCGATGCTGGCCGCCTGCACCAGCGGGCTCATGGCGCTGCCGTGGTAGGTGCGGTAGCGCAGGAAGGCCTGCATCAGCGCCGCGTCGCCGGCCACGAAGCCGGCGCGCAGGCCGGGCACGTTGCTGCGCTTGGACAGGCTGGTCAGCACCACCAGCCGCTCGCGCCCGCGCCCCAGCTGCGCCGCCGCAGCCAGCGCCCCCAGCGGCGGCTCGGCGCCGGTGTAGATCTCGCTGTAGCACTCGTCGCTGGCGATGACGAAGCCATGGCGGTCGCTGAGCTCAAACAGCCGCTGCCACTCGGCCAGGCCCATCACCGCACCCGTGGGGTTGCCGGGCGAGCAGGTGTAGAGCAGCTGGGTGCGCGCCCAGGTGGCGTCGGCGATGGCGTCCCAGTCACAGGCAAAGCCGCGCGCCGGGTCGCTGTTGGCGAACACCGCCTCGGCGCCGGCCAGCAGCGCCGCGCCCTCGTAGATTTGGTAGAACGGGTTGGGGCAGACCACCACCGCGCCGCCGGGCCGCGTGGGGTCGATCACCGTCTGCGCCAGCGCAAACAGCGCCTCGCGCGAGCCGTTGACGGGCAGTACCTCGGTGGCCGCATCCAGCGCCACGCCATAGCGCCGCTGCACCCAGGCCGCACAGGCCTGGCGCAGCGCGGGCTCACCGGCGGTGGCCGGGTAGACCGAGAGGCCGCCCAGGTGGCTGCGGATGGCCTCTTCCACCACGGCCGGCGCCGCGTGGCGCGGCTCGCCTATGCCCAGGTGGATGGGGCGGTGCCGGGGGCTGGGCACAACGCCCTGGGTCAGTGCGCGCCAGCGCTCGAACGGGTAGGGGCGCAGGCGCGCCAGCAGCGGATTCATGGCGCCGATTAGACAATGCCGGCCATGTCCGACACGCTGGCCCATGCCGTCCACGGCGAACTCGTGGTCAAGAAAAGCCGCTTCATCGCCTGCGTGGAGCCCATGGCCGACCGCGCCGGCGCCGTGGCGCGCGTGGCCGCGCTGCGCAGCGCCCACCCCGGTGCGGCGCACGTCTGCTGGGCCTTGCTGGCGGGTGGCCACAGTGCGGCGGTGGACGACGGCGAGCCCGGTGGTACGGCCGGGCGGCCCATGCTGGACGTGCTGCGCCACCAGGGGCTTGAAGGCGTGCTGGCCACGGTGGTGCGCTACTTTGGCGGCGTCAAGCTGGGCGCGGGCGGGCTGGTGCGGGCCTATACCGAGGCCGTGGCCACGCCGCTGCTGGCGGCGCCGCGCGTGCGGCTGGAGCCCACGCTGCACCTGCGCTGCACGCTGCCCTATGCGCTGGAAGGCCGCGTGCGGCGCGAGCTGGAAGCGGCAGGCGCCGCACTGCTGGCGGCCCACCACGGCGCGCTGGTGGAGCTGGTGTTTGCCGTGCCGGCCTCGGCCGCGCCGCCACTGCGCCAGCGGCTGGACGAAGCCGGGCAAGGCAGCCTGGGGTGGCTGGACCATGCCTGAGGGGCACTCAGGCGTCGAGATCGAACAGGCTGGTCACCGTCAGGTCCAGCACCTCGGTGCCCGTCTGGTTGTGCAACTGCCAGCGCCAGCGGAGCACCCCCAGCGCATCGCGCGAGCGGGCGCGGCGCACCGCCAGCAGCGTGGCCGTCAGCGTCAGCGCGTCGCCCGCGCGCACCGGGTGGGGCCAGCGGGCGTACTCGATGCCGGGCGAGGCGAACGACTCGGAGCCGGCCAGCAGCGCCTCGGTGGCCAGCCGCATGGCGATGCCGCAGGTCTGCCAGCCGCTGGCAATCAAGCCCTTGAAGCGTCCGCGTGCGGCGGCCTCGGGGTCGGTGTGGAACCACTGCGGGTCGTACTGGCGGGCAAAGGCCAGCAACTCGGCCTCGTCCAGCACATAGGGGCCGGCGGTCAGGGTCTGGCCGGCGTGCAGGTCGGCAAATCGCATGGGCGCTTCCGGGCGGTGGCGGGGGCGCTACACCCAGCCGAAGTAGCCGCGCACCGCCTGCGCGGTGACGTTGATGGGTTGGGTGCTGGCCTGGGCAAACTGGCGCACGTTGGCACCGCGCAGGCCACCGCTGTTCTGCCCCAGCACGGCAATGGCGCGCAGGCGCCAGCCGGCGGCGGCAAAGTGCGCCAGGTAGGTGGCGGCGTCGGGATAGGCCGCCTCATCGTGCGGGTGGGCACTGGGCCACAAGGCCAGCAGCGCGGCGTCGCAGCGCTTGGCGGCCACCTCGGCCACCGCCTCGGCCGGTGTGGTGCCGCCCATCTGCAGTGCCACGGCGCGCGCGTAGACCCGCAGCGGTGTCGTGCCCTGTACCGGTTGAATGTCGCGCACGCCGCGGTTGAAACAACCGCTGAGGCTGCGCAGCACCGAGGACTTGCGGGTGTTGGGGTTGCCGATCACGAGGTATGCATCCATGGCCGCTGAGCGTAACCGATGGCCGCTGCGCGCCGTGCTGGTCTGCCTCTGGGCCGCGCCGGCCTCGCTGCTGGGCCTGGCGCTGGGGCTGCTGGCGGGCGGGCGCGCGCACCGTGTGGGCCGCACGCTGGAGGTGGCGCTGCCCAAGGGCTGGCGGCGGTGGCTGCCGTTTGCGGCGCTGACGCTGGGCCAGGTCATCGTGGGCGCCAGCCGGGCCGAGCTGGCGCACTGGCGGGCCCACGAGCGCGTGCACGTGCGCCAGTTCGAGCGCTGGGGCGTGCTGCTGCTGCTGGCCTATCCGCTGGCCAGCCTCTGGGCCGGGCTGCGCGGCGGCCGGCCGTACCGGGACAACGCCTTCGAGCGCGAGGCGAGGCGCGTCGCAGGCTATTGAGCCCGCGCGTCTGGTGCCGCCAGCGCCCGCAGGCAGGCCATGCACAGGCAGCCCTGGTAGCGCGTCGCCAGGTCGGCCCGCTGCGCAGCCGTCAGCCGCACCTGACCGCAGGCGCAGCCCGGCTGGGCGGCCCCGCAGCCGAACGCGGCGCCGCAGCGCGGGCAGAGGCTGGGCGCGGACGGTGCGGCAGGGCAGGGCGAGACCATGCCCCTATGCTACGGCCATGACCCGTGCCGCCCGCCTGCTCCAGTTGCATGACTTGCTGCGCCGCCAGCGCCAGCCCGCACGCGGCGCGTGGCTGGCCGACACGCTGGGCGTGAGCCCGCGCACGCTGTACCGCGACATCGCCACGCTGCGCGAGCAGGGCGCGGCCATCGACGGCGACCCGGGCGTGGGCTACCGGCTGCGTCCCGGTTTCTGGCTGCCGCCCCTGATGTTCAGCGCCGACGAACTCGACGCCTTGCTGCTGGGCGCGCGCTGGGTGGCCACCCAGGCCGACCCCGAACTGGCTGCCGCCGCCGAGCAGGCGCTGACGCGCATTGCCAGCAGCCTGCCCACTGCGCTGCGGCTGGCGGTGGAGACCAGCGGCCTGTTCGTGCCGCGCGGCGCAGTGCCCGCGCCTCCGCCCGAGCCCTGGCTGCCCCTGCTGCGCCGCGCGGTGCGCGAGGAGGGCGTGCTGCGCCTGACCTACCGCGACGAGCAAGGCCAGACCAGCCAGCGCACCATCTGGCCGTTTGCCATGGCCTTCTTTGCGCAGACCCGGCTGATTGCCGCCTGGTGCGAGCTGCGAGCGGATATTCGCCACTTCCGGGCCGACCGGGTGCTGGCGCTGGCCGAGACCGGCGCGCGCTACCCCGTGGGCCGTCACACCTTGATTGCCCGCTGGCGGGCGCAGCACGCTGCTGACAAAAGTTGACACTCCAGGGCCGTAACCTGCGGCCTTCTTCACCCTTGCCAGGAGGCACCCCATGTCACTCACCCTCTACACCAACCCCATGTCACGCGGCCGCATCACGCGCTGGATGCTTGAAGAATGCGGCGCCAGCTACGAGGCCGTGCAACTGGACTACGGCACCACCATGAAGGCGCCCAACTACCTGGCCATCAACCCCATGGGCAAGGTGCCGGCGCTGACCAATGGCGACGCCGTCGTCACCGAAGTGGCTGCCATCTGCCTGTGGCTGGCCGATCGCTTTCCCGACAAGCAACTGGCCCCGGCGCTGAACACCCCCGAGCGCGCCGCCTACTACCGCTGGATCGCCTTCATCAGCGGCCCCTTCGAGGCGGTGATGACGGCCAAGGCCGAGGGCCACTTTGCCAAGCCCATGCAGGCCGGCTACGGCACGCTGGCCGACGTGGTGCGCACGCTGGAAGGCGCCGTCTCACGCGGCCCCTACCTCTGCGGCGACCACTTCACCGCCGCCGACCTGCTGATGAGCGCCTACCTCAGTTTCTACACCCAGTGGAAGCTGCTGGACGCCAACCCGGTCTTCGCCCGCTACTACGAACCCCACCTGGCCCGCCCGGCCCAGGGCCGGGCGAACGCCATGGACGAGGCGCTGATGGCGCAGCAGCAGCAACAGCAGCAGTGACCTGACCGCACTCTCAGCGCGTCGGCGCGTGCAACGCCACCCGGTTGCCCTCGCTGTCGCGCACGATGGCGCGAAAGCCGTGGGGGCCGATGGGGTGGACGGCTTGCAGCACCTGGCCGCCCTGGGCGGTGGCGGCGGCCACGGCGGCGTCGAGCCGGCCGGTGGCGTTCAGGTAGATCAGCGGGCCTTGCAGGCTGGGGGCGTTGTCGTCGGCCACGTAGAGGCAGCCACCGACGTCTTCGCCGGCGTGCGGCAGCAGGCCGAAGGCGAAGCCGGGGCCGCCTTCGCGGGTGACGGGCTCGCCCAGCACGGCGCTGTAGAAGGCCAGGGCGCGATCGAGGTCGGTGACGGGGATGTCCACCCAGACGATGCGGTTGGGCATGGTGCCTCCTGTCGGTAAGGGAGGGGCTAGGGCGCCCCGGGGCGGGCCAGCAGTTCCACGGCGTCGATCAGGGCCCGCGCCTGATCGACCAGGTTGCGGCCATCGCCTTCGGCCAGCCGGCTCAGCCGCGTCAGTGCCTCCTGGCGCGAGAGGGAATAGCGGTGCATCAGCACGCCCACGGCAATGGGCACGGGGTTGGCCAGCGGGTCGGTGGTGACTGCAGCAGGAGCGGCCACGGGCGCCGGACGCACCGGAGGCGGGGCGGGCTGGGCGCGGCGGTTGGCCAGCGCGGCGGCCACGGTGGGCACGATTTGCGCAATGTCCAGCGGCTTGACCAGGTAGGCCACGGCGCCCAGTTCCTTGACGCGGGCCAGGGTTTCGTCGTCGGCAAAGGCCGAGAGGAACATGAAGGGCGTGCCCAGCGATTCGCGCAGGTAGGCGGCCACGTCAAAGCCGCTCTTGCCTTCCATGCGGATGTCCAGCAGCGCCAGGTCGGGCTTGTTGGCCCGGGCCAGCAGGATGGCGTCGTCGCCGTTGTCGGCGTCAATCACTTCGTAGCCGGCCCGCGCCAGGCCGTGCACCACGGTGGCCAGCACCAGGCGGTCGTCATCGACCACCAGAATCTTGCCTTGGGTGCCGGGACTGCTGTTGCTCATGGTTGCAATTCTTTCACAAGGGGTCCAGCACCACCACGGCCGGCGGTGTCAGGTGCAACTCGGCGGCCACCGCATCGCCCACGCAGATCAGCGTCATGCGCGCGCCCTTGCGCGGCAGCAGCGCGCGCACCAGGCCCAGGCCCGAGATGCCGGCCGGCACGGTGTCCAGGTTGAAGCCCTCGGCCAGGCCGCCGGGGTTGGTGATGCACACGGTCACCTCGTCCTCGCCGGTGGTGACGGTGCAGCCGATGGGGGCTTCGCCCTGGCGGTGTTTGATGGCGTTGGTCAGCAGCTCGTTGACGGTGAGGGCGATGGGGATGGAGTCGGCCTCGGAGAGCGCAAAGCGGTGCGGCGCCACGCCTTGCACCTCGAAGGCGATGGGCTGGCCGAACATGCGTTGCACCGAGCTGGCAATGGCCTCGATGACGCGGCGCACGCGCAGCGGGCCGCTGGCGCCCACCTGCAGGCCGTGCACCTGGGCGATGGCGTGCACCTGGCCCACGGCTTCGGCGATGGCAGCGGCGGCCTCGGGGTGGCGCTGCACGTTCTGCTGCAGCAGGCCGGCCACGCCTTGCAGGTTGTTCTTGATGCGGTGGTGCACCTCGCGCACCAGCATGTCGCGCTGGGCAATGGCGGCGTCCAGCCGGGTCTGCTCGGCGGCGCGCTGCTCGGTCACGTCGCTGGCCACCAGCAGCACCTGCTCTTCACCGCCGCTGGCGCGCAGCGAGACGATGCGCATGTCCCACACGCGGGCCGGCTCGCCGGTTTCGGCCACGCGGGTCAGCTCGCGCCGCACGGCGTCCTGGGCCGACAGCGCCAGATGCAGGTCGCCCGCCAGCAAGGCGGCCTCGGCGCCGGGCAGCCACAGCGCGGGCGCCCGGCCCAGCATGTCGCTGGCCGGCCGGCGGGCAAAGGCGGTCATGGCCTGGTTGAGCTGCAGCACCTGCTGGGTGCGCGCATCGAAGAGGGCAATGGCCAGCGGCGCGGTTTCGATGATGCGCTGCAGGCTGGCGCGCGCCTGGGCGATCTGCTGTTCGGCCTCGCGGCGGCGCTGGATGTCCAGCAGCGCAAACGTCAGCTGCCCGCCGCCCTCGTCTTCGGGGCGGCCGGTGACCACCACGTTGCCCACCACCCAGAAGGCGCGGCCGTCGCGGCCGGCAAGCCGGCATTCAAACGTCTCCGACTGGCCCTCGCGCAAGGTGGCCAGCCAGTCGCTGCGGCGCAGCGGGTGGTCGGCTTCGTCGGGGGGTGCGCCCACGGCAATGGGCTGGCCCAGAAACTCGGCCAGCTCACCGCCGAACATGCGCCGTGCCGAGCGGTTCATCCACTCGATGCCTTGCGTGCCCACGGTGACGATGCCCACCAGCACCGAATCCAGAATGGCCCGGGTGCGGTCGGTGTGCACCAGCAGTGAGGCGCGCGCGCGCCGCCCGTCCTCGGCGCTGACGAACACCGTCAGCGTGCCGCCGGCCAGGTCGTGCGGGTCCAGCGGGTGGATGCTGGCCTGCACCCAGATCAGGCTGTCGTCGGCGCGGCGCAACTGGCGCTCGCCGCGCGAGCGGCCGTGGTGCTGCAGGTCGCGCCGCTCCTGGCTGCCGTAGGCCAGGTGGGCGCGGTCGTCGGCATAGAGGTCGGCCACGGCCATGCCGCGCAGCGCCTCGGCCGGGCGGCCCAGCAGCTCGCCCAGCGCGGCGTTGGCGCGGGTGATGTGGCCATCGCGCTGAATCAGGATGCCCACGCCGGGCTGGTTGAACAGCAGGTTGCGCTCGTGCGTCAGGTGCTCGACCTCGGCCTCGCGCGCCTGCTGGGCCGACAGGTCGCAGAGCTGGGCCAGCGTCAGTTCGCCCCCCGTGCGCGTCAGCCGCAGGCCCAGCCGCGTGGGGCCGGCATGGGACGGGCGCGCCAGCGTCAGCGTGCCGTCGAAGGTGTTGCTGGCCTGCCACTGCGCCACCGCCTGCACCACCTGGGTCGGCGCCACGCCGGCGGCCAGCAGCAGCGCGTCCAGCGCGCCGGGCGTGGCCTCTGTGCGGCCCAGCAAGGCATCAAAGCGGGGGCTGGCGCGCAGCACGGTCAGGCCGCGCAGCACCGCCAGGCCCATGCTGGCGCCTTCCAGCACGCAGCTCAGGCGCTCGCCCTCGCGGCTGGCGCGGCGCTCGGTGGTCACGTCGCGCGTCACGGCCGTCAGCAGCGGGCCACCGCCCGCCTCGGGCTGCACGCGGGTGCTGAGCCAGCGCCGGCCCAGGTCGGCGTGGCGCACGGCGAAGCGCACCTCGGTGCGCTGGCGCTGGCGCAGCGCGGCCTGCAACTGCTCGTAGGCGGGCAAGGTGTCGCTCTCCACCACCTCGCGGCTGACGCCGCGCTGGGCCGCGTTGGGCTCGTCGCTGCTGTGGGGCAGGGCGGTGGTCACCCAGCCGCGCGCGGGGTCGTGGGTGGCCACGGCGGCGCCCACGGTGTCCAGCACGGCGGCCAGCTCGTGGCGGGCCAGTGCCAGCTCGTCGGCGCTGCGCAAGTCCTCGGCCTGCACCAGCCAGCGCGCCGTGTTGCGCGGGCGCAGGCCGCGCACGCGCAGCCGCAGGTGCAGGCGGCGCCCGGCCACGGTCAGCCAGCCGGTGTGTTCGCGCTGCTGGCGCACGGGCGGCAGGCGCTCGGGCCAGCCCAGCGCCTCGCGCAGCGGCTCGGGCAACTCGGCCATGCGGCTGGCGCCATCGGCCAGCGGCTGCATGGCGGCGTTCAGGTGCACGATGCGGCCGGTTTCATCGAACAGCAACAGCGCCTGCGGGCTGAGTTCGAACAAGTCGTCCAGGTCGGCATCGATGCCGGACAGGGTGGGGGCGGCCGTGGCACGGCCGGGGCGCAGCAACGAGGTCATGTGGGGTCTGTGGTGGCTGGTCAAATATAGGGGATGAATCCCTGTCCCTGCGATCTGGCGCGCGCTTACGCCCAATGCTGTGGCCGTTGGCACACGGGCCAGCCGGTACCCGACGCGCTGGCGCTGATGCGTTCACGCTACAGCGCCTACGTGCTGGGCCTGCAGGACTACCTGCTGGCCACCTGGCACCCGGACACGCGGCCGGCCGAGCTGACGCCCGACCCGCCGGGTCTGCGCTGGCTGGGGCTGGCCATCAAGGCCCACCGCAGGGTGGACGCCGACCATGCCGAGGTGGAGTTCGTGGCCCGCAGCAAGCTGGCGGGCCGGGCGCACCGGCTGCATGAGTGCAGCCGTTTTGTGCGGCTGCCTGGTGGCTGGGTGTACGTGGACGGCGACATCCGCTGATGGGCAGCACGCTGCTGGCCATTCTGGCCACCACCACGCCCTTCTTTGCCGTGGTGGCCGCCGGCTGGTGGGCGGCCCGGCGCGGCTGGGTGGGGCCCGGGGCCGTGGGCGGGCTCAATGCCTTCGTGCTGGACTTTGCGCTGCCCGCCATGCTGCTGCGCTTTGGCATGACGCTGCCGCTGGCCGAGCTGCTGCACCCCGGTGTGCTGCTGGTCTACGCGCTGGCCGGCACGGCGCTGCTGCTGGCCGTGGTGGCCTGGGCGCGCCGGCGCATGGGCCGGGTGGACGCGGCGTTTGCCGCGCTGATTGCCGTCTTTCCCAACAGCGGCTTCATGGGCCTGCCGTTGCTGGCCGCGTTATTGGGGCCGGCCTCGGCCGGGCCGGTGGTCAGCAGCATCGCCATCGACATGGTGCTGACCACCTCGCTGGCGCTGGCGCTGGGCCAGCATGGCGGCGCCAGGCGGGCACTCTCTGGTGCCGCGCGCAACCCGCTGGCCTGGGCCATCGTGATTGGCGCTGCGCTGGGCGCCAGCGGCACTCAACTGCCGGTGCCGGTGCGCGCCACCATCGACTTGCTGGCGGCTGCTGCCAGCCCGGTGGCGCTGTTCATGATTGGCACCGTGCTGCACCACGCCGGGCGCGGCGGGGCGGCGGCCGAGGCCAGGCCCGTGCCCGTGTGGCCGCTGGTGGTGGTCAAGCTGGTGGCCCACCCGGCCGCCGTGGCGCTGGCGGGCTGGGCCGCGCTGCGCGGCGGCTGGATCGGCGCGGCGCAGTGGACGGCCCTGGTGCTGGTGGCCGCCCTGCCCAGCGCCAGCAACGTGGCCATGCTGGCCCACCGGCTGGGTGCCGGCGCCGCGCTGGTGCCGCGCGTCATCATGGCCACCACGGTGGTGGCGTTCGCCACCTTCGCGCTGTGGGCGTGGGGGGTGGGGTAGCCGGGGCAACTGGGGATACCCCTGGCTCCCGCCCTTGAGTACATTCGCCCCATGGCCGCCGCACCACCCGCCCCGCATGTCGCCCTGTTCGTCACCTGCCTGGTCGATGTCACGCGCCCCAGCGTCGGCTTTGCCGCGCTGCACCTGCTGGAGGCGGCCGGCTGCAAGGTGGCGGTGCCCGAAGCCCAGACCTGTTGCGGCCAGCCCGCCTTCAACAGCGGCGACACCGCCAGCACGGCCGCACTGGCGCGCCGCTTCATCGAGGTTTTTGAACCCTACGACTACGTGGTGGCGCCCTCGGGCTCCTGCGTGGGCATGACGCGCGCCCACTATGCCGAGGCCCTGGCCGGCGATGCCGAATGGCAGCCCCGCGCCCAGGCGCTGGCGGCGCGCACCTTTGAGCTGACCAGCTTTCTGGTGGACGTGCTGCACGCCCGGCTGCCGTCTGTGCAACTGGCCGCCAGCTGCACCTACCACGACTCCTGCTCGGGCCTGCGCGAGCTGGGCGTGCAGGCCCAGCCGCGTGCGCTGCTGGCTCAGGTGCAGGGCCTGACCCAGGTGCCGCTGCCGGGGCATGACGTGTGCTGCGGCTTTGGCGGCACCTTCTGTGTCAAATACCCGGCCATCTCCAACGCCGTGGTGGGCGAGAAGACCGCCAACGTGCGCGCCACCGGGGCCGACCTGCTGCTGGGGGGCGACCTGGGCTGTCTGCTCAACATGGCCGGCAAGCTGCACCGTGAGGGCGCGCCGGTGCGCGTCTTTCACGTCGCCGAGGTGCTGGCCGGCATGGCAGGCAGCGCGCCGGCCATTGGCGAGGAGGGCCCATGACCTCTACCGCCCCCATCACCTTTACGGCCCGCGCTGCCGCCGCGCTGGCCGATCCCACGCTCAAGACCGCCATCGACCGCACCACCGGCACGGCCGAGCGCAAGCGCGCCGCCGCGTTGGCCGAGTTCCCGCAGTTCGAGGCCGCGCGCGCCCAGGGCAAGGCCATCAAAGACCATGTGCTGGCCAACCTGGACTACTACCTCAAGCAGTTCGAGGCCAACGCCATTGCCAGCGGCGCCCAGGTGCACTGGGCCGCCACGGCCGACGAGGCGGCGGCCATCGTCGTGCGGCTGTGCCAGCAGGCGGGTGCCCGGCGCGTCACCCGCGTCAAATCCATGCTGGGCGAGGAGATCGGCCTGCCGCATGCGCTGGACGCGGCCGGCATCGAGCGCGTGGAGACCGACCTGGCCGAGCACATCGTGCAGCTGGGTGGTGACACGCCCTCGCACATCGTCTGGCCGGCCATGCACCGCACCCGCGAGCAGGTGCTGGCGATGTTCCGCCGCGCCCACCGCGAGCCACCGCCCGAAGGCGCCAGCGTGCCGCAGATGGTGGAAAGCGCCCGCCGTGCGCTGCGCGAGAAGTTCCTCAGCGCCGACGTGGCCATCTCGGGCGCCAACTTTCTGGTGGCCGACACCGGGGCCACCTGCACGGTGACCAACGAGGGCAACGCCGAGCTGACCACCTCGCCGCCGCGCGTGCACATCGTCACCGCCGGCATCGAGAAGCTGGTGCCCTCCACCCGCCATGCGTTTGCCATGCTGCGGCTGCTGGTGCGCTCGGCCACCGGGGCCGACGTGACGCAGTACACCACCTTCCACTGCGGCCCGCGCCAGAGCGGCGAGCGCGACGGGCCCGACGCCTTCCACATCGTGCTGGTGGACAACGGCCGCACGCGCATGCTGCGCGACGCCGCACTGCGCGAGATGCTGCGCTGCATCCGCTGCGGCGCCTGCATGAACCACTGCGTGGTCTTTCGCCAGGTGGGTGGCCACGCCTACGGCGGCACCTACCCCGGCCCCATGGGCGCCGTGCTCACCCCCGTGCTCGACGGCCTGAACGAACACACCCGCGACCTGCCACAAGCCTGCACGCTCAACGGCAAATGCCAGGAAGTCTGCCCCGTGGCCATCCCGCTGCCCACGCTGCTGCGCGGCTGGCGCGACCGCTCGTGGCGCGAAGGGCTGGAGCCCATGACCATGCGCGCCGGCATGGGCGCGTTTGCGCTGGTGGCCAGCCAGCCCTGGCTGTGGCGGCTGGCCACCCGGCTGGCCGGCCCCGTGCTGCGTCGCTTTGCGCACGGCGGCTGGATCCGCCGCATGCCGGGCCTGGGCGCCTGGACGGCTTACCGCGACTTTCCCGCGCCGCCGGGCGGCACCTTCATGGCCCAGTACCGCGCCCAGGCCAAGGCCGGGCGGCGCAGCCAGGGGGGCGGGCGATGAGCGAGCCATTTCAAAGCAGTCCGCGGCCCGCCGAGCGAGGGGTCAACCTCCCCGATATCGACAGCCGCACCAAGATCCTGTCGGCCGTGCGCGGCGCGCTGGCGCTGCACCACCCCGACCCCGAAGCCCTGCGCCGCGAGGCCGACGCGCTGCTGGCCGGCGTGGCCGCCACCCGCCCGGCGCTGCTGGCCCCCGGCCTGCTGGACGCCTTCATCGCCCGCGCTACCACGCCCAAGGTAGGCGCCACCGTGGCCCGCGTGGCCAGCCCCGCGCAGTGGCCCGAGGCCGTGCGCGCCTACCTCACGGCGCAAGGCCTGCCGCCCGTCATTGCGCTGCAACCGGCTGCCGCGCTGCGGGCGCTGGATTGGCAAGGCCTGACGCTGCACGACGCCCTGGCCAGCGACGAAGCCGTGGCCGTGGCCCAGGCCCGCTGGGGCATTGCCGAAACCGGCTCGCTGGTCTTCCACAGCAGCCCCGAGTCCCCCGTGCTGACACACTTTCTGCCGTCGCACGAAGTGGTGCTGCTGCGCGCCGAAGACGTGCTGGCCTACCTGGAAGACTATGCCGACGCCGTGGCCGGCCAGCGCCCTCCGCGCAACGCCAACCTCGTCACGGGTGCCAGTGGCACCACCGACATCGAGGGTGAACTGGTGCTGGGGGCGCATGGGCCGAGGCGGTTGCATATTGTGGTGGCGGGGTAGGGGGCTGAACCACCCGCGGCGGTTGCCCACGGCGCCTTCGTGGTAGATGAGATCGAACGTGGGGTCTTTGACGTGGCGGATGCGGCCCAGCTCGTCGTACCGGATGACGCTGTTCTGCCAGAGGTTGACGGCGCTGTAGACGGCCTGGCCGTTCTGCATGACGCTGGTGAACTGGCTGTAGGCCTCATCGGTGCGGTTGCCCGCGTTGTCGTAGCCGTAGGTGGTGAGCACCCCGCCGGTGATGTCCACACTTTGGACCACGAGGCCATTGGCAAAGTAGTCAAAGTGCAGCTTCTGCCGGCTGATCTGATCCGTGAGCCCGCGTGACGAAAGTCAAAGTGACCCTTCGATCATCCCAATAGTTTCATCGAAAAACGTAATAAACAAATAGGGATATCCAACTTGCTACGAATATAAAAACAATTGCCCAGTAAACTTTCTTTGCCAAAGGGCTCATGCGTTTCCATGTATCTTCGTCGGGGCCAAACATAGGCATTGCACCCTATAAATATAGGTCAAGGGGCGGTTTCAAAGAACGGAGTGCTTTCAAGGACATAGCCGCCATCCATCTGGTTTACCCAAAATTATTATGCAGCAATCGGAGGGTATCCATCCTCACCAGGAATTATACGGAAATTGATCTTGACTGCATCACCCATCATTTATCAAAGTCAGTAGACCGCTCTCGCCCAGTTCGGCCCCTGAGTTTCGACCGCCAAAACTTGCTCTCCTGCAGGCGTGCTCGAGAAATCCAGCAACAAGCTATCAGCAAGATCGCTGGTTGTGAAGGCAAGAATCCCCTCGTCATTGATGGTGAAGTCAAAGTCGAATTTGATTGCGTCAAGAGAAGGCACCAGAAGAACCCCGCAATCTATGGTGCGCGGCGTCCACACATAGACCGACGATGGATTGGCGTTCGCCAGACTTTGCAGGAACCTCCTGAATCGCTCCGTGCTTTTGTCAGAAAATCTGATCTCACACCGAGCAGATGACTGCGCATCAGCCCTTTGTGCGGACATGCGCATCGCAGTAACTTGTTCAAGGCTACCTGTAGCTTCTGCCGGAGCCTGTCAGATAGTGATTGCGCGGACATCAGTAGTTGACCTTTAATTTGTCGTTCGTGAGTGCCGGACGCCCGTAGTTGTTCTCGCGCACGGCACCGGTTCGCAGGTCGGTCTTCACCTGACCTGGGCCGACTCAAGTTTGAAGTGCGACACCCCGCATCCGGTAACGTGATGCCGCCATGGGAACGCACTACTCACACCTGACCCTGACCGACCGCCATCAGATTGCCGCTCTGCACGTACAAGGCCTGAGCGCCCCAGCGATTGCTAGGTAGTGGCCGCCCTGCATCGGCTGCAGCGCGTCACCCAGGTGCTGATGCTCTGGGCTGATACGCCGAACTCCCGGGCCAGCTCTGTCGGTGCGCGGCCAGCTTGCATCAACTCCACCAATTGTTGCTTAAACCCCACCGAATTCGGCGGCTTGCTCTTGGGCATCTCGGACTCCTTCTTCAGTCAAAAAATGTCCGCGAAATGGGGGAACTCCAGTGGACATTTGACAAAGGGGCGGCCAAGGTCAGCGGCCTGCAGTTGCCGCCCAGGTGACGGCTTTCGCCTCGCTGGCAGCTCAAAGGGGTTCACGAACCTGATCCGCAAGACTCAACCTCGCTCCTGCTCATGGTCTTCGAGCGCAAGCAGCAAACGGGTTCGATCCACCTTGGCGACTACCTGCCAGGTCTGGCCCGTGAGGGCACCCTCCAAGGCCCAAAGCAAGTTCAGACTGGCCTTCGCGCCGGTTCGCTTGACGTGACAGTAGGCGGCCACCGCACCCAGGCGGCGCAGATCGGACGGGCTGTGAATCCCCGCGCGCCGCAGCATGGCGGCGGACTTCGGCCCCAGGTTGGGGAGGTCTTCAAGCGTCTAGCTCATGGTGCGCTGGACTCACTGGGTTGCGTTCGAAGCGCGCATGAGAGCGTGCACTGGTCTTGGCGGCTTCGACCGCCCGGTCACGCGGCTGGGCCGACGTGACCAGGCCGGCGATGAGTGCGCGCGCCGCCACCGCCACCTCCTCCACGGCGCGATCGAACGCCTCGCGATTGGCCTGCGACGGCACGTTGAACCCACTGAGCTTGCGCACGAACTGCAGCGATGCGTCGCGAATCTCCAGCTCGGTGGCTGGGGGCTCAAAGTTGAACAGCGTCTTGATGTTGCGGCACATGGGCACCTCGGAAGGTTGGGTTGTCTCTGACCTGCGGCCGGCGCCCCATCGCGCCGGCCGCAGGCCTGGCTGCAAATGCCTGCTTGCCCTGGCGGTCGAAGCCCGCACGCCCGTAGAACCGCAGCGTGGCTTCGTTTTGGCCGCCGGTAAGCAGCATGACTTTGTAGCAGTGCTGGCGCCACGCTTCGTCCAGCGCGTGTGCGAACTCGATCCGTCTTGACCCCTGCGCATCCTCCCTTTGGAGGATGTCACCGCCCCTCGGTCTGCCTACATTGCCCTCACAGGACAACCTGGGAGGACACGAGCATGGACAAGCGCAATACCCTGGCCCGCTGCGGTGTGCGGCTGGGCATGTTGGCGGCGCTGGTCGCCGGGCTGGCCGGCTGTGCCGGCATGGGCTTGCAGCATGAGTTGACGCCCACGCCGCTGCACCGGCAGGACGCGCCGGGCGCCGGGGAGCTGCCCGCCGATGCGCAGGCGCGCAGCCAGGAGGAAGCGCTGGCCCGCCAGTCGTATCAGGCGTCGGCCGATGTGGCGCTGGCCTACTTCGCGGCGCTCCAGAAGGCCAAGGCCAACCCCGACGGCAAGGCCGATGTGGCCAACTACGTGCGCCAGGGCGTGGCCCTGGTGCAACTGCACTGCGTGCGCTGGTTCGGCCGCATCGAGGCGCGCCAGCAGCGCAGCGAGCTGGACACCAGCAACTACAACGTCATCAGCAACCTGGGCACGGCGCTGCTGGGGCTGGGCGGCGCCAGCGAGGCGCTGACCGCAGGCTACGGCGCACTGGGCGTGGCGTGGACGGGCTTCAACGCCAACATCGGCAGCGCCTATCTGGCCGCGCCCAATGCGGCCAACGTCAAGCGGCTGACGCTGGATGCGGTGGACAGCCGGGCCGCGCAGTTGCTGGGCACGGCGCCCAAGCCGCAGATGCCGGCCCATTTCGCCGATGCCTATGTGGCGCTGGAGCGGCTGGCCGGCATCTGCACCCACGCCGAGGTCAAGCGCCTGACCAACAAGACGGTGGAGCAGAGCAAGGCCGAGGCCGATGAAAACGGCGACATCAAGGTGTTCAGCGAGGTGGGCAAGGCGGATGTGCGGCGCATCGCGCCCCGCACCGAGCTGCTGGCCGCCATCGACGGACTGAGCGACGACGAGGCGATGGCCGCCGTGCGGATGCTGCCGGGGCGCGGCACCGAGCCCGTCAAGGCCATCTTGCTGCGGCAGGACAAGGCCCAGCAGCGCTTCAAAGACCCCACCGCCGCCCGCCAGGTGATGCACACCGTGTTGGCGCTGGACGGCGGCACCTCCGACGAACGGCTGGCGGCCTGGCAAAGCCTGCTGGCCGACCATTGATCCATACCTACCTGGGAGACTGTCATGAGCACCACCTTCATCACCCGCCAGCCGCTGGCCGCCAACCTGACGGCGGACGAGGTGCAGCAACTGATTGCATTCAACCTCCTGGCCGGCGCCACGCGCTGCTGGCGCGAGGGGAGTGAGCTGGTCAGCGAGTGGCCGGTCGTCGGCAGCCAGACCCGGGCCGCTGCCGCAGAGCCGCCGCCCGTCGTGGCACCGCTGCGCACGGGCCCGCCCACCGATGCCGCGCTGCTGCTGCCCGACCGCGATCTGGCGCTGCTGCACCCGCGGCTGCGCGGGCCGGTGGTGCAGCTGCTGCAGACGCTGAACGCGGCCGAGCTGCCGTTTCAGGTGTTCGAGGGCTACCGCACGCCCGAGCGCCAGCGCATGCTGTATGCCAAAGGCCGCACCGCAGCCGGCGCCAAGGTGACCAACGCCGAGCCCTGGGAGTCGCTGCACCAGTACGGCGTGGCCGTGGACCTGGTGCTGCGCGACGGCATGCAGTGGAGCTGGAATGCCAAGGGCGGTGCGCGTGCGCAATGGGATCGCATGCGCACCGAGGCGGGCCAGTTGGGCCTGCACGTGCTGGAGTGGGAGCTGCCGCACGTGGAGCTGCCGCTGGCGCTGGAGGCCTGCAGCGACGGCTCGCTGCTGCGCGATGGCGACGAGAGCTGGTTTGCCGCCCAGCAAATGGGTGCCCAGCGCTGGGCCGCGGCCGGCGGCGACGGGGCGCCGCGCTATGCGCTGGCCGACCGGCCGGCGATGGTGGCGTAGCGGGTCAGTCCACCCGCTCAATCCACCCGCATCTGCCACGCCCCGCGCAAGCTGGCCAGCACGGCGGCGTTGAGGTCGGTGGGGGCCATCATCAGCGCGTCGATGCCGGCGCGCACGTCCAGTGGCAGGCCGGCTTCGACGGCCAGGGCCACGTCCAGCCAGGGGCGGTGGGGGCCGTTGCCGCCATCCAGCGCCTGGGCCACGGCCTCGGGCACGGGCAGCTTGGGCAGCAGCGTGGCAAAGGGCTGGCCCAGCATGCGGTCCAGCAGCGAGAAGACGCCGCAGATGAACAGCTCGCCGCCCAGGCTGGCGTCGCCGCTGGTGCGGGCCATCTGCTCCATCAGCAGCCCGCGCTGCACGGCCAGCGTGAGCAGTGGCTTGAGGTCGGGGGCGTCGATGGCGCTGGTCATCAGCAAGGCCAGCCAGCGCTTGAGCCGGCTGTAGCCCAGCACCATCAGCGCGTGCTGGAACGAGGTGATCTCCACCGACAGGCCAAACCCCGGCGAGTTGATGTAGCGCAGCAGCCGGTAGGCCAGCGCCGGGTCGCGGCGCAGCACGGCTTCGAGCTGGTTCCCGCTGGCGTCCTGATCCACCAGTTGCATCAGCTCCATCACCACCGCCACGCTGGCCGGGATGTCTTTGCGCGCCACGGCGCCATCGGGCGCATCGCCCAGCGGCCAGCCCACCACGTGGCGGGCGCCGGCCTGCCAGGCGGTGTGGGCTTCGGCCACGGTCTGGGCACCGGCCAGGCTCCAGGGCAGGGCGGGCGGGGCGTCGCCCACGTCCACCAGCGCATGGCCAAAGCGGCTCAGCACCTCGGGCGTCAGGCGGCCCAGTTGCTGGCCTTTGACCAGGCGCGGCGTGGCGGTGGCCGGCAGGTCGGCGGCCATGAAGGTCGGCACCTCCAGCCCCACGTGGGCCGGCAGGGGCGTCGCGTGCAGCGCGGTCAGCGCGGCCTCGCCGGCCACGTTCAGCCACAGCGGCCCCAGCTCGTCGGGCCAGGCCTCGGTCAGGGCGGCGGCCAGCGCGCCCGCATCGAAGCCGGGTTGCGGGTGCACGGTCAGGCGGGCGACGACGGCCTGGCGTTTGGCGTTGAAAACCGGGGTGCTGGCGAGGAGTTGATGGTCGAGCATGGGGCGGCAATAGAAAGAGACTCAGCGCAGGTAATCCATCAGCGTCATGCGCTGGATGCGCGCATAACTCTGCATGGCGGCCTGGGTGCCGATCTGCTGGGCCTGGAAGTCGGAGAGGCCTTTGACCAGATCCAGGTCCTCGGCGGCCGAGCGGGTGCTTTGCGCAAACAAGGTCATGTCGTCGTTGCGGCTCTGGATGTGGTCGATGCGCACCAGCACCTCGCCGGTCATGGCGCGGGCCGATTGCATGTGGCCGGCAACGGCGTCGATGGCGGCCAGCCCGGACTGCACGGCCTGGGTCACCTGGGCGCCGCTGCGCCCGGGGGTGCTCAGGTCGGCCACGATCTGGTCGAGCGCGTCGAACACCGAGGTGTCGGGCTGCGCCGGGGTCATGTCGAAGGTGTCGCCTGCTGACGGGCTGCCGGTGATGGTGACGGCCAGGCCGTCCACTTCGATGGCCTGGCCGCTGGCGAAGGTGGCGTTGGTGACGGCGGTGGGGTTGCCGTTCTTCAGGATGTCGTAGGTGCCGCCCGGGTTGAACTTGATCTGGTAGCTGTCGCCGGTGACGGCGGCGGGGTCGGTGACGCGGCCGGCGTCGATCCAGGCGCCGCTGCTGGTGGCGCGGGTTTCGAAGACGCCGTTGCCGCCGCGCGCCGCCAGCCAGATGCCGGCACCGTCCAGCGTCAGCGGCAGCGGCTCGTCGCTGGCCACCTGCACCTGGCCCGACAGGCCCACATAGCGCACGCCGCCCGGGCCGTCCAGAAACGGCGGCTGGCTGGCGCCCTGGCCGGCAAACACGTAGCCGGCCGCGCCGTTGCTGCGGTTGGCCACGCTCAGCAGTTGGTCGCGGATGCCTTTGATGCGGCTGGCCAGGTCTTTGCGCTCGGCGTCGCTGTAGCTGCCGTTGCCGGCGCCCATCACCAGCTCGCGCGCCTCCTGCAGCAAATCGCCCGCATTGCCCAGCGCCGATTCGGACAGCTGCATGGAGACGCGGCTGGCGTCGGTGGCCGTTTTGGCCGCCTCTGTGCGCTGCAGCAGCGCGCGGGCCCGCTCGGCCTGGGCGGCGGCGGTGGGGTCGTCGCTGGGTTTGCGCACGCGCAGGCCGCTGGTGAGCTGGTCGTTGGTCTCGTACAGGTCGATCTGCTTGCGCTGCAGGTTGGTCACGCCGTTGGTGAAGGTCTGGGCGGTGGAGATGCGGATCATGGTGGGCTCCCGGGTGGTGCTCAGCGGGCAATCTGCAGCACGGTGTCGAGCACGGTCTGCGCGGTCTGCAGCACCTTGGCGGCGGCCTGGTAGGCCTGCTGGTACTGGATCAGCCGGGCCGCCTCCTCGTCGAGGTTGACGCCCGTGGCCGACGACAGCTGGTTGGTGGCGTCCTCGGCGGCGGTGGTAGAGATCCTGGATGCGGTCTGCGCCGCCTGGGCGCGCACGCCCACCTGGGCCATGGTGGCGGCGTAGGCGTCGGTCACGCTGGCGCCGCCGGCGGGCTGGCCGGCGCCGTCCAGGTAGCGGCCCACCAGCGGGGCCGTGGCCATGGCGGCCATGTTCAGCGCGTTGCCGTTGTTGCTGGCCGGGAACTGGGTCTTGGCCACCGTCATGGTGTCGCCCTGGGCCGGCGCGCCGTTGAGGTTGAGCGCCACGCCGTTGGCGACGATGGGCTGGCCCGGCGTCCAGGTGGCGTTGATGGGGGCGCCGATCAGCGCGTTGGTGGTGGCGTCGCGCAGCTCCAGCGTGTAGTCGCCGGTGTTGGAGGTGAAGCTGATGTTGACCGTGACGTTGGGGTCGTAGGCCGGGTTGCCCGTCATGGTCAGCGAGCCCACGGTGGCGGTGCCGGTGTTGGCGGTGCCCAGCGTGGCGGTGGCGGGCAGCGCGGCGGCAATGCCGTTGGGGTCGTCCAGCGCGCGGCGCATGCTGCTGGCGGCCAGCGCCACGGGTCGCAGCAGCAGCATCTCGCCCGCCTGCAGCGGCGCGCCGCCCATGTCCACGCGGAAGCCCTCCACGCTTTCGCCGTCGTCCAGGTAGAACTTGCTGCCGTCGGGCAGCCGCGTCAGCTCATAGGTCTTGCCCGAGCCGCTGGTGTCCAGCCGCAGCTCGTAGTTGCTCGCCTGCAGCAGGCTGCCGTCCACGATGGTGGTGGTGGCCGTGGTCAAGGCCTGGCCGCCGGGGCCGCGGGCGTTCTGCGCAGCGGGCTGGCCGGCCACGGTGGCCGTGAAGCCGAAGAGGGCCGTGCCGCTGCCAGGGGGCACGCGCAGGTCCAGCCCCAGGCTTTGCGCCTTGTTGACCTGCTCGGCAAACGCCGCGGCCATCTGGCCGAGCTGGTTGCGCGCGGCCACCAGGTCCTCGTTCTGGTAGCGCAGCATGCCGGTCATGGAGCCACCGGTCAGCAGCTCGGGGCCCAGGTTGATGCTCTGGTTGCCCGTTGTGAGCATCAGCTGCGACTGCGTGGTGTCGGGCTGGGCCGAGACCACTTGCAGCGTGGACGCCTCGTTGCCCAGCACCAGGCGCTGGCCGCCGCCGATGAACACGCCCAGCGTGCCGTCGCTGGCCGCCACGGTGCTGACCTGCACGAACTCGCTGAGCTGGGCGATCAGCTGGTCGCGCTGGTCCAGCAAGTCGTTGGGGGTCTGGTTCAGGCCGGCGGCCACCGCAATTTGCTGGTTGAGTTTGGCGATGCCATCGGCCAGGGTGTTGACGCTGGCGGCGGAGTTGGTCAGGTCGGTGTGGATGCCGGCCTGCAACTCGTCGAGCCGCTGGCCGGCGTAGGCAAACTGGCTGGCGGTGTCGGCGGCGCGCGAGAGCACCACCTGCCGCGCCGAGCTGTCGGCCGGGGCGTTGGCCAGCGCCGTCATGGCGGCAAAAAATTCACCCATGCGGTAGCCCAGGCCGTTGGCGCCGGGCGGGAAGACGGCCTCCAGTTGCTTGAGCTGGCCGGCGCGCTCGGTGTCCATGGCCGACAGCGACTGGGCGGCCATGTTCTGCATGGTCAGGAACTGGTCGTGGGCGCGGCGCACGTTGACCACGTCCACGCCCTTGCCGAAGAAGCCACCGCCCGAGAACTGGCCCTCGGCCGTGGCCAGCAACACGCCCTGGCGCGAGTAGCCGGTGGTGTTGACGTTGGCGATGTTGTGCGCCGTGGTGTTGAGCTGGGCCGTGGCCGCGAACATGGCGCGCAGACCGGTGGACATCAGGGCGCTGCTGGACATGGGAACCCTTTACGCCGCAAGGCTGCGGGCAACGCGCAGCGTGGTGTTGATGACGCGGCCCAGCTTGTCGGCGTAGGCCGGGTCGGTGGCATAGCCGGCTTGCTGCAGGCCTTGCGCAAAGCGCTGGGCGTCGTGGCCGGCGGCCACCACGCCGGCATAGCGCGGGCTGGTGGTCATCAGCCGGGCGTAGTCGGCAAACGAGTCGGCGGCGCTGGCGTAGGCGCGGAAGGTCTGCACCTGCTTGCGCGGCTGGCCGTCCACGTACTCGGTGGTGGTGATGCGGGCCACCGGCCCCGTCCAGCCCGGCCCGGCCTTGATGCCGAACAGGTTGTTGGACGGGCTGCCGTCGGCCATGCGGATGTCTTTGCGGCCCCAGCCGGTCTCGTGCGCGGCCTGGGCCAGCATGAAGTCGGCCGGAATGCCGCTGCGCTGGGACACGGCCTGGGCGGCCGCGCGGTGCTCCTGCACAAAGGCGGCGGCCTGCTGCGGCACCTTGGCCTGGCGCACGGCGCCCACCTCGGTGGGGGTGGCGCTGGTGCCGGATGCGGTGGGCTGGGTGGCCTGGGGCGTGCGCAGCACGCTGCCCATCTGCTTTTCAAGCTGGCGGGCGATGGCGTCGCCCAGGCCGCCGGGGCGGCCCGAGAGCTGGGTGGCCCACTGCGTGTCCAGCAGGTCGCGGCCCAGCTGGCTGCCCTGGTTTTCCAGGCTGCCGTCCAGCATGGCCGATTCGCGCATGGACTTGAGCAGCTGCTGCATGAACAGCGATTCGGCCTGTTTGGCCGCCTCGCGCACGGCAGCCTTGGGGTCTTGGGTGGCGCGCAGCTTGAGCGCGGTCAGGTCTTGCGGCCCGGCGACGGATGTGAGGGGGTTCACAGCACCTCCAACTCGGCATTGAGTGCGCCGGCCGATTTCATGGCCTGCAGGATGGCCAGCAAGTCCTGCGGGGTGGCGCCCAGCGAGTTGAGCGCCTTGACCACGTCGGCCAGCTTGGCGCTCTCGGGCAACTGGATCACCGAGCCGCCTTGCTGGGTGATGGCGATGTCGGCCTTCTCGGCGGCCACCGTCTGGCCGCCGGCCAGCGCGTTGGGCTGGCTGACCACGGGCGTGGAGCTGATGGTCACCGACAGGCTGCCGTGGGCCACGGCACAGGGCGAGAGGGTGACGCTCTGGTTCATCACCACCGAGCCGGTGCGCGGGTTGACCACCACGCGCGCGGCGGGGGTGGCCAGCGTCAGCGGCAGGTTTTCGATGTCGGCCAGAAAGGCCACGCGCTCGTCGGGCGCCTGCGGTGCGCGCACGCGCACCACGCGGCCATCCACGGCCTGGGCCGTGCCCTCGCCCTTGGCGCCGTTGATGGCCTGGGCCACCGCGCGGGCGGTGGCGAAGTCGCTGGACTGCAGGTCGAGCTGGATGGCGTCGCCCTGGGCCAGCGGCGTGGGCACGCTGCGCTCCACGGTGGCGCCCTGCGGAATGCGGCCGCCCGACAGGTGGTTGATCTGCACCTTGGAGCCGCCGGCCGACGCGCCGGCACCGCCGACGATGAGCGTGCCTTGCGCCATGGCGTAGATCTGCCCGTCGGCGCCCTTGAGCGGGGAGGCAATGAGGGTGCCGCCGCGCAGGCTCTTGGCGTTGCCGATGGAGGAGACGCTGACGTCGATGGACTGGCCCGGCTGGGCAAACGCCGGCAGCTGGGCCGTCACCAGCACGGCGGCCACGTTCTTGAGCTGCATCTGCGTGCCCGGCGGCACGTTGACGCCCATCTGCTGCAGCATGGCCGTCATGCCCTGGCCGGTGAAGGGCGCCTGGGCGGTCTGGTCGCCGGTGCCGTCCAGCCCCACCACGATGCCGTAGCCCGTGAGCTGGTTGGCGCGCACACCGGCCACGCTGGCCACCTCTTTGATGCGCGGCTGATAGCCCGCCCCATGCACCGGCCAGGCCACGGCCGCCAGCGCCACCAGCGCGGCGATGGCGGTGGCCACGCCCAGCAGGCGGCGCTCGAAGGGGGATTCCTGGGGCTCCATGGCGGTGCGCCTCATATGGGAAGAATGTTCAAGAAAAAGCGCGACAGCCAGCCCATGCCCTGGGCGTCGTCCTGGGCGCCACGGCCGCGCTGCTCGATGCGCACGTTGGCGATCTGCACGCTCTCGATGCTGTTGCCGGGCCGGATGGCGCGCGGGTCCACCTGGCCCGTGAAGCGCAGCACGTGCACGCTGTGGTTGACGCCGATCTGCTTCTCGCCCGCGACCAGCAGATGCCCGTTGGGCAGCACGCCCACCACGGTGGCGGTGATGGTGCCGGCAAAGTCGTTGCTGCTGTCGGTGGAGCCCTTGCCCTGGAAGTTGTTGCTGGTCTTGCCACTGACGGCCAGCCTGGCCAGCTGGCTGGCCTCCAGCAACGGGAAGGCGCTGGCCGAGGCATTGGTGCTGCCGCTCTTGTCGATGCTGCTGTTGTTCTTCTGGGTGGCGCTGACCTTCTCGGCGATCTGCACCATCAGCGTGTCACCCACCATGCGGGCGCGGTGGTCTTCAAACAGGGGCCGGTACTGGCCGGCCTGGAAGATGGCGCCGTTGGCCTGCGGCGGCGCGGCCTGGCCTTGCGCCACCGTCTGGTATTCGGGCAGCGGCACCGGTCCGCTGGCCGGCAGCGCGGGGGCGGTGGCGGTGGGGAACTCCACCGGCGGCACCGGGTACAGCGTCTGGCAGCCCGCCAGCAAGCTGGTGGCCAGCAGCGGCAACAGGGCGCGCCGCATCACAGCTGCGTCAGACGCTGCAGCATCTGATCGGACGTGGAGATGGCCTTGGAATTCAGCTCGTAGGCGCGCTGGGTCTGGATCATGCTGACCAGCTCTTCCACCACGTTGACGTTGCTGGTCTCCAGAAACTTCTGGCGCAGCGTGCCCAGCCCCTCGGTGCCGGCCACGCCGCTCTGCGGCGCGCCCGAGGCGGCTGTTTCACCATAGATGTTCTGGCCGCGCGGCTCCAGGCCGCCCGGGTTGACGAAGTTGGCCATGGCCAGCTGGCCCACCACCTGGGGCAGGGCGTTGGCGCCCGGCAGCACCACGCTGACCGTGCCGTCGGCGGCGATGGTGACGCTTTGCGTGTTGGCCGGAATGGTGATGCCCGGCTGCACCGAAAAGCCGTTGTTGGTGACGATCTGACCCTGGGCGTCGAGCTGGAAGCTGCCGTCGCGCGTGTAGCCCGTGCTGCCGTCGGGCAGCGTGATCTGGAAAAAGCCGTTGCCCTGGATGGCCACGTCCAGCGCATTGCCGGTCTGCTGCAGGCTGCCGCTGGTGAAATCGCGCGCCGTGGCCACGGCGCGCGCGCCCAGGCCGATCTGCAAGCCCGTGGGCAGCGTGGTCTGGTCGGACGAGGCCGCGCCGGCCTGGCGCAGGTTTTGGTACATCAAGTCCTCAAACACCGCGTGGGCGCGCTTGTAGCCCGTGGTCGCGGTGTTGGCGAGGTTGTTTGAAATGTGATCCAGCTGGTTTTGCTGGGCCTCCATGCCGGTCTTGGCAATCCAGAGCGAACGCATCATGACGGGGTCTCCTGCCCCGCGCGGACAGCATGCGAGGCCTGAGTCGATGATGCGTGGGATGGCGCCCGAGCTTGAGCCGGAATAGCGCAGGAAAGCAGGGGCTGTTGCCGCCTGGGGCGGGCGTCAGCGCGGCGGCGCAGCGGCGCGGCCCACCGCCTCCAGGCCGCCCACCGCAAAGCGGTGCAACTGGTCCACCAGGGCCGGATACGGCATGGCGCGCACCTGCTGGACGGGCCCCGGCAGGCCGCGCCGGCCGATCAGCAGCAGCAGGCAAGGCCCAATGGCGCTGACCAGGCAACCCGGCAGCGCCGGATCGTCCGCCGGCAGGCCGGTGATCTCACTCAAGATGCCCAGCGCGATGGGGGCTTTGGGCAGGATTTCGGCCTGCTCCAGCACCTTCGCGTGGGACGACGGCGCCAGCACCTCGGCCGCCAGCACGGGCAGATGCCAGCCGCCGCCGTCGTCCACCGCCTGGCGGACGATTTGCGCGATCAGGATGCGCAGCTTGTCGGTCGCCGCCAGCGGGCTTTGGGCCAGCCGCGTCAACTCGTCCAGATCCATCAGGCGGTGATGCGCCTCGATCAGCACGGCCTGATATAGACCGCCCCGGCTGCCGAAGTGGTAGTTGATCGAGGCCAGATCGACACCGGCCTTGGCCGCGATGGCCTTGCTGGTGGTCTCGGCAAAGCTGGTGGTGGCCCACAGCTCGCCCGCCGCTTCCAGAATCCGGGCGCGGGTGGCTTCGCCGTCCGACCGCTGGCCCCGCGAGGCATTGGCTTTGCTCATCACACCGTCCCCATCGTTGTACCGGCAGCGCCAGGAGGAGGGCTGCGTCGGGGTCGAAGTATAACTTCCATTGTAATTTAGACTTTAGGCGGCAACCCAGCCGCCATGCGGGTTGGGCGTCGGTGCGGCCACCGCCGCCATGGCAAACGCGGCGGCGCTGCGACACCCGAACCCCACCCGAACAATCTTTGACACAGGAGGGCTTGCGCATAATTCTAAATTTCATTTAAACTTAGTCTAAACCCGAATCAACCTGTTGAGGCCCTTCCATGAACAAGCCATTGATCCTCGTTGCCGTTGCTGCCGCCGTGGCCCTGGCCGGATGGGGCGTGTGGCGCTACAGCCACCGCGCTGGCGGCGGCGAGCTGGTGCTGCACGGCAATGTGGACATCCGCCAGATCGCGCTGGCCTTTGATGGCAGCGGTCGCGTGGCCGAGTTGCGGGTCCAGGAGGGCGACCCCGTCAAGGCCGGCGCCGTGCTGGGCCGGCTGGATACCCGCACGCTGGCGTTGCAGGCCGAGCAGGCCCAGGCGCAGATCGAGGTCCAGCAGCAAAACCTGCTGCGGCTGCGCCATGGTGCGCGGCCGCAGGAGCTGGCCCAGGCGCGCAGCCGGCTGGCGGCGGCCGAGGCCGACGCGCGGCGGGCCGAGCAGGATCTGGCCCGGCTGCAAGGCATTGCCGACACCACCCAGGGGCGGGGCGTCAGCACCCAGGACCTGGACCGCGCCCGCAGCGCCGCGCAGGTGGCCCTGGCCCAGGCGGCCGAGCGCCAGCAGGCGCTGCGCCTGACCGAGCTGGGGCCGCGCCAGGAGGAGGTGGCCGGCGCCGAGGCCCAGCTCAAGGCCGCCCAGGCCCAGCTGGCGCTGCTGCAGCACCAGATCGACCAGGGCGAGCTCAAGGCGCCCGCCGACGCGGTGGTGCGCTCGCGCCTGCTGGAGCCGGGCGACATGGCCACGCCGCAAAAGCCGGTGTTTGCGTTGGCGCTGACCCAGCCCAAATGGGTGCGCGTCTACGTGGGCGAGCCCGACCTGGGCCGGGTCAAGCCCGGCATGGCCGCGCGCGTGTTCACCGACAGCCAGCCCGGCCAGCCCATTGCGGGCCAGGTGGGCTATATCGCGTCGGTGGCCGAGTTCACGCCCAAATCGGTGCAGACCGAGGAGTTGCGCACCAGCCTGGTCTACGAGGTGCGGGTGCAGGTTCAGGATGCCGGCGACGCGCTGCGCCTGGGCCAGCCGGCCACCGTGCGCCTGGGCCAGCCGGCCCCCACGCATCCGGGCGCGGGCGAGTAAAGCGATGAGCCAGCCGGACGCCATCGTGATGGCCACACAGGTGCGCAAAACCTTCGCCGCCCCCGCAGGCGGGCCGCTGCACGCGGTGGATGCGCTGTCGCTGGCCGTGCGGCGCGGCGAGCTGACCGCGCTGGTGGGCCCCGACGGCGCGGGCAAGACCACGCTGATGCGCATGATGGCGGGGCTGCTCAAGCCCGATGCCGGCGCCCTGGAGGTGCTGGGCATCGATGTGGCCGCCGACCCGCAGGCGGTGCAGGACCGCATCAGCTACATGCCGCAGCGCTTTGGCCTGTATGAAGACTTGAGCGTGCAGGAGAACCTCGACCTGTATGCCGACCTGCACGGCGTGCCGCAGGCGGCGCGGCGCGAGCGCTTTGCGCGCATGCTGGCCATGACCGACCTGGCGCGCTTCACCCAGCGGCCCGCCGGCAAGCTGTCGGGCGGCATGAAGCAAAAGCTGGGCCTGGCCTGCACGCTGGTGCGTTCGCCCGACCTGCTGCTGCTGGACGAGCCCAGCGTGGGCGTGGATCCGCTGTCGCGGCGCGACCTGTGGCAGATCGTGCAGCAACTGGTGGATGACGAGCGCCTGAGCGTGATCGTCAGCACCGCCTACATGGACGAGGCCCAGCGCTGTGCGCAGGTCTATGTGATGCATGAGGGCCGGTTGCTGGCCGAGGGCACGCCCACCGCGCTGACCCGGCGCGCCCAGGGCCTGACCTTCAGCGCCCAGCCGCCCGCCGAGGTGCCGGCGCGCGTGCTGCAGGCGCGGCTGATCGATGCCGCCGCCCTGGTCGTCGATGCCGTGCCCAGTGGGGGCGCGGTGCATTTCATCCGCCAGCCGGATGTGCCCGCCCAGGCGCTGGCCCCCTTGCTGGGCACCGTGGCCTGCCAACCCCGGCCCGAGACGCTGGAGGACGCCTTCATGATGATGCTGCGCCAGCAGCAGGCGCCGGACCAACCCGCCGCCAGGCCGGCGTCGTCACCGCGCCCGGCGGCAGCCCGTGACGAGGGGCCGGTGATCGTGGTGCGCGACCTGGTGCGCAAGTTTGGCGACTTCACGGCCGTGGCCAGCACCTCGTTCGACGTGGCGCGCGGCGAGATCTTCGGCCTGCTGGGCCCCAACGGTGCCGGCAAGACCACCACGTTTCGCATGCTGTGCGGGCTGTTGCCGGCCACCAGCGGCCATCTGGAGGTGGCGGGGCTGGATCTGCGCACCGCGCGGGCCGAGGCCCGGGGGCGCATCGGCTATGTCTCGCAGAAGTTCGCCCTGTACAGCAACCTGACGGTGCGCGAAAACCTGGCTTTTTTTGGTGGCGCCTATGGTCTGCGCGGCGCGGCGCGCCGCGAGCGGGTGGCGGCCATGATGACCCAGTTCGGCCTGGAGCCCGAGGCCATCAGCGGGCTGCTGCCCGGTGGCTACAAGCAGCGCCTGGCCATGGCCGCCGGCCTGCTGCACGAGCCCGACATCCTGTTCCTGGACGAGCCCACCAGCGGCATCGACCCGCTGGCGCGGCGGGCCTTCTGGCGCGTCATCACCGCGCTGGCGCAAAGCGGGGTGACCATCATCGTCACCACCCACTTCATGGAAGAGGCCGAGTACTGCGACCGCATCGCCATTCAGGACGCCGGCCGCATGCTGGCCCTGGGCACGCCGCAGCAGGTGCGCGAGCAGGCCGGCGGCGACGCCACCACCAACATGAACGACGCGTTCATCGCCATCGTCGAGCAAGGCCGCGTCCACGCCTTGCACGGCGCCCCGGAGGGCCAGGCCGCATGAACACCCCTGGAACGGCCCGGCGCTTCATGGCCTTGCTGCGCAAAGAGGTGCGGCAGATGCTGCGCGACAAGAGCAACCTGGCCGTGGGCCTGCTGCTGCCGGCCATGCTGATCCTGTTGTTTGGCTACGGCCTGTCGTTCGACGTGACCAACGCGCCGGTGGCCGTGGTCATGGAAGACCGCTCGCCCACGGCGCACGACGCCGTGGCGGGTTTGCAGGGCTCGCCCTGGCTGGCACCGGTCCGGGCGCCCGGCATGGCCGAGGCCCAGGCTCGCCTGCGCGCCGGCGAGGTCGATGGCATCGTGCGCGTGCCGGCCGACTTCTCGCGCCGGCTGGCGGCAGGGGATGCCCGCGTCCAGCTCATCGTCAATGGTGCCAACACCACCACGGCGCAGGCGGTGGAGGGCTATGTCGGCGGCGCCATCGGCACCTGGGCGCAGCAGCAGGCCGACCGCAGCGCCAACCGCCCGCCCGCCACCGGCCGCGTCGAGGTGGTGCAGCGCATGTGGTTCAACGAGGCGGGCACCAGCACCTGGTACCTGGTGCCGGGCCTGATCGTGCTGGTGATGACGCTGGTGGGGGCGTTTCTGACCTCGCTGCTGATTGCCCGCGAGTGGGAGCGCGGCACGCTGGAGTCGCTGTTCGTGACGCCGGTGCGGCCGACCGAGCTGGTGCTGACCAAGCTGGCGCCGTATCTGGTGATCGGCGCCGTCGATCTGGTGCTGTGCCTGCTGGCGGCCTCCTACCTGTTCCAGGTGCCGATGCGCGGCTCGCTGGTGGTCATCTTCGGCGTCTCCATGCTCTACCTGGCCGTCTCGCTGCTGCTGGGGCTGTTCATCTCCGGCGTGACGCGCAACCAGTTCCTGGCCAGCCAGATGGCGCTGCTGGCCAGCTTCATGCCGGCCATGATGCTGTCGGGCTTCGTGTTCGACCTGCGCAACGTGCCGGTGGCGGTCCAGGTGATCAGCAACCTGCTGCCCGCCACGCATTTCATGGGCCTGATCAAGACCCTGTTTCTGGCCGGCACCGACTGGCTTGCCGTGCTGCGCAGCACGGCAATCCTCTGCGGCTACGCGGTGGTGCTGGCCTGGGCCACGCGCCGCACGCTGCGCAAGACACTGGATTGACGCCCATGACCTCCTTCACGGCCACGCTGGCGCAGATTGGCGCCCTCATCCTCAAGGAACTGCTGGCGCTCGTCAAAGAGCCCTCCAGCCGGGTCATCCTGTTCGTGCCGGCGCTGATGCAGGCGCTGCTGTTCGGCTACGGCGCCACCTACGACCTCAAGCAAGTGCCCTACGCGGTGCTGGACCAAAGCCGCAGCGCGGCCTCGGTCGAGCTGCTGACGCGACTGGACGGCACGGGGGTGTTCGTGCGCGAGGCCACGCTGACCTCGTCGCAGCAGATCGCCGGCCAGATCGATGCCGGCCGGGCGCTGATGGTGATCAGCATCCCGTCCGACTTCGAGGCCAGGCTGGCGGCCAACCAGACCGCGCCGCTGCAGGTCATTCTCGACGGCCGCAACTCCACCACCGCCGGCACCGCCAGCAGCTACGTCGGCGCCATCGTGGCCGACTTCAACGCCGCCCGCAGCGGCGGCGCTGGGGGCATCACCATCGAGCGGCGGGCCTGGTACAACCCCAACCTCGAATCGCGCTGGAACATGATGCCCGCCCTGATTGCGGCGCTGAGCATGATGCAGACGCTGCTGCTGTCCGCGCTGTCGGTGGCGCGCGAGCGCGAGCAGGGCACCTTCGACCAGTTGCTGGTGACACCGCTGACGCCCATGCAGATCCTGATCGGCAAGGCGCTGCCGGCCATTGCGGTGGGCCTGCTGCAGTCCACCCTCATCTTCCTGATCATCCGCTTCTGGTTCGAGATTCCGCTCAACGGCTCGGTGGGCCTGCTCTACCTGGGGCTGGTGACCTTCAACATCGCCGTGGTGGGCGTGGGCCTGTCGATCTCGGCCCTGGCCAGCAGCATGCAGCAGGCCATGCTCTACACCTTCATGGTCATCATGCCGCTGATGCTGCTGTCGGGCCTGCTGACGCCGGTGCGCAACATGCCCGAGGTGCTGCAGATCGCCACCTACGTCAATCCGCTGCGCTTCGGCATGAGCATCGTGCGCGGCATCTACCTGGAAGGTGCCGGCCTGGCCCAGGTCTGGCACGAATTCATCCCCTTGCTGCTGATGGCCGCCGTGACGCTGCCGCTGGCCGCCTGGCTGTTTCGCAACCGTATGTCCTGATCGTGGGGTTCGCCATGTCCGACTTGCATCGTCTTTCGCCTCCTGCGGCGCGCTGGAGCCTGGCCTTGTGCGCGCTGGCGCTGGCCGGCTGCGCCGCCGTGGGGCCCGATTTCGTCCAGCCCACACCGGCTGCGCCCCCCGACTGGGCCAGTTGGCGCAGCGCCGACGCCGCGCTGCGCGCGCCGGTGGGCACCGAGGCCTTGCCCGATACCCCCTGGTGGCAGGCCTTTGGCGACCCGGTGCTGGAGCGGCTCGAACAGCGCGCCCTGGCCGCCAGCCCCGACCTGCAGACGGCGGCCCTGCACTTTGCCCAGGCCCGCGCGCAGTACGGCACCGTGGCGGCCCAGCGCGGGCCGCAGGTGGACGCCAGCGGCGGCATCAACCGCCAGCGCCAGAGCGAGCATGGCGCCAGCATCCGCATGATCGACGCCATCGGGGGCGACCGCGCCGGCCTGGCCCAGGTGCTGGCCCAGCCGTTCACGCTCTACCAGGCCGGCTTTGATGCCTCGTGGGAGCTGGACTTGTGGGGGCGCGTGCGTCGCACCATCGAGGCCGCCGATGCCGACGTGGCCCAGCAGGCCGCGCTGCTGGAGCTGGCCCGGCTGAGCCTGACCAGCGACGTGGCGCGCCACTATCTCGACCTGCGCACCACCCAGCGCCAGATCCGGCTGGCGCGCGCAGACATGGCCGCGCTGGCCAGCCGCCTGGACTTGCTGCAGGCCCGCGTGCAGGCCGGCACCACCGACCACCTGGATCTGGCGCGTCAGCGCGCCGAGCTGGCCGCGCTCACCGCGCAACTGCCGGGCCTGCAGGCGCAAGAGGCCGCCAGCGCCAACCAGGTGGCGCTGCTGCTGGGCGAGGCGCCGGGGGCGCTGCGCAGCGAGCTGGCGCCGCAGGCCGAAGGCGGCCAGGCTGCGTTGCCCGACCTGGCGCTGGGCCTGCCCTCGGAGGTGGCGCTGCGCCGGCCCGACATCCGCGCCGCCGAGGCGCGGCTGCACCGCGCCACCGCCCGCATCGGCGTGGCCCGGGCCGACCTCTACCCCAGCATCCGCCTGGGCGCACGCCTGGGCCTGGAGTCCTACCTGGGCAGCGAATGGGCCGATGGCGGCAGCCGCAGCTGGTCCATCGGGCCCAGCCTGAGCCTGCCGCTGTTCGACGGCGGCCGCCGCAAAGGCCAGGTGCAACTGCGCGAGCTGGAGCAGCAGGAGGCGGCCGTGGCCTACCAGCAGACCGTGCGCCGGGCCTGGCAGGAGATTGACGACGCCTTGAGTGCCTACACCGCCGAGCAGCAGCAGGCCGGCGAGCAGGCCGCGCGTGTGCAGGCCACCGGCGACGCGCTGGCGCTGGCGCAGGCGCGCTACGACGGCGGCGCGGCCGACTTCATCGCCGTGCTCGACAGCCAGCGCAGCCACCTGCAGGCGCGGCGCGAGCTGCTGGCCAGCCAGGGCCGGCTGGGCACCCGCTTCGTGGCCATCCACAAGGCGGTGGGCAACGTGCCGCCGGCACCGGCGGCGGTTGTGGCCGACACCGCGCGCTGACGATGACCGATTCCTGGTGCATGCTCGGGGGACATCTGCGCATCTTCAACCACCCATGACACCCACCCCACCCAACCGCCGCTTCAGCGAGATCGCCGTGGGCGACCGCGCCCACATCGAACGGATGCTGACGCTGGAGAGCCTGCAACTGTTCTCGGCCCTGGCCAGTGAACCCGGCCCGCAAGACGGCGGCCAGGCGACGGTGGCCTCGCTGCGCAGCCAGGCGCTTGCCGGCATTGGCACCTGGGTGGGCGCGCTGGTGGCCTCGGCCGTGGGCACCTGCCTGGCCAGCACGGGGGCGGTCTGCCGCGGCCACCAACTGCGCTTTCTGGCGCCCATCCGGATCGGCGACCGCGTGCAGGTGGCCGTGGAGGTCACCCGGCGCCACCCCGACACCGGGCATGTGACGCTGCACTGCACCGGCACCAGCCCGGCGGGCGAGCCGGTCTTCGAGGGCGAGGTGGAGGTGGCGGCGTCCGATCCGCGCGACGGCGACGACCTGCCCGAAACCGGCATCTGCGTGGGCGGGCAGGGGCGGGTGCAGCACCTGCTGGCCCACGTCCACCCGCTGGCGCCCATCCGGGTGGCGGTGGTGCACCCCTGCGACGAGGCCAGCCTGGCGGCTGCGCTGGACGCCCGCGCGGCCGGCCTGATCGAGCCGGTGCTGGTGGCGCCGCAGGCCAGGCTGGCCGCCGTGGCGGCCCAGCACCAACTGGACTTGAGCGGGGTGGAGGTCATCGACGTGCCGCACAGCCACGCCGCCGCCGCACGGGCCGTGGAGCTGGCCGGCCAGGGCAAGGTGGAGGCGTTGATGAAGGGCAGCCTGCACACCGACGAGCTGATGGGCGCGGTGGTGGCCTCGGCCAGCCCGCTGCGCACCAAGCGCCGCGTCAGCCATTGCTTTGTGCTGCAGACGCCGCATTACCCGCGCCCCTTCATCGTCACCGACGCGGCGGTCAACCTGGCGCCCGACCTGCAGCAAAAGGCCGACATCGTGCGCAACGCCATCGACCTGGCCCAGGTGCTGGGCGTGGCCCAGCCCAAGGTGGCCATCCTGGCGGCGGTGGAAACCGTCAACCCCACCATGCCGGCCACGCTGGATGCGGCGGCGCTGTGCAAGATGGCCGAGCGCGGCCAGATCAGCGGCGGCGTGCTGGACGGGCCGCTGGCCTTTGACAACGCCATCTCCATCGCCGCCGCGCGCACCAAAGGCATCGTCTCTCCAGTGGCCGGGCAGGCCGACATCCTGCTGGTGCCCGACCTGGAGAGCGGCAACATGCTGGCCAAGCAGCTGATCTACCTGGGCCAGGCCGCCAGCGCCGGCATCGTGCTGGGCGCCAAGGTGCCCGTGATCCTGACCAGCCGCGCCGACAGCCACCAGGCGCGCATGGCGTCGTGTGCGGTGGCGCTGATGCTGGCCCACCACTACCGGCGCACACCCCCATGACGGCCATGCCCGCTGACCTGATCCTCGTCCTCAACTGCGGCTCGTCCAGCATCAAGTTTGCGCTGTTCGATGCCAGCGCCAACCCCATGCCGCGCACCCCCGCCTGGCGGGGCAAGGTGCAAGGCATAGGCGGCCCCAACCCCGACTTTGGCGCCACCGGCTTGGCCGTGGTGCCGGTGGCGCTGGACGCCGCTGCGCCCTACGCCTCGGCGCTGGCGCTGATCCGCGAGCGCGTGCAGGCGCAACTGGGCGGCCGCCGGCTGGTGGCCGTGGCCCACCGCGTGGTGCACGGCGGCGGGCGCTACCAGGCGCCGGTGCGCATCGACGCCGCCGTGCTGGCCGACCTCAACAGCTACACCCCGCTGGCGCCGCTGCACCAGCCGTTTGCGCTGCAGGCGGTGGAGATCCTGCTGGCGCAAGACCCCGGGCTGCCGCAAGTGGCCTGCTTCGACACCGCCTTCCACCACACCTTGCCGGCCGTGGAGCAGGCGCTGCCGCTGCCGCACGAGGTCACCGCGCGCGGGCTGTGCCGCTACGGCTTTCACGGCCTCTCGTACGAATACATGGCCATCCGCCTGCCCGAGCGGCATGGCGCGCTGGCCCGGGGCCGCACCGTGGTGGCCCACCTGGGCAGCGGCGCCAGCCTGTGCGCCATGCACAACCTGGCCAGCGTGGCCACCACCATGGGCTTCTCGGCGCTGGACGGTTTGATGATGGGCACCCGCTGCGGCGCATTGGACCCCGGCGCGCTGCTCTACCTGATGGAGACCGAGGGCCTGACGCCCCAGCAACTGGGCCAGATGCTCTACCACCGCAGCGGCCTGCTGGGCGTCTCGGGCCTCTCGCCCGAGCCCCGGGTGCTGCTGCCTCGCGAGGCCGACCCCGGCCCCGAAGGCGAGCGCGCCCGCCTGGCGCTGGCGCTCTACGTGCGCCGCATCGTGCGCGAAGTGGGCGCCCTGACGGCCGTGCTGGGCGGGCTGGATTTGCTGGTCTTCACTGCGGGCGTCGGCGAGCACCAGGCCGAAGTGCGGCGCCGGGTCTGTGCCGACCTGGGCTGGCTGGGCATTAGCCTGGACGATGCGGCCAATGCGGCTGATGCGGACGTCATTTCGGCCCCCGGCAGTCGCGTGGTGGTGGGGGTGGAGCCGACCAATGAGGAGTGGGTGATGGCGAGGGAGGTGGTGGGGGTGGGGTGAGGGGGTGACCGCTTTCGGCCGGATGAGCCAGCAAAGACTCCCCGTTTCGTTTCCAACATCTTCGCCCTCGGCTTTCCCATCACCATGCTCACCGGGCTGCTGGTGCTGGTGCTGGTGCTGGTGCTGGTGCTGGTGCTGGTGCTGGTGCTGGTGCTGGTGCTGGTGCTACTGGCGGTGCCATTCATGCAAGCGATTGCGCGGATGTTGGGGGTGCGGACCGCTATCGGGGGCCCTGACCGGGTGAGTGCGTACCAATTGCCGACAGGGGGCCATCTGTGGTTTGAGCCATCGAGAGGCAGTCGAGGAGCCGGGTGGTGACAGAGCCGACTCGAGTTGCGGCCCAGCGCAGCCGCGCTACCTGCGCCACATCAATGGGGTCGATGCCGCGCAGCTTTGGACACGAAGTGCGCCATCTGCTGGGTCGCCATACAAACCCTATCGATCGCTTGGGCGCAGCGGGTTTTTCCTGATGAAACCATGAGCCCGTAAAGGGATCATCAGGCGACAGCGCTCACGACATGAGCGGGGCATTGTCCTATTAACTCAGGGGGAATTTATGTGTCTTTCTATTGGTGTCAATAGTCGCCATATTTCTACTTGTCCCATCCCGGATGATCATAAGGACGAGGAGCTGGGCGCCCACATCTGGTTCAACAATGCCAGGTATTATGATGCCTCCACCGGGCGGTATATCTCCAGCGATCCGATTGGGCTGGCGGGGGGGATCAATAGTTTGGGTATGTTGGGGGGGAATCCAATTTCAAGAATAGATCTTTTTGGCATGGCCGAGTGCGATGTGAAGGACATGACGGAGCTTGCCGAAGCAAACAATCCTGACATGAATATTGTTCAGCCATCAATGGAGGCCATTAATCCAGATCGGTTGACCCCAAATCGCTATACGGCTGGTTACGTTTCCTCTTGCCCAGGGGCGCGGCCAGTTATTAACTCTTTACTCTATGGTGGGGAGCTAACTCCAGCTGGGCGAGTGGAGTTGTACAATACAATAGTTCATGAGAATTGGCATGCGGATAAGCAGTCATTTGTGACAAGGTCTTGGAATAGCAGAGAGAGTGAGGCCAGGCGAGAGGCAAATCGCAGAACGGATGCTGCGAAAAATCAAATTCTCAATAGTGGGGCGGGCAGTTGCGGGTGCTCGAAATGAGTAGATCAGTTCAAATGATATGGGCACTGCTTGAGGTGTTTGTTCTTGCGGTATTTGTATGGACGCTGTATGGATTGACCACCTGGTCCAATGTCTCCGCAGAAATCATTAACAATTCGCCGGATGCGTACTACACTATCCGGCGATTGATTTCGATCACATTATTGTCACTGGGTATATTGGGGGGGCTTGGGCTTGGGGCGGTCGTGTTGGGGGTTGCTGCACTGAAAGGCAGTCATCGAGATAGTGGAGCGCCTTTAAATATTGCGCTGCTGATCTTTCTCGTACTGATTCCGGTTGGGGCGTTTATCGCTGTTGTGGGAGTTGGTGGGGTAATATGATTGTGCTTTGTCTGATTGCAACAGCACTTTGAGGAGCGACCGTGTGGGTTGACGGCCAGAGCCACATCACCACCTGGGGCTACAACGCCAAAGGCCAGCTCGAAAGCCTCACCTACCCCGGCGGCTTTGCCGTGGGCTACACCTGGGACAGCGTCGGGCGCCTGGCCAACGCCAGCCGCACCGCCCCCAGCACCCGGCTGCTGTTTGGCAACATCCTCTACCAGCCCGCCACCAACCGCCCCTACGCCTGGCGCCAGGGCAACATGCGCCCGCGCATGATCAGCCTGGACCCCGACGGCCGCATCCAAAGCCTCACCGCACCCGGGCTGCAAAACCTGGCCTACACCTACCACAACACCAACACCATCCAGGGCATCACCGACGCCCAGTGGGGTGCCACCCAGGGCTATGGCTACGACCTCATGGACCGCCTCACCACCGCCAACCAGACCGGCGGCATGAACCAGGGCTTTGCTTGGGACAAGGCCGGCAACCGCCTGAGCAAGACCGTCAACGGCGCCACCACCACCAGCGCCCTGGGCAGCACCAGCCACTGGCTGACCGGGCTGGGCGGTGCCGAGGCCGCCAACCTGGGCTACGACGCCGCAGGCAACCAGATCAGCGACAGCCGCAACGCCCGCACCTACGAATGGGAGGCCTTCAACCGCCTGGCCCTGGTCAAAGACGGCGCCACCGAAGTGGGCCTGTACCGCTACAACGCCCTGGGCCAGCGCGTCTACAAAAGCGCCACCCAGAGCAAACAGACCTACTTCGTCTACGCCCCCAATGGCCAGCTGCTGTACGAGCAGGCCCACACCGCCAGTGGCCAGACCCCCACCCACTACGTCTGGCTGGGCGCCGAGCTGCAAGGCATCCAGCGCGCAGGCGTCTACTACTGGGCCTATAGCGACCACCTCGCAAGACCGGAGGTGCTGGCCACCGCCAAGGGCGTCGTCAAGTGGCGCGCCCGCAACCACGCCTTCGGCCGCGATGTGGTGCAGGACAGCCTGGGCGGGCTCAACGTGGGCTTCCCGGGGCAGTACCAGGACGAGGAGCTGGGGGCCAACATCTGGTTCAACAATGCCAGGTATTACGATGCCAGTACGGGGAGGTATATCTCCAGCGATCCGATTGGCTTGGCGGGGGGGATTAATACGTTTGGGTATGTCGGGGGGAATCCGGTCTCGTTGGTTGATTTTTCTGGTCTAAAGTTATGTAGAACCACCCTTCCGGGCATTGGCGATACGCATCTTGATGATCAATTTTCCCCCGTTGTTCAAAATTGGATTGATTTGAATAAATCTCAAGGTGTTAATGTCAATGTGACCTCGGCATTTCGTTCGACTCAATCCCAAGCTGCTCTCTCGGGGAGTGCGGGAGCAATTACGCCAGCGGCGGCGGGCTCTAGTTTGCACGAAGCCGGTTGGGCTATTGATATAAGTTGGAGTAGTTTGAGTTCGGCGCAGAGAACGATTGTTAGGAACAATGCTACTCAGGCAGGATTGAGTTGGGGCGGTGGTTTTTCTCATCCAGATCCTGTGCATTTTTTCAAAGACCCCGGAAATCGTCCAGATAAAATAAATCAAGCTCAACAGGATATGGCAAATGGCAATGCTGACTCGTGCACTTGCGGTAGCTAGTTTTTTTTTCGTGCTTGGCCTGCCATCTGGGTTGGCTAGCAGTATTTTGTTTGGAACTTACTCGTCATTGGAGTTCAATTGCGAAGCTGGTGACTTATTGGGTTATGAAGTAAAAATATTTCCTGTCGCGACTGGAACTGTTGCAGCTATTCAGGCGGCAGATGGCGGCGCAGGGCGGGCTAGTATTGCCGTTGTTAGAGTTGATGGCGACGGGATAGAATTTGATATTCCAGAGGAGGGGGCAATTTTTCGCGGCCAAGCGCTAACTTCAGGGCTGGTTGGGGAGATTGTCTACAAAAATGATATTCATCGAAAGATAGAAATACCAAGGCGTGTTAGTTATTGGGATCGACTGCCTTCGAAATGTCCGTTGTAGTTCGTTGCTGCTCAACGCACCATGGTCCTCACCAGCGCTAACCAAACCAGCGTCTACTGCAACGCCCGCACCTACGAATGGGAGGCCTTCAACCGCCTGGCCCTGGTCAAAGACGGCGCCACCGAAGTGGGCCTGTACCGCTACAACGCCCTGGGCCAGCGCGTCTACAAAAGCGCCACCCAGAGCAAACAGACCTACTTCGTCTACGCCCCCAATGGCCAGCTGCTGTACGAGCAGGCCCACACCGCCAGTGGCCAGACCCCCACCCACTACGTCTGGCTGGGCGCCGAGCTGCAAGGCATCCAGCGCGCAGGCGTCTACTACTGGGCCTATAGCGACCACCTCGCAAGACCGGAGGTGCTGGCCACCGCCAAGGGCGTCGTCAAGTGGCGCGCCCGCAACCACGCCTTCGGGCGTGATGTGGTGCAGGACAGCCTGGGCGGGCTCAACGTGGGCTTCCCGGGGCAGTACCAGGACGAGGAGCTGGGGGCCAACATCTGGTTCAACAATGCCAGGTATTACGATGCCAGTACCGGGCGGTATATCTCCAGCGATCCGATTGGGTTGGCGGGGGGGATTAATACGTTTGGGTATGTGAGGGGGAATCCGATATCGCTTGCTGATCCATTTGGCCTTTGGGACTTTCAGGTTGGCGCTGGTGTTTCTGCATTCGGTGTATTAAAGGGGGGGAGTCTTGGCTTTACGTTCAATTTCTCGAGCAATGGAATATCGTTTAGCACCCAGGCATGCGCCGGCATTGGCGCGGGGGCATATCTAGGTGCCAGTGCGGCACTTGGCGTATCTAAGGATACGTCGAACAAGTGCCCAGGCTCAAAATCGACATCCACGTCAGCTCAGTTCCAAGCAGAAGGTGGAAATTTGCTTGCCGGTGGCGTCCAGGCTGACCTTGGGGGTGGCGGTGGGCAGGTCGGAGTCGGTGATAGGCTTCGAGGTGGAGTTGGTGTAGGAGGATACGCCGCCGTTATGGGCTGTGTGACTACCACAAGTGGCCTTGCATCGTGGTAATTAGAAAAAAACAAAAGACCCGTCTTCCATTCGATTTCGGGTTCGTTGGTGGAATACTTATTGTTTTACTTTTCAGAGAAATCTCAAGGGCGTTTGATGTGGCTTGGATTTTGTATGTTGGCCTAGCCATTGGCGGTGCCCTTTGCGTCCGTGCCGTATTTCGATTCTTAAGAGACTTGTAAAAAGTGCAACTCCAAGCTGGCCGGTTTCTGCGAGGAATGCGGAGTGGATTCGTGTTTGGCTTAGTAACCGCCGCAACGACTGCGGTCATCGACTTCACAAACTGGGAGTTCGGGGGACTATGGTTGCGGAAAATAGGAATTCGCGTACGCTCCTCACGGTTGCGCTCATTGCTGCTGCGGCGGGGTTGGCGTTTCTAGGTCGTTGCGGACTTGATTGGTTTGTCGGCATAGCCCCAAGATGGGGAAATGAGATAGAACGACTCGGTGGAGGGGCGCTGGGGCTAATAATTGGACTATTGGTTTTTATTCCAGTGTTTCGGATGTATGGTGTATTTGGTCGTAAAGACGATAATGCACGACGTCCTATGGTCGACGCCAAGAGCGATGTTGAGGTCGACGACATAACTAAGGGAAGGTAGGGCCGACACCATGGACCGCCTCACCACCGCCAACCAGACCGGCGGCATGAACCAGGGCTTTGCTTGGGACAAGGCCGGCAACCGCCTGAGCAAGACCGTGAACGGTGCCACCACCACCAGCGCCCTGGGCAGCACCAGCCACTGGCTGACTGGGCTGGGTGGTGCCGAGGCCGCCAACCTGGGCTACGACGCCGCAGGCAACCAGACCAGCGACAGCCGCAATGCCAGAACCTACGAATGGGAGGCCTTCAACCGCCTGGCCCTGGCCAAAGACGGTGCCACCGAGGTGGGCCTGTACCGCTACAACGCCCTGGGCCAGCGCGTCTACAAAAGCGCCACCCAGAGCAAACAGACCTACTTCGTCTACGCCCCCAATGGCCAGCTGCTGTACGAGCAGGCCCACACCGCCAGTGGCCAGACCCCCACCCACTACGTCTGGCTGGGCGCCGAGCTGCAAGGCATCCAGCGCTCAGGCGTCTACTACTGGGCCTACAGCGACCACCTCGCAAGACCGGAGGTGCTGGCCACCGCCAAGGGCGCCGTCAAATGGCGCGCCAGCAACCACGCCTTCGGCCGCGACGTGGTGCAGGACAGCCTGGGTGGGCTCCACATCGGGTTCCCGGGGCAGTACAAGGATGACGAGCTGGGCGCCCACATCTGGTTCAACAATGCCAGGTATTACGATGCATCCACCGGGCGGTATATCTCCAGCGATCCGATTGGGTTGGCGGGGGGGATTAATACGTTTGGGTATGTGGGGGGGAATCCGGCTTCGTTGGTTGATCCGACCGGTTTGAAGCCTGGGGACGAGTTCTGTAGTGCGGATGCAGCAGCAGTCGATGCAATTGATTACGCAAGACCCATGACACTCAAGTTTGGACTTGAGTTCGGGGGTTGGGTTTTTAAAAACTTTAATGGTACGTATTCGGCGGACATGCGGAGGGGAGGCTCCACATGGACAGATGTAGGATCGGGGTCAATAATTAAATCTGGTGCCGGCATCTGGCATACTCATCCTAATTTGCCAGGATATGATTACAATAATTTTAGCCCGGCCGACATAAATTTATCGAATAATGAGGGTGTTCCTGGTTATTTGGGAACTCCGGGTGGGGTTAATAAAAAATACACTCCTGGTCAAGGCGTCGCGACTCTCGGAGATTGTTCATGCAAATAAGATCTTTTCCACTGATTTTTGCGGCGTGCGCAATGGCCTTTGCAGTGCTCACCTTGCAATCGGCAAATGCTTCCACTGAAGCTCATTCATATTCGCCTCCCGATGGTGTGATTGCAAATGAAGTCGTGGCGCGCGAGATTGCAATGATCTATCTTTCCGCCGTATATGGTAAGGCTCAAATCCAATCTCAGTTGCCTTTGTTGGTTAGTCGTAAGGGCGATGTTTGGACCATCAAGGGCAGCTTCAATAGGAGGCGCAGCGTGGGGGGGGTTGCTGAAATTGACCTCGCGCAGCAGGATGGCAGGGTGTTGCGTCTGACTCACTCGATGTAGGTGGCAGTCGGAGATTTGTCAGTTTCGATTGGAGCTCCCAAGTGGATAATGACGAGCACGGGGTGGTTTGAGTCCGAAATTTATGCTGAGATAAATCGCCGGGCCGCCTTGGTCGCTGACTGGATTAATAAAAATTGTTCAAAATGTGGCTGCGGGAACTAGCATGGTTTCTATTTTTCGCCAGATCGTTTGGCGGCGCATTTTTTTCTCGATTGCCGTCGTTGTTTTTGCCTTTAACGAGGCATCGATTTTCAGTTGGATGGAATTCATCACCAACAATCAAACGACAGCTCACGCGGCGCACGGTTTGAGATTGGCCAGTTGGTGGTCATCTTTCTCCCTTGGGGCAATGGTTGGCCTGACCTTTTCAGAGATACCGAGAGAGAACGGCGGTCTATTGAGAGTTCGTCTGCCAGAAGCCTTGGTGCTGATGGCATGCCTGCTGTACCTCTGTCTGTTTCGCCCCGCCCCGTGGTTGCCATAGGCATGAATTTGCAAGGTCCTGATCCGAATCACAAACACCCCATGGATGGATTTCCGCAGGTGTGCTTTATCAAGAACACCGTGACGAATCCAAATATCATAGTGGGTGACTACACCTACTATGATGACCCGGAAAATGCCGAGGATTTTGAACGCAATGTGCTCTATCACTTCCCGTTCATTGGCGACAAGCTAATCATCGGCAAGTTCTGCGCCATTGCGCGTGGCGCAAAGTTCATCATGAATGGCGCCAACCACAAAATGTCGGGGGTTTCGACCTACCCCTTTTTTATTTTCGGAAACGGCTGGGAGAAGGCCATGCCAAAGCCGGGTGACCTGCCCTACAAGGGCGACACGGTGGTCGGCCATGACGTCTGGATTGGCTATGACGCGCTCATCATGCCGGGCGTGCAGATCGGCAATGGGGCGGTGGTGGCCGCCCGCTCTGTCGTGACCGCCGACGTGGCGCCCTACACCCTGGTTGGCGGCAACCCTGCCCAACCCATCAAACAGCGGTTCGATCCAGATGTGGTGGCGTTCTTGAATGATCTGGCCTGGTGGGACTGGCCCATTGAGGCCATCACCCAGCATCTTGAGTTGATCGTGTCGGGCGACATCCCGGCGCTGCGTGCCATCTCGGCGTCGGCTCAACGCCAGTGATCACCGGGTGCGTTCGCACCCTCCCACCGCCGCCAACACCTGCCCCCGCACCCCCTCCAACGGCCGATCCGCATCGATGCGCACCATGCGCCCCCCGCTGGCCGCCGCCCGCTCGGCGTAGGCGGCGCGCACGCGCTCGAAGAAGGCCAGGTCTTCGGCTTCGAGCCGGTCGGCGGCGCGGGCTGCTGCGCGGCGCTGCGCGGCCACGGCCGGCGGCACGTCGAACCACAGCGTCAGGTCGGGCTGGCGGCCTTGCTGGACCCAGGCTTCGAGTTGGCTCAGCACGCCGGTGTCGAACCCGCGCCCGCCGCCCTGGTAGGCGAAGGTGGCGTCGGTGAAGCGGTCGCACAGCACGGTGCGGCCGGCCGCCAGCGCGGGCAGGATGACGGTGTGCAGATGGTCGCGGCGGGCGGCAAAGACCAGCAGCGCCTCGGTCAGCGCGTCCATGGGGCGGTGCAGAAACAGCTCGCGCAGCGCCTCGGCCAGCGGGGTGCCGCCGGGCTCGCGGGTGAGCAGCACGTCGGCGCCGCGGGCGCGCAGGTGGGCGGCGGCGGCCTCGATGTGCGAGGACTTGCCGGCGCCGTCTATGCCTTCAAAGGTGATGAACGTCATGGCTGGTTGCGCTGGTGGCGGTTGACGGCGCGGTTGTGGTCGGCCAGCGTGTCGCTGAAGACGCTGCTGCCGTCGCCGCGCGCCACAAAGTAGAGCGCGCTGGTCTGGGCCGGCCGGGCGGTGGCGGCCAGCGCCCGCGTGCCCACCAGGGCAATGGGGGTGGGCGGCAGGCCGCGCCGGGTGTAGGTGTTCCAGGGGGTGTCGGCCAGCAGGTCGGCGCGGCGCAGGTTGCCGTCAAAGGCGGCGCCCAGGCCGTAGATGACGGTGGGGTCGGACTGCAGCGGCATGCCCAGCCGCAGCCGATTGGCGAACACGCCGGCCACCATGGGGCGGTCGGTGTCGCTGCCGGTTTCCTTCTCGACCACCGAGGCCAGCACCAGCAACTCTTGCGGCGAGCCGACGCGCAACTGCGGGTCGCGGCCTGCCCAGGCGGTGGCCAGCCGCTGGTCCATCAGCGTCAGGGCGCGCTTGAGCACGGTCAGATCGGATACGCCCCGGCTGTAGAGGTAGGTGTCGGGGTAGAAGCGGCCCTCCAGCGGCCCCTCAACGCCCAGCGCCGTGGCCAGTTCGGCCTCGGTCAGGGCGGCGGTGGCGGGGCGCAGATGGGGCGCGTCCTTGAGCGCGGCGCGGGCCTGGGCCAGCGTCCAGCCGTCGATGAAGCGCACCTGCTCCAGCGTCTGGTCGCCGCGCACCATGCGGGCCAGCAGCGTGCGGGCGGTGACGCCGGGCTCGATCTCGTAGCTGCCGGCGCGGATGGCCCGCGCCTGGCCCGACCAGCGGAACCACTGGTACAGCCACTCGGTGGGCACTTGCACGCCGGCCGCCGTCCACAGCCGCGCCACTTCGCGCGGGCTGGTGCCGGGCTCGATGGAGACCTCCACCCGCTCGGCCGCCAGCGGCAGCGGCCGCTCCAGCCACCACCACACACTGCCTGCTGCCAACAGCGCCACCACCAACAAGACGGCCAGCAGCCGCAACAACGTACGCATGGGCAAATCATAATCAAACGATGACTGACCCCACCTTGACCACGGGCGCCGTGGCGCTGCCCGACTGGGCGCTGATCCATGCCCACGGCCCTGATGCCGCCACGTTTCTGCAAGGCCAGCTCACGCAAGACGTGTTGACGCTGGCGCCGGGTGCGGCGCGGCTGGCCGGCTACTGCTCGCCCAAGGGCCGGCTGCTGGCCAGCATGGTGGTCTGGCGCGACGGCGGCGATGGCTTTTACCTGGCCTGCAGCGCCGACGTGCGAGAGGCCACGCTCAAGCGCCTGAAGATGTTCGTGCTGCGCGCCAAGTGCACGCTGGAGGCCGATGCCACGCCGCTGGCTGGCGTGCTGGGCGCGGCGCCGGCCGGCAGCCTGGCGCTGGGCCCGGGGCGCGCGCTGCACTTTGGCCTGCCCTCGGGGGCCGAGGCCGCCGCCGAAGACTGGGCCTGGGCCGAGGTGGCCAGCGGCGTGCCGCGCATCGTGGCCGCCTGCGCCGACCAGTTCGTGCCGCAGATGGTCAATTTCGAGCTGGTGGGCGGCGTGAGCTTTCAAAAAGGCTGCTACCCCGGCCAGGAGGTGGTGGCGCGCAGCCAGTACCGCGGCACCACCAAGCGCCGGCTGGCGCTGGTGCGCAGCACGGCGCCGCTGACGCCGGCCGCCGAGGTGTTTGCGGCCGATGACCCCGACCAGCCCGCGGGCATGGTGGTGCTGGCCGCCAGCCGGGCAGGCGCGCATACGGCACAGGTGGCGCTCAAGCTGGCCGCCCTGGCGCAGCCGCTGCGCTGCGGTGACGCGGTGCTCACCGTGCAGCCCTTGCCCTACGCCATTGCCGAGGAGGACTGAGCCATGTGCATTGCCGCCCTGGCCTGGCAGGCCCATCCGCGCTGGGTGGCGGTGCTGGCCAGCAACCGCGATGAGTTCATCGAGCGGCCCACCGAGCCCATGCACGCCTGGGCCACGCCCGGCGGCACGCCCATCTGGGCCGGTCGCGACGTGCGGGCCGGTGGCACCTGGCTGGCCGTGGCGGCGCAGCGCCTGGCGCTGGTGACCAATCTGCGGGCGCCGGCACCCATTGCCGAGGGCACACCCTCGCGCGGAGGGCTGCCGCTGGCCTGGCTGGACGGCCACCCGCTGCCGGCCGCGCAGCAATGGAATTTGCTGACGGCCAACTGGCAGACCGGCGAGGCGGCGTTGCACAGCAGCGCGCTGGCGGCGGCGCTGCCGGTGGCGGCGGGCGGCATCACCACGCTGAGCAACGGCCAGCCGCCGGCGCTGTGGCCCAAGCAACGCCGGTTGGCGGGTTTCGTGCAAACGGCGCTGGCCGCGCGCGATGTGGCGGCGCTGACGGCCCGGCTGCAGGATGCGCTGGCCGATCGCCAGGTGCCGCCGCCCGAGAGCTGGCCGCATACCGGCGTCGCACCGGAAGTGGAGGGCTGGCTGGCACCCATCCATGTGGCCGCACCGGATGGCCGCTACGGCACCCGCTGCGCCAGCGTGGTGGTGGTGGAGCGCCTGGCCACCGGCGCGCTGGCGCTGCACCTGACGGAGCGCCGCTTTGCCACCGACGGGACGGTGAGCGGCGAGGTGACGTGGCAGGGGATGCCCGCCTGAGCGGCCTGGAGGGCAAGCGATGAACCTGACGACCGCGCTGCTGTTCGTGCTGGGCCTGGTGGCCCTGGTGGTGGGGGCCGATGCGCTGGTGCGCGGCGCCTCCAAGCTGGCGTTGCGGCTGGGGTTGTCGCCGCTGGTGGTGGGGCTGACGGTGGTGGCGTTTGGCACCAGCGCGCCCGAGATGGCGGTGACGGCAGGCGGGGTGCTGTCGGGCCAGGGGGATCTGGCCGTGGGCAACGCGGTGGGCAGCAACATCTTCAACGTGCTGTTCATCCTGGGGCTGTCGGCGCTGATCACGCCGCTGGCGGTCAACCAGCAAATCATCCGCCAGGAGGTGCCCGTCATGGTGGGCGGGGCGCTGCTGCTGGTGGTGCTGGGGCTGGACGGCGCGTTCGGCCTGGGCGACGGCTTGCTGTTGCTGGGCCTGCTGGTGGCCTACACGGCGCTGCTGGTGTGGCAGGCGCGCTCGGCGCCGGCCGCGGAGCGGGCGCCGTACGACGCGGCGCTGGCGCCACCCGTGCGCCGCTGGGATGACGCCTTGCCGGCGCAGATCGGGCTTATTGCCGTGGGGCTGCTGTTGCTGGTGCTGGGCGCCAACTGGCTGGTGGACGCGGCAACGACGGTGGCCCGCGCGCTGGGGCTGTCGGAGGCGGTGATCGGGCTGACCATCGTGGCGGTGGGCACCTCGCTGCCCGAGGTGGCGGCGTCGGTGACGGCCAGCCTCAAGGGCGAGCGCGACATTGCCGTGGGCAATGTGGTGGGCAGCTGCGTGTTCAACATTTTTGGCGTGGTGGGGCTGGGTGCGGTGGTGGCCGAACTGGGCACGGGCGCGCCGCTGCCGCTGCCGCCCGGTGTGGCGCATTTCGATCTGTGGGTGATGGTGGGGGCGCTGGTGGCCTGCCTGCCGGTGTTCATCACGGGGCGCGAGATTGCGCGCTGGGAGGGGGCGCTGCTGCTGGGCTACTACCTGGCCTACACCGTCTACCTGGTGATGGCGGTGCAGCACAAGCCGGGCGTGCAGGCGTTTGCCGACGCGATGCTGGGCTTTGTGGTGCCGCTGACCATCGTGACGCTGGGGGTGGCGCTGGTGCGGCCCGCCCGGGTGACATGACGCGGCGGGTGGCCGGCAGGCCTCAGCCGGCGGCGGCCCAGGCCTGAGCCAGCGCGGCGGCAGCCGCAGCCTGAGCGGTCAGGGCTTCGGGAATCTGGCGGCCCAGCTTGATGAAGTCGTGGGTGACGCCGCGCGCCAGCTCCAGCGCCACCGGCACACCGGCGGCACGCAGGCGGTCGGCATAGGCCAGGCCTTCGTCCACCAGCGGGTCGCACTCGGCCAGCACCACGCAGGCGGGGGCCACGCCGTCCACGTCGTCGGCCAGCAGCGGGGCAAAACGCCAGTCGGTGCGGCGCTCTGGCGGCAGGTAGTGGTTGAAAAACCAGGCGATGAGTTCGGCGTCGAGCAAAAAGCCGTGCGCAAAGCGGCGGTGGGACTCGGTGTCGGCGTAGGCCGTGGTGCCGGGGGTGATCAGCAGTTGCAGCGCCAGCGGCAGGCCGGCATCGCGCGCCTGCAGGGCGGCCACGGCGGCCAGCGTGCCTCCGGCGCTGTCGCCGCCCACGGCCAGGCGCCGGCCGTCCAGCTCCAGCGCGGCACTGCCGGGGCCGGCCAGCCAGCGCAGCGCGGCCCAGCTGTCGTCCACGGCGGCGGGGAAGGGGTGTTCCGGCGCCAGCCGGTAGGCCAGCGCCAGCACGGCGCCGCCGCTGCGCAGCGCGAGCTGGCGGCACAGGCTGTCGTGCGTCTCCAGCCCGCCCACGACGAAGCCGCCGCCATGCAGGTAGAGCAGCACCGGCAGCCGCGCGTGGCTGGGGGCGTAGAGCCGGGCGGCCAGCGGGCCGCCGGGGCCGGGCACGCTGAGGTCTTGCACGCGGGCCAGCGGCGCGCGCGGCAGGTCCAGCACCTCGGCGCCGCGCTCGTAGGCGATGCGCGCGGCGGGCGGGGTCAGCTGGTTCAGCGGCGTGCGGCGGGCGCGGCGCATGCGCTCCAGCAGCTGGCGCATGCGGGCGGTGAGCAACTGCGCAGGCATCAGCCGCCGCCGTGCGTGCCCAGCACCACGCGGTTGCGGCCCAGGGACTTGGCGCGGTAGAGCGCGGCGTCGGCAGCGTCCAGCACCTCGCGCACGCTGACCGGGCGCTCGATCAGGGCGACGCCGATGCTGGTGGTGACGGCCAGGCCGTCGGCCAGTTGCGCCCAGTCGTGGGCCTCGATGTTGGTGCGCAGCCGCTCGGCCACGGCCAGCGCGACCTCGACGTCCACGCCCGACAGCAGCACGGCGAACTCCTCGCCACCCAGCCGGGCCGGCAGGTCGTGGGGCCGGCAGTCGGCACGCAGCAGGTTGGCCAGCTCGCACAGCACGTCGTCGCCCACGCCGTGGCCATAGGTGTCGTTGACCCGTTTGAAGTGGTCCAGATCGATCAGCAGCATGGCCAGCGCAGCGCCCGGCTGCAGGCCGTGCAGTTGCGACACCAGGGCCTGGTCCAGGCTGCGGCGGTTGGGCAGGCCGGTCAGCGGGTCTTCGCTGGCGCGGCGGCGCATCTCGCTGGCCTGGCGGGCCAGGGCGTCGCGCTCCACCTCGAGCTGGCGCGCGCGCAGCCGCTGCTGCTCGGCCTCCAGTGCAGCGCGCTCGGCCGCCAGGCGGTTGGCTTCGTCTTCGGTGCGCGCCAGCAGCACGCCGGTCTGCAGGTCGCGCAGGGCCAGGTGGCGCTGGCTTTGCAGGCGCGCCATCTGCTCGTGGTGGTGCAGGGCGGCGGCGGGCACGCCGCAGGTCTTGTAGGCTTCGTAGAGCGCCTGGTGGATGGTTTCGCAGGCCTCGGGTTCGGTGGCCAGTTCGTCCAGCAGGTTCAGCAGCAGTTGCACCGCCTCGGTGCGCTGGCCCAGGCCCAGCATGGCCCGGGCGCGCGCAATGCGGCAGCCGCGCAGCAAGGCCTCCATGCCTTGCCGGGCGCAGGCGGGCTCCAGGGTGGCCAGCAAGGCCAGCACCTCGTCCCAGTGCGCCAGCCGCAGCAGCAGGTGACAGCGGTTGATGCCCACCAGCCCGATGCGAAACGCCTTGCCGGATGCGGCGGCCAGGGTGCCGGCCAACTCGCCATAGGGCAGCGCCTCCCGGTAGCGCTGCAAGGCGATCAGGGGGTGGCCCAGCTCGGTTTCGCGGTCGCCCCACTCGAAGGTGAAGCGCAGCAAGGCGTTGGCGGCGCGGAAGGACTCGCCGGGGTCGCGCAGCCACTGGGCCTGGGCCAGCGCCTCGCGCAGCAGCGGAATGCCGCGCTCCGGGTCGGCCACCAGGCAGTAACCATCGCCCAGGCGCACCAGGGCCTGGCAGCGCAGCAGCGGGTCGTCGGCCTCCTGGGCGGCTTCCATGGCCTGCATGGCGTGGTGCAGCGACTGCGAGCCCAGCCGGATTTCGCCGTAGGCCAGCGCCAGCATGCTGTGCAGATCCACGCGAAAAGCCGGGTCGGCGCTGGGTTGGGGCAGCAGGCGCAAGGCCTCTTCGCCGTTGCGCACCGCCTCGGCGTAGTGGCCCAGGCGGGTTTGCTGATGGGTCAGCGTGCCCAGCGCCAGGCACAACAGGTTGCTGGCTTGCGCCGTGCGCGCCCAGGTCACCACGGCGGCGGCATGCGCCGCCGCCTCGGGGTAGTGGTTGGCCTCGGCGGCCTGACGCGCCAGCGTCAGTTGCCGATGCGCCCAGGCCGCAGTCTCAGAACTCTGCTCGAGAAGCGACATCCGGCCATTGTGGCGCTTTGCCCTTTAGTGCTGCTCGAAAAATTGCTCGTCTTCGGTGGAGCCTTTCAGGGCCGCCGTGGACGCTTCTTTCTCGATGGTGGTGGTCACGGCGTCGAAATAGCCGGTGCCGACCTCGCGCTGGTGCTTGACGGCGGTGAACCCGCGCTCGGCAGCGGCGAATTCCTTCTCCTGCAACTCGACGAAGGCGCTCATCTGGCGGCGGGCGTAGCCGTGGGCCAGGTCGAACATGCCGTAGTTGAGGGCGTGGAAGCCGGCCAGCGTGATGAACTGGAACTTGTAACCCATGGCGCCCAGCTCTTTCTGGAACTTGGCGATGGTGGCGTCGTCGAGGTTTTTCTTCCAGTTGAACGAGGGCGAGCAGTTGTAGGCCAGCATCTTGCCGGGGAATTTGGCGTGGATGGCTGCGGCAAAGGCCTTGGCATAGGCCAGGTCGGGCTTGCCGGTTTCACACCAGACCAGATCGGCGTAGGGGGCGTAGGCCAGGCCGCGCGAGATGGCCTGCTCCAGGCCCGGCTTGGTGCGGTAAAAGCCTTCCACCGTGCGCTCGCCGGTGCAGAAGGGCTTGTCGTTGTCGTCCACGTCGCTGGTGACCAGGTCGGCCGCTTCCGCGTCGGTGCGGGCCACCAGCAGCGTGGGCGTGCCCATCACGTCGGCGGCCAGGCGGGCGGCCACCAGCTTGCTGACCGCCTCGCGGGAAGGCACCAGCACCTTGCCGCCCATGTGGCCGCATTTCTTGACGGCCGCCAGCTGGTCTTCGAAGTGCACGCCGGCGGCACCCGCTTCGATCATGGCCTTCATCAGCTCGAAGGCGTTGAGCACGCCGCCGAAGCCCGCTTCGGCATCGGCCACGATGGGGGCGAAGTAGTCGATGTCGTCCTTGCCCTCGCTCCACTGGATCTGGTCGGCGCGCTGGAAGGTGTTGTTGATCTTCTTGACCACCTTGGGCACCGAGTCCACCGAATACAGCGACTGGTCGGGGTACATCTCGCCGTTGCTGTTGGCGTCGCCCGCCACCTGCCAGCCCGACAGGTAGATGGCCTTGAGGCCGGCCTTGACCTGCTGCATGGCCTGGTTGCCGGTGAGGGCGCCCAGGGCGTTGACGAAGGGCTCGGTGTGGATCAAGCCCCAGAGCTTCTCGGCGCCGCGCTTGGCCAGCGTGTGCTCGATGGCCAGCGAGCCGCGCAGGCGCACCACGTCGGCGGCGCTGTAGCCGCGCTGGATGCCCTTCCAGCGGGGGTTTTCGGCCCAGTCTTTTTCAAGGGCGGCGATCTGTTGGTCACGGGTCAGAGTGGTCATGGCAGGCTCCGGGAGCGGTTGAGACAAAAGCGGGACTGGCCGCAGTGTCTCACAAAGTAGTCTTCTGTCTTATATAAGACATAAGAATCGTGACGAAATCCCCACAGGAGGGGCGCCAGGGCGTGCCGGGGGCTGCACTAAACTGGCTGCTTCTTCATGCACTGACGAGCCCATCCGGGCTGCGACCCATGTACCAGCACATCCAAGTTCCCGCCGGCGGTGAGCGCATCACCGTCAACGCCGATCACTCGCTGAACGTGCCCAACAACCCCATCATTCCCTACATCGAGGGCGACGGCACGGGTTTTGACATCACGCCGGTGATGATCAAGGTGGTGGACGCCGCCGTGGCCAAGGCATATGGCGGCCAGCGTCAGATCCACTGGATGGAGATTTACGCGGGCGAGAAGGCCACCCGCGTCTACGGCCCCGACGTGTGGCTGCCCGACGAGACGCTGCAGGTGCTGCGCGACTACGTGGTGTCCATCAAGGGCCCGCTGACCACGCCGGTGGGCGGCGGCATCCGCTCGCTGAACGTGGCGCTGCGCCAGGAGCTGGATCTGTACGTCTGCCTGCGCCCGGTGCAGTACTTCGAGGGCGTGCCCAGCCCCGTCAAGGAGCCCCACAAGACCGACATGGTGATCTTCCGCGAGAACAGCGAAGACATCTATGCCGGCATCGAGTTCGAGGCCGAGAGCGACAAGGCCAAAAAGCTCATCAAGATCCTGCAGGACGAGTTCGCGGTCAAGAAGATCCGCTTCCCGGGTACCTCGGGCATCGGCGTCAAGCCGGTGTCGCGCGAGGGCACCGAGCGCCTGGTGCGCAAGGCCATCCAGTACGCCATCGACCACGGCAAGCCCAGCGTCACCATCGTGCACAAGGGCAACATCATGAAGTTCACCGAAGGGGGCTTCCGGGACTGGGCCTATGCGCTGGCCAAGAACGAGTTCGGTGGCGAACTGATCGACGGCGGCCCGTGGATGAAGGTCAAGAACCCGCGCACGGGCAAGGACATCGTCATCAAGGACAGCATCGCGGACGCCTTCCTGCAGCAGATCCTGCTGCGCCCGGCCGAGTACTCGGTGATTGCCACGCTCAACCTCAACGGCGACTACATCTCCGACGCGCTGGCCGCGCAGGTGGGTGGCATCGGCATCGCCCCCGGGGCCAACCTGTCGGACACCGTGGCCATGTTCGAGGCCACCCACGGCACGGCGCCCAAGTACGCCGGCAAGGACTACGTCAACCCCGGCAGTGAAATCCTCAGCGCCGAGATGATGCTGCGCCACATGGGCTGGGGCGAGGCGGCCGATCTCATCGTCTCGGCGATGAAGAAGGCCATTGCCAGCAAGAAGGTCACCTACGACTTCGCCCGGCTGATGGAGGGCGCCACCCAGGTCAGCACCTCGGGCTTCGGGCAGGTGATGATCGAGCAGATGTGATGCTGCCCCGGGATGGGATGTCTGAGGACGTCCCATTTCGACCCACGCAAACCGGTGTAGGCATGGGCGTTTCCAGCGCAGGCCAGCGTTCAACTCTGTAGGGTCTAGGCTCAGTGCGACTGGCGAATTGGGGCTTTGTGCCGCCGTGTCCGCCGCCACCACAGCCATAGGCCGCTGGCCAGCAGCAGGACGGGCACGAGCCCGAAGGCCGACCACAGCAGGCGCGCCGCAAGGCCCAGCGCCTCACCGCTGTGCAGGGGGAAGGCCCAGTCCAGCATCACACTGCCGGCGCCCGCCTGCAAGGGGTCGTGCACGGCGATGACGCGGCCAGCCGCATCGAGCCGCACGCGGGTGGTGCCGGTGTCCACCCTCGGCTCGCCGGCCTGCAGCAGGCGCACTTCGGCCATGCCGCTCCGGCCGGTCGGCAGCGTCAGCCGCGACCAGGTGGCGTGCGCAAACAGCGCCGTCGCCGTGGCCACCAGGGTGTCGGGTGGCACCGGGGCGCCGGGCAGTGGACTTGACGGGGTTTTGGGCAGGGGCGGCAGCCGCTCCACCGGCAGCACCAGGGCGACGGCGGCGCGCGTGCTGTCGTCGAAGACCAGCGCCGCGCCGGTGGCAGTCAGCAGCAGGGCGAGCGGCGCCAGCCACAGGCCCACCGCACGGTGGGCGTCGAACCACAGGCGCTGGGTCGAGGCGCCGACCTTGATCGTCAGCACCCGCTGCCAGGCATCGCGGGTGTGGCGCCTGGGCCAGGCCAGCCAGATGCCGCTGAGGGCCAGTCCCAGCAGCACCAGGGCGCCGCCGCCCACCACCAGATGGCCGGCATCCCCCGCCAGCAGCTTGCTGTGCAACTCGTACAGCAGCGGCACGGCGTGGGCGCGGTCGAGCCGCCAGGCGCCGCGCAGGCGTGAACCCAGGTAGCGTGCGCAGGCGGGGTCGACGAAGTGCTCGCGCCGCAGGCCGCTGGTGGGTTCGCGGCGCTCCCAGACCTGGTAGGCGGCACCGGGCCGGACAGGGGCCAGCACGATGGCGGGTTTGGCGTTGGGTGCTGCGCGGGCCAGCACGGCCAACGTGTCGGCCACCGGGCGCGGCGACGGCGTGCAGGCGGCGGCCGGGGTGGCGTGGAACCACGCCGGGTTCAGCGCTGCATCCAGTTCGGCCTGCCAGACCATCAGGCTGCCGGTCAGGCCCAGCAGCGCCAGCAGCAGGCCGGCGGCCAGCGCCACCCAGCGGTGCAGCAGCGAGAGCGTGCGGCGCATGCGCGCGGTCAGAAGCGGCGCCGCCAGCTCAGCGTGAGCGTGCGGCCACGGCCGGCGTCGTAGTCGTCGTTGGTGCCGGCGTAGTGCGACTGGCTGTAGTAGGTGATGTACTGCTTGTTCAGCAGGTTTTCGACGCCGGCCCCCCACTCGCCCCAGGGCGATGTCCAGCGCAGCGCCAGGTCGGCCACGGTGTAGCCCTTGAAATGTTCTTCCAGGCTGGTGGTGCCGGCGTAGATGCCCACGTTGGCGTCGCGTGAGAACCAGCGGGCGACGCTGAGCTGGGCGCTCCACGCGGGTGCGAAGGTCCAGCGGCTCGTGAGCACCAGCTTGTCGGGGCCTTGCGAGCGGGCACCCAGGTCGCGGTCCAGCGGCTGGTCCGGGGCACCGGCGGTGCGGCCGCGGGTGCGGGCGTAGGTGGCGTCCAGCCGCAACGTGCTGGTGGGCCGCCACTGCCCGCTGAACTCGAAGCCTTTGACGACGATGGGCACGCGCTGCACCGTGCCGATGCCGTTGGTGACGATGATCTGGCTGCCCAGGTCGGAGCGCGATTCGTAGACCGAGGCGCTGAGGCTGCCCGCGCTGCCGCGCCAGGCCACGCCCAGCTCGCGGTTGGCGGTGACGATGGGCTGCAGATCGACCAGTTGGTCCACCGACTGCCCGGCGCCGCGCACGGCGCGCAGGATCAGCCCCGCATCGGGCGGGCCAAAGCCCTCGTTGTAGGACGCGAACGCCGACCAGCCACTGTCGCCAAAACGCCAGACGCCGCCCAGGCTCTTGACCAGCTCGTGCGCGTCGCGCGTGCCGCCGGCGACCTCGTTGGCGCCGTAGTAGGCCAGCGTGCGGTAGGTGTCCACCGTCAGCGAGTTGCGCTCGTCGCGCAGGCCGCCACGCAGGGTGAGGTTGCCGATGTCGTATTCGATCTGCGCAAACGGGGCCAGGCTTTGGTAGCGCAGCGGCGGCACCCAGATGCGGTCGGTCTGCGTCAGGCGCTGGGAGGAGGTGTCGTGCAGCAGGTCGATGCCGGCGGTGAACTCCAGCCCGGCCAGGCCGAAGTCGGGCCGCACCCAGCTTGTGCGCAACCCCCATTTGCGGGCCACGATCTCGCTTTGATCGACCAGCGTGTTGGCCGGCGCGAGGGCCGGGTCCTGGAAGGTGTTGATGATGCCGCCGCTGTAGCGCGCCGCGAAGTCCTGTTTGAAGAGCTGGGCGCTGGCATAGCCGCCGGCCAGGTCGGCATGCGACCACTCCAGGCTGGCCGAGGTGACCTTGTTGCGCGGCGCTTCCCAGGCCAGCGTGCCGCGCCGGGCACTGGTGGGCACGCCGGCAGCGCGGTTGCCCGGCACGTTCACCCAGTCGTCGAAGCCGGCGGCCTGAAAGCGATTGACCATCAGTTGCACGCGCTGATCTCCGACGTCGTGGCCCAGTTTGACGAAGGCGTCGGCCGCCTGGTGCAGCGACTCGGTGGAGAGCCTGCGGCCGTCGGCGTCGGTGCCCACGCCCTGGCTGCGGGCGCCCACGTAAACCAGCGCATCGAAGGCATCCGGCCCCTCGCTGCGGTGCTCGAGCAGGTAGCCCGTTTTCCAGGCCTGGGTGTCGCCATGGCCCTGGGTGCCGTACTTCAGCTCCAGCGTGTGCCGGGTGCCGGGCTGGGTGGGGTGGCGGGTGATGGTGTTGATGATGCCGCCGGTGGCGCCCATGCCTTGCACCGCCGAGGCGCCGCTGACGACCTCGATGCGCTCGACGACCATGGGGTCGGCGAAGTAGCCCTCGCGGCCCCCGTAGCGCAGGGGGTTGGTCTGCGGGATGCCGTCCAGCAGCAGCAGCGCGTTGCGGCCGCGCAGGCCTTCGCCAAAGTTGGTCAGCTTCTGCCGCGCCGGGGCGTAGCCCGGCACCTGGGCGGCCAGCAACTGGCTGGGGTCTTCGCTGATCAGGCCCTGGGCGTCGATCTCGTCGCGCGAGATCACGCTGATGGCGCCCGGGATCTTCTCCACGGCCTTGCTGCCGCGGGTGGCGGTGACGACCACGGTCTGCACTGCAGGGGTGGTTTCGTCAGCCGCATCGGTCGCCTCGGGCGGCGTCTGCTGCGCGTGGGCGGCACTGGCCAGCAGGCCGGCGGCGAGGGCACTCAGTGGCCGGTTCAGGGCCGGGGTGGAGCGAGGGCATCGGCGCGCCCGGACTGTCTTGGTTTGCATGGCGTCCCGATACTGAAAAAGCTGATGAGGCGCCGGTCGGCGGCTGGCCTCATGCCAAAGATCGGGGCGATTGTAATGAGAATGATTCGCGTTTAAAAACCAGACGACCAAATGAGCACGCCGCTGCCGGGTGATTGCCCGGCAGCGGCGCGAAGGAAGGGGGGCGAGGCGGTTACAGCCAGCCGCCGTTGCCCTTGCCCGGGTCGCTGTCGCGGGCCTTGAGGGCGTCGGCCACGGTCAGCCCCAGTGCCTTGGCTACGCCCTCGCCGTAGGCGGGGTCGCAGGCGTTGCAGTTGCGGATGTGGCGGTATTTGATGAAGTCAGGTGCATCGCCCATGGCGCCGGCCGTGTTGCCGAACAGCGCCTGCTGCTGCGCGGGCTTCATCAGCTTGAACAAGGCGCGCGGCTGGCTGAAGTAGTCGGCGTCGTCCTGGCGGAAGTCCCAGTGGTCGGCGGCGCCGTTGATCTTCAGCGGTGGCTCCTTGTACTGCGGCTGCTGCTGCCATTGGCCGTAGCTGTTGGGCTCGTAATGCGGGCGGCTGCCGTAGTTGCCGTCCATGCGGCCCTGGCCGTCGCGATGGTTGCTGTGCACCGGGCAGCGCGCGGCGTTGACCGGAATCTGGTGGTGGTTGACGCCCAGCCGGTAGCGCTGCGCATCCGGGTAGTTGAAAAGCCGCGCCTGCAGCATCTTGTCCGGGCTGACGCTGATGCCAGGCACGAGGTTGCTGGGCGAGAAGGCGGCCTGCTCCACGTCCATGAAGAAGTTCTCGGGGTTCTTGTTCAGCTCGAACACGCCCACCTCGATCAGCGGGTAGTCGCGGTGCGGCCAGACCTTGGTCAGGTCGAACGGGTGGTAGGGCACTTTCTCGGCGTCCGTCTCGGGCATGACCTGCACGTACATGGTCCACTTGGGGAAGTCGCCGCGTTCAATGGCCTCGTACAAGTCCCTCTGGTGGCTTTCGCGGTCTTTGCCGACGAGGGCCTCGGCCTGGGCATTGGTCAGGTTCTCGATGCCTTGCTGGGTGCGGAAGTGGAACTTGACCCAGAAGCGTTCGTTGTTGGCGTTGATCAGCGAGTAGGTGTGCGAACCAAAGCCGTGCATGTGGCGGTAGCTCTTGGGAATGCCGCGGTCGCTCATCACCACGGTGACCTGGTGGAAGGCCTCGGGCAGCAGCGTCCAGAAGTCCCAGTTGTTGGCGGCGCTGCGCAGGTTGGTGCGCGGGTCGCGCTTGACGGCGCGGTTGAGGTCCTCGAACTTCAGTGGGTCGCGCAGAAAGAACACGGGCGTGTTGTTGCCCACCATGTCCCAGTTGCCTTCCTCGGTGTAGAACTTCAACGCGAAGCCACGGATGTCGCGCTCGGCGTCGGCCGCGCCGCGCTCACCCGCCACGGTGGTAAAGCGGGCGAACATCTCCGTCTTCTTGCCCACTTCGCCGAGGAATTTGGCGCGGGTGTACCGGGTGATGTCGTGGGTCACGGTGAACGTGCCGAAGGCGCCCGAGCCCTTGGCGTGCATGCGCCGCTCGGGAATGACCTCGCGCACGAAGTTGGCCAGCTTCTCGTTGAGCCACACGTCTTGCGCCAGCAAGGGACCACGCGGCCCCGCAGTCATTGCGTTCTGGTTGTCCACCACCGGCGCACCGAAGGCGGTGGTCAGGTGGGTGACGGGGCATTTGCTGGATTCACTCATGATCGGGCTCCTTGTTGATGACCGACCTATCCTAGGGCCCTCAGGGCACGGTGGTCAAATTAATTGACGCGACATAGACAATAGCCATAAGCGATTGCAAGGCCCCAAAAAAAAGCACCCGCGTGCGGGTGCTCCTGGGCGATGACGCAGCCGTGTGCGTCAGAGCTTGACGGTCTGCATGAAGCTGTCGTAGCGCGCTTCGGCAAAGCGGAACCACAGCACCTGATCTTTCTGGAAGGCGCGGTAGGCGCCGTAGATGCGCTTCCAGTCGGGGTTCTTGGCGCCGAGTTCGCCATAGACGGCCATGGCGGCCTTGTATGAAGCATCGAGCACCGACTGCGGGAAGGGCACGACCTTGACCTTCTGTGCCACCAACTGCTTGAGCGCGGTAGGGTTGAGCGCGTCGTACTTGGCCTGCATGTCCACATGGGCATAGGCCGAGGCGGCCTCCAGCATGGCTTTGTATTCGGCCGACAGGCCGTCATAGGCTTTCTTGTTGAGGAAGAAGTCGACCTCCGGGCCGCCCTCCCACCATCCGGGGTAGTAGTAGAAGGGGGCGACCTTGAAGAAGCCCAGCTTCAGGTCGTCGTACGGGCCCACCCACTCGGCGGCGTCAATGGTGCCTTTTTCCAGGGCCTGGTAGATCTCGCCGCCAGGGATGTTCTGCGGCACCCCGCCCATGCGCTCGATCACGCGGCCGGCGAAGCCGCCGATGCGGAATTTCAGCCCCTTGATGTCGGCCGGCGTCTTGACCTCTTTGCGGAACCAGCCGCCCATTTGCGCGCCGGTGTTGCCGCCGGCCATGGAGACGATGTTGTACTGGGCATAGAAATCGTTCATCAGCTTGCGCCCGCCGCCATGCATCATCCACGCCGTGGTCTGGCGTGAGTTCATGCCGAAGGGAATGGCGGCGCCGATGGCGAAAGCCTCGTTCTTGCCGAAGTAGTAATAGGGCACCGTGTGACCCATCTCGACGGTGCCGTTTTGCACGCCATCGACGATGCCCAGCGCCGGCATCAGTTCACCCGCAGCGTGCACGCTGATCTGGAACTTGCCGCCCGATAACTCGCCTACTTTCTTGGCAAACACATCGGCCGCGCCGTGGATGGTGTCCAGCGATTTGGGGAAGCTGGATGCGATGCGCCAGCGCAGTGTGGCCTGAGCGTGCGCGGCTGGCGCCACCCCGGCCGCAAGAATGCCGGCCATGCCAGCGCCAGAGACGAACGAACGACGTTCCATGCAGACTCCTTCAACCAAGAGATGGGACTCAGCCATCTTATGCCAGAAGGTCTGGCGTGCATGACATTGAGCTTACTGGCCCGCGATCTGCATCCGCCCGATCAGCATGGCGCCGCAGGTCTTGCCGCCCAGCGTGTAGGCATCGGCGCCCAGCGCCGCCACGTCGCGCAGCATGGTCTTGAGGTTGCCGGCGATGGTCACCTCCTGCACCGGATGGACGATGCGACCGCCCTCCACCCAGAAGCCCGCCGCGCCGCGCGAGTAGTCGCCCGTGACGGCGTTGACGCCCTGGCCCATCAACTCGGTGACGAACAAGCCCGTGCCCAGCTTGCGCAGCATCTCGTCCAGGTGGTCGCCCGGCTGCGTCAGACGGCTGGTCAGCGTCAGGTTGTGCGAGCCGCCCGCATTGCCGCTGGTGCGCAGGCCCAGCTTGCGCGCCGAGTAGGTGGCCAGAAAATACCCCTGGGTCACGCCGCCGTCCACGACGGTGCGCGGTGCCGTGCGCACGCCTTCGTCGTCAAAGGCCGCGCTCGCCTTGCCACCGGGACGCCAGGGGTCTTCGCGCAGATCGACGTGGTCGGCCCAGATGGCCTGGCCCAGGCTGCCTTCGAGGAAGGTGGTCTTGCGGTAGAGCGCGCCGCCGCTGGTGGCCTGTACATAGGCGCCCAGGATGCCGGCCGCCAGCGGGGCGTCGAACAGCACCGGCGCCGCCCGCGTGCGCACCGGGCGACTGCCCAGGCGCGAGAGTGCCCGCTCGGCCGCGTAGCGGCCCACGGCCTCGGGCGCGGCCAGCAGCATGGCGTTGCGCTCCGAGGTGTACCAGTGGTCGCGCTCCATGGCTGCGCCCTTGCCGGCAATGGGCGCCACCGACAGCGAGTGCCGGGTGGACGGGTAGCCGCCACGGAAGCCCCGGCTGTTGCCGGCCCAGAAGTGGGCATGCTGGGCCGACACGTGGGCGCCCTCGGTGTTGGTGATGCGCGGGCTGACCGCCAGCGCCGCGTCTTCGCAGCGGCGGGCGAGCGAGGCGGCGATGTCGGCATCCAGCGCCCAGGGGTGAAAGAGATCCAGATCGCGGGCGGCCTCGTCGCTGCTGGCCAGATCGGCCGCGTCGGGCAGGCCGGCGGCGGGGTCTTCGGCGGTGAAGCGCGCGATGTCGAAGGCCGCCTGCACCGTCTGGCGCAGCGCGGCAGGGCTGAAGTCCGACGTGCTGGCATTGCCGCGCCGCTGGCCCATGTAGACGGTGACCCCCACCGATTTGTCGCGATTGCGCTCCACCGACTCCAACTGGCCTTTGCGCACGGCGACGGACAGGCCGCAGCCCTCGGAGACCTCGGCGGCTGCATCGCTGGCGCCCGCGTCGCGGGCCAGCGCCAGCACGTCCTCGACGATCTGCTGGAACTGTGCGCGGTCGTAGGCAAAGGCGGTGTCGGCAGGGTTCATATGGGGGTGGGCCGGAGGCGAAAATGGGTCGGCCATGATAATAGTTGGCTCTATGGAAGACACCGCATTCGAGACCGCCCCCGAGCGGCCGAGCAAGAGTGCCCAGAAGCGCGAATCCCACGCGTTGCAGAAACTGGGTGCCGATTTGCTGACCCTGCCTGCCAGCCGGCTGGCTGGCATCGTCATGCCCGACGCCTTGCGTGAGGCCCTGGCCGAGCATCACCGCACCCGCTCGCACGAGGGCCGGCGGCGCCAGTTGCAACTCATCGGCAAGTTGATGCGCCAGGCCGATCCCGAACCGCTGCAGGAGGCGGTGGCCGATTTCCGGCTGGGCCGCGCGCAGGACAGCCTGGCGCTGCATCAGGCCGAGATCTGGCGCGACGCCTTGCTGGCCAGCGACGAAGCGCTGACGCGCTGGCTGGTCGATTTTCCCGGCAGCGACACCCAGCACCTGCGCAGCCTGGTGCGCGCGGCGCGCAAGGACGCCCAGAGCCAGCCTGCGCACGAACCCGTGCAGCGCCACGGCCGCGCCTATCGCGACCTGTTCCAGTGGCTCAAGGAGGCGCTCAAATCATGACCACGCTGGCTCCCGTGCACATCGGTCTGGTGTCCGTCAGCGACCGGGCGTCGGCCGGCGTCTACCAGGACAAAGGCCTGCCGGCGCTGCGCGACTGGCTGACACACGCCGTGCGCAACCCCATCGAGTGGCACGAACGCCTGATCGCCGACGACGAGACCACCATTGCGGCCACGCTGCGTGAACTGGTGGATGCACAAGGCTGCCATCTGGTGCTGACCACGGGCGGCACCGGCCCCGCGCCACGCGACGTCACGCCCGAGGCCACCCTGGCCGTGGCCGACAAGGTGATGCCCGGTTTTGGGGAGCAAATGCGTGCCATCAGCCTGAATTTCGTGCCAACCGCCATCTTGTCACGCCAAGTGGCCGTGATTCGCAGGCAGGCGCTCATCATCAACCTGCCCGGTCAACCCAAGTCCATAGCCGAGACGTTGCAGGGGTTACCCGCGGCCAACCCGCCTGTGCCGGGCATTTTTGCTGCAGTACCCTATTGTGTTGACCTGCTCGCAGGCCCGTTCATCGAAACCGACCCAGCCATCTGCGTCGCGTTTCGGCCCAAGTCTGCCCTTCCTCGTTGACCCATGATGCGCCACCTTCTTGCTCACCTCGCGCTGGCCTTGCCGCTGGCGGCCACGGCCGCCGATACCCTTGACTACACGGTGCGCCAGGGCGACACGTTGATCGGTATCTCGCGCACCTTTTTGATCCAACCTGCCGAGTGGCCGCAGATCGCGCGCCTCAACCGGTTGCCGGACGCCAACCTGATCAGGCCGGGCCAGATACTCAGGCTGCCCCTGACGCTGCTGCACAAAGTGGATGCACCGGCCGAGTTGCGCGCGGTGCGGGGTGACGTGCGCGTGGACGGCGCCGCACCGGTGCTGCCCATGCGGGTGGGCGGTGGTGCGCGCATCGTGACGGGCGTGGACAGCTCGGCGCTGCTGGTGCTGGCCGATGGCACCGAGGTGCGGCTGCCGCCGCAGACCGACGCCGTGCTGGGCGAGCAGACCCAGTACCCGATGGCCGAGGCCTTTGCCAACGCGCTGCGGGTGATTCAAGGCAGCATCGAGGTGCTGGCCACCAAGGTGCGGCGCGCCAAGCCGCTGGAGGTGACCACGCCCACGGCCGTCATCGGCGTGCGCGGCACGCGCTACCGCGTGGCCCACGAGGGCGCGAGTCGTACCGAGGTGCTGGAGGGCCTGGTGGCCGCGGCCGTGCCGCAAGCACCCGAGACCCCGGTGGCAGCGGGCCAGGGCGCGCGGTTGGTGCCCGGCCAGCGGCCGCATCCGGTGACGCTGGAGCCTGCGCCCAACCTGACGGCGCTGCCGCCGCTGGTCGAGAGCCCGCTGGTTCGCTTTGCACTGCCCCATGAAACCCTGCCGCTGCGTGCGCAGGTGGCGGCGGACGCCAACTTCGAGCAGGTGGTGCGCGACGTGCGCGCCCCAGCCGGCCAGCCACTGCGCTTTGAGGGCCTGCCCGACGGCCAGTGGTATCTGCGTGTGCGCCGGGTCGGCACGCAAGAGCTGGAGGGGCTGGATGGCGTGCATGCCTTCAGGCTGCACGCCCGCCCCGAGCCTCCCGCCGTGCTGGGCCCGCGCGGCAAGGCCGGAGTGGGCGCCATCACGCTGACCTGGGCGCAGAACGTGGCGGCCCAAGGCTACCGCCTGCAGGTGGCGCGCGATGCGGCCTTCACCCAACTGCTGCATGAGAAGGCCGGTTTGCAAGGTGGCGCGACCACGGTCACGCTGGCCGAACCTGGGGCCATTTATTGGCGCCTGGCCAGCCAGGATGGCCGCATCGGCGATGGCCCCTGGGGCGAGGCGCAGGCGCTGGAGTTGCGCGCCGACCCCACGCCGCCGCGCGGCGGCCTCTCCAGCGACGGGCGCAGCCTGGAGCTGGGCTGGGACGCGCAGCCCCACGCGCGCCAGGAGGCGCAACTGGCCAAGGACCAAACCTTCCAGGACCTGGTGGCCAGCGCCACGCTGGATCAAGGCAGTTGGGCGGCGCCCAAGCCCGAGCTGCCGGGGACCTACTACTTCCGCTACCGCAGCGTGGAGGCCGACGGCTATGTCTCGCCCTGGAGCAGCACGCTGCTCATCGAGCTGCCGAGGGACTGGTCGGGCCTGTGGTGGTTTGTGCCGGTGCTGGCGCTGGGGTTGTGAGGTCGCTGCAGGCCGCCTGCAGGCGGGTGGCGTCGAAATGGGCCTCGGTCTGGGCCTCGGCCGGCACGCAGGGCTGACTGGCGCCAAGCTGGCGCATGGCGGCCCACAGCAGGGCCACCTGCTGCTCGTGGGTGGCGGTGGCTTCGATCAGGTCGCGCATGGCTTGCGTCACCGGGTCATCACCCTGCGCCACGCCGTAAGCCGCAAACGCTGGTTTGCCGGCGGCGTCTTCCAGTACCCGCGCCGGGTTGCCCACCACCGTGGCGCCGGCCGGCACCGGCTTGGTCACCACCGCACCTGAGCCCACGCGCGCGCCAGCGCCCACGGTAAAGCCGCCCAGCACGCTGGCACCGGCACCGACGATGACACCGGGCTCCAGCGTGGGGTGGCGTTTGGCACCCTTGACCAGCGACGTGCCGCCCAGTGTCACGCCTTGGTAGATCGTGCAGTCGTCGCCCACCTCGGCCATCTCACCGATGACGATGCCCATGCCGTGGTCGATGAACACGCGCCGTCCCATCGTGGCCCCGGGGTGGATTTCGATGCCGGTGAAGAACCGCCCCAGGTTCGAGATGAACCGGCCGGCCCAATGCCACCGACGGCGCCACAGCCCGTTTGCCAGCCGATGAAACATCAGCGCGTGCAGGCCGGGGTAACAGGTCAGCACCTCAAAGCGTGAGCGCGCAGCCGGGTCGCGCTCCAGGATGGTGTCTATGGTTTCGTTCAAGCGGGCAAACATGCGCCGAGTGTAGTGGTCAGGGTTATCCCCCTGGGTCGCAGTCCCGATTGACCCTAAGGGCATCGTTTTGAGACCATAAAGGTTGTATGCCAGGGCGCTACCCGTGCTGAGCATGCTGCGCTGATCCAGCGCCCGTTCAACCTTTCAGAGGAGAGAAACTGCATGAATACCAACACGTTGCGTACCACCCGTTTGTGTGCCGCCCTGGGTTTGGCCTTGGCCGCCTGGAGTGCCCAGGCCGCAGCCGACACGACCCGCGTGATCGTGTCGTTCAGCAATGCAGAGGCCTCGGCCAACCTGCGTGGGGCCGTCGCGAGCCTGGGCGGCGTGACGAAGGTGAATCTCGCTCACATCAACGCCGTGGCCATTGAAGTTCCGACCAAAGCCGTGGCCCAACTGCGCAAGCTGGCCGGCGTCAAGTCCGTCGAGGTCGATGCCAAGCGCTACATCGAGCCGCTCAAGATGGAGGCGGTATCCGCCAATGAGCTGCTCAAGCAGCTGGACAAGGGCAGCGATACCGAAGGCATCGACTTCGAGGGCGAGAACACGCCGTATGGCATCCGTCAGGTGCAGGCCAACGCCAAACTGGCCAATGCAGGCACCGAGCCGGTCAAGGTCTGCGTCATCGACTCCGGGCTGGACAGCCGTCACCCCGAATTCGCCAACATGGATGTGGACGGCGCCTGGGATCCGGGCACCGGCGGCTGGGACGAGCTGCCGCTGGGCTCGCATGGCACGCACACGGCGGGTACCGTGGCGGCGCAGCGCAATGGCTTGGGCGTGGTCGGTGTGGCCAGCCGCGGCGAGGTCTCGCTCTACATCGTGCGTGTCTTCGACGGCTCCGACGTCTGGGCGTATTCGTCCACGCTGGCTGCCGCCACGCAGGTGTGCAAGACGGCGGGCGCCAAGGTCATCAACATGTCGCTGGGCGGTGAGTTCCCCAACGCAGCCGAGCGTGCCAACTTCGACCAGCTTGAAGCCGACGGCATTCTGAGCATTGCCGCGTCAGGCAACTCGGGCATCCGCACCAACGGCTACCCGGCCTCCTACCAGTCGGTGGTGTCGGTGGCGGCCACGGACCGCCACGCCCAGTGGGCCTCGTTCTCCACGTTCAACTCGCAGGTCGAGCTCTCTGCACCGGGCGCTGGCGTGGCCTCGACCGTGCCGCTCGGTTCGGGCCGCATGAGCACGCTGACCCAGAACGGCGTCAAGTACAGCTCGCTGCCGCTGGTCGGCTCGGCTGCTACGGGGATGTATCCGCCGGTCATGGTGGCCACTTACGACTTCGGTCTGGGTGACCAGGTGGACGCGGGCGTGGCCGGCAAGACCTGCGTCATCTCGCGCGGCAGCATCTCGTTTGCCGACAAGGTGACGAATTGCCAGAACAGCGGCGGCGTGGCTGCCATCATCTACAACAACGCCCCGGGCAACTTCAACGGCACGCTGGGCGCCATGGTGGCGACCATTCCGGTCGTCTCCATCTCCGACACCGATGGCGCGGCCATGGTGGCGGCCGTGCCGGATGTGGCGCGGGTGCGCGTGGTGGCGCTGGACTACGCCTACATGAGCGGCACCTCCATGGCGTCGCCGCACGTCGCGGGCGTGGCGGCTCGCCTGTGGCATGCCAACCCGTCGTGCACCAACAAGCAGATTCGGGACACGCTGGACAAGTCGGCCAAGGACATGAACGAGCCGGGCCGCGACGAGAAGACCGGCTTTGGTCTGGTCCAACTGCGCGACGCCAACGATCGCATCCAGGCGCTGGGCTGCGGCAACTGAGGCTGCGGCAGACCACGTCAGAAAGGGGCTTCGGCCCCTTTTTTCATGGCTGCGGTCGCAGGCCCGCCGATCGGATGGTCGATCGGTAGGCCCAGCAGGGTAGGTCCCTGGGTTGCAATCCCGATTGACCTAGGGGGGAGTCTTGACAACACTGGTCATGATGTGGCTAGCAGTGCCGATGTGCCACGTCCAACGATGCGCCGATACGGCGCACCAACAGCCCATCTTGAGGAGACCTACAGATGAACAAGAGCATGACGTTGCATACCACGCGCCTGTGCGCGGCACTGAGTCTGGCCCTGGCTGCCTGGGGCGCCCAGGCGGCCGATACCACGCGGGTGATCGTGTCGTACCAGAGCATGGAGTCGGCGGCCAGCGTGCGCGCGGCCGCACAGCAGTTGGGCGGGGTGTTGAAAGTCGATCTGTCGCACGTGCGGGCCATGGCCATCGAAGTGCCTACCGCCCGCCTGGCCGCCCTGCGCAAGGTGCCCGGCGTGGTGCTGGTCGAAGTCGATCAGAAGCGCGAGTTGGTGCCGCACGTGGCCACCACCCTGAGCGCCGACATGGCCGATGCGGCCATGGACGCCATGCGGGGTGATGGGCCGCTGCGCCAGCGCCTGCCTTACGGCATCAAGCAGGCGCAAGGCAAGAACGTGCCGGGCAGCGATGCGCCACCCATCACCGTGTGCATCATCGACACCGGCCTGGATCGCACCCACCCCGACCTGCCGGGCGCCGACGCCACCGGCAACTTCGATCCGGGCGGCGCAGGCAATTGGTATGACGTGGACAACCCCCATGGCACCCACGTGGCAGGCACCGTGGCCGCTGTGGACAACGAAATCGGCGTCATCGGCATCGCCGGGCGCGGCGAGGTCAGGCTGCACATCCTGAAGGTGTTCACCGGCGATGCCTGGAGCTACTCATCGACCCTGAGCGCCGCCACACAGGAATGCAAGGCTGCGGGCGCCAAAGTCATCAGCATGTCGCTGCGCGGTCTGTTCCCCAACAATGCCGAGCGTGAGAACTTCGCCCAACTGGAGCGCGATGGCCTCATCAGCGTGGCGGCCGCCGGTAACGACGGTGCGCAGATCAATGGCTACCCGGCCTCATACCCATCGGTGATTTCGGTGGCTGCGGTGGACATCAACAGCAACTGGGCCTCGTTCTCCAACCGCAACAGCCAGGTCGAGCTCTCGGCTGCAGGCGTCAACGTGGCCTCGACCATGCCGGTGGGCGCGGGCGGCCTGATGGGCAGCCTGCGGCAGGCGGGTTCGGGCTATGGCGCCATTCCGCTGGAAGGCTCGCCGCAAACCGGCATCGACACCCCAGTGATTGCGGCCACTTACGATTTCGGCCTGGGTGAGGCCATCGATGCTGGGGCTGCCGGCAAGACGTGCGTGATCTTGCGGGGCGTCAATGCCTTCTCGGCCAAGGTGCTGAACTGCCAGAACAGCGGCGGCGTGGCGGCGGTCATCTACAACAACGCGCCCGGCAACTTCAACGGCACGCTGGGCGGCGTGGCCACCACCATCCCGTCGGTGTCCATCTCGGACGTGGATGGCGCGGCGATGAAGGCCGCCGTTCCAGCCGTCGCGCGCATGCGCGTGGCCGCAGTGGACTACGGCTATTTGAGCGGCACGTCCATGTCCACGCCGCACGTCTCGGGCGTGGCGGCCAAGCTCTGGCGCCTGCACCCCGAATGCAGCAACACCGAAATCCGCGCCTCGCTGGACAACTCGGCGCTGGATCTGGGTGATCCGGGGCGGGATGTGCGCACCGGCTTTGGCCTGGTGCAACTGCGCACCGCCCATGAGCGCATCAACACCATGGGCTGCGGCAACTGACGAGTCGCACGCCGTCAACCAGCAAGGGGGCCTCGGCCCCCTTTTTGGTTTGATGGTGGCAATCCGGCTACTGCCAGGCCTGCGTGCGCAGCAACCCCACGGCCAGGCCCTCGATGGCAAAACCCTCACCCATGGATTCGTCCACCTCGATGGGCGCGAAGTCCGGGTTGGCCGGCAGCAGCCGCACCCCGTTGGGCCCGCGCTCCAGGTATTTGACCGTCACCTCATCGACCAGCCGCGCCACGACGATCTGGCCATCGCGCACCTCGGTGGTCTTTTTGACGGCCAGCAGATCGCCGTCGAGGATGCCGGCATCCTTCATGCTCATGCCACGCACGCGCAGCAGGTAGTCGGGCGTGCGGCTGAACAGGTCCGGGTCGACGGCAAACGTCTGCGTGATGTGCTCTTGCGCCAGCATGGGTTGGCCTGCGGCCACGCGGCCCACCAGCGGCAGCGTCAGCTGCGCCAGGCCGGGCAGGGCCGGCTGGGGCTCGCGCCGCGCGGCGTTGGCCTCGCGCAGCGCCGGACGCGGCAGCCGGATACCGCGCGAGGTGCCGCCCACCAGCTCGATCACGCCTTTGCGCGCCAGCGCCTGCAGGTGCTCTTCCGCTGCGTTGGGCGAGCGAAAGCCCAGCTCGGCCGCAATCTCGGCCCGCGTGGGGGGCGCGCCGGTGCGCTCAATGGCGCGGCGCACCAGGTCGAAAATTTGCTGCTGGCGGGCGGTAAGCTTGGCAGGGGTCACAGTGCGCTCCTTGATACTGTATTTTCATCCAGATTGTCTGCCATGCCAACTCCACTCGTCGCCATCCTTGCCACCGGCGGCACCATTGCCGGTGCGGCCACCCGTCCCGGCGACGACGCCAGCTACGTGGCCGCCCAGTTCGGCGTGGCGCAACTGATTGCCGCCGTGCCGGCGCTGGCGGGCCGCCCCCTTGAAGCCGAGCAGGTGGCCCAGCTCGACAGCAAAGACATGACGCATGCCGTCTGGCAGCAGCTCGCCCACCGCTGCGCCCACCATCTGGCGCGGCCCGAGGTGGCCGGCGTGGTCGTCACCCACGGCACCGACACGCTGGAGGAGACCGCTTGGTTCCTGCACCGCACGCTGGCCCCCGGCAAACCGTTGGTGCTGACGGCCGCCATGCGCCCGGCCACCTCCATCCAGGCCGACGGACCGCAAAACCTGCTGGATGCGCTGGCGCTGGCCCAGCATGCCGGTGCGCGGGGCGTGCTGGCCTGCGTGCAAGGCCGCGCCCATGGCCCGGCCGATGTGCGCAAGCGCCACGGCAGCCGGCTGGATGCCTTTGCCAGCGGCGAGGCCGGGCCGGTGGCATTGATCGAGCAAGGCCAGGTGCGCCAACTGCGGCCCTGGCCCGTGGGCACCGCGCTGGGGGTACCGGAGGCGCGGGCGGCGGACTGGCCGGCGGTCATCGTGCTGCCCAGCCATGCCGGGCTGGCCACCGGCATGGCGCAGGCGTTGGTGCAGGCCGCCATCGCCCAGGGCGCGCGCGGGTTGGTCATCGAGGGCACCGGCAACGGCACCGTGCACAGCGCCTGGGACGGCGCCATCGCCGCCGCCCAGGCCGCAGGCGTCACCGTCTGGCGCGCCACCCGCTGCCAGGATGGCGGGGTGGTGGGCGAGGGCGGTCTGCCCCACGCGCAGGGCCTCTCGGCCGCCCAGGCACGGGTGGAATTGATGTTGGACAAGGCCTTGGGCGGCGCCGCCGCATAGACTCCCGCGATGCACTTCGACATTCTCATCAGCGGCGCCGGCCCCGTGGGCCTGGCGCTGGCGCGCACCCTGGCCGGCAGCGGGCTGACCATAGGCCTGATCGAACAGCACAGCGAGGCGGCCCTGGCCGAAGCGGCCTTCGATGGCCGCGAGATCGCCCTGACCCAGGATTCAGCCGCCCATCTGCGCGAGCTGGGCCTGTGGACGCGCATCGAGGCCATGGTGCCCGGCGCCTTCTCCCCGCTGCGCGATGCCCAGGTGCAAAACGGCCCGTCGCCGTTCGCCATGGTCATTCCGCACGACCTCGCTGGCCGCAGCGAGCTGGGCTGGCTGGTTTCCAACCACCTGATCCGCCGCGCCGCCTTCCAGGCCTTGCAGGCGGCTCAGGCCGAGCACGGTGACATCACCTTGCTGACCGGCTGCGCCGTGGCCGACGTGCAGGTGGATGCCGAGCGGGCCCGCGTCACGCTGGCCGATGGCAGCGAACACAGCGCGCGCCTGCTGGTGGCCGCCGACAGCCGGTTCTCAACCACCCGCCGGGCGGTGGGCATAGGCGCCAGCCAGCATGACTTTGGCCGCACCATGCTGGTGTGCCAGATGACGCACGAGCGTGCACACGACCATGTGGCCTGGGAGTGGTTCGGCTATGGGCAGACGCTGGCGCTGCTGCCCATGAACGACTGCCCCGAGACGGGCATGCCCCGCTCCAGCGTGGTGCTGACGCTGCCGCACCAGCGCATCATGCCGCTGGCCCGGATGGCGGCGGCTGCATTTGGCGCCGACATGGCCCAGCGCTTCGATCACCGGCTGGGCGCCATGACGCTGGCCAGCACCCGCCACACCTACCCGCTGGTGGGCGTCTACCCCAGCCGCATGGTGGCGCCGCGCTTTGCCTGCGTGGGCGATGCGGCGGTGGGCATGCACCCGGTCACCGCACATGGCTTCAACTTTGGGCTGTTGAGCGTGCGCACGCTGGCGCCGCTGCTGCGCGCAGCGGCCGCACAGGGGCAGGACGTGGCCGCCGAGGCGTTGCTGGCCCGCTACGAGCGCACCCACCGTCGCGCCACGCGGCCGCTCTACGAGATCACGCGCGCCATTGCCACCCTCTACACCGCCGAGTCAGCCCCCGCACGGCTCGCGCGCGATGCGGCGCTGCGCGTCGGCGAGGCGCTGACGCCGTTCAAGCGGCTGGTGGCGGCCTCGCTGGCGGGGCACGCTCCTAGCCCATAGGCGTGCACAGCTCCACCGCAAAGCCGTTCAGGTCGGCCACATAGGCCACCGTCTGACCCCAGGGCATCTGCTCGGGCGCCTGCGTCAGCGTGGCGCCGGCCGCCACCGCGCGGGTGACGGCGGCAGGCACGTCATCCGTCACCAGCGCAATCTCGAAGCAATGCGCGGCCGGCTCGGGCGATTTGCCCATCTGGCGCAGCAGCGCGTGCGAGCAAAAGGCCAGTGCGGTGGCGCCGGTGTCCAACTCGCCAAAGTCGCCGCCTTCGGCCACAAAGCGCCGCGCCAGGCCAAAGGCCTGCTCGTAGAACGCCAGCGCGGCCGGCACGTCGGGCACGTAGAGGATGGTGTAGCCGAGTTTCATCAGGTCTCCTGGTGGTGGTGCGGGTGCGTGTTGGCCGCCATCCAGGCCGTCACGCACTGGCGCTGGTCGGGACTGAGGTGCAGGCCCAGCTTGCTGCGGCGCCACAGCACGTCATTGCCATCTTGCGCCCATTCGGTGCGTTGCAAAAAACGCAGCTCGGCCACATGCAGGCCGGGTGCCACCGCGTCGCCCAGGTCGGCAAGGCCGGTGGCATCGCCCAGCAACTCGGCCACGCGACTGCCGTAGGCGCGGGCCCAGCGCTGGGCCAGCGGTGCCGGTAGCCAGGGGTGTCTGGTCACCAGCGCGACGACAAAGCGGGCAAAGTCGGCGTCGGGGCGCTGCGGGGCGCCGATCCAGGCGCTCAGATCGCCGCCGGGCAGCAAGGCGCCGTGCGTCCACGCGGCGCGGCGCTCGCCCAGCAGGTGGCCGATCTGATCGCCTGCCTGTTCGGCCAGCTTGCGAAACGTGGTGATCTTGCCGCCCCATACCGTCAGCAACGGGGCGTCGCTGCGGTGGGCCTCCAGCAGGTAGTCGCGGGTGACGGCGGCGGGGTCGCCGGCGGCGTCGTCCAGCAACGGGCGCACGCCGGCGTAGCACCAGACCACGTCCTCGGGACGCACCGGCTGCGCCAGAAAGCGGTTGGCCTGCTCGCACAAATAGGCGATCTCGCCGTCATCAATGCTGACCAGGCGTGCGTCGCCGTGCCATTCCTGGTCGGTGGTGCCGATCAACGTGAAGTGCTGCTGGTAGGGGATGGCGAAGACGATGCGCTTGTCGGGGTTCTGGAACAGGTAGGCGTGGTCGTGTCCAAAGCGGCGGTGCACCACGATGTGGCTGCCCTTGACCAACCGCAGATGGCGCTGGCCCGGGTGGGCCGCCACCTTGTGCAGCATCTGCGCTGCCCATGGGCCGGCCGCATTCACCAGGGCGCGTGCCTGCACGGTCTGCGTGCGGCCATCCGCGTGCGTCAGCGTGGCCTGCCAGCGCCCGGCCACCGGCCGCGCCGCCGTGCAAGCCGTGCGGGTGTGGATCTGTGCGCCGCGCGCGGCGGCGTCCAGCGCGCAGGCCACCACCAGCCGCGCGTCGTCCACCCAGCCGTCGGCGTAGACGAAGCCCGTGGCAAAGCGCGCCTGCAGCGGTGCGCCCAGCGGCGTGCCAGCCAGCTTGACGGCCCGGGAGCCCGGCAGCACCTCGCGGCGGGCCAGGTGGTCGTAGAGAAAGAGACCAAGGCGCACCAGCCACACCGGCCGCAGGCTGGGGTCGTCGGGATCGTGCGGCATCACGAAGGCCAGCGGGCCCATCAAGTGGGGCGCGCTCCGGAGCAGCACCTCGCGCTCCTGCAGCGCCTTGCGCACCAGACCGAATTCGTAGTGCTCGAGATAACGCAGGCCGCCGTGGATCAGCTTGGTGGAGGCCGACGAGGTGTGCGCGGCCAGGTCATCCTGCTCGGCCAGCACCACGCGCCAGCCGCGCCCGGCCAGGTCGCGGGCGATGCCGGCGCCATTGATGCCGCCGCCCACCACCAGCACGTCGCAGGGCAGGGCGTCGGTTGGCGCGGGCGGGGCGTTGGGGGTGGTGGGCATGCCGGTCTACTTGGGGTAGTCTGCATGCATCATGACCTATCTGCTCGCCCTCGATCAGGGCACCTCCAGCTCGCGCAGCATCGTCTTTGACGCGCGCGGTCGCCTCGTCGCCATGGCTCAGCAGGAGTTGACCCAGCACTTCCCGCAGCCGGGCTGGGTGGAGCACGATGCGCTGGAGATCTGGCGCAGCCAACTGGCCACGGCGCGCGCCGCATTGGCCCAGGCGGGTATCGGTGCCGGCGAGGTGGCCGCCATCGGCATCACCAACCAGCGCGAGACCACGGTGGTGTGGGACCGCGCCACGGGCCAGCCCATCCACCGCGCCATCGTCTGGCAGGACCGGCGCACCGAGCCGCTGTGCCAGCAACTGCGCGAGGCCGGCCACGGTGAGCGCGTGCACCAGCTCACAGGCCTGCTGATCGACGCCTATTTCTCGGCCACCAAGCTGCGCTGGCTGCTGGACCATGTGCCGGGCGCCCGTGCACGGGCCGAAGCGGGCGAGCTGGCTTTTGGCACCATCGACACCTGGCTGCTGTGGCAGCTCACCGGCGGCGCCGTGCACGCCACCGACGTCAGCAACGCCTCGCGCACCATGTTGCTGGACGTGCACCAAGGCCGATGGAGCGACGAGTTGTTGACGCTGCTGGCCATTCCGCCCGCGCTGCTGCCCGAGGTGCGGCCTTCGTCGTGCCGGTTTGGCACGGCGCAGCCCGCGCACTTCGGGGCGGCCGTGCCCATCGGCGGCATGGCCGGCGATCAGCAAAGCGCACTGTTCGGCCAGGCCTGCTTTGACGCCGGTCTGGTCAAGAACACCTATGGCACCGGCTGCTTCATGCTGATGCACACCGGCCGCCGCTTCGAGGCCAGCCGCAATGGCCTGCTGACGACCGCCACGGCCCAGACCGATGCAGCACCGCAGTTTGCGCTGGAGGGCAGCGTCTTCGTCGGTGGTGCCGTGGTGCAGTGGCTGCGTGACGGTCTGGGCGTGATCCAGCACAGTGGCGACGTGCAGGCGCTGGCGCAAAGCGTGCCCGACAGCGGGGGCGTGATGTTCGTGCCCGCCTTTACCGGCCTGGGTGCGCCGTACTGGCAGCCGGATGCGCGCGGTGCCATCCTGGGCTTGACGCGCGGCAGCACGGCCGCCCACATTGCCCGCGCGGCGGTGGAGAGCATCGCCTTTCAGAGTGCGGCGCTGCTGCAGGCCATGGACCGCGACGCGGTGGCCGGTGGCGGCCAGCCGGTGCGTGAGTTGCGTGTGGACGGCGGCGCCGCCGTCAACGACGCGCTGATGCAGTTCCAGGCCGATTTGCTGGGCCTGCCGGTGCTGCGACCCGAGGTGATCGAGACCACCGCCTGGGGTGCCGCCTGCCTGGCTGGCCTGACGGCCGGCGTCTGGGCCGGCACCGACGAGCTGGCCGCGCTGTGGCGGGTGCAGCGGCGCTTCGAGCCGGGCCCGGCACACGCCCAGGCCGGCGAGGCCATGGCGCGCTGGGCGCACGCGGTGCGGCAGGTGGTCTCTCGCTGACGGCCGGTGATGCCTGCCAATTCGTCACCGTCGCGGTGGGCCGGCAGCCTAGAATCGCTGTTTGATTCATCGAGTTGGGAGTCCCTCTTATGGGTTCATTCAGCATCTGGCATTGGTTGATCGTGTTGTTGGTGGTGGTGCTGATCTTTGGCACCAAGAAGCTGAAGAACATGGGCAGCGATCTCGGCGAGGCCGTCAAGGGCTTCAAAGACGGTGTCAAGGGCGGCGCCGACAGCGATCCGCCCGCCCAGGTCAGCGCGCCGCCCAAGGTGCAGGGCGAGACCATCGACGTCGACGCCAAGACCAAGCAGTAAGTGAGCCGCCCGCAACCCGCTTGCCGGGCGCGGTGAGGCGCCCGCCATGTTCAATTTCGACATCTGGGAGATCGGCGTCATCGGCGTCGTCGCGCTGGTAGCCATCGGCCCCGAGCGGCTGCCGCGCGTGGCGCGGGTGGTCGGTCATTTCGTGGGCAAGGCCCAACGCTACGTGGCCGACGTGAAAGCCGAGGTCAACCGCTCCATCGAGCTCGATGAGTTGCAAAAGATGAAGGCCCAGATGGAAGACGCTGCGCGTGGCGTGCAGCAGTCGGTGCAAGGCCAGGTTGATGAGTTGAACCAGGCCACCACCTGGAACCCTGGCGCCCATGAGCCCGAGCGGACCGACTGGCACGATGGCCCCACCTTGCCTGCGGCTGCGCCCACCTACGAGCCCCCGCGCAAGAACTGGCGCGTCAAGCGCGGCGCCGTGCCGCAGTGGTACAAGCAGCGTGCCGGCGTGCGCCGCCATGTGCAGTCGGCAGCCGCCCGGGTGGCGCGCTTTCGGCCACCAGGAGCAAGGCGTTGAGCGCGGACCCCAAACCCCCGCAGGACGAACTGGCCGGCTCCGAAGCCCCCTTCGTCAGCCACCTGATCGAGTTGCGCGACCGACTGGTGCGCGCCTTCATCGCCGTGGGCATCGCGTTTGCCGTGCTCTCGGTCTGGCCCGGCCCCGGCGGGCTCTACGACCTGCTGGCCGCGCCGCTGGTGTCGGCACTGCCCAAGGGCGCCACGGTGATTGCCACCGGCGTCATCTCGCCGTTTCTGGTGCCGCTGAAGATCACGCTGCTGGCGGCCTTCTTCGTGGCGCTGCCGGTGGTGCTCTACCAGGTCTGGGCGTTTGTGGCGCCGGGCCTCTACAGCCACGAGAAAAAACTGGTGCTGCCGCTGGTCGTCTCCAGCACGCTGCTGTTCTTCATGGGCGTGGCGTTTTGCTATTTCTTTGTCTTTGGCAAGGTGTTTGCCTTCATCCAGGGCTTCGCGCCGCGCTCGGTCACGGCCGCGCCGGACATCGAGGCCTACCTCAGCTTCGTCACGTCCATGTTCCTCGCCTTCGGGGTGGCCTTCGAGGTGCCGGTGGCGGTGGTGGTGCTGGCGCGCATGGGCGTGGTCACCATTGAGAAGCTCAAGGAATTCCGCGCCTACTTCATCGTCGTGGCCTTCATCGTCGCGGCGGTGGTGACGCCGCCCGACGTGGTCTCGCAGCTCTCGCTGGCCATCCCGATGTGCGTGCTCTACCAGATCGGCATCTGGGCCGCGCAGTTGTTCATCAAGCACACCCGGGCGCCGGACGCCGAGTAAGCCGGCGCCGGCGCGCGGTGGGGCTTACATCCCCACGTAGTTGGGGCCGCCGCCGCCCTCGGGCGTCACCCAGACGATGTTCTGCGTGGGGTCTTTGATGTCGCAGGTCTTGCAGTGCACGCAGTTCTGCGCGTTGATGACCAGCTTGTCCTCGCCCGCATCGGTCTTGACGAATTCATAGACGCCTGCGGGGCAGTAGCGGCTTTCGGGGCCGGCGTACTGCAGCAGGTTGATGTGCACGGGCACGCTCGCATCCTTGAGCGTCAGGTGGGCGGGCTGGTTCTCTTCGTGGTTGGTGTTGCTGATGAACACCGACGAGAGCCGGTCGAAGGTCAACACGCCGTCAGGCTTGGGGTAGGCGATCTGGGCCGATTCGGCGGCCGGCTTGAGCTTGACGTGGTCGGGCGTGCGGTTGTGCAGCGTCCAGGGCGGGGTGCTGATGCCGATCTTGGGCAGCAGCCACTGCTCGATGCCGGTCATCAGCGTGCCCACGGTCTGGCCATGGTTCTTGAACCAGGCCTTGAAGTTGCGGGTCTGCTGCAACTCCTCGTTGAGCCAACTGCCTTCGTAGGCCTCCGGGTAGGCCGCCAGCTCGTCATGGGCGCGGCCGGCCGCCAGCGCGGCCACCACGGCGTCGGCGGCCAACATGCCACTCTTGATGGCCGCATGGCTGCCCTTGATGCGGGCGGCGTTGAGAAAGCCCGCGTCGCAACCCAGCAGCGCGCCGCCGGGAAAGACCAGCTTGGGCAGCGCCTGCGGCGTGCCGTTGTTGATGGCGCGCGCGCCATAGCCCAGGCGCTTGCCGCCCTCGATGTGGGCGCGGATGGCCGGGTGGGTCTTCCAGCGCTGCATCTCCTCAAAGGGACTCAACCAGGGGTTGCTGTAGTCCAGTCCGACGACGAAACCCAGCGTGACCAGGTTGTCTTCCAGGTGGTAGAGAAAGCCGCCACCAAAGGTGTCGTCCTGCATGGGCCAGCCGGCGGTGTGCACCACGCGGCCGGGCTGCGCCTTCTCGGGCGGCACTTCCCACAACTCTTTGATGCCGATGGCAAAGCTCTGCGGATCGCGCCCTTCGGTCAGGCCATAGTGGGCCAGCAGCTCGCGCCCCAGGTGGCCACGCGCGCCTTCGGCAAACAAGGTGTATTTGCCCAGCAGCGCCATGCCCAGCTGAAAGTGGTCGGTGGGCTGGCCGTCCTTGCCCACGCCCATGTTGCCGGTGGCCACGCCGATGACGCTGCCATCCTCGCCATACAACACCTCGGCGGCCGCAAAGCCCGGGAAGATCTCCACACCCAGCGCCTCGGCCTGGGTGGCCAGCCACTTGACCACGTTGGACAGCGAGATGACGTAGCAGCCGTGGTTGTGGAAGTTGCGCGGCACCAGTGCATCGGGTGTGCGGCGGCTGCCGTCCTCGGACAGGAACAGCACGTCGTCGCCCGTCACCGCCTGGCCCAGCGGCGCACCGCGCTCCTTCCAGTCGGGGAACAGCTCGGTGATGGCACGCGGGTCCATCACCGCGCCCGACAGAATATGGGCGCCTGGCTCCGAGCCCTTCTCCAGCACCACCACCGACACGTCGGGATTGCCCTGCTTGATGCGGATGGCTGCCGAGAGGCCTGCCGGCCCGCCGCCCACGATGACCACGTCGTACTCCATGGACTCGCGGGGGCCAAATTGGGCCAGCAACTCGGGGGCTGTTTGGGGCATGGTTGGCGTCCTCTTTGGAAAGCACGGATTTTAGGCTGCGTGCTATCGTGACCGCATGAGCTATCCCATTGATCTGAGTGGCCGCGTGGCGCTGGTAACCGGTGCCAGCAGCGGCCTGGGCGCGCAGTTTGCGCGCACCCTGGCCAAGGCCGGTGCGGCCGTGGCCCTGGCCGGCCGGCGCACCGAGCGGCTGAAGCGGTTGCGCGCCGAAATTGAGGGCGCCGGCGGCGACGCCCACGTGGTGGCGCTCGACGTCACCGACGTGGACAGCATCAAGGCCGCCGTGGCCCATGCCGAGACCGAGGTCGGCACGTTGGACATCCTGGTCAACAACGCCGGCGTGTCGCAGATGAGCAGCCTGCTGGAGGTGCAGCCGGCGGACTACGACCAACTGATGCAGACCAATCTGCGCGGCGCCTTCTTCATGGCACAAGAGGTGGCCAAGCGCATGGTGGCCCGCGCCCATGGCGCCGCGCCGGGCACCTTCATCGGCGGGCGCATCGTCAATATCGCCTCGGTGGCTGCCCAGCGTGCCACGCGCAACCTGGGGGTCTACGCCATGTCCAAGGCCGGCGTGGTGCAGATGACGCGCGCCATGGCGCTGGAGTGGGGGCGCGATGGCATCAACGTCAACGCCATCTGCCCCGGCTATATCGACACCGAGATGAACCACGCGGTGTGGTCCACCGAACAAGGCCGCAAGCTGGTGGCCGCCTTGCCGCGCCAGCGCGTGGGCAAGCCGCAGGATCTGGACACGGCGCTGCTGATGCTGTGCGCCACCGAAAGCCACTTCATCAATGGCACCGTGCTGTCGGTGGATGACGGCTTGTCCCTCTGATGTGACCCACCCCCTACGCGATCACAGATCGCGCCCCCTTCAAGGGGGCACTGCCAGTGGACCGGCCAAGCCGGATCCACGGCAGTTGCTGGGTTTTGGTTGTGGCCTGCGGTGCGACGGAGAGTTGATATGCGCATAGAGATCCCCAAGGACAAGCAGCTGACGTTCGAGATGACGCTGCCCATTCGCTGGGGCGACATGGACGCGCTGGGCCACGTCAACAACGCCGTCTACTTTCGCTACCTGGAGAGCGTGCGCGTGGAGTGGCTGCGCCACGTGGGCCTGGAGCTCAAGCAGACCGGCGTGGGGGCCATCGTCGTCAATGCGTTTTGCAACTTCCTGACCCAGCTCGAATACCCCGGCGACCTGCTGGCACGGCATTACATCGCCAGCCCCGGGCGCTCCAGCTTCGACGCCTTCGTCACGCTGGCGCGCGCCGACGCCCCTGACGTCATCTGCGCCGAAGGCGGTGCCACCACCGTGTGGTTCGACTTCGACACGCAAAAACCAGCGCCGCTGCCCGACTGGCTGCGCGCGCAGTTCACCGCCGCACCATGAAAAACGCCCCACGGTGTGGGGCGTCGTGTGCGGTGAGCGTGAGCTTCAGCCCTGGTGCGGGCGCTTGCCGGGGTTTTTCTTGCTGCGCGTGTGCGAGCCCCGCTCCTGGCTGCATTTTTGGCCAATGCCCTGGCGGACGGCCACAGCGCCGGGCAGCGGCTTGGTGAATTTGCGGTCGGCTTCGGTGACGATTTTGTTGCCCATGGTGGCGAGGTCAAGCAGTTGAGGAAAGGCGCTATTGTGCCAAGCTCCGCGGTGGGTTGCCGTCGGCCAGCACCCTGGCAATGGCCGCAAGCACGGCCTGCTGTTGTGCCGGCGTGCTGACGGTGTGCCGCTCGAAGCGCTGGCGATCGAGTTTCACGTCCGCAAACAGGCCGGCCGCGTCTTCGTGGAAGTGCAAAAAAGCATGGGCACGCAGGTAAAAGATGCCGGGCCTGCGTTCCACCAGCCCCGGCAGTGCACGCAGTTGCGCAAGCAGCGGCGCCAGCGCGTGCAGCGAGGCTGCGGTGGCGTGCCTCACGGGGTGGCGCCGGTCACGCGCAGCCGCTGCGCATGCAGCCGCAGGTAGGCCGGCGTGCAGGCCGCCGCCACGGCGGCCCCTTGCAGGGTCAGGGCAGGCTGGCGCGGCTGCCAGGGCGCAAAACCGGTGGAGCGCCACACCGCGTCATACCAATAAGGCGCCCAGATGCCGTCGCTGGCGCGCGGGCCGGCAGGCCAGTGCAGCATGCGTGGCGTGAAGGCGATGCCCAGCCGCTCACACAGGACGCGCAAATGGGCCTCGGGGGCTTGCAGGAAGTCGTCGGCGTCGATGACCAGTGGGGGCTCGCCGCGCCGGGCGGTGATGGCATCAAACAGCTGGGCCTGCTGCAGCACGCCGATGTCGGCTGGCTCGCACGCGGCACGGCTCTTGACGTAAGAGGCCACCACCTGCGCCGGCTCGCGGATCAACAGCACGTTGGCCAGGCCGTGCACCCACTCGGTGTCCATGCCGGACAGCAAGTGGTGGGTCATGTGTTTCTGGTACCAGATGGGCGGGCCGGGCTCGCGCGTGGTGAGGTCGGCCACCACGGCGCGCCAATCGGTTTCACCGGCGGCGATGATGGCGTCACGGCCCGGGTGATCCAGCCCCGTGGCGGCCAGGTAGGCGGCATAGAGCGGCTCGTCGCTGACGGCGCAATCGCCCCGGTTCTCCCAGGCCCGCATCATGGCCGTGGAGATGTTGCGCGGGCCGCTCCACATGGCCACGCGCAGCGGGGTCATGTGCGGGCACCCACGTCGCGCCGCACCAGGTCTTGGTAGAGGCCTTGCAGGCGCTGCACCATGGGGCCGGGCAGGGCGGTGAAGGCGCGGCCGTCCACGCTGCGCACCGGCACCACGCCGGCGAAGGTGCCGGTGCAGAAGGCCTCGTCGGCGCCGTAAACCTGGGTCAGGCTGAAGTTCTTTTCGAAGACGGGGATGCCCGCCTCGCGGCAGACCTGGATCACGTTGGCCCGCGTGATGCCGGGCAGGCAGTAGTCGCCGCTGCTGGTCCAGACCTCGCCACGCCGCACGATGAAGAAGTGCGTGGAGTTGCAGGTGGCCACGAAGCCATGCGGGTCCAGCATCAGTGCCTCGTCGGCGCCCGCCTCGGTGGCCTGGATGCAGGCGGTGATGCAGTTGAGCTTGCTGTGGCTGTTGAGCTTGGGGTCTTGCACGTCGGCGTAGCCGCGCCGCACATGCACGGTAAAGAGGGAGAGCCCGGCGGCCAGCGTCTCGGGCTTGGCCAGTTTGAACTCGGGCAGGATGACCACGGTGGCGCCGTCCACGCAGGCGCGCGGATCCTGGTAGGGCGTGCGCTTGACGCCGCGCGTCACCATCAGCCGCACGTGCACGCCGTCCGTCATGCCGTTGGCCTTCAGGGTGTCGTGGAGCGCCGCCGTCAACTGGGCCCGCGTCAGGCCGATGTCCAGCGCAATGGCGCGTGCGCCCTCGTAGAGCCGGTCCAGGTGGGCCGCCAGAAACGCCGGCTGGCCACCCACCACGCGCAAGCCCTCCCAGACGCCGTCACCCAGCACAAAGCCCGAATCGAACACCGACACCATGGCCTGCTCGCGCGGGTAGAGCGTGCCGTTGATCCAGATGCGGATGGTGGCGTTGCGCGGGTCGTCGTGGAAGTCGTGGATGCTTTGGGCGGGCTGCATGGCGCGAGTGTAGGGTGCGGACCCCGGTGGCTCAGACCCCGCGCAGCGCCGCGCCCACCTGGTCCCGCAGCTGCCGCAGCGCCGCCAGCTCGCCCTCGGGCGCGGCCAGCGCGCCCCACAGCAGCGTCACCAGGGCATCGGCCGCCGCGTCGATGTCGGCCGGGGTCAGCGGCCTGGCCTGGCTGACCGCCTCCCACAAGATGTGCTCCATCGGCCCCAGCACCAGGTGGCGCAGCAGGCGCAGCGGCACGTCGGTGCGAATGGCGCCCGCCTGCTGGCCGCGCGCCAGCAATGCCATCAACGGTGCCGTGTAGCGGCGCTGCAAGGGAGCCAGGTCTTGCCCCAGGCCTGGCCCTTTGCTGCGGCCCTCGCTGAGCACCAGCGCGCACAGGCCGGTGCCGTGCAGCAGGAACAGCTGCAGGTGGGTGCGCACGAAGAAGTCGAGCTGGGTACGCGCCGGCGCGGCCAGCGGCATGCCCGCCTCGATGCGGCCGATGATCTCGTCGTACCAGTCGGCAACCACGCGCAGGCACAGCTCGCGCTTGCCGCGAAAGTAGGTGAATACCGTGGCCTCCGAGATGCCCAGCCGCTGGGCAATCTCGGCCGTGGTGGCGTGCTCGTAGCCCTTCTCGGCAAAGACCTCGCGGCTGGCGCGCACAATGGCTTCGAGCCGTTGGCGGCCACGGGCGGTGAGAGGGGTGTCGGTCATGTTTTGAGTATTACTCAAAATCAGTGCTTGCGCTCACCGTCATCACCGTTAGAATCACCGCATTCGCCCATGGAAGTGTGTGCGTTGGGCGGTTTTGAGCAAAACTCAGATTACACCTAGGAGACAGTCGATGTTTGAATCCACCTTCCAATTCGACCTGGGCGACGACATCGCCGCGCTGCGTGAGGCCGTGCGCACGTTTGCCCAGGCCGAGATCGCGCCGCGCGCCGCCGAGATCGACCAGGTCAACGAGTTTCCGGCCGACCTGTGGCGCAAGCTGGGCGATCTGGGCGTGATGGGTCTGACGGTGGCCGAGGAATACGGCGGCGTGGCCATGGGTTACCTCGCGCACATGGTGGCCATGGAGGAAATCTCGCGCGCCAGCGCCTCGGTGGGCCTGTCCTACGGCGCGCACAGCAACCTGTGCGTCAACCAGATCCACCGCAACGGCAACGCGGCGCAGAAAGACAAATACCTGCCCAAGCTCATCAGCGGCGAGCACGTGGGCGCGCTGGCCATGAGCGAGCCCAACGCCGGCTCCGACGTGGTCAGCATGAAGCTCAAGGCCGAGAAGAAGGGCGATCGCTACGTACTCAACGGCGCCAAGATGTGGATCACCAACGGCGGCGATGCCAACACCCTGGTGGTCTATGCCAAGACCGACCCGGCTGCCGGTGCCAAAGGCATGACGGCCTTCATCATCGAGAAGGGCATGAAGGGCTTGTCGGCCGGCACCCACCTGGACAAGCTGGGCATGCGCGGCTCCAACACCTACCCGCTGTTCTTTGAAGACTGCGAAGTGCCCGAAGACAACGTGCTGGGCGGCGTGGGCAATGGCACCAAGGTGTTGATGAGCGGCCTGGACTACGAGCGCGCCGTGCTCTCGGGCGGCCCGCTGGGCATCATGGCCGCGTGCATGGACGTGGTGGTGCCGTATCTGCACGAGCGCAAGCAGTTCGGTCAGTCCATCGGCGAGTTCCAGCTGATGCAGGGCAAGCTGGCCGACATGTACTCCACCTTCCAGGCCTGCCGTGCCTATGTGTACGCCGTGGGCCAGGCCTGCGACCGTGCCGACCACGCGCGCTCGCTGCGCAAGGACGCCGCCGGCGCCATCCTCTACAGCGCCGAGAAGGCCACCTGGATGGCCGGCGAGGCCGTGCAGGCGCTGGGCGGCGTGGGCTACACCAACGAGTACCCCACGGGCCGGCTGTGGCGCGACGCCAAGCTCTACGAGATTGGCGCCGGCACCAGCGAGATCCGGCGCATGCTCATCGGGCGTGAGTTGATGAGCGAAACCCGGTAAGAGGCTTAACCCCCACGCTCCCTATCGGTCGCTGCCCTCAAGGGGCGCTCGGTGGCGGATCGGCGAAGCCGGGTCCGCACCGAGGGCTGGGTCGGGGGTTATGTTGAGGAGGTGTTTTGTGAACCACTATCCGCTTACCCTCAGTCATGACCGGGGCGCTGGCCAGCCACCGCTGATCGAGGAGACCATCGGCGCCTTCTTCGACCAGATTGCCGAGCGCCATGGCGACCGGGAGGCCTTGGTCAGCCGCCACCAAGGCCTGCGCTACACCTATGCGCAGCTGCGCGATGCGGCCGACCAGCTGGCCAGCGCCTTGCTGCGCCGGGGGCTGGACAAGGGCGACCGCGTGGGCATCTGGGCGCACAACCGCGCCGAATGGGTGTTGATGCAACTGGCCACCGCCCGCGTGGGGCTGGTGCTGGTCAACATCAACCCGGCCTACCGCGTGGCCGAGGTGGGCTATGCGCTGAACAAGGTGCAGTGCAAGGCGCTGGTCACCATGGCGCGCTTCAAGAGCAGCGACTACCTGGCCATGCTGCGCGAGCTGGCGCCCGAGCTGGAGATGGCCTCGCCCGGCCATCTGCGCGCCGCGCGGCTGCCGCATCTGCGCTACGTGGCCTGGCTGGACGAGCCGGGGCAGGCAGGCGAGCAGCCGGGCATGGAGCGCTTTTCCGACCTGTTTGCCAGCGGTCTGGTCAAGGACTTGCGGCTGCCCGCCGCTGCCGCTGCGCTCACGGCAGAAGACCCCATCAACATCCAGTTCACCAGCGGCACCACGGGCTTTCCCAAGGGCGCGACGCTGACCCATCGCAACATCCTCAACAACGGTTTCTTTGTTGGCGAGGCCATGAAGCTCACCGAGGCCGACCGCCTGTGTGTGCCGGTGCCGCTGTACCACTGCTTTGGCATGGTGCTGGGCAACCTGGCGGCGTTCACGCATGGCGCCTGCATCGTCTACCCGGCCGAGGCCTTCGAGCCAGGCGCCGTGCTGGAGGCTGTGGCCGCTGAGCGCTGCACCGTGCTGCACGGCGTGCCCACCATGTTCATCGCCGTGCTGGATCACCCGCGCTTTGCCGGGTTTGACCTGAGCCGCCTGCGCACCGGCATCATGGCGGGCTCGCCTTGTCCCATCGAGGTCATGCGCCGCGTCATCGAGCGCATGCACATGGCCGAGGTCACCATCGCCTACGGCATGACCGAAACCAGCCCCGTCAGCTGCCAGAGCGGCACCGACACGCCGCTGGCGCAGCGCGTGGGCTCGGTGGGCCGTGTGCAGCCGCACCTGGAGGTCAAGATCATCGACCCCGAAACCGGTGCCACCGTGCCGCCCGGTGCCACGGGTGAGCTGTGCACCAAAGGCTATTCGGTGATGCGCGGCTACTGGGACGACCCGGCCAAGACCGCCGAGGCCATCGAGGACGGCTGGATGCACACGGGCGACCTGGCCACCATGGATGCGCAAGGCTGGGTCAACATCGTGGGCCGCAGCAAAGACATGGTGATTCGCGGCGGCGAGAACATCTACCCGCGCGAGATCGAGGAGTTTCTCTACCATCACCCCGCCGTGCAGGATGTGCAGGTGGTGGGCTTGCCTGACGCACGGCTGGGCGAAGAGCTGTGCGCCTGGATCGTGCTCAAGCCGCACCAGCATGCCGACGAGCAGGCCATCCGCGACTTTTGCAAAGGCCAGATTGCCCACTACAAGGTGCCGCGCTTCATCCGCTTCGTCGAGGCCTTCCCGATGACGGTGACCGGCAAAGTCCAGAAATTCAAAATCCGTGAGGCCATGATGATTGAGTTGGCCCTGATCGAGGAGAAAACCGCATGAGCCGTATCCAGAGCCAGTTCAACCCCCGCAGCGCCGACGCGCAGGCCAACGCAACCGCCATGCGCACGCTGGTCGATGAGTTGTCGGCCAAGCTCGAAGCCATCGCCAGGGGCGGCGGCGAGGCTGCCCGCGCCAAACACCTGGCGCGCGGCAAGCTGCTGCCGCGCGACCGCGTGGAGATGCTGCTCGACCCGGGCACGCCGTTTCTGGAAATTGCCCCGCTGGCCGCCTACGGCATGTACCCCGACCGCGACGGCAGCGACTCGGCCCCCAACGCCGGCCTGATCGCCGGCATCGGCCGCGTCTCGGGTATCGACTGCGTCATCGTCTGCAACGACGCCACCGTCAAGGGCGGCACCTACTACCCGATGACGGTCAAGAAACACCTGCGCGCGCAGGAAGTGGCCGAGCAGAACAACCTGCCCTGCATCTACCTGGTCGATTCGGGCGGTGCCAACCTGCCCAACCAGGACGAAGTCTTCCCCGACCGCGACCACTTCGGCCGCATCTTCTACAACCAGGCCAACCTCTCGGCCAAAGGCATGGCGCAGATCGCCGTCGTCATGGGCTCGTGCACGGCTGGCGGCGCCTACGTGCCGGCCATGAGCGACGAGACCATCATCGTCAAGAACCAGGGCACCATCTTTCTGGGCGGCCCGCCGCTGGTCAAGGCCGCCACCGGCGAGGTGGTCAGCGCCGAAGACCTGGGCGGCGGCGACGTGCACACCCGTCTCTCCGGCGTGGCCGACCACCTGGCCGAGAACGACCACCACGCGCTGGCGCTGGCGCGCGAGCGCGTCGCGCGGCTCAACCGCCGCAAGCCCCACCAGATGGCGCTGGTGGCGCCGCGCCCGCCGCACTACGACGCGGCCGAGCTGATGGGCGTCATCCCCACCGACAGCCGCAAGCCCTTCGACGTGCGCGAAATCATCGCCCGCATCGTGGACGCCAGCGAGTTCGACGAGTTCAAGGCCCGCTACGGCACCACCCTGGTCTGCGGCTTTGCCCACATCGAGGGCATGCCCGTGGGCATCGTGGCCAACAACGGCATCCTCTTTGCCGAGAGCGCCAACAAGGGCGCCCACTTCATCGAGCTGTGCTGCCAGCGCAAGGTGCCGCTGGTCTTCCTGCAGAACATCACCGGCTTCATGGTGGGCCGTAAATACGAGAACGAGGGCATTGCCCGCGCCGGCGCCAAGATGGTCACCGCCGTGGCCTGCGCCCAGGTGCCCAAGTTCACCGTCATCATCGGCGGCAGCTTCGGCGCCGGCAACTACGGCATGTGCGGCCGCGCCTACAGCCCGCGTTTTCTGTGGATGTGGCCCAACGCCCGCATCAGCGTCATGGGTGGCGAGCAGGCCGCCAGCGTGCTGGCCACCGTGCGGCGTGACGGCATCGAAGCCAAGGGCGGCAGCTGGAGCGCCGACGAGGAAGAGGCCTTCAAAGACCCCATCCGCCAGCAGTACGAAACCCAGGGCAACCCCTATTACGCCAGCGCCCGGCTGTGGGACGACGGCGTCATCAACCCCGTGGACACGCGCCGCGTGCTGGCGCTGGGCCTGTCGGCCAGCCTGAACCAGCCCATCCCCGAGACGCGGTTTGGCGTGTTCCGCATGTGAGGCGATTCCAGATTCGCATGATGCCTGTACAGGACCTCGCCCACCGCAGCCAGACCGCCATCTGGCACCCCTGCACGCAGATGGCCCATCTGCACCGCGTGCCGCCGCTGCCCATCGCGCGCGGGGAAGGGCCGTGGCTGGTGGACACCGACGGCCGGCGCTACTTCGACGCCAACAGCTCGTGGTGGGTCAACCTGTTTGGCCATGGCGACGCCGGCATCACCGGCGCCATCCACCGTCAGCTGGACACCCTGGCCCACGTCATGCTGGCCGGCTGCACGCATGAGCCGGCGGTGCGGCTGGGCGAGCTGCTGGCTGCGCGCACCGGCGGCCAGTTGGGCCACACCTTCTTTGCCAGCGACGGCGCCAGTGCCATCGAGATCGCGCTGAAGATGAGCTTCCACGCCTGGGCCAACCAGGGCCAGGCCCAGCGGCGCGAGTTCGTCTGCCTGCGCCACGGCTACCACGGCGAAACCATAGGCGCGCTGGCCGTCACCGACGTGCAGCTGTTCCGCGACGCTTATGCCCCGCTGCTGATGCAGGCCCACATCGTGGCCTCGCCCGACAGCCGCGACGGCGCGGCCAGCGAAGCAGAGGCCTTGCACGCGCTGCGCGAGCTGCTGGCCGCGCGCGGCGAGCACATCGCCGCCGTCGTCGTCGAGCCGCTGGTGCAATGCGCCGCCGGCATGCGCATGCACAGCCCGGCCTACCTGCGCGCCGTGCGCGAGCTGACGCGCGAGGCTGGCGTGCACCTGATCGCCGACGAGATCGCCGTCGGCTGCGGCCGCACCGGGCGCTTCTTTGCCTGGGAACACGTGCTTGCGGCCACCCCGGGGGCAGATGGACCTTTCTGGCCGGATTTCTTGACGCTGTCCAAAGGCATCACCGCCGGCACGCTGCCGCTGTCGCTGGTGCTCACCACCGACGCCGTCTACAACGCCTTCTGGAGCGACGACGTGCGGCGCGGCTTTCTGCACTCGCACTCGTACAGCGGCAACGCGCTGGCCTGTGCGGCGGCGGTGGCCGTGCTGGAGCGTTTTGCGGATGGCGCCTTGCTGGGCGAACTGGCCCAGCAAGCCCAGCACCTGCGCACCGCGTTTGCGCCACTGGCCGACGATGACCGCGTGGAGCACCTGCGCCAGCGCGGCACCATCCTGGCCTTTGACGTGAAGGCCGAGCTGGCGGGCGCCGACTTCGCGCTGCGCTACCACCTGGCCGCGCGCACGCACGGGCTGCTGATCCGGCCCATCGGCGGCACCGTCTACCTGATGCCCCCCTACGTGGTGGACGCGCCCACCGCCGCCTGGCTGGCCCGGGCCGTGGGTGCGACGCTGGACGAGGTGAGTCATGCTGCTTGAGCGCCTGGCCGAGCAACTGGCCGCCCGCGAGGCGGCCGACCTGCGCCGCGAGCTGCGCACCGCCACCTCGCCCACGGCGCCGCGCCAGCGCGTGCGCGCGCCCGATGGCCGCGAGCGCACGCTGCGCATGTTCTGCAGCAACGACTACCTGGGCCTGGCCAGCGACCCGCGTCTGGTCGCCGCCTGGGCCGAAGGCGCGCAAACCTGGGGCGTCGGCTCGGGGGCTTCCCACCTGATTTCGGGCCACACCGCCGCCCACGTGGCGCTGGCTCAGGCGCTGGCGGCACTGCTGGCGCCCGTGGTGCCGCAGGCGCGGGCGCTGACCTTCTCCACTGGCTACATGGCCAATCTGGCCGTGCTGACCGCGCTGGGCGGCGGCGATGCGGCGCTGTTCTGCGCCCGGCTCAACCACGCCTCCCTGATCGACGGCGCCCGGCTGGCGCGCGCGCCGGTGGTGCTGTTCGACACCCCGGCCGAGTTGGCGCCGCTGCTGGTTGGCAGCGACGCGCCCATCAAACTCATCGTCACCGACGCCGTGTTCAGCATGGACGGCCACCTGGCGCCGCTGGCCGAGCTGCTGGCGCTGGCCGAGGCCCACGACGCCTGGCTGGTGGTGGACGACGCCCATGGCCTGGGCGTGCTGGGGCCGCGCGGCGCGGGCAGCCTGGCTCACCTGGGGCTGCGCAGCCAGCGCCTGATCGCCATCGGCACGCTGGGCAAGGCCATCGGCGTGGCCGGCGCCTTCGTGGCCGCCCATCCGCTGGTCATCGAGGCGTTGACACAACTGGCCCGGCCTTACATCTACACCACGGCGGCGCCCCCCGCGCTGGCCCACACCACCGAGGTGGCGCTGGGCCTGGCCGCCGGCCCCGACGGCGACGCCCGCCGCGCCCACCTGGCCCGCCTGCAAGCGCGCCTGCAAGCCGGGCTGACCACGCTGGCGGCGGCGCGCGGCTGGCGGCTGGCGCCCACGGCAACGCCCATCCACGCCCTCATCGTCGGCGACAACGCCACCGCGCTGGCTGCGGCCCAGCGGCTGGCCGAGCGGGGTTTTCGGGTGCCCGCCATCCGCCCGCCCACCGTGGCCGAGGGCATGGCGCGGCTGCGCATCACACTTTGCGCCACCCACACCGAGGCCGATGTGGACGATTTGCTGGAGGCCATGGCATGAGTGTTCGGCGCGGTTATTTCGTCACCGGCACCGACACCGAGGTGGGCAAGACCACCCTCTGCGCCGGCGTGGCGCGGGCCTGGCACTGCGCCAGCGGCCTGCGCATCGCGGCACTCAAGCCGGTGGCGGCGGGCCTGGACGCACAAGGCCGCAACGACGACGTGCAGCGCCTGGTGGCCGCCGGCAGCGCCGGCCTCACGGACGCCGAGGTGGGTCCGCTGCAACTGCGCGAGCCCTGCGCGCCGCATCTGGCGGCCGAGTTGGAAGGCCGCCGCATCGAGCCGCAGGCCTTGCTGGCGGCGCTGCACGCCGCGGCGGCCAAGGCCGACGCGGTGCTGGTTGAAGGCGTGGGCGGCTTTCGGGTGCCGCTGGCGCCGGGCTGGGACAGCGCCGATCTGGCGCGCGACCTGGGCCTGCCCGTCATCCTCGTCGTCGGCCTGCGGCTGGGTTGCATCAACCACGCGCTGCTGACGGCCGAGGCCGTGCGTGCGCGTGGCCTCACACTGGCCGGCTGGGTGGCCACCGACCTGGCGCCTGCCGTGCCCCACCGCGCCGGCAACCTGGCCGCGCTGCAAGCCGGCCTGGCCGCGCCCTGCCTGGGCGCGGTGCCGTATCTCGACTCGCCCACGGCCGATGCCGTGGCCGCCTACATTCGCAGCGAAGGACTCACCGCATGACCACCCCCACCACGCTGGACATCCGCCGGCCTTCGCCCCATGTGGCCGAGGTCTGGCTCAACCGGCCCGAGGTGCGCAACGCCTTCAACGACGCGGTGATTGCCGAGCTGGCGGCCACCTTCGCCGAGTTGGGGCGCGAGGCCGATCTGCGCGTCATCGTGCTGGCGGCCCACGGCAAGGCCTTCTGCGCCGGGGCCGACCTGAACTGGATGCGCGCCATGGCCGATTACTCCTGGGAGCAGAACCGCGCCGACGCCCAGGGCCTGGCCGACATGCTGTGGGCCATCTACAGCTGCCCGGTGCCTGTCATCGGCCGCATCCAGGGCGACTGCTATGCCGGCGGCGTGGGGCTGGCGGCGGTGTGCGACGTGCTGGTGGCGGCCGAGGGAGCGCACTTCTGCCTCAGCGAGGCCAAGCTGGGCCTGCTGCCCGCCACCATAGGCCCCTACGTGGTGGCGGCGCTGGGCGCGCGCGCCTCGCAGCGCTACTTCACCACGGCCGAACGCTTCACGGCGGCCGAGGCGCACCGGCTGGGCTTGGTCCACGAAGTCTGTGCGGCCGACATGCTGGACGCGCAGGTGGCGGCCCTGGTGGCCGCGCTGTGCGCCAATGGCCCCGCCGCCGTGCGCGCCTGCAAGCGGCTGGTGGCCGACGTGGCGGGTCGGCCCATCACGCCCGACCTGCGCGCCGACACCGCGCGGCGCATTGCCGACATCCGCGCCAGCAGCGAGGGCAAAGAGGGCGTGTCCTCCTTTCTGCAAAAGCGGGCGCCGTCATGGCTCTAGACCTGGCCACCGTGCCCGGCGTGGGCGCCATGGACACCACCCACCTGGTGGCGCTGGCCGCCGCGCTGGGCTGGGCCAGCGGGCTGCGGCTCTACGCCGTGGTGCTGATCACCGGCCTGGTGGGCTATGCCGACTGGGTGCAACTGCCGCCGGGCCTGGCGCTGCTGGAGCACCCGCTGGTGCTGGGCGCGGCGGGCATCATGGCGGTGATGGAGTTTCTGGCCGACAAAGTGCCCTGGGTGGATTCGGTCTGGGACAGCGTGCACACGCTGATCCGCATCCCGGCCGGGGCGCTGCTGGCGGCGGGGGTGTTTGGCGGCATCGATGCGCCGGCCTGGCAGATGGTGGCCGCGCTGATGGGCGGCACCCTGGCCGCCACCGCGCATGTGGCCAAGGCCACCACGCGGGCGGCGGTCAACACCTCGCCCGAGCCGTTTTCCAACTGGGGCCTGTCGCTGCTGGACGACCTGGCCGTGCCCGCCATGCTGTGGCTGGCCTGGGCGCACCCGGTGGTGTTTTTTGTGGTGTTGGCCGTGGTGCTGGTGGCCATGGTGGCGCTGATCGTGATGCTGTTCAAAGTGGTCAAACGCGTCTTCGCCGGCTGGCGGGCGCGGTGGGCAATGAGTTGAGGAGACAAAGGCATGTTCAAGAAGATCCTGATTGCTAATCGCGGCGTTCACGCCGCAGGCGGGGTCGCGCCAGCGACACATTGCATGGTGGCCGGCGCCGCCGGACACACAGGCGATCTGGCCTCGGGAGCTCAACATGTTTAAGAAGATCTTGATTGCCAACCGAGGCGTTCACGCCGCAGGCGGGGTCGCGCCAGCGACACATTGCATGGTGGCCGGCGCCGCCGGACACACAGGCGATCTGGCCTCGGGAGCTCAACATGTTTAAGAAGATCTTGATTGCCAACCGAGGCGAGATCGCCTGCCGGGTGGCCGCTACGGCCCGTCGCCTGGGCATCCAGACCGTGGCCGTGTATTCCGATGCCGACGCCGACGCCGCCCATGTGCGCGCCTGCGATGAGGCCGTGGCCATCGGCGGTGCGGCGCCGCGCGACTCGTATCTGCAGTGGCAGCGCATCCTGGCCGCCGCCCAGACGACGGGGGCCCAGGCCGTTCACCCCGGCTACGGTTTCCTGAGCGAGAACGATGCCTTTGCCGAAGCCTGCGCCGAAGCCGGCCTCGTCTTCATCGGCCCGCCCCCCAGCGCCATCCGCGCCATGGGGCTGAAGGCCGAATCCAAACGGTTGATGGAGGCTGCCGGCGTGCCGCTGGTGCCCGGCTACCACGGGGCTGGGCAAGACCCGGCGCTGCTCAAGGCCGAGGCCGAGCGCATCGGCTACCCCGTGCTCATCAAGGCCAGCGCCGGGGGTGGCGGCAAAGGCATGCGGCAGGTGCTGGCGGCGGCCGAGTTCGACGCCGCGCTGGCCTCGTGCAAGCGCGAGGCCATCAGCAGCTTTGGCGACGACGCCGTGCTGGTCGAGCGCTATGTGCAGCGCCCGCGCCACATCGAGATCCAGGTCTTTGGCGACAGCCAGGGCAACTGCGTCTACCTGTTCGAGCGCGACTGCAGCGTGCAGCGCCGCCACCAGAAGGTGCTGGAGGAAGCCCCCGCGCCCGGCATGACGGCCGAACGGCGCCAAGAGATGGGCGCCGCCGCCGTGGCCGCCGCCAAGGCCGTGGGCTATGTGGGCGCCGGCACCGTGGAGTTCATCGCCGAGCAGGATGGGCGCTTTTATTTCATGGAGATGAACACCCGCCTGCAGGTGGAGCACCCGGTCACCGAGGCCATCACCGGGCTCGACCTGGTGGAGTGGCAACTGCGCGTGGCGGCGGGCGAGCCCCTGCCGCTGGACCAGCACAAGCTGCGCATCCACGGCCATGCCATCGAGGCGCGCATCTGCGCCGAAAACCCCGATGCCGGCTTCCTGCCCGCCACCGGCCGGCTCGACGTGCTGCGCTGGCCGCCGCACGTGGCGTTCAAGCGAGGCAACGTGCGCGTGGACGCTGGCGTGCGCGAGGGCGACGCCATCACGCCGTACTACGACTCCATGATCGCCAAGCTCATCGTCTGGGGCGAGACCCGCGAGCAAGCGCTGGCCCGGCTGGACGCCGCGCTGGCCGAGACCCACATCCTGGGCCCGGCCACCAACGTGGCCTTTTTGCGCCGCTGCGCCGCCACGGCCAGCTTTGCGCAGGCCGACCTCGACACCGCGCTGATCGAGCGCGAGCGCGCCGTCCTGTTCGACCAGCCTGGTCTGCCGCTGTCGCTGGCCGCTGCCGGCCTCATCGCCCACACCCAGGCCACCGAACTGCCCAAGCCCAAGCCCAACAAAGGCGGCTGGAGCGACCCCTTTGCCCAGCGCGACGGCTGGCGCACCCACGGCGCAGCCCAGCGCCGCTTCGACCTCAAGGTAGGTGACCAGCCCCACGTGGCCACGCTGGCGCAGTTGCATGACGGCGCGGCCCGGCTGCAACTGGCCAGCGGCGCCGTGCAGGCCGGCGCGGGCGGCGAGAGCGCCGACGGCGACTGGCGGCTGGCTGCCCAGCCGCTGGGCGGTGCGCGCTTCGATGTGCAACTCGACGGCGAGCGGCACACGCTGAGCGCCTACCGCGTCGGCGAGCGCGTGGCCGTCTTCGGCCCGGCGGGCAGCCTGGAATTCATGCACCTGGACGCCATCGCCCACGCCGGCGAGGCGGGCAGCGAAGGTGGCCGCATGACCGCCCCCATGCCCGGCAAAGTCATCGCCTTCCTCGTCGAGCCCGGCGCCCAGGTCAAGGCCGGTCAACCGCTGGCCGTGATGGAGGCCATGAAGATGGAACACACCCTCACTGCCCCCCGCGACGGCACCGTGGCCGAACTGCTCTACGCCGTGGGCGACCAGGTGGGGGAGGGGGCGGAGTTGCTGCGGCTGGAGGCGGCGGAGGTGGTGGGCTGAGGGTGGGTGCTCTGGCCGTGTAGGCGGCCACCCAGCGGCGAGTGGATGGGTGGTGGAACGTAGCCTTCTGCTCGGGAATGATCTAGTATGGGCGCGCCAAAACGCCAGCACGATGGAGTTGCATATTCATCCAATCAATCGTCGCCGACCTGCATGACCATTGGGCCGTCGCCGCACGCGGGTATCGGTGTGACGAGCAGCAGTGGTGTTGGGGTGCACTGTGACGCCTCCCATAACTCGTAGGCCTCACACATAGTCCTGCCGACATGGGGCACTCATGAAGATTCAAATCTCGCGTGCAGCATCCCTGCCAAAACAACTGACTTCTGAGTTGCTGACTACGGATAGATCAGAAGATGGTTGTCCAGGCTTGATTGTTTCAACCAAGCCCCTGCTGGAGCAAAATAAAAGTATTGCGAAGTCTGTAGATGGGCTGCTCGGGCAGCGTTATCCGAGGCAATTCCCCGCGTTGATTGCAACACCGGCAGCCACTTCAAGTCTTTTCAGTCACACCAATAAATTATCGCTTCTGAAGTCAGTCGCCTCGCTTATCGCTGAGCAGGTTCACCCAAATCTCAAACTGGGAGTGGACGCAATCTGGCTGGTCTATGGCGCAGCGCAACTTCATGATGAGTGGACCAAACCTGGAGCGGATCAAGGCGCCTGTGCATTCAAGCTGGCGAGTCTTGGTCTCTCAACCGTCAATCTCGTGGGTGGGTTTGATCCCGAACTCAAACTTCCAGACTCTTGGTCCAATGGTATCAATTTTTGTGTAAAACACGGTGAGGCCTATTATCTAGGCAAGACACCCCCAATCAACGAGCTGATGCTCTCGACTGAAAAATATACGGATATTCCGCTTAAGGCTTTGAAAGTGGCGGGCGTATCCCTTGATCCGCAGGCCATGACAGGCGTTGCTGCATTTGGCGTAACCAGTCACATAGCGCTTATTGCGCCTAAGCCGAGCTCCGGGAAACAACAGTGAAACCCTTCCATGACGGTGCTCCTGAGAGTAAAATGCATAGTGGCATGCAGGAGCGTCACCCGTGGCCGGTACACCGAGAAACTGTGCGAGCAACCTTAGAGCAAACCGGTGAACTGGAAGACTTCTCGGGCGGAAATCGACTCGGGCCTCTTTGCCGTACGTGCTGCCGCCCGCCCTACAGCAATGGGGCCAACAGTGCAACAGCCGAGGGCTCGAACCAACTCGATGCCGGTCCGGTTAGGCGCCGAGGTCGGGCCTTCGTCGAATTGCAGCCTCTTCGCGCCTGCGTGTCACCCTACTTGGTGCACCGACTCAGGGCTTTCTTGCTCGGGGGTTAGTGGATCAAATCATGAGCGGTTAGGACGCACATGAACGTCACGCCTTTACCATCCGTTCCACGAGATCCAGCTGTCTTGGATCGTGTAGAAGAACTCGATCGAAATTGCAATATTGGAAAGTACCGACATTTTAATGCGGCCAGTAGAGCGAAAAATCTCAGCGACTGTCTTGGTTTGCCCGTTGTTGCTATAAATATCATACTAGGCTCCGTATTTTTTATTGCTCTTAGTCAGGAACTTCCAGCAATCGCAAAATGGAGTGGAGGGTTTCTCGCTTTGACTGCTGCTCTAATTGGTGGCATTGCAACCTTTTTTAACTTTGGCAAGCAGTTTGAAGGTCATCGCGGAATAGCAAATAAATACGTTGCCTTAGCTGTTAAATGTGAAACTGCAATTGCGCGATATAGAGATGGACTAATTGATCTTGGAGAGCTTGATGCATTTCTTCAAGAATTTCAAGAACGCTATACAGAAATTAGCGAAGAAGCGAAGGCGTTTTCCACTAGTAAAAGCGATTTCAAAGTTGCACTAGAGAGCGAAACTACCAGAATCTCTACCATTCGGAAGCGCCGAAATGCGTCCTTTCAAGAAACTCCACCCAAGTGACTGAGGGGAATGAGTTTTTCAGGCGGTCTGTCCGCGCGTGCACCTGGATCTATGGCTCGGCCGCCACGCCCGCCACCGCCTGCCCCCGCCGCCGCACCTGCTCGGCGATGAAAAGCTCGGCGAGCCGGTTGGCGGCGGCGGCGAGCGCGTCGACGTTGTCCTGACCCTTGTTCATCATCACCGAGATGACCATGCGGTATTCCGGATAGATGGCGAAGTAAGAGGTGCTGCCCACGGCGGTGCCGTGGTGGCTGAAAAAGCGGGTCGTGATGCGACCCTCGAACAGCTTTTTGTCGGCAAACACGCGCATGCCCAGCGCGTAACCCTGCGGATTGGCGCTGCCGTCGGCCAGCTTTTGCGGTGCCAGCAGCGTGCCCAGCGTCGTGGCGTTGACGAGCCGGCCGGGCTCGATCCAGGCCCGGCCCAGTGCCAGCATGTCGCTGGGCGTCGAGAGCATGCCGCCCGACGGATAGCGGATGCTGTTGTCGACCGGGTCGGCCTGCTTGTAACGGCCGTCGTGGGTTTCATAGAAGCCGACGCGCTGGGGATCGGCCGCGCCCGCGACGTCGAGCCGGCTGCCCTGCATGGCCAGCGGCTCGAACACGGTTTGCGCGACCATCTCGCCGTAAGGCCGCCCGGCCGCCGCCTCCAGCACCGCGCCGGCGACGTTGGCGCCGTAGCTGCTGTAGGCAAAGTCGGTGCCGGGCGCAAAACGCAGCGGCCGGTCGGCGAAGACGGCCAGGGCCGGCCGCACGCCGTCGAAGTGGCGGCGGTTCTTGTGCTCCCAGACGGGCAAGCACAGGCACAGCCCATAGTCGGGGATGCCGGCGCGGTGGCTGATGGCGAGCCGCGTGGTCACGCCGTCGTAGGCAGGGGGCAACTCGGGCAGGTAGCGGCGCACCGGCGCATCGATGTCGACGCGGCCGGCCTCCATCAGCACGCCCATCGCCAGCGCATTGACGGCCTTGGAGCTGCTGCCGATGCGAAAGCGCGAATCGAGTGCGACCGGGCGAGCGGTGGCCAGATCGGCGTAGCCCGTTGCCGCCGCCCAGACGCGGCGGTCGTCGATCAGAACGGCGGCGGACAGCGCCGGTGCCTGCAGCTCGGCCCGCGCGGCGCGCAAGGCCTCGTCGGCCTGGCCCGCGAGGGCGGCCCAGGCGGGATCCGAGGTGCCGCTGAAGTGCTGGTCGGACTCGGCCCGAGGGGGCAGGTCTTGCCAGCCGCTGCTCCAGCTGAGCATGGGCTCGAACAGCCGGTAGATGAGCCACGCCGCCGGCACGGCGGCGATGACGAGCGCCCAGAAGAGGCCGGTGCGGATGGGGGTGGGCATGCGGGTCATGACTGTCCTTGCGTGCGGTCGCGCCAGAAAAACACCTCATCGACGCGCCGGCCGAACAAGTCGGCCAGGCGCATCGCGAGTTCGAGTGACGGGGCGTAGCGGCCGGCCTCGAGCGCGACGATGGTCTGGCGCGTGATGCCGACGGCGCGCGCGAGTGCGTCCTGCGTCATCTCGCCATGCTCGAAACGCAGGCGACGCAGCTGGTTGTCAACGGGGCTGTGCCCTGGGCCGCCCGTCATGGCGCGAGCCCCCGCGCGGCGCGCGCGTCGAGCGCATGCAGGCGCAGCTGCGCCGCCTCGTACACCAGGGCCTGCAAGACCACAGCCAGGATCAGCAGATGGGCGAGCAGCGGCTGGTTCAGCCGGCCGATGACGGTGGTGCCGCCGAACCCCAGCGCCAGAATCAGCACGAGCAGCAGCAGGAGCAGGACGGCATGGCTCTGGCGCAGCGCGGTGGCGGCGATCAGCGTGTCGCGCTCGTCGCGCCGCGGATCCGGGTCGCGCGCAATCCGCCAGCTCAGCAGCGCGCCTGCCACGAGCATCCAGTTGTCGATGGCCAGCCTATGGGCCAGCGGCCCGTGCATGTCCATGGCCGGGCCAAGTCGCACGATCAGCGCCATCAGGTGGCCGGCCAGCAGTGCATAGCTGGCCAGGCCATGCCACTGCGCGCGTTCGGGCGCGCCCGGCGCGTCATCGGGCCGGTGCTGCCAATGGCGGCGCGTGAACCAGGCGCTCGCCAGCATGGCCGCCACGCCGATCACGCCGGCAGGGATCGGCAAGGCCTGGAGCCACGGGCTGCCGAGCAGCAGGCCCAACAACAGGGCGGACAGCGCGACGAGGATGATGTTGATCATGTCTGGTACATAAATCTTTATGTCGCATTTACTATACATTGACTGCCGTCGATCTGGGCACTTCACCGAAGCGCATGGCCGAAGATCGCGTGGCTTGGATCGTGCAGGGGTTGCTGCGCTTTCTTGTTCAGCATGGGTCGCCGTTCACGAGTTGCACACCCTGCCGCCGACTGAGGCCTAATATGCCGTCCAACCTGAACCGCTACGGCAGCCGGCGCCTGGCCGCTCCAGGCCACTTTTGCCCTTGCGTCGCCAGTCGCCGTTCGCCTTCATGTTCCGGTTGGCTCAAGGTCAAACGGCAAGGAGACCCCGTGCGAACTCGTCTGCCCCTTCTCGCTTCGGCGTCCGTGCTGGCCGCCTGCGTCACCACGTCGCCCGGGCCTGCATCCGCCGATGCGGCTGCCGTGCTCCCAAGCCTGGCCGCAGCCTTCAGTGCGTGCGACATGCCCACGCTGATGCTGATCTACAGCCCTGCGGTCGAGTTCGTGGCGCCGGACACCCCGAAGCCCATCACGGGCCGGCCCAACCTCCAGGCGCATCTGCAGGGGGCATGCACCCAGTCGTTTCGGCCCGTCATGAAGATCGTTGAGCAACGGGTTCGCCTGCTCTCGCCCACCGCAGCGCTGGTCTTGGGCACCTACTCGATCGGACGATCTGACCGCCCAGCGGACAAGCCGTGGTCGGCGTACTTCGTGGTGACTCTGTCGCAGGTGTCGGGGCGGTGGCAGGTGGAATCTCAGGCGACTGTGCCGCTGGCAGGTACCCAGTAGGTGGCTTGGCGTGCAGCGGCGTGGTCAGGCGCCGCAAGGAGCGAATCATGGATGTGAAGCTGAAGCGAGCTTACGAAGTACCCAGTGCGGCGGATGGCTATCGGGTTCTTGTCGATCGCCTTTGGCCGCGGGGGTTGGCCAAGGTCAAAGCCCAGATCGATCTGTGGCTCAAAGAAATCGCACCCTCGACGGAGTTGCGTCAGTGGTTCGGACATGACCCTGACAAATGGACTGAATTCAATAGCCGCTACCGCGCTGAGTTGAAGACCAATCCAGCGTGGCCTCAGCTTCAATCCCTGGCCCGGCAGAGAAACCTCACCCTTGTGTATGCCGCAAAAGATCAGCTGCACAATGAAGCGGTGGTGCTGAAACAGCTGCTGGAGCGCGGCGCCTGACGGCCGCGGAGTGCGCCACCCTCATGCCCATTGAATGTCGAATCGCCAGGCCAGAAGATTTTCCGGCACTGCAACAGATGCTGGAGCTGTACCAGTACGAGCTTTCCGACATCTGGAGCCAGGACCTCGACGCCAACGGAACCTACGGCTACGACCTTTCGCGCCACCGGCAAGGCAAACGCTTTCACGCCTACATGGCCCTTGACGACGGGCGATTTGCCGGATTTGCCCTGGTCGCGCCAGCGGGGGTCACGCGAGAGGGCGGATGCTGGATGGAACAGTTCTTTGTGCTCAAGAAGCACTGGCGCACAGGGGTTGGCACCGCTCTGGCGCTTCACGTCCTTCGCAGCCATCCCGGTCAATGGGAGGTGGGTCAAATGCCGGCCAATCGGCCGGCACAGGCCTTCTGGCGCAAGGTCATTGGGCAACTCACCGGGGGCCAGTTCGTCGAGGTCGAGGTGACCCAGGGCTGGTGGCTTGGTGTCGTGCAGCAGTTCAATGTCCAGTCTGTGGCCACTCAAGAAATACCCCGGAATCGTCGTGATGGGTAGTTTTCCAATCCCGGATGATTGAATCGCTCGACGTTGCAAATTACCCCCAACCCTTTCATCAGTCGGACAGTAAAAAAGCTACGGTTTTCAACCGATTATGTCAAACTTTGAATATTTCTAATGCCGCTTCTTGCCTTTAATGTCGTTCTTCCGCAGAGTATGAGAGTGAAATACCAATTGGCGATTGGGCTATGCCAATTGGGTTTATGTTCGCGTCTTTTTTCCCTCTTTCCTCGTTCGCTGCCTGGCTCGGAGCGGCTCTGAGCATCCCTCCCAACAGCCCAGTTAAAGCCCATCCTAACGGATCCCTTTGGATCACGATATTTATCGGAGCCATGGTTTTCAGCATGCTTCTTGGGTATGCGCTGGGTTGGCTGGCGAACGCAGCCATTGCTCGATTTCTGCTGCGCTGGCCAGTTAAAAAATTGCGCGCTGTCTATCTTCAGTCGGCCGTTCCGGCCCATTGGCTCAAAGATGGTGCGTCGCCATCACTCGATACCCAGATACAGTCTCTAACCAGGTGGGAAGAACAGCGCAAGGCTGGAGCCTTGCGCTTCATCTTCAAGCGAGGAGTGCTAACGTGGGGCTCGTCGATGCTGCTCGTCATGTACGTCATCCCTACGCTAGTAAAGGGTCAATCCTTCGCCCTCAGTGGGGCACTCTTCAACCTTGCTTTGTGGACGGTGGCGGGCACTGCGTTTGGTGCTGCAATATGGCTCTTGTCTGAATATAACTATCGAAAAATCAAGGGGGCAGATTAGCTCTAAAGGCCATTTGGCCTAGCTCAAGGCCATTGCTCCATCTCGCATTGAATTTCCTCGAAGGTCAACGCCATGCGTGGCCGACTCAACCTTGAAGTGCGACACCCCGCATCCGGTAACGTGATGCTGCCATGGGAACGCACTACTCTCACCTGACGATGGCCGACCGCCAACAGATTGCCGCTCTGCACGCCCAAGGCCTGAGCGCCCGGGCCATTGGTGGCCGGCTGGGGCTTCACCACGCCACCATCAGCCGCGAGCTCTCACGTGGCAAGCGCAAGCCCTGCGGTGTGTCCTACGACCCGCTGCACGGGCAGCGCGTGCGCCACTGGTGCCGGGCTGCTGCGGGCCTGTCGCGCCGCAAGCTGGGCCGCGACACGGACTCGCCGCGATGGGACAGGTAGTTGACCGGTGCGGTTGGGCGTGGTGTATCGAATATTATTGGATCTGGCCGCGTTGTCTGTTTTGGCCCAGTGCCATGCTCGTTCATGGATCAAAGCTCGGCGGTTCAAACTTGAATCGCGACATCCGGCATGCGGTGGATTGGAGTGGAATATGCTTGCTAGAATAAAATGAAGTGAGGTCTTCGAGTGATTTTGAGAGATATTGATCCAAACTCCGATTCCGAAATTGCATTGGTCGCAAGACGGATGCTGGACACATTAATTGAGGTGGAAGGAGAAGAGCGAGGCGTGGCCGTTCATTCGCTCGATTGGCTTGCGCAACGTGTCCGCTGGCATCTGGACAGGGCTGAAACGCTGGCGCGGGTGGTGTTGGGTCTTGCCGATGATGGGTCCATCATCGGGCATGCCATTTACCGCATCGAATCCCGCGATGACGACCCTTACGGTTTGATCGCCACCACGTATGTGGTGCCCGAATTTCGCAAGCTTGGCGTCGCCAGTTCCTTTCTCAACGAGGCCCATCGATGGTTTTGCGAGCAGGGCGTCAACACGTCATCGACCTGGACGTCGGGTACGAACAGCAGATTGATCGCCCTGTATCAAAAGCATGGATACGAGGTCGTCGACCATGGCCCAAATGGAGTCAACGGCACACCGATGGTGAAGCTGGGCATCCGCATGAGCCAGCATGAATCGCATCCCTCGGTCGACGTGAGTCATGGGCACGCGGTGCGCTGCGGATCATATTGAGCGGCGTTACCCGCATCAGCGTGGGCGCCGCCAATTGGGATATCGGCGTTGGTGGGTCAGGATTGCGCGCCTTCAAGGCAGCCACCCCGGCGGCAGCGGCGCTTGCAGGCTGAGTGCCGCGCCGCTCGCCGGATGTGGCAGCGTCAGCGCCTGCGCATGCAGCAGCAACCGCGCCGCCGGGTGTTGGGGGGCGTAGAGCGCGTCGCCCAGGATGGGGTGGCCGATGGCCGCCAGGTGCACGCGCAACTGGTGGCTGCGGCCGGTGATGGGGTGCAGGGCCAACCGCGTGGCGCCGGCCTGGCGGGCCAGCACGCGCCAGTGGGTGATGGCGGGCTTGCCGCGCTCGGCGTCCACCCGCTGGCGCGGCCGGTTGGGCCAGTCGGCAGCCAGCGGCAGGGCGATGGTGCCGGCGTCTTCCGCCAGGCTGCCGGCCACCCAGGCCTCGTAGGTCTTGTCGATGTGCCGCGCCTCGAAGGCGCGCGACAGCGTCTGCTGCGCGGTGCGCCCGCGTGCCATCAGCATCAGCCCCGAGGTGGCCATGTCCAGCCGGTGCACCACCAGGGCGTCGGGGTAAAGCGCCTGCACCCGGCTGGCCACGCAGTCGCGCAGCTCGGCAGGCCGGCCCGGTACGGCGGGCAGGCCTGCGGGTTTGTCGATGGCGATCAGTGCCGCATCGACGTACAGGATCACTGCGAGACGAAGGCCCGCTCGATGACGAAGTCGCCCGGCGTGGTGGTGTTGCCTTCGGCCAGACCGCGCGCTTCCATCATGGCCTTGAGGTCACGCAGCATCTCGGGGCTGCCACAGATCATCACGCGGTCTTCTTCGCGGTTGAGCGGGGGCAGGCCCAGGTCGTTGGTGATCCGGTTCGATGCGATCAGGTCGGTGATGCGGCCCTGGTGGCGGAAGGGCTCGCGCGTCACCGTGGGGTAGTAGCGCAACTGCTGGCTCACCATCTCGCCCAGGATCTCATGCTGCGGCAGCTCCCGGCTCAGGTAGTCGTGGTAGGCCAGCTCGGCCACCTCGCGCACGCCATGCACCAGGATGACCTGCTCGAAGCGCTCGTAGGTTTCGGGGTCGCGGATGATGGACAGGAAGGGCGCAACGCCGGTGCCCGTGCCCAGCAGCCACAGCCGCTTGCCCGGCAGCAGGTAGTCGATCAGCAGCGTGCCGGTGGGCTTTTTGCCCACGATCAGCGTGTCGCCGGGCTGGATGTGCTGCAGGCGCGAGGTCAGCGGGCCGTCTGGCACCTTGATGCTGAGGAACTCCAGGTGCTCCTCGTAGTTGGGGCTGACGATGGAGTAGGCGCGCAGCAGCGGCTTGCCATTGACGCGCAGGCCGATCATCGTGAAGTGGCCGTTGGAAAACCGCAGCGAGGTGTCGCGTGTGGTGGTGAAGGAAAAGAGCCGGTCGGTCCAGTGGTGGACGGTCAGCACGCGTTCTTCGTTGAAGGCACTCATACAGATGTTGGCGGTTGCAGGCAACTCGGGATTGTCCGCTGAATCGCCGCACTTGCTGGCGGCGCCACAACTGGATATAACAACAGTATGGATGCAACACCAGTCAAACCGCCGGCCAACCGCCCTGTCATTCCCCTTGTGCCCATCAAGGGGCGCGGCACGCCCTGGGCCATTGCGCCGCGCTTTGCGCGCGAGGCCCGCGCGGCCTGGGCCGACGGCTGGGATGCGCCCGCCGAACCGGCTGGTGCCGTGGCCACCACCGTACACGAGGTGGCGGCCAAGGCCATTCTTTCGGGCAATGAGTCGCCCGACATTCCGTTCGACCTCTCCATCAACCCCTACCGAGGCTGCGAGCATGGCTGCGTCTACTGCTTTGCGCGGCCAACGCACAGCTACCTGGACCTGTCGCCCGGCCTGGCCTTCGAGACCCAGATCCTGGCCAAGGTCAACGCGGCCGAGCGCCTGCGCGCCGCGCTGGCCGCGCCGGGCTACACGCCGCTGGCGCTGAACCTGGGCTCGGCCACCGACGCCTACCAGCCGGCCGAGCGGCGGCTGGGCATCACGCGCCAGGTCATCGAGGTGCTGAGCGGCTGCGGCCATCCGTTCTCGGTCATCACCAAGGCCGCGCTGATCGAGCGCGACCTCGACCTGCTGGCCCCCGCCGCCGCACGCGGCCAGGTGGCGGCCTATGTGTCGGTGACCACGCTGGACGGCGCGCTGGCCCGCGCCATGGAGCCCCGGGCGGCGGCGCCGCAGCGGCGGCTGCAGACCATTGCGCGGCTGGCCCAGGCTGGCGTGCCGGTGGGCGTCAGTGTCTCGCCGTTGATTCCGTTCCTGAACGAGCCCGAACTGGAGCGCGTCCTGGAGGCTGCCGCTGCAGCCGGCGCCACGCATGCGTTTTGCACGCCCATCCGGCTGCCCTGGGAGGTCAATCCGCTGTTCCAGCAATGGCTGGCCGACCACTTCCCCGACCGGGCCCAGCGCGTGATGGCCCGCATCCGGGATTTGCGCGGCGGCCGCGACAACGACGCCCGCTTTGGCCACCGGATGAAAGGCGGCGGGTTGTGGGGCGAGTTGATTCAGCAGCGCTTTGCACACGCCACGCGGCGGTTGGGCCTCAACCGCACGCGCATCGAGCTGGATGCCTCGGCGTTTGTGCCGCCGCCTGCGCCGCCGCGTGGTGGCCGTCGCGGCGGCGGCATGGTGGCGGGGCAGCAGTCGCTGTTCGATTGAGAAGTGCAGGTCGAATGGCGGTAGCATGGTCAGCAGCCGGTACTGCGTTCGACGCTACTCACACCCCCGCCTGCATGACCGACCCCGTTTCGCTGCCCCCGACCACCTCAGCCGACCCGCAGACCGAGCCGGCGCACCGGCGATGGCGGGTCTCCATGTTGTGGCTGCTCACCGTGCCGTTCGTGCTGCTGATGGTGGCGCTGGCGCTGGCGCTGGGGGCACTGGCCTATCGCTCGGGCTCGGGGGCGGTCAACGTGGTGGCCACCCAACTGGTGCAGGACGTGGTCAAGCGGTTGGGGCAGGCGGTGGAGCACCACGTGATGCCGGCCGGGCGGGTGCTGGATGCGGCCTACCCTCCGGGGACGGTGGCCGCAGCCGACGTGCGCCAGGACGAGGCGGCGTTGCGCCAGAGGTTGTGGCTGGCCACGGCCTTCCAGCCCGATCCCTATCACTACGTTTACTACGCCAATCAGGACGGTCAGTCTCTGGGCATGATGCGGCGCACCCCCACGCAGGTGGAGTGGCGCAGCAAGTACGAGGCCAAGGCGGCCCGGCAGATCGCGCTGATGGCCGGGCTGGACGACGTCCCCACCAGTGCGGTCACCGAGGACAAGGTATTCGAGCCACGCCAGCGTCCCTGGTACCGGGCGGCCATGCAGCGCAAGGGCGACGTCTGGACGCCGTTTTACGTGGACTTCCGCAGCCGCCAGCTGGTGGCCACGCGCGCCCGCCCGGTGGCCGATGCGCAGGGGCGCTGGCATGGCGTGGTGGCCACCGACATGGCCATGGGCGAGCTGGATCGATTCATTGCCGGCCTGCGCATTTCGCCGGGTGGGTTTGCGTTCATCGTCGAGCCCGATGGGCAACTGGTGGCCACCTCGCGCGGCACCTCGGTGCGGATGGTGGATGGCGAGGGCAAGCGGGTGCAGGTGGACGCGGTGCAGACCCCGTTGCTGGCCAAGGTGTACGAGCAGGTTCGCGCCAGCCTGCCCAGCACGTCGCTGGAGCACCCGGGCTCGCTGCGCATTGCCGATGCAGGCGGGCAGGTGTATGAAACCGGCTTTGCCCGCATCAGCGACGATGCCGGCCTGGACTGGGGCATCGTCGTGGCCATGCCGCGCGAGGACTATCTGGGCGGCATTGCCACCATCGTCGAGCGCTCGGCCATCGGTGCGGGCGTGACGGCGCTGGTCATGCTGCTGCTGGGCATGTTGGTGGTGCGCGGCATCACCAGCGACGTGCGCCGGCTGGCGCACATGGCGCAGCGCATCGGCACCGGCGACTGGAACGCACCGCTGCTGCATCAGCGCACGCGCGAGCTGTGGACGCTGGCACAAAGCCTGGCGCGCATGCAGGACAGCCTGCGCACCGACCGGCTGACGGGGCTGGCCAACCGCGAGGCGTTGCTGCAGCGCATGGAGCAGCGGATGAAATCCCGCCGTCGCGGGGAGTTGGGCCGCAACCTGGCCGTGCTGTTCGTGGACCTGGACGGCTTCAAAAGCGTCAACGACCGCTTTGGCCACCACGTGGGTGACCGCGTGCTGACCGACATGGGCCAGCGCCTGGCGGCCAGCGTGCGCGCCCAGGACATGGTGGCACGCTGGGCGGGCGACGAGTTCGTCGTGCTGCTGGACCCCATTGCCGGTGCTGCAGATGCCCATCAGGTGCGCGCCCAGGTCGAAGCCCGACTGCGTGAGCCCATGACCCTGGAAGGGGGCGAGCAGTTGACGGTGCGCGGTGGCTCCGTGGGCCTGGCTGTCTACCCCGACGACGCGGCGACGGCGCTGGAGCTGATCCAGGCCGCCGACGTCGACATGTACCGCCGCAAGCGCGGCGGCTGAACCCGCGTCAGGCCAGGAATGCCGCCACGTGGGCGGCCAGCGCCTCGGGCTGGTCGTGGTGCAGCATGTGGCCGGCGCCGCTGAGGCGCACCTGCTCGGCGTGCTGCAGGTCGGCCAGCCGCCGCTGGAACTCGGCCCGGTCGAAGCGGCCGGGCCACCAGGTCGGGAACTCGGTGTCCTCGCCTTCCACCCACAGCACCGGCACCGTGATGCGACGCCAGGCGGCCTGCACCTCGTCGTCGCGGTAGGGCATGGCGCTGACGCGGCGGTGGGCGGCATCGGCACGCAGGTGCCAGCGGCCGTCGGCGTGGCGCTCGGCCCACTGCAGCGCCAGCCATTGGGCGCGGTCGCTGCGCAGGCGCGGGTTGGTCTTGCGCAGACGCGCGGCCACGTCGTCCAGGCTGGCGTAGCTGCGCAGCTGCTGCGGCGTCTTGAGCGCGTCCAGCCATTTGGCGTAGTGGTCGGGGGCCTTGGCCGGGTCGGTGCGCGGCAGGCCAAAACCCTCCAGGTTGACCAGCCGCCGCAGCCGCGTGGGTCGCACGCCGGCATACAGGCTCACGATGTTGCCGCCCATGCTGTGGCCCAGCAGGTCGGGCGTCTCCAGCGCCAGCGCGTCCAGCAACGCGTCCAGATCACCCAGGTGGTCGAGAAAGAAATGGTGGTCCACCGGCGGTGTCTGCGACAGGCCGTAGCCGCGCCAGTCCGGCGCCAGGATGTAGCGCCCGTCGCCCTCCTGCGCGGCCAGCGCATCGACGAAGAACTGGAACGACGCGGCCACGTCCATATAGCCGTGGCCCATCACCAGCGCCGGCCGCTGCGGCGTGGCCTGCTCGGGCCGGCCCCAGGTCAGCACGTGCATGGCCAGGCCGCGCACGCTTACGTACTGCGAGGTGGCGGGTCGGGTGGGGGCGTAGAGGGCAGGGCAGTTCATTTGGCGCAGTCTCCTTTGGCCGCGGCCAGCGCCAGTGCGGGCAGGCTGAGCAGGCCCATGCCAGATCCGGCGAACTCGCCCTTCAGGCAATCGCCCTTGCCGGCCTTGGCGGCGGCCTCGTCGTAGCGCTGGTCTTTGGAGACGATGGCGATGCCCGTGGCGTCGGCGGCGCGCTCGGCCAGCAGCGGCTGGCTGCCCGCCTCGCGGATGGCGCGGCGTGAGGCCTCGCTGTCCAGCAGGCGGGGGCGGGGGCCCGACGCGGGTGGTGGCGGGGCGGTGATGGCCGGCTCGGCCACCACCGTCAGCGTGGGCTCGGCCACAGCGGCAGTGGGTGCCACGGCGGGGCGCGGTGGCGCGGCTGGCGCCGCCGCAGCCCGTCTGGGTACGGATTGGGATGGAGGCTCCGGCGTGGGCGCCAGCGGCACCCACACCAGCGTGCCCACGCGGTCGACGGGCAGCGTCACCACCCAGCGCGCGGTCAGCCAGACGCCGATGACGGCCAGATGCAGGCCCACGATCAGCGCCAGCGCAGCGGCTCGCGGTGGCGGGGGCGAGGGCAAGGCGTATGACATGGGTGCCCAGTATGCTTGACCTCATGAAAAAGCCCCGCCACGTCAGCGAAACCCCGGCCACCGCCTGGCTCAAGGCGCATGGCGTGCCGTTTGTGGGCCATGCCTACGACTACGTCGAGCATGGCGGCACGGCCGAGTCGGCGCGCCAACTGGGCTGGGACGAGCACACGGTGGTCAAGACGCTGGTCATGCAGACCGAGGCCGGTGCGCCGCTGGTGGTGCTGATGCACGGCGACCGGCAGGTGGCCACACAGGCGCTGGCGCGGGCCGTGGGCGTCAAGCGCATTGAGCCCTGCCCGCCCGAGGTGGCGCAGCGCCACAGCGGCTATCTGGTGGGTGGCACCTCGCCGTTCGGGCTCAAGAAAACCCTGCCCATCTGGGTGCAGCGCAGCGTGCTCGATCTGCCGCAGATCCTCATCAACGGGGGCAAACGGGGCTGGTTGGTGCAGATGGCGCCGGCCGTGCTGACGGATGTGCTGGGCGCCCGGGCGGTGGACTGCGCGCAATAGCTCAGGTGCCCAGTGCCGCCACCAGCGCCGAGGCGCTGAAGGGCGCATCCGCAGGCCCGGCAGCGGCCGCCGCGCCATGCCACCAGACGGCGCCTGCGGCCAGGCGCTGCGCATCGGCATCCGTCTGCTGAGCCCACAGCCCGGCCAGCCAGCCGGCCAGCACGTCGCCACTGCCGGGCACGGCCAGACGGGCATTGCCGGTGGGGTTGATGAAAGGCACGGCGCCCGGCGCGGCCACCACGCTGCCCGAGCCCTTGAGCACCACGGTGGCGCCATAGCGCTGGGCCAGGGCCTGGGCAGCGGCGAGCCGGTCGGCCTGCACGGCGGCGGCGGTCAGGCTGAGCAGCCGTGCGGCTTCGAGCGGATGCGGCGTGAGCACCGTGGGTTGCTGGCGTGCGCTGAGCTGCGCGGCCAGCGCGGCATCGGCGGCGATGGCGTTCAGCGCGTCGGCGTCCAGCACCAGACGCCCGGCGCGCGCCAGGGCTTCGGGCAACACGGTGGCCACCGCGCCGCCACCACCACAGCCGGCCACCACGGTGGCCGCCTCGGCCACGCCCGGCACATGCCAGGCCCCGGCTGCGGGCGTCATCACATCGGGCGGCAGGCTGGGGTGGGCCGGGCCGGCCACGAACACGCGGCCGGCACCGGCCTGCAAGGCGGCGCGCGCCGCCAGCGCGCCGGCGCCGGCCATGGCGGCGTCGCCACCAATGACCCAGACGTCACCAAAGCGGCCTTTGTGATCGCGGTGCTGCCGGAGTGGCCGGGCGGCCAGCGCGGTGCTGCGGCCGGTCAGCCAGGCGTCGGGCGGGGCCGCATCGGCGGTGGCCAGCGCGTCGTGCCAGACGGTGCCCGCATGGTCGCGGCCCTCGGCGGTGAAGAGACCCGGCTTGGCGGTCAGCAGCGTCAGCGTGGCGCTGGCGCGCACGGCTTCGGTGCCCAGCCGCACGCCGCGTGTGTCGTCCAGGCCCGTGGGCACGTCCACCGCCAGCACCGGGGCGGGCAGGGCGTTGATCCGCGCCACGCTGGCGGCGATGGCGCCCTCGGGCGCCCGCGTTTGACCCAGGCCCAGCAGGGCGTCGATGAGCAGGTCTGGCGTGCCGGCGGGCCACTCGGTCTGCCAGGGCACACCGGCTGCCAGCGCGGCCGTGCGGGCCGCCGCCGCGTCGGGTGGCAGCCGCGCCGGATCGGCCGCCGTGACGACGCAGACGGCCCAGCCACAGGCGTGCAGGTGGCGTGCCGCCACCCAGCCGTCACCGCCGTTGTGGCCGGGGCCGGCCAGCACCCAGGCGCTGCGGCCTTGCGGCGCCAGCACCAGCGCCAGCTTGGCCACGGCCAGGCCGGCGCGCGCCATCAGCGCGCCGGGTGCGTGGGCTGCCAGTTGCCGCGCCTCGATGGCGCGGGAGGCGGCGGTGGCGTGGAGCGGGGTGTCGGCGGCGGGTGGGTGCAGGGGGGTCATGGCGGCAGCTTACGCCGGGCAGGCGGCGGCTCGCACGCCCACACCCCTGTCACGCCCCCATCGCTGGGCAGCCAGTGGCTCAGCGGCGCGCAGGGCTGGCCCGGCAGACACAAGTCGTAGTCGGCCGTGTGGCCGCTGCGTGTGAGGCGCAGTTCGGGCACGGGGTCGGCCGCTGGCTCCCACACATACCAGCCCTCTTCAAGCCGTGCGTTCGCTGCCGGCTCCATGCCGGCGCCCGAGCCGCGCACGCGGGCGCGCACCAGGCGCAGGCCGGTGGGGGTGAGGGCGTAGTCCTCTTCCCAGCGCTGGTGTTCGATGGAGTGCGTCCAGGCCAGCGTGAAGGTGGGAGCGGGGATGGCCACGGGCGCGGTCAGCGCCGCAGCCAGGGCCAGGCACAGCGCGGGCATCAGGCCGGTGCGGTGCGGCGGACGCGCCAGTGGTGCCAGCCCACCAGCGCCGCCATGGCGGCCAGGCCCAGCTCGTCGGTCAGCGGTACGGCGGCCACCAGCAGGCAGGCGCTGGCAAAAGCCACCAGGCGCTCCCACCAGGCCAGCGGCGCGCGCAGGTAGCCGATGGCGGCGGCGCCCCACATGGCGATGGCCAGCAGCGCCTTCAGCACGATCCAGGCCACGTCCAGCCAGTCGCCGCCTTGCAGCATCAGCGCCGGGCTGTAGACGGCCATGAAGGGCACGATGAAGCCGGCGGCGGCGATGCGCACGGCTTGCAGGCCGATCTTGAGGCCGCTTTCGCGCGCGATGGGGGCGGCAGCAAAAGCGGCCAGCGCCACCGGCGGCGTGAGGTCGGCCATGATGCCGAAGTAGAAGACGAACATGTGCGAGACGATCAGCGGCACGCCCAGCTCCAGCAGCACCGGCGCGGCCAGCGAGCTGGTGATGATGTAGTTGGGGATGGTGGGGATGCCCATGCCCAGCACCAGGCAGGTCAGCATGGTCAGCAGCAGCGCCAGCATCAGGTGTTTCTCGCCCAGCGCGATGATGGTGCCGCCGAACTGGGCGGCCACGCCGGTCAGGTTGATGACGCCGATGATGACGCCCACCAGCGCGCAGGCGATGGCCACCGGCAGGGCGTGGCGCGCCCCATCGGCCAGGGCAGTGATGGCCAGGCGACGGGTGTCGGCGCCGGTGCGGCTCAGGTAGCTCAGGGCCACCAGAAGCGCGGTGACGACGAACAGCGTGCCCACGCCGAAGCGGAAGAACCCGCTGCAGGCCAGGCCCAGCAACACCCAGAACAGCAGCCGCAGCGGCGTGCCGCGCAGGCCGCTGGCGACGGCGGCACCAAAGATCAGGATGACCGTCAACCCCAGCCCCACCGAGCCGGAGAACAGCGGGGTGTAGCCCGAGAACAGCAGCGCCACCAGACCCATCAGCGGCAGCAGCAGGTACCAGCGCGTGCGCAGCGCCAGCCAGGGGTCGGGGCATTCGCTCTTGGGCAGGCCGTGCAGGCCTTTGCGGCCGGCCTCCAGGTGCACCATCCAGAAGGCGGTGAGGAAGTAGAGGATGGCGGGAATGATGGCGGCCTGGACGATGGCCACATAGGGCACGTTGATGGTCTCGGCCATGATGAAGGCCACGGCGCCCATGACGGGCGGCATGATTTGCCCGCCCATGCTGGCGGTGGCCTCGACACCGCCCGAAAACGCCGAGCCGTAGCCGAAGCGCTTCATCAGCGGAATGGTGAACTGGCCGGTGGTCACCACATTGGCCACGCCCGAGCCGTTGATGGTGCCCATCAGACCCGAGGAAATGACGGCCACCTTGGCTGGCCCGCCGCGCGCATGGCCCACGGTGCCCATGGCGAAGTCGGTGAAGAGGCGGATCATGCCGGCCTGCTCCAGGAAGGCCCCAAAGAGGATGAACAGGAAGATGTAGGTGGAAGAGACGTAGGTGGGCGTGCCGTACAGCCCCTCGGTGCCGAAGGCGAGGGTGCTCACCACCTGGTCCCAGCCGTAGCCGCGGTGGGCCAGGGCGCCGGGCAGGTGCTGGCCGGCCAGCGCATAGACCAGAAAGAGGGCGCAGATCAGCGGCAGGCCCCAGCCCATCAGCCGCCGGGCGGCGTCGAACACCAGCGCGATGAGCAGCACGCCGATGGCCGCGTCCAACGAGGTGAGTTCACCGGCACGCTGGGTCAGCTCGGCCTCGAAAAACCACTGGTAGAGCCCGGTGGCAAAGCCGGCCGCACCCAGCAGCCAGCCCAGCGGCCGCCAGCCGCCAGGGGGTTGCAACGCAAAGATCAACAGCAGCACGAAGCCCACGTGCACGGCGCGGATGACCTGGCTGGACAGCGGATGGAAGGCGGCCATCCACAGCTGGAAGGCCGAGAACGCGATGGCCACCCAGAACACCGCGCCGCGCAGGCTGGCCTGCGGCTCGGCGGTGTCCGTCATTTGATGACGCCGACTTCCTTGTAGTAGCGCTCGGCGCCGGGGTGCAGCGGCACGGGCATGCCTTGCACGGCGGCCTCGCGGCGGATGCCGCGCGCGGCGTTGTGGGCGGCGTAGAGGGTGTCCAGGTTGGCGTAAATGGCCTTGGCCATCTGGTAGGCCACCTCGTCGGACACGCCGCTGTGGGTGACCAGGAAGTTGGGGATGGCCGCCGTGGCCACGGCGGCCGTCTGGCCGGTGTAGGTGCCGGCGGGGATCTGGGCCGGCTGATAGGCGGCGTCGCCCACCTTGGCCACCACCTCGGCCGGGATGGGTACGACGACGATCTTGACCGCCGTGGCCAGGTCGCGAATGGAGGCCACGCCCAGGCCGGCCGACTGCAGCGTGGCGTCGAGCTGGCGGTTCTTCATCAGCTCCACCGACTCGGCAAACGGCAGGTACTCGACCTTGGCCAGGTCGGTGTAGGCCAGGCCGGCGGCCTTGAACACGGCGCGGGCGTTGAGCTCGGTGCCCGAGCGCGCGGCGCCCACCGAGACGCGCTTGCCTTTGAGGTCGGCCAGGGTCTTGATGCCCGAGTCGGCGCTGGCCACCACCTGCACGTAGTTGTTGTAGATGCCGGCCAGGCCGCGCAGCTTGTCGAGTTTGGTCTTGAAGCCGGCTTCGGCGTCGCCGCGCCAGGCATCGGAGAGGGCGTCGCCCAGGGTGAAGGCCAGCTCGCCCCGGCCGGCTTGCAGCAGATTGAGGTTTTCAGCCGAGGCCTTGGTCACCTGGGTGGTGGCGCGCGCCCGCGGGACGTCTTTGTTGAAGATCTGCGCCAGGGCCACGCCCAGCGGGTAGTAGACGCCGCTCTGGCCGCCCGTCAGCACGTTGATGAAGGCCGGGCTCTGGGCCAGCAGGCTGCCGGGGGCCAGCAGCGAAGCCGCGCCCAGGGCAAGGGCATGACGGCGATGAAGCGGCGGGGTCTGCATGGGCAAGGTTCCTCAAGGCTGGGAAGGTGCCCGCGAGGATAGGCGGCGGGCCGCCGGGCCGCCAGCCGGGATATCACCCATGCGGCGGCTGCATTCAGCGCCAGCGGCTCGGTGCCAGCGCGGCGTCCAGCGCGTCCGGCGCTGCCCCACCGATCTGCCGTGCCAGCCGGTGGGCACCGGCCACGGCCCAGGCGGCACCGTGCAGGCCCAGGCCCAGGTGCAGCCACAGGCCGGGGGCGTCGCCAGCCGGGCCAACCAGCGGCAGGCCGTCCGGCGTCAAGGCCACGGCGTGGCTCCAGCTTTGCACCCTGGCGCTGCGCGCGGCGCCCGGGAACCAGCGCTCCAGGCATTCGTAGAGTCGGCGCGCGGTGGCCGCGTCGCCGGCCTGCCAGCCGCAATCGGTGGCGGCGCGCAGGCGGTCGCCCAGCCGGGTGATGACCACACCGGCCTGGGCGTCGGCCACGATGCCTTGCGGGCCGGCCAGCGGGCCTTGCTCCAGGTTGTGGTCCATGCTTTGCAGCGGGGCGGTCAGGCTCATGGCCCAGCGCGGGCGCAGCGGCGGCTTGGGCAGGCCCGCGCCAGAAAGGGTCAGCCCGCCGGTGCACAGCACCACGGCGTCGTAGGCCTGGCCTTCCACGCGCCACGGCGGGCCCGGCTCGATGCGGTGAACCGCCTGGCCGAAATGGATGTGTGCGCCCAGCCGGCGGGTTTCGTCCTTGAGCGCATGCGCCAGGGTGTGGGCGTGGATCAAGGCCTGGCCTGGCAGGTGCCAGGCCCCCCCCTTGAGCGCGGCGGTGGCCAGGCCGGGCTCCAGCGCCTGGGCGGCGTCGGCGTCCAGCGGCTCGGGCACCTGCCAGGGGGAGTCGGGCCCGCTGTGCTGGCGGGTGGCCAGCTTCTGCACCCGGCTGCGGGCGCGGGCGGTGGTGAACAGCACCAGCAGGCTGGCGGCCTGGTGGCTGTCCTCCAGGGCCAGTTGGTGGTGATGCGCCAGTGCGGTCAGGCGCAGCGGGCTTTCCTGGGCCAGCACCTGGGCATGGCGGGCCGTGCCCGGATGGGGCTTGCGCGACTGGTGAGCCCAGCGGGCGCGGCCCGGCCGCAGCAGATCGGTGGGCGTGGCGCGCGCGGGTGGCTGGCCGGCAGCGGCCAGCGCCAGCGGGCCGAAGCCGGCCAGCATGGCCGCGGCAATGGCGCCCGTGGGCGCAAAACTGGCCTCGGCGGCCACGCTGCCGCTGCGCTCCATCAGACTGACCTCGTGCCCGGCCAGCGCGAGCTCGCAGGCGGTGGCGCAGCCGGCAAGGCCGCCGCCGATGACCGCGATGCGCATGATGTGGTTCTCCCTCAAACGACTGCTACAATCTTTAGGTTTTGCTGAGTGGGCGAGGGCTTCAGATGAAGCGCCCCGCTGCCCGGTGAGGCCGGCAGGGCATGGTGCCCTGCCGCAAGTACGAATCCGGCCACCGAGAGGTGTTGCAACAGGGCTTTCCCCTGCTTGCAAATGCAGGCCGGCATTCTAGACCCAACCTTCGGAGAAACCATGTCCGTATCCATGCGTGAAATGCTGGAAGCCGGTGTCCATTTCGGGCACCAAACGCGCTTCTGGAACCCCAAGATGGCCCCCTTCATTTATGGCCATCGCAACAAGATCCACATCATCAACCTCGAAAAGACGCTGCCCAAGTTCGAGGAAGCGTTGAAGTTCGTGCGCCAGATGTCCGCCAAGCGCGGCAACATCCTGCTGGTGGGCACCAAGCGCCAGGCCCGCGAAGTGGTGGCCATGGAAGCGCAGCGCGCCGGCATGCCCTACGTGGACCAGCGCTGGCTGGGTGGCATGCTGACCAACTTCAAGACGGTCAAGGGCAGCCTGAAGAAGCTCAAGGAAATGCAGGCCCAGAAAGAGGCTGGCGCCGAGATGCGCATCAAGAAAGAGGCGCTGATGTTCGACCGTGAGCTGGCCAAGCTCGAAAAAGACATCGGCGGCATTCAAGACATGGGCGCGCTGCCCGATGCCATCTTCGTCATTGACGTGGGCTTCCACAAGATCGCCGTGGCCGAGGCCAACAAGCTGGGCATTCCCGTGATCGGCGTGGTCGACACCAACCATTCGCCCGAAGGCGTGGACTACGTGATCCCCGGCAACGACGACTCGGCCAAGGCCGTGGCGCTGTATGCCAAGGCCGTGGCCGATGCCGTGCTGGAAGGCAAGGCCAACGCCACGCAGGAGCTGGTGCAGGCCGTGGCCGCCGACGGCGACGAATTCGTCGAGGTCAACGAGGAGGCCTGAGCCCCTCGCCCGCCAATCATCAGGGGCTCGCGTAGCCCCTTTTTCGTGACACATTGAACTGGAGAGAACACATGGCAGCAATCACCGCCAGCATGGTGGCCGAGTTGCGCGGCAAGACCGACGCGCCGATGATGGAGTGCAAGAAGGCGCTGACCGAGGCCGACGGCGACATGGTGCGCGCCGAAGAAATCCTGCGCGTCAAGCTGGGCAACAAGGCCGGCAAGGCCGCCTCGCGCATCACCGCCGAAGGCGTGATCGCCGCCCACGTGGCGGGCAGCAACGGCGCGCTGATCGAGATCAACTGCGAGACCGACTTCGTCTCCAAGAACGACACCTTCCTGGCCTTTGCCGCCGAGCTGGCCAAGCTGGTGGCCGAGAAGAACCCGGCCGATGTGGCGGCGCTCGCGGCCCTGCCGCTGGCCATGGAGACCTTCGGCCCCACGGTGGAAGACGTGCGCAAAGGCCTGATCGGCAAGATCGGCGAGAACATGTCCATCCGCCGCTTCAAGCGCTGGGATGGCGGCGCCAAGCTGGCCCATTACCTGCACGGCACGCGCATCGGCGTGGTGGTGGAGTTCGACGGTGACGCCGTGGCCGCCAAGGACGTGGCCATGCACGTGGCGGCCATGAAGCCGGCCGCGCTGTCCAGCAACGAAGTGGCTGCCGAACTGGTTGAGAAAGAGCGCAAGATCGCCACCGAAAAGGCCGCCGAGTCGGGCAAGCCGGCCGACATCGTGGCCAAGATGGTTGAAGGCAGCGTGCAGAAGTTCCTCAAGGAGGTTTCGCTGCTCGATCAGGTCTTCGTCAAGGCCGCCGACGGCAAGCAGACCGTGGCGCAGATGCTCAAGGACAAGGGCACGACGGTCAAGGCGTTCACGCTTTACGTGGTGGGTGAGGGCATCGAGAAGAAGACCGACGACTTCGCCGCCGAAGTGGCCGCGCAAGTGGCTGCCGCCAAGGGCGCCTGAGGCCCGAATTGGTGAACAATGGCTGGCTGTGCCGCCGCCCCGTGTCGGCGGTGGCCGGCCGGCCCACGTTCACCCACCATTCTCTTTGCTGCCCATGTACAAACGCATCCTGCTCAAACTCTCCGGCGAAGCCCTGATGGGCGACGATGCCTATGGCATCAACCAGCCCACCATCGCGCGCATGGTGCGCGAGGTGCGCGACGTCACGGCGCTGGGTTGTCAGGTCGCGGTGGTCATTGGCGGGGGCAACATTTTTCGCGGCATGGCCGGCGGTGCCTCGGGCATGGACCGCGCCACAGCCGACTACATGGGCATGCTGGCCACCGTGATGAACGCGCTGGCGCTGGCCGACACCATGCGGCTGGAGGGGCTGACGGCGCGTGTCATGTCGGCCATCTCCATCGATCAGGTGGTCGAGCCCTATGTGCGCCCCAAGGCGCTGCAGTACCTGGAAGAAGGCAAGGTGGTGGTGTTTGCGGCCGGCACCGGCAACCCCTTCTTCACCACCGACACCGCTGCCGCGTTGCGTGGCGCCGAGGTCGGTGCCGAGGTGGTTCTGAAGGCCACCAAGGTGGACGGCGTCTACAGCGCCGACCCCAACAAGGATCCGACGGCCACCCGCTACGCGCGCATCAGCTTCGACGAAGCCATCGCCAAGAACCTGCAGGTGATGGACGCCACGGCGTTTGCGCTGTGCCGCGATCAGAAGCTGCCGGTCAAGGTGTTCTCCATCGTCAAGCCCGGCGCGCTCAAGCGCGTGGTGCAAGGCGAGGACGAAGGCACCCTGGTGCATGTGTGAAGGAAGACAGGTCATGACGATTGCCGACATCAAGAAAACCGCCGAGTCCAAGATGGCCAAGTCCATCGAGTCGCTCAAGGGCGAGTTGCAGAAAATCCGCACCGGCCGTGCCCACCCCGGCATCCTCGACCAGGTGCACGTGGACTACTACGGCTCCATGGTGCCGCTCAGCCAGGTGGCCAACGTCAGCCTGCTGGACGCGCGCACCATCAGCGTCCAGCCCTGGGAGAAGGGCATGGGCCAGAAGATCGAGAAGGCCATCCGCGAGTCCGACCTGGGTCTCAACCCGGCGGCTCAGGGCGACCTGCTGCGCGTGCCCATGCCGGCGCTCACCGAAGAGCGCCGCAAGGAGCTGACCAAGGTCGCCCGCCACACCGGTGAAGAAGGCAAGGTGGCGGTGCGCAACCTGCGCCGCGACGCCAACGACCAGCTCAAGCGCCTGCTCAAGGACAAGGCCATCTCCGAGGACGACGAGCGCCGGGCCCAGGACGAGGTGCAAAAACTCACCGACCGCACCGTGGCCGAAATCGACAAGCTGGTGCAATCCAAAGAAGCCGACATCCTGGCGGTCTGATGGCGGATACAGCCCTGGCCGTGCCCCGGCACATCGCCATCGTCATGGACGGCAATGGCCGCTGGGCCAAGAAGCGCCTGATGCCGCGCGTGGTGGGGCACAAGGTCGGCATGGAGACGGTGGTCAAGGTCATTGACGACTGCGCCCGCCGCGGCGTGCAGTACCTGACCTTGTACGCCTTCTCGTCCGAGAACTGGAAGCGGCCCGACGAAGAGGTCTCGGGCCTGATGAACCTGGTGCTGCTGGGGGTCTCCAGCTACCTCAGGCGCTTTGCCAAGGATGGCTACCGCATCAAGGTCATCGGTGAGCGTTCGGCCGTCTCCGAGAAGGTGCGCGCGGCCTGGCAGGAGGCTGAAGACCTGACGGCCGCCAACACGGGGCTGACCATTTCGGTGGCGTTCAACTACGGTGGCCGCTGGGACATTGCCCAGGCCTGCCGCGCCGCGATGCGTGATGGCCTGGCGCCCGATGAGATCACCGAGGACGCGCTCAGCGCCCGCATGGCGCTGGCCCACGCGCCCGACCCCGACCTCTTCATTCGCACCGGCGGCGAACTGCGCGTTTCCAACTTTCTGCTGTGGCAGCTGGCGTATGCGGAGTTCTATTTCACCGACTGCCTGTGGCCCGACTTTGACGCGGCGCAACTGGACACAGCCATTGCTGCCTTCCATGCGCGCGACCGCCGCTATGGCGGGGTGAAAGCCTGAGATGCTGGGGCAGCGCATTGTCACTGCGGTGGTGCTGCTGGCCATCTTGGTGGGCACGCTGATGGCGGCCAGCCCATTGCCGTTTGCGGCGCTGGTGCTGGCGTTGGCTGCTGCTGGAGCCTGGGAGTGGGCGCGCATGAATGGCGCGTCGCCTGCCATGGCCGTTGGGCACGGCGTGGTGGTGGTGGCTGTGGGCGCCATGGCCGGGCTCATGGGTTGGTGGCCTGCCGACCTGCCGGCCTGGTTCTGGCCTGCGGTGACGCTGGGTTGGATGGTGTTGCTGGTGCTGTCTTTGCGCGCTGGCGTGGACGGTTGGCGCCGACTGCCGGCTTTGGGCCGGGCCGAAGCCGGTGTCGTGCTGATGCTGCTGACGGCCATGGCGGTTCTGGCGCTGCGCGAGCGCGGCGTGGCCTTCCTGCTGTCGGTGTGCTGCATCGTCTGGGTGTGTGACACCGGCGCCTATTTCACAGGTCGGCTGATGGGTCGCACCAAGTTGGCGCCCACCGTGAGTCCGGGCAAAACCCGCGAGGGCCTTGCCGGCGGGGTGCTGACCGCCATGGCGCTGGGGGTGGTCTGGTGGCAGCTTGCCCCGGAGCCGCAAAGCAGTTTTTTTGCTGCGATGGGTGAGCGACGTGGCCTGGCCGGTGTGGTGATCTGGACGGGTCTGTTGGCGGCGCTCAGCGCGCTGGGCGATCTGTTCGAATCGCTGGTCAAGCGCGCAGCCGGCGTCAAGGATTCCAGCCAGTTGCTGCCCGGCCATGGCGGCGTGCTGGACCGCATGGATGCGCTGCTGCCGGTGTTGCCTGCCGCCATGGCGTTGTTGACTTGGGTTGTCGTCTGATGCAACAGGTCTGCGTGCTGGGTGCCACCGGCTCCATCGGGGGCAACACGCTGGACGTGATGGCGCGCCACCCGGGGCGCTACCGCGTCTTTGCGCTGACGGCCCATGGCCGCCATCAGGATCTGCTGGCGCAGTGCCTGGTGCACCGGCCCCGCTATGCGGCGCTGGTGGATGCGGCCGCCGCCGCCGAGTTGCGCCGCGCGCTGCGCGCGGCCGGCAGCCCCACCGAGGTGCTGGACGGCGCCGAGGCGCTGGTGCAACTGGCCGCCCACCCGGAGGTGGACACGGTGATGGCCGCCGTCGTCGGCGCGGCCGGCCTGGCGCCCTGCATCGCCGCCGCGCGCGCCGGCAAGCGGCTGCTGCTGGCCAACAAAGAAGCGCTGGTTGTCGGCGGCGCGGTTTTCATGCGAGCCGTGCACGAGGGCGGCGCCACGCTGATTCCCATCGACTCCGAGCACTCGGCCATCTTCCAGTGCCTGCCGCCGGATCACGCGCAGTGGGCGGTGCAGATCGACCACATCGTGCTCACCGCCTCGGGCGGGCCGTTTCGCCAGCGCGACCCGGCCACGTTGACCAGCGTCACGCCCGATGAGGCCTGCGCCCACCCCAACTGGGTCATGGGCCGCAAGATTTCGGTGGATTCGGCCACCATGATGAACAAGGCGCTGGAGGTGATTGAGGCGCGCTGGCTGTTCGACCTGACGCCCGAGCAGATCCGCGTCGTCATCCACCCGCAAAGCATCATCCACTCGATGGTGGTCTGCCGCGACCATTCGGTGCTGGCGCAGCTGGGCACGCCCGACATGCGCGTGCCCATTGCCTATGGCCTGGCCTGGCCCGAGCGCATCGAGAGCGGCGCCGAGCGGCTGGATTTGACCCGCACGCCGGCGCTCACCTTTGAGGAGCCCGAGCGGGCGCGCTTTCCGGGCCTGTTTCTGGCCTGGGACGCGCTGCGCGGCCCCGAGGGCGCGACGGCTGTGCTCAATGCGGCCAACGAGGAGGCGGTGGCCGCCTTTCTGGCCGGTCGCATCCGCTTTGACGCCATTGCCCGCATCAACGCCCAGACGCTGGACGGCGTGGCGCCACGCGGTGCCATGGACAGCGTCGAAGCGCTGCTGGCGCTGGACGCCGAGGCGCGGGCGTTTGCGCAGGCGCAGATGGCGGCATGAACACGGCGCTTGCCTTTCTCGTCACGCTGGGCATCCTGATCTGGGTGCATGAGTACGGCCACTACCGCGTGGCGCGTTGGTGCGGCGTGCGCGTGCTGCGGTTCTCCATCGGCTTTGGGCCGGTGATCTGGCGCCGCCAGGCCCGCCCCGGGGCCACCGAGTACACGCTGGCGGCGCTGCCGCTGGGCGGCTTTGTGCAGATGCTGGACAGCCGCGAGGGCAGTGTGCCGCCGGATGCGGCGCACCAGGCCTTTGACACCCAACCGCTGCGCAAGCGGGTGGCCATCACCGCCGCCGGGCCGGCGGCCAACCTGCTGCTGGCCGTCGTCATCTGGGCTGGTCTTTACTGGTGGGGGGTGCCCGAGCCCGAGCCGGTGCTGGCCACACCGCCAGCGGCCTCGCTGGCGGCCCAGGCCGGTGTGCTGGCTGGCGACCGTGTTTACGCGACTGCCCAGGGCGACGGCGAAGCCGATTGGCACGAGGTGGGCTCGCTGAACGAGGTGACGCGCCGTGCGGTAGCGGCAGGCATGGATGGCGAGCCGCTGCGGCTGGAGGTCTCCCGCCATGGTCATGACAGCGGCCGGCTGGTGTTGACGCTGCCCCTGCATGAACCGCTGGACGACATCAACGCGGGGACGCTGGCGCACATTGGCCTGGTCGGCGCGTACAGCGAACCGGTGCTGGGCGACATACCGGCTGGCGGTGCCGCCGCGCGCGCCGGTCTGCAACCGGGCGACCGGGTGCTGCGCGTGGACGGGCAGGTGGTGCCCGATGCGCAGTGGCTGCGCCTGGCCGTGCGCGAGCGCCCCGAGGTGGCCATGGCCTGGCAGGTCGAGCGCGCGGGGCAGGTGCTCGGCGTCACCGTCACGCCGGCGCGCGTGGCGGCGGCAGACGGCAGCACCATCGGTCGCATCGAGGCGGTGGTGGGCCGCCCGCCGACGCTGGTCACGGTGCGTCGCGGGCCGGTGGACGGGCTGACGCGGGCGCTGGCCCAGACCTGGGATGACGCCCAGTTGTCGCTGCGGATGTTTGGTCGCATGGTGACCGGCCAGGCTTCGCTGAAGAATCTGTCGGGTCCGGTGACGATTGCCGACTACGCCGGCCAGTCGGCCCAGCGCGGTGCCCAGCCCTTTCTGGCGTTTCTGGCCGTGGTCAGCGTGGGCCTGGCCGTGCTCAATCTGCTGCCGCTGCCCATCCTGGATGGTGGGCACCTGATGTATTATCTTTTCGAAGGGCTGACGGGCCGCCCCGTGTCGGCCGCCTGGATGCAGCGTTTGCAGCGCCTGGGATTGGTGCTGCTGGTGGCGCTGATGTCGCTGGCCCTTTTCAACGATATGGCCCGCCTGGTGGGCGCGTCATGATTCACCGTATTTGCCTTCCCCCATGTTTCGACACCCCTGTGTGACCGCGCTGCGTCCTGTCGCCGCCGTTGTGGCGTTCGTCTGTACCAGTGCCGCCAGCCTGCCTGCCCTGGCTGCTGAGCCGTTCGAGATCAAGGACATCCGTATCGAGGGCCTGCAACGCGGTGACCCGGGTACGGTGTTCGGCGCGCTGCCGTTTCGCATCGGCGACAGCTACTCGGATGAAAAAGGCGCCACGGCGCTTCGGGCGCTCTTTGCCACGGGCCTCTTCAAGGACGTGCGCGTGGACGTCGATGGCCAGACCGTGGTCGTCGTCGTCGAGGAGCGGCCCATCGTGGCCAGCGTCAACTTCGTGGGCCTCAAGGAGTTCGACAAAGACGTCATCCTCAAGGCGCTGAAGGAAAACGGCATCGGCGAGGGCCAGCCCTTCGACAAGGCGGTGGTCGACCGTGCCGAGCAGGAGATCAAGCGCCAGTACCTGACGCGCAGCCTGTACGGCGCCGAGGTGGTGACCACGGCCACGCCGGCCGATCGCAACCGCGTCAACGTCACGTTCACCATCGTCGAGGGCGATGTGGCGCGCATCGACAGCATCCGCATCCTGGGCTCGCAGGCGTACTCCGAGTCCGACCTGCGCGACCTGATGGATCTGTCCACCAGCGGCTGGTTGTCCTGGTACACCAAGAACGACCGCTACTCGCGCGTCAAGCTCAACGGCGACATCGAGAAGATCCGTTCGTTCTACCTGAACCGGGGCTATCTGGAGTTCGACGTCACGGGCACCGAGGTCACCATCTCGCCCGACAAGCAGGCCATTGCGTTGACGCTGACCGTGCACGAGGGCCGGCCCTACACGCTGACGGCCGTCGAGCTTGACGGCGACTACCTGGGCCAGCGAGAGAACTTCGAACGCCTGGTGCGCGTCAAGGTAGGTCAGCCCTACAAGGGCGATGATGTGACCGCCACCACGCGCGCGTTCAATGAGCTGTACGGCACCTATGGCTACGCTTTTGCGCGGGTCGATGCCCAGCCCCAGCTTGACCGCGAGAACGCCCAGGTCAAGCTGGTGCTCACGGGCCAGCCCCAGCAGCGCGTGAACGTGCGCCGCATCAACCTCAGTGGCAACACCGTCACCCGGGACGAAGTCATCCGCCGTGAGTTCCGCCAGTTCGAGTCGGCCTGGTACGACGGCGACAAGATCAAACTCTCGCGCGACCGGGTTGAACGCCTGGGCTTCTTTGACGAGGTCAGCGTCGATACGCACGAGGTGGCCGGCTCGCCCGATCAGGTCGATCTGACCTACACCCTCAAGGAAAAGCCCACCGGCTCATTCCAGATCGCGGCCGGCTACTCGCGCTACGACAAGCTGGCACTGTCGGCCTCGATCACCAAAGAGAACATCTTCGGCACCGGCAACTACCTGGGCCTGAGCGTCAATACCAGCCGCAACAACCGGGCGCTGGCGGTGAGCACAATCGATCCGTACTTCACCGAAGACGGGGTCTCGCGGGCGGTGGACGTGTACTACCGCACCTCGCGCCCGCTCAACAGCCTGGGCGACGCCTACCAGTTGGCCACCCAGGGCCTGGCGCTGCGCTTTGGTGTGCCGTTCTCCGAGTACGACACCGTGTTCTTTGGCGCCGGCCTGGAGCAGACCGTCATCGGCACCTCGGCCGGTGTGCCCAACAGCTACTTCCAGTACGCCGAGATTTTTGGTCGTCGCAGCATGTCGTTCCCGCTGACCGTGGGCTGGGCGCGTGAAGAGCGCGACAACCCGCAGGTGCCCACCAAGGGCCGCTACCAGCGGGTCAACCTGGACTTCAGCGTGCTGGGCGACGTGCGCTACGGCCGCCTGAATGCGCAGTACCAGGAGTACTACCCGCTGGGCGATTGGGTGCCTTTGCTGTCCAACCGCTTCACGCTGGGCATCAACGCCGAGGTGGGCTGGGGCTTTGGCTTGAGCGGCAAGCCCTTCCCCATCTTCAAGAACTTCTACGGTGGCGGCCTGGGTACGGTGCGCGGCTTTGCCCAAAGCTCGTTTGGCGGCGTGGACATCACCGGCGCCTACGACGGCGGCAACCGCCGCATCAACCTCAACAGCGAGCTGTACCTGCCCGTGCCTGGCACCGGCAACGACAAGAGCCTGCGCATCTTCCTCTTTGGCGACGCCGGCAACGTCTGGCGCGAAGACGTCAAGATGAAGGCGTCGGACCTGCGGGCCTCGGTGGGCTTTGGCGTCAGCTGGATTTCGCCCGTAGGCCCCCTCAAACTCAGTTACGGCATTCCCGTTCGGGCCTTGCCGGGCGATAAAATCGAACGCTTCCAGTTTCAGATCGGAACCGCATTTTGAAGATGACCACCTCCCTCAAAACCCTTGCCGCCGTGGCGGTGCTGGCCTGCGCCACGACGGTGGTAGCCGCTCAGGAACTGAAGATCGGCTACGTCAACGGCGAGCGCGTGCTGCGTGAATCCAACCAGGCCAAGGCCGCTCAGACCAAGCTGGAAGCCGAGTTCAAGAAGCGCGAGACCGAAATCAACGACACCGGCAACAAGCTGCGTGCCGCCGCCGAAAAGCTGGAAAAAGACGCGCCCACCCTCTCTGAGACCGAGCGCACCCGCCGCCAGCGTGAGCTGGCCGAGCAGGACCGTGACTTCCAGCGCAAGCGTCGTGAGTTGATGGAAGACTTCAACCAGCGCAAGAACGAAGAGCTGGCTTCCATCAGCGAGCGCGCCACCCGTATCATCCGGCAACTGGCCGACAGCGAGAAGTACGACCTGATTCTGCAAGACGGCGTCTTCGCCGCCAGCGCCCGTGTCGACATGACCAAGCGCGTCATCGACGCGCTCAACAACGGCAAGTAATGTCCGCCGCGCTCGTCACCCTGGGCGAGTTGCAGCGAGCCCTGGGTGGTGAGCTGATCGGTGAGGCGGGCCGCAGCGTCACCGCCATCGCCGCGCTGGAGCGCGCCGGCCCCGACGCCATCACCTTTCTGGCCCAGGCCAGGCTGCGGCCCCTGCTGGCAGCCAGCCAGGCTGCCTGCGTGGTGCTCAAACCCGAATGGCAGGCCGACCTGCCGACAGGCTGCGCGGCCCTGCTGACGCCCGACCCTTACCTCTATTACGCCCGCCTCACGCAGTGGTGGGCGGCGCGCCAGCGTGCGGCGGCGCCCAAGGGTGTGCACCCCAGTGCCCAGGTGGCTGAAGGGGTGCGCCTGCACCCCAGCGCCAGCGTAGGCCCGTTTGCCGTCATCGAGCCTGGTGCGGTGCTTGAAGCAGGCGTGGTGGTGGACGCTCATGGCTGGGTGGGCGAGGGCGCTCATCTGGGTGAAGGCACCCGCCTGGCACCACGCGTGACCTGGGGTGCGCATTGCCGCATCGGCGCCCGTGGCCTGGTGGGCAGCGGGGCGGTCATCGGCGGCGACGGCTTCGGCTTTGCGCCAGCGGGCGGTGCCTGGATCAAGATCGAACAGCTGGGCGCCGTGCGCATGGGCTGCGACGTGGAGATCGGCGCCAACACCTGCGTGGATCGCGGCGCGCTGGACGATACCGTGCTGGGCGACGGCGTCAAACTCGACAACCAGATCCAGATCGCCCACAACGTGCAGATCGGCGACCACAGCGCCATGGCCGGCTGCGTCGGCGTGGCCGGTAGCGCCCGCATTGGCCGCCACTGCACGTTTGGCGGTGCGGCCATGGTCTTCGGTCACCTGGAGATCGTCGATCACGTCCACGTGGCGGGCGCCAGCGTGGTGATGCGCTCCATCACCGCGCCGGGGCAGTACAGTGGCATTTTTCCGCTGGACGACAAGGCGAGCTGGGAGCGCAATGCGGCCACCTTGCGTCAGCTTCATCAACTTCGCCAGCGCGTGCGCGGGCTGGAACTCGACCGAGAACAACAACCATGACCGTGCCCCTCACGATGGACATCCATCACATCCTCAAGCGCCTGCCGCATCGTTACCCGATGCTGCTGGTGGATCGCGTGGTCAACCTTGAGAAGGACGTGCGCATCCAGGCCATCAAGAACGTCACCTTCAACGAGCCGTTCTTCATGGGTCACTTCCCGCACCGGCCCGTGATGCCGGGCGTGCTCATTCTGGAAGCCATGGCGCAGACCTCGGCGCTGCTGTCGTTTGCCTCCATGGACGTGGATCCGGGCGACGACATGGTGGTGTATTTCGTGGGCGTCGATGACGCCCGCTTCAAGCGCCCAGTGGAGCCGGGCGACCAGTTGCTGATCGAATCACGCTGCGAGCGCGTCAAGGGTGGCATCTACCGCTACAACGTCACCGCCACCGTGGCTGGCGAGCTGGCTGCGCGTGCCGACGTGATGTGCACCATGCGCAAGATCGACAAGACGTGATCCACCCCACCGCCGTCATCGCGCCCGGCGCCGAACTGGACAGCTCGGTGCAGGTCGGCGCTTACACGGTCATCGGGCCGCAGGTGCGCATCGGCCCGGGCAGCGTCGTCGGCCCGCACGTGGTCATCGAAGGGCGCACCACGCTGGGCGCCAACAACCGCGTGTTCCAGTTCGCCTCCATTGGCGCGGTGCCGCAGGACATGAAGTACGCGGGCGAGCCCACCGAGCTGGTCATCGGCGATGGCAACACCATCCGCGAATGCTGCACCATCAACCTGGGCACAGCCCAGGACGAAGGTGTGACCCGCGTCGGTTCGCACAACTGGATCATGGCCTATGTGCACATCGCCCACGACGTGCGCATGGGCAACCACATCGTGCTGGCCAACAACGCCACGCTGGCCGGCCACGTTCATGTGGGCGACTGGGTGACCGTGGGCGGGCTCACGGGCGTGCACCAGTTCGTCAAGGTCGGCGCCCACGCCATGGTGGGCTTTCAGAGCCGGGTGGCGCAGGACGTGCCACCCTTCCTCACGGTGGAGGGCAACCCGCTGGTCGTGCGCGCGGTCAACACCGTGGGCCTGTCGCGGCGCGGTTTTGACGATGCCCGCATCGGCGTCATCCGCCAGATGCACAAGCTGCTTTATCGCGGGTCACTGACGCTGGAGGCGGCCCAGGCCGCCATTGCCGCCATGCCGTTGCCCAGCGAGGCCTCGGCGGCGGACGTGCAAGCCATGCTCGCGTTTCTGGCCGCTGCCGATCGCGGCATCGTGAGGTGACCGCGCAGCTCGGCATGGTCGCTGGCGAAGCCTCCGGCGACCTGCTGGCCAGCCTGCTGCTGCAAGGCCTGCGCGCCCGCTGGCCAGGCCTGGAGGCGGCGGGCGTCGGCGGCCCCAAGATGGCTGCCCAAGGCTTTGACGCCTGGTGGCCCAGCGACGAGCTGGCGGTCTTCGGCTACGTGGATGCACTGAAGAACCTGCCGCGCCTGCTGTGGCTGCGCCAGCGGCTCTACCAACGCATGGTGGCGCGTCAGCCCCAGGTCTTCATCGGGGTCGATGCGCCCGACTTCAACTTCACGCTGGAGCGCCGGTTGCGCGCGGCCGGCCTGCGCACGGCGCACTTCGTCTGCCCGTCGATCTGGGCCTGGCGACCCGAGCGTGTGCACACGCTGGCGGCCGCGGCCGACCTGGTGCTGTGCCTGTTCCCGTTTGAGCCCGAACTGCTGGCGCGCCACGGCGTGCCGGCGGTGTTCGTGGGCCATCCGCTGGCCCAGGCCATTCCCATGGTGCCGCCGCGTGCGGCGGCCCGTGCCGCACTGGGCCTGACGGAGGAGGCCACCGTGGTGGCGCTGCTGCCCGGCAGCCGGCGCGGCGAGATCGCCCACATCGCGCCCACCGTGGTGCAGGCGGCGCGCCTGCTGGCCGCCGGGCGGCCCGGTCTGCAATTGCTGCTGCCGGCCGCGCCAGGGTTGAAGGGGCAACTGGCACCACTGTGTGCCGGCCTGCCCATCACGCTGCTGGAAGGGCGGGCCCATGAGGCCCTGGCCGCCGCTGATGCCGCCATCGTCGCCAGCGGCACGGCCACGCTGGAGGCTGCCCTCTACAAATGCCCGATGGTCATCACCTACCAAGTCGCGCCGCTGAACTGGCGGCTGATGCGGGGCAAGGCGCTGCAGCCGTGGTTTGGCCTGCCCAACATCTTGAGCGGCGAGTTCGTCGTGCCTGAGCGCATCCAGCACGAGGCCACGCCTGAGCGTCTGGCCGCCGACGTGCTGGCCTGGCTGGACGACGCCCCGCGCGCGGCGGCGCTGCGTGAGCGCTTTGCTGCGCTGCATGCCTCGCTGCGCCGGGACACTGCCAAGGAGGCCAGCGATGCCATCGCCACGCTCATCCAGAAGTAGGCAGCTGGGGCTGGATTTCAGCGGCGGCCATGTGCTGGTGGCCGGCGTCGACGAGGCCGGCCGCGGCCCGCTGGCCGGCCCGGTGGTGGCCGCGGCCGTCATACTCGATCCGGCACGGCCTATTGCCGGGCTGGCCGACTCCAAGCGCCTCAGCGCGCGCCGGCGCGAGCGGCTGTTCGATCTGATTCGCGACCAGGCGCTGTGCTGCTGCATCGCCGAGGCCAGTGCCGAAGAGATCGACCACCTGAACATCTTGCAAGCCACCTTGCTCGCCATGCAGCGTGCGGTGGCCGGCCTGCGCCTGCCCCCCCGGCGTGTGCTGGTGGACGGCAACCGCGTGCCCGTGTTGCCCATGCCCGCCGAGGCCATCGTGGGCGGCGACGCCAAGGTGGTGGCCATCTCTGCGGCGTCCATCCTGGCCAAGGTGCACCGCGACCGGCTCTGCGAGACCATGCACGCGGCCCACCCGGGCTATGGCTTTGCCGCACACAAGGGCTACCCCACTGCAGCCCATCTGGCCGCGCTGCGGGCGCTGGGCGCCACGCCGTTGCACCGGCGCAGCTTTGCACCCGTGCGCGCCGTGCTGGAGGCCGCGCCGTGACAGCCATCACCTCACGCGCCAACCCGCAGTTCCAGGCCTTGCGCCAACTGGCCACCCGGCCCAGCGCCTGGCGCGAGCAGGGCCGCGTCTGGCTGGAGGGCGAGCACCTCGTCTCGGCCGCGCTGGCGCGCGGTGTGATGCTGGAGCAACTGGTGCTGGCCGACACCCTGGACGCGGCCACCCGGGCCACGTTTGGTGCGCAGCGCGAGCTGCGGCTGGCGGCGCCGCTGTTCGAGGCGCTGAGCAGCCTGCCGTCACCCGCCCACGTAGGGGCCGTCGTCGCGCTGCCGCCCGCCTCGGCAATCGACCCGTTGGCGCCCACCGTGGTGCTGGATCGCGTGCAGGACGCCGGCAACGTGGGCAGCATCTTGCGCAGCGCCGCCGCGCTGGGCTGGCCGCAGGTCATCGCCCTCAAAGGCACGGCCGCGCTGTGGTCGCCCAAGGTGCTGCGTGCCGGCATGGGCGCGCATTTCGGCCTGCGGCTGATCGACGCGGCCGAGTCGGACGTGCTCGATGCCTTGCAGGTGCCGCTGCTGGCCACCACGCCGCATGGCGGCCTGACGCTGGGCCATGACGCGCTGCCCCATCCCTGCGCCTGGGTGCTGGGCCACGAAGGGCAGGGCGTGGCGCCCGAGCTGATGGCGCGCTGCGCCCATCAGGTGCGCATCCCCCAGCCCGGCGGCGAGGAGTCGCTGAACGTGGCAGCGGCGGCGGCCATCTGCCTGTTTTTGGGCGGGGGCGGGGACGTGGGCGGGGTATAAAGGGCGACCCCACCCGCGAGGAAGGAGTCCGCCATGAGCCGTGAAGTCGTCTCGTCCGCCGAGGTCACCATCACCTTCGATGGCCAGCGCTGCATCCATGCCCGGCACTGTGTGCTGGATCGGCCCGACGTGTTCGTGCCCAATGTCGAAGGGGCCTGGATTCACCCCGAGCGGGCCAGCACCGACGAGGTGCTGGAGCTGGCGCACAACTGCCCCTCGGGCGCCATCCAGTGCAGCCGGCCGGACGGTGCGGCGCTAGAGCAGCCGCCGCGGGTCAACACCGTGCGCGTGCGCGAGAACGGGCCACTGGCCTTCCACGCCCCGCTGACCATCGGGCTGGAGGCCGACGGGATGCGGGCCACGCTGTGCCGCTGCGGCGCGTCGGCCCACAAGCCGTATTGCGATGGCAGTCACACCAACGTGGGCTTCACGGCCACCGGCGAGCCGCCCGTGAAGGACAGCCAGCCGCTGGCCCAGCGCGATGGGCCGCTGAGGGTGGAGCCGGTGCTGAACGGCCCGCTGCACGTCAGCGGCAATCTGGAGGTGCTGACCGGCACCGGCAAGACCATCAACCGCGTCACCGACGTGTGGCTGTGTCGCTGTGGCCACTCACAGAACAAGCCGTATTGCGACGGCAGCCACACCAAGGTGGGCTTCAAAAGCTGATTCGCGCGCCGCTCACCAGGCCAGCAGCACCACGCCCGCCGTGACGCAGGCGGCGCCCAGCAGCCGCCAGCCGCGGTCGCGCTCGCCCAGCAACTGGCCGCCCAGCACGGCGGCCACCAGCATCGACACCTCGCGCGCGGGCGCCACATGGGACAGCGGCGCCAGCCGCATGGCGTAGAGCACGAGGATGTAGGCCAGCGGCCCCAGCGCGGCCACCACCAGCACGTGGCGCCACTGCGTCCGCAGCGCGGGCACAAAGCCGGCGCGGTCGCGCCAGATCAGCGGCGCCTGGAACGGGATGCGCAGCAGGTTGCCGAAGTAGTCGATCAACACGGGCGAGAGCAGCAACACCTTGATGGCATAGCCATCGATGACCGTGTAGCCGGCAATCAGGGCGCCGGTCAGCAACCCCCAGCGCAGCCCGCGCAGGCGGCGTGCGGCCACCTCACGGTCATGCACGGGCCGCCACAGCGTGGGGCCGGCGGCCAGCAGCACGATGCCGGTGACGATGCCGGCCAGGCCCAGCACGCCGCTGGGCGTCAGCGCCTCGCCCAGCAGCAGCACGGCGCCCAGCGCCGACAGCAGCGGCCCCGTGCCACGCGCCACCGGGTAGACCACCGTCAGGTCGGCGACGCGATAGCCCTTGAGCAGCGCGCTGAAGTAGGCCAGGTGGACGACGGCACTGCCCAGCACGGCGGCCCAGGCCAGCGGTGGCCATTGGGCCACCTCGCCCACACCCACCCACAGGGCCGCCGGCAGCCACAGCAGGCCCACGGCCAGCGCGCAGGCAAAGACGAAGTGGTGGTTGCCTCCGGCCTTCTTGGCGACCAGGTTCCAGGTGGCATGCAGCAGCGCGGCAACCAGCACCAGGGCCAGTGCGTCGGCCGGCATCAGTAAATGAGCCGGTCGGGGCGGATGTCGCGCAAGATGGTGGTGGCGATTTCTTCGATGGACTTGTGCGTGGACGACAGCCAGGCAATGCCTTCACGCCGCATCATCTTCTCGGCTTCGGCCACCTCGTAGCGGCAGTTCAGCAAATCGGCGTATTTGCTGCCGGGGCGGCGCTCGTTGCGGATCTGGCTGAGGCGCTCGGGGTCGATGGTCAGGCCAAAGCACTTGGCCTTGTGTGGCAGCAGCGGCGTGGGCAGCTTGCCGCGCTCGAAGTCCTCGGGAATCAGCGGGCAGTTGGCGGCCTTGATGCCATGCTGCATGGCCAGGTACAGCGAGGTGGGCGTCTTGCCGCAGCGCGAGACGCCCACCAGGATGACGTCGGCCACGTCCAGGTTGCGCGAGGACTGGCCGTCGTCGTGGGCCAGCGAGAAGTTGATGGCCTCGATGCGGTCGTGGTACTCGCGGCTCATGGCCACGTCGGAAAACCGCCCCACGCGGTGGCTGGAGGCCATGCTGAACTCCTGCTCCAGCGGCTCGACGAAGGAGGTGAACATGTCGAACACGCGGGCGTTGCAGCCGTCCACGAAGGCGTCGCGCATCTCGGGCGCGGCCAGTGTCAGAAAGACAATGGGCCGCGCGCCGTCGCCCAGCGCCGCGGCATTGATCTCTTCAATGACTTTCTCGGCCTTGGGCACGCTGTTGATGAACGGCCGGCGCACGTGTCGCAGCGGCAGGGTGAACTGCGCCAGGATGGAATTGCCAAAGGTCTCGGCGGTGATGCCGGTGCCGTCTGAGACGAAGAACACGGAACGATTGGGCATGGGCGGCGCGGTGTGGGTTGGGGTGGCCGCCGATGATAGGGCTGCATCCGTAGAATCCCCAGCCATTGCGCCCTGGCTGGCGCCGCCGGTTTTCAACTTCGAGGAGTCTTCCCATGAACTCAGCCGTGTCTGCGACCGCCCTGGTCGCCCCGCTGGAGCAGTTGCGCATGACCGACGTCGAGTCGGTCGGGGGCAAGAATGCCAGCCTGGGCGAGATGATCAGCCAACTGGCCGCCTCCGGCATGCGCGTGCCGGGTGGTTTCGCCACCACCGCCCACGCCTTCCGGCAGTTTCTGGCCCATGGCGGCCTGACCGAGAAGATCAATGCCCGCCTGGCCGCGCTGGACACCGACGACGTGCGCGCGCTGGCCGAGGTGGGCGCCGAGATTCGTGGGTGGGTGACGGCTGCGCCGTTTCCGACCGATCTGGAGGCGGCGGTGCGCGCCGAGTTTGCCCGCGTGACGGCGGACAGCCCCGATGCCACCTGGGCGGTGCGCTCGTCGGCCACCGCCGAAGACCTGCCGGACGCCTCGTTTGCCGGTCAGCAGGAGACGTTTCTCAACGTGCAGGGCATCGATGATGTGCTGCACAAGATGAAAGAGGTGTTTGCCAGCCTCTACAACGACCGCGCCATCAGCTACCGCGTGCACAAAGGCTTTGCCCATGCGGATGTGGCGTTGTCGGCGGGCGTGCAGCGCATGGTGCGCTCGGACGTGGGTGCGGCGGGTGTGATGTTCACGCTGGACACCGAGTCGGGCTTTCCGGACGTGGTCTTCATCACCTCCAGCTACGGCCTGGGTGAGACGGTGGTGCAGGGCGCGGTCAACCCCGATGAGTTCTATGTGCACAAGCCCATGCTGGCGGCTGGCAAGGCCGCGCTGATCCGGCGCAACCTGGGCTCCAAGCTGATTCGCATGGAGTTCGCCACGCCCCAGGAGCGGGCGGCCAGCGGCAAGCTGGTGCGCACGGTGGACAACAGCGCCGAGCAGCGCAACCGCTACAGCCTGACCGAGGCCGAGGCGCTGGATCTGGCGCGCCTGGCCGTGACCATCGAGCAGCACTATGGCCGCCCGATGGATATCGAATGGGGCAAGGACGGTGTGGATGGCCGCCTCTACATCCTGCAGGCCCGCCCCGAAACCGTGCGCAGCCAGCAGGAAGGCCGGGCCGAGTTGCGCTACCAGCTCAAGGGCGACGCGGCCAAGCGGGCCGTGCTGGCCGAGGGTCGCGCCATCGGCCAGAAGATTGGCACCGGCCCGGTGCGCATGGTCAAGAGCATCACCGAGATGGAGCGCGTGCAGCCCGGTGACGTGCTGGTCACCGACATGACCGACCCCAACTGGGAGCCGGTGATGAAGCGCGCCAGCGCCATCGTCACCAACCGGGGCGGGCGCACCTGCCATGCGGCCATCATTGCCCGCGAGCTGGGCATCCCGGCCGTGGTGGGCGCGGGCGATGCCACCGAGCGGCTGACCGATGGCCAACTGGTCACCGTGGCCTGCTCGGAGGGCGACACCGGCTACGTCTATGACGGCGTGCTGGACACCGAGGTCAGCGAGGTCTTGCGCGGTGAGCTGCCGCACATCCCGGTCAAGATCATGATGAACGTGGGCAACCCGCAACTGGCCTTCAACTTTGCCCAGCTGCCCAATGCCGGCGTGGGGCTGGCGCGGCTGGAATTCATCATCAACAACAACATCGGCGTCCACCCCAAGGCCATCCTCGACTACCCCAACGTGGCGGCCGATCTGAAGAAAGCGGTGGAATCGGTGGCCCGTGGCCATGCCTCGCCGCGCGCCTTCTACGTCGACAAGCTCACCGAAGGCATTGCCACCATTGCCGCTGCGTTCTGGCCCAAGCCCGTCATCGTGCGGCTGTCGGACTTCAAGAGCAACGAGTACAAAAAGCTCATCGGCGGCTCGCGCTACGAGCCCGACGAGGAAAACCCCATGCTGGGCTTCCGCGGCGCCAGCCGCTACGTCAGCGACGATTTCGCCGAGGCCTTCGCCATGGAGTGCGAGGCGCTGCGCCGCGTGCGCGGCGACATGGGGTTGAAGAACGTCGAAATCATGGTGCCCTTCGTGCGCACCGTGGGCCAGGCCGCCCGCGTCAACGAGCTGATGGCCGCCCACGGCCTCAAGCGCGGAGAGAACGAGCTGCGCGTCATCATGATGTGCGAGGTGCCCAGCAACGCCATCCTGGCCGACCAGTTCCTGGCCTATTACGACGGCATGTCCATCGGCTCCAACGACCTGACCCAGCTGACGCTGGGGCTGGATCGCGACTCGGGGCTGGAGCTGCTGGCGGCCGACTTCGATGAGCGCGACCCGGCCGTCAAGGCCATGATCTCGCGCGCCATTGCCGCCTGCCGGGCCACCGGCAAGTACATCGGCATCTGCGGCCAGGGCCCCAGCGACCACCCCGACTTTGCCCGCTGGCTGGCGGCCGAAGGCATTGCCTCCATCTCGCTCAACCCCGACACCGTGGTGCAGACCTGGATGGATCTGGCCGGCAACCATTGATTCTGTAATAGAATCACAGGCTTTCCCCTTGCCGCCAGTGCAATTCGACGCGCACGGGCGGCTTTCGTCTTTACGGAATCCATAAGGAGTCTCAATGCGTCACTATGAAATCGTGCTGCTGATCCATCCGGATCAGAGCGAGCAGGTTCCGGCCATGCTGGAGCGCTACAAGACCCTGGTCACCAATGGTGGTGGCAAGGTGCATCGCGTAGAAGACTGGGGTCGGCGTCAGCTGGCCTACATGATCCAGAAGCTGGCCAAGGCGCATTACCTGTGCCTGAACATCGAGTGCGACAACGCCACGCTGGCTGAACTGGAGACGGGCTTTCGCTTCAACGACGCCGTGCTGCGCCACCTGACGGTGCTGCAGGACAAGGCCATCACCACCCCCTCGGTGATGATGAAGACCGTCGAGAGGGAAGAGGCCCGCAAGGCCGCTGCCCAGGAGAGCGCGTAATCCCGCTTGTGGGAGCAGACCCTGGCCCGGCCACGTTCAACCGCCTGTTGCTCAGCGCACAGGTGCAAGAACGATCGGCGCGACGCTACACCCCCGCCGGCCTACCTGCCCTGGATCTCGTGCTGGCGCACGAAGGCCAGGCCAGTGAGGATGGCCAGCCCCGGCTGGTGCGCATGCACCTCAAGGCCGTGGCCATCGGGCAGGTGAGCCGCAGCGCCGAGCAACTGGCACTGGGTGAGCAGCGGCAGTTTGCCGGCTTTCTCGCCCCGTCCCGAGGCGGCAAAGGTCTCATCTTCCACATCAACGAGATCGCCTGACCCATCCGCACAACCGCATTCACACGAGGTATTGACCATGCCCCCGCCCAAGTCGCGTTTTTCCAAGGACCGTCGTCCCAAGCGCAACCAGCAGTCGCTGCTGTTCCGCCGCAAGAAGTTCTGCCGCTTCACCGTCGCCGGTGTCGAATCCATCGACTACAAAGACGTGGATCTGCTGCGTGACTTCGTGGCCGAGAACGGCAAGATCACGCCCGCCCGCCTGACCGGCACGCGTGCCTACTACCAGCGTCAGCTGACCAACGCCATCAAGCGCGCGCGCTTCCTGGCGCTGCTGCCGTATTCCGATCAACACAAGGTCTGAGGGAGCGCCCGTCATGCAAATCATCCTGCTCGACAAAGTCGCCAACCTGGGTAGCCTGGGTGACATCGTCCGCGTCAAAGACGGCTATGCCCGCAACTTCCTGATCCCCACCAAGCGCGCCCGCCGCGCCACCGAGGCGGCGATCAAGGAGTTTGAGGCCCGCCGTGCCGAACTCGAAAAAGTCGCTGCCGACAAGTTGTCCACGGCCCAGGCCGTGGGTGCCAAGCTCGAGGCGCTGGTGCTGACCATCGCCCAGAAGGCCGGTGTGGACGGCCGCCTGTTCGGCTCCGTCACCAACCACGACATCGCCGACGCGCTGGTGGCCCAGGGCCATCAAGTCGTCAAGTCGCAGGTGCGCCTGCCCCACGGCCCGCTGAAGACCGTGGGCGAGTTCCCGGTTCAAGTGGCGCCGCACACCGACGTGGTGGTGGACATCACCGTCAAGGTCGTGCCGCAGGCCGACTGAGCGCTTTCGCGCCATGCAAAAGCCGGCTCGATGCCGGCTTTTTTTCGTCCGGGTGGCGCCTTACTCGGGTGCCTCGGCCCGCCAGCGCGTCCATTCGGCGAGCTTGCGGCGGTCGCGCTTGGTGGGGCGGCCTTCGGTCAGCGTCAGTGCGGGCTCCACACCCTGGCGACGCAAGGCCTGGGCCTCGGCGGCCGCAGTGCGGCTGGCCTCGGTCTCCTCGTAGAGTTGCTGCGCCACCGGTGCTGGGCCGCGCACGTCGGACAGGCCGCGCACGGCCACCTCGCGCGCGGGGTAGCCCGGGGTGTGGAGGCGCACCAGGTCACCGATCTTGACGTCGCGCGAGGCCTTGGCCACCTGGCCGCCCACCTCGACACGGTGTTTGGTGATGGCGTCCGCCGCCAAGCTGCGCGTCTTGTAAAAGCGCGCGGCCCACAACCATTTGTCCAGTCGCGTCATGTGGGGGGCGGCAGGTGGGCCTGGACCAGATCGGCCAGCGCGGCAATGCCGTCCGGGCGGTCGTTGAGACAGGGGATGTAGTCGAATCGCTGGCCCCCGGCCGCCAGGAAGGCGGCGCGGGCTTCGAGGTTGATCTCCTCCAGCGTTTCCAGGCAGTCGGCCGCGAAACCCGGGCAGAGCACGCCCACATGGCGCACGCCTTCATGCGCCAGCCGCACCAGCGTGGGCTCGGTGGCCGGCTCCAGCCACCTGGCTTTGCCAAAGCGGCTCTGGAACGTGGTCTGCCACTGCCCGTCTGCCAAGCCCAATGCGCATGCCAGCAGCGCGGCCGTGGCCTGGCATTGGTCGTGGTAGGGATCACCCAGCCGCCGGGTGCGCTCGGGCATGCCGTGGAAGCTCAGCACCATACGCTCGGGCTGGCCGTGAGCCTGCCAATGCGCACGCACGCTGGCGGCCAGCGCCGCAATGTGAGCGGGTTGGTCGTGATAGCCCTGGACCACCTGCAGGGTGGGCAGGGCGCGCCGGGCAAGACCCCAGTGGGCCACGGCGTCGAACGTGGCACCACCGGTGGCGCCGCAGTATTGAGGGTAGGCGGGCAGCACCAGGATGCGCTGGGCGCCCGCCGCGCAGGCGGCGTCCAGTGCGGTGGGCAGCGCCGGGTTGCCGTAGCGCATGGCTGGCCAGACGCGCACTGCGTGGCCGCGTGCCGCCAGGGCGGCTTGCAGCGCCGCCGCCTGGCGCTGGGTCCAGACCAGCAGCGGCGAGCCTTCGGGCAGCCAGACCTTGGCGTACTTGGCCGCCGACTGGGCGGGGCGTGCGCGCAGGATGAAGCCGTGCAGGATGGGCAACCACAGGATACGCGGAATCTCGACCACGCGCGGGTCGGCCAGAAACTCGCCCAGATAGCGTCGCAGCGCGGCCGGTGTGGGGGCGTCGGGTGTGCCCAGGTTGGTCAGCACGATGGCCGTGTCAGCCATGGTGGGTGTTGCTGACCTGGAAGTAGATGGTGGGCGCGCTGCCTTCGCCCGGCGGTGCGCCCAGGCCGATCTGGCCGCTGCCGTGCAGCGTGCAGCCGCCCCGGCGCAGGCTGAGCAGTTCGTCATCACCGGCAAAGCGCACGAAGGTGCCATTGATGGAGAGGTCCACCAGTTGCGGCGCGCCGGCCACCATGTCGATGCGTGCGTGCGAGCGCGAGACGCGGCTGTCGTCGATGTGCAGGCGCGCCTGCGGGCTGCGGCCGATCAGCAGCGTGCGCTGGTGCGGGGTGAAGGCCAACTGGCCCCCGGGCCAGCGCAACTTCAAGGCGCGCAGCGTGCCTACGGTGATGCCACCTACGGTGCCCATCAACGTGGCGCTGGTGTCCGGACCACGCAGCGCCAGCAGGTGCAAGGCCACGGGTTCGGCGCGGCCACGCAACTGCAGCGGCGTCAGCGCCCGCGCCGACTCCTGTTCAGGCTGGGGCAGGGCAGACAGCAGCTCTTGCGTGACCAGGCACTCCTGGTCGCCGGCCAACTCGACCAGGCGGGCCGCGACGTTGACGGCATCGCCAAAGCAGTCGCCATCGACTTCGGCCACCTCGCCCAGGGTGATGGCGATGCGCAACTGCAACGCGCCAGCCGCAGGCTGCATGCGTCTAGCCGATTGCGTGGCGGCGGCCGCCGTGGGGAAGGTCGCGAGCAGGCCGTCACCCAAGGTCTTGATCAGTACGCCGCCGGCGGCGGGCACCTGGCGCGCCAGCGCGGCCACGGTCTGCGTCACCACCTGGGTGGCCTGCGCATTGCCCAGTTCGTCAAACAGTGCCGTGCTGCCGCGCAGGTCGGCGAACAGCACGGCGCGCAGATGGATGGTGGGCATGGCGCCGGGGCGCGGTCAGATGTGGTCCAGGTACGTGCGCAGCTTGTGCCTGCGGCGCAAGCTGCCCAGCCCGCGCGGCGCGCAGGCGTTTGTCTGTGACAAACCGTACATGGTCAATCTCCTTTAGATATTGTCCAGGTACGTGCGCAGCTTGTCCGAGCGGCTGGGGTGCTTGAGCTTGCGGATGGCCTTGGCCTCGATCTGGCGGATGCGCTCGCGCGTCACGTCGAACTGCTTGCCCACTTCTTCCAGCGTGTGGTCGGACTGCATCTCGATGCCGAAGCGCATGCGCAACACCTTGGCCTCGCGCGGGGTCAGGCTGTCGAGGATGTCCTTGACCACGTCACGCAGGCCGGCCTGCATGGCGGCCTCAATGGGCGCGGTGTTGTTGGTGTCCTCGATGAAGTCGCCCAGGTGGGAGTCGTCGTCGTCGCCAATGGGCGTTTCCATGGAGATCGGCTCTTTGGCGATCTTCATGATCTTGCGCACCTTGTCCTCGGGCATCTCCATCTTCTCGGCCAGCGTGGGCGCATCGGGTTCGTGGCCGAACTCCTGCAGATGCTGGCGCGAGAGCCGGTTCATCTTGTTGATGGTTTCGATCATGTGCACCGGGATGCGGATGGTGCGGGCCTGGTCGGCGATGGAGCGCGTGATGGCCTGGCGAATCCACCAGGTGGCATAGGTCGAGAATTTGTAGCCGCGGCGGTATTCGAATTTGTCCACCGCCTTCATCAGGCCGATATTGCCTTCCTGAATCAGGTCGAGAAACTGCAAACCGCGGTTGGTGTATTTCTTGGCAATCGAGATGACCAGCCGCAGGTTGGCCTCGATCATTTCCTTTTTGGCGTCGCGGCTGGCGCGCTCGCCTTCGTTCATGCGGCGGTTGATTTCCTTGAGGTCGATGATGGGCACCACCGCACGCGCCTGCAGATCGATCAACTTTTGCTGCAGCTCCTGGATGGCCGGCAGGTTGCGGCCCATGATGGCGCTGTAGGGTTTGTCGCTGGCCGCTTCCTTGGCCGACCAGTTGGGGTTCAGCACATTGGGCGGGAAGTGCTTGATGAAGTACTCCTGCGGCATGCCGCAGCGATCGACGATGATCTTGCGCAGCTCGCGTTCATAGCGGCGCACGTCGTCCACCTGCGAGCGCAGGATGTCGCACAGCTTCTCGATGGTCTTGACCGTGAAGCGGATGGTGTTCAAGTCCTGGCTGATGGCGCTCTGGGCCTTGACGTAGGCCGGGCTCTGGTAGCCCTCGCGCTCAAAGGCCTTGCGCATCTTGTCGAAATGGCCGCGCAGCACGCCAAAGCGGGTCAGCGCCTGCACCTTCATCTCTTCAAGGCGCTTGGTCAAGGCCTTGGAGCCGCCGTTGCCATCGTCGTCGTCTTCTTCGTCGCCAAACTCGTCGAAGTCTTCTTCGGCCACGTAGTCGTCGGCCTCGTCGGCGGCGACGAAGCCATCGACCACGTCGGAGATCTGCATCTCGCCTGCACCGATGCGGTCGGACATGGCCAGGATCTCGGCCACCGTGGTGGGGCTGGCCGAGATGGCCAGCAGCATGGCTTGCAGGCCGCCTTCGATGCGCTTGGCGATCTCGATCTCGCCTTCGCGCGTCAGCAGCTCCACGGTGCCCATCTCGCGCATGTACATGCGCACCGGGTCGGTGGTGCGGCCGAACTCGCTGTCGACGGTGGACAGTGCCGCCTCGGCCGCTTCCTCAGCCTCCTCCTCGGTGGCGGTGGAGGTGGTGCCGCCGGCAATCAGCAGCGTGGCGGCATCCGGGGCCTGCTCGTAGACGGCGATGCCCATGTCATTGAGCATCGAGACGATGGCTTCGAGGATTTCCTCGTTGACCAGTTTTTCGGGCAGGTGGTCGTTGATCTCCTGGTGCGTCAGGTAGCCGCGCGTCTTGCCCATCTTGATGAGCGTCTTGAGCTCCAGGCGGCGCTTGGAAACCTCTTCTTCGGTCAGCGCGGTTTCGTCCAGGCCGAACTCACGCATCAGCGCGCGCTCCTTGGCGCGGCTGACCTTCATGCGCAGTGGCTTGACCTTGACCTGGGGTGTGGCCTCTTGCACCTCGGGCACATCGGCATCACCTTCGACTTCGACCTCGGCGTCGAAGTCGTCTGACTCCTCGACGAGCGGTGCCTTCTTGGCGGCAGGCTTGCCCTTGGCCGCGGCGGGCGCTTTGCCGGCTGCAGCGGCCTTGGCCGGTGTCTTGGCCTTCACAGGCTTGCTGGCGGCTTGAGCCACAGGCTTGGCCGCGACGGTCTTGGCCTTGACGGGGTCGTCGGCTTTGGCTGACTTGCGGGCTGAGGTATCGGCCACGGCAGTCGCTGCTTTCGTCGCGGTCTTCTTTGCGGTCATGCGTATCCTTGAGCGGGGAATTCAGGCTAACAGAGGATTATACCTATACCGCTGTTTTTCAAGAGGTGTCGGACGGGGATTCCCCTTGGGCCAGACGCTGTTTGAGCTGGGCGCGCTGGGCCGCCAGCGCCTGGGCCTGACGGCGCGCATCGGCGTCGCTGGCCGCGCGGGGTAGCAGGGCTTGCATGCGCACGTCCAGGTCGGCCAGCAGCACCACGTCCAATGCGCGGCGCAGGTCGGCGGGCGTGGCCTCGGGGTCGGCATCGCCATCGGCTGCGGCGCGGGCGGCGTCGCTCAGTTGCGCATCTGCGGCCAGCGCCACCCGCAGCACGGCCCAGGGGCGGCAGCCATGCTCGGCGATGTCGCGCTCCAGCCAAGCCATGGCCTCGCCCGGCGCACCGGGCAAGGCGTGCAGCACGTCCTGATCGGCCGGGGCCAGCGCCTGCCACCAGTCGGGCTGGCCGAACAGCATCTGCACCACACGGGCATCGGCACGGGTCGGGGCCGGGCGGCCACCCTGGCGTGGGCCCTGGCGGCGTGCGGCCACCGCATGGGGCGTGCCCGGCCGCGTGGGCGCGCTGCCCAACCATTGCTGCTGCAGCGTGGCCAGCGGCATCTGGCCGGCCTGCGCCAATTCGCCCAGCACCTGTACACGCAGCACGCCCTCGGGCAAGGCCTGCCACAGCGGGCGTGCCTGTGCCAGCAGCCGCGCGCGGCCCTCGGCGCTGGTGGTGTCGGCGCCATCGGCGGCCAGCGCGATCAGCTGGCGTGACAACGGCTCGGCTGCCTGAACCAGCGCCTCGAAGGCGGCCGCGCCATGGGCGCGCACATAGCTGTCGGGGTCGTGCTCGGGCGGCAGGAACAAAAAACGAAAACTGCGCGTGTCGCTGGCGTGCGGCAGGGCAGCGGCCAATGCCCGCGCGGCGGCGCGGCGGCCGGCGGCATCGCCATCAAAGCTGAAGACCACATGGTCGGTGAAACGCAGCAGCAGTCGCACGTGGTCGTCGGTGCAGGCGGTGCCCAGCGTGGCCACAGCGTTGGGCAGGCCCAACTGAGCCAGCGCCACCACGTCCATATAGCCCTCGGTCACCAGCGCATACCCTTTGCTGCGCAGCGCGGTGCGCGCCTCGAAGAGGCCGTAGAGCTCATGGCCTTTGCTGAACACAGGGGTTTCGGGCGAGTTCAGGTACTTGGGCTCGCTCCCGTCGAGCACGCGGCCGCCAAAACCGATGACCTCGCCGCGCACATTGCGGATGGGAAAGACCACGCGGTCGCGAAAGCGGTCGTAGCGCTTTTCGTCCTCGCCCTCGCCCTGGGTGATGACCAGCCCGGCTTCCACCAGCAGGGGGTCGTCGTAACGTGCAAAGGCGCTGGCCAGGCTGCGCCAGCCGGGCGGTGCAAAGCCCAGCCCGTAGCGCTTGGCAATGGAGCCGCTCAGACCGCGTCCCTTGAGGTAGCCGACGGCGCGCTCGGCACCTTTGAGCTGCTGCTGGTAGTGTGCGGCTGCCTGGGCCAGCACACTGGCCAGCGTCTGGGCCCTCTCGCGTGCCTGGGCGGCGCGGGCGCGATCGGCGGGGCTGGCCTCCTGCTCGTCGGGCATGGCCAGGCCCACGCGCTGGGCCAGGTCTTGCACGGCATCGCGAAAGTTCATGCCCAGGTGCTCGGTCAGAAAGCGCACGGCGTCGCCGCTGGCGCCGCAGCCGAAGCAGTAATAGAACTGCTTGCTCGGGCTGACCGAGAAGCTGGGCGACTTTTCGCCATGAAAGGGGCACAGCCCCATGTAGTTGGCGCCGCCTTTGCGCAACTCGACGTGGCGGCCTACCACCTCCACGATGTCGGTGCGCGACAGCAGCTCTTCGACGAAGGTGGGTGGGATCATCTTTGCTCGGACCAATAAAAAAGGCGGTCCGAAGACCGCCTTGCATTGTGCCGCTGGACGCCAGCCGCGTGAGGCCTTGGGCGTTACACCGCGAAGTCGGCCAGCGTCTTGCCGGCGGCGAGCTGGGCCTGCAGCCACTTGGGCTTGAGGCCGCGGCCCGTCCAGGTGTCGCCGGTGGCGTTGTTGCGGTATTTGGCCGCGACCTTGCGGCCCGCCGCCGCCGAGGCGCGGCGGCCGCTGCCACCTTCACTCTTGAATTGCAGATCGGCCACCGTCAGGCCACCTTCGGTCATCAGGGCTTTGACTTTGGCAATTGCATCGCTCTTGGCAGCGCGCTGCGCCTCCATGATTTGGCGATCCAGGTCGGCACGTCGGGCCAGCAATTCTTGAATGGCACTCATAAGGTATCTCCAGTGGACAGCAGGGTTGAATCGAGTTGCCGTGGAGTATAGATTACTTATAGCCGACGCGGTCAAGCATCTGTTGCACCTTGATTTGATTGGCGCCTATCACTGAAATCGATGTGGTGTCGGTCTTGAAGGTGCCAAGCGTTGTTAGTGCAGGGTTATTGAGCGCCACACCAGGGACGATGGGCCACTCGTTGTTGCCGCCTGCAAAGTACTGTTGCGCAGCGTCACTGGCCAGGTATTCCAGGAACTTGACGGCGGCTTCGCGATGCGGTGCGTGGCGGGCCACGGCGCCGCCGGCGATGTTGACGTGGGTGCCCGCGCCGGCTTGGTCGGGCATGACCACACCAATCTTCTCGACCACCGCTTTGTCTTGCGGATTGGCCGAACGCATCAGGCGCGCGAGGTAATACGAGTTGGTCAGTGCGACGCCGCATTCGCCCGAGGCCACGGCCTTGATTTGATCGGTGTCACCGCCTTTGGGCGCGCGTGCCATGTTGGCCACCACGCCGGCCAGCCATTTTTCGGTGGCGGCATCGCCGGTCTGCGCCAGCACGTCTCCAAACAACGAGAGGTTGTACGGATGCGAGCCCGAGCGCGTGCAGACCATGCCTTTGAGTTTGGGGTCGGCGAGTTTGGCGTAGGTATCCACGTCGCCGGCCTTCACTCGCAGTTTGTCGTAAACGATGACGCGTGCGCGCTTGGAAAACCCGAACCACTGCGAGCCCTGCTGAGCATCGCTGCTGCGCCATTGCGCGGGGATGCGGGATTCGAGCACCGCGCTCTTGACGGGTTGAAAGAGGCCGTCTTGTTCGGCCCGCCACAGCCGCGCGGCATCGACCAGCAGAATGACGTCGGCCGGCGAGGCGCTGCCTTCGCTCTTGAGCCGCGCGAGGATGCCCGCGTCGTCCGCATCCACGCGGTTGATCTTGATGCCGGTGGCTTTGGTGAAGTCGGCGTACAGCGCCTCGTCCGTCTGGTAATGACGCGCCGAATAGAGATTCAGCGTTTGCGCAGGGGCGGCCGCGGCCACCAGTGCGGTGGCCACAAAGGCAAGGGCGGTGCGAATCATGGATGTCGATACCGGGTGGTTGGGAATCACCCAGTATCGCATATGAGAATTATTCTCGTTTGTCGCAAGGCCGAGCGGTCAGCGGTGCTTGAATTCGGGCTTGCGCTTTTCGAGGAAGGCGACCATGCCTTCGTGCTGGTCGTGGGTGCCAAAGAGCGAATGGAACACCCGCCGCTCCAGCCGCAGGCCGCTGGCCAGGGGGGATTCAAACGCTTCGTTGACACACTGCTTCATCAGCCGCGCCACGCTCTGGCTCATGCCGTTGATCTGCTCGGCCATGGCCAGCGCCTCCGGCATCAACTGCTCGGGCGCCACCACGCGCGAGACCAGCCCCGCGCGCAATGCCTCTTCGGCGCCGATCATGCGGCCAGTCAAGGCCAGATCCATGGCCAGCGCCTTGCCTACCGTGCGAGGCAGACGCTGGGTGCCACCGGCGCCGGGGATCATGCCGATCTTGATTTCCGGTTGGCCGAACTTGGCGTTGTCGGCGGCGATCAGCATGTCGCACATCATGGCCACCTCGCAGCCACCGCCCAGCGCAAAGCCCGCCACGGCGCCGATGACCGGCTTTTGCACGCTGGCCATGGCCTCCCAGTTGCGGCTGATGTAGCCACTCATGAAGACCTGCATATAGGTGTAGTCGACCATGGCAGCGATGTCGGCGCCCGCCGCAAACGCCTTCTCGCTGCCGGTCAGCACGATGCAGCCGATGCCGTCGTCGGTATCGAAGGCGTGCAGGGCGTGGCCCAGGTCGTCCATCAGCCCGTCGCACAGCGCATTGAGCTGTTTGGGGCGGTGCAGGCGGATGACGCCGGTCTTCAGCGGCCCTTCGCCCAGCACCTCGGTCTGGATGAATTCATACGTCATGACGCGTTCCTTATTTGGGGGCCAGACGAATGGCGCCGTCGAGCCGGATCACTTCGCCGTTGAGCATGTCGTTGATGACGATCTGGTGCACCAGCTTGGCGTAGTCCTCGGGGGTGCCCAGGCGGCTGGGGAAGGGCACGCCGGCCGCCAGTGCGTCCTGCACCTCCTGGGGCATGCCAAACAGCATGGGGGTGCCAAAGATGCCGGGGGCGATGGTCATGTTGCGGATGCCGTTGCGCGAGAGGTCGCGCGCGATGGGCAGCGTCATGCCCACGATGCCCCCCTTGCTGGCGGCGTAGGCGGCCTGGCCGATCTGGCCGTCATAGGCGGCTACGCTGGCGGTGGAGATCAGCACCCCGCGCTCACCGGTGGCCTCGGGCTCGTTCTTGGCCATGGCGGCCGCCGCCAGGCGGATCATGTTGAAGCTGCCCACCAGGTTGACGGTGATGACCTTCTGGAAGAGGGCCAGCGCGTGGGCACCGTCCTTGCCCACGGTTTTGGCGGCCGGGGCGATGCCGGCGCAGTTGACCAGGCCCATCAGCTTGCCCATGCCGGTGGCAGCGGCCACCACGGCCTGGCCATCGGCCTCCTGGCTGACGTCGGCCTTGACGAACTGGCCGCCCAACTCCTGCGCCAGCGCACGGCCGGTGTCTTCCTGCAGATCGGCGATGACGACGCGGCCACCTTCACGGGTCAGCATGCGCGCGGTGCCGGCGCCCAGGCCGGATGCGCCGCCGGTGACGATGAAAACTTTGCCTTTGATGTCCATGTGAGTGCTCTCCTCTTGATGTGAAAAAAGGCCACGCGGGTGGCCTTGCGGATTGTGGACGTGGTGCTCAGCCCAGGGCTTGCAGCGCCCGCGCGGCGATGGCGTCGATGTCGCCCTCGCCCGAAATGCGGGTGTAGCGCGGCGCGGCGGCGTCGCCGCCCGCAGCCCAGCGGCTGTAGTAGTCGACCAGCGGGCGGGTTTGGTCGTGATAGACCTGCAGGCGTTTGGTCACCACCTCTTCGCGGTCGTCGTCGCGCTGGATCAGCGGCTCGCCGGTCACGTCGTCCTTGCCTTCGGCTTTGGGCGGGTTGTGCGTGAGGTGGTAGGTGCGGCCCGAGGCCGGGTGCACACGCCGCCCGCTCATGCGGTTGACGATGGCGGCATCGGGCACGTCGATCTCCAGTACGGCGTCCAGCTTGACGCCCGCCTCCTTCATGGCCTCGGCCTGCGGGATGGTGCGCGGGAAACCGTCGAACAAAAAGCCTTTGGCGGCGTCGGGCTGGGTGATGCGCTCCTTGACCAGGCCAATGATGATGTCGTCGCTGACCAGGCCGCCCGAATCCATCACCTGTTTGGCGGCCACGCCCAGTGGCGTGCCGGCCTTGACGGCGGCCCGCAGCATGTCGCCGGTGGAGATCTGCGGAATGCCGAAATGGCGGCAGATGAACGCGGCTTGGGTGCCTTTGCCAGCGCCGGGCGGGCCAAGCAGAATCAAACGCATCGGAAGTCCTCGGATGTGGTTATGCCGTACTGCGAGGGGCAAAACCTGTGCCTGCCCCGACTGCGAATCAGCATAGCACGCAGGCCTTGCGCAGGCTGTCAGGGTCTGTCTGCATGGTGTGCGGCCATCAGCTGGCGCACACGGGCGAGATCCTCGGGCGTGTCCACCCCCGCCGCCGGCGCGTCGGGCGTCACGTGCACAGCCAGGCGCAGGCCATGGGTCAGCAGGCGCAACTGCTCCAGCGCTTCCACCTGCTCCAGCGGCGCGGGCGCCAGTTCGACGAAGCGCGCCAGGGTGGCGGCGCGGTAGGCGTACAGCCCAATGTGGCGCAGCGCGGGCGCGGCCTCGGGCAGGCGGCCGGCGCCATCGCGCCACCAGGGGATGGGTGCGCGGCTGAAGTAGAGCGCACAGCGCTCGGCGTCCAGCACCACCTTGACCACGTTGGGGTTGACAAGGTCGGCTGCGTCGTGGATGGGGTGGGCGGCCGTGGCGGCGGCGCAGCCGGGGCGGGCGGCCAACAGCGCCGCACAGGCAGCCACCAGGCCGGGCTCGATCAAGGGTTCGTCGCCCTGTACGTTGACCACCACGTCGTCGCCCGACAGGCCCAGCAACGTGCAGGCCTCGGCCAGTCGGTCGGATCCACTGGCATGGTCGGGGCGGGTGAGCACCACGGCCACGCCAAAGGCCTCGCAGGCGCGGGCGATGCGGGCGTCATCGGCCGCCACCACCACCCGATCGGCACCGGCTGCGGCCACTCGCTCGGCCACGCGCACCACCATGGGCTTGCCGCCGATGTCGGCCAGCGGTTTCTCGGGCAGCCGGCTCGACGCCAGCCGGGCCGGAATCATGATGGTGTAGCTCACGCCGGCTCGTCGGCGTGGGTCAGCGGGCGCGCCTCGGCCTCCAGCATGATGGCGATGCCGTCGCGCACCGCAAAAGCCAGATGGTCAGCCGGGCAGACCAACTCCTGCTGGCCCGCATGCTGGCCGGCTTTGAGCGGGCCTTTGCAGACGGGACAGACCAGCATGGACAACAAACGGGCATCAAGGCTCATGGTGCAAGGCCGCCAGCACGGCGGTCACGGTCGCGGAGGGAAGGCTGAAGTCTAGCGGCACCACCCAGACACCGGGCATGGAGGGCGGCAGCTTGACCGCGTCTTTTTCAGTCACCAGCACCGTGGCACCTATAGGCCAGGGTGGCTGGTTCAGCGGCGCATGGTCGGGCAGCGGCAGGCGGGTGATGGCGATGCCGGCCGCCTCCAACATGGCAAAAAAGCGTTCAGGCTCAGCAATGCCGGCAGCCGCCCACAGCGGTGCGTGGCGCGAGGTCGCGGCCATGTCGGCTAGCGCCTCGGCGCGAGCGGCAGTGCCCCGGTGCCAGTCGGCCAGGCTCACGGCACCGGCCAGCCGGCGCACCGCGCAGGCGCCGGGCAGCGGGGTGCTGGGGGCGGGTGCGTTGTAGATCACCCAGGTGCGGGGTGGCAGCGCGGCGGGCAAGGGCTCGCGCAGCGGGCCGGCGGGCAGCAGCCGGCCGTTGCCCACGCCGCGGGCGTCAAAGACGATGAGCTGCGCATCGCGCGCCAGCGCGTGGTGCTGCAACCCGTCGTCGGCCACCACCACGTTGACGTCGGGCCGGGCGGCCAGCAGTGCGCGGCCTGCGGCCACCCGCTGCGCCCCTACCATCACCGGCACGCCGGTGGCGCGGTGAATCAGCAGGGGCTCGTCTCCCACCTCGGCGGCCGTGCTGTCAGCCGTGACGGCGCGCACGTCCGTCGTGCGTCGGCCATAGCCACGCGACACCACGGCGGGCCGCCAGCCGGCCGCTTGCAGCGCCCGCACCAGTGCGATGGTGGTGGGCGTCTTGCCCGCACCGCCCACCACGATGTTGCCCACCACCACCACGGGCACGGCCAGCCGCTGCGGCCGGGTGCGGCGGCGCTGCCAGGCGGCCAGCGCGCCATAGAGGGCCGCCAGCGGCGCCAGCAGCACGGCCAGCACCGTGCCGCTGCGCCACCAGAAGTTCATTCGTCTGCCGCGTCGCGCTGCGCGGCGAAGGTGATGCGTGCCAGCTCGGCGCGGCGCGCGGCATCCAGCACGCGCACCACCGCCTGGTGGCTGGCGCCGGCGTCGGCGGCAATGACCAGGTAGGGCTCGTTGCGCTGCGCAGCGGCCTGGCGCAACGCAGCGGCCAGCAGCGCCACGCTGTGGCATTCAGCGGACTTGCCGTCGATGCTGCAGCGGCCATCAGCCGCCACCGCGATATGGATTTCGGCCGCACGCTGTTGCTGGGGCGTCTGGCCCGCCACCGGCAGCATGATCTGCAGCTCGGTGAAGCGGGCGTAGGTGGTGGAGAGCACCAGAAAGATCAGCACCACCAGCAGCACGTCGATGAAGGGGATCAGGTTGATCTCCGGCTCCTCGCTGCGAAACGTGCGGCGAAAGTTCATGTCGTGCTGGCCGGCTTGGGCGCCAGCCATTCGGCCACCACACGCTCGCAGCCCTGCTCCATTTCATGCAGAAACCCATCCACGCGAGCACGGAAGTAGCGCCAGGCCAGCAGCGACGGAATGGCCACCATCAGACCAAATGCGGTGTTGTACAGCGCAATGGAGATGCCATGCGCCATCTGCGCCGGGTTGCCACCACCGCTGGTTTGCGCGCCAAAGATCTCGATCATGCCGATGACGGTGCCCAGCAAACCCAGCAACGGGGCCGCCGAGGCAATGGCCGCCAGCGCGCTGAGGTAGCGCTCCATCTGGTGCGCCGCATGCTTGCCGGCCATCTCGAAGATCTGGCGCAGCCCGGCCTCGCCCAACCTGGGGTTGGTCAGGATGCCGCGCAAGCCCTGGGCCAGCACCATGCCGAACACACAGCTGGACGCCAGCACATTGAGCATCTCAGGGGTGGGGACGCCTTGGCGGGTCAGGCTCAGCACCTCGTCCACCAGCGAGGGCGGCGCAATGCGCATGCGTCGCAAGGCCAGTGCCCGCTCAACCACCAGCGCCAGCGCCACAACGGAACACAGAATCAATGGCCAGATCGGCCAGCCAGCGGCTTGTATGATCGAAAGCAACGGGGTCGTCCTGGGTGGGTCAGCCAAGATTATGGCGTGAACCCAAACCCCGCCCAGGCGACGATCCACACCGGCTGTGGATAACTTTGTGGGCAACGCCCCGCATAACCCGCGCCAAGCCTGCAACGGCGCGCCCCGGCTTAGATTGCCTAAAAAATGAGCGCTTAAAAAGCGATTGAAATCAATGGCTTATCACGATATTTCGGTTTCATGACAGGGCCTTGGACGGCCCCCGCTGCAAGCCCGGCGGTGGGGATATCCACCCCTCCCATGCTCAGCGTGGGCGCCCTGGTGCAGGCGGTTGCCGACACGCTGGATGCCGGCTTTGCCTGGGTGGGCGTGCGCGGCGAGTTGGCCGCCTATACCCGGGCGGCCAGCGGCCACAGCTACTTCACCCTCAAGGACGCCAGCGGCAGCGCCGCGCTGCGCTGCGCCATGTTTCGCCGTGCGGGTCAGGCGCTGGATTTCACGCCGGCGCCAGGGCAGCAGGTGGAGTGCCTGGGGCGCGTCGCCCTCTATGAGGCACGGGGCGAGTTGCAACTGGTGGTGCAGGCCATGCGCCGCGTGGGCGCGGGTGCGCTGCACGAGGAGTTTCTGCGCCGCAAGGCGATGCTGGAAGCCGAGGGGCTGTTCGACCCTGGCCGCAAGCGCCCGCTGCCGCCGCAGCCGGCGGTGGTGGGGGTCATCACCTCGCGCGCGGGGGCCGCGTTGCACGACGTGCTGACCGCATTGGCGCGGCGAGCGCCGCATGTGCGGGTTTGCCTCTACCCGACGCCTGTCCAGGGCGCCTCCGCACCGCCTGCCATTGCCGAGGCGCTGGCCAGCGCCAACGCACGTCGCGCCGAAGACGGCTGCGAGGTGCTCATCCTCTGCCGGGGTGGCGGCTCGCTGGAAGACCTGTGGGCCTTCAACGACGAGCGCGTGGTGCGCGCCGTGGCCGCCTCGGCCTTGCCGGTGGTCTCGGGCGTGGGCCACGAGACCGACGTGACCCTGGCCGACTGGGCGGCCGATCTGCGGGCGCCCACCCCGACCGCTGCGGCCGAACTGGTGACGCCCACCCGCAGCGCGTTGCTGGCCGATCTGGTGGCGCGAGGCCAGCGCCTGCAGCGTGCCGTCCAGCGCAGGCTGGAGACTGCCGCGCAGGGGCTGGATCGGGCCCGCTGGCGTCTGGGCCGACCCGCTCAGGTGCTGGCGCGCGAGCAGCAGGCGCTGCACCAGCGTCACCTGGGTCTGGCGCGAGGTCTGCAGGCTCAGTTGGCGCAGGCCGAGCGCGGTCTGGCGGTGCAGCGCGCGCGCCTGGCCGCACTGGATCCGCGCCAGGTGCTGGCGCGCGGCTATGTGTGGTTGCAGGGCCAGGACGGGACGCCTGTGATGTCGGCGGCGCAGGTGCAGGCAGGGGATGCGCTGACCGCCGTCTGGGCTGATGGCGAGGCCGACATCACGGTCGCGCGCACAAGACCCCACCCGACATAAGCCAAGCAAGCCCTCCCTACAATGATCGGTTAACCCCCACCCACTGAGGAGCACCCATATGGAGCATCAACTGCCTGCCCTGCCGTTCGGTTACGACGACCTGGCCCCGCACATGAGCCGCGAGACGCTGGAATACCACCACGACAAGCACCATCAGGCCTATGTGACCAACCTGAACAACCTGATCAAGGGCACCGAGTTTGCTGATGCGACGCTGGAAGACATCATCAAGAAGTCCAGTGGGGGCATCTACAACAACGCCGCCCAGATCTGGAACCACACGTTCTTCTGGCACTGCCTGAAAAAGGGCGGTGGCGCGGCGCCCAAGGGTGCGCTGGCTGCGGCCATCGACAAGAAGTGGGGTTCGTTCGATGCCTTCAAGGAGGCGTTTGCCAAGAGCGCCGTGGGCAACTTTGGCTCGGGCTGGACGTGGCTGGTCAAGAAGGCCGACGGCAGCGTGGACATCGTCAACATGGGCGCCGCCGGCACGCCGCTGACCACTGGCGACAAGGCCTTGCTGACCGTGGACGTGTGGGAGCACGCCTACTACATCGACTACCGCAACATGCGCCCCAAGTTCGTGGAGACCTTCCTGGCCAGCCTCGCCAACTGGGACTTTGCCGAGAAGAACTTCGGCTGACGGCCGCTGCCGAGTCAGCTCCGGGCCCGCATCGCGTTGCGGGCCTGGACGAAGCCGAACGAAAACTCCACGGCCTCCAGCACGGTGCGCTCGCTCTCGGTGCGCTCGTGCTCGGTCTGGAAGAAGGCCATGTCCACCTCGTGGCGGATGTAGCGCGGCGGCAGCCGGTTCAGCGCCACGCAGGCGATGTCGGTCAGGGCGTCAGCGCCCAGGTGGGGATAGTGCCGCGACTGGTCATGCACGGCAGCAAAGACCAGCTTTTCCTGATGATTCCGGATCGAGGTGGTGTCCATCGGCCCAGTGTAGGCAGGCGCGACCCGGCGCGGGGCGCGCAGACTGCGGCGCTGTTCACGTCCGCCTTGCCCTCATGCGCTGCCTGACCCCTGGGCCATCGCATGCACGGCGAAGGTGGCCAGCCAGTGGTCGCCGCCATAGTCGCCGGCAAACACCAAGGGCAGGCCGGCGGCCAGCAGCGTGTCGGCACTGCGGCTGAGTTCGGCGTGCTGTGGGTGTGCCGAACCCAGTGCGGCGGCCACGTGCCGCATCGCCCAGGCGCGGCTGAGCGCCAGCCCCACCAGGTGCACCGTCTGGTAGTCGGCCAGATCACTGATGTGCGGCATCGCGGCCAGGTGGGCGATGCCGCCTGCGGGCATGAAGGCGGCCCACCACGCCGCGAACTCGGGCGCCGCCAGCACGCGCGCCATCAACTCCGCCACCTCAAGGCTGGGTGAGAAGAAGTCGTTGCCGTCGGGCTCCAGATGCACCGGCATGGCGCGGTCGCCCAGGTGGAAGGCCCGGGCCTTGGCCACCAGCGCGGCCTCGAAGTCGGCTGCGCCCATGGCGCGGGCCCAGTCCAGCCCAAAGGCCATGGCGAAGCCGCTGTTGGGGTGGATGCCGGTGCGGTTGGGGTAGGTCTGTTTGGGCAACCAGTCCATCCACAGCCCCACCAGCGTGCGCGTCAGCGGCTGCAGTGCGGCATGCCAGCGCTGGGCATGGGGGGCGTCCCAGGTGGCCAGTTCCGCGTCGAGTTTGAGCAGCCAGGCCCAGCCGTAGGCACGCTCCCAGATGCGGGCGCCGGGGTAGCGGCTGAAGTAGTCGGCCTCGGCCTGCAAGCCGGCCGGCGTCAGCGAGGCGGTCAGCAGCGCCTGGACGGCCGCGGCGTCGCCGGCGGGCAAGGCGTTGGTCTTGAGCAGACGCACCAGCATCCAATGGCCGTGTACGGCGGAGTGCCAGTCGAAGCAGCCATAGAACACCGGATGCAACTCGCGCGGCGAGAGCCGGGCGTCGGCATCGGCCACCACGGTGTGACCGGTTTTGTTGGGGTATTGCTGCGGGATGCAGTGCAGCGGCAGGGCCGCCAGGCGGGCGGCCACGTCAGGGGTGAGTGTCATCGGATGCGCATGGAGTAGTCGATGGCGTGCAGGTGCTTGGTCAGCCCCCCGATGGAGATGCGGTCGACGCCGGTGGCGGCAATGTCCCGCAGCACCTCGGCGCCTACCCCTCCCGATGCTTCGAGTGCGGCACGGCCCTGAGTCAGGGCAACGGCTTCGCGCATTTGGTCGGTGGTGAAGTTGTCCAGCAGCACGCTGGTGGCGCCGCTCGCCAGCGCCTCCTGAAGCTGAGTCAGGTTTTCCACCTCGATCTGGATGCTCACACCCGCATTCAGCGCCTGGGCCTCTTGCATCACGGACGGGATGCCCCCCGCGGCCGCGATGTGGTTTTCCTTGATGAGAATGCCATCCCACAGCGCCAGCCGCTGGTTCTGCCCGCCGCCCACGCGCACGGCGTATTTCTGGGCCAGTCGCAGGCCAGGAATGGTTTTGCGGGTATCGAGGATGGCGCAGCCGCGTGGGTTGGGCGAAACCCCCTCGATGAGCCGGACATACTGGCGCGTGGTGGTGGCCACGCCCGAGAGCAACTGCAGAAAGTTGAGTGCGGGGCGCTCGGCGGTGAGCAGGGCGCGGGCATCGGCCTCGATTTCACAGACCACCTCATGGGCGGCCATATCGGCCCCTTCGGTGTGGCGCCACTGCACGCGGGCCTGGTCGTCCATGGCATAGAGGCAGGCGTCAAACCACTCGCGGCCGCAGAGCACGGCGTCCTCGCGCACGATGACGCGGGCCTGAACGCGCTGGCCGCTTGGGGCGAGCCGGGCAGTCCAGTCGCCGGTGCCCAAGTCTTCGATCAGCGCCACACGCACGTTGCGGGCGCGGGCTTCGTCCAGGGTTTCATTGTTTGAGACGACCTTCATGCTGCCCCCAGGTTGGGTGTGTGGCCCTGGCGCACATGGGCTGCCAGTGCTTCAGGGTGGGCGGCGACGAAGTCCAGCATGCGGTTGATGCTGTGCACGGCGCGCTTGCCGGTGGCCGCGTTGACGTGAACTTCGCCGCTGCCACGCTCCAGGCAATCGACCACGCCTTGCAGCGCGTTCATGGCCATCCAAGGGCAGTGGGCGCAGCTTTTGCAAGTGGCCGAGTCGCCAGCCGTGGGGGCTTCGATCAACACCTTGCCTGGCGCCAGTTGGCGCATGCGATGCAGGATGCCGTTGTCGGTGGCGACGATGTAAGCCGGCGCTTGGCCTTCGATCACGGCTTTGAGCAACTGCGAGGTGGAGCCCACCACGTCGGCCTGGGCCACCACGCTTTGCGGCGACTCGGGATGGACCAGCACCAAGGCGCCGGGGTGGCGTTCGCGCAGCAGCGACAGCTCCACCCCTTTGAACTCATCGTGCACGATGCAGGCGCCTTGCCACAACAGCATGTCGGCACCGGTGTGCTCCTGGATGTAGCGACCCAGATGCCGGTCGGGTGCCCAGAGGATTTTTTCGCCGCTGGCCTTGAGGTGGTTGACGATGCCCAGCGCGCAGGAGCTGGTCACCATCCAGTCGGCGCGCGCCTTCACGGCCGCGCTGGTGTTGGCGTAGACGACGACGGTGCGATCGGGGTGGGCATCGCAGAACGCGGCGAAGTCGTCGGGTGGGCAGCCCAGATCCAGCGAGCAGGTGGCGTCCAGATCGGGCATCAGCACGCGCTTGTCGGGCGAGAGAATCTTGGCCGTCTCGCCCATGAAGCGCACGCCGGCCACCACCAGGGTCTGCGCCGCGTGGTCGCGGCCAAAGCGGGCCATCTCCAGCGAGTCCGATACGCAGCCGCCTGTGGCCAGCGCCAGATCTTGCAGGTCGCCATCGACGTAGTAGTGGGCAACCAGCACCGCCTCGCGTTCGCGCAGCAGTTGGGTCGCGCGGGCCATCAACTCGGCGCGCGCTGGGGAGGGCAGCGGCGGCGGTATCCTGGCCCAGGCCGCTGTGGTGCAGGTGGCTCCGGTGGCGTCCTGGCGGGTGAGTTCGAACAGCTGTTGTTCCATGGCGTGAATGGTACCTGCGGGCTGCGCCAGCGGCGGCCCGAGGCCTCATGCGCCACGGGGGGTTAGGCGCGCGGCGCGGTGTCGCCGTGGGGGGTAGCGAGCGCCATCAGGGCGGTCTGATCGTCAGGGCTGCCGCTGTACTGCGCCAGCGCGTCGATACCAGCCAGCGTCAGTGCGGCGGCCATCAAGGCAAAACCGAAAAAAGTGCTGCGCAGCGTGGTGGATGCGGTGAAGGGGGCTTGCATGGCGATCTCCAGGTTGAAGTGCAGACGGGGGTCGATGTCTGCACTGTAGGGATCGCCCATCGCGGCGGCCAGTGTGTTGCGACGAAGGTGCGGTGCGGCGGCATGAAGCGCGCCGAACCGGTGATGAACGCCGCTCAGCCTTGGGCCTGTATGGCGTCCAGTGCCGCTGTCAGGCGCTGGACAGTGGCGTCCACATCGGCCCATTTGTCCAGGCCGAAAAGGCCCATGCGGAAGGTGCGCCAGGAAGCGGGCTCGTCACACATCAGCGGCACACCGGCCGCAATCTGCAGGCCTTGGGCAACGAACCGGCGGCCGCTCTGGATCTCGGGATCCAGCGTGTGGCAGACCACCACGCCGGTGGCCGCAAAGCCTGGCGCGGCGACGCTGGGAAAGCCTCGCTCGGCCAGCAGGGCGCGCACCCGCTGGCCCAACTCGTCCTGCCGCGCGCGCAGCACCGGCAGGCCGATGATCTGCATCTCCTGCATGGTGCGCGCCAACTCGGCAATGGCCATCGTGGGCAGGGTGGCGTGGTAGGCGTGGCCACCGGTCTCGTAGGCCTGCATGATCTGGCGCCACTTCTTCAGATCCAGCATGAAGCTGGTGCTGGTGGTGGCGTCCAGCCGCGCCAGTGCCGCCGGGCTGAACATCACCATGGCGAAGCCGGGCGCGCTGCTCCAGCCTTTTTGCGGCGCGCTGATCAGCACGTCCACGCCCAATGCAGCCATATCGACCCAGCAGGTGCCCGAGGCGATGCAGTCCAGCACCAGCAGCCCGCCCACGGCGTGTGTCGCATCGGCCAGGCCTTGCAGGTAGTCATCAGGCAACAGCATCCCCGAGGCTGTTTCCACATGCGGCGCGAAGACCACGGCCGGCCGCTTGGCCGCAATGGCGGCCTGCACCTCGGCCAGCGGCGCCGGCGCCCACGGTGCCTGTGCCGCCTCGGTGAGCGGGCGGGCTTTGCACACGGTCACGTCGGTCGTGATGCCCCCCACCTCCAGAATCTGCGACCAGCGGTAGCTGAAAAAACCGTTGCGCACCACCAGCACGGGCTGGCCGGTGGCGAACTGGCGCGCCACCGCCTCCATGCCGGCCGTGCCGCCGCCGGGCACCAGGGCCACGGCCTCAGCGTGGTAAGTCGTCTTGAGGCCGGCCTGCACGGCCAGCATGACCTGCGCAAAGCGCCGTGACATGTGGTTCAGCGAGCGGTCGGTGTAGACCACCGAGTATTCAAGCAAACCGTCGGGGTCGAGGCCTTGCAGCAAACCGGGCATGGGCAACTCCTGTCAGCGGAGGAAGGACGTCAGCGACGGGTGCCGAACGGCGACTGGCCGCGCCAGTAGCGGATCATCAGCCAGCCACCCAGCATGCCGCCCAGATGGGCGAAGTGGGCAATGCCGGTGCGGCCACCCAAACCCATCAGCAACTCCAGGCCGCCGAACACGATGACGAAAGTCCGTGCTTTCATCGGGATGGGCGGAAACAGCGGCATGATGGTGCGGTTGGGAAACAGCATGCCATAGGCCAACAGCAGACCGAACAGCCCGCCAGACGCTCCAACCGTGGGCACCATGCTGCCCGTGAGCCCCATGAAGACCAGCTGGCAGGCCGCAGCGGCCAGCACGCTGGCGGTATAGAACTGCATGAAGCGCCGGGGTCCCCAGAGCCGCTCCAACTCGCCGCCAAACATCCACAGGCCCAGCATGTTGAAGAACAAATGCATCATGTCGGCGTGCATGAACGCATAGGTGACCACTTGCCAGGGCATGAACAGGCCACTGGCCAGCGGCCACAGCGCCAACCACGAGGACAGTGCAGGCAACAACAGGGTCAGCACGAACAGCGCGGTGCACGACAGCAGCAGGGCGCGGGTAATGGGCGGGATAGGCGGCATGGCGGTGGCAACAACACAAGGCCCGCAGCAGGTGCGGGCCGGTGATAGGTCACGGACGAGTGGCGAGGTGCCCACATCATAGCGGCCGCCCGCGCGAGTTCGCGTGCCGGGCGGTGTGCAATAAGGTGGAGTGCCGGGGTGCGGCTTCAGCTCAGCGGCGTCACTGGAGCGGACTCGGCCGCCGAAGTCGGGGGAGACGCCGGATTGCCATCGGCATCCAGCGGCTGAATGTGCTGGGCCATGCGGCCTTTGGGGCCATCGACGAGCTCGAACGCCACGCGCCCTCCCTGGCGCAAGGTCCGAAAACCGCTCATCTCGATGGCTGAGTAGTGGGCGAACACGTCGCCGCCTCCCTCTTCGGGCTCAATGAAGCCGAACCCCTTGGCGTCATTGAACCATTTGACGATGCCATAGGCATGCATGTTGGTGCGCTCCGGTGCATTTGTACGATATGTCATTGATTTCACGACAGCCCTTGCAAACTGTCAACCCGGCCTTTATCTGATGGCAAGCGAGCACGAACAGGCATCAGGATTGCCCCGTGCTCGTCCCCTTTTTTCGACGCCCCTGGGCCCAGGGTGCGTCGCTATACTGGATTTCATGTCCTCTTCCAATCCCGATTCACCCGGCTTGCCGCCCGAGCCGCAACTGCCCGATGGCGGTGGAGGCGCGACCACACTGGCCGAGCGCAAAGCGCAGCGGGTCAAGCCGCCGCGCATGTTTCAGGTGGTGCTGGTCAACGACGACTTCACGCCCATGGAGTTCGTCGTCATGGTGCTGCAGGAGTATTTCCTGCTTGGCCTTGAGGCTGCGACCCAGGTGATGTTGAAGATCCATCATGAAGGGCGTGCCGTCTGCGGTGTCTATACCAAGGACGTGGCCGCCACCAAAGTCGAGTTGGTGCAGACCGCCGCACGCCGCTCGGGACACCCGTTGCAATGTTATTCGGAGGCCACATGATTGCCCAAGAACTTGAAGTCAGCCTGCACATGGCCTTCGTCGAGGCGCGCCAGCAGCGCCACGAGTTCATCACCGTCGAGCACCTGCTGCTGGCGCTGCTCGACAACCCCTCCGCCGCCGAGGTGCTGCGCGCCTGCGCAGCGCAGATCGAGGATTTGCGCAAGAGCCTGGTGGGTTTCATCCAGGAGAACACGCCCACCGTGGGTGGCACGGGTGACGTGGACACGCAGCCCACGCTGGGCTTTCAGCGCGTGATCCAGCGCGCCATCATGCATGTGCAGTCCACAGGGGGCGGCAAGAAGGAAGTCACTGGCGCCAACGTGCTGGTGGCCATCTTCGGCGAGAAGGACTCCCACGCCGTCTACTACCTGCACCAGCAAGGCATCACGCGGCTGGACGTGGTCAATTACATCGCCCACGGCATCAAGAAGACCGATACCCCGCCGCCTAAAAATGAGGCGGCCAGCTCCGGCAGCGAGAGCAGCAATGGCGAGAACAAGGACGACCCGGCGGCTGGCGACGGCAAGTCATCGCCGCTGGATCAGTTCACCACCAACCTGAACCAGCAGGCCAAGGACGGCAAGATCGACCCGTTGATTGGCCGCGACTACGAGGTCGAGCGCGTGATCCAGGTGCTGTGCCGCCGCCGCAAGAACAACCCGCTGTTGGTGGGCGAGGCCGGCGTGGGCAAAACGGCCATCGCCGAAGGCCTGGCCTGGCGCATCACCCAGGGCGATGTGCCCGAGGTGCTGGCGGAGTCGCAGGTGTTTGCACTGGACATGGGTGCGCTGCTGGCCGGCACCAAGTACCGGGGCGACTTCGAGCAGCGGCTCAAGGGTGTCCTCAAGCAGCTCAAGGACAGCCCCAAGGCGATTCTCTTTATCGATGAGATTCACACGCTGATCGGTGCCGGTGCCGCCTCGGGCGGCACGCTGGATGCCTCCAACCTGCTCAAGCCGGCGCTGTCCAGCGGGCAGATGAAGTGCATCGGCGCCACCACGTTCACAGAGTACCGGGGCATTTTCGAGAAGGACGCGGCGCTGTCTCGCCGCTTCCAGAAGATCGACGTGCCCGAGCCTTCGGTGGCCGAGACGGTGGAGATCCTCAAAGGGCTGAAGTCGCGCTTCGAGGAGCACCACAGCATCAAGTACGCGCTGGGCGCACTGCAGGCGGCGGCCGAGCTGTCGGCCAAGTACATCAACGATCGCCACCTGCCCGACAAGGCCATCGACGTCATCGACGAGGCCGGGGCCGCGCAGCGCATCCTGCCCAAGAGCAAGCAGAAAAAAACCATCACCCGCAACGAGGTCGAGGAGATCGTGGCCAAGATTGCCCGCATTCCGCCGGCCAGCGTCTCCAGCGACGACCGCAACAAGCTGCAGACGCTGGACCGCGACCTGAAGAACGTGGTGTTCGGCCAGGACAAGGCCGTGGACGCCCTGGCGGCCGCCATCAAGATGGCGCGCTCGGGCCTGGGCAAGGCAGACAAGCCGATCGGCGCCTTCCTGTTCTCGGGCCCCACCGGCGTGGGCAAGACCGAGGTGGCCAAGCAACTGGCCTATCTGCTGGGCATCGATCTGATCCGCTTCGACATGTCCGAGTACATGGAGCGTCACGCCGTCAGCCGCCTGATCGGCGCGCCCCCGGGCTATGTGGGGTTCGACCAGGGCGGGCTGATGACCGAGGCCGTCACCAAGAAGCCGCACGCCGTGCTGCTGCTCGACGAAATCGAGAAGGCGCACCCGGACGTCTTCAACGTGCTGCTGCAGGTGATGGACCATGGCACGCTGACCGACAACAACGGCCGCAAGGCGGACTTCCGCAACGTCATCGTCGTCATGACGACCAATGCGGGTGCCGAGACCATGCAGAAGGCCACCATAGGCTTCACCAACAAGCGCGAGGTGGGCGACGAGATGGGCGACCTCAAGCGCCTGTTCACGCCCGAGTTCCGCAACCGCCTGGATGCCATCGTCAGCTTCCGGCCGCTGGATGAGGACATCATCCTGCGCGTGGTGGACAAGTTCCTGCTCCAGCTGGAGCAGCAACTGGCCGAGAAGAAGGTCGAGGTGGCTTTCACCGATGGCCTGCGCAAGCAACTGGCCAAACGGGGGTTCGACCCACTGATGGGCGCGCGGCCCATGCAGCGCCTGATTCAGGACGAAATCCGTCGCGCGCTGGCCGACGAGTTGCTGTTCGGCCGGCTGGTCGATGGCGGTCGCCTGACGGTGGACGTGGACGACGAGGGCAAGACGCTGCTGGATATCCAGCCGCCCGCCGGCAAGAGCGGCGAGGGCAAGCCCAAGGAAGCCGCTACCGCTTGAATGCAGCCCGTCCTGTGGCGGGCTGAACAAACAAGAGCCTCGTCAGAGGCTCTTGTCGTTTTCAGGGCGTCACTTCAGTTCCTGGACGAGGTGGTCGGCGCGGTACACCGTGCGCAGCGCTTCCAGGATGGCGCCCGCATCCACCGACACCGTGCGGTTGAGCAGCGGGTCATAGACGTAGCTGCCGCCGGTGGAGTGGATGTTGCCGTCGAAGGCCAGGCCGATCAATTCGCCCTGGGCATTGATGACGGGGCTGCCCGAGTTGCCACCAATGATGTCGGTGGTGGCGCTGAAGTTGAAGCGCTGGGCGAGCGGCAGCCGCGCCTTGGCGGCCAGCCAGTTGGCCGGCAGCGCAAAAGGCGTCGCGCCAGTGACACGGGGGTAGAGGCCCGCGAAAGTGGTGCCCGAGGGGATGGCTTTGCCACCTTCGGTCCAACCCTGCAATTCACCCCAGGACAGCCGCAGCGTGCCCGTGGCATCGGGGTAGGTCTTGTCGCCGTCACGGGCAAAGCGCAGCTTGGCGATGCGGGTGGCCTGCAGGCGCTCCACCGTGCTGACCTCGTTGCGCATGCGCTCGCTCAGCGCGCGGCCGGGCGCTTCGAGCTGGCGCGCCAGCACGATGAACGGATCTTTGGAGGCCTCAATGGCCGCTTGGCCGCCCTGCCACAGCCGCAGGCGCTCGGCCGGCGCACCCAGGCGGGTCCCGTTCACCATGCGGCGGGCGATCTGCTCGGGGGTCTCGCCGCCGATGATCTGCTTCACATAGGGATCATCCGGCCCCAGCACGTCGCGCATCTTGCCCAGCGACCAAGCCAGCGTGGCCTGTTCCAGTGCGGGCGTGATGGGTGCCGTGGAGGCCAGCTGGGCGCGCAGGTCGGCCATGGCGTTGTCGGAAAACTCCGGCAGGCGTTGGTCGTTGGGCTTGTCGCGCTCGATGGCACCGCGCACCAGCAGGCGCGCCGTGCCCAGGTAGTTGCTGCGCAGGCCGCCCCGGCCGCCATCGACGAAGGCGGCCTGCTGGCCAATCTCGCGCCGGACCATCTGGGCCTTGGCTATGGCCTCCCAGGGGTCGCCATAAATGGCGTGGTCGGCCGGCTGGTGGGTCTGGTAGTAGGCCCGCAGCTCGGCTTCGGCCTTGGACTTGGCCTGCATGACGCCGGCGTTCATCAGGGCGCCAACCTGGCCGCGCATCACCTTGATGCCGTTCTCCGTCCAGCGCAGCGGCTCGTCGGCGGTGCGGCGGGCCTCGCTGCTGCGCGTGCCGTATTCGCCCAGCATGCCCCGGTACTCGTAGCTGTCCGGCAGGCGGCGCAGCGCCAACTGGTCGCGGGTGTACTCAAGTTGGGCCAGGGTCATCGCGCGGTCGGTGTGGCCGGGATTGCCAATGACGTAAAGCGGTGCATCGGGCTGGGGCCCGGCCGGCTGAAAGCGCAGGTGTGTCTTGATGACTGCCGGCTTGCCATGCTCGTAGGCGCGCAGCAGCGCGGCGTCCAGATTGAAGCGCGGGAACATGAAGTTGTCCGGATCGCCGCCAAAGGCCGCAATGGCGTCCTCGGGGGCCCAGACCAGCCGCACATCGGTGTAGCGGTGAAAGCGGTGCAGCGCGTAGCGGCCGCCGCTGTAGAGCGTGACCAGGTCGCAGCGCACCTCGTCACCGGCTCCGGCGCGGCAGGCGTCAGTGAGGTGGGCGCTGGTGGCAGCAAACGCGGCGGCAGCCTCGGCGCCGGTCTTGCCGGCCAGCGCACCCTGCACCTGCGCCGTCACGTCGGTGATGGACTCCAGGTTGGACAGCTCGAACGCCGGGCACTGGCGCTCACTGGCGCGGTCTTTGGCCAGAAAGCCGTTGCGAACCAGATCGGACCTCGGCGTTGACAGGTCGGTGACGCAGCCGACCACGCAGTGGTGGTTGGTCAACGCGAGGCCTTCAGCCGAGACGAACGAGCCCGAGCAGCCACCGTTGACTTGCAGCGAGCTTTGGATCATCTGGTCCAGCAGCGCACGCGAGGGCGCTGCGCCGAAGCGGGCCTGGATGTTGGCCAGCGGCAGGTTGTCCAGCGTCCACATGCCTTCGGCGGCGTGGGCGCTGACGGTGGCCAGGGCAGCCAGGGTGGTGAGGGTGAGTTGTTTCATGACGCGGCCTATGAAAAAAGGCCCGGATGGGGCCTTTGGTGGGGACGTTGCGACTCAGCGCGGCGGTTGGCCGGCTTCGGCGAACTTGTAATCGGTGCGGGCAGCCTTGCGCAGCTCTTCCTGGTACTTCTGAAGCTTCATCTGCGAGAGGCTTTGCAGAATTTGCGCCTTGACGTCGTCGAAGGACGGGAACTGGGTTTCGCGCACGTCTTCGAGCTTGATGATGTGCCAGCCGAACTGGGTGTGCACCGGGGTTTCGGTCATCTCGCCCTTCTTGAGTGCACTCATGGCCTTGCCGAACTCGGGCACGTAGGTCTCGGCCTTGGCGAAGTCCAGGTCGCCACCGTTCTCGGCCGAGCCGGGGTCTTTGGAGTTCTTCTTGGCGGTGTCTTCAAAACTGGCGCCGGCCTTGATCTCGGCGATCAGCTTCTTGGCCTCGTCCTCGGTCTCAACGAGGATGTGGCGGGCACGGAATTCCTGGCCTTTGGCTTCGGCCTTGACGCGCTCGTACTCGGCCTGGGCCTCGGCATCGGTGGCCTTGTGCGCTTCCTGGTACTTGGCGAACAGCTCGCGGATCAGCAGCGTCTGGCGCATCAGCTCCAGCTGGGCTTTGTACTCGGCGCTGGCGGCGATGCCTTTGCGCTCGGCCTCCTGGGCAAAGATCTCGCGCAGCACCACCTCGTCGCGGGCGCGCGCCTCCATCTCGGGTGCCACCGGGCCGCCGCGGCTGGCCTGTTGCAGCAAGGTGGTCAGACGGGCCTTGGGCACCGGCTTGCCATTGACGACGGCGATGTTCTGGGCCTGAGCGGCCAGCGGCAGCAGCACGGCAGCGGCGACGATGGCCGCAGTGGCTTTCATGTTCATGCGAATCGGACCTTTGACTGGGGGTTGGGCGGACGGGGCGGACCGCAAGACTTCAGGACTCGCCCGGGGCTCTGACGCTGAGGGTCAGGGCATGGATGCCATGGGGCATCCAGTCGCTCAAGGCATCATACACGAGGCGATGGCGGGCCGCCCGCGTGAGGCCGGCAAAGCGCGCGCTCTCGACCTCAACCCGCAGATGGCTGCCTTCGCGGGCGCCGGCATGGCCGGCGTGGGCCGCGCTGTCGTCATGCACGGCCAGCCGCGTGGGCGCCAGCGCCGTGCGCAATCGGGCCTCGACCTGGGCTGCGGTGATGTGGGCCATCAGGCTTCACCTTCCTTGGCGTGGCGGCTGATGTACACCCCTTGGGCCAACGTAAAGACCAGGATCAATGCCGTGAAGCCAAACACCTTGACGTTGACCCAGGTCTCGGTGGAGACGCTGTAGGCCACGGCGATGTTGAGCAGCGCCAGCAGTGCGAAAAAACTCACCCAGGCGCGGTTCAGCGTGCTCCATACCGCCTCGGGCAGCACGATCTGGCTGCCCAGCGCGGCCTGGATCAGGTTGCGCCGGGCAAAGCGGTGGCTGGCCCACAGCACCACGGCCAGCGCCGCATAGACGCCGGTGGGTTTCCACTTGATGAAGGTTTCGCTATGGAACCACACGGTGAGCGCACCCAGCAGCACCACCAACGCCAGGCTGACCCACAGCATGGGCGGCACCCGCTGGCCCCGCAGCCGGGTGACGGCCACCTGCACCAGCGTGGCGGCCATCACGGCCAGGGTGGCCAGCAGCACGGGGGCCACGTCGGGTGTGACCACGCCACCCGAGACCAGGGCACCGACGTGCTCCGTGGCAAACGCGCCTGCCGCGTCGGGATTGCCCTGGGCGAGCTTGAAGACGGCGAAGAAGACCAGCAGCGGCAGGAAGTCCAGCAGAAAACTCATGGCTGCTCGAACTGGATGGCGGCGGAGTTGATGCAGTAGCGCTCGCCAGTGGGCTCGGGGCCGTCTTCAAACACATGACCCAGATGCGAGCCACATTGGGCGCAGCGCACTTCGGTGCGCACCATGCCATGGCTGGTGTCGCGCACCCGCTGGATGGCGCCAGCAGCCGCCTGTTCCCAGAAACTGGGCCAGCCGCAGCCGGCGTCGAACTTGGTGCCCGACTCGAACAACAGGGCGCCGCAGGCCACGCAGTGGTAGTGGCCATCGGCCCAGTGGTCCCAGTACTGGCCGGTGAAAGCCCGCTCTGTGGCGCCCTTGCGGGTCACGTTGTATTGCTCGGGGGTGAGGCGGGCGCGCCATTCGGCATCGCTGTGGTCGATGGGGTAGTCGGTGCTCATGAGGAACAGCTCAGTTCAAGGTCGCCAGCCCAGTCGGGCGGCAAGGCGGTGTAGTGGGTATTGTCGGCGGTCTCGTCGTACGGGCGCGCCAGCGCGGCGGCCAGATGGTGCAGTGGCGCCAGATCACCCTGATCGGCCGCGCGGATGACCTCCTCGGCCAGGTGGTTGCGCAGCACCAGCGCGGGGTTGGTCTGCCGCATGCGGGCGGCGCGGGTGTCGGCTGCCTCGGGCTCCAAGGCCAGTCGGGCGCGGTAGCGGGTCGCCCAGGTGTCGAAGGCTGCGCGGTCGATGAAGAGGTCACGCACACGGCCCATCACGCCATCACCCAGCCAGCGCCAGGCCACCGTGTGGTCGATCTTGTCGGCGGCCAGCAAGTTCAGCCAGTCGCGCCAGAGCAACTCGTCGCCCTCTTGTGCGGCCGCCAGCCCCAACTTGGCGCGCATCAGCTCGGCGTAGCGGGCCTGGAAATGACCAGGGTAGGGCGCCAGCGCCTCGCGCAACACAGCCTCGCCGGACACCAGCGGCAGCAGCGCCTGGGCCAGGGCGTGCAGGCTCCACCAGACGATGTCGGGCTGGCGCGCCAGGGTGTAGCGGCCCTGGTCATCCGAATGGTTGGTGATGCGCCTCGGATCCCAGGCATCCAGAAACGCGAAGGGGCCGAAGTCCATGGTCAGGCCCAGGATGGAGAGGTTGTCGGTGTTGAGCACGCCGTGGACGAACCCCAGCGCCTGCCAATGCGCGACCAGCTCCGCGCTGCGCAGCGCCACCTCGGCCAGCAGGGCGGCTACGGGTTCAGGTGCATCGGCGCAGTGAGGGAAGTCGCGTGCAATGACGAAATCGGCCAGTTGCCGCAGCTCGGTGTGCAGGCCGTGGTGGGCAAAGTGCTCGAAGTGGCCGAACCGCACAAAGCTGCGCGCCGCGCGCGTGACCACGGCGGCCGACTCGATGCGCTCGCGCCGCACCGGCAGCGGCGAGCCCACCAGCGCCAACGCCCGGGTGGTGGGCACGCCCAAATGGTGCAAGGCTTCGCTGCACAGGAACTCGCGGATGGACGAGCGCAGCACGGCACGGCCATCGCCGCGCCGCGAGTATGGCGTGGTACCGGCACCCTTGAGCTGCAACTCCACACCGCCGTGAGGCGTTTGCACCTCACCCAGCCACAGCGCGCGGCCATCGCCCAGTTGCCCCGCCCAGACACCAAACTGATGGCCGCTGTAGACGCTGGCCAGCCGGGCCATACCTGGCCACTCAGTGCTGCCGCTGAAGACGGCCAGCGCATGTGGTGCGTCTTGCCAGTTGGCGGGCCAACCCAGCCACTGTGCGCAGGCTGGGCTGGTCGCCAGCCAGCGAGGTTCGGGCAGGCCTTGCGGGTGGCTTGGGGTGGGCAGCCGGGTGTAGAAGGCCTCGCCCAAGCTGGCAAAACCGTTGGACCACTGCAGGTCGGTGGGGTCAAACATCTGTTGAGTGTAGGATCGCCGTCGATGACCCTACCCCCTCTCAGCCCATTCCTGGCCCAACTGGGCGCCGAGCACCTGGGCGAGGCCGATGGGCGGGCGCAGATGCGCCTGACCCTGGCCGCCCCCCATCTGAATACCTATGAGGTGGCCCATGGTGGCGTGCTGATGGCGCTGCTGGATGCCGTGATGGCCGCCGCCGCGCGCAGCCGCGTGCCCGGCGTGGCCGGTTTCGTGACGCTGGAGATGAAAACCAGCTTTTTCAAGGCCGCCGAGGGGACGCTGGCGGTGGCGGGCGAGGTCATGCACCTGACCCCTACGCTGGCCTTCACCCAGGGCTGGGTGCGCGACGCGGCCAACGACGTTTGCGCCCACGCCACCGGTACCTTCAAACCCATGCGGGCGCTCAAGCCGCCCGTGCGATGACGCCGCTGGCCTGGCAGGCGCTGGCCTGGAGCGAGCTGACGCCCGACGGCGTCTATGACGTGTTGGCGCTGCGCGCCCGGGTCTTCGTGGTGGACCAAGGGCCTTATCTGGACCCGGATGGGGTGGATCGCCATTGCCATCACCTGCTGGCGCGCCTCACGGCGCCCCTGGGCGAGTTGCCCGCTGGTGAACTGGTGGCCTATCTGCGCCTGGTGGCGCCCGGCGTCAAGTACGCCGAACCTTCTATTGGCCGCGTGGTCAACCGCACCGAGCTGCGCGGCAGCGGCCTGGGCCACGACCTGGTGGCCCGCGGGCTGGTGGTTGCCGAGACCGTGTATCCAGGGCGGCCTCTGCGCATCAGCGCCCAGGCCCATCTGACGCGCTTTTACAGCCGTCACGGTTTTATGCCCGTGGGCCAGCCCTATCTGGAAGACAACATCCCGCACCAGGAAATGCTGCGGGGTTAGCTCACTGCGTTCGCAATCCGCTAGAAACCAAGGATTTTGCGCGGATCCGGCTCCGCCGGTCCGCTGCAAGCGCCCCCTCAGGGGACAGCGACCGGCAGCGAGCGTGGGGGCTCAACTCCTGCGCGCCAGCGCCGCACGCAAGTCGGCGGCGAACGAGGGCATCGCATGCTCGTAGGTGGCGATCATCTGCATCAGTTCACGCTCTTCGCGGCGCAGCGCGGCCTGCTTGCGGGCAGCTTGAAAATCGGCAAACCACTGTTGCAGCGTGCTGGTCGCCATGTCCAGCAGCAGGTTGCCAGGGGTACGGTTCAGGGCGGTGACACTCATGGTGCTTCCTCTCACAGTTGCGCTTGTGGCGCGATGGGGTGAATTCTAGGGAAAACCCTAGGAATGCCACAAGTGAATTTTTTGCATTGCACATATGAATGGTGTTCATATGAACTTCGCCCAGTTTGATCTCAATCTGCTGCGTGTCTTTGATGCCGTGATGGTCGAGCACAACCTGACGCGCGCCGCAGAACGGTTGCATATGACGCAGCCTGCGGTCAGCCATGCACTGCGTCGGCTGCGCGAAGCGTTGGGGCAGGAGTTGTTCACCCGCCAGGCCTTTGGCGTGCGGCCCACGCCCCAGGCCGAGACCTTGTGGCCCGAGGTGAGGGCGGCGCTGGACGCGCTGCGGCTGGCCTTGACGCCGGGTGACTTTGACGCCCAGCGTGACCGGCACACGTTTCGGCTCGCCATGGCCGACGCCACGGCGGCGCTGCTGCTGCCGCCACTGGTGATGCGGCTGGACACCCAGCGTGCGCAAGCGGCGCTGCATGTGCTGCCGCTGGTCACGCGCGATCCCCGTGCGCTGCTGGCCGAGGGCGAGGCCGATCTGGCCATCGGCTACTTTCCTCAGGCGGTGGCCAGCTTGCATGCCAACGGGGCCGCGGCGCCTGTGCGGGTACAACCACTTGGGCGCAGCACCTATGTTTGCGTGATGCGCAAAGACCACCCGCTGGCGGTCGAAGGGGCGCTGACGCTGGATGCCTACGTGGCGGCGCGGCATCTGCTGGTGAGTTTCTCGGGCCGCCCGCATGGCTTTGTCGATGAGGCGCTGGCCGGCCTGGGGCGGCAGCGGCGCGTCATGCTGACGGTGAACCAGTTCTTCACTGCCGGGCGCATCGTGGCTGAGAGTGATCTGCTCACCGTGTTGCCGGCCCACTTCGTGCCTGCCACCGGCTACCAGCATGCGCTGGTGATGCGTCCCCTGCCACTGGCGCTGGCGCCCGTGCACATCGACCTGCTCTGGCACATCCGTCACGACGCCAGCGCCTCGCAGCGCTGGCTGCGCACCCAGGTGCTGGCGGTGGTCGAGGCAGGCTGGGGCCGGCTCAAATAGCCCAACGCCCCGGCTGGAGCGGGGCGCTGGGCGGTTCAGGCCACTGCGTGCCTTACTTGTTCTGCTTGGCCAACTCGGCGCGGATCATCTTGTCGTCTTCCTCGCGGAAGCGGCGGTTGGCGCAGTTCTGGCGCCATTCGTCGCGGTCCATTTCGTAGGCGTCGGCTTCTTCGATCAGCTTGGGCTGCTTGGCATTCCAGGCGGTGGCCAAGTCGGAATTGGCCTTGGCGCGGGCATTGAAGGCGGCCACGGATTTTTCGCTCTCGGCGTTGATGGCCTCGGATTCGGCCTTGTTGACCGCTTCTTCGGCCTTGAGGGCCTTGGCCTCCCTCTCCAACTCTTTGGACAGCCGCACCATGGACATGCTGCTCTTGTCCTTGGCGTTGTTGTAGGTGTCCATGCGTTCGGTGTAGGCGTTGACGCGCGTGTTGAAGGCGTCCATCTTGGCCTTGAAGGCCACGATGCGTTCGTTGCCCGACAAATTGGCCTTTTCGGCTTGCAGGGCCTCGTTCTCCTTCTCCACGACAGCACGCTCGGCTTCAGCTTCTTTCTGGCGCTGCTCAATGCCCGGGCGACGCTCCTGCAGGCTCATCTGCTGCTTGATGCAGGCCTCCAGGTCATTGAAGCTCAGCACCTTGCCGGTGCCCTGGCTGCCGCCCTTCATGGACAGGTCGGCCGAAGGGGTCTGGGCGGTGACGGCGGCGCTGGCAACGGCCAGCACGGCGGCGGCAACAAGGGTGAGGTGTCTCATGGGGGTGTGATGGCTTGAAGTCAACAATGCCCCATGCTAACGCGGGCCTGGGTGTCCGGGCCGACCCTTCAGAGTTCCAAATTGTCAATGAGGCGGGTGCGGCCCAGCCGCGCCGCGCCCAAGGCCACCAGCGGTGTGCCGCCCAGGCGCTCGGCGTCGGTGGGGGGCAGCAGGTCGCTGCGGCGGCGCACGGTCAGGTAGTCGGGCGCCCAGCCTGTGGCGGTGAGGGCGACGCGGGCAGCGGCCTCGCTTTGTGCCAGCGGCAGCGGTGTGCGGGCCTCGAGTGCCAGGCGCTGCAAGGTGGCGCGCAACTGCGGTGCCCGCGTGCGCTCCTCGGCACTCAGATAGCCGTTGCGTGACGACAGCGCCAGGCCGTCCGCTGCGCGCGTGGTGGGCAGACCGACGATGTCGATGGGCAGCGCGAACTGACGCACCATGCCGCGCACCACCTGCAATTGCTGATAGTCCTTTTGGCCAAAGACGGCCAGGGCCGGCTGCACGCACTGGAACAGCTTCATCACCACCGTGCACACACCGGTGAAAAAGCCCGGGCGGAATTCGCCCTCAAGGATGTCGGCCAGCGCCGGCGGCGGGCTGACCTTGTAGGTCTGCGGCTCGGGGTAGAGCTCGGCCTCGTCAGGGGCAAAGACGTGGGTGGCACCCACGCTGCGCAGCAGGTCGCTGTCGCGGGCCAGCGTGCGCGGATACTGGTCGAAGTCCTCATGCGGCAGGAACTGCAGCCGGTTGACGAAGACGCTGACCACGACCGGACGGCCATGGCGCGCCGCCTCACGCACCAGCTCCAGATGGCCCTCGTGCAAATTGCCCATGGTGGGCACAAAGGCGGGGCGCGGCTCGGTCGCCAGCGTTTCGCGCAGCGACGCGACGGTGTGGATGAGCTGCATCAGTAGCCGTGAACGGATTCGTCGGGAAACGTGCCCGCCTTGACGTCAGCCACATAGGTGGCCACGGCCTCGCGCACCGGCAAGGTGGTGCCATCCCGCCCTTGGGTGAAGTCGCGCACGAAGCGCGGGCGCTTGCCGCCGGCCACGGCCGTCAGCCCCAGCATGTCTTGCAGCACCAGCACCTGGCCGGCCGTGCCGGCACCGGCACCGATGCCGATGGTCAGCAGGTCGGGGTGGTCGCGGGTGACGTCGCGTGCCAGCTCCGAGGGCACCAGCTCCAGCACCATCATGGCGGCGCCCGCAGCGGCCAGATTGGCCGCATCGGTGCGCAGGTGGGCGGCGGCCTTGGCGTCGCGCCCCTGCACGCGAAACCCACCGAGCGCATGCACGCGCTGCGGCGTCAGGCCCAGATGGCCGCAGACCGGAATGCCGCGATCGACCAGAAAGCGCACGGTGTCGACCAGCGGCCCGCCGCCTTCGAGCTTGACCATCTGCGCTCCCGCGCGCATCAGCGTGACGGCCGAGGCCAGCGCCTGCTCGGGGCTGGCCTCATAGCTGCCGTAGGGCAGATCGGTCATCAACCAGGCCCGCGGCTGGGTGCGGGCCACACAGGCGGTGTGGTAGGCCATTTGCTCCAGCGTCACCGGCAATGTGCTGACCTGGCCTTGCATGACGTTGCCCAGCGAGTCGCCCACCAGCAGCACATCCACGGCTGCGGCGTCCAGCACCTGGGCAAAGGTGGCGTCATAGCAGGTCAGCATGGCGATCTTCTCGCCCCGCGCGGCCTGCTCGCGCAGGCGATGGAGGCTGACGCGTGGTTGGGTGGGTTCGGGCGTGTGGCTGCTCATGGGGCGGATTGTGCCGCGTCAAGCCCGGCCCATGGCGATGCTCAATGAGCGTGGGCCTCACGCCAGCCTTGCCGCTCGTCATAGGCCATGGCTTTGCGCACGAAGGGGTCGTAGGCCATGTCACCGAAGTCGGCGGCATCGATGTGGCCGTAGCCGGCGAAGTCGGTGGCCACGGCGGCGCCGGCCGTACAGGTGGTGCGCACGAATTGCACCTCGGCCTGGTCGCTGCGGCGCGCCAGGCGCGCGGGCAGGCCGGCGGCGGCGTCCCAGTCCACCGTCACGGCTTCGCTGCCCAGCACGCCGCTGTAGTGGGTGCCGGTGGCGGTGAGACGGCTCAGCTGACTGGTGGCCAGCAGGCCGGTCAGTTCATCCCATGGCACAGCCACTCCCAGCGCCTTGAGCTCACCGGGCGCGTAGTCCGTCACCTGCCGGTCGGCATGGAACACGCGCAGCAGCCGCACGCCATCGGGTTGGCGCAGCCACACGTCCTCGACGTCGCCCCGGCGCCAGGCCAGCCGGTCGGCCTCGCGCCGCAGCAGCCAGGTCTGGGTGGCGGGGGCGCCGTCGCGAGGGCTGTAGCGCACCTCGTACTGGGCCGTCAGCGCACCGTTGGTGGTGGGCGGGCAAGGGGATGCAAAGACGGGCAGGGTGGCGGCCCACAGGGCTGCTCCCAACAGGTGACGAGTGGGTGTCATGGCGGTGCGGGAAGTTGGCGTCAACAAGGCGGCGCACCCCACCGGGGCGCGCCGCAGGTGCGGTGATGCAGGCGGGTCAGAAGCCGAAGCCGAAGGCCTTGCGCATCACGTGGTAGATCCAGTTCTGCTCCATGCTGCCGTGCACCATGAAGCCCTTGGGACCCCGGGCAAAGATGGCCACGTCCTCACCGGCATGGGTTTCGCTGGACAGCGGCACCAGCGCCGGCTGCATGAAACTCAGTGCCGTGGTGTCCACGCTGCTCAGGTCGATCCTCGGTGCAACCGCACCCGGCCCGTTCTGGTAGCCCAGGGTGGTGTAGGGCAGGCCGTCCTTGGCCAGCACGGTGGTCGTGGGTGTGCCATCCACCGCCGGCACGTCGCTGACCAGGCCCAGGATGTTGTTGCCGCGGTGGGGGTAGCCGGCGATGGTGAAGACGTGGCTGTGATCGGCGGTGACGATGATCAGCGTCTCGGCCGGGTTGGTCATCTTCATGGCGGCGCGCACGGCGTCGGACAACTCAATGGTGTCCTGCAGCGCGCGGCTGGCGTTGCCGGCATGGTGGCCGTGGTCGATGCGACCGGCCTCCACATGCAGGAAATAGCCCTTGGGGTTCTTGGACAGCATGCGGATGGCTTTGCCGGTCATCTCCTTGAGCGAGGGCTCGCCAGCCGCATCGCTCGTGCGATCGGCCTCGTACTGCATGTGCGAGGGCTCGAAGAGGCCCAGCAGGTAGTCGGTGCGGTCGGGGTTGGCGGCCTTGAACTGGTCTTTGTTCCAGACGTAGGTGGCGCGCGGGCCGCGGGTGCTGACCCATTCGGCCGTCAGGTCGCGGCCGTCGGCGCGGCGGCCCTGGGTGGTGGCGTACTCGGGGTCGGTGGCCGTCCTGGGCATGAAGTAGCTGCGGCCGCCGCCCAAGGCCACCTTCAGGCTCTGGCGCACGGTGGGGTTGACCTCGATCAGCTGGCGGGCGATGTCTTTGACACCGCAGCCGGCCGGCAGGTTGCTGTCGCCCTCCCAGTCGCGCACGGGGGTGTGGGCATACAGCGCGGCCGGTGTGGCGTGCGTGATGCGGGCGGTGCTGACGATGCCCGTGTCCTTGCCGCGCTCGGCCGCCGTCTCCAGGATGGTGGTCAAGCTGTTGGCGGCCACCTTGCCCGCGTCACATTCGCCGCGTGCCGTGGTGTGGTTGACCGACAGCATGCCTTCGCGCGCCTTGTAGCCAGTCGCCATGGCGGTCATGGTCGGCGCCGAGTCGGAGGTCTGCTGGTCCCAGGAATAGGTTTTGGACAGCGCCGTATAGGGGAAGGTCTCGAACGACAGGCGGTTCTCCTCGCCGGCCTTGCCCTTGAGCTGGCCTTCGAGGATGCGCGCGGCGGTCAGTGTGGAGATGCCCATGCCATCACCCACAAAGAGGATGACGTTCTTGGCATGGGCGCGCAGGTCGGTCTGCTGCAGCTGGCGCGTCTTCTGAATGAAGGACGCACCCGCGCGATACCAGTCTTGGACCGACTCAGGGCCTTGCACCGCCGGGGCGGCGGCAGCCTGAGTGGACAGGCAGGCGCTGCTGACGAGCAGCGCCACCAGGGGATTCAAACGCAGCATGGAAACCTCGCTTTGGGATGGGCGGCGGGCGGGCCCGCCGACGCGGCCAAGGCGGCCGCAACGCCATCTTGGCGAGGCACCATGTCACGCAGATGTCAGCGCCCTCGGGCGCCGACACTTACTTGAACAAGTCCTTGACCCGGTCCGTCCAGCTCTTGCCGTTGGGCGAATGCTTGTCGCCGCCTTTTTTCAGCGACTCGTCCAGTTCCTTGAGCAGCTTGCGCTGGTGCTCGGTGAGCTTGACCGGCGTCTCCAGCGCGATGTGGCAATACAGGTCACCGGGCAGCGACGAGCGCAGACCCTTGATGCCCTTGCCGCGCAGGCGGAAGGTCTTGCCGTGCTGGGTGCCTTCGGGAATGTCGATCTCGACCTGGCTGGTCAGCGTGGGCACCTCGATCTGGCCGCCCAGCGCGGCGGTGGTGATGGTCACCGGCACCGAGCAGTGCAGGTCGTCACCGTCGCGTTCAAAGAGCTCGTGCGCCTTGATGCGGATCTCGATGTAGAGATCACCCGCCGGGCCGCCGTTGGTGCCCGGCTCGCCATTGCCCGCCGAGCGGATGCGCATGCCCTCGTTGATGCCGGCAGGGATTTGCACCTCCAGCGTCTTGGTGCGCTTGATCTTGCCCTGGCCGTGGCAGGTGGTGCAGGGTTCGGGAATGATCTTGCCGGTGCCGTGGCACTGCGGGCAGGTCTGCTGCACGCTGAAAAAGCCTTGGCGCAGGTGCACGGTGCCGCTGCCCTGGCAGGTGGTGCAGGTCTGGGCCTTGGTGCCAGGCTTGGCGCCGCTGCCGTGGCAGGTTTCGCAGTTGTCCCAGGTGGGGATCTTGATCTGCGTGTCCTTGCCGGCGGCCGCCTCTTCCAGCGTGATCTCCATGGCATAGGACAGGTCGTTGCCGCGGTACACCTTTTTGCGCCCACCACCGCCGCCGCCCCGGCGGCCGGCGGCGGCACCACCAAAGATGTCGCCGAAGATGTCGCCGAACGCATCGGCAAAGCCGCCGAAGCCCTCGGCGCCGGGGCCGCCGCGATTGGGATCCACCCCGGCGTGGCCGTATTGATCGTAGGCGGCGCGCTTGGGGGGCTCCGAAAGGATCTCGTAGGCCTCTTTGGCCTCCTTGAACTTCTCCTCGGCGCCTTTGGTTGCATCACCCTGGTTGCGGTCAGGGTGGTGCTTCATCGCCAGCTTGCGATAGGCTTTTTTGATGTCGTCGTCGGTCGCGTTCTTGGGGACGCCAAGAACCTCGTAGTAATCACGCTTGGTGGCCATGGGCACATGCTCGTTTCACATAACGCAAACGCCGCGTTGAAGGCGCAAGGCCTCGCAACGCGGCGGCAAAGGCAGGGCTTGCGCCCTTAGCCTCTCAAGAAAATGAAGGGCCGCTCCCGAGTTTTCTTGGTCCCCTCGGGGGGGCGGGCTGGGCGCAGCCTGGCCCTGGGGGTACCCATCACTTCTTGACTTCCTTGAACTCGGCATCGACCACGTTGTCGTCCTGCGCCGTGGCCTGGGCGGGCTCGGCCTGCGGGGCCTCCTCGCCGGCGCCTTGCTGCTGGGCATAAATCTGCTCGCCCAGCTTCTGGCTGGCGGCCATCAAGGCCTCGGTCTTGGCTTCGATGTCGGCCTTGTCGTCGCCCTTGAGCGCGTCCTCGGCCTCCTTGATGGCGGCCTCGATCCGGGCCTTGTCGTCGCCGCCGACCTTGTCGCCATGCTCGGCCAGGCTCTTCTTGACCGAGTGCACCGTGGCATCGGCCTGGTTGCGGGCGTGAACCAACTCCACCTTCTTGGCGTCCTCGGCGGCATTCAACTCGGCGTCCTTGACCATTTTCTCGATCTCGGCCTCCGAGAGGCCCGAGTTGGCCTTGATGGTGATCTTGTTTTCCTTGCCGGTGCCCTTGTCCTTGGCCGAGACGTGCAAGATGCCGTTGGCGTCGATGTCGAACGCCACCTCGATCTGCGGCAGACCGCGCGGCGCCGGGGCAATGCCCTCCAGGTTGAACTCGCCCAGGCTCTTGTTGCCCGTCGCCAGCTCGCGCTCGCCCTGGTAGACCTTGATGGTCACGGCCGGCTGGTTGTCATCGGCCGTCGAGAACACCTGCGCGAACTTGGTCGGGATGGTGGTGTTCTTCTTGATCATCTTGGTCATCACGCCACCCAGGGTTTCAATACCCAGCGACAGCGGCGTCACGTCCAGCAGCAGCACGTCCTTGCGGTCGCCGGACAGCACCTGGCCTTGCACGGCGGCGCCCACGGCCACGGCTTCATCGGGGTTGACGTCTTTGCGCGGCTCCTTGCCGAAGAAGGCCTTGACCTTGTCCTGCACCTTGGGCATGCGCGTCTGGCCACCCACCAAGATCACGTCGTCGATGTCCGAGACCTTGATGCCGGCGTCCTTGATGGCCGTGCGGCAGGGCTCGATGGTGCGCTCGATCAGGTCATCGACCAGGCTCTCCAACTTGGCGCGGGTGAGCTTGACGTTGAGGTGCTTGGGGCCCGAGGCGTCGGCCGTCACATAGGGCAGGTTGACGTCGGTCTGGGCCGAGTTCGACAGCTCGATCTTGGCCTTCTCGGCGGCTTCCTTCAGGCGCTGCAGCGCCAGCACGTCCTTGGTCAGATCGACGCCTTGCTCTTTCTTGAACTCGGTGACGATGTAATCGATGATGCGCTGGTCGAAGTCTTCACCGCCCAGGAAGGTGTCGCCGTTGGTGGAGAGCACCTCGAACTGCTTTTCGCCGTCCACGTCGGCAATCTCGATGATGGAGACGTCGAACGTGCCGCCGCCCAGGTCGAACACAGCAATCTTGCGGTCGCCCTTGCCGTGCTTGTCCAGGCCGAAGGCCAGGGCTGCGGCGGTGGGCTCGTTGATGATGCGCTTGACTTCCAGGCCCGCGATGCGGCCGGCGTCCTTGGTGGCCTGGCGCTGGGCGTCGTTGAAGTAGGCGGGCACGGTGATGACGGCCTCGGTGACCTCTTCGCCCAGGTAGTCCTCGGCGGTTTTCTTCATCTTGCGCAGCACCTCGGCGCTGACCTGGGGCGGCGCCAGCTTCTTGCCGCGCACCTCGACCCAGGCGTCGCCGTTGTCGGCGGCCACGATGCTGTACGGCATCAGGGCGATGTCTTTTTGCACCTCTTTCTCGGCAAACTTGCGGCCGATCAGGCGCTTGATGGCGTACAGGGTGTTCTTGGGGTTGGTGACGGCCTGGCGCTTGGCGCTGGCGCCGACGAGGATTTCGCCGTCTTCCTGATAGGCAATGATGGACGGCGTGGTGCGCGCGCCCTCGGCGTTCTCAATGACGCGGGTGGTGTTGCCTTCCATGACCGAGACGCACGAGTTCGTGGTGCCCAGGTCGATACCGATGATTTTTCCCATGTTCGTTGGCTCCTAAGAGTGGATATGTACTTGCTGCGAATGTGCGGGCGCCGGGGGGTGATTCAAGGGCGCCGGCAGGGTTTTGGGGGCTGTTTGAGGGCTTATTTGGGGGCCGCCACCATGACCATGGCCGGGCGCAATACCCGGTCGGCCAGCGCATACCCTTTTTGCAGCACCGACACCACCGTGTTGGCTTCCTGCTCACTGGGCACCATGCCGATGGCCTGGTGCTGATGGGGGTCGAACTTGCTGCCACTGGTCGGCTCGATGGGCAGCACCTTGTGGCGTGCCAGCGCCTGATCGAGCTGGCGCAGCGTGGCGTGCACGCCCTCGAGCACCTTCTCGGCCGATGCCTCGGGGTTGGCGATGGCCGCCTCCAGGCTGTCACGCACGGGCAGCACGCTGTCGGCAAAACTCTCGACGGCAAATTTGCGCGCCTTGGTCAACTCCTCCTCGCTGCGACGGCGGATGTTCTCCATCTCGGCCTTGGCCCGCAGATAGGCATCGGCCATCTCGGTATGCCGCGCCTGCAATTCGGCCAACTCAGCGGCCGGATCGCCGGGCACCGCGCCCATTTCGGGCTGTTCGCTTTGGAATTCCTGGTCTGGATTCGTCATGGTTTTTCGGGCTGACAAAGAGATTCAGCCGCCTACATGGGGGCGGATGACGGGGTTTCAAGAGGGGTTTTTCAAGAATCCGTGGCTGGCGGCAGGCCTTCGTCCGCATAGATGGCCGTCCAGACCGGCGCACCCACGCGCGCCACCGCGCGGTACATGCCGGCACTGTGGATGGGCAGCGCCATGCGGCCGTCGGCTGCCAGGGCAATCAGCCCGCCCGTGCCGCCCACGCTGGGCAGGCCCTCGTGGACCACGGCATGGGCCGCCTCGGCCAGCGGCGCGCCGCCATAGGCGACGCGGGCAGCCACGTCGTGCGCGGCGCAGATGCGGATGAAGGCCTCGCCGGTGCCGGTGCAGGAGACGGCCACCCGCGCATCGGCCCAGCAGCCCGCGCCGATCAGCGGTGTGTCACCGACCCGGCCCGGCGCCTTGGCCGTCATGCCCCCGGTGGAGGTGGCGGCGGCCAGCCGGCCTTCAACGTCCAGTGCCACCGCCCCCACCGTGCCCATGCGCGCGGCGTCGTGGTCCAGCGTGGGGGTCTGCGTGCGCTGCCACTGGGCCAGCCGCTCGGGCGTGCCAAACCAGTCGGGGGCCACCATCTCCAGGCCCCATTGCTCGGCCAGCGCGTCGGCGGCGGCGCTGGCGAACAGCAGGTGGGGGCTGCGCCGCAACACCTCGCGCGCCGCCAGCACCGGGTTGCGCGTGCGGCTGACGCAGGTCACCGCCCCGGCGGCCTGCGTGGGGCCGTCCATCACGCTGGCATCCAGCTCGTGCGTACCGGCCGTCGTGTAGACCGCCCCTTTGCCGGCGTTGAAAAGCGGGCACTCCTCCAGCAGGCGCACGGCCTCCACCACCACGTCCAGCGCCGAAGCGCCCTGCGCCAGCAGGCGTTGACCAGCCCGTGCGATGGCGGCCAGCGCCTCGTGGTGGGCGGCCTCGCGCACGGGGCCCAGTTCGTCGCGTCGCAGCGTGCCGGCGCCGCCATGGATCAGCAAGGTGGGTGTCATGCCCCCTATTGTCCAGCGCGACAATGCCGCCCGACCCCCGTGCGATCACCGATCGTGTGCCGCCTGGCGTGGCGGCACCACCCCCTGGAGAACCTGCTTGAACCAACCCCACTTGCCGCCAGGCACCCAGATCGAGCGGCCTGCCGTCGGCGAGCCGCAACAGCTGCTGTTGCTGCTGCTGGCGGCCGGCCAGCCAGCCGATCTGCTGGCACCCCTGGCTCTGGCCTTGCGCAGGCAGTTCAGCCAGGCCGCCATCGTCACCTTGCCTGCGGCCGATGACCTGACCCAGGCCGAGGACTGGGTGCGCGCCGCGCAGGTCGCCATGGGCGTGACCCAGCCGGCCACGGCGCTGTTCGGCTTCGGGCTGGGCGCCCAGGTCGCGCTGGCGCTGGTCCACCGCCACGACGGACTGGCTGGCCGCGTGGTGGCGTTTGGCGGCGACTACCCACTGCCGCCCGAGAGTGCGCCGATTCAAACCACCTTGCACTGGCTGCACGGCGGTGCCGACCCCGAGGTCCCCCCCGCGCGCGTGCTGGTGCATCTGGAGCGGCTGGCCGAGTTGGGCGCCGATGCCACGCTGGACGTGGCCGACGGCGTGGGACGCGAGTTGGCGGGGGTGTTGATCGACGAGGCGCTGCGCCGGCTGCGCGGCCATGTGCCGGCGCGCACCTGGCGTGAGGCCTTGGGCGGCGGCGGCGGGCGCGCGGCGGCGGATGAGGCGTCTTGATGCTCACGCTGATCTCGCCGGCCAAGACACTGGATTTCGACTCCCCCTGGCCCGAGGGCTGCTATGCCCGCTCGACCCGACCGGCCTTTGCCGCGCGCAGCGCCGAGCTGATGGCGGTGCTGCGCACGCGCACGGCCGACGACCTGAGCGCGCTGATGGCCATCTCGCCCACGCTGGCCACACTCAACGCCGAACGCAATCAGGCGTGGTCTACCCGCTTCACGGCCACCAACAGCCGCCCCGCGCTGCTGGCGTTTGCCGGTGACGTCTACGAGGGGTTGCAGGCTGCCAGCCTCACGCCCGTCGATTGGGCCTGGGCGCAAGATCACCTGCGCATGCTGTCCGGTCTCTATGGCCTGCTGCGCCCGCTGGACAGGTTGCAGCCCTATCGGCTGGAGATGGGCACCCGTCTGGCCAACCCGGCCGGGCCCGACCTCTACCACTACTGGGGTGACGACCTGGCCCGCGCCATCAACCGGCTCGCGCCGGGCGTGGTGCTGAACCTGGCCTCGCAGGAGTACGCGCGGGCCGCACTGCGGCCGGCGCTCAAGGCCCGGGTTGTGAGCTGCCATTTCGAGGAATGGCATGGCGGCCAATGGAAGCTCATCAGCTTTCACGCCAAGCGCGCACGTGGTCTGATGGCCAGGCACGCCATTCGCCAACAGGCCACCAGCCCCGAGGCGTTGCTGGACTTTGCCGCCGAAGGCTACCGCTACGATGTGCGCACCAGCACGCCCGAGCGGCTGGTGTTTCGCCGAAAGAACCTGCCATGACACAGACCCCAGGCTACGGCTGGGTGCAGACCGTGACCCCGGAGATGCGCACCTGGATCGAAGGCCAGCGCGCCAGTGGCGTGGCGCCGCGCGACTCGCTGGCCGCCTTGCTGGCCACCGGCTGGGAAGAGGCCGTGGCCCTGGTCGCACTGCGCGAGGTGTTGGGCCCCGAGGTGGCGGCCGCTTTGCAAGCCGAGCAGGCGCTGGCCGTGGTGCCGCTGGGTCCCTTGCCCATGCCCCGGCTGGACGGCTCACCCGCCACGCTGTGGGCGGGCGATCGGGACGTGCAGGTGCTGACCCAGGTGACCAAACCGCGTGTGGTGGTGTTTGGCAATCTGCTGGCGCCCGAAGAGTGCGACGAGTTGATCGATCGCGCCCGCCAGCGCCTGGCCCGCTCGGAGACGGTGGTCAACGCCACCGGCGCCAGCGAGGTGCATGAGGCCCGCACCAGCGAGGGCATGTTCTTCAGCCGCGGCGAGTTCGAAATCTGCCATCGCATCGAGCAGCGCATCGCCCACCTGCTGAACTGGCCGGTGCTGCGCGGCGAGGGCCTGCAGGTGCTGCGCTATGGCGTGGGCGCCGAGTACAAGCCGCACCACGACTACTTCGACCCCAGCCAGGCCGGCACGCCCGCCATGCTGGCGCGCGGCGGGCAGCGCGTGGGCACGTTGGTCATGTACCTGAACACGCCGGCCAAGGGCGGTGCCACCACGTTTCCGGATGCCGGCATCGAGGTGGGGCCCGTGCGCGGCAATGCCGTTTTTTTCAGCTATGCGCGGCCCGAGCCGGCCACGCTGACGCTGCACGGCGGCGCGCCGGTGATCGAGGGCGAGAAATGGGTGGCCACCAAGTGGCTGCGCGAGGGCACGTTTTCATGAGTGCCCCCGCGCCCTGATGACGCTCAGCGCCGACGCGACGACGGCCGGCCGCTGCTGGAGCTGCCACCGCCACTGGAGCGACCACCACCACCACCGCTGCGGTTGCCGCCGCCGCGATTGCCGCCACGGCCGGGCGCGCCCACGCCAATGGTCATGCGCCGGCCCAGCACGATGGGCTCGGGCTTCTCGTTGGGGTCGGGCTCGAAACCAGGCACCAGCGCCTTGGGAATCTGGCGCTTGGTGAGCTTCTCGATGTCCTTCAGAAACCCCATCTCGTCGACGCAGACCAGCGAGATGGCCTCGCCCTCGGCGCCGGCGCGGCCGGTGCGGCCAATGCGGTGCACATAGTCCTCGGGCACGTTGGGCAGCTCGAAGTTCACCACGTGGGGCAACTGGTCGATGTCGATGCCACGCGCCGCGATGTCGGTGGCCACCAGCACCCGCAGCGAGCCGGCCTTGAATTCACTCAGCGCCTTGGTGCGCGCCGTCTGGCTCTTGTTGCCGTGAATGGCCATGGCGCTGATGCCATGCTCGTTGAGGTAGTCCGACAGGCGGTTGGCGCCATGCTTCATGCGTGTGAAGACCAGCACCTGGCGCCAGTCGCCCTGCTGAATCAGATGCGCCAGCAACTCGCGCTTGCGCTCGCGGCCCACCGGGTGAATCAACTGCGCGATGGACTCGGCGGTGGCGTTGCGGCGCGCCACCTCAATGGCGCGGGGCTGGTTCAGCAGGCGGTCGGCCAGCGCCTTGATGTCGTCGCTGAAGGTGGCCGAGAACAGCAGGCTCTGCTTGGTCGCCGGCAACAGCGCCAACACCTTCTTGATGTCGTGGATGAAGCCCATGTCCAGCATGCGGTCGGCCTCATCGAGCACGAAGACCTCCACGTGGCGCAGGTCCAGCGTGCCCTGCTGGGCGTGGTCCAGCAGGCGGCCCGGGGTGGCCACCAGGATGTCCACGCCACGGCGCAGCTTGTCGATCTGAGGCTGCATGCCGACGCCGCCGAACATCACCATGCTGGTCAGCGGCAGGTATTTGCCGTAGGTGCGCACGCTGTCCTCGACCTGGGCGGCCAGTTCGCGGGTGGGCGTCAGGATCAAGGCGCGGATGTGGCGCTTGCCATGGTGGCTCTGGCCTTGCGGCGTGGTGGCCGCCAGCCGGTGCAGCATGGGCAGGGTGAAGCCGGCGGTCTTGCCGGTGCCGGTCTGGGCGCCGGCGAGCAAATCGCCGCCGGAGAGTACGGCCGGAATGGCCTGGGCCTGGATGGGGGTGGGCTGGTCGTAGCCTTGTTCTTGTACGGCGCGAACCAGCGGTTCGGCCAAGCCTAGCGATGCAAAGGTCATGAATCAGGGGAGATAGGCGCCGAAGGGCCGCTCGCGCCGCAGGGGACGCATCAGCCGGGGCCCGGCGCAATGGATGACGGGGCGCAAGGCCGCGTCGCAACGGCGTCGAAGGTGACGGGCCGCCGCTGCGGCTGTGCAGCGGGGCCGGTTGGCATTGTAACCAGCCGCCCATCGGTGATGGGTTGAACAGAGGGTGTTCGCCGGGTGATCCACTCGCAACCCGCCGGTGCTCGCACAGCGCGTGGCGAATTGGCCACGATTTGGCCGCGATCCATGCTCATTTTCTGCAATCGCCTCTCGGTGCGCGCGGCGACAGTCGGGCATTGGCATGGCGCAGCGCGGCGCCGCTTAGAGTCTGCGCACGCCGGCCGCTCGAAGCCCATATTCCCATCTTGATCAGCCCCGCATCCTTCTACAACCGCTGGTGCCTTTGGTGGCGCCAGGAGGTGCGTTTTTACACCGCCGCCGACGCCCTGCAGGCCGAGTTGCGCGGCCACCACCTGGCGTTGCTGCGGCGATTCGTGCCGGCCTATCTGGCCTCTTCACTGCTGGGCGGCGGCGGCGTCGTGCTGGGGCTGTGGGGCGACGTGGCGCCGCACAAACTGCTGCTGTGGTACGGCGCGCTGGTGTTGCTGCTGACCGAGCTGACCCTGAGTTGGCGCCGGCAGCCCAAGGGGCGGGCCGCGCCCGCCGTGGTCGGCGGCCTGCTGCTGCGCACCCTGGCGGGGGGCTTGCTGTGGGCTGCGGTGATGGCCTTGTGGTACGCGCAGCTGAGCTCCGCCAGCCAGCAGCTGCTGGTGGCAGTGATGTGCGCGGCGCTGTTTGCCGGGGCCTGCTGGCACTCGCCCATGCCGGTGGTGGCGGGGGCCTGGATGCTGGCGCTGATCGCCGGCTCCGTGGTGCCGCTTTGGGCCAGCGGCCAGCCGCAGTTGCGACTGCTGTCGGTGCTGACGGTGGTCTACATGGGCGTGGCCATGGCCGTGGTGCAACTGGTGGCGCTGACGCTGCGCGCGCGACTGGCGGCCGAGCGCGAGGCCGAACGGCAAAGCCAGATGGTGGCGCTGCTGCTGCGCGACTTTGAAGAACACGCCACCGATGCGCTGTGGGAGATCGACCGCAAAGGCTGCTTCTCGCACGTCTCGCAGCGCCTGCCGCAGATGCTGGGGCTGGAGGCGCAGCGCATTCTGGGCCAGCCGTTGATGGCGCTGCTGGCGGCGCGCGCAGCCTATGGCCGCCTGTCGCCCGGGCTGGTGACGCTGCACCGCGCGCTGGCGCTGGACAAGCCGTTTCGCGACGTCAAGCTCGAGGTGCGCCTGACGCCCAACAGCACCCAATCGCGCTGGTGGCTGCTCAGCGCCAAGCCGCTGCTGGACGAGCGCGGCACCACCAGCGGCTGGCGCGGCGTCATCACCGACGTGACCCAGCAGCAGGTGGCGCATCAGCGCCTGGCGGTGCTGGCGCATTCCGATTCGCTGACGGGCCTGGCCAACCGGGTGCAGTTGCGTGAGCGCGTGCAGGCGGCGCTGGACGCCTGCCGCGACAGCGGGCGGCGCAGCGCGCTGATCTGCATCGACCTGGACAACTTCAAGCAGATCAACGACTCGCTGGGCCACAACTGGGGCGACGAGGTGCTGAAGATCGTGGCCCAGCGCCTGGCGGCCGTGATGCGTCGCAGCGACCTGGTGGCGCGGCTGGGCGGCGACGAGTTCGCGGTGGTGCTCGACGACATCCGCAGCGACGAAGAGGCCGTGCACTTTGCCCAGCGCGTGCTGCAGGTGTTGAATCAGCCGGCCGACGTGCGCGATCGCAGCCTCAGCGTGGGGGCCAGCATCGGCGTGGCGCTGCTGCCCGAGCACGGCCAGACCATAGACGAATCCCTGGGCAACGCCGACCTGGCGCTGTACGCCGCCAAGCAGCGCGGGCGCGCGCGCTGCGAGGTGTTTGCCCCCTGGCTGGGCGAGCGCAACCGGCGCACGCTGGCCATCAGCCAGGCACTGGCCGAGGCGCTGGCCAACCAGCAGTTCACGCTGGCCTGGCAGCCGCGGGTGCACATCGAGGACTGGCGCGTCGTGGGCGCCGAGGCGCTGCTGCGCTGGCGCCACCCCGAGCTGGGTCAGGTCTCGCCGGTGGAGTTCATCGCCGTGGCCGAATCCACCGGGCAGATCCGCGAAATCGGCTCCTGGGTGCTGGAGCAGGCCTGCATGGAGGCGCAGCACAGCCTGCACGGGCTGGCCATTTCGGTCAACGTCTCGCCCGTGCAGCTGATGAGCGAGCACCTGCTGGCCGACGTGGAGCGGGCTTTGTTGCGCTCGGGCCTGCCGGCGCACCGGCTGGAGGTGGAGATCACCGAGTCCATCTTCGTCGACGACGCCAGCGTGGCCCTGGCCAACCTGCATGGCATCAAACGCCTGGGCGTGCAGATCGCCATGGACGACTTCGGCACCGGCTACTCGTCGCTGGCCTATCTGCGGCGCTTCCCGTTCGACACCTTGAAGATCGACCGCGCCTTCGTGCGCGAGCTGATGACCCACCGCGACGCGCGCTCCATCGTGCGCACCATCGTCGATCTGGCCAACAACCTGGGCATGCAGACCGTGGCCGAGGGGGTGGAGGAGCCGGCCCAGTTGGAGGTGCTGCGCCGCGCCGGCTGCCAGGCCGTGCAGGGCTATCTGGTGGCCCAGCCTTTGCCGTTGACCATGCTGCAAGACCTGCTGGCCACCTGGGAGGCCCAGACCCGGCCCGATCCCGGCGACGAGGTGGTGGTCACGCAGTCCATGGCGCTGCGCTGAGCGCGGCGCCGGGCCGCTACGCCACCCGCAACCGGCCCGCCGGCCCGGCCTCCATGTGGCCCACCACGGCCGCCGCGGCAAAACCGTGGCGGGCAAACACCGCCTGCACCGCCGCCACGCTGCCCGGCTCGCAAGCCACCAGCAGGCCGCCGCTGGTCTGCGGGTCGGTCAGCAGCGCCTGATCGGCGGCCGCAAAACCGCCCGGCAAGTCCACCCGCTCGCCATAGCCGGCCCAGTTGCGACCCGAGGCACCGGTGACCAGGCCCGCCTGCGCCAGCTCGTGCACCCCCGCATGCAGCGGCACCGCCGCCCAGTCCAGCACCGCCCCCAGCTGGGCGCCGCGCGCCAGCTCCAGCAGGTGGCCGGCCAGGCCAAAACCCGTCACGTCGGTCAGCGCATGCACGCCCGCCAGCGCGGCCAGATCCGGCCCCGGCGTGTTGAGCTGCGTGGTGCTGGCCAGCATGCGCGCATAGCCGTCGGCGTCCAGGTGGCCTTTTTTCAGCGCCGCGCTCATCACGCCCACGCCCAGCGGCTTGCCCAGCACCAGCACGTCGCCAGCCTGGGCACCGCGGTTGGTCTTGACCTGATCCGGATGCACCAGGCCCAGCGCCACCAGGCCATAAATGGCCTCCACCGAGTCGATGGTGTGGCCACCCGCAATGGGAATGCCGGCCGCGCGGCAGACGCTGGCGCCGCCCTCCAGGACGCGGCCTATGGTGGCGGTGGACAGCACGTTGATGGGCATGCCCACCAGTGCCAGCGCAAAAATCGGCCGCCCGCCCATGGCGTAGACGTCGCTGATGGCATTGGTGGCCGCGATGCGGCCAAAGTCGTGAGGGTCATCGACGATGGGCATGAAGAAGTCCGTCGTCGCGATCAGCGCCTGCTCGTCGTTGAGCCGGTAGACGGCCGCGTCGTCGGCCGTCTCGATGCCCACCAGCAGCTCCTTGGGCACCGGCATCGCCGCCGTGCCCTCGAGGATTTCGCTGAGCACGCCGGGGGCGATCTTGCAGCCGCAGCCGCCGCCGTGAGAGAGGCTGGTCAGGCGCGGTTCGGGGGTGGGGGTGGTCATGGCAGTCCTTGTTCAGCCAGGCAATCGTCGAGCAGTCGCCGCAGCGTGGCCTGCTCGGCAGCGGGCGCAAAGCGCGCCGCGCGCGCCGCGCATTGTGCGGTCAGGTGGGCCATGAAGGCCGGCTCGGCGCGCGCGCGGCGCAGCAGGGCGGCCAGCGCCGCCCCGTCGCCCGGGGCGAACGTGCCGTCGTAGTCGGTGCCCAGCAAACCCAGGTTGCCGTCGATGCGCGAGGCCAGCACCGGGGTGCCGCAGGTGATGGCCTCAATCACCGCGTGCGCGCCGCCTTCGAGCCAGCTGGGGTGCACCAGCACGCTGGCGCGCTGGATGCGGGCCCGCGTGGCCGCATGCGCCAGCCCGCCCAGCCAGCGGTAGCGCGGGCATTGCGCCGCCACGTCGCGCGCCGCAACCCCCAGCGCCGGCTCCAGCGCCGTGCCAATGTGGTCGATGTGGACGGCATCGTCTGCGCTCAGTTGCCGCGCGGCCGCCCAAACCACCTCCGGTGCCTTGCAGGCCCGCAGATGGCCCACCACCACCGCGCGCAGGTGGCGCGTGGGCTTGGGCAGCGGCGTGCGCGCGGGCACCGACTGCAGACACACGTGGGCCTTGGCGCGCAGCGGTGCGGGCAGGGCGGCCAGCCCCAACTCGTTGAGCACCACCAGCCGCGTGGCCGCCGCCAGCGTGGCCGCGCTGGTGTCCAGGCCACCGTACAGGTCGGTGCCGGTCAGCACCAGCACAACCGGCTTGGGCCAGGCGGCCCGCCAGGCTGCCACGGCGGGCGCCGACTTGACCGCGTGCAGCGCAATCAACAGGTCTTCGTCCCTTGCCACGTCGGCCGCCTGCCAGGTGCTGGCCAGCCGCACCTGCGCCCAGGGCCGCAGCAGCCGCGCCCAGCGCTGGGCGGTCTGCCAGTTGCCGTTGTTGGCGTCGGCCAGGGCCGGGGTGATGAGGGCGATGCGCGGTGAGGTCATGGTCGGTATGCTTAAACAATGATCGCAGACCCCGCCCAGCAAGCCCGCCAGGGCGACGCCGCCGTACTGGCCGGCCTGCTGCAAGCCAGCCGTGCCGACACCCTGACCGCTTTTGCCGCCTGGCAGGCCGCCCATGCGCTGACCGTGCCGCAGCGGCCCACGCTGAACCCGCCGTTGTGGGAGTTGGGTCACGTGGGCTGGTTTGCGCGCTGGTGGCTGGGCCGCAACCCCGAGCGCGCGCGCGGCGTGGTGGCCAACCCCGATGCGCCGCGCCCGGCCAGTGGGCTCGATGCGCTCTACCACTCGTCGCGCGTGTCGCACGCCCAACGCTGGCGGCTGCCGCTGCCCACGCCCGAGCAGACGCGGGCCGAACTGGCCGAGGGGCTGGACGAGACGCTGGCGCTGCTGCGCGCCGGGCCGCCGGGTGACGACGCGCTTTACTTCTTTCGCCTCGCGCTGCTGCACGAAGACATGCACCACGAGGCCGCTCTCTATATGGCTCAGGCCCTGGGGGTGCCCATGCCGCACGCCCCCGCGCCCCGCGCCCTGCCGGCACCGGCGACGATGGCGGTGCCGGCCTGTACCGTGACGCTGGGCCACACGGGTGGCGGCTTCGCCTTCGACAATGAGTGCGGCGCCCGCACCGAGCCCGTGGCCGCCTTCACCCTCGATGCCCACGCCGTGCGCTGGGCCGAGTACCTGCCCTTCGTCGTCGCCACCGGCCACCCGTTGCCGCCGCATCTGCGCCGCGCGGGCGCTGGTTGGCAGGTGCAGCGCTGGGGCCTCTGGCAGCCGCTGGACGAGACCGAAGCAGCCTGCCACCTGAATCAGGCGGACGCGCTGGCCTGGTGCCACTGGGCCGGCCGTCGCCTGCCCACCGAGGCCCAGTGGGTGGCCGCCCAGGCGCAAGGCATGGCCTGGGGCGACGTCTGGGAGTGGACGGCCACGCCCTTCGCACCCTGGCCTGGCTTTGCGCCGCACCCCTACGCGGATTACTCAGCCCCCTGGTTCGACGGCCGGCCCGTGCTGCGCGGCGCATCGTTCGCCACCTCGCCGCGCCTGGCCCATGCCGGCTACCGCAACTTCTTCACCGCCGAGCGGCGCGATGTGTTTGCGGGGTTTCGTAGCTGTGCAAGCGCTTAGCGCCCCACCATCACCGCAAACCGCTCCCCCGCATCCGTCCACGTCTGCACCGCCTCAAACCCCGCACGGCGCAGCAGGGCGGCAAACGCCTCGACCCGCCACTTGTGCGCGTTCTCGGTGTGGATGCCTTCGCCGGCTGCAAAGCGGCGCTCGGCGCCGGGCCAGCGCACGGTCAGCGCCTCGCGGGCGTGCAGGTGCATCTCCACCGCCTGGGTGGCGGCGTTCCACACCGCGCGGTGGCGCCATTGGCGCGGCGCGAAGTCGCTGCCCAGCAGCCGGTTCAGGTGGGCCAGCAGGTTGCGGTTGAAGGCGGCCGTCAGGCCCAGGGCGTCGTCGTAGGCGGCTTCCATCTCGGCCACGGGCTTGAGCAGGTCGACGCCGATCAACAGCGCCCCGCCGGGGCCGGCCAGCTGGCGCATCTGCACCAGCAGCGCCAGCGCCTCGGCGGGCGCGAAGTTGCCGATGCTGGAGCCGGGGTAGAACACCAGCGCGGGGCCGCTGAGCAGCTCGGGTGGCAGCGCCAGCGCGGCCGTGAAGTCCAGCCCCACGCCGCACATCGCCACCTGCGGGTGCGCGCCGGCCAATGCATCCAGCGCGCCGGCCAGAAAGTCGCAGGAGATGTCCAGCGCCAGATAGCGCCGGGTGCCCAGGGCCGCAAACCAGGCGGCGGCCTTGGCGCCGCTGCCAGCGCCCACGTCCACCAGCGTGGCGCCGGCTGCGCCCACGGCGGCGGCAATGGCGCTGCGGTGGGTGGCGAACAGGGCGGCCTCGTTGCGGGTCAGGTCGTATTCGGGCAGCAGCGTGATGGCGTCAAACAGCCGCGAGCCCAGCGCGTCGTAGAAGAACTTGGGCGGCAGCGCCGCCTGCGGCCGCAGCAGGCCTTGCGCGGCCTCGGCGGCCAGGCGCTGGGGATCCAGACTGTGCAGGGTGACGAGCTGTGGCGGCATGGGCCGACTCTAAGCCTTGTGCATGGCAGACTAAGCGCCCTTTTGTGAAGAACCCATGACCGTGAACGCTTTGCTCTCGCGCCGCGCCTGCCTGTTGGCCACGCTGGCGCTGGCCGCCGGCCCCGCGCCGGCCCAAGCCACGCCCGGCGTGCTGCGCGTCACGGCCATTCCCGACGAATCGCCCACCGAGCTGGCGCGCAAGGCCGCGCCGCTGATGCAGTACCTGTCGCAGCAGCTGGGCCTGAAGGTCGAGTACACGCCAGTGACCGACTACGCGGCCAGCGTCGAGGCGCTGGTCAACAAGAAGGTGGATCTGGCCTGGTTTGGTGGCTTCACCTTTGTACAGGCCAACGTGCGCTCGGGCGGCAAGGTGGTGCCGCTGGTGCAGCGGGCCGAGGACGCCAGGTTCCGCTCGGTGTTCATCACCACCGACCCGGCCATCAAGACGCTGGCCGACCTCAAGGGCAAGGACGTGAGCTTTGGCTCGCAAAGCTCCACCTCGGGCCACCTGATGCCGCGCAGCTTCTTGCTGCAAGCCGGCGTGGAGCCCGAGCGCGACCTGCGCCGCGTGGCTTACAGCGGCGCGCACGACGCCACCATTGCCGCCGTGGCGGCGGGCAAGGTGCAGGCGGGTGCGCTCAACGGCTCGGTGTGGGAGAAGTTCGTGGCCGAAAAAAAAGTGGACCCCGCCCAGGTGCGCGTCTTCTACACCACGCCGCCGTACTACGACTACAACTGGACGGTGCACGCCGACATGCCAGTCGCGCTGCAGGCCAGGATCAAGGCGGCCTTCCTGGCGCTGAAGCCGGAGTCGCCTGAAGGCAAGGCCATTCTGGATCTGCAGCGCGCCAGCAGCTTCGTGCCCACGCAGGTCGGCAACTACAAAGGCATCGAGGCCGCCGCGCGCAGCGCAGGGCTGTTGTGAACGACGTTGGACATCGAACTCACCGACGCTGACGCCCGCCACCCGGCTTCACACGGCAATGCACGGCCGGCACTGCGGGGCGTGAGCCTGCGCGTGGCGGCTGGCGAGCAGGTGGCCATCATCGGCCCCTCGGGCGCCGGCAAGACCACGCTGGCGCAGGTGCTGGCGCTGGCGCTCAAGCCGGGCCGGGGCACGCTGCGCCTGGGCGCCGCCGACCCCTGGCAACTCGACGCCCGCGCGCTGCGGCGGCTGCGCCAGCGGCTGTTTCTGGCGCCGCAGGTGCCGCCGCTGCCGCCGCGCCAGCGCGTGGTGCACGCCGTGCTGGCCGGTAGCCTGCCCACGCTCGGCCTGGGCGCCAGCCTGCGCTCGCTGATCTACCCGCACGACATCGCCGGCGCCCGGGCGGTGCTGGAGCCGCTGGATCTGGCGGACAAGTTGTTCGAGCGCGTGGATAGGCTCTCGGGCGGTGAGCGCCAGCGCGTGGCGCTGGCCCGCGCCAGCGTCTCGCCGGCCTCGCTGTGGCTGCTGGATGAGCCGCTCTCGGCGCTGGATCCGGCGCGGGCCGGCCAGGCGCTGACCGCGCTGACCGGCCAGGCCCGGGCGCGCGGCATCACGCTGGTGGCCACCTTGCACCAGGTGGAGTTGGCACTGGCCCATTTCGACCGCGTGGTGGCGCTGCAGGGCGGCGTGGTGGTGTTCGACGCCCCCAGTGCCAGCGTCACGCCCGCGCAGTTGACGGCGCTGTATGGCGCCCCGCTGCACACGCTGGCCGACGCGCCTTCGCCCGCCTGGCCGGCCACGGACGCCCCCGCGCCCGTGATGATGACCTGCCGATGACCGCAGCGGCCCACCCTGTGCGGCGCGACCCCGCCTGGCCCGGCCGGCTGGGCTGGGCGCTGCTGGCGCTGGTGGTGGTGTGGCCGCTGCTGGTGGCGGCCGAGTTCAAGCCCTGGGTGTTGTGGGATGCGCGCAGCCGCGCCGCCACCGGGCAGTTCCTGGCCAGCTTCTGGCCGCCGGCGCACAGCGCCGAGTTTTTGCACCTGGTGGCGCGCGAGACCTGGCGCACGGTGGCCATGGCCACGGCCGGCCTGACGCTGGCGCTGGTGCTGGCGGTGCCGCTGGCGGTGGTGGCCACGCGGGAGCTGTCGGTCTCGGCGCTGACCGGCCGCATGGCGCCGCTGCCGTTTGCGCTGCGCCAGGCCGTGCGGCTGCTGCTGGTGGTGCTGCGCAGCGTGCCCGAACTGGTCTGGGCGCTGGTCTTCGTGCGCGTGGTGGGCCTGGGGCCCACGGCCGGCGTGCTGGCCATTGCGCTGACCTACGGCGGCATGCTGGGCAAGGTGTATGCCGACATCGTCGAGGGCGCCGCCAACCCGGCCACGCGCGCCCTGCTGGGCAGCGGCGCCACGCGGCTGCAGGCACTGAGCTGGGGCCTGCTGCCGCAGCATGCGGCCGAGCTGGCCAGCTACACCGTCTACCGCTGGGAATGTGCAATCCGCTCCACCGTGGTGCTGGGCTTCGTCGGCGCCGGTGGCCTGGGCCAGTTGCTGGACGGCTCCATGAAGCTGTTTGCCGGTGGCGAGGTGCTGGTGGTGCTGGTGGTGTTCATGCTGCTGGTGGCGCTGGCCGATCGCGTGGGCAGCTGGGTGCGCAAGGTGCTGGCATGAGTCGCGCCGCCGACCTGCCGCCCGCGCTGTGGCATTGGCGCTGCGCCGCCTGCTGGGTGGCGCTGGGCGTGCTGGCGCTGGTGGTGGCCAGCTTCTGGTCGCTGGACTTGCAATGGGCGGCCTTTCTGGGCGCCGATGCCCGGGCCAGCATGGTGCGCTTTGCGGGCGAGTTCTTTCCGCCCGATCTGACGCCGGCCTTCGTGGCCCGCGTGGCGCGGGCCACCTGGGAGACGCTGGCCATGTCCGCCGTGGGCACGCTGGTGGCCGCGCTGGCTGCGCTGGTGCTGGCGGTGCCGGCTGCGCAGCACACGCTCTGGCGGCTGCCGGCGCTGGCGCTGCTCAACGCACTGCGCGCCGTACCCGAGCTGGTCTGGGCCGCGCTGCTGTTGATTGCTGCGGGCCTGGGCCCGCTGGCGGGCACGCTGGCGCTGGCGCTGCACACCACGGGCGTGCTGGGCCGGCTGTTTGCGCAGGCGGTGGAAGCCGCCCCCAGCGGCCCCGCCGACGCGCTGCGGCTGCAAGGGGTGAGCGCCTGGCGTGTGTGGGCCTGGGCCACGTTGCCCCAGGTGGCCCCGGCGCTGGTCAGCTACACCCTCTACCGCTGGGAGAACAACATCCGCGCGGCCACCGTGCTGGGCGTGGTGGGCGCGGGCGGGCTGGGCCAGATGCTGGCCTTCCACCTGGGGCTGTTCCACATGGGCAAGACGGCCACCGTGCTGGCCGCCATGATGGTGCTGGTGTGGGCGGTGGACGCGGCCAGTTATGGGCTGCGGCGGGCGCTAGCCTAGGCTGAGGTCTTTCATCCGCGCTTCGAGAAACGCAAGGTCGGCGTCTGAGGCAGCCAGCGCGCCGGCCCTCAGGTAGGCCTCCCGGGCGGCTGCGGTCAGCCCCTTGCGGGCCAGCAGCTCGGCCTTGGCGGCGTAGAAGGGCTGGTAATCCTGCAGGCTGGGCTCCAGGCGCGCCAACTCGGCCAGGGCGGCGTCCAGTGCGCCGGTTTGTGCGTGGGCCACGGCGCGGTTGAGACGCACCACGTCGGTGGGCTCGAACGCCAGCAAGGTGTCGTAAAGCAGCGCGATCTGGGCCCAGTCGGAGCGCTCGCCTTCGCTGTGGCAGGCGGCAATCGCGGCCTTGATCTGGTGCGGCCCCAGCGCGCGCCGGTGCAGCGCCTGCTCCAGGATGGCCACGCCGGCTGCGATCTCGGCGTGCTGCCACAGCCGGCGATCCTGCTGCTCCAGCGGCACCGTCTGGCGGCCGCTGGCGTCCCGGCGGGCAAGGCGGCGGGCGTGATGGATCATCAGCGCAGCCAGGCAGCCTTCGATCTCGGCCTCGCCCGGATGCAGCCGGTTCAGCAGCGCGCACAGGTACAAGGCCTCGTCGGCCAGGTCGAGGCCGGCCGCTGTGGGGCCGGCGGTGTAGCCGGCGTTGAAGATCAGGTAGATGACGGCCAGCACCGCCTCCAGCCGCGAGGCCCAGTCGGGCGGCTCGGGCACCGCGTAGCGGATGCCGGCGGCGGCGATCTTGGCCTTGGCGCGCGAGAGACGCTGGCCCATGGTGGCCTCCTGATCGAGGAAGGCACGGGCGATCTGGGCGGTGGGCACGCCGGCGACCACGCGCAGCGTCAGCGCCACTTGCGACTTCGGCGCCAGCGCCGGGTGGCAGCAGGTGAAGATCAGGCGCAGCCGCTCGTCGGGGATGGCGTCGGTCTCGATCTCGCATGCGCCGTCGCCGGCCAGCACACCCAGGCTGGCGCCAGCTCGCTCGGCCGTCTTGCGGGCGCGGATGCGGTCCAGTGCCTTGCGGTGGGCCACCCGCAGCAGCCACCCCAGCGGTGAGGCCGGAACGCCTGCCCGGCGCCAGTGCGGCACCGCCGCCAGCATGGCCTCCTGCAGCGCGTCCTCCGCCAGCTGGAAATCTCCGAGCCGGGCGATCAGCGCCGACATCAGGCGCCCCCGGTCCTCGCGCGCCAGCCGGTCGAGGGCCCGGGTCACGGCAAGGGCGGTGGCGGCGGCCGAGTCCATCGGGGGGCCGTGGGGGCGGGTCAGCCGGCCGGGTCGTCGTCCATCAACGGCCGCACCTCCACGGTGCCGAAGCGGGCCGATGGCACCTGCGCCGCATACCTCAGCGCGGCATCGAGGTCGGCCACGTCGATCAGGAAATAGCCGCCCAGGTGCTCCTTGGTCTCGGCGAAGGGGCCGTCCATGGTCTGCACCTCGGTGCCGCGCACGCGCAGCGAGGTGGCGGTCTCGACGCCTTGCAAGCCCTCGCCAGAGATCAGCACGCCATCGGCGCTCATGCGCGCGCTGAGCGCGATGAACGCGTCGAGCATGGCCTGGAACTCAGGCGTGCCATAGGCGGGCTCGCACTGGGGGTCGTTGTAGATCAGCAGCATGTATTTCATGGTCGGTGCGCCTTGTCGCAGTGGGTTGAGGTGCCGCAAGGACGCGGTCGCGCCCCGGATTTCGACAGGGCCCATGAACTTTTTTGTATCAATCCAGCTTCTTGCTGACGTAGTTCCAGCTGCGCGAGGCGATGACCTTGCCGCTGGCGTCGCGCTCGAAGCGGATCTCGGCGCCCAGGGTGTCGTCCTTGCGCACCTCGCGGAACACGTCGCCGCCCTGGTGGCGGATCACCTCCATGTCTTCCACCGGGTCGTCGGTGGGCAGCCACAGCATCACCAGGTCTTTGCCCCAGGGCTGCACCACGGCCTCGCCGCCGCCAGGGTGGGCCTGGTAGTGGCCGCTGTAATCGGCCAGGCGCGGCGCCTGGGCGTCGGTGGGGGCCACGGGTAGCGCCATGCCTTTGAGCATCAGGGTGCGAATCTGGCGGCCGTAAGGGCCGTCGCCATAGGTGTTGGTCAGCGCGATGACGCCCAGCTCCTTGGCCGGCACCAGGGTCATGCTGGTGACGTAGCCGGGGCAGCGGCCGGAGTGGCCGACCAGTTGGTCGCCACCGCTGCGACCCACCCAGTAGCCCAGGCCCCAGGTGTCGCCGCCGTCCGGGTCTTGCCACTGCACGCGCTGCATTTCGCGCAGCGTGGCCACCTTGAGCACGTTCTGGCCACCGTCTTTGCGCAGCTTGAAGTTCCAGCTGGCCAGGCGCGCCAGGTCGTTGACGCTGGAGGTGTAGCCGGCGGCGGCGGCCAGTGGCGTCATGTCAAACGGCTTGAGCCGCTCGCGCTGGCCCTGGCGGTTGAGGGCCGAGTAGCCGGGCGGCAGGCGCTGCTCCAGCAGCTCCAGCGGCAGGTAGGGGCGGGTGTCGGCCAGTTTCAGCGGGCTCAGCACCTGCTGCTGCACGTAGTCGCGGTAGGGCTGGCCCGAGGCGCTGGCCACGGCCTCACCCAGCAGGAACATGCCCAGGTTGCTGTACTGGAAGTGGTCGCCGGTGCGCATGAAGGTCTGCTGGCGGGCCAGGTCGGCGAGGATGGCCTCGCGGCTGGGTACCTGGTAGTCGGGGTAGCTCCAGCTTTCCTGCAGCGTCTCGCGGGGCACGCCGGCCGCGTGCATCAGCAGCATGCGGATGGTGATGGGGCCGCTGTCGGCATCGCTTTGCTTGAGGGCTTTGGCGGCCGGCACCCAGCGGCCGATGTCGTCGTCCAGGCCCAGCTTGCCCTGCTCCCACAGCTGCATCACGGCGATGCTGGTGAACAGCTTGCTGATGGAGCAGATGCTGTAGAGGGTGTCGGCATCGGCGGGCCGGGTGCGGGCCGCATCCACAAAGCCATAGCCTTTGTGCCAGACCAGCTCCTGCCCGACGACGATGCCGGCGGCCAGCGAGGGCACCCGGTGGTAGGCCACTTGCGCCTCCAGCCAGGTGTCCACCAGGTTGACCGCGTCGCGGTGCTGGGTGGTGGGCGGCTTGTCGGCCGGCGTGGCGGCCAGCACGGCGCCGCTGGCGAGCAAGGCCAGCAGCGGCGCCAGCAAGGGGCTGAGGGTCATGGTGTCTCCCTGCGGGCGGCCTATGAGGCGATGGCCTCGGCCAGTCGGGCCAGCGCCGCACGGTGGGCCAGCACCAGGGCGTCGGCGTCGGTGGCGGTGGCGGGCTGGCTGATGCGCGCCTCGCCGCTGCGGGCAGGGGTGCGGCCCTGCGGGTCGGCCACGCTCCAGCGGGCGTGCAGGGTCACGCCGCTGCGGCCGGGGGCCACGTCAAGCTGCAGCAGCTCGATGCGCAACTGGCGCGTGGGCTGCACGCCCGGCGGCAGCGGGTTGACCCAGACGGTCGTGCCCAGCAGCGTGGCCAGATCCTGGCGCAGCAGGCGCGGCACGGCGTCGCGCAGCGGCTCGGCCCAGCGCACGCCGGCCAGCGGTTGCAGGCCGGCGGCGCCCTGGGGCACCAGCAGCGCGTCGCGCTCCAGGTAACCGGGCACGTCCAGCGGCAGCACCAACTGCCAGACGTCGGCGCTGGCCTGGGCCGGCGCGGGCAGCGGGGCCGCCGGCATGGCAGGCAGGCGGACCCATTGCGCGGGTGGCAGGGCGGGGCCGCTGACGCAGCCGGTCAGCAGGGCCAGCGCGGTGGCGCCCAGCAGGGCAAGCCATTGGCGGCGAGGCAGTGGGCTCATGGCACGGGCTCCGGTTCGGGCTGACGGCCGCGCAGCAGCACGTCGGGGTGGCGCTCCAGCGTGTCGCTCAACTCGCGCAGCGTGCGGGCGGCGCGGGCCACGTCTTGCAGCGCGCGGTCGGCGTTGACGCGCAGGCTGGAGTCGCTGCCGGCGGCCTGGCCCAGGGCAGCGGCGGCACGGGCCAGCTCGTCGCTGGTGTTGCGCAGGCTGGTCAGCAGCGGGCTGGCCTCGCCGGCCACGTCCTGCATGCGGGCTGCGGCGGTGTTGACGCGGTCGGCGGCCTGGCCGACGCGGGACAGTGCGTCGGTGGTGGCGCCGGTGAGTTGGGGCAGGCTGCGCTGGATCTGCTGTGCCAGTTGCTGTACGGCCTGGGCGGCCTCGCCGGTGCGCGCGATGGCCAGCGGGATCTGCGGGTTGCCCACCAATTGGCGGGTGCCGGAGGCGACGGCGGCCAGGTCTTCGGCGATTTGCCCCACGTTGACCTGATCGAGCTGGGCCTTGATGGTCTGCAAGGTGTTGGGCGCGGTCGGAATCTGGGGCGGCGTGTTGGCGGCGTAGGCGGCGGCGCGGGGGGTGGGGCGGTCCAGCTCCAGGTCGATGTAGAGCAGGCCGGTGAGCAGGCTCTGGGTGGCCAGCCGGGCCACCAGGCCGCCTTCGATGAGCACCGGCAGCAGCGCGCCGCCGGGGTCGCTGGGCAGCAGTTGCGCCAGGCGCTCGCGGTCCATCTGCACGCTGACCACGGCGTCTTTGGGCGTCAGCCGCACGGCCGTGACCTGGCCGATGCGCACGCCGCGAAACACCACCGGCGCGCCGTCCTGCAAGCCGTAGATGGAGCTGGTGTAGCGCAACTGCCCGCGCTCGGAGGCGGCCAGCCAGCGCCCGCCCACGATCATCAGGGCCAGCGCCAGCACGGCCACACCGAGGATGGCGAACAGGCCGACGCGAAAGGCGGCCTTGTTCATGGCGCCTTGCCCCGGCGCAGGAATTCGCGCACCGGCTCGGGGCCATGCAACAACAGCTCTTGGGGTGGGGCGAGGGCGGTCATGGTGCGGGTTTCGGCTGAGAGGTAAAGGGCGCGGTCGGCGATGCCCAGGATGCTGGCGATGTCGTGCGAGACGATGACGACGCCGGTGTCCAGATCATGCCGCAGCGCGAGGATGAGGTCGTCGAGCTGGGCGGCGCCCAGGGGATCCAGCCCCGAGCCGGGCTCGTCCAGCAGCAGCAACTCGGGCTCCAGCGCCAGCGCCCGGGCCAGTGCGGCGCGCTTCTTCTGGCCGCCAGACAGGCTGGCCGGCTGGGCGTCGAAGCGGTCGGGCAGGCCCACCTGGGCCAGCCGGGCCTGGGCGCGCTCGCGGCGCTCGGCCGCCGGCCAGGTGGTGAACAGGCGCATGGGCAGCATGACGTTCTCGCCCACGCTCATGGAGCTCCACAGCGCGCCGTACTGGAACATTACGCCCATGTGGCGGCGGCGCGCGGCTTGTTCGGCCTCGGTGCCGGCGTGCAGGTCGGCGCCCAGGTAGGTGATGGTGCCGGCCAGCGGCTGGGCCAGCCCCACCATGTGGCGCAGCAGCGTGCTCTTGCCGCAGCCGCTGGGGCCCATGATGGCCAGCACCTCGCCGCGGTGCACGTCAAAGCCCAGGTTCTGCTGCACCACCCGCGTGCCACCCGCGATGGTCAGGTCGCGCACCTGCATCAAGAGGGTTTCGGGGCCCTCACGCAAACCAGGGCCCGCTCCCGGGTTTGCTTGCCCCCCCGGGGGGGCCTGGTGCGCAGCGGCAGGTTGGGGGGTGCTCATATCTGCAGCATCGAGAAGATGACCGTGGTCAGGCTGGCGGCCGAGACGATCCACACCAGCGCTTTGACCACGGCACGGGTGGTGGCCTCGCCCACGGCCTGGGCGCTGCGCCCGGCGGTCAGGCCCTCGCGGCAGCCGGCCAGCGCCACCAGCACCACGTAGAGCTCACCTTTGAACAACCCCACCCAGATGTGGTTGGAGGTGATGGCCCGCTGCACGCGGGAAAAGTACTCGAAGCTGGTCAGGCCGTACTCGGCCACCGCCGGCAGCCAGCCAGCCAGAATGCCCACCAGCGCGCCGCAGACCACCAGCGCCGGCCCCACGGCCAACAGCGCCAGCAGCCGGGGCAGCACCAGGTGGGTGACGGGCTGCACGCCCAGCACGCGCAGCGCGTCGATCTCGTCGCCCGCCTGCATGGTGGCCAGGTGGGCCGCAAAGGCGGCACCGATGCGGCCGGTGAGGATGATGCCGGTCATCAGCGGCGCCAGTTCGCGCACCATGCTGATGCCCACCATGTCGGCCAGAAAGCTCTGCGTGCCCACGCGGCCCAGTTGGGCGCCGCCCATATAGGCCAGCATCATGCCGATGAGGCCGCAGGTCAGCAGCACGATGGGCAGCGAACGCGGGCCGGTGGCGTCGAGCTGCTCCAGCACGTCGCGCGCCAGCGGCCGCGCCAGCGGCCCGCCGCGCAGCGCGCGGCCCAGCGCCAACATCACCTCGCCGACGAAGGTGATGGTGACGGTGGCCTGGGTGACGAATGGCCATTGGCGCACGGTGGATGCAGACGGCAGCGGCATGGGGCTGGATGATGCCAGCCTCTGCCGCGCGCGCTCCCGGGCTCAGGCGGGGCGGCCCGCCTGAGATAATGAGCGGTTTCGCTCGCTCCAGACTGCACCCACCATGGCCCAATACGTCTTCACCATGAACCGCGTCGGCAAGATCGTGCCGCCAAAGCGGCAGATCCTGAAGGACATCTCGCTGTCGTTCTTCCCCGGCGCCAAGATCGGCGTGCTGGGCCTCAACGGCTCGGGCAAGTCCACGCTGCTGAAAATCATGGCCGGCCTGGACAAGGAGATCGAAGGCGAGGCCACGCCCATGCCAGGTATCCGCATCGGCTACCTGCCGCAAGAGCCCCAGCTCAACCCCGAGCAGACCGTGCGCGAGGCGGTGGAAGAGGGCATAGGCGGCGTGCTGGCCGCCAAGAAGCGGCTGGACGAGGTCTACGCCGAGTATGCCGAGCCCGATGCCGACTTCGACAAGCTGGCCGCCGAGCAGGCCGAGCTGGAGGCCATCATCGCCGCCGCCGGCAGCGAGAACACCGACCACCAGCTGGAGATTGCCGCCGACGCGCTGCGCCTGTCGCCCTGGGACGCCGTCATCGGCAACCTCTCGGGCGGTGAGAAGCGCCGCGTGGCACTGTGCCGGCTGCTGCTGTCCAAGCCCGACATGCTGCTGCTGGACGAGCCCACCAACCACCTGGACGCCGAGAGCGTGGAGTGGCTGGAGCAGTTCCTCAAGCGCTTTGGCGGCACCGTGGTGGCCATCACCCACGACCGCTACTTCCTGGACAACGCCGCCGAGTGGATTCTCGAACTCGACCGCGGCCAGGGCATTCCGCACAAAGGCAATTACTCCGACTGGCTGGAGGGCAAGGAAGCCCGCCTCAAGGCCGAGCAGAAGACCGAGGACGCGCGCGCCAAGGCCATGAAGCAGGAGCTGGAGTGGGTGCGCAAGAACGCCAAGGGCCGCCAGGCCAAGAGCAAGGCGCGCCTGGCCCGCTTCGAGGAGCTGTCCGACGTCGAATACCAAAAGCGCAACGAGACCAACGAGATCTTCATCCCCGTGGCCGAGCGCCTGGGCAACGAGGTCATCGAGTTCGTCGGCGTCAGCAAGAGCTTTGGTGACCGGCTGCTGATCGACGACCTCAGCTTCAAGGTGCCGGCCGGCGCCATCGTCGGCATCATCGGCCCCAACGGCGCAGGCAAGTCCACGTTGTTCCGCCTGATCCAGGGCGTGGAGCAGCCCGATTCAGGCGAGGTCAAGGTCGGCAAGACGGCGCAACTGGCCTTCGTCGACCAGAGCCGCGAGGGCCTGGCCGGCGACAAGACCGTGTGGGAAGACGTCTCGGGCGGGCTGGACAACATCACCGTGGGCAAATTCGTCATGCCCAGCCGCGCCTACATCGGCCGCTTCAACTTCAAGGGCAACGACCAGCAGAAACTGGTCGGCCAGCTCTCGGGCGGCGAGCGCGGCCGTCTGCACCTGGCCAAGACACTGGCCCAGGGCGGCAACGTGCTGATGCTGGACGAGCCCAGCAACGACCTCGACGTGGAAACCCTGCGTGCGCTGGAAGAAGCGCTGCTGGAGTTTGCCGGCAGCGCCATGGTCATCAGCCACGACCGCTGGTTCCTCGACCGCATCTGCACCCACATCCTGGCCGCCGAGGGCGACTCGCAGTGGTTCTTCTACGAAGGCAACTACCAGGAGTACGAGGCCGACAAGATCAAGCGCCTGGGCGAAGAGGGCGCACGGCCGCATCGGGTGCGGTACAAGGCGTTGAAGTAGGCCCCCGCGCGCCCTGCCGGTAGCGGCTCCCGCATCGGCATCGCGCAGGAACACCGCGCCGGTGGCGGGATGGGGCGAGCGAGGGGCTCAGTCGGGCTGGTGGTCGCGGCCCAACTCGACGATGCGGTTGAAGTCCTCGCCGTCGTCGATGGACTCGGCGCTTTCCTCCCACAGCCGTGCCACCTCGGCCGTCAAGGGCAGATCCAGGCCGGCCTGGCCGACCAGTTCGGCGGCCAGCCGGACGTCTTTGCGCATCAGCTTCATCGTGAAGCCCGAGTCGAAGGCGTTGTTCAGGATCCAGGTGGGGAAGTTGGTCTGGGTGACGCCGCTGCGGCCCGAGCCGGCATTGATGCCCTCCAGCAGCTGCGCCATGTCCACGCCGGCCCGGTCGGCCAGTTGTGCCACCTCGCCGGCCGCGATCAGGTGGGCCGCGCACAGCAGGTTGTTGGCAATCTTGGCCACGTGGCCGGCGCCCACACCGCCGACGCGCACGCGCTTGGCGCTCAGCGTGACCAGCACCGGCTCGGCGCGTGCCAGATCGGCGGCGTCGCCGCCCAGCAACATGGTCAACTGGCCCGCCAGCGCCGCCTTGGGGCTGCCGCTGACCGGGGCGTCGATCAAGGCCATGCCGGCCCCCGCCAGCAGGCCGGCCAGCACGCGCGTGGTGTCGGGGTGGGAGGTCGAGGTGTCGATCACCAGCTGCCCCGGACGGCCAGCCGCCAGCAGGCCATCCTTGCCGGTGATCACCTGGGTCACCACCGCCGCCGTCGGCAGCGAGAGCACGATCACGTCGGCCCGTGCCGCCACCTCGGTGATGCTGTCCACCACCGCCATGCGCTCACCGGCCAAGGCCTGGCGGGCGGCTGGCGAGGCGTCCGTGCCCACCACCGCCCAACCGTCGTGCTGCAGCGCAAGCGCCATGCCGCGGCCCATGTGACCCAAGCCAATTACACCCACTGTGCTCACTACCTGCTCCTCAACTGGGCACCGCGTGCCGCTTGACCTGTCCGCCCGGCCCGGCAGGGCCGGCTGCGGCAAAGGGGCGCAAGGTTCGGTCAAAACCATTCGATGAGCAAGGTCAACGACAGTAGAATTTCGTTGCCTTTGAGGCAACACTCAAACCTCGTTTTACGGAATCCTGATGGCCGGCCCCACCCTTGATGAGCGCCGCGTGCGCTACCTGTACGAGGCCGTGCTGACCGGCTCGGTGCGTGCCGCAGCCGACAAGATGGACCTCAATCCGTCGGTGGTCAGCCGGCAGATTGCCCAGCTCGAATCCCAGTTGGCCGTCACCTTGCTGGAGCGCCATGGCCGGGGCGTGCGGCCCACGGACGCGGGCCAGGTGCTGGTGGACTACCACCGCCGGCAGGCCGCCAGTCAGGACGACGCGCTGGCCCAGCTCCAGGCCATCCGGGGTCTGGCCAAGGGCCATGTGGACCTGGCGCTGGGCGAGGGCTTCGTCAGCGACCTGATGGGCGAGCCTTTGCAGGCCCTCTGGCGCCGCCACCCCGGCCTGACCGTGGCGCTGAACCTGGGCGGCACCAACGACGTGCTGCGCATGGTCGAGGAGGACACGGCGCACATCGGCCTGGTCTACATCCCGCCGATACGGCCCGGCATCCGCTCGCACGTGGCCGTGCGCCAGCCGCTGTGCGCCATCGTCGCGCCAGACCATCCGCTGGCCCGGGTGGCTGGCCCGTTGACCCTCAGGCAGGTGGCCGCCCACCCGTTGGCGCTGATGCACGAGGCCTACGGCACGCGGCAGATCGTGCAGATAGCCGCACAGATGGACAAGGTGCGCCTGACGCTCAAGCTGACAACCAACTCGATGTCGGTCATCAAGCATTTCGCGCAGACCGGGCAGGGGGTGAGCCTGTTGCCTGCGTTTGCGCTGTCGCAGGACATCGGCGCGGGCGAGGTGCTGGCCCTGCCCGTGGATCAGCCGCTGCTGGCCAAGGCCGAGGCTCACCTCATCACCCGCCTGGGCCGCCAGCTCTCACCGGCGGCCAACCAGTTGCTGATGCAGCTGCTGACCACGATGAAGGCCTTGCTCTGATCGCGGCGAGGCAGTCAGGCCCTCATAAAATCCGCCGTCTTCACGGCTGGCCACCCTTCCCGGGCCTGGCCCAGCCGTCACTTCGATTCGAGCCACCATGAACACCGCCGAAATCCGCTCCACTTTCTTGAAGTTCTTCGAGTCCAAGGGCCACACCATCGTGCCGTCCAGCCCCGTGGTGCCGGGGGACGACCCCACGCTGCTGTTCACCAACGCGGGCATGAACCAGTTCAAGGACGTGTTCCTGGGCTTTGACAAGCGGCCCTACAACCGCGCCGTCAGCGCGCAAAAGTGCATCCGCGCCGGCGGCAAGCACAACGACCTGGACAACGTCGGCTACACCGCGCGCCACCACACCTTCTTCGAGATGCTGGGCAACTTCAGCTTCGGCGACTACTTCAAGAAAGATGCCATCCAGTACGCCTGGGAGCTGCTGACGGTGCACTTCAAGCTGCCGCCCGAGAAGCTCTGGGCCACCGTGTACGCCGAGGACGACGAGGCCTACGACATCTGGCACCGCGTCATCGGCCTGCCCCCCGAGCGCATCGTGCGCATTGGCGACAACAAGGGCGGTCGCTACATGAGCGACAACTTCTGGATGATGGGCGACACCGGCCCCTGCGGCCCCTGCTCGGAAATCTTCTACGACCACGGCCCCGGCGTGGCCGGCGGCCCGCCCGGCAGCCCCGATGAAGACGGCGACCGCTACATCGAGATCTGGAACAACGTCTTCATGCAGTTCAACCGCACCGAAGACGGCGTCATGCACCCGCTGCCCAAGCCCAGCGTGGACACCGGCATGGGCCTGGAGCGCGTGACGGCGGTGCTGCAGCACGTGCACAGCAACTACGAGATCGACCTCTTCGTGGCCTTGCTGGCCGCCGCGCGCGAGGCGGTGGTGTTTGCCGCCGGCGGCGCCGACGTGGACGCAGCCAGCCCCAGCCTCAAAGTCATTGCCGACCACATCCGCACCTGCAGCTTCACCATCGCCGACGGCGTGGTGCCGGGCAACGAAGGCCGGGGTTACGTGCTGCGCCGCATCGCCCGCCGCGCCATCCGCCACGGCTACAAGCTGGGCGCGCGCACGCCGTTCTTCCACACGCTGGTGCACCCGCTGGCGGCCGTCATGGGCGATGCCTACCCTGAGCTGCGCCGTGAGGCCGACCGCATCTTCCAGGTGCTCAAGATCGAAGAGGAGCGCTTCTTCCAGACCATCGAGCGGGGCATGGAGCTGCTCGACTCGGCGCTGGCCGGCGGCGCGAAGCAGATCGACGGCGAGACGGCCTTCAAGCTGCACGACACCTACGGCTTCCCGGTGGACCTGACGGCGGATGTGTGCCGCGAGCGCGGCGTCACCGTGGACATGGCCGGCTTCGAGGCGGCCATGAACCGCCAGCGCGAGCAGGCCCGCGCCGCTGGCAAGTTCAAGATGGCCCAGGGGCTGGCCTACGACGGCCCCGCCACGGTTTTTCACGGCTACGACCACCTGACGTGCGCGCACAGCAAGGTCACCGCGCTCTATGTGGACGGCCAGCCGGTGCGCACGGCCACGGCCGGCGACGACGTGGTGGTGGTGCTGGATCACACGCCGTTCTACGCCGAGAGTGGTGGCCAGGTGGGCGATACCGGCGAGCTGCGCAATGGCGTGGCCCGCGTGGTCATCGACGACACCATCAAGGTGCAGGCCGACGTGCATGGCCACGTGGGCCGCATCGTCGAGGGCAGCCTGGCGGTGGGCGACGAGTTGCGCGCCCAGGTTGGCGCCGAGAGCCGCGCCAGGACCGTGCGCAACCACAGCGCCACCCACTTGATGCACAAGGCGCTGCGCGAGGTGCTGGGCGCCCATGTGCAGCAAAAAGGCTCGCAGGTGAGCCCTGAGCGCACGCGCTTCGACTTCGCCCACCATGTGCCCATGACGGCCGATGAAATCCGCCGCGTCGAGCAGATCGTCAACGCCGAAATCCTGGCCAACGCCCAGACCAGGGCCCAGGTCATGCCGCTGGCCGACGCGCAGACCAGCGGCGCCATGATGCTGTTTGGCGAGAAGTACGGCGACCAGGTGCGGGTGCTCTCCATCGGCTCCAGCAAAGAGCTGTGCGGCGGCACCCACGTGGGCGCCACGGGCGACATTGGCCTGTTCAAGATCGTGGCCGAGAGCGGCGTGGCCGCCGGCGTGCGCCGCGTCGAGGCCGTCACCGGCGCTGGCGCCCTGGCCTACTTGCAGGAGCTGGAGGCCGGCCTGCACGGCGTGGCCGCGCAACTGCGCACCGCGCCTGGCGAGGTGGCCGCCCGCGTGGCCGGCCTGCTCGACCAGATCAAACACCTGGAAAAAGACCTCACCGCCGCCAAGAGCAAGCTGGCCAGCGCCCAGGGCGACGAGTTGCTGGCGCAAGCGGTGGACGTGGGTGGCCTGAAGGTGCTGGCCGCCACGCTGCCCGGCGCCGATGCGCGGGTGCTGCGCGAGACGCTGGACAAGCTCAAGGACAAGCTCAAGACCGCCGCCATCGTGCTGGCCGCCGTGGACGGCGACAAGGTGCAGCTGGCGGCGGGCGTCACGGCCGACAGCACGGCCCGCGTCAAGGCCGGTGAGCTGGTCAACTTCGTGGCCCAGCAGGTGGGCGGCAAGGGCGGCGGCAAGCCCGACCTGGCGATGGCTGGTGGCACCCAGGCCGCCGCGCTGCCGGCGGCGCTGGCCAGTGTGCAGGGGTGGGTGGCCGAGCGGCTCTGAGCGACGCCGCGCGGCGCCATGGGGCAAACCCGCAGCGGGGCACCAAACCGGATGCGGTACAAGCCGATGGCGCACGGCTTGCGCCTTGCGCCTGGTCACGCACGAGGAGTCCCATGACGTTCTACAACGAAATGCACGACGACACCGGTCGGGTGCGCCCCCACTACCGCGTGTTCGACGACTGGCTGCGCGCCACGCCGGCCGAGCGCATCGCCCACAAGCGCGCCGAGGCCGACTCGGCCTTCCACCGCGTGGGCATCACCTTTGCGGTGTATGGCGAAGAGGCGGGCACCGAGCGGTTGATTCCGTTCGACATCATCCCGCGCGTCATCCCGGCGCACGAGTGGCGTCAGTTGGAGCGGGGGCTGCGCCAGCGGGTCAAGGCGCTGAACCACTTTCTGCACGACGTCTACCACGGCCAGGACATCTTGCGCGCAGGCCGCATCCCGGCCGATCAGGTGCTGCGCAACGCCCAGTACCGGCCCGAGATGCAGGGCGTGGACGTGCCGGACGGCATCTACGCCCACATCGCCGGGGTGGACATCGTGCGCGCCGGCCAGGGCGAGTTCTACGTGCTGGAAGACAACCTGCGCGTGCCCTCGGGCGTGTCCTACCTGCTCGAAGACCGCAAGATGATGTTGCGGCTCTTTCCCGAGCTGTTCGCGCGCCAGACCGTGGCCAACGTGCTGCATTACCCCGACTTGCTGTTCGAGACCCTCAAGGCCGCCGCGCCGGCCGGCGTGGAGGAGCCCACCGTGGTGGTGCTGACGCCCGGGGCCTACAACAGCGCCTACTTCGAGCACGCCTTTCTGGCCAAGCAGATGGGGGTGGAGCTGATCGAGGGGCGCGACCTGTTCGTGCAGGGCGGCCAGGTCTTCATGCGCACCACCCAGGGGCGGCGGCGGGTGCACGTCATCTACCGGCGCATCGATGACGACTTCCTCGACCCGCTGGCCTTCCGGCCCGACTCCATGCTGGGCGTGCCCGGCCTGCTGGACGCCTACCGCAGCGGCGGCGTGACGCTGTGCAACGCCGTGGGCACCGGCGTGGCGGACGACAAGTCCATCTACCCCTACGTCCCCGACATGATCCGCTTCTATCTGGGCGAGGAGCCGCTGCTGAACAACGTGCCCACCTACCAGTGCCGCGAGGCGGACGACCTGGCCTATGTGCTCGACCACCTGTCCGAGCTGGTGGTCAAGGAGGTGCATGGCGCGGGCGGCTACGGCATGCTGGTGGGTCCGGCATCCAGCCGCGCCGAGATCGAGGCCTTTGGCGAGCGCGTGCGGGCCAAGCCCGAGGGCTACATCGCCCAGCCCACGCTGGCGCTGTCGGCCTGCCCCACCTATGTGGAGCAAGGCATCGCACCCCGCCACGTCGATCTGCGGCCCTTCGTGCTGTCCAGCAGCCGGGGCATCGAGATGGTGCCCGGCGGTCTCTCGCGGGTGGCGCTGCGCGAAGGCTCGCTGGTCGTCAACTCGTCGCAGGGCGGGGGCACCAAGGACACCTGGGTTCTGGAGGATTGAGATGCTGTCCCGTACTGCCGAACACCTGTTCTGGATGGCGCGCTACATGGAGCGCGCAGAGAACCTCGCCCGCCTGCTGGACACCACCTGGCAGATGTCGCTGGTGCGCCAGAGCCGCGCCCATCCGGTGGCCGACTGGGCCGGCGTGATTGCGCTGCACAGCCTGGAGGGCCCGTTCGGTGCCCGCCACGCCGACACCGGCGCCGAGCGCGTGCTGCACTTCATGACCTGCGACGACACCAACCCGGCGTCCATCCACGGCTGCCTGCGCCAATGCCGCGAGAACGCGCACGCCGTGCGCGGCACCATCACCACCGAGATGTGGGAGACCATCAACACCACCTGGCTGACCGCCCGGCGCACCAGCTTCGAGCAGATCATGCAGATGGGCTACGTGGCCTACTTTGAATGGGTCAAGGAGCGCTCGTCGCTGTCGCGCGGCGTCACGCTGGGCACGCTGCTGCAGGACGAGTGCTACCACTTCATCCGGCTGGGCACGCTGCTGGAGCGCGCCGACTCCACGGCGCGCATCCTGGATGCCCGCTACCACGGCAGCGCCGCCGGCAACGGCGACGACGCCAGCGACGATGCCCACTGGGCCGCCGCGCTGGTGCGCGCCGTCTCGGCCGTGGAGGCCTACCGGCGGGTCTGGCGCGACGCCGTCACCTCCGAGCGGGCGCTGGAGCTGATGCTGCTGCGCCGCGACATGCCGCGCTCGCTGCGCTACTGTCTGGCCGGCGTGGTGCGCAACCTCGAAGCGGTGTCCAACGCCCACAGCGCCGACGTGCTGCGCACGGCCGGCAAGCTGCACGCCGAGGTGCAGTTCGCCCGCGTCGAAGACATCCTGGCGCATGGCGTGCACGCCTGGCTGGAAGACAAGATCGACCGCCTCTATGCGCTGGGCCAGTTGATCGGCGACCAGGTGCTCAACCCCATGCTGGCCGACGCCGCGCCCCGCACGCCCTGACGGCGGCGTGACCCGACCCCCACTGCCTATGCTGCGCGCCCTTGCCCCGCACTACACCCTGGACGCGCAACGCTTCGACGAGATGTTTTTGCCCGATGGCGCGGTACGGCCGCACTGGCGGCCGTTCGTCGAGCGCCTGCGCGACACCAGCCCGGCGCAGATGCGTGAGCGAGCCGAGCTGGCGCAGCGGCGCATCCGCGAGAACGGCGTCACCTACAACGTCTACGCCGACCCGGGCGGGGCCGACCGGCCGTGGTCGCTGGATCCGCTGCCGCTGATCGTGGAGGCGGCCGAGTGGGCCACGCTGGCCGGGGCCGTGGCCCAGCGCGCGCGGCTGCTCAATCTGGTGCTGGCCGATCTGTATGGCCCGCAGACGCTGCTGGCCCAGGGCTTGATTCCGCCGGCGCTGGTCTATGGCCAGCACGGTTTTTTGTGGCCATGCCAGGGCGTGCAGCCACCGGGCGGGGTGTGGCTGCACCAGTACGGTGTCGATCTGGCGCGCTCGCCCGATGGCCGCTGGTGGGCCATTGCCGACCGCACGCAAGCCCCGTCGGGCGCCGGCTATGCGCTGGAAGACCGGCTCATCGTCTCGCGCGCCTACCCCGAGCTGTTTCGCGACCTGCGGGTGGCGCACCTGACCGAGTTCTTCAGCGCCACGCGGGCGGCGCTGGCGCGTTACGCGCCGGTGGCGCCCGGCGAGCAGCCGCTGGTGGCGCTGTGGACGCCCGGCCCGGCCAACGAAACCTATTTCGAACACGTCTACCTGGCGCGCCACCTGGGTTTTCCGCTGGTCGAGGGCTCGGACCTGACCGTGCGCGGCGACACCGTCTACCTCAAGTCGCTGCGCGGCCTGCAGCGGGTGCATGCGCTGATGCGTCGCCAGGACGACGTCTGGTGCGACCCGCTGGAGTTGCGCGGCGACTCGGCGCTGGGCGTGCCCGGCCTGCTGGGCGCCGTGCGGGCCGGCCGCGTGCTGGTGGCCAACGCCCTGGGCAGCGGCGTCGTCGCCTCGCAGGCCTTGATGGGTTTTTTGCCGGCGCTGTGCGAGCAGCTGCTGGGCGAGCCGCTGGCCATGCCCTCGGTGGCCACCTGGTGGTGCGGCGAGGCCAGCGCGCTGGCCTTTGTGCGGGCCCACCTGGGCGAGCTGGTCATCAAGCCGGCCTACCCCTCGCAGCAGATGCTGCCCGTCTTCGGCCACGAGCTGGACGCTGGCGGGCGGGCCGACCTGCTGGCCCGCATCGAGGCCAGGCCGCATGCCTACGTGGCGCAGGAGATGGTGCAACTGGCCCAGGCCCCCACCTGGCAGGACGACGGGCTGGCGCCCCGCATCTGCGGGCTGCGCGCCTATGCGGCGGCCACCCCGCAAGGTTATGCGGTCATGCCGGGCGGCCTGGGTCGCGTGGCAGGCGGCGCCCAGGCCCATGTGCTGTCCATGCAGCGGGGCGGTTCGTCCAAGGACGTCTGGGTGCTGCAAGCCCATGCCGACGACAGCGGCACCTTGCTCAAGCCCTCCATGCGCCGCGTTGATCTGCAGCGCGGCGGCCTCAACCTGTCCTCGCGCGTCGTCGAGGGGCTGTTCTGGCTGGGCCGCTACACCGAGCGCATGGAGGTGGCAGCCCGCATGCTGCGCGCCATCCTGGGCCGGGTGGACTACGCCGTGGGCGAAGCGCCGGCGCCTACCTTGCGCGCCGCGCTGGCCATGGCGCGCGTGCTGGGCGTGCTGCCCGTCACCGCCAGCCACAGCACCGACGCGCTGGCCGCCGTCTTCGACGAGGGCATGCCGGGCGGCGTGGCCGCCACCGTGCAGCAGGTGCTGCGCACGGCGGCCCGGCTGCGCGACCGCTTTTCGCTCGACCACTGGCACACGCTGACCCGCCTGCAGCACGACCTGATGCAGGCGCAGGGGGGGGCGCAAGGGCTGGCCCACGCCCACCTGTTTCTCGACCGCGTGCTGACGCTGGCCGCCTCGCTGTCGGGCTTCACCATGGACAACATGACGCGCGACGAAGGCTGGCGCTTTCTGATGCTGGGCCGGCGCATCGAGCGGCTGGACTTCGTGGCCACCGCCGTGGCCACCTTCGTCGTGCAGCCCACGGCCAGCGCGCCGGACGCGCTGGACTGGCTGCTGGAGCTGCTGGACTCCAGCATCACCTACCGCTCGCGCTACATGCGGGCGCCCGAGCTGCTGCCGGTGATCGACCTGGCGGTCTTTGATGCGGGCAACCCGCGCAGCGTGCAGTTCCAGGTGCTGGCGCTGCGCCAGGACCTGGCCGTGCTGCGCCAGGAACTGCGCGCCGTGCCGCAGCACGGCGTGGTCGAGAGCGCCTCGGCGCTGGACGAGTTCGACCTGGACGATTTGCCCGGCTCGGCCCCCGTGCTGGCGCGGCAGTTGCAAGCCCTCATCGGCGCCGCCCGGCATCTGGCCGACCAGCTCGACCGCCGTTTCTTTACCCATACCGACGCCGTACGCACGCGGCAAACCATGGCCGTCTGATGTCCACCACCCCCTACGCGATCGCAGATCGCGCCCCCTCAACGGGGGCACCGCCAGTGGACCGGCGAAGCCGGATCCACGGCAGTTGCCGGGCTCGGTTGGCTGCTTGCGTGACGGTGGCGCGCGATGCAATGGATAGTTGATATGCCTACTACACCCAGCGCCCGCTACCGCGTCGAGCACGACACGCAGTACGACTACGGCGCGCCGATTGCGCTGTCGCAGCAGATGCTGCACCTGACGCCGCGCGCCGTCGGCTGGCAGACCGTGCATGCCGACACGCTGGCCATCGAGCCCGCGCCGCGCTGGCAGCGCGAGGGTGAGGACGCCTTTGGCAATCCGGTGCGCTGGCTGGGGCACGATCGCCCGCACGAGCGGCTGCACGTGCGCTCGACCATCGACGTCACCGTGCACGCCCATGCGCCCGCCACGGCGCTGGCCGATTCGCCGCCCTGGGAGCTGGTGCGCGACCGCCTGCGCTACACCAGCGGCCAGCCCCGCCCGGCCGCCGAGCTGGAGGCCTGCCGCTTTTTGTACGAGTCGCCGCACGTGCGCATCAAGCGCGAGATCGAGGCCTATGCCGAACCCAGCTTTGCGCCCGGCCAGCCGGTGCTGCTGGCCGTGCAGGACTTCATGCACCGCATGCACGGCGAGTTCACGTTCGATCCGACGGCCACCACCATCGCCACGCCGGTGCTGGAGTTGCTGCAGACCAAGCGCGGCGTCTGCCAGGACTATGCGCACTTCATGATTGCCTGCCTGCGCGCCATGGGGCTGGCGGCGCGCTACGTCAGCGGCTACCTGCTGACCCACCCGCCGCCGGGCCGCCCGCGCCTCGTCGGCGCCGACGCCTCGCACGCCTGGGTGGCCGTCTGGTGCCCGGGTGGTGGCGAGTCGGACTGGGTGGCGTTCGACCCCACCAACGACTTGCTGCCGGGCACCGAGCACATCACCATCGCCTACGGCCGCGACTTCAGCGACGTCTCGCCCCAGCGCGGCGTCATCCTGGGCGGCGGCACGCATGAGCCTCTGGTGGCGGTGACCGTCACGCCGCTGGATATAGCCGTGGGCTCATAGCTTGACGACGCTGCTGCCGTCGCTACCATGGCCAACCTACCGCGCAGGCGCCACGCCTGCCCCTACCCCCTAGCCCGCAAAGGAGCGTGACCATGGACACCACCTACACCGTCATCGTTTGCGTTCGGGCTGCGGGAAGCGCGTTGCACTGAGCAACGCCGCCGCGCATCTGGCGCGGCACCCCCTTGCCGGCCCGCCACCTTCTTTCTTTTGCGGTGCCCGCGTGACGCGGCGCGCCCGACAAGGTTCTCATTGCCATGATGGATGCCATCGACCTGGCCGCGCTGCGCGGCCTGGGGCTGCACAGCGAGCTGCTGCAGCATGTGTATGACCACGAAGCCTGCGAGGCGCTGGCTGGCGGGCTGACGCTGATGCGCGTGACCGAGGTGCAGCGCGACCACGTGCAGGTGGCCGATGGCCAGGCCACCGGCCGCGCCGGCCTGCCCACCGCGTTGCAGCCCGTCGTGGGCGACTGGGCGCTGGTGCGCCAGTGCGAGCCCGCAGCAGGCGGCTGGCGGCTGGAGGTGCTGCTGCCGCCCGTCAACCGGCTGGTGCGCCGTACGCCCACCGGCGCGTTGCAGCCGCTGGTGGCCAACGTGGACACGGCCTTGCTGGTCATGGGTCTGGACGCCGACTACAACCCCGCGCGGCTGCTGCGCTACCTGGCACTGGTGGCGGCAGCCGGCGTGGCGCCGGTGGTGGTGCTGACCAAGGCCGACCGGTATCCGCAGACCGTGGCGTCGCGGCTGGCCGCCGTGCGCGCGCTGCTGCCATCGGGCGTCGCCGCGCTGGCCGTGGACACCCGGGCTGCCGCAGCACGGCAGGCGCTGGCGCCTTGGCTGGGTGAGGGCCGCACGCTGGTGCTGCTGGGCTCCAGCGGCGCCGGCAAGAGCAGCCTGACCAACACCGTGACCGGCGCGCCCTGGCAGGCCACCGGCCCGGTGCGGGCGGGCGACGACCGGGGCCGCCACCACACCACGGTGCGCACGCTGCGCCGCTGCCCGGGCGGGGCCTGCGTGATCGACACGCCGGGCCTGCGCGGGCTGCATCTGGACGGCGACGCGGGGCAGCTCGATGCGCTGTTTGCCGATGTGCTGGCCCTGGCCAGCGGCTGCCGCTTTCGCGATTGCGCCCACCACCAGGAGCCTGGCTGCGCGGTGCGCGCGGCGGTGGCGCCCGAGCGGCTGGCCCGGTACCACAAGCTGCTGCGCGAGCTGCGCCAGGCCGAGCTGACGCCGCCCGAGCGACGCCGGCTGTACGCGACCCGCAGCCGGGCCGGCGCGGCGTGAGGCCCGGCGTGCGAACATGTTTGGCCAACCGAAGGAGTGCCCATGTCCGTGACCCTGCGCCGCGCCCAGGCCGATGACGCCCCTGCTTTTGTGCGCCTGATGAGCGACGAGGCGGTGTTTGGCAGCCTGATGCAACTGCCCCACCCGAGCGAGGCGCTGTGGCGCGAGCGGCTGGCGTCGCAGGAAAAAGCCACCAACGGCGAGCTGCATCTGGTGGCCTTGCTGGGTGGGGTGGTGGTGGGCAGCGCGGGCCTGCTCCCGCAGCCGCAGGTGCGCCGCCGCCACGTGGCCATGCTGGGCATCTCCGTGGCGCAGGCGGCCCACCGCCAGGGCGTGGGCCTGGCGCTGATGACGGCGCTGCTGGACCATGCCGACCGCTGGGCCGGCATCTTGCGCGTGGAACTGTTCGTGTTTGCCGACAACGCACCGGCCATTGCGCTGTATGAGCGCCTGGGCTTTGTGCGCGAGGGCCTGCACCGCGCGCATGGGCTGCGCGCTGGGGTCTATGCCGACACGCTCAGCATGGCGCGGCTGCACCCCAACCCGCCGCGCTGGGGCGGCGGCTGAGGGGTAAGTTCTAGATGGGTTCGGTGCGCGCCAGCAGCCAGGCCTTGGCGGCGCCGTTCACCAGCGGCGCGAGGCGCTCGCGCACGGTGGCGTGGTAGGCGTTGAGCCACTGCGTTTCGGTGGCGTCCAGCAGGCTGCGATCGATGCTGCGCGTGTCGATGGGGCACAGCGTCAGCGTCTCGAAGGCCAGGAACTCGCCAAACTCGCTCTCGGGCGCCGGCACGTTGAGCACCAGGTTCTCGATGCGCACGCCCCAGCGGCCAGGCTTGTACAGCCCAGGCTCGATGGAGGTGATCATGCCCGGCTGCATGGCCATGTGGGCGTCGGGGATGGCCTTGCTGATGGACTGCGGGCCCTCGTGCACGTTGAGGAAATAGCCCACGCCGTGGCCGGTGCCGTGGCCGTACTCGATGCTGTGGGCCCACAGCGGCGCCCGCGCCAGCGCGTCCAGCATGGGGCTGAGGGTGCCCAGCGGGAAGCGCGCCCGCGACAGCGCGATGGTGCCCTTGAGCACCAGCGTGTAGTCCTGCTTTTGCTCGGCGCTGGGCGTGCCGATGGGCCAGACGCGGGTGATGTCGGTGGTGCCACCCAGGTACTGGGCGCCGGAGTCGATCAGCAGCAGGCCGTTGCCTTCAATGACGGCGTGTGACTCGGGCAGCGCACGGTAGTGCGGCATGGCGCCGTTGGCGTTGAAGCCGGCGATGGTGGGGAAGGACAGGCCCATGAAGCCGGGGCGGCGGGTGCGCTCGGCGGTCAGCCATTCGTCCACGGTCAGCTCGGTCAACCGCTCGCCGCTGGCCTGGGCGGCCTCGAAGCGGGCATAGAACGCGCACATGGCGGCGCCGTCCTCGGCCATGGCGGCGCGGATGTGGTCGGCATCGGCCGCGCTCTTGCGGCTCTTGGCCAGGGTGCTGGGGTTGATGGCCTGCACCACGCGCACCGCCTCGGGCGCGGCGTTGCGCAAGCCCCAGGTGACACGGCGGGGGTCCAGCAGCAGCACGGCATCGGCCGGCAGCGCCGCCAGATCGGGCGCGGCCTGGGCGTAGTCGGCCAGGCGCCAGCCGTCGGCCGCCAGCCGTTGGGCCAGCGCAGGGGCCACCTTGCCGGCGCCCACATACAGGGTGGCGGCGTCGGCGCTCAGCAGCGCATGGGCCAGGAAGACGGGGTTGTAGTTGACGTCGGCGCCGCGCAGGTTGGTCAGCCAGGCGATGTCGTCCACGGTGGAGATGAAATGGTGGCTGGCACCGTGCGTGGCCAGGGCGGCGCGCACCCCCGCCAGCTTGTCGCCGCGCGTGGCGCTGGCGTGGGGGGCGTTGTGTTCAAAGACGGGGGCGGTGGGCAGGGTGGGGCGGTCAGGCCAGGCGGCGGCCAGCGGGTCGATGTCGGTGACCAGGCGAATGCCGGCGCCATCGGTCACCTCGCGCAGTTGCTGGGCGGCGGCCAGCCCCAGGACGTGGCCATCCACAGCCAGTGTGCTGCCGCGCGCCACATGCTCGGCCATCCAGTCCAGATGGTGGGTGGCCGCGCCAGTGGGGATCTTGACCAGCACGATGCCCGAGCCGGCCAGTTCGGCCTCGGCCTGCGTCCAGTAGCGGCTGTCGGCAAACAATGCCGCCTCGGTGGCCGTGACCACCAGCGTGCCCATGGAGCCGGTGAAGCCCGAGAACCACTCGCGCCCCTGCCAGTGACCGGGCAGGTACTCGGACAGGTGGGGGTCGGCCGAGGGCACCAGCACGGCGTCGTGGCCGGCAGCCTGCATGGCCTCGCGCAGGGCGGTCAGACGCAGGCGGGTGGGGTGGGTGCGGGTGTCCATGGGCTGGGCTCCTGAGGCGGTGCGGGAAAGCCCGCCAGTTTACGCGTCAGCCTGCGCCGGCGGTGGGCAGTGAGAGGGCGTCCAGATGCCGCCGCCGGGCCCGGGTGCTGCCCACCGGCTGGCTGAAGGCCAGCACGGCGCCGCCCACGTGGGCCTCGTCGCGGCCCGAGATGGGGCGCTCGACTTCGTCCGCATCCGGCAACTGCGCCAGGCCCAGGATGCGGGCCAGCGTGCCGGCCACGGTGCGCTCGTCGTTGTCGAAGTCGCCGTGGTGCAGGGCGCGGGCGGCGCCGCGCGCACCCAGCAGCGCGTCGTTGGGCGAGAGCACGACTTCCACGCCCAGCTGCCGCAGCAGCGCACTGAACGCGGGATCGAACGCCTTGTGGCGGGGGTCCAGGTAGCGCGCCATGCCCAGCAGCGGCACGCCGGTGTGCGTGGTCGAGCCGGGGATGCGCACCTGGGCCTCCAGCGCGTGGCTGACCAGGTAGAGCAGCGACTTGCCGTAGATGCCGGCGCAGTCGTCGTCCTGCTCGACGGTGTCGGTCAGCAGGTAGAGCGCCAACCGCGCCAGCGTGCCGTTTTCCAGCGCCGGTTGGTAGTGGGTGCGCAAGTCGTCATGCGTGCAGGCCGGTGCCCACAGCGTGCAGCTTTGCGCTGTGAGGCCCTGGCGGCGCATGACGCCCAGCATGGGCGCCAGCAGGATGCTGCCTGCGCTGTGGGCGGCCAGGTGCAGCTCCAGCCCGGGCAGCGCGGCCTTGACGCGGCCCAGATGCCCCAGCAGCCTGTGCGCGGCATGGCCGGGCCGGCTGGCGCCGCGGGCGTTGGCCTTCATGTCGTCCCAGGCCAGCTTGCCCAGCAGGGTGCGTGCCAGCGGCTCCAGCATGTCGTCCACGCGGTCGAGCAGAAAGTCCTTGAGGCCGTCGATGGCGCTGTCGTCGCGGCGCTCGCGAATGGCCTGGCGCAGGATGCCTTTGAGCGTGCTCATGAAGTCGCTGTGCCAGACGAAGGCCAGCGGGTAGACCTGTTGCGCCAGCAGGGCCGGGCGGTATTCGGCCAGGCGCTGCACGGCTTCCTGTTCGCTGACCAGGCCGCCATGGGCGTAGAGCAGCACGCGCGGCGTGGCCCAGCCTGAAATGGTGGCCTGCATTTGCGCCACCATCTGGCTCAGGTCGGCCTCGTCGGTGCCCCAGTTGCCGCCCGGCTTGAGGGCGCCACCCACGCCCGCGCTGATCAGGTGCGGGCGCAGGTCTTCGATGGCGTAGCCCTGGGCGTCGGCGCTGCGGACGGCGTTGGTCTGTGCGGCCGAGCTGGCGGCGCGCAAATGCACGGGCACGCCCAGGCGGGCCACCCAGACGTCGGTGCTGTTTTGCAGCCAGTCGTCGTAGCTGATGCGGGCAAAGCCATGCAGGCCCCAGTCCGGGCCCCAGGAGTTCTGGATCCAGAACCCCATGTCGTCGTAGGCCACGATGGCGAACGCATGGCCACCGGCCACGTCGGTCTCGAAGGGAATCAACCCGTCTTCGGCCACCGCGCTCCAGCCGCTGTGGGTGGTGGCGGTGGCGTAGAGGATGCCCACCTCGGCCAGCGCCGCGTGCATGGCCACCAGGTCTTTGTGGCTGACCCGGAAGTAGGCGCCCAGGGGCCGCTTGCGCGCATCGGCCAGCACGCTGTCGGGCAGGGCGCTGCGGCGGCCTCGCGCCCGCGCCGGCCACAGCGCCTGCTGGGCCACACCATGTTTGTGCCAGCCTTTCATGGCGCCGCGCGCCGACGAGCCTTCATAGGCCTCGCCGGGCCATTCGTCGTAGCGGCGCGCCAGGTCGTAGAGCATCAGCGGGCTGACGGGCACGCGGTCTTCGCCCACCTGCCGCCGGGCCTGCAGGTAGTGCACGACGGTGGCCAGGCCAAAGCCGGTGCAGGCGCCCTGGCGGCCCTGGTCGAGGATGGGCACGTCGTGGGCCAGGTAGTCGCCCAGCGGCACATAGGGCGGCACCTCGATGAGTGAGGGCACATACATCTGGTCGCGAAAGTCCAGCGTGTCGGCGCGGGCGTCGAGCACGCGCGCCGGCGCGGCGGGCCGGGCGGCGCCGCGCCGGGTCGCCGGGGTGGCCTTGGCGATGGCCTCGGCGCCGCGCGCCAGGCTGGCCCGGCTGGCGGCGGCTTGGCTGGCCGCCACGGGTGCGGGCGCCGGCAGCGGCCCCAGCACCCCCACCGCGCGCCGCCACAGCGCGCGGCGCTCGGGCAGGCCGTTGGTGCCACCGTTGATGCGGCGGGTGATCTGGGTGAACGCCTCGTCGTCGGCGTCGCTGACCCGGTCGGCCAGCTCGTTCAGGCCGTTGCGCTGCCAGTACAGCGCGGCAATCTGAAACCCCACCTCGGGCGTTTCCGCCTGCTGAGGCTGGGCCTCCAGGTCCAGCCCCAGCAGCTTGCCGTAGCGCGCGTAGTTGGCGCGGCCGGTGATCTGGATGGGGCCGCGACCCATGTAGCGCCGGCCATCGCCGGGCTGGGTGTTGCCCAGGCTTTTGGACAGCGAGGTGACGGGCTCGTAGCGCCGCTGCTGGGCGGTGGGGCCCCAGATCTCGCGCATCCACAGCAGCTCGCCCGACTCGTGGCCGATCTGGGCCAGGAAGGCGCAGACGCGCGCCGGGGTGGTGATGCCATGGGCCTGCATGGCGGCATTCAGCGGCTGGGTGCAGCGGGCCACAAAGGCCCGTGCGGCACGCTGCATCACAAGGCCCAGTTGGGTTTGGGTCAGCATGGTCTCCTCCTCTTGGGGTATGACCATGCAGCCTACGCCGCTGCCGGCGCGCTGGTGTCCCGCTGATGGGGGATCAGAGGGCGGTGCGCAAGGCCCAGAGTTCGGGGAACAGCACCACGTCCAGCATCTTGCGCAGGTAGTCGACGCCGCTGGTGCCGCCGGTGCCCCGCTTGAAGCCGATGATGCGCTCCACCGTGGTCACGTGGCGAAAGCGCCAGAGGCGGAACGCGTCTTCCAGGTCGCACAGCTTCTCGGCCAACTGGTACAGGTCCCAATAGGTTTCGGGGTCGCGGTAGACGGTCAGCCAGGCGGCCTCAACCTGGGGGCTGGCGACGTAAGGCTGTGTCCAGTCGCGCGCCAGGTAGTTGGCCGGCACGGGCAGGCCCCGGCGCGCCATCAACTGCAGTGCCTCGTCGTACAGCGAGGGCGCCTCGTAGGCCGCCTGCACCAGCGCCAGCCGCTGGGGATGGTGGCGGTGCGGGGCCAGCATGGCGGCGTTCTTGTTGCCCATGGCGAACTCGATGCAGCGGTACTGGTAGCTCTGAAAACCGCTGGACGGGCCCAGGTAGGGGCGGATGGCGGTGTACTCGGTGGGCGTCATGGTGGCCAGCACGCTCCAGGCACCCACCAGCTGCTCCATGATGCGGCTGGCCCGCGCCAGCTTCTTGAACGCGGGCGCCAGGCGGTCGGCGCGGATGTCGGCAATAGCCGCGCCCACCTCGGTCAGCATCAGCTTCATCCACAGCTCGCTGGTCTGGTGCTGGATGATGAAGAGCATCTCGTCGTGGGCCGGCGACAGCGGGTGCTGGGCGCTGAGCACCGGGTCCAGGTGCAGGTAGTCGCCGTAGCTCATCTGGCTGGCGAAGTCGAGCTGGGCGCCTTCCTCGCGCACGATGCGTTCGGTGTCGCCGGGGTTGCTGTGGGGGCAGGACATGGGGGTCTCCTCGCGGCATGCGGTGTGGCCGGCATTGTCCACCGGCTTATCCACAGGCCATGCCCAGGCTTGTGCGTGGCCCCCTTGCGGCCCGGCCGCTACCATGCCGGCATGCCCGAAACCATGCCCGACGACTTGCTGCCTCCTTTGCTGGACGCCATGCCCGCCCACCCCGACGACGAGGTGGCCCGCCTGCGTGTGCCACCGCATTCGGTAGAGGCCGAGCAAAGCGTGCTGGGCGGCCTGCTGCTGGACAACGGCGCCTGGGACCGCGCGGCCGATGTGCTGACGGACAGCGACTTCTACCGCTGGGAGCACCGCACCATCTTCGGCGCGGTGGGCCAACTGGTGGCCGCCAGCAAGCCGGCCGACGTCATCACCGTCTACGAGCAGCTGCAGAGCTTTGGCAAGGGCGAGGAGTGCGGTGGCCTGGCCTACCTCAACGCGTTGGCGCAGAGCGTGCCCAGCGCGGCCAACCTGCGCCGCTATGCCGAAATCGTGCGCGAGAAGGCGGTGCTGCGCAAGCTGATTGCCGCCAGCGACGAGACCGCCACCCAGGCCTTCAACCCCCAGGGCAAGCCGGTGTCACAAATCCTGGACGAGGCCGAGAGCCGCGTCTTCAAGATCGGCGAAGAAACCCAGCGCACGCGCCAGGGCTTTCAGGACATGAAGCAGTTGGTGGCCGCGCTGATCGACCGCGTGGACGAGTTGCACAAGAACGGCGCCGAGGACGTGACCGGCGTGCGCAGCGGTTTTTTCGACCTCGACCGCATGACCGCCGGCCTGCAACCGGGCGACCTCATCATCCTGGCCGCGCGGCCCTCGATGGGCAAGACCGCGTTTGCGCTCAACATCGCCGAGCATGTGGCGGTGGCCGAGGGGCTGCCTGTGGTGGTGTTCTCGATGGAAATGGGCGCGGCGCAGCTCGCGCTGCGCATGGTGGGCTCGCTGGGCCGCATCGATCAGTCAGGCCTGCGCACCGGCCGCCTCAAGGACGACGACTGGGGCCGCCTGGCCGACGCCGCCGACCAACTGGCCAAGGCCCATCTCTACATCGACGAAACCCCGGCGCTCAACTCGGCCGAGCTGCGTGCCCGCGCCCGCCGCCAGGCGCGCCAGAGCGGCAAGCTGGGGTTGATCGTCGTGGACTATCTGCAGCTGATGAGCGGCAACGCCTCGGCCAGCAACGAGAACCGCGCCACCGAGATCTCCGAGATTTCGCGCGGCCTCAAGGCCCTGGCCAAGGAGCTGCACTGCCCGGTGATTGCGCTGTCGCAGCTCAACCGCAGCGTGGAGACCCGCACCGACAAACGCCCGATGATGAGCGACCTGCGCGAATCCGGCGCCATCGAGCAGGATGCCGACGTCATCATGTTCATCTACCGCGACGACTATTACAACCGCGACAGCTCCAAGGTGCCCGGCACCGCCGAGATCATCATCGCCAAGCAGCGAAACGGCCCCGTGGGGGCGGTGCACCTGGCCTTCCTCAAGCCGCTGACCAAGTTCGACAACCTGGCGCCGGATGCGCAGTTTGCCGAGTATTGACGTCCACCCCTACGCGATCACAGATCGCGCCCCTCAAGGGGCCACACCGGCCGACCGGCAAAGCCGGATCGGCGGTGTGTGCTGGGTTTGGGCTATGCCTTGCGGGCGATCAGCAGCAGGACGACGCCGCTGAGGATGATGCCGACGGCGGCCCATTCGAGGGGGGCGACGACCTCGTTGGCCAGCCAGACGCCCAGCAGCATGGCGATCACGGGGTTGACGTAGGTGTAGCTCGAGGCCAGGCCGGATGAGGCCTTCTCCAGCAGCACCATGTAGGCGTTGAAGGCGATCAGGGAGCCGGCCACCACCAGGTAGACCCAGGCCCACCAGGCCTGGGCCGGGATGGTGGCCAGCTGCCAGTTGGGCTGCTCGCCGGCCAGCCACGACATCAGCAGCAGCACCAGCGCGCCGGCAATCATCTCGCTGGCGAAGCCCATGGCGCCGGGCGCCAACGGAAACTGCCGCTGGCTCAGCACACTGCCCACGCACCAGGTGGCGCAGGCAAAGGCGATGGCGGCCAGGCCCAGCGGCGCGCCCGCGAAGCCGCTGCCCTGCGTCAACAGCACCGTGCCCACCAGGCCCACGCCGATGCCCGCCCATTCCAGCCGCGAGGGGTGGCTGCCGTACAGGCTGTTGAGCGCCGCAATCATCAGCGGCGAGACGGCGATGAACGCCACCACCAGGCCTGACGACACGGTCAGCTCGGCATAGGCCGTGGCGCCCATACCGCCGCCCAGCAGCAGCGCGCCGATCAGCAGCGCATGGGCCCATTGGCGCCGCGAGGGCCAGGGCGCGCCGCGCCACCGCATCCAGGCGGCCAGCACCAGCCCGGCCACCAGAAAGCGCGTGCCCATCATGAAGAAGGGCGGAAAGCCGTCCAGTGCGAACTTGATGGCGAGGTAGGTGGAGCCCCAAACGAACCAGGTGGCGGCCAGACAAACGACGATCAGAGGGGTGAGTGTGGTGCTGCGTGCAGTCAAAGCTAGAATCCCATGCTTCGTCGGGGTGTAGCGCAGCCTGGTAGCGCAATTGCTTTGGGAGCAATGGGTCGGACGTTCGAATCGTCTCACCCCGACCAACCTGCCGCCAACCCATGGGTTGGCCTGCCCGGAGGGACTCGAACCCCCGACCTGCTGCTTAGAAGGCAGCTGCTCTATCCAGTTGAGCTACGGGCAGCAAACCCGGCATTCTATGAGCCCCACCATGACCCAGGACGAACTCAAGGCCCAGGTGGCGCAGGCTGCGCTGGCTTACGTGCAACCCGGCGCGCTGATTGGCGTGGGCACAGGCTCCACCGTCAACGCCTTCATCAAGGCCCTGGCCGCCAGCGGCGTGCCGGTGGCCGGGGCGGTGTCGTCCTCCGAGGCCAGCAGCCGGCTGCTGGCGGCTGCGGGCATCAAGGTGCTGGATGCGGCAGCGGTGACCGAGCTGCCCGTCTACATCGATGGTGCCGACGAGATCGACGGCCAGGGTTGCATGATCAAGGGCGGCGGCGCGGCGCTGACGCGCGAAAAAATCGTGGCCGACCTGGCGCAGCGCTTCGTCTGCATCGTCGACGCCTCCAAGCAGGTGGCCGTGCTGGGCCGTTATCCGCTGCCCGTGGAGGTCATCCCCATGGCCGCCGCCCAGGTGGCGCGCCGCTTTGCCGCGCAATACGGCGGCGAGGCGGTGCGGCGCGAAGGCGTGGTCACCGACAACGGCCAGCACATCCTCGACGTGCGCGGCCTGGCCATCACCGACCCTGCCGCCATGGAGGCCGAGGTCAACCAGTGGCCCGGCGTGGTCAGCGTGGGCATCTTCGCCCGCCACCGCGCCCAGGTCTGCCTGCTGGGCACGCCCACGGGCGTGCAGACGCTGACCTTCGCATGACCTCCGAGGTGGCTGCGTTCTGGCGCAGCTACCGCGCTGCCCACCCCGAGGGGCAGGCCCAGCCCTACGACGTGTTCGCCTTTGCCGACACGCCCGCCGTGCAGGACGAACTGGCGGCGCTGGTGCTGGCCGGCACCAAGCGCGCCACCACGGCGCTGGTGGCGGCCTATGCCCACGAGGGCCAGCGCCCACCCGAGCCGGGTGACGAGAGCGTGGTGCTGGATGGCGGTGGCCATCCGGTCTGCGTGATCCGCACGACGCGCACGGACCGGTGCGCGCTGAACGCCGTCGGCGCCGAGTTCGCCGCCGTGGAGGGTGAGGGCGATGGCTCGCTGGCCTACTGGATGCAGGTGCACGTGGCCTACTTCCAGCGCGAGTGCGCGGCCATGGGCTTGCCGTTCAGGCCCGATGCGGCGGTGGTGTGCGAGCGCTTCGAGGTGGTCTATCGCGCCTGAGCCCGGCCCGCCTGACGCGCAGCGCGGGCCACAAACCGCGCCGCATCCACGGCATCCACCAGGCTGGCTGCCAGCGGCAGCGGCTCACCCACCATCCACGCCGCCAGCGTCTGGCCCAGCAGCGGCGCCAGCGTGAGGCCACGCGAGCCCAGCGCGGTGCACACGTACAGCCCCGGCACGCGCGGCACCTGGCGCGGCTGTTCCTGCCGGCGCGCGCCCTGGCGCTGGGCTGCCGGCAGCGGCACCGGGCCCAGCAGCGGCAGGCGGTCGTCGGTGACCAGGCGCCAGCCGACGCGGCCCTGGGCCACCAGGCCAGTGGGCGGCGGCAGGCCAAACAGTGCGGCGGCGCGGGCCAGGTTCTGGGCGTGGTCGGCTGCGCGCACGCTGGGGTCGTAGTCACCGCGCTGGCTGGTGGCGCCGCACAGCCAGCGGCCATCGGGCAGGGCCAGCGCGTAGGCGCCGCTGGCCACGGGGTGGCGGGGCCGGGGCAGGCCGGCGCCATCCACCCAGGTGACCTGGCCGCGCTGGCGGCCGGTGGGCGCCAGCGGGGTGTCGCACCAGCCGGCCAGCAGCGCCAGCCCCTCGTGGGCGCCGGCCAGCACCACGGCGTCGGCTGCCCACGCGCGGCCGTCGGCGGCGTGCAGGCGCCAGCCGTCGCCGTCGCGTGCCAGGTGGGTGATGGCGGCCTGGGTGTGCAGCGTCACGCCCGGTGTGGCCAGCCAGTGCTGCACCAGCGCGGGTGGGCTGATCCAGCCGCCGCTGGCAAACCACCAGGTGCTGCGCGCCACCGGGGTGCCCAGCCGCTGACCAGCCTCGGCGGCGGTCAGCGGCTGCACCCAGTCGGGCGGCAGCGCATGGCGGGCGGCCAGCGCGGTGGTGGCCTCATCCGTCAGCCGCGCCAGCCCATCGGCCGCGCCGGGCATCCGGCCGGCCTGCACCAGCGGGGCGTAGTGGCGGGCGGCGGCCAGCGCACCGGCGCGCAGCAGTTGGGCGTGGGCGCCGTCGTGGGCGTGCACCACACCGTGCCACAGGCCGGCCGGGTTGCCTGAGGCGCCGGCGGCGCTGCCGGGCGCCTGCTCCAGCACGCTGACCCGCACGCCGCGTTGCGCCAGCGCCTGGGCCACGGCCGCGCCCGCCAGGCCGGCGCCCACCACGGCGACGTGGCCGCAGACCGCCGCAGCCCGGCGGCCCGGCGGCGAGGGTGGGCGGTGTACAGAAGGAGCGGCCAGGCCCAGCGCACCGGGCGCCGCCAGCCGCTGGGTGTGCGGCGAAGGCGTGGCCAGCGCAAAGGCATCGACCTTGGCCACCAGCTCGGGCAGCCACAGCGCGGGTGTGCCAAAGGCCAGATGCAGGGTGACGGCGCCGTCATCGAATACCAGCGTGTGCAGGTCGGGCGTGCGCGGCGGCCACAGGGCGCGCAGCGCGGGGGCCACGTCGGGGCGCGCCAAGGGCTGCGGCTCGATGGCGATGACGGTCAGCCTGGCGCCGGGCGCGGCCTGGGCCCGCCAGGCGGTGCGCAGCGCCAAAAACGCCTCGCCCCGACCAAAGCCCTCTTGCAGCACGGTGTAGTGGGCCCGGCCCTGCCAATGCGCCGCAAGGCCGGCGGGCAGGGCTGCGGGCTCGCTGGCGACGCCGGGGGGTGGCAGGGGTTGGGATTTCACGCGGCGGCGGCGCGCTCGGCCAGCCACGCCAGCAGCGCGTTGCGCGGCGCGGCGAGGCTGCGGTAGGCCAGCACGGCCGGGCTCATGCTGGCGATGGCGTCATGCAGCCGCTGGGCTTGGGCGGGCGTGGCCAAGGCGTCGGCCAGGGGCTGGGTCTGCACGCGGATGGTGAACACGGCTTGCTGCAGATGCGGCAGCGGGATGAAGGTCTGGCGCTCGGTGCGCCACCAGGCGTGGGCCGGCGCATCGGCGGGCCAGGGCGGTGCGTGGACGCGGTCGGGGTGGGCGTCCAGCGTGCGGTAGCGGCTGACGTTCCAGACGAAGCGCTCCCAGGTGTCGGGGCCGCAGACGAGTTTGAAGAGCCGTGGGCCGGCGGCCTGCAGCAAGGCGTTGTCGGCCACCGGGGCGTGGATCTCGCTGAAATGCCGGCCGATCTTGTCGGTCGGCCGCCAGTGTGAAGGCAGGCAGACGGCCAGCCAGGGCAGGGTGGCGCCGGCGCCGTCCACGATGGCGAAGTCTTCCTCGAAGGCCAGCGCCAGCAGCGCGGCGCGGCGCCAGGGTGCGGGCAAGGCGCTCAGCAGCGCATCGCCGTGGCAATCGCCATCGGGGCCCACCCGCAGGCCCAATGCCGGCGCGTGCCAATCGCCGTTGGCGGCAACGGCCCAGGCGCGGGGATGTTCGCGCGCCGCATGGGCGGCCAGCGCGGTCAGCGCGGGCGTGGCGTCAAAGCCGGGCGCGCACAGCAAGGCGTGGGCCCAGTCGGTTTGCAGCACCTGGCGTTTGGCCAGCAGGTGGGCCGAGCCGGGGGCGGTGGGCGTGAGCTGGGGGCTGCCGGCGGCCAGCTTGCGCAGGCCGGGCTGCATCCGGAACGGGACGGCGACGGCGTGCGTGAAGTCGAACGTCACAAGCCCAGCGTGCGCAGGTCAAGCCGGCCGCCGTGCAGCGGGGGGCACCAGAAGTAGGCGCCGCTGACGGGGCGGGTGAAGTCGAACAGCGCGTCGGTGACGCCGTCTTCCTCGCCCATCATGCGGCGCCACTGCGCTTCGAAGGCGGCCAGTGAATGGCCAAAGGCCACCAGCATCAGCCCGCTGCGGCCGCCGTCGGCCCAGGGCATGGAGCGGCGCAGCAGGTGGGCCTCGGGTGTGAAGCTCTCCTGCTCGGAGCGCTTGACGTGGGCACGGGCGGGGGCGTCTTCGAGTTCGTCGTTGCTGGTGCGTTCGCGGCCGATGGCGGCATCCATCTGGCCGCTGGCCAGCAGGCGGTTCATCCGGCGCAGGTCGTGCACCCATTGCTGCACGGCCACGAAGCTGCCGCCGTCTGCGGCCAGGGCCGCCTCGGCCGCTTCGGCGCCCTTGGGGTTTTCGGTGCCGTCTTCATAGCCAGAGAGGTCGCGGTCCACCTGGCCGCCGTGGCAGAAGGCGCCCACTTCGGTCTGCACCTCGAAGGCGGGTGCCAGCGTCTGGGTTAACTCGTGCGCGCGCAGCAGCAGCGTGCCGGCGTCGTCGCCGCGCAGCCAGCACCACAGGGCGGCCGGTGTCGAAGGCGCGTCGATGCCCGGCGCGGCAATCTGGGGAAACGGCGCCAGGCCGGCAAGGGGCCGGCCCAGCGCCAGGGCCAGTGACTGCCCCACGCCCACCACCAGCGTCTGCCCATCGGCTGCGGCCGCCAGCCGCGTCAGCGCGGCGCGGGCCTCATCGGCGCTGCCGTGCAGCGTGTAGCTGAGGTAGCGGCCGACGGTGGGGATGGGGGCGAGGATGGCGGGCTGGGTCATGAGGCAGTCTGGGTCAGAGGATCAGACGCTGGCGTGGGCGGCTTCAACGATCAGTGCCGAGACCTCGGCGGCGCGTGAGGCCAGTGAGGCGTGGCTGGCGTCCAGGGTGATGATTTTCTTCGGATTCATCCGCGCCGACATCATCTGCTGGTTCTCGGGGTTGATCATGTGATCCTGGCTGGAGACTTGGTACCAACTGGGCTTTTTCTTCCAGGCGGGCGCGGTGATGGCGTTGCCGAAGGTGCTGGCCAGCGGGGCTTTCTGCGTCACGGCCATGATGCGGGCCTCGTCGGCCGTCAGGTCCTGGCAGAAGCTCTCGTGGAACTTGTCGGCCTTGAGCCACAGGTAGCCGTCGCTGTCCGGTGCCAGGTTGGGGAAGGCCGCTGGCGGCTTGGCCTGGCTGATGCTGCCCGGGCTCTCGCCTGCATCGGGGGCAAAGGCGGCCACGTAGACCAGGCCGACCACGTTGGGCAGGTCGCCCATTTCGGTGATGACGGCGCCGCCGTAGGAGTGGCCTACCAGCAGCACGGGGCCTTGAATCTGCTTGACCATCTTGCGTGTGCGCTCGGCGTCGTCGGCCAGCGAGGTCAGCGGGTTCTCCACCGCATGCAGGTTGGTGCGGCCCAGGCGCGACAGTTCGGTGATGACCTTGCCCCAATGGGCGGCACCGCCCCAGAAGCCGTGAACCAGGACGATGGCGGGTTGTGTGCTCATGATTCGATTTCCTTCTTGGTTATGAACTGCGGCATTCCTTGACCGCCGGCGCATGCTACGTCGGCCAGCATGGGGTGGCCAAACTGTCGCAATCTGCGACAACTTGATGGTAGGGTGACCACTTGCCACAGTGACCGACCATGCGCAAAACTCCCGACCCCACCACCGGCCTGCGGCGCCGTTTCCTGGCCGGCGAGGCTTTGCCCAGCGGCAGCCTGGACGACGCCGTGCTGCGTTCCTGGCAGCGGCTGCGCGAGGGGGCGCCGGCGCGGCCGCTGCGTTCGCTGTCACCCGTGCTGTTCCAGCTGCGCGAGGCAGCGGAGCCCGAGGTCGAGCGCCTTGCGCACACCGCATCCGGCGCCGGCTACACCACGCTGCTGACCGACGTCCAGGGCGTGGTGCTGTGCAGGGCAGGCCCGCCTGTCGACGGCGCCCTGCAGGTGGGGGCCGATGTGTCGGAGGCGCGCATCGGCACCAATGCCATGACCAATGCACTGGTCGAGGCGCGACCGGCGCGGGTCAGTGGCGCCGAGCATGGGCAGCCCTCTTGGCAGCGGCTGGACTGTCTGGCGGCACCGGTGTTCGACCCCTGCGGCAACGCCATCGGCGCGCTGGCCATCGTGCGCACGGGTGGCGCCGGGGGCTTGGCGCCCATGGCGTTGGTGGTGGCGGCCGCGCAAGCCATCGAGCGGCGGCTGGTGGGTCAGGTGCAAGCCCATCTGACGCTGGAGCTGGGTCTGGCGCAGGCGCCGCCGGGTGCGATGGCCTGGGTCTGCCTGGATGCCGGCGGGGCGGTGCTGGCCCTGAACCACGGTGCGCGGCACTTGCTGGGCTGGGGAGCGGGGCGGCCCGATCGCTTCGAGGATCTGTTCGAGGCCCGCGCCAGGCCCTGGCTGGCGCGGCTGCGTCAGGCGCCGGACGGTTTGGCTCTGCGCAGCCGGGACGGCCTGCTGCTGTGGGCAAGGGTGCTGGTGCCCACCCTGGACGGGGCGCCAGCGCGCACGTTGGCGGCGCTGTCGCAGGACGCCATGATCCAGGCGCTGGCGCACGCCCATGGCAACGTCTCGGCGGCGGCCCGCCAACTGGGCATCAGCCGCGCCACCTTGTACCGCCGTCTCAAGCGCCCATGAAAAAGCGCCCTCTAGGGGCGCTTCGCTCAGCGTCGGCTGCGGGCGCTCAGACGCGCTTGCGGTACTCGTGGGTGCGGGTGTCGATCTCGATCTTGTCGCCGTCTTCAACGAACAGCGGCACGGCGATTTCAAACCCGGTGCCCAGCACGCGCGCGGGCTTCATGACCTTGCCCGAGGTGTCGCCCTTGACGGCCGGCTCGGTGTTGATCTGGCGCACCAGCGAGGTGGGCAGTTCCACCGAGATGGCCTTGCCGTCGTAGAAGGTCACTTCCACGGGCATGGCGTCTTCCAGGTAGTTGAGCGCGTCGCCCATGTTCTCGGCTTCGACTTCGTACTGGTTGTACTCGGCGTCCATGAACACGTACATCGGGTCGGCGAAGTAGGTGTAGGTGCAGTCCTTCTTGTCCAGAATGATCTGGTCCATCTTGTCGTCGGCCTTGAACACCACTTCGGCGCCACCGCCGTTGAGCAGGTTCTTCATCTTCATGCGGACGGTGGCAGCGCCGCGGCCGCCGCGGCTGTATTCGGTCTTGAGCACGACCATCGGGTCTTTGCCCTGCATGATGACGTTGCCGGCGCGGATTTCCTGTGCGAGTTTCATGGTGTTGACTCCTGCGTGTAGCCTGCAGAGTGGCGCGCACGGAACCATGCCGGGCGCAATGTGCAAAACCCGCTATTCTACTGGTAGAAACCCGCAACGTGGCCGGAAACCGGCGCTGGCTTACTCGGCGTTGCCTTTGATGAGCCGTCCGGACTGGGGCTGCACGGGCCGGGCGTTCATCGGGTAGAGGTGGCTGAACACGGCGATCTGGGCCGCCGTCAGCGTCACCGGCTGCTTGAGCACCATCCACAGCACGCCCTCGGAGCAAGGCGGGGTGGTGAGCGAACCCATGTAGGTGTAGTAGCGCCTGTCCTCGGGCAGCAGGTGGGTGAGGTTGATGGAGCCGGGCGCCGGCTGCGCCATGCCGGTTTCCAGCGGCAAGGCGTTCCACACCTGCTGGATCAGTGGCTGGACGCTGCCTTCCTGCAGCAGCACGGCGACCACGGCCAGGCGGCCTTCATCGCTCTTGTGCACCAGGTGCGCCACCATCTCGAACTGGCGGCCATCGATGCGCTCTTCGGACGGGCGGTGGAAGTGGAACTGCAGCAACTCGTAGCGCTTGCCTGAAATGGTCAGGCGGTTGCCGCTGCCCACGTTGACCTGCACGGTGTGGCCGTTGTCCAGCACCGAAAAGCCGGTGGGCCGGTAGTCGAAGGCAATGGGCTCCAGGTCCACGGTCACGCCGCCGCGGATGTCGATGGGGCTTTGGCGCTGACCGGTGGCGCACAGCGCGAATTCGGGGCTGAGTTCGGCCCAATGCTCGGGCGCGCCCTCGCCCTGGTAGCTCCAGTGGGGCGCATCGTGGGCGGCGGCGGGCTTGTTGGGCGCCGGCTGGGGTTTGGCGGGTGCCGCGCGGCGCGGTTTGGCGGGTGCGGGTTCGGCGCGTTGCACGGCGTGGGCGTCCTGCATGGCCGCTTCGAGCTTGGCGCGCAAGGTGTCCATGGACGGCGGCTCGGCGGCCGCCAGCGTGGCGGTGGCCACCAAGGTGAGAAACAGCGCTGACGCACGCACGAGAGGCCTCCGGGCGACGGGGTTGGAAGTGGATCGCCAGTCTATCGGCGCCTGTCGGGTTGCACTTAAGCGCCAGCCTGGCGGGCGGCGACGAAGGCCAGCAACTGCGTGGTCAGATCGGGCTGGGCGCTCAGCGTCGCGCGCCAGCGCCGGGCCGTGTTCTGCCAGGTGGCCCAGTCGTCCGGGTTTGGCCCTGTCTGCGGCACCGGCGCCACGCCGCCCCAGGCTCGCAGCCAGGCGGCCTGGCTGGCATCGGGCGCCATGCGGGCGATGAAGGCCTCCAGCTTGGCGGCATGGGCACCATCGTGCTGCGGGTAGATCTGCCACAACATGGGCGCGCCGGCCCACTGCGCACGCACGAAGGAGTCTTCGCCGCGCACCAGATTCAGGTCACAAGCCCACAGCAGGCGGTCGTAATCGTCCTGCGTCAACCAGGGCAGCGGCTGGCCAGGCAGGGCCACGCCGGGCGCCGTCAACACCTGGGCCTGCCCGGCAGCCAGCAGCGTGGCGAGCGCGCCAGCCAGGTGCGGCGCGGGGTAGGTGAAGGCACTGATCAGCAGCGCCCCAGGTTGGCGGGCGACGCCGCGCGCGGCCAGCCAGGCGTCAGGGTCGAACGCCGCCTGAGCGGCGGCCAGGCCGGGCTCGCGGATCAGCCCACCGGTGGCCGGCGTGAAGCCGGGGTAGTAGAACCACTTGACCAGGCCACTGGCTTGCGGCGAGGGCAGGGCGTGGCTGCGCTCGACATAGGCCTCGGCACTGAGGTATTCGAGGTTGATCCAGACCTGGCGCGGCGTCAGCTGGGCGACGAAGGCGGGCGGTGGGTCGCAGCCAAAGGCCTCGATCACCACGGCGCCCGGTGGCTGCGGCGGTGCGTGCCAGTCCAGCACGGTGACGCCGGGGGCGCCGCCAGGGGCCATCCAGGCCAGTGCCCGGGCATCGTCCACCCACAGCCGCACCGGCCGGCCGCGTGTGGCCAGATCGCGCGCCAGGCGCCAGCACACGCCCAGATCGCCATGGTTGTCGATGACGCGGCAGAACACATCCCAATACATGGGCCGAATTATCGGGACGGCACAATGGCCGCGATGTCCACGCTGCCCGCCGACCCTGAAGCCGCTTTGCCAGCCGATCCGCAAGCACAGGTGCTGGCCCAGGTGGCTGCGCTGCCGCACCTGCCCGGCGTCTACCGCTACTTCGATGCGCAGGACCAACTGCTCTACGTGGGCAAGGCGCGTGACCTGAAAAAGCGCGTCAGCAGCTACTTCAGCAAAAACCTGGACGGCACCCGCATCGGTTTGATGGTGTCGCGCATCGCGCGGCTCGAAACCACGGTGGTGCGCACCGAGGCCGAGGCGCTGCTGCTTGAAAACACGCTGATCAAGACGCTGAATCCGCGTTTCAACATCCTCTTTCGCGACGACAAGAGCTACCCCTATCTGAAGCTCTCGGGCCGGGGGCGCGCGGGCGAGTTGCCGCCGCGCATCAGCTACTACCGTGGCGCCGTGGACCAGCGCCACCGCTACTTCGGCCCCTATCCCAGCGGCTGGAGTGTCAAGGAGACCATCCAGCTGGTGCAAAAGGTGTTCCGGCTGCGCACCTGTGAAGACAGCGTCTACGCCAACCGCACCCGCCCCTGCCTGCTCTACCAGATCCAGCGCTGCTCGGGCCCCTGCGTGGGCTTGATCGATGCCCAGGCCTATCAGCGCGACGTGGCCACGGTGGAGCGCTTCCTGCGCGGCGAGCAGTTGCAGGTGGCCGACGAGTTGCGCGCACAGATGCTGGCCCACAGCGAGGCACTGGCGTTCGAGCAGGCTGCGCAGATCCGCAACCGGCTGGCGGCGCTGGCCAAGGTGCAACAGCAACAGGCGGTGGAGACCAGCTCCTGGAGCGAGGCCGCCCCCGCCGATGCCGACGTGCTGGCGGTGCAGGTGGCCGGCGGGCGCGCCTGCGTCAACCTGGCCATGGTGCGCGGAGGCCGCCACCTGGGCGACCGCGCGTTCTTTCCGGTGCATGTGGCCGAGGCCGAGATGGCCGACGTGGACGGCGCGCTGAGCGCCGAGCAGCGCGTGCTGCAGGCCTTCGTCGTCCAGCACTATCTGCAAGTGGCGCCGCCGCCGCTGCTGATTGCCAACCAGCCCATCGCCAAGGACTTGCTGGCCGCGCTGGGCGAGCAGACCGGCGTGCGACTGACCGCCCAGCACCAGCCGCGCGAACAACGCCGCATCTGGCTGGAGATGGCCGTCAAGGGCGCTGAGCTGGCGCTGGCCCGGCTGCTCAGCGAAGAGGGCTCGCAGCGCGAGCGCACGCGGGCGCTGGCCACCGCGCTGGATATCGACGAATGCGACCTGGACGCCTTGCGCATCGAGTGCTTTGACATCAGCCACACCGCAGGCGAGGCCACGCAGGCCTCCTGCGTGGTCTTTCACCACCACAAGATGCAAAGCGGCGAGTACCGGCGCTACAACGTGGCCGGCATCACCGGCGGCGATGACTACGCCGCCATGCGCCAGGTGCTGGAGCGGCGCTATGCGCGCTGGGCGCAGGACAAGGCCGAAGGCAAGGACGAGGCCGGCTGGCCGCAGGTGGTGCTGATCGACGGCGGACGCGGCCAGGTGGCGGTGGCGCGCGAGGTGTTCGAGCAACTGGGCCTGGACGTGGGCCGGCTGGTGGGTGTGGAGAAGGGCGAGGGGCGCAAAGTGGGGCTTGAGGAATTGGTGTTTGCCGATGGCCGCCCCAAGTTGACGCTGCCACCCGACTCGGCGGCGCTGATGCTGGTGGCGCAGATCCGCGACGAGGCCCACCGTTTTGCCATTACCGGCATGCGTGCGCGGCGCGCCAGCGTGCGCACGGGCGCCAGCCGGCTCGAAGACGTGCCCGGTGTGGGGCCCAAGAAGCGCGCCCGCCTGCTGCAGCGCTTTGGCGGCGTGCGCGGCGTGGCCGCCGCCAGCACCGACGAGCTGGCCGGCGTGGAAGGCATATCCAAGGAGTTGGCCGATGCGATTTACCGTTCGCTGCATTGAGGGGGGCGCCTGGTCGCCGTGGGCACACTGGCGGCGCTGGATGCTGGTGCTGATGGTGGGCGGGCTGGCCAGTTGCGCCCATGAGCCGCGGCCACGCCCAGCCGCCCCCAGCCCCGGCGCTGCGGCTGCGCCCGAGGTGGTGGCCGGCGACGGCCCCGTGCGCGACTGGGCCACCTACCGGCTGCGCGCCGCGCTGCGCATTGCCGCCGCCAGCGCCGGGCAAACTTATGACGGCGTGCCGCCCGAGCCGCTGCTGGCCATTCCGGTGTTCGAGATCTCGCTGGATGCGCGCGGCAACGTCACCCACGTGGACTTGCTGCGCGCGCCGCGCCAGGCCAAGGACACCATCGAGCTGGCGCGTGCCGCCATCTTGCGCGCAGGCCCGCTGGGCAGCCCGGCGGGGCTGCCGGGGCCGCGCAAGTTCGTGGAAACCTTTCTTTTTGCCGACGATCGCCGCTTCAAGCTGCGCACGCTCCACGAGCGAGGCCTGTCGCCATCGCAAACCCAGTGAGAATGGCTGCCATGTCGCCTCACCAGATGTTCTTCACGCTGCCCATGCTGATGACGTGGGCGCGCATCGTCGCCTTCCCGCTGCTGGTGATCGTCTACTACCTGCCCGGACTGGATGCCGTCAGCCGCAACCAGATTGCGGCGGTGATGTTCGTGCTCTTTGCCGCCACCGATTGGCTGGATGGTTTTCTGGCCCGCCGGCTCAACCAGACCTCGGCCTTTGGGGCGTTTCTCGATCCGGTGGCCGACAAGTTCCTGGTCTGCGCCTCGCTGCTGATCCTGGTGCAACTGCAGCGCGTGGATGCCATGCTGGCGCTCATCATCATCGGGCGCGAAATCGCCATCTCGTCGCTGCGCGAATGGATGGCCCAGATCGGCGCCTCGCGCAGCGTGGCCGTGCACATGCTGGGCAAGGTCAAGACGGCCGTGCAAATGGTGGCCATCCCCTTCCTGCTCTACGACGGCGCGCTGGGCCCCATCGACACCCGCATCTGGGGCACGGTGCTGGTCTGGGCGGCCGCCGTGTTGACCCTGTGGTCGATGGCCTACTACCTGCGCAAAGCCTGGCCCGAGATCCGCGCCAAGTCCAATTGATCGGAATCGCAGCCACGGGAATTCCCCAGGGCATGCCATGCTTAGAATGTGACCTTTCGGCTTGACAAGCCCGCTGGGCGACGGCTGTAATCAATCGGACACAGCCCGCATTTTTTGTTGTTCCACCTTCCGGGAGCTTTTTTGTGAACAAATCTGAACTGATCGAGCACATTGCCCATGAGTCCGACATCTCCAAGGCCGCTGCCGCACGTGCGCTCGAGGCCTTGATCGGCGGCGTCAAAACGACGCTGAAAAAAGGCGGCAGCGTCTCCATCATCGGCTTTGGCACGTTCGCCGTCACCAAACGTCCGGCGCGTACCGGCCGCAACCCCCGCACCGGCGGCGCCATCAAGATCAAGGCGGCCAAAGTGCCCAAGTTCCGTCCCGGCAAAGGCCTCAAAGACGCCGTCAACTGAATGCGATTCGCACACCCGGGTGCTTAGCTCAGTTGGTAGAGCGGCGCCCTTACAAGGCGTAGGTCGGGGGTTCGAACCCCTCAGCACCCACCACAGCGGATAAACTCCGGCGTCATCCACGCCATCCAGCAACAAGGCGAACTGCGGTTCGCCTTTTTTGTTTGCCCACCTCATGTTTGATTTCGTCCGCAACCACAAACGCTGGCTCCAGTTCCTGCTGGTGCTGCTGGTCTTCCCGTCGTTCGTCTTCTTTGGCGTGCAGGGCTATTCGGGCTTCATGGACCAGTCCAACACCACCGTGGCCACATACGACGGCGGCAAGATCACCCAGACCGAACTCGATGCCGAGCACCGCAAGCAGATCGACCGCTACCGCGAGCAGGTGCCGGACGTGGACGTCAAGCTGCTGGACACGCCCGAGATGAAGCGCCAGACGCTGCAAAGCATGCTGCGCCAGCGCGTGCTGGCCCAGGCCGTGGTCAAAGACCACCTGACCGTGGGCGATGAGCGGCTGCAGCGCCTCTTCGTCAGCGACCCGGCCTACGCCGTGCTGCGCCAGGCCGACGGCAGCGTCAACCCGGCGGCGCTGGCCCAGCGCGGGCTGACTTCGCAAGGGCTGGCGCAGATGCTGCGCAGCGAGTTCGAGACGCGCCAGGTCACCCAGGGCGCGGCCGACGGTGCCTTCCTTGCCAAGACCGTGGCCGACGACGCGCTGGCCGCCTTGCTGGAGCGCCGCAGCGTGCAGATGGATTCGTTTGGCACCGTGACCTATATGGCCAAGGTCAACCCCACCGACGCCGACGTCAAGGCCTGGTACGACAGCCATCAAAACGAGATGCGCACGCCCGAGCAGGCCAAGATCGAATACGTGGTGCTGGATCTGGCCGCGCTGCAACAGCAGGCCAGCGTCAACGAAGACGAGCTGCACCAGTACTACGAGCAGAACAAGAGCCGCTACGGCGAGCCCGAAGAGCGGCGTGCCAGCCACATCCTGATTGCCGTGGCCAGCGGCGCCAGCGCCGACGTCGATGCCGCCGCCAAGGCCCAGGCCGAGAAGCTGCTGGCCGAGGTGCGTGCTGCGCCGGCCCGGTTTGCCGAACTGGCCAAGACCCAATCCAAAGACCCTGGCTCCGCCGCCAAGGGCGGTGATCTGGACTTCTTTGGGCGCGGCGCCATGGTCAAGCCGTTCGAGGAGGCCGTCTTTGGCATGAAGCAGGGCGATACGGTGGTGGTCAAAAGCGACTTCGGCTACCACGTCATCCTGCTGACTGGCGTGCGCGGCGGCACCACCAAGCCGTATGAGACGGTGCGCGCCGAGATCGAAACCCAGGCCCGCACCGAAGCGGCGCAAAAGCGCTACGCCGAAGTGGCCGAGCAGTTTGCCAACACCGCCTACGAGCAGCCCGACAGCCTGCAACCGCTGGTCGACAAGCTCAAGCTGCCGCTGCAAACCGCCACTGTGGGCCGCGAGCCGGCGCCCGGCGCCAGTGGCCCGCTGGCCTCGCCCAAGTTGCTGGCCGCCGTGTTTGCCGAAGACTCGCTGACCAAAAAGCACAACACCGAAGCCACCGAAACCGGTGCCAGCCAACTGGTGGCCGCCCGTGTCGTGACCCACCTGCCGGCCACCGTGCAACCGCTTGAGGTGGTGCGCGCGCAAGTCCTCACCCGCGTCAAGGCCCAGCAGGCCTCGGCCCAGGCGCGCAAGGACGGCGAAGCCAGGCTGGCCGAGGTGAAAAAAGACATGGCGCTCAAGCTCACCTACCCGGTGACCGTCTCGCGGGCGCAAGGCCAGGGCCTGCCCCAGCCCATCGTCCAGGCCATCGTCCGCGCCGACCTGCGCAAAGGCCCCGTCGCCCTGGGCGTCGATCTGGGTGAGCAGGGCTACGCCGTGGTCAAGGTCGAGAAAGCCATGCCGCCCGAAGCCGAAGACCCCGACCGCGCGCGCGCACGTCCCTTCATCGAACAAGCCCTGGCCCAGGCCGAAGCCGACGCCTTCGACACCGCGCTCAAGACCCGCTTCAAGGCCGAACTGGTTGGCCCCTATGCGCCGGGCGCGGCCTCAATGCCGACGAAATAAAGCTATACTTCGATCTTTACAGCGGTGGCTGTAGCTCAGTTGGTAGAGTCCCAGATTGTGATTCTGGTCGTCGTGGGTTCGAGTCCCATCAGCCACCCCAAAAATGCCAGCAAGAACAAGGACCTTCGGGTCCTTGTTTCGTTTCAGGGCACGTCAGGTGGCACTCCAATGCGCGTGTTGATCACCCTTCGGGCGGATGGCAAAGCCTGAAGGCCCGCAAGCCGACGCCCAACCGGATGCCCCAAGGAACGGGCCGCGACCGGCCCGGCAATGTCCAGAACGCTGAATTCGGGGTGTTCCACGGTTCAGGGTGATCCCTGCGCTGAGATTGAATGCGTGACTTTAGAATGCATGCACCGAATGCACTCGAGGTGATCGCCGTGGCCATGCTGACAGTTCGCAACCTCTCCGACGAAGTGCACCGTGCGCTGCGCGTCCGTGCTGCCCAGCACGGCCAGAGCATGGAGGCCGAGGTGCGCGAGATTTTGGAGTCAGCGATCAGCCCCAAGGGGCGCGTGAAGCTGGGTTCGCTTCTGGCCGACATGGGCCGCCAGGCCAAGCTGAGCGATGAGGAATTCGCGGTGTTCGAGCAGGTGCGCGACAAGACGCCAGCGCGTCCGGTGAGTTTCGAGTGATTCTGCTCGACACCAATGTGATGTCGGAGCCGCTTCGGCTGGCGCCTGAGCCGCGGGTGATCGCGTGGATCGACGCACAGCCGATGGAAACGCTGTTTCTGTCCGCCATCACGGTGGCGGAGCTGCGGGCGGGCGTGGCGCTGCTACCAGCCGGCAAGCGGCGCGCAGGCCTGCAGGAAAACCTGGAGAGACGTGTGCTGCCGCTATTCGCTGGCCGCGTCTTGCCGTTCGATCTGGCTTGCACACAGGCCTATGCGGCGCTGATGACCAAGGCCCGTGGTGCTGGCCTGGCCGTCGGCACGGCCGATGGCTACATCGCTGCGATCGCGGCGGCCAATGGGTTTGCCGTTGCCACCCGGGACACCAGTCCCTTCGAAGCAGCGGGCACAGTCGTTATCAACCCGTGGCTGGGGTGATCCGCAAATTGGCATTGGGAGGATCGGATGGATAGGCGCGCCTCTTCTTCCATCTCATCTGCGCAGGCCCAGCCTCGCCAGCCACGCCCATGCGGCGGAGCGTCAGACCGACGCCCCCGGTAACTGCAGTAAATAGGCCTGCAGCGCCGCGATCGCATGCCGCACCTTGGCCGGCTTGCGATCCCGCTGTGGCGTGACCGCCCACAAGGGCAGGGGCGGGACGCGCCAGTCGGGCAGCACGTGCACCAGCCGGCGCGCCTGCACATCGTCTTGCGCATCGGTGGCCACGACGAAGGCCAGACCCAGGCCGCTGACGCACAGCTGCTGCAGCGACAGCTGGCTGTTGCTGGTGATGCGGGGCTCGATCTCGATGGCGGCCTGCGCGCCACCCGGCCCGCTCATCTGCAGCGGCAGCGCCCGGCCGCCGCGTGGTGGTGTCAGCCAATGGTGCCCCGGCAGTTCTGACGGTGAGGCCGGCGTGCCGGCGCGCGCCAGGTAGGCGGGCGCGGCGCACAGCAGCCAGTCGATGCGGCACAGCGGCTTGGCACTCCAGCTCGAATCGGCCAGGTCGCCGGCCCGTATGGCCAGATCGATGCGGGCATCGATGAGGTCGATCATGCGGTCGTCCACCTCCAGGTGCAGCGTCAGCGCGGCGTGGTCGGCCAGCAGCGGGGCCAGCGCCGGGGCCACGCAGCGCGCGAAGCCCATGGGCGCCGAGATGCGCAGCTCGCCCTGTGGCGCATCACGCGCCAGCGCCAACTGCTGGCGGGCCTGCGCGGCCACGGCCGTCAGCGCCTGGCAATGCGTGGCCAGGTTGCGGCCCGCTTCGGTCAGGGTGAGTTTGCGCGTCGAGCGGTGCAGCAGCGTCACGCTGTGGCGCTGCTCCAGAGCGCGCAGTTGCTGGCTGACCGCCGAGGTGCTGATGCCCAGGTGCCGCGCGGCGGCGCTGAGCGAGCCGGCACGCACCACCTCGGCAAACAGTGCGAAGGGCTTGAGATCGTCCATTGTGAAGGTCAGCTTAACGGATATTGAATGACAAACCGACTTCCTTGAGTGAATGGTGCGACCTATCGTGAGGCGTCGTTCAACCTGACTTCACAACATCCAAGGACTCGCATCATGAACAAGATACTCGTACTGGGGGCTTCGGGCACCGTGGGCCGGCTGCTGGTTCGGGCGCTGGTCGCGCAAGGGCAGGCGGTGAAGGCCGCGTCCCGCACCGGCCGAGCGGTCGCGGGCGCCGAGGCCGTGCGCTTCGACTATGCCGACCGCGCCACCCACGCCCCGGCCTTTGAGGGGGTGGACAGGCTCTACCTGCTGATGCCCGCGGACAGCCTGGCGGTGGAGGCCTTCCTGCTGCCGGCTGTGGCGCTGGCCGCCGAGCGCGGCGTCAAGGTCGTGATGCAGTCCATGATGGGTGTGGAGCACGATCCCGCCGGGGCTTACCGCCAGGTGGAGATGGCGCTCGAGTCTGCGCTGGCGCGCTGGGTCATCCTGCGCCCCAACTGGTTCGCCGACAACTTTCACGGCATCTGGGCGCCCGACGTGGCACGCGGCGACATCGCACTGCCGGCCGGCGAGGGCGCCACGAGCTTCATCGATGCGCGCGACATTGCCGCTTGCGCCGCGGCGGCCCTGTGCACCGGGCGCTTCGACAACCAGGCCTACACGCTGACCGGCCCGCAAGCCCTGGGCTATGCGCAGGCGGCGGCCGTGCTGTCGCAGGTGGCGGGCCGCCGGATAGGCTACACGCCGGTCAGCGACGACGCGTTCGTGGCGGCCTTGCGCAGCGCCGGCCTGCCGGAAGCCAGCGGGCGCATGCTGGCGGGGCTGTTTGGCGACGTGCGCAACGGCCATACCGCGATGGTCAGCGATGGGGTTGAGGTGTTGACTGGCCGGCCGTCGCGTGGCCTCGCGCAATACGCGGCCGACTACCGCGACGCCCTGCGCGGTTGAGGTGCCGCATGGCGCAGCACGCGGGCCACTCCGCGCCGCCAGCGCCATTGCCGCCAGGCGCTTCGCGGTGCGGTGGCCGCCAGGGGGCCATAGCGCCGCGCCTCCTCGGCCAGCAGCAGGGCCCGCAGTGGCTCGCCGGCCGCACCCCAGGTCGCCTGCACCAGTGCGGCCCAGCGCAGCGGCGCCTCATGGGCCTGGGCGGGCAGGCCCAGCGCGGCCAGGCGGGCGTGCAGCCAGCGGTGGTCGGCCTCGTCGCGGTTGTGGCGGCGGGCGCGCCACAGCAGCAGGGCGCTGGCGGCCGCCAGCGTGGTGGCCATCAAGATGGCGATGAGCTGACCCAGTGCGGTCGCGTCGGGCTCGCGCCAGCCCAGGCGCTCCAGCAGGCCCATCTGCTGGCTGCGCGAGTAGTTCAGCACCCATTGCTGCCAGCGCAGGTCCAGCGTCTCGCCCCAGCCCTGGAGCCGGCGCAGCAGACCGCCGCCCTCGCCCAGCAGCGCGCGGGCCAGTGCGTTTTGCGGGGCGGGCAAGGGTTGGCCCAGGTCCACCCGGCTGGGGGCCACGGCGGCGGTGGGGTCTACCCGCTGCCAGCCGGTGCCAGCGCTCCAGATCTCGGCCCAGGCGTGGGCCTGGCGGTTGCGCACCACCAGCCAGCCGTCCTGCCGCTGGGCGTCCGCGCCCTGGTAGCCGGCCACCAGCCGCGCCGGCACGCCCATGGCGCGCAGGGCAATGACGTAGCCGGCGGCGTAGTGCTCGCAAAAGCCCAGCTTGCGGTCGAACCAGAAGTCGTCGACGGCGTCGCTGCCGGGGTAGGCGCCGGGGGTCAGGGTGTAGAAGTAGTCGCCCTCATGCAGATGCGCCAGCACGGCCTGGCTGCGCGCCTGCGCACTGGCGCCAGGGCCCAACCGGGCGGCCAGAGCCTGGGCCCAGGCCAGCAGGCGCGGGTTGCGGCCTGGGGGCAGGGCCAGCGCCGAGGCCACCTCGGGCGTGGCGGCGCCCGCGCCGTGGCGGGTGGCCAGGTGCGTTTGCCGGCTCAGCCGCACCTGCTGGGTCAATGGCGCACGGGCCTGCCAGTCCAGCGTGGGCAGGCGCCGGGCGTGCAGTTCGCCCGCCGTCAGCGTGGCGCCGGCCGGCTCGTCGCCGGGCTCCAGCAGCGGCAGCGTGCGCAGGCGCGAGGGCTCGACCAGCACGGTGTAGCGCAGCAGCGGCCCGCGCACCTGGGGCGGCTCGCCCGCTGGCACCAGCGCGGCGGGCTCGGCCGGCGGCGGTGCGGGCGGCAGCCAGGTGCGGCCGTCGGGCGTCAGCTCGGTGAGCACCGGGCCACGCAGGTAGAGCTGGCCGATAGGCAGCTGACCCTCGTCCACGCGCAGCCGCAGCGCAATGCCGTCGTCCTCGGCCAGCTCGCTCATGCCGCCAAAGCGCAGCTCGTTGGACAGGCCCGTCTGGCCCACGGCCTCGCCGGGCTGGCCCCACAGCGGGCCCATGCGCGGGAACAGCACAAACAAGGCCGCCATCAGCGGCAGACCCAGCAGGGTGACGCGCGCGGCCTGGCTGGCGGCCACGCGCAGGGCCGGTCGGCCCATGGGCATTTGCGCCAGCACCAGGGCCGTCAGCAGCGCCCAGCAGGTGATGAGGCTCCAGCCGGCGACGGCCATGCCTTGCCCGTGCAGAAACTGCATCAGCAGCAGAAAGAAGCCCAGGTGAAAGACCACCAGCGCATCGCGCCGGGCGCGCAACTCCAGGGTCTTGAGCGCCAGCAAGGCGGCCAGCAGGGTGACGCCCGCCTCACGGCCCGTCAGCCGGCCGTAGCTGTTGAAGGTCAGCACCACCACCAGCACCAGCGCGGCCAGCAGCACCACACGGCTGGGCAAGGCCTTGCCGCTGACGGCCAGCTGGGCGCGCCAGGCCAGCACGCCGGCGGCCAGCGCGCTGCACCACAGGGGCAGGTGGCTGGTGTGGGGCAGCAGCACGGCGGCGATGGTGGCCAGCACGAAGAGGGTGTCGCGGGCCTCGCGCGGCAGCCGCCACCACCAACGCTCGCGCAGGGCCTGGACGCGATTCATGGCTCCCACCCCGCCAGCGCGCGCAGCGCGGCGTGGCGCTGGGTCTCGCCGCGCGCCGGCGCCAGGGTCTGGCCCGGCAGGTGCAGGCCAAAGCGCAGGCCGGCGGCGTCGGCAGTCAGCACCCAGGCAGCCAGCCGCGCCAGCCGGGCCTCGGTGTCCAGCCCCTGGGTGGCCTGCCAGTCCAGCCAGCAGACGGCGTGGCCGCTGTGGCCGCGCACGCGCACCCACAGCGGGGCGTCGGGCTGGCGGGCAGCCTGCTTCCACAGCACCTGGGCCAGCGGGTCGCCTGGGCGGTAGGGGCGCAGCTCCTCCAGTGCCTCGCTGGGCACCGGGGCCGCCGCCGCCGCGCTGGCCGGTGGCGGGCCGGCCTCGCCCTCGCGCGGCAGGGCGGGCGTGGGGTGCTCGGGGCGGGGGTAGACCCAGACTGGGGCCGCCGGCCGCCAGACGGCCCAGCAGACGAACAGCCCCAGCGGAAACCGCGATTCCACGCGCAGCGGCGGCAGCGCGTGCAGGCCACGCCGAGGCATGGGCAGCGCTAGTTGCAGCTCGCCGTGGGCGCGGGCCGGCACGTCGGCCCAGCCGGCATCGGCCACCGGCTGGCCCCGGGGGTGAATGGCTACCGCCCAGCGCGCCGGGCCTGGGTTGTGCAAGGCCACGCGCAGCCGCACCGTGTCGCCCGCGTGCACGGGCGCCGGCGCCATCAGGTGCAACTGCAGGCCGTTCAGGTTGCGGTGGGTGGCCCACAGTGAGGCCAGGCCCGCACCGGCCAGCAAAAAAGTCAGCGCATAGCCCAGGCTGAGCTGCTCGTTGATGGTGGCCACCAGCAGCAGCAACAGCATGGCCAGGTAGCCCAGGCCGGCGCGGGTGGGCACGATGTAGAGGTTGCGCTGGGTCAGCGCCAGCACGTCGCTGGCGGGGTGGCGCCGCGCCCATTGCGCGGCCAGCCAGCGGCGCACGGGGTTCACCGCAGCGCCGTGGCTTCAACCATGGCGCGCACCTGCTCGACGGCGCCGCGTCCGCTGCCGGCCACCGGCACCAGCCGGTGGGCCACGGCCTGCGGCAGGATGGCCTGCACGTCGTCGGGCGAGACATGCACGCGGCCGCTCAGCAGCGCTCGCGCCCGCGCCGCGCGCAGCACGGCAATGCCGGCGCGCGGCGACAGCCCTTCGACGAACCAGCGGCCGCTGCGGGTGGCGGCCAGCAGGGCTTGCAGGTAGTCCAGCAGCGCATCGGACGCGTGCACCTGGCCCACCTGGGCTTGCAGCGCCAGCAGCTCGGTAGGCGTCAACGCGGGCGTGAGGCCGCGCAGCAGCGTGCGGCTGTCTTCACCGCGCAGGATGGCGCGCTCGGCCAGCGCGTCGGGCAGCCCCAGGCGGATGCGCATCATGAAGCGATCCAGCTGCGACTCGGGCAGCGGGTGGGTGCCCAGCTGGTGGGCCGGGTTCTGGGTGGCGATGACGAAGAAGGGCTGGGGCAGCGCATGGGTCTGGCCCTCGACGCTGACCTGGCGCTCCTCCATGGCTTCGAGCAGGGCGCTTTGGGTGCGCGGGCCGGCGCGGTTGATTTCGTCGGCCAGCAGCACCTGGGTGAACACGGGGCCGGGCTGGAAGACGAAGCGGCGCTCGGCGTCGAGCAGGGTCACGCCCAGCAGGTCGGCCGGCAGCAGGTCGGCGGTGAACTGCACGCGGGCATAGGCCAGCCCCATGGACAGCGCCAGCGCGTGGGCCAGCGTGGTCTTGCCTACGCCGGGCACGTCTTCGATCAACAGATGGCCGCCGGCCAGCAGGCAGGTCAGGGCGTCGTCGATCTCGGCCGTCTTGCCCAGGATGACGCGGCCCAGCTGGCTGCGCAACCGCAGCAGCGGCGCGGGGGTGGAGGGGGAATCACGCATGGCCGCTACCTTAGCGCAGGCTACAGTGGGCCGATGCCCCAGCTATCCACGGAATTGAGCTTTGACGACGTGCCGTTTCGGGGCATCGTCGAGCAGTCGCTGGCCGGTGTCTACGTGGTGCTGGACGAGCGCTTCATGTATGCCAACGACACCTTTGCCGCCATGTTCGGCTATGCCCGCGACGACTTCATCGGCCGACGCATGGTGGACTGCGTGACGCCGGACTCGGTGGACGAGGTGATGCGCAACTACCGGCTGCGCGTGGGCGGGGCGGTGCAGTCCATCCACTACTACACCAAGGGCGTGCGCAGCGACGGCCAGATCGTGCACCTGGATCTGCATGCGTCGCGCGTGATCTGCCGGGGCCGTCCGGCGCTGGCCGGCGTGGCGCTGGACGTGACCGACAGCGTGCAGCGGGCGCTGGAGCTCAAGCGCCACCGCGAGCAGCTGCGCGAGCTGGCCCAGCACGTGAACGCCGCGCGCGAGACCGAGCGCGCCCACCTGGCGCGCGAACTGCACGACGTGCTGGGCGGCATGCTCAGCTCGGCCAAGTTCGACCTGGCGCGCATCGCCCGGCGCACCACCCAGCCCGACCAGGGCGAGGTGCATGCCATCGCCAACGACTTGATCGCGCTGATGCAGGACAGCATCGCCGCCGTGCGCGCCATCTCCAACGAGCTGCGGCCGGTGACGCTGGACCTGCTGGGGCTGGAGTCGGCGCTGCGCCAGGCGCTGGAGCGCTTTGGCGCACGCCACGACGTGGCCACCGAGGTGCAGTGCAGCGGCCCTTCGGACGCGCTGGCGGCCGAGGCCGCGACCCAGGTGTTTCGCATCGTGCAGGAGGCGCTGACCAACGTGGCCCGCCACGCCCGCGCGCAGCGGGTGACGCTGGGCATTGCGCAGACCGCCAGCACCTTCACGCTGCGCCTGGCCGACGACGGCGTGGGCCTGCACGCCACCGCGCACCGCAAGGGCGCGTTGGGCCTCTTTGGCATGGCCGAGCGCGCGCGCGAGATCGGCGGGCGGCTGCACGTGGGCGAGGCCCCGGGCGGCGGCACCGAGGTGGTGCTGACCGTGCCCATGCCGGGGGCGGCGCCATGATCGACTTGCTGGTGGTCGATGACCACACCATTTTTCGCGCCGGCATGGCCCGGCTGATGGCCGACGAGACCGACGTGCGCGTCGTGGCCGAGGCGGCCGACGGCGCCAGCGCGCTGGCGCTGATCCGCACCGTGGCTGTGCACGTGGTGCTGCTGGACATCAACATGGCCGGCCGCAATGGGCTCGAAACCCTGGGCGCCATCCGCGCCGAGTGGCCCCGGCTGCCCGTCATCATGCTGTCGATGTACGTGGAGCCGCAGTACGCGCGGCTGGCGCTGCGCGGGCGGGCCAACGCCTACCTGTCCAAAGACGTCAGCCCCGACGAGCTGCTGCGCGCCATCCGCCACGTGGCCTGCGGCGGCATCTGGGTCACGCCCGGCTTTGGCGCACCGGGGGCGCAGGCCGCCAGTGGCCACGCCCACGAGCAGCTGACGCCGCGCGAGTACGAAATCATGCTCAAGATCGCCCATGGCCAGTCGCTGACCGACATCGGCAGCCAGCTGTGCCTGTCGGTCAAGACCATAGGCTCACACCGCAGCCGGGTGCTGGACAAGCTGGGCGTGGGCAGCAACGCTGAAATCGTGCAGTACGCGATGCGGCAAGGCCTGTTGGACTAGGACAAACCCCAGGCTGCTTTCGGAAAACACCGGTTGCGGCCCCACCGTGCGCAGCGCGAGGATGGCCTGCAGCCAGGAGGGTTTTCGATGCCAACCTCGTTCGATGTGGCCGTGGCCGCACTGGAGCCGGTCTGCCACCGGTTCGATGATGCGGCGCACGTGGCCAAGGCCGCCGCGCTGGCGCACGGCACGGCGCAGCCGCTGCGGGCCGGGCCGGCGCTGCTGCGTTGGCACGAGCTGCTGCTGTTCTTGCTGGCCCACCCCAGCGACGCCGCCATGCACCGCGCCGTGGTGCGCGAGCTGAACCGGCTGGCGGCCTTTGTGCGCAAGCTGCCCAGCGCCCGATTGGCGGCGCTGGATGGTCACGGCCTGCCCTGGGCATCCACCACCACGCGCTTCTCGCACGACTGCCTGCGCTGGCTGCTGGCGCGACCCGACCTGCGCGTGACCCCGTCCGGCTGGGAGGCCCCGCAGCTGGACCTGAACGCCGTGCTGCGCCTGACGCTGCCGGCCCTGGAGCGCAACGAGACCACCGCCAGCCTGGCCAACGACGCGCTGCTGGACGTGCTGCGCGTGCCCGCCGCGCGGCGCCTGCCGTTCCTGATCGACGAGCTGGCGCGGCTGGACGGCCAGCCCTACGTCAAGGACACGCTGTTTGAGGCGCTGGGCCTTTACGTGTGCGTCACGCCCACCCGCCGCAGCCTGTCCAAGGCCGGCAACCGGCTGCCGCTGGCGCGCCCGCTCTTTGCCCAGCGCGAGCTGCTGCGCCGCTTCGACGCCCGCGCGCTGATGGACACGCCGCTGCCGGCGCCGCGTCCGCTGGACGCCGCCGCCCGCACCCAGGTGCTGGACGTGGTCAAGCTGACCATGATGTTGACCGCCCGCGAGACCGACCCCGCCACCCATGCCGACCCGCGTGCACTCCAGGTGTACGACCTGGAGCGGGGCCTTGCCGTGGCCCTCTTCGGCATGGTGCCCGCCCGCCAGTTGCCGCTGGAGAGCTACGTGGGCTTCACCTTGTTCAAGAACGGCTTGCCCGTGGCGTACGGCGGCGCCTGGGTGCTGGGCGAGCGCGCAGCCTTTGGCATGAATGTGTTCGAGCCCTACCGGGGCGGCGAATCGGGCTACCTGATGTGCCAGTTGCTGCGCACCTACCGCCAGGCGTTCGGCGTGCGCTGGTTCGAGGTGGACGCCCACCAGTTCGGCCTGGACAACCCCGACGGCATCGCCAGCGGCGCCTACTGGTTTTATCACCGCTACGGTTTTCGCTCGCTGGATGCCAGGCTGGCCGCGCTGGCGGCGCGCGAGCACCAGCTCAACACGGCCCGGCCGGGCCGGCGCAGCAGCCGCGCCACCCTCATCAAGCTCACCGGCAGCGACGTGGCACTGAACTTCGGCGGCCCGCGTCCGCCCCATCTCTATGACCTGACCACCCGCGTCACGCCCTGGGTGCAGCGCGCGCACGGCGGCTGCCGTGCGGCGGCCGAGGCCGATGCGCTGGCCCGCTTCGGCTACAAGGGCCGGGTCAACGCCGACGAGGCCCGTGTGCTCACCGACGTCGCGCTGCTGGCCGCCGCGCTGCCGGTGGCCGATGCGCCGCGCCGCCACCTGCTGGCGCAGATGGTGCGCGCCAAGCCACGCGATCTGATGGCCTACCAGCGCCTGCTCACGAGGTTTCTCACATGCGCCCCTTTCTGATTGCCCGCGATGGCTTTTACCGTGGCCAGTCGGCCTGGCGTGCGGCCCAGGCCGCCACCTACCACGGCCTGCCCCACGTCACCGGCCTGCGCTCCACCACCGTCTACCACCCGCACGGCGTGCGCGAGCGCCTGGAGCAGGCGCTGGGCCTGGCCATCACCCGCTGGGATCAGGATCCGGCCGACGAGAACGGCGTCTTCTACCAGGGCCTGGCGCAGGGCCGCGCGCGCGAGATCCCCGGCGTGCACAGCGACTTTCCGCTCACCGACGTGACAGCCGTCGTCTACCTCACGCCCGATCTGCCGGTGAACTGCGGCACCTCGCTGTGGATGCACCGTGCCACCGGCCTCACCACCCAGCCCACGGCGGCCGACGCCCGCCGCCTGGGCCGCACAGTGGCCGAGCTGCGGGCGCTGCTGGTGCGCGACTACCGCCGCCGCGAGCGCTGGGTGGAGATCGACCGCGTGGGCTACCGCACCAACCGCCTGGTGGCCTATCCCTCGGGCCTGCTGCACTCGGCCACCCACCACTGGGGCGGCTCGCTGGGCCAGGGGCGGCTGTACCAGACGTTTCGGGTGGGCGTGGCCAAGGCGGCCAACGGCCCTGCACGCCCTGGGGTTTTCCCCCGCCCGCTCTCAGAACTTCCCACCTAGCCAGCGCGGGGCAGGCCTCTTACGATGACCGCCCATCGACTCTTTGGAGATGCCGTCATGGCCAAGGTGCCGCGCCCAGACGAACTCGATCCCATCGAGACCGCCAGCCGCGATGAGATCGCCGCGCTGCAACTGGCGCGCCTGCAAGCCACGCTCCAGCGGGCTTACGACCATGTGCCGCATTACCGGCAGGCGTTCGATGCGGCCGGCGTCCACCCCAGCGACTGCCGGCGGCTGGAAGACCTGGCCAGGTTTCCCTTCACCGGCAAGCAGGACTTGCGCGCCAACTACCCGTTTGGCCTGTTTGCCGTGCCGCGCGAGCAGGTGGTGCGCATTCACGCCTCGTCGGGCACCACGGGCAAGCCCACGGTGGTGGGCTACACCCGGGGCGACATCGAGACCTGGGCCACCGTGGTGGCGCGCTCCATCCGCGCTGCCGGGGGGCGGGCGGGCGACATCTGCCACATCGCCTACGGCTACGGCCTGTTCACCGGCGGCCTGGGCGCGCACTACGGCGCCGAGCGGCTGGGCTGCACGGTGGTGCCCATGTCGGGCGGCCAGACCGAAAAGCAGGTGCAGCTCATCACCGACTTCAAGCCGCGCATCATCATGGTGACGCCGTCCTACATGCTCAACATCATCGAGGAGCTGGAGCGCCAGGGCCTGGACGCGGCGCAGACCTCGCTCGAGATCGGCATCTTCGGCGCCGAACCCTGGACGCCGGCCATGCGCGTCGAGATCGAGCGGCGCGCCGGCCTGGACGCGGTGGACATCTATGGCCTCTCGGAGGTCATGGGCCCGGGCGTGGCCAGCGAGTGTGTGGAAAGCAAAGACGGCCCGGTGATCTGGGAAGACCATTTCTACCCCGAGATCATCGACCCCGAGACGGGCGCCGTGCTGCCCGATGGCGAAGAGGGCGAGCTGGTCTTCACCTCGCTGACCAAAGAGGCCATGCCCGTCATCCGCTACCGCACGCGCGACCTGACGCGGCTGCTGCCCCCCACCTCGCGCAGCATGCGGCGCATGGACAAGATCACCGGCCGCTCGGACGACATGATGATCATCCGCGGCGTCAACGTCTTCCCCACCCAGATCGAGGAGCTGATCCTCAAGGCGGCCGAGCTGGCGCCGCATTACCAGCTGGTGCTGACGCGCGAGGGGCATCTGGACCAGCTGGACGTGCTGGTCGAGACCCGCATCGACCTGCCCACGCGGCTGTCGGCACTGGAGAGCGAAGGGGTGGGGCGCAGCCTGGAGCGCGCCATCAAGACCTATGTGGGCATCTCCACCCGCGTGCGCGTGATGGCCGCCGGCAGCATCGAGCGCACCACCACTGGCAAGGCCAGGCGGGTCTTCGATAAACGACCAAAATGAGACCACCCCCTACCGGCTGCGCCGGCCCCCTCGAGGGGGCGCACCCGACGGACCGGCCAAGCCGGATCCGTGGGTGCCGCCTGGTTTGGCTGAGTGATGCGGGGAGCCTGGCCTCTATCGGACTTTTTATATGCAAGATGCTTTGATTTGTGATGCCATTCGCACGCCGTTCGGGCGCTATGGCGGGGCGCTGGCCACGGTGCGCACCGACGAGCTGGCGGCGCTGCCGCTGGCGGCGCTGATGGCGCGCAACCCGGGTGTGGACTGGGCGGCGGTGGATGACGTGATTTACGGCAGCGCCAACCAGGCCGGCGAGGACAACCGCAACGTGGCCCGCATGGCGACGCTGCTGGCGGGGCTGCCGGTGACCGTGCCGGGCACCACGCTCAACCGCCTGTGCGGCTCCAGCCTCGACGCGGTGGGCATGGCGGCGCGGGCCATCAAGGCTGGCGAGGCGACGCTGATGATTGCCGGCGGCGTCGAGAGCATGTCGCGCGCGCCCTTCGTCATGGGCAAGGCCGAGAGCGCCTACTCGCGCAGCGCCAAAATTGAGGACACCACCATAGGCTGGCGCTTCGTCAACCCCCGGATGAAGGCGCTGTACGGTATCGACTCCATGCCCGAGACGGCCGAGAACGTGGCCGACGAGTTCAAGGTGGGCCGCGCCGACCAGGATGCGTTCGCGCTGCGCAGCCAGCAGCGCTGGGCCGCCGCCCAGGCGCGCGGTTTTTTCAAGGCCGAGATCGTGCCGGTGGCGGTGGCGCAGAAAAAAGGCGAGCCGCGCCTGGTGGACACCGACGAGCATCCGCGCCCCGAGACCACGGCCGAGCAACTGGCCCGGCTCAAAGGCGTGGTGCGGCCCGATGGCAGCGTCACCGCCGGCAATGCCTCGGGCGTCAACGACGGCGCCTGCGCGCTGCTGCTCGCCAGCGAAGCAGCCGCCCGCCAGCACGGCCTGACGCCCAGAGCCCGCGTGCGCGGCATGGCGGTGGCGGGGCTGGCGCCGCGCATCATGGGCTTTGGCCCCTCGCCGGCCAGCAAGAAGGTGCTGGCGCTGACCGGCCTGACGCTGGACCAGATGGACGTGATCGAGCTGAACGAGGCCTTCGCCGCCCAGGCGCTGGCCGTCACGCGCGACCTGGGCCTGGCCGACGACGCCGCCCACGTCAACCCCAATGGCGGCGCCATTGCCATCGGCCATCCGCTGGGCGCCTCGGGCGGGCGGCTGGTGACCACGGCGCTCAACCAGCTGGAGCAAACCCGAGGCCGCTTCGCGCTTGCCACCATGTGCATCGGCGTGGGGCAGGGCATTGCGCTCGTCATCGAGCGCGTCTGACGACTTTTGCCATGAAGGAGACCCGAGCATGATTCTGCGCAAGCGCACCCTGATTCAACTCGCAGCGGCCACGCTGGTGGCCGGCGCGGCCCCGGCCTGGGCCCAAGGGGCCGACATCAAGATCGGCTCGGTGCTCTCCATCACCGGCCCGGCCGCCTTCCTGGGCGAGCCCGAGCTCAAGACGCTGCAAATGGAGATCGAGCGCCTGAACGCCGCCGGCGGCGTGCTGGGCCGCAAGCTCACGCTGGTGCATTACGACGACGGCGGCGAGGCCGGCAAGGCCAACGGCTTTGCCAAGCGGCTGCTCGATTCGGACAAGGTCGATCTGCTCATCGGCGGCACCACCACCGGCGCCACCATGGCCATGGCGCCACTGGTCGAGAAGGCAGGCGTGCCCTTCATCTCGCTGGCCGGCGGGGTGGTGGTGGTCGAGCCGGTCAAGAAGTGGGTCTTCAAGACGCCCCACACCGACCGCATGGCGGCCGAGAAGGTGTTTGCCGACATGAAAAAACGGGGCATCACCAAGGTGGCGCTGCTGTCGGAGACCAGCGGCTTCGGCCAGTCGGGCCGCAAAGAGACGCAGGTCGTGGCGCCCAGGATGGGCATCGAGCTGGTGGCCGACGAAACCTACGGCCCCAAGGACGCCGACGTGACGGCCCAGCTGACCAAGATCCGCAACGTCCCCGGCGTGCAGGCCATCTTCGTCTTCGGCCTGGGCCAGGGGCCGGCCGTGGTCAGCAAGAACATCGCCCAGTTGGGCCTCAAGCAGCCGCAATACCAGTCGCATGGTGTGGCCTCGGACGAGTACCTGAAGCTGGCCGGCGCGGCCGCCGAGGGCGTGCGCCTGCCGTCGCCTGCGTTGCTGGTCGCCGACGCGCTGCCGGCCAGCGATCCGCAAAAAGCCGTGGCCACGGCCTACGCCAAGGCCTATCGCGACCGCTACAAGCAAGAGCCCTCCACCTTTGGCGGCTATGCGCACGACGCGCTGGCCCTGGCCGTGGACGCCATCAAGCGCGCAGGCGGCACCGACGGTGCCAAGGTGCGCGCCGCACTGGAGGCCACCAAAGGCCAGATGGGCGTCACCGGCCTCTTCACCATGAGCCCCACCGACCACATGGGGCTGGATCTGTCCGCCTTCCGCATGCTGGAAGTGAAAAAGGGCGACTGGGTCGTCGTCCCTTGAATCGTTGATTGTTGACCCAAGAGGAGATTCGCACCATGGCGAAACATGAAAGTCTGGCCAAAACCATGCCGCTGCCGCCGGCCACCCCGCAGCCCAACGTCTACCCGCTGAGCTGGCACGCCCACACGGCCAAACTCGAAGAGATCTGGGACGCCGCCCAGCGCGAGAACTGGGATCCCAAGAAACTGGACTGGGACTCGTTCGACCCCAGCACCTACTCGTGGGAAGAGCGCGAGGCCATCGCCTACTGGTGGACCATCCTCTCGGTGTTCGATGCCTCGGCGCCGCCGGTGTTTGCCGCCGCGCTGATCAAGACCTACGAGGCCCACGAGGAAGACGCCGTGCGCCGCTGCTTCTTCAGCGTCACGCGCGACGAGCAGAACCACGAGCAGATCTGCGGCCTGGCCATCACCAAGCTGCTGGAGCATCCGGACCCGCTGACCTACACGCCCAAGACCGAGATCGGCCGCAAGGCGCAACGCAACGCGCACTGGCTGTACTACAACGGCGGCCGCTACTGGGCTGGCTACAAGAACGCCGTGCCCAAGTACTCGCTGGCCGTGCTGTTCAGCTCCTTCCTGATGGGCGAGATCGCCGCCGCCACCATCTTTCACCAGATGGCCGCCAAGTGCACCGAGCCGGTGTTCAAGGAGGCGTTCCGCAACATCGGCCGCGACGAGGGCCGCCACATGGCCATCTGCATGTCGCTGATGGAGCGCGACTACCCCAAGATGGACGTCTCGGACAAGCCGCTGATCACCAAGCAGATCCGCGCGGGCTTCCTGTTCCTGTCGGGCGTGTTGTTCGAGCCGCCGGAAGACTTCTGGGACATCCCCAGCGACTTCATCGCCTACCAGCGCGAGGTCGAGGCCGTGGCGCGCGGTGCCGGCTTCTTCGTGCCCGAATACGAGGCCAAGAAGGAGAACTGGAAACAGGCCATGCTCAACCTCAAGGGCGTGCTGGACAAGTACGACATCCCGTTCCCCGCCATTCCCGAGGTCGGCATCACGGGGCAGGAGGTGAGCGACGCGGATATGGTGGACATCATCCCGGTGTTTTAGCCCCCACGCTCCCTGCCGGTCGCTGCCCCCCAAGGGGGCTCGCGCAGCGGACCGGCAGAGCCGGTTCCGCGCACGCCACCGGGTTTCGATCGTGCTTTGCGTTGCTTGTTTGCGTTGAATGCCATGAAACAAATTCGGTTGCATCCTTCGGGTCATCTGGTGCCTTGTCCTGAGGGCGCCACAGTGCTGGAGTCGCTGGAGAAGGCAGGCTATGCACTGCCCAACAACTGCCGTGCCGGCGCCTGCGGCGAGTGCAAGGTCAAGGTGATCGGCGGGCAGTTCGACCAGGGCTTTGTGCTGGACATGGCGCTGTCGCCCGATGAGCGCAAGCAGGGCTTTGGCCTCATGTGCATGGCCAAGCCGCTGTCGGACGAGCTGGTCATCGAGTGGGGCACCGAGGACGCCCGGCCCAAGCTGTTTCCGCCGCGCGAGAAGCAGCCCTATATGGTGGTGGACCGCATCCAGCGCACCCCGCGCATCGTGGAGCTGCGGCTGCGCCCGGTGCGCGAGGGCATGCGCTACTGGCCCGGCCAGTACCTGATGCTGGGCGACCCCGACGGCGGCGTGCCGCTGCGCAGCTACTCGATTGCCAACGCGCCGCGCGTGGATGGCGAGCTGGTGTTGCAGATCACGCGCCAGGACGAGGGCAACACCAGCGGCTGGGTGCATGAGAGCCTGCACCCCGGCACCCGGGTGTCGCTCAACGGGCCTTACGGCACCTTCATCGGCGATCCGTCGGTGGAGACGCCGGTGCTGTGCCTGGCGGCGGGCTCGGGGCTGGCGCCCATCCTGTCGCTGGCCGAGGCGGCGCTGCGGCGCAGCTACTCGGAGCCGGTGACGCTGATGATGTCGGCCGCCACCCATGCCGACCTCTACGACGCCGGCCTGATGGCGTGGTGGGCGGCGCGCCACCGCAACTTCCGCTACCGGCCCACGGTGACGCGCGAGCCGCCGCAGAACGACAAGGTGCTGCAAGGCCGCATCCCGGCGCTGCTGCCCACGCTGTTCAAAGACCTGTCGCGGCACAGCCTCTTCGTGGCCGGCTCGCCGGCCTTCGTCGAGGACTGCGTCAACGCCGCCAAGGCGTTGGGCGCCAAGCCGGAGCTGACCCACACCGAAGGCTATTACCCTCAAAGCCCGCCGCAGACGCCCCCGTCGTCCCAGTTGCTGTAAGGAGAAGCCGCCGTGCTTGCCTCGTTCCTGCAATTCCTGTTTTCCGGCGTGACGGTGGGCGCCACCTACGCGCTGGCGGCGCTGGGTTTTTCCATCATCTACAACGCCAGCGGCGTCATCAACTTTGCCCAGGGCGAGTTCATCATGCTGGGCGGCATGGCCACGGTGGTGCTGCTGGGGCTGGGCCTGCCGTTGCCGCTGGCCATTGCCGCCGCCGTGGCGGCCACGGCGCTGGTGGGCGTGCTGGTGGAGAAGCTGGCCATCGAGCCGGCCAAGGACGCCGAGGTGGTGACGCTGATCATCATCACCATCGGCGCCTCGCTGGTCATACGCGGTCTGGTGCAGGTCATCTGGGGCAAGGGGGCGCACGCGCTGCCGGCGTTTTCGGGCGAGACGCCCATCCAGGTGCTGGGCGCCACGCTGCTGCCGCAGAGCCTGTGGGTGCTGGGCGTGACGCTGGTGGTCTGCGTGCTGCTGGCCTGGTTCTTCAACCGCACGCTGGCCGGCAAGGCCATGCTGGCCACCTCGCACAACAAGCTGGCGGCGCAACTGGTGGGCATCCCCACCCAGCGCATCCTGATGGCCAGTTTTGCGTTGGCCGGGGCGCTGGGCGCCGTGGGCGGCATCTTGATCGCGCCCATCACCAGCACCTCGTATGACGTGGGCATCATGCTGGGCCTCAAAGGCTTTGTGGCCGCCACGCTGGGCGGGCTGGGCAGCGGGGCCGGGGCCATCGTGGGCGGGCTGTTGCTGGGCATCGTCGAGGCCATGACGGCCGGCTACATCTCCTCGGCCTACAAAGATGCGGTGCCCTTCGTGCTGATTCTGGCCGTGCTGTTCTTCATGCCGCGCGGCCTCTTTGGCGCCAAGGTCACGGAGCGCGTATGAGCGCGCCGGGCCGCTCCCAAGCGCGAATCCCGCAGCACGCCGTGCGCAGGGTCGTCCCATGAAGCCCCGCACCCTGGGCCTGGCGCTGCTGGCCGTGCTGCTGGCGGTGGCGCCGCTGGCGCTGGTCAACCCGTATCTGTACGACGTGGCCATCCGCGTCATGCTCAATGCCATCGTCGTCATCGGTCTGAACCTGCTGATTGGCTACACCGGCCAGATCAGCCTGGGCCATGCCGGCTTTGTGGGCATCGGCGCCTACGCCAGCGGCATCCTCACCGGCTGGCAGTTCGAGTGGCCGCCGCTGGTGGCCATGGCGGCGGGGGCAGCGGCCTCGGGCCTGCTGGCCCTGGCCATTGCGCGGCCGGTGCTCAAGCTCAAAGGCCACTACCTGGCCATGGCCACGCTGGGCCTGGGCATCATCATCGCCATCGTCATCACCAACGAGGCCGCCTACACCGGCGGGCCGGACGGCATTGCGGTGGCCACGCTGGGCGTGGGCGGACTGGAGTTGACCGGTGAGGCCAGTTGGTATGGGGTCGTCGCCGTGCTGCTGTGGCTGACCACCTGGCTGGCGCTCAACCTCATCGACTCGCCCGCCGGCCGCGCGCTGCAGGCCATTCACGGCTCCGAGGTGGCCGCGCAGGTGGTGGGCGTGGACACCGTGCGGGTCAAGGTGCGCATCTTCGTGGTCTCGGCCGTCATCGCCAGCCTGGTGGGCAGCCTGACCGCGCATTACGTGGCCTTCGTCACGCCCGGCGTGGCCGGGTTCTTCCACTCCATCGAGCTGGTGACCATGGTGGTGGTGGGCGGCATGGCGTCGGTGTTTGGCTCCATCGTCGGGGCGCTGCTGCTGACGCTGCTGCCGCAACTGCTGTCCACCTTCGAGGGCTGGGAGACGGTGGCCTTTGGCGCGGTGCTGATGGCCACCATGATCTTCCTGCCCAAGGGCATCGTGCCCACGCTGGCCGCCAAGCTGCGCCGCAAGGGGGGGACACATGAGTGAACTCGTCGTGGAGGGGCTGTCCAAGCGGTTCGGCGGCGTGCACGCCGTGCAGGACGTGAGCTTTGCCATCCAGAGCGGCACCGTGCACTCGGTCATCGGCCCCAACGGCGCCGGCAAGACCACGCTGTTCAACCTCATCACCGGCATTTACACGCCCACGGCGGGCCGCATCACCTTCGACGGCCACGAGGTCAGCGGCAAACCGCCCACGGCATTGGCGCGGCTGGGCATGAGTCGCACCTTCCAGAACCTGCAGGTGTGCATGAACATGTCGGCCATCGAGAACGTGATGGTGGGCGCGCACCTGCGGCTGTCGCAAAGCCTGCTGGCCGGCGCGCTGCGCCTGCCCGGCGTGCGCCGCGCCGACCGCGACTGCCGCGACGAGGCCGCCGAGCTGATGCGCTTCGTGGGTGTGGGCGACTGGCTGGACGCGCACGCCAGCCAGATGCCTTTCGGCGCCCTCAAGCGCCTGGAGGTGGCCCGGGCGCTGGCCGCCAAGCCCAAGATGGTGTTGCTGGACGAACCGGCCGCCGGCCTCAACGACACCGAAACCCACGAGATCGAGGCGCTGATCCGGCGCATCGCCGAGTCCGGCGTCACCGTGGTGCTGGTGGAGCACGACATGAAGCTGGTGATGAACCTCTCCGACCACATCCTGGTGCTGGACTACGGCAAGAAGCTGGCCGAAGGCACGGCGGCCGAGGTGCGCGCCAACCCCGACGTGATTGCCGCCTACCTGGGGGCCGGCTCGTGAAGGCACTGGAGGTCATCCAGGCCGAACACCGCAGCATGTGGCGGGTGAGCACCGCGCTCGACGCCCTGGCCGATCAGCTGGCGGTGCCCACGTCGGCCGACGCCGCCGCCGTGGTGGCCATGCTGGGCTACCTGAACGACTTTGCCGACCGCCTGCACCACCCCAAGGAGGACGACTACCTCTTCAGGCTGCTGCGCACGCGCACGCCCGATGGCGACGTCGATCTGGCCCAACTGGAGTCCGAGCACCGCAGCGTGCCGGTGGTGCTCCAGCGCCTGCTGACGCAAGCCCAAAGCGTGGTGGAGGGCGGGGTGCAGCCGGGCCTGGCGGCCGGCCTGCACGGCTACGCCGAGCAGCTGCGCGCCCACATCCGGCTGGAGGAGCGCAGCATCCTGCCGCTGGCCCGCCGCATGCTGCAGCCGGCCGACTGGGCCGAAATCGACGCCGCCTTCCTGGCCCACGACGACCCGCTTTTCGGTGAGGCGCCGCAGGCCGAGTTCGCCGCGTTGCGGGCGCGACTGGTGCAGCTGACGCCCGCGCCGCTGGGGCTGGGCGGCGACGTGGCGCTGGCGGCCCAGCCCGGCGCGCCGGCGCCCGTCGTGGCATCGCCGACGCCTGCGCCCCCCCTGGGCACCAAGGTGCTGGAGGTGCGGGGCCTGGCCAGCCACTACGGCCGCATCCAGGCGCTGGGCGGCATCGACCTGGATGTGTACCAGGGCGAACTGGTGGCCTTGGTGGGTGCCAACGGCGCCGGCAAAACCACGCTGCTGCGCACCCTCTCTGGTGTGCAGCCGGCCAGCGCGGGCAGCATCAGCTACCAGGGCCAGCGCATCGAGCGCAGCCGCCCCGACACCCGCGTGCGCGCCGGCATCTGCCAGGTGCCCGAAGGGCGGCAGGTGTTCGGCCCACTCACCATCGAAGACAACCTGCGCCTGGGCGCCTACACCCGGCCCAGGAGCGAGCTGGCCGACGACCTGGACAAGGCCTACGCGCTTTTCCCCATCCTCAAGGAAAAGCGCCTGCTGCCCGCCGGCACCCTGTCGGGCGGCCAGCAGCAGATGCTGGCCATGGCCCGCGCCCTGATGGGCCGCCCGCGCCTGCTGCTGCTGGACGAACCCAGCATGGGCCTGGCGCCGCTGCTGATCGAAGAAATCTTCCGCGTCGTCAAGACGCTGAAGAGCCAGGGCATCACCATCCTGCTGGTGGAGCAGAACGCCCACGCGGCCCTCTCCATCGCCGACACCGGCTACGTGCTGGAAACCGGCCGCATCAGCCTCTCGGGGCGGGGGCGTGACCTGCTGGCCAATGAGCGGGTAAGGGCGGCGTATTTGGGGATGTGAGGGGCAGGGTGGTGCACTTCAGACTTGATACCTAGACGGCAAATCTATGCAACTGCACGGCACAAGTGGCGAGCTTGGTTTGACCCTTTTGCATCGCACTCCCAGTTCGAGCCCTAGAGAGCCGGATCTTCACGTTCGGGTTCAAGCGTCGTCCGCCTTGTTCTCGGCTGCCACGATGAACGTATGGCTAGAGTGGCCAGAGGTGCAGGCTTTCATCGCAGAGCTTGAGGAATTGAACTTCAAACTCACCGGCCAGGCCGAGGTCGCGGCCATGTCGCCGAGTGAGTTTTTGCTCACCATCAAGAATATCGACACCAAAGGCCATATGGCTGTCATCTTCACAATCGGAAGGCTCGACATCACCCACAACGATCAGTTTCAATCCAGCGTGAGCGGTGGATTTGAAGTGCTGCCGGGTGACGTTGAATCTCTTCTTGCCTGGTTCAAAGCGGCCGTTGCAGGTACATCTGCCGCTGCTTGAGGCGGTGCCAGACTGCCGCTGACTGCCTGGCGCCTTCTCCAGAGCAACCGCTGCCAAGGTCAGCCCACGCAATTCACCACCCGCAACCCCAGGTGATCCGTGAACCCGTCGAGATCCCGGTCGCTGTGCAGCAGCCGGTATCCGTGCGTCAGGCAGCAGGTGGCAATCAATACGTCCACCGTGCCGCGGACGGTGACGCCTCGGGCGCGCAGGCGCCGGTGGTTGTGGGCGGACTCGATCGCCAGCGCCTCGCCCCCTATAGCCACTTGCGCCAACCGGCCCAGCAGTCGGCGCGCTTCTTCGAAGCCGCGATCGTCTTTGAAGCCACGCAATACCTCGGCCAGAGCCAGATCGCCCACCACACGTTCTTCGCTGCTCAGCTGGCGGCGCAGTCACTCGGCGTGCGCCGTGGGGGTGTTGCGATCGAAATCAACCCCGACGCAGGAATCGGCGGCGATCATGCCTCGCGCCGCATGGCGTCGAGGTCACCCTCCCACGCGTACTTGCCTCGCAGCCTGCGCAAATCGGCTTGCTGGCGCAGCCGCAGCAGCGTCCTCAGGCCTTGTTCAACCGCCCCCCGCTTGGTCTTGATGCCGGTGGCTTTCAGCGTGACTGCCATCAACCGGTCATCGATGACGATGTGGGTGCGTATGGTCAGTGCTTATCCGCCTCACTGGTGAACGCATCCGCAAAGAAGGCCTCGTCCGGCAGCCCGCAGCGTTGGGTGAAGTCGGTCTGTGCGGCGTGCACCATGGCCGGGGCGCCGCAGGCGTAGACCTGCTGGGCCGAGAGGTCGGGCAGGTCGGCCATCACGGCCTGGTGGACGAAGCCGCTGCGGCCCAACCAGCCGTCTTCGGGGCGGGGCTCGGAGCACACGGGCACGTAGCGCAGCCAGGGCAGGCTGGCGGCGGCGGCTTCGGCCCAGGCGTGCAGGTAGAGGTCGGCGGGGCGTCGCACGCCCCAATAGAGCACGGTGGGGCGTGGCTCGGCCAGCGTCTGCATGTGCTCGATGATGGCCTTGATGGGGGCAAAGCCCGTGCCCGAGGCCAGCAGCACCACGGGCGCGCGGCTGTCTTCACGCAGGAAGAAGGTGCCGAACGGGCCTTCCATGCGCACGATGTCCTTGACCTTCATGGCGCCGAAGACGTGGTCGGTGAAGACGCCGCCGGGCATGTGGCGCACGTGCAGTTCGATGGACGGCGGCTCGCCCACCTGGTGCGGCGCGTTGGCCATGGAGTAGCTGCGTCGCACGCCGCCTTGCAGGATGAACTCCACGTACTGCCCGGCGCGCCAGGCGAACTTCTGGTTGCCGGGCAGTTGCACCCGCAGCAGCGCCACGTCCGGCGCCGGGCGCTCCAGCGCGAGGATGCGGCCAGGCATTTTGACGATGGGGTAGTCGCCCATGCCGGGCACGCTGCGCGCCTCCACGGTGCAGTCGGTCTGCGGCCGGGCGCGGCAGGTGAGGATGAGACCGGCAGCTTCCTCGGCCTCGGTCAGCGCGCTGGCCTGGTGGCTGCCGTGGACCACGCGGCCTTCCAGCAGCCGGCTTTTGCACGAGCCGCAGGCGCCGTCCTTGCAGCCATAGGGCAGGCCGATGCCCTCGCGGATGGCGGCGGTCAGGATGGCCTCGTCGTCGGCCACGTCGAACTGGCGCTGCGAGGGCTGCAAGGTGACGCGAAAGCTCATGGTGCAATGCAAAGTTCTTCTACAGCCCGCGATTGTCCCCGATGCCTCTTGCCTCCCGCCTGCGCGCGCGCCATGCACGGCTGCTCATCGTCGGCTGCGGTGACGTGGGGCTGCGCGTGCGCCGCCATCTGGGCGCGCATTGGCGCGTGCTGGCGCTGAACCGCGAGCCGGCACGCGCCGCCGCCTTGCGCGCGCAAGGCATCACGCCGCTGGCGGGCGATCTGGATGCACCGGCCACGCTGGCACGCCTGGCCGCGCTGGCGCAGCGCGTGCTGCACCTGGCGCCGCCGCAGGGGCAGGGCGAGCGCGATACCCGCACCCGGGCCTTGACGCGGGCGCTGCGCGGTCACCCGCTGCGCGCGGTGTACGTCAGCACCACCGGCGTCTATGGCGATGCCGGCGGTGCCTGGGTGGCCGAGACCCGCGCCACCGCACCCGCTACCGACCGCGCCCGCCGCCGGGTGGACGCCGAGCAGGGCTGGCGCCGCTGGGGCCGCATGCAGGGCGTGGTGGCCAGCGTGCTGCGGGTGCCGGGCATTTACGCGCTGGACCGGCCCGGGGGCGATCCGCGTGAGCGCCTGCGGCGCGGCGCGCCGGTGCTGGCACCGGCCGACGACGTGTACACCAACCACATTCATGCCGACGACCTGGCGCGGGCCTGCATCGCCGCGCTGTGGCGCGGGGCCCCGCAGCGCATCTACCACGTGGCCGATACCAGCCAGCGCACGATGGGCGCCCACTTCGAGGCGGTGGCCGCCGCACTGGGCCTGCCGCCGCCGCCCCGCCTGACCCTGGCCCAGGCGCGGGCGCAACTGACGTCCACGCAACTGAGTTTCTGGCTGGAGTCGCGCCGGCTGACCACCACGCGGCTGACGCGCGAGCTGCGCGTGGTGCTGCGTTACCCGGACGTGCTGACGGCGCTGGCCGCCGGCTGAGTGCCGGGTGTGCCGGGCGCAGCCTCGCCACCCAGCGCCTCCACCAGCGCCGGCAGCAGCGGCCCCAGCTCCAGCACGGTGAGCGCGGCGTCGGCGTCAAAGGCTTCGTCGGCACCCTGGGGGCTGCCGCGCTGCTCCAGCACCACGTCCAGCAGCGCCACGCCTTTGAGCGTCAGCGTCTCGGTCAGGGTCAGGGCCACGCGGTCGCGCCAGGCCAGCGCCAGCCGGGTGGGGCGCTTGCCCTCCTGCAGATGGGCGCGCACGTCGTCGCCTTCCAGCGCGTGGCGCACGTAGCGCACGGTGGCGCGTTCGTCGCCGGGGCTGCGCAGTTCGGTGTCGCGGCCGATGCTGAAGCCCTCGGGCGCCACGCCGTCCAGCAGCCAGGCGGTCATGCAGGCTGCGGGCGATTCGGCCGTGTGCAGCGGGGCCACGGCCAGGCCGGGCAGGGCAGCCACCAGCAGCGAGATGAGGGCATCGGCCTTGGCCATGCTGCCGGCGTCCAGCAGCAGCCAGCCGCCATGCAGGTCCAGCCAGATGCGCTGCTCCACCGTTTTGGTGAAGGCCTGCGGCAGCAGGCGGTGGACGACTTCTTCCTTCAACTCGGCCAGCGCCTTGCGGCCGGGCTTGCGGCCGGTTTCGGCCTCGATGCGCTCGGCCGCCTCCTGCACCTGCTCGCGCACCACGCTGGCCGGCAGCAGCCGCTGCTGGCTGCGCACCTGCAGCAACCAGTGGCGGCCGCCGGCCACGGCCTCGATCAGCGGCGCATGGTCCACGCCGCGCGGGGGCACGAAGCCAATGGACTGTGGCTGGCTGAGGCCGCAAGGGGTGAACAACTGGGCGGCCAGCGCATCGCGGGCACCGTCCAGGTCGGGCAGGCTGGCCGCTTGCAGGCGAAACGGCATCAAACGTTTGAACACGGGCAAAGAGGGGAGACACGTTGGAGGGCGGCACTATAGACGCCGCCACTTGGGTACAGTGCACATGCGGTGGCGGCCGTCGCCGCGCGCGAGGCCTTGAGCTGGCCGCATGAGCCCTGGCTTGCGCGCGCGCTGGCCGCATCCTGCCGCGCGTTGTGTGGAGGGAAGACCCGTGAGCTACCCCAGCGTCACCCTGCCCATCGACGTGGCCGACGGCCTCGTCATGGCGCCCACCGAGGCGCGCCAGTTGGGCGCCATGCTGCATGCGGACTTTGAGGGCGCGCAGCCATTCCCGCATACCGTGCTGGAGGACTTTCTGCCCCCATCGGTGTTGGCGCAGGCGCTGGCCGGCTTTCCGGCTGGGGCGCAGGTCTCGGACGGGGTGTTTGAGGCTGGCTACGCGGGCCTGCACAAGCGCCAGATCATGCCGGAGGACAGCAACCAGGCGGCGCGCGAACTGTTCTGGTTTCTCAACTCGCGGCCCATGCTCCAGTTTCTGGAGGGGCTGACGGGCATCGAGGCGCTGCTGCCCGATCCGTATTTTCTGGGCGGTGGCTACCACGAGACCACGCGGGGCGGCATGCTGGGTGTGCACGCGGACTTCCGCATCCATGCGCAACTGCATCTGCAGCGGCGGCTCAACCTCATCATCTACCTCAACGAGGTCTGGGACGAGGCCTGGCTGGGCCACCTGGAGCTGTGGAGCCGCGACATGCGCACCTGCATGGCCCGGGTCAGCCCGCTGCTCAATCGCTGCGTGGTGTTCCGCACCGATGCCGACACCTGGCACGGCCATCCGGACCCGCTGCAGACGCCCGAGGGCGTGGCGCGGCGCTCGCTGGCGCTGTACTACTACACGGCGTCGCGTGCCATCCGCAGTGAGGTGCCGGACAAGGACACGGTGTATGTGGCCCGGCCCCAGGACTTGCCGGCGGTGCAACGCGAAGCCAACCAGCTGCGCGCCTGGGAGACGCTGCGCGACTGGACGCCGCCGCTGCTGTACCGCCAACTCACCAGGCTGCGCTGGCGGCTGGCGGCGCGCCGCTGAACATTACTGGCCTTGCGGGCCGCCCATCATCTGGCTGAAGCCGCCGTCCACGTACATGACCTCGGCGCTGACGCCGGCTGCCAGATCGGACAGCAGGAAGGCAGCGGCGTTGCCGATGTCCTCGATGGTGACCGGGCGGCGGATGGGCGCGGTGGCGGCGAAATCGGCCAGCATCTTGCCAAAGTCCTTGATGCCCGAGGCGGCCAGTGTGCGCACCGGGCCGGCCGAGATGCCGTTGACGCGCATGCCGCGCGCGCCCAGGCTTTGCGCCAGGAAGCGCACGCTGGCTTCCAGCGAGGCCTTGGCCAGGCCCATGGTGTTGTAGTTGGGCACGTAGCGCACGGCGCCCAGGTAAGAAAGCGTCAAGAGCGACGCGCCCTCACGCAGATGCGGCAACGCCGCCTTGGCCATGGCGGGGAAGCTGTAGGCCGAGATTTCGTGCGCGGTGCGAAAGCCCTCGCGTGAGAACCCGTCCAGAAAATCGCCGGCAATGGCCTCGCGCGGGGCGTAGGCGATGGCATGGACGAAACCGTCGAATTGCGGCCAATGGCGGCCGAGTTCGGCAAACAGTTCGGTGATCTGCGCGTCGTCGGCCACGTCGCAGGGAATGGCCAGTTTGGAGCCGAATTCGGCCGCCGTCTCTTCCATGCGCGCCTTGAAGCGCTCGCCCTGGTAGCTGAAGGCCAGCTCGGCCCCCTCGCGGTGACAGGCATTGGCGATGCCATAGGCGATGGAGCGGTTGTTGAGCACGCCAGTGATCAAAAGGCGCTTGCCGGTGAGGAATCCCATGGGGCGCTCCAGTTCGTCGTTGTGGTGATACAGCAGGCATTCTGGCATGGGTTGTCTTGAAGTGTGACGGGTTTCGGGCTATACTCCTAGCTTCGCTGAATATCCTGAAATGGGCGGTGCATTGCTGCCCATTTTTTTTGCGTTGGCGTTTTTTGCAGGTCTAGAAGAGGTGGCAAGGCGTTGAGTCAAGCGGTCGAGACGACGGTGGTGGGCATGGGCTATGAGCTGGTCGACGAGGAACGTGTCGGCGGCGGGTTGCTGCGCGTCACCATCGACCGGCTGGACGGTCAGGCCATCACGGTGGACGACTGCGAGGCCGTGACGCGCCAGCTCCAGTATGCGCTGGAGGTGGCAGGCGCCGACTACGCGCGGCTGGAAGTGTCTTCGCCGGGCCTGGACCGGCCGCTGCGCACCCCCGCGCATTTTGTGCGCTTCATGGGCGCGCAGGTGCTGCTGACGTTGAAGCTGCCCTTTGAGGGCCGCAAGAAATGGAGCGGCCTGCTGCGCGCGGCCAACGAGACCGGCTGCGAGCTGCTGGTCGCGGGCGGCAAGACCGAGCAGGTGCTGGCTGCCACGTATGACGAGATTCGCGAGGCGCGCCTGGTGCCGGTACTGGATTTCAAACGCGGCACCCGCAAATCAACAGATTCACAACCCAAACAACCCGCTGAGCCGACTGACGGAGGGCAAGAACAATGAACCGCGAGATGCTGATGCTGGTTGACGCGATTTCCCGCGAGAAGAACGTCGAGCGCGACGTGGTCTTCGGTGCGGTGGAGGCCGCGCTCGCCTCGGCCACCAAGCGCCTGATTGGCGGCGAGGTGGACATCCGCGTGGCCGTGGACCGCGACACCGGCGAGCACGAGACCTTCCGTCGCTGGCTGGTGGTGCCCGATTCGGCCGGCCTGCAAAACCCCGATGCCGAAGAGCTGCTGTCCGACGCCATCGAGGACATTCCCGAGCTGGAAGAGGGCGACTTCATCGAGAAGGCCATCGAGTCGGTGCCCATTGGCCGCATTGGCGCCCAGGCGGCCAAGCAGGTCATCCTGCAGAAAATCCGCGACGCCGAGCGCGAGCAGCTGCTCAACGAATTCCTCTCGCGCGGCGACAAGATTTTCGTGGGCACCGTCAAGCGGCTGGACAAGGGCGACATCATCGTCGAGAGCGGCCGCGTCGAAGGGCGTCTCAAGCGCGGCGAGATGATCCCCAAGGAAAACCTGCGCTCGGGCGACCGCGTGCGGGCCTACATCGCCGGGGTGGACCCGACCGCGCGCGGTGCGCAAATCATGCTGTCGCGCTCGGCGCCGGGCTTCATGATTGAGCTGTTCGGCCAGGAGGTGCCCGAGATCGAGCAAGGCCTGCTGGAGATCAAGAACGCCGCCCGCGACCCGGGCAGCCGGGCCAAGATCGCCGTCGTCTCGTACGACAAGCGGGTCGATCCCATCGGCACCTGCGTGGGCGTGCGCGGCTCGCGCGTGACGGCCGTCACCAACGAGCTGGCGGGCGAGCGCGTGGACATCGTGCTGTGGAGTGAAGACCCGGCGCAGTTCGTCATCGGCGCGCTGGCACCGGCCAACGTGCAGTCCATCGTGGTTGACGAAGAGCGGCATGCCATGGACGTGGTGGTGGACGAGGAAAACCTCGCCATCGCCATCGGCCGGGGCGGCCAGAACGTGCGCCTGGCCAGCGAGCTGACGGGCTGGCGCATCAACATCATGACGGCCGAGGAGTCGGCGGCCAAGCAGGCCGAAGAGTCCGACTCCGTGCGCAAGCTGTTCGTCGACAAGCTCGACGTGGACGAGGAAGTCGCCGACATCCTGATCGCCGAGGGCTTTGCCAGCCTGGAAGAAGTGGCCTATGTGCCGCTGCAGGAGATGCTGGAGATCGAGGGCTTCGACGAAGACACCGTGGGCGAGTTGCGCAACCGTGCCAAGGACGCGCTGCTGACCATGGAGATCGTGCGCGAGGAGAAGGTCGAGGCCGTGTCGCAGGATTTGCGCGACCTGGAAGGCCTGACACCCGCCTGGATCGCCAAGCTGGCCGATGCCGGCATTGCCACCCGCGACGACCTGGCCGATCTGGCCGGCGACGAGCTGGTGGAGATCACCGGTATGGAAGCCGAGGCGGCGCAGGCGCTGATCATGAAGGCCCGCGCGCACTGGTTCGAGAACAACGCCTGAGGTCCGCTCCACCCACCTCCGGCATGCAGAAGATCGAGGAAACACAAGCATGGCAGTGACCACCGTTGCCCAACTCGCGGCGGAGATGAACCGCCCCGCCGCGACGCTCCTGGAGCAGTTGCAAGCGGCTGGCGTGGACAAAACCGGCGCCGACGCAGCCTTGTCCGAAGGGGACAAGGAGCGCCTGCTCGACCACCTGCGCAGCAGCCACGGCACGGCCGGCGGCGAGCGGCGCAAGATCACGCTGACGCGCAAGAGCACCAGCGAGATCAAGCAGGCCGACGCCACCGGCAAGGCCCGCACCATCCAGGTGGAGGTGCGCAAGAAGCGCGTCTTCGTCAAGCGTGAAGACGGCGCCGACACCACGGCCGTCAGCGACGCCGATGCCGAGCAGGCTGATCTGGCGCGCCGCGCCGAAGAGGCCCGGCTGCAGGCCGAGGCGCTGCGCCAGCAGGAAGAAGAGCTGGCCCGCGAGCGCGCCCAGCGTGAGCGCGAGGCCGAAGAGCGCCGCCAGCGCGCCGAGCAGGAGGCCAAGGCCGCCGCCGAGCGCGCGCAGGCTCAAGCGCTGGCCGAGCAGGCGGCCCAGGCCGCCAAGCAGACCGAACAGCAGGCCCAGCAGGTGCAGGACGACCGCGAGCAGCGCCAGGCCGCCGCGCGTGCCGAGGCCGAGGCCGCACGCCAGGCCGCGGCCGGTGGCATCAAGCCGCCGGTGACCGCGCCGGTGCCTGCGCCGGCCGTGGCCGAGCCGCCGCCTGCGCCTGCCGCCGAACCGGTGCCGGCGGCCAAGCCCGCCGTGCGCGTGGTCAAGGGCAATGCCGAATCGGACGAGCAAAAACGCGCCGCCGACCTGGAGCGGCGCCGCAAGGCGGCCGAGGCCGAGGCCGCTGCCATCCGCGACATGATGGCGCGCAAGGCCAAGGTGCTGGTGGCCAAGAAGCCCGAAGAGCCCAAGCCGGCGGCCGATGCCAGCAAGGAAGGCATCAAAGGCACCATCCACAAGAAAGCCGGTGCGCCTGCCGCTCCGGCCGCAGCCAAGCCGGGCGAGAAAAAATCCGTCAAGAGCGAGAAGCTGTCCTCATCCTGGGCCGACGACGCCAAGAAGCGCGGCGCGGCGGCCGGGGCCAGGCGTCCCGACGGCAGCGTGGCCGGTCAGCGTGCGGGCTGGCGGGCGCCTCGCGGTGGCCGGCGCGGCGACAGCCGCAACGACATGCAGATGGCCAACGACACGCCTGCGCAGGTGCAGGAGGTGCATATCCCCGAGACCATCTCGGTGGCCGACCTGGCGCACAAGATGAGCGTCAAGGCCAGCGAGGTCATCAAGCAGTTGATGAAGCTGGGCCAGATGGTCACCATCAACCAGCAGCTCGACCAGGAGACGGCCATGATCCTCGTCGAGGAAATGGGCCACAAGGCGCTGGCCGCCAAGCTGGACGACCCCGAGGCCTTCTCCGAGGAGGAGCAGGCCGCGGCTTCTGGCGACGCGCTGCCGCGCGCGCCGGTGGTCACCGTCATGGGTCACGTCGACCACGGCAAGACCTCGCTGCTGGACCGCATCCGCGCCAGCCGCGTGGCGGCCGGTGAGGCGGGTGGCATCACGCAGCACATCGGCGCCTACCACGTCGAGACGTCGCGCGGGATGATCACCTTCCTGGATACCCCGGGTCACGCGGCCTTTACGGCCATGCGGGCGCGCGGTGCCAAGGCCACCGACCTGGTCATCCTGGTGGTGGCGGCCGACGACGGCGTCATGCCGCAGACCAAGGAAGCCATTGCCCACGCCAAGGCCGCCGGGGTACCCATCGTGGTGGCCATGAACAAGATCGACAAGCCCGATGCCAACCCCGAGCGCGTCAAGAGCGAGCTGGTGGCCGAGCAGGTGGTGCCCGAGGAGTTCGGCGGCGAGTCGCCCTTCGTGCCCGTGTCGGCCAAAACCGGCCAGGGCATCGACGACTTGCTGGAGCAGGTGCTGTTGCAGGCCGAGGTGCTGGAGCTCAAGGCCCCGGTGGACGCCATGGCCAAGGGCATCGTCATCGAAGCGCGGCTGGACAAGGGCCGCGGCCCCGTGGCGACCGTGCTGGTTCAGTCCGGCACCTTGCGCCGCGGCGACGTGGTGCTGGCCGGCGCCAGCTATGGCCGCGTGCGCGCCATGCTGGACGAAGACGGCAAGAACGCCACCGAGGCCGGCCCCTCCATTCCGGTGGAGATCCAGGGTCTGACCGAGGTGCCGGCGGCGGGTGACGAATTCATGGTGCTGGCCGACGAGCGCCGGGCGCGCGAAATCGCGACCTTCCGCCAAGGCAAGTACCGCGACGTCAAACTGGCCCGCCAGCAGGCGGCCAAGCTCGAGTCCATGTTCGACAACATGGGCGAAGGCCAGGCCCAGATGCTGCCGCTCATCATCAAGGCCGATGTGCAGGGCTCGCAGGAGGCGCTGGCTGCCTCGCTGCTCAAGCTCTCCACCGACGAGGTGCGGGTGCAGATCGTGCATGCGGCCGTGGGTGGCATCAGCGAGAGCGACATCAACCTGGCCATTGCGTCCAAGGCCATCGTCATCGGCTTCAACACCCGTGCCGATGCCGGCGCGCGCAAACTGGCCGAGAACTCGGGCGTGGACATCCGCTACTACAACATCATCTACGACGCCGTGGATGAGGTGAAGGCGGCCATGACCGGCATGCTGGCACCCGAGCAGAAGGAAGAGGCGCTGGGCACGGCCGAGATTCGCGTGGTCTTCGTGGCCTCCAAGATCGGCACCGTGGCCGGCTCCATGGTCACCTCGGGTCTGGTGCGGCGCGGTGCGCGCTTCCGCCTGCTGCGCGACCACATCGTCATCTACACCGGCGAGGTCGAATCCGTGCGGCGCGAGAAGGACGACGTCAAGGAAGTCAAGGAAGGCTTCGAGTGCGGCATCAAGCTCAAGAACTACAACGACATTGCCGAGGGCGATCAGCTGGAGTTCTTCGAGATCAAGGAAGTGGCGCGGACCCTTTGACCCCCACGCTCCCACGAGGGGGGCAGGCTGCGGCCCGGCCAAGCCGGATCCGCACCTGGACCTAGGTAGCGCCCCGCCTCTTTGGCGGGGCGTTCAGTTTGCGGAGTACCGAAGATGAGACACAAACCCAGCGCTTCCCATCGCAGCCTGCGCGTGGCCGACCAGATCCAGCGCGATGTGGCCGAGTTGATTCGCGAGCTCAAAGACCCGCGCATCGGCATCGTCACCATCCACGCCGTGGACGTGACGCCCGACTATGCGCACGCCAAGATTGCCTTCTCGGTGCTTACCGGTGACCCGCACGAGGCCGAGGTGGCGCTCAATCAGGCCGCCGGCTTCGTGCGCAACGGCTTGTTCAAGCGGCTCACGATCCACACCGTGCCCACGCTGCATTTCAAGTTCGACCCCACCACCGAGCGCGCGGCCGAGCTCAATGCCTTGATCCAGCGCGCCAACGCCACGCGGGCCCAGGACGACTGATGCGCGACGACGCCGCCAAACCCGCCCGCCTGCCGCGCCGCGCGCTGCATGGCGTGTTGTTGCTGGACAAGCCGCTGGGCTGGTCCAGCAACGATGCGCTGCAAAAGGTCAAGGGTTTGCTGCGGGCGCAAAAGGCGGGCCACACCGGCACGCTGGATCCGCTGGCCACCGGCCTGCTGCCGCTGTGTTTTGGCGCCGCCACCAAGTTCGCCCAGGTCAGCCTGGACGCCGACAAGCACTACGAAGCCACGTTGCAGCTGGGCGAGTGCCGCGAAGGGGGCGACCGCGAGGGCGCCGTCATCAGCCGGGCGCCGGTTCACGTGCAACTGGCCGACATCAGCGCCGCCTGTGCGGCCTTCACCGGCGCCATCACCCAGACGCCGCCCATGCAGTCGGCGCTCAAGGTGGATGGCCGGGCGCTCTACACCTATGCCCGCCAGGGCCAGACGGTGGCGCGCGAGCCGCGCGCCGTCACCATCCACGCGCTGGAAGTCCTGACCTGGGTGCCCGAGCTGGCCTTGCTGACGCTGGGCGTGCGCTGCAGCAAAGGCACTTACGTGCGCACGCTGGCTGAAGACATCGGCACCCATCTGGGCTGCGGCGCCCATCTGGCTGCGCTGCGGCGTACCGGCAGCGGTGCGCTCAACGTGGCGGCCGCCATCACGCTGGATGCGCTGCAGGCCATGCCCGACGAGGCGCGCCTGGCGCACCTGATGCCGCCGGACTGCCTGTTGGCCGACTGGCCGCTGCTGCAACTGCCCGAGACCGAGGCTGCGCGCTTCCTGGCCGGCCAGCGCCGCCGCGTCAACCTGCCCGACGCGCCGCAGGTGCGCGTCTACGGTCCCGAACCGCACGCCCTGCTGGGCAGTGCACACCTGCAGGGCGGCGAGCTGATCGCCGATCGCCTGCTCAGCCCGCCGGAAGTGGCGGCGCTGCTGATGAACCCCTATTCCAGAACCGAGAGCCTCTCATGAGCCGTCCCGACACCCACCAGATCCGCAACGTCGCCATCATCGCCCACGTCGACCATGGCAAGACCACGCTGGTTGACCAACTGCTGCGCCAGAGCGGCACCTTTGCCGAGCACGAGAAAGTCGTGGACACGGTGATGGACAGCAACGCCATCGAACGCGAGCGCGGCATCACCATCCTGGCCAAGAACTGTGCCGTCTCATGGCAGGGCACGCACATCAACATCGTCGATACCCCGGGCCACGCCGACTTTGGCGGCGAGGTGGAGCGGGCGCTGTCCATGGTCGATGGCGTGGTGCTGCTGATCGACGCGCAGGAAGGCCCCATGCCGCAGACCCGCTTCGTCACCAAGAAGGCGCTGGCGCTGGGGCTCAACCCCATCGTCGTGGTCAACAAGGTGGACAAGCCCGGCGCCAACCCCGACAAGGTGATCAACGCCGCGTTCGATCTGTTCGACAAACTGGGCGCCACCGATGAGCAGCTGGACTTCCCGGTGGTCTACGCCTCGGGCATCAACGGCTGGTCGTCGCTGGAAGAGGGCGAGCCGGGCGCGCAATGGGGGCCGGACATGGCCGCGCTGTTCAACACCATCCTCAAGCACGTGACGCCGCACCAGGGCGATGCGGCCGCGCCGCTGCAGCTGCAGATCTCGGCGCTGGACTACTCCACGTTCGTGGGCCGCATCGGGGTGGGGCGCATCAGCGCCGGCACCGTCAAGCCGGGCCAGGACGTGCTGGTCATGGAAGGCGAGGACGGCAAGAACTACAAGGGCCGCGTCAACCAGGTGCTGACCTTCCAGGGGCTGGACCGCATGCAGACGCCCGAGGCGGGTCCGGGCGACATCGTGCTGATCAACGGCATCGAGGACATCGGCATCGGCGTCACCGTGACCGACCCGCTCGATCCGCAGCCGCTGCCCATGCTGAAGGTGGACGAGCCCACGCTGACGATGAACTTCTGCGTCAACACCAGCCCCTTGGCGGGCCGCGAGGGCAAGTACGTCACCAGCCGCCAGATCTGGGACCGGCTGCAAAAAGAGCTGCAATCCAACGTGGCGCTGCGCGTCAAGGAGACCGACGAGGACGGCATTTTCGAAGTCTCGGGCCGCGGCGAGCTGCACCTGACCATCCTGCTGGAGAACATGCGCCGCGAGGGCTACGAGCTGGCCGTCTCCAAGCCGCGCGTGGTCTTTCACGATGTGGATGGCGAGCGCCACGAGCCCATCGAGCTGGTCACCACCGACATCGAGGAAGGCCACCAGGGCGGCGTCATGCAGGCGCTGGGCGAGCGCAAGGGCGAGTTGGTCAACATGGAGCCGGACGGCCGTGGCCGCGTGCGCCTGGAGTACCGCATCCCGGCGCGTGGCCTGATTGGCTTTGCCAACGAGTTCATGAACCTCACGCGCGGCTCGGGCCTGATCGCCAACATCTTTGACGGCTACGAGGCCTACAAGGGCGAGATCGGCGGGCGCAAGAACGGCGTGCTCATCAGCCAGGACGACGGCGAAATCGTCACCTACGCGCTGGGCAAGCTCGACGACCGGGGCCGCATGTTCGTGCGCGCGGGCGACCCCGTCTACGAGGGCATGATCGTGGGCATCCACAGCCGCGACAACGACCTGGTGGTCAACGCCGTGCGCACCAAGCAGCTGACCAACTTCCGTGTCAGCGGCAAGGAAGACGCCATCAAGATCACGCCGCCCATCGAGCTGACGCTGGAGTATGGCGTCGAGTTCATCGAGGACGACGAGCTGGTCGAGATCACACCCAAGAGCGTGCGCCTGCGCAAGCGCCATCTGAAGGAGCACGAGCGCAAGCGCGCTCAGCGCGAAGGCTGACGCCGTGACGCATCTGCGCGCCGTCTGGATGATGGTGCTGGCCACCTTCCTGTGGAGCACGGCCGGCATGGTCACGCGCTTTCTGGACGCGGCGCGCAGCTTCGAGGTCACGTTCTGGCGCTCGGCCGTCACCGCCGTGACGGTGCTGGCCATCCTGCTGTGGCTGCGCGGGCCGGGCCTGTTTGCCCAGATGCGCCGTGCGGGCTGGCCGCTGTGGGCCTCGGGTGCCTGCTGGGCCGTGAGCTTCACCGGCTTCATGGTGGCCATGACGCTGACGCGCGTGGCCACGGTGCTGATCGTGATGGCCACGGCGCCGCTGCTGACGGCGGTGTTCGCGCGCTTTTTTCTGCGCCAGCACGTCGCCCGGCGCACCTGGGTGGCCATTGGGGTGGCCGGCGTCGGCATGGTCTGGATGTATGGCGGCGCGGCGCTGGCGGGTGGCAGTGCCATGCTGGGGGCGCTGGTGGCCTTCAGCGTCCCGCTGTCCAACGCCACCAACTGGACGCTGATGCAGCACGCCAGCCAGACGGCCGCCAACCGGCCCCCGGTCGATCTGCTGCCGGCGGTGCTGGTGGGGGCCGTGGTCAGCGCGCTGGCCGTGCTGCCGTTGGCACTGCCTTTTTCGGCCACGGCGCACGACGTGACGCTGCTGGCCGGTCTGGGCGTGTTTCAACTGGCCGTGCCCTGCCTGATGGTGGTGGCGGCGGGCCGCGTGCTGCCGGCGCCCGAGATGGCGCTGCTGTCGCTGCTGGAGGTCACCTTCGGCGTGCTGTTGGCCTGGGTGGGCGCAGGCGAGGCACCGGGTCCGGCGGCCTTCATCGGTGGCCCGCTGGTCATCGGCGCGCTGCTGGTCAACGAATGGCTGGCGCTGCGCGAACGCCAGCGCACCGCCGCAGATGTTCCCCTTGCAGTGAATTGAGAGCAAATCCATTAAGTTGTCACCAACTGTCGGTTTGTCATCGCCTGTATGGGGGGTTGACGCGCATTTAGAAACAGCGCGTCGGCGGGCGCCTTGAAGATAGCGCCCAGCCACGAGCGCACCTGACTGGGTGCGGCAGTGCCGTGACGGTTCCTTAGGCAGAGAGTCCACTCATGATTGTTTTTTCCTTCACCAGGCCGGTGCGCCTGGCGGGCGCGGCTTTGCTGGCCGGCGCCCTGGCGGCCTGCGGTGGCGGCCGTGGCGACAGCGCCGCATCCACCGACCTGGCCAGCGACGCGGACGCACGCCGCCTGGCTACCGCCGCCGAGGCGCCAACAGCCAAGATGTCACAGCAAGAGGCCGTGCGCCTGGCCCATCAGGCCACGTTTGGCCCCAATGAGGCGCTGGTGGCCGAGCTCAAGGCCACCACCCGCGCCCGCTGGGTGCAGGCACAGATGAACCTGCCGGCCTCGCGCTACAACGCAGGTGGCAGCACGCCGGTGCACACGCCCAAGGGGGGTGACTATTGCAGCCAGTCCCCGCAAAAAGACAGCCCCACCTGCTGGCGCGACAACTTCAGCATCGACCCGCTGATCTGGGACTTCTACCGCAACGCCAGCTTCCAGCCCGACCAGTTGCGCCAGCGCGTGGCCTTTGCGCTGTCGCAGCTCATCGTGGTCAACACCACGCAGAGCAACGGCACCTACGGCTTCAAGCGCCACTACAACCAGCAGATTGATCTGGCGTTTGGCAACTACCGCGACGTGCTGCGCCAGATGACGTTGTCGCCCATCATGGGCAAGTTCCTCGACAACGTGAACAACAACAAGGCCTCGCCCAACGAGAACTATGCGCGCGAGATGATGCAGCTGTTCTCGCTGGGGCCTTGCCAGCTCAACGCCGACGGCAGCCTGCTGGGCGGCAGTTGCAAGCCCACCTACGACAACAATACCGTGCGCGAGTACGCCTACGCGCTGACCGGCTGGACCTATCCGGTGGGCGGGCTGGTCGGCTATCTGTGCGGTGGCTCCAGTCCCAACTGCGAAGCCTATGGCGGCGACATGACGCCGTTCGCGCCCTATCACGACACCAACCGCCGGCAACTGCTGTCCAGCGTGGTGGTGCCGGCTGGCAGCACGGCGCCGTCGGCGCTGGAGGCGGTGCTGGACAGCCTGATGCAGCACCCCAACATGGCGCCGTTCATGGCCAAGCGGCTGATCGAGAAGCTGGTCATGAGCAACCCGCCGGCGGCCTATGTGCGCCGTGTGGCTGATGCCTTCACCAGCGGCAGCTACAGCGCGGACGGCATCAGCTTCGGGGCCGGCAAGCGCGGCGACCTGGCGGCCACCGTGGCCGCCGTGCTGCTCGACCGTCAGGCCCGCCAGGCCGCACCCAATGGCAACCGTGCGGGCCACCTGCGTGAGCCGGTGCTGTTGATGGTGGGCGCGCTGCGCGCGCTCAACGGCGGCACCGACAGCACGTCGCTGCACTGGATCTGGGACACCTCGCTGCAGCAGATGGTGTTCATGGCGCCGTCGGTGTTCAACTTCTACCCGTCCGAGTTCCCGGTGGCCGGCACGCAGCTGACGGGGCCCGAGTTCGGCATCCACAGCACCAATGCGGCGCTGGTGCGGCTGAACTACCTGAACAACATCTACCTGGGCTCCAACGGGGTGCCGTTCAAGGACGGCAGCATTCCGGGCGCCACCGGCACCTATGTGCGCAAGGCCGACTTCTTCAACTCGGTGACTAACCCGGGCGCACTGGTGGACCGCGTGGCCAACATGATGCTGGGCCAGCCGCTGGCCGAGCCGGCACGCGGCAAGGTCATCGATGCCATCAACGCCTACGCCGCCGAGAACACGTCCGAGTGGCGTGAGTGGCGTGTGGGTACCGCCTTCTATCTGGTCATGGCCTCGCCAGACTATCAAGTGCAACGCTGAGGCGAGGAGTTTCATCATGACCCATTCGACCCCTTCACTCACGCGCCGCCAATTGCTGGGCCGCTCGGGCGCCACCGTGGCTGCGGCCCTGGGTGCCGGCACGCTGGCCAACCTGACCCTGGGCACGGGCGCCGCCCACGCGGCCGACTACAAGGCCCTGGTCAGCATCTTTCTGTATGGCGGCAACGACGGCACCAACACCATCGTGCCCATGGACGTCACGCGCTACGGGCAGTACAGCGGGGTGCGTGGCAAGCTGGCGCTCGACAAGAGCAGCCTGGTGGCACTGAGCGGCGCCGACTACGGCCTGCACCCCAGCCTCTCGGCGCTGCTGCCCCATTGGCGGCGCGGCGCGCTGGCGCCGGTGTTCAACGTGGGCCCGCTGGGCAAGCCCACCACCCGGGCGGAGTTTCTGGCCGCACCGGACGGCTCGCCGTTCCGGCCCGATGCGCTGTTCTCGCACAGCGACCAGCAGACCCTGTGGGAAACCGCCGGCATCTCCATCCAGGAGCGCACCGGCTGGGGCGGGCGCGGCTGCGCGGTGCTGGGCACCGCCAATCCGGTCATCTCGGTGTCCGACGCCACGCGTTTCGGCGCCGAGGCGGGGCGCTCGCCGCTGGTGCTGCCACTGGCCGGCCGGGGCTTCGGGCTGGACAACATGCGTCCGGCCGAACTGGTCTGGGAAGGCGCCCAGCGGCGCAAGGCGGCGCTGGACGCGCTGTATGCCCAGTCCCAGACCCTGGGGCTGCGCACGGCCTACGTCGCCCATTACAACGACGCCATGGCCACCTCGACCCGGCTGGATCCGCTGGTGTCGTCGCGACCGGGCGATGCACAGTCGAACAAGGTGGTGGACGCGGCGTTTGCGCCCTTCATCTCGGGCAACAGCGTCAATGGCATCCTGTCCGCGCAGCTCTACCAGATCGCGCGGCTGATTGCCAACAACGCCCAGGTGCAGGGCAATCGGCAGATGTATTTCGCCTCCCAGGGCGGCTATGACACCCATGGCCAGCAACTCGGCGCCCATGCCGACCTGCTGCGCGAGCTGGGCGACGCGCTGAACTGCTTCCACACCGCCATGCAGAACCTGGGCCTGGACGGCGTGGTCACCAGCTTTACGCAAAGCGACTTCGGCCGCACGTTGGCACCCAACGGCAGCGACGGCACCGACCACGCCTGGGGCAACCACCATCTGGTGCTGGGCGGGTCAGTCAAGGGAGGCAAAACCTACGGCACCTACCCCACGCTGCAACTGGGTGGTCCCGACGATGCGGGTGACCTGGGCGCCCACCAGGGCCGCTGGATTCCCACCTCGGCGGTGGACCAGTACGCGGCGACCTTGCTGGGCTGGTTTGGCGTCAGCGACAGCCAGCTGGCCACGGCGTTGCCCAACATCGGCGCCTTCAAGCAGCCCAAGCTGGGCTTCCTGTAAACCCAGGGCAGGCCGGGTGGCCTGCCCAGCGTCAGGCGGCCAGCGGCAGCGGCAGGGCCTGCGGCGCGTGGATGTCGGGGTGGTGCGTGCCCACCATGAACGGCATGGCCGGGTGGTGGGCGTCGCGCCACAGCGCGTACACCGACCGCATGTCCAGCGTGCGCACACGGTGCGGCAGGTCGCCGGCGTAGGGCAGGTTGATCCAGTCGTCGGCGTCGGTCAGCGTGGTCATGCCCAGGTGGCCGTAGATGCGCAGCAAGGCGGCGCTGCGTGCGGCAATGACCAGATGCGCCACGTCCTCGGCCTCGCAGTACTGCCAGCAGGCCTTGAACAGCGCCAGCCGCACACGCGCGTCGGCGCCGTGGGCGATGGCCAGGCGGGTGATTTCGGCCCGCCGCGCCCGGGCCAGCGTCGGTGGGAGCGTCACGCAGGCGTCCAGCGGCAACGGGCCATGGTGGCTGAACTGCATCCGGGCGGTGCCCACTGCGGCGCCCGTGGCCTTGTCGCGCACCAGCAGCACCAGCGTGCCGTGGCGGCGGTCCACCAGATCGGGACGGGCCAGCGCGCTGCGCAGCGATTCGGTGTGGCGGCCGTAGGCTTCGCTGCGCAACGCGGCTGCGTCGCGCAAATCAGCGGGCGAGTGCACGCTACTGACGACAAAAGGCAGGATCTCGTGATTCATGGCACACCCCGGTGGGCTATTCAACTGGGTTTAGTGTGACCATCCCTGTTGCGCAATGTAAGCGTGAAGAGTGCCCGTTTGGCGCGCCTGTCCTAAACCTAGAAATGACCGTGGTTTTTTGTTGTCAAACAGCCACAGGTGCCGCGATGGCGGGGTGGTGGCGGTAGTCGATCAGCTCGAAATCACCGGGGGTGTAGTCGAACAGCGTGGCCGGTTTGCGGCCGATGCGCAGTTCGGGGTAGGGCAGGGGCTCGCGGGTGAGCTGGGTCTGCACCTGCTCGAAATGGTTGCTGTACAGGTGGCAATCGCCACCCGTCCAAATGAAGTCGCCCACGGCCAGATCGCATTGCTGGGCCAGCATATGGGTCAGCAGCGCATAACTGGCGATATTGAAGGGCACACCCAGGAAGATGTCGGCACTGCGCTGATAGAGCTGGCACGAGAGCCGGCCTTGCGCCACGTAGAACTGGAAGAAGGCATGGCAGGGCGCCAGCGCCATCTTGGGCAGCTCGGCCACGTTCCAGGCGCTGACGATGATGCGGCGCGAATTGGGGTCTTCGCGCAACTGGCGCAGCACGTCGGCGATCTGATCGACATGGCCGCCGTCGGGGGTGGGCCAGGAGCGCCATTGCACGCCGTAAATGGGGCCCAGGCTGCCATCCGGGCGCGCCCATTCGTCCCAGATGGTGCAGCCTTGTTCGTGCAGCCAGGCCACGTTGTCGTCGCCGCGCAGAAACCACAGCAACTCGGCCACCACGGCCTTCCAGAACACCTTCTTGGTGGTGACCAGCGGAAAACCCTCGTTCAGGTCAAACCGCATCTGGTGGCCGAACACACTGCGGGTGCCGGTGCCGGTGCGGTCGCCCTTGGCCACGCCATGCGTGAACACTTGGCGCATCAGGTCTTCATATTGGTGGCGTACGGGTCGGTTCGGGCGGGGGGTCTCGGTCACGGCGGGCTCAAGCGGCAGGATCAGGTGCCGATTATGGTGGGCGCAGTGCCACGATGCGGCAGCGGCGGCGGACCTGCTGTTGCACCTGGCTTGCGACTATGATTCAACTGCCCTAGCGGGCTCTGCAAGGAAATCGCTGCCATGTCTGCCTCCTCTGCTCCTGTGTCTGCCTGGCCGCTGCGCCTGGCTTCTTTCAATGCCACGTCGGCCTGGGCGTTCAAGTTGAGCGCGGCGCTGTCCGTGGGGGGCGTGGTGGCGCTGGTGATGGTCGGGCTGGACGATGCGCCGCTGCGCACGGGTTTGCTGGCGGGCGCGCTGGCCCTGGTGCCGGCCTGGGTGGCGGCGGTGCTGGCGCTGCATCTGGCGCGCACGCTGGCCCATTCGTCGGCCCAGCGCGAGGCCATGGCCTTTGACGGCGACGAGCTGACCAACGTCTACACCCAGCGCCAGTTCATGCGCCTGGCCGATCGCGAGTGGTCGCGCTGCCGGCGGTATGGTGACCACGGCGCCATGCTGCTGATTGAGACCGATCACCTGGAGCGCATCCAGCACAACCTGGGCCAGCGTGCGGCCGACGCGGTGCAGACCGAGATCACCGGCCGCGTCAACGCCACGCTGCGCCAGTCCGACATGCCCGCGCATTTCGCGCCCGGTCAGTTGGCCATCTTCCTGGCCCACACCGACCCGCTGGGCGCGCTGGACGCCGCCGAGCGCATCCGCCAACAGGTGGCCGGCACGCCCTTCATCTGGGAAGACGCCGCCGTGGTGGCCACGGTCAGCGTGGGCGTGGCCCACGTGCATCTGGGCCAGATCGCCGTCGAAGGCCTGCTGGGCGACGCCGAGGCCGCACTGGCCGCAGCCAAGGAGGCCGGCCGCAACTGCGTGCGGGCCACGCCCATTCACCCTCAGAGCACGCCGCGCAGCATCACCACCTGAGCCACGGTCTGGCCCATGGGGTCGGGCCCGTCGGCCGGTACCACCGTGCGCGCCAGGCTGCGCAGCCAGGTCAGTTGGCGCTTGGCCAGCTGGCGCGTGGCGGCCACGCCGCGCTCGCGCACGTCGGCGCGCAAGTCTGCGCCGCTCAGCCCCGCATCCAGCGCCTGCCACGCCTGGCGGTAGCCCACGCAGCGCATGGCGGGCATCTCGGGCCGCAGGTCGCCGCGCGCCCGCAGGGCACGCACCTCGTCGATCAGGCCTGCGTCCAGCATGGCGTCAAAGCGCTGGGCGATGCGCGCATGCAGCCAGACGCGGTCGTTGGGCTCCAGCGCCAACAGGTGGTGGCGCACGGGCGGCGCCGGCTGTTGTCGATGCAGCGCCGACAGCGGCTGACCGGTCAGCTCCCAGACCTCCAGCGCGCGCTGGATGCGCTGGGCGTCGGTGGGCGCCAGCCGCGCGGCGGTGGTTGCATCCACCTGGGCCAGCCGCGCATGCAGCGCCGGCCAGCCGTCGGCCGCGGCCTCGGCATCCAGCCGGGTGCGAATGGCCGCATCGGCACCGGGCAGGGCGTCGATGCCGTCGATCAGCGCCTTGAAGTACAGCATGGTGCCGCCCACCAACAGCGGCAGCCGGCCGCGTGCGCGGATCTCGGCAATCAGCCGCGTGGCGTCGCGGGCGAAGGTGGCGGCGTCGTAGCAGCCGGTGGGCGCCATCAGGTCGATCAGGTGGTGGGGCGCCAGGGCCTGCTCGGCCGCAGTGGGCTTGGCGGTACCGATGTCCATGCCCCGGTACACCAGGGCCGAGTCCACGCTGACGATCTCCACTGGCAGGTGCTGGGCCACCGCCAGCGCGGCGGCGCTCTTGCCGGCGGCGGTGGGGCCGGCGATGCCGATCCAGTCCATGGGCTTAGAAGCGCTCTTGCGCGTGCAAATAGCGCCACTGGCCCGGTGGCAACTGGCCCAGCGCCACACGGCCGATGCGCACCCGCTTGAGGCCGGTGACCTTGAGCCCGACCAGCTCGCACATGCGGCGGATCTGGCGCTTGCGGCCCTCGCGCAGCGCAAAGCGCAGTTGCGCCTCGTTGGCCCAGCTCACCTGTGCCGGCCGCAGCGCGCGGCCATCCAGGTGCAGGCCGTGGCGCAGCGGCGCCAGATCAACCTCGTTCAGCGGGCCGCCGTCCTGGCGTGCCACGCGCACCAGGTATTCCTTTTCCACACTGCTGTCCTCGCCGATCAGATGGCGGGCGATGCGCCCATCCTGCGTCAGCACCAGCAGGCCGGTGGAGTCGATGTCCAGCCGCCCTGCGGGCGCCAGTCCACGCAGGTGGCCGGGCGCAAAGCGCAGCGGCGTTTTGTCACCCGACCAGCGGTTGGCGGCGGTCACCAGCGTGACGGCCGGCTTGTGGCCGTCCTCGGCCTGACCCGATACATAGCCCACGGGTTTGTGCAGCAGCACGGTGACGCGGTGGGCTTGCTGGGCGCTGGCGGCAGGGTCGATGTCGATGCGCGCGTCGGCCGCCACGCGCTGACCCAGTTGGGCCAGTTGACCGTCCACGCGCACCCAGCCGGCGGCAATCCACTCGTCGGCCTCGCGGCGTGAGGCCAGACCGCGCGCGGCCATGATCTTCGAGAGGCGCTCGCCCTCGGGGGTGTCGGCAGGTTGGTTGGTCATGATGGCCGCCATTGTCCATGCCTGCCCCCGCGCTACACTCGCCGCGCCTTCTTCGGAAGGCCTATTTGTTTGGTTCTCACAGACTGGTTTTGGACAAGCTGATCCCCCAACTCGCCGGCGAACTGTCGGCCACACCGGCCCAGGTCAAGGCCGCCGTCGACCTGCTGGATGGGGGCGCCACCGTGCCCTTCATCGCCCGCTACCGCAAAGAGGCCACCAACGGTCTGGACGACACGCAGCTGCGCCTGCTCGAGGTGCGCCTGGCCTATCTGCGCGAGCTGGAGGCCCGCCGTGAGGCCGTGCTGGCCAGCATCGTCGAGCAGGGCAAGCTCACGCCCGAGCTGCAAGCCGCCATCCTGGCCGCGCCCACCAAGCAGGAGCTGGAAGACCTCTACCTGCCCTACAAGCCCAAGCGCCGCACCAAGGGCATGATGGCCCGCGAAGCCGGACTGGAGCCGCTGGCCGACGCGCTGCTGGCCGACCCCACACAAGACCCGCAGGCCGCTGCGGCCGCCTACCTCAACCCCGACGCCGGCTTTGCCAACGCCGCTGCCGTGCTGGATGGCGTGCGCGACCTGCTGGCCGAGCGCTGGGCCGAGGACGCAGCCCTGGTGGGCAGCCTGCGCGAGTGGCTGTGGGACAGCGCCGAGCTGCGCGCCAAGCTGGTGGACGGCAAAGACCAACTCCACCCCGATGTGGCCAAGTACCGCGACTACTTCGACCACGCCGAGCCCATCCGCACCATGCCCTCCCACCGCGCGCTGGCGGTTTTCCGGGGCCGCACCCAAGAGGTGCTGGACCTGAAGCTGGCGCTGGATGAAGACCTCAAGCCCGGCCAGCCCAGCCAGGCCGAGGGCCGCATCGCCCGCCACCTGGGCTGGTCGCACGGCGGCCGCGCGGCGGACGACGTGATCCGCAAGGCCGTGGCCTGGACGTGGAAGGTCAAGCTCTCGCTGAGCCTGGAGCGCGACCTCTTTACCCGCCTGCGCGAGGCTGCCGAGGCCGTGGCCATCAAGGTCTTTGCCGCCAACCTGCGCGACCTGCTGCTGGCCGCGCCGGCCGGCAAGCGCGTGGTCATGGGGCTGGATCCGGGCATCCGCACCGGCGTCAAAGTGGCCGTGGTCAGCGCCACCGGCAAGCTGCTGGACACCGCCACCGTCTACCCGCACGAGCCGCGCCGCGACTGGGAAGGGGCGCTGCACACCCTGGGCCGTCTGGTGGCCGCCCATGGCGTCAACCTCATCGCCATCGGCAACGGCACCGCCAGCCGCGAAACCGACAAGCTGGCCGCCGACCTGATCGCCCGCATGCACAAGCTGGCGCCCGACGCCGCCATCGACAAGGTGGTGGTCAGCGAGGCCGGCGCCTCGGTGTACTCGGCCTCCGAGTTCGCGAGCAAGGAATTGCCCGAGCTGGACGTCTCGCTGCGCGGTGCCGTCTCCATCGCCCGCCGCCTGCAGGATCCTCTGGCCGAGCTGGTCAAGATCGACCCCAAGAGCATCGGCGTCGGCCAGTACCAGCACGACGTCAACCAGAGCGAGCTGATGCGCACGCTGGACACCGTGGTCGAGGACTGCGTCAACGCCGTGGGCGTGGCCGTCAACACCGCCTCGGCGCCACTGCTGGCGCGCGTGGCCGGCCTCTCGCCCAGCGTGGCGGCCAGCATCGTGCGCTGGCGCGATGCCCACGGCGCATTCGCCAACCGCCGCCAGTTGCTGGACGTGACGGGCCTGGGCCCCAAGACCTTCGAGCAGGCGGCCGGCTTTCTGCGCATCCCGGATGGCGACGAACCGCTGGACGCGACCGGCGTCCACCCCGAGACCTATGCCTTGGTGGCCCAGATGGGCAGCGTTGCGGGTCGCCCGGTGGCGCAGTTGATCGGCAGCATCGACGTGCTGCGCAAGCTCAAGCCCGAGGCTTTTGCCGCCAGCGGCTTTGGCGCCATCACCGTGGGCGACGTGCTGCGCGAGCTGGAAAAACCCGGCCGCGATCCCCGCCCCGACTTCAAGGTGGCGCGCTTCAACGAGGGCGTCGAAGACATCAAGGACTTGCGCGAAGGCATGGTGCTGGAGGGCACGGTCAGCAACGTGGCCCAGTTTGGCGCCTTCGTCGATCTGGGCGTGCACCAGGATGGCCTGGTGCATGTCAGCCAACTCGCCAACCGCTACGTGGCCGACGCGCGCGAGGTGGTCAAGACCGGCGACATCGTGCGCGTGCGCGTGCAGGAGGTCGATCTGGCGCGGGGGCGCATCGGCCTGACCATGCGGCTGGACGCGCCGCCGGCCGGCAAGGCCGAGCGGGGCGCGGACAACAAGTTCAAGCCGGCCGCACGGGGCGAGCGGGGGCAGGGCAGGCCCCAGTCCACGGGGCAAGGCGCGATGGCGGCGGCGTTTGCCAAGCTCAAGCGGTAGGATGCCAGCCACCATGAAGCTCACTCACCTGATTCCCCTTCTTGCCGCACTTGGTGCCGCTCCGCTGGCCCAGGCCGAAAGCGGGGCCTCGTCGGCCTCCAGCGCTGGCTCGGCCTCGGTCGGCAGCCTGTCGAATTCGCTGCAAGCCTCCAGCAACTCGTCCAACCAGCGCCAGGTGGCGGCGGGCGACTACCGCATCACCCACCTGGCCCGGGCGGGCGACGGGGTGCAGGTGGCGCTGGCCCCCATGGGGCAGGGCGAGGCCTTCACGCTGACGCTGCCGCAGACGGTGGCTGATCAACAAGGCCTGGCCGTGGGCGGCGTGATCGCCGTGCAGGCGCGCGACTATGGCCTGGCGTTTGCCCAGGCCGGCCAGCCTTTCTTTCTGGCACTGGCCGACGACTGGTACCGCGCACTGGACGCCCAGCCGGTCTGATGCGCCATGGCTTGCTGGCGGCCGCGCTGTGGCTGGTCGCCACCACCGCCTGGGCGTCGCCCGCGTTCTGCGGCCAGACCGATGCGCACGATGCGGCGCAGCAAGACCGCCTGCTGCGCGTGGCCGCCGCCCTGCAGCGCGTGCTGGACGGGGCAACCGCACCCGCCGCGCTGGTGGCCCGCTCAGGGCTGAAGCTGCGCCGCGTGAGCCTGACCTACTCGCATGCGGGCCTGGCGCTGCGCGCCCACCCCGCTGGGGCCTGGGCGGTGCGCCAGCTCTATTACGATTGCGACCAGGGGCTACCGCGCCTCTACGACCAGGGCCTGCCCGGTTTCGTGCTGGGCATGGGCGATGCCGACCTGGGTCACCTGAGCGTGGTGCTGCTGCCTGGCCCCGCAGGTGCGCAAGCGGCCGCCGCCGCGCTGGATGACGCGCTGGCCAAGGCCTTGCTGGCCGCACGCTACAGCGCCAATGCGTTTGCCTGGGCCACCCACTACCAGAACTGCAATCAATGGGTGGCCGAGCTGCTGGCCGCAGCCTGGGCGCCGCTGGCCGATGGCCCGGCGCTGCGCGAGCGCGCGCAAGGCTGGCTGCAGGCCGCTGGCTATGCCCCCAGCGCGGTGGACGTGGCGTCGCCGCTGGTGCAGGTGGTGGCGCTGTTCAGCCCCTGGCTGCATGCCGACGACCACCCCGAGGCCGACATCAAGGCCGCCCGCATCCGCGTCAGCACGCCAGAGTCCCTGGCTGCGTTTGCGCTGGCCCAGGTGCCTGGCGCGCGGCAGATCGAGCTGTGCCACACCGCGCAACACCTGGTGGTGCGCGAGGGCGGGCCACCGCTACCGTCCGACTGCACACCCGCCGCCACCGACCGGGTGCTGCCGCTGTGAAGGCACTGCGCGTGCTGGCCGGCCCCCGCGCCCGCGCCGTGCTGCGCGAGCGCGGCCTGCGCGCGGCCGACGTGCGCCTGGTGCCCGCCGCGGCCGGTGGCCCCAAGGGGCTGGCGCTGCTGCCGCTGGACCGCTTCCTCTTTGGTCACTGGCTGCACGGCGCGGCGCGGCCCGTGCACCTGGTGGGTGCCTCCATCGGCGCCTGGCGCATGGCGGCGGCCTGCATGGTCGATGCCGACGCGGCATTGGCGCAACTGGGCGAGCTCTACATCACCCAGCGCTACGACACCGCGCCCGGGAAGCGGCCCACGCCCACCCAGGTCAGCCAGGGCTTTGGCGCGTTGCTGGCGCAATCGCTGGCCCCTGCACAGGTGCTGGCCTCGGCGCGCTACCGGCTGCACGTCATCACCAGCCGCAGCGCCTGGCGCTCGCCGTGGGCGCTGGCCGGTGCGGCAGCCAGCAACGTGGTGGCACGCCGCGCCATGGGGGCCTGGCTGACGCGCGTGGTGTTTGGCGATGCCCGCGACGCGCTGCCGCTGGCGCTGCGCGACTACCGCACGCGGCAGGTGGCGCTCTCGGCCGCCAACCTGCAGCAGGCGGTGCTGGCCAGTTGTTCCATTCCGACCTGGATGCTGGGGGTGACCACGCCGCCCGGCGCGCCGCGCGGCACCTACTGGGACGGCGGCATCGTGGACTACCACCTGCACCTGCCCTATGCGCAGCTGGACGACGGGCTGGTGCTGTACCCGCACACCCAGGCGCGGGTGATTCCGGGCTGGCTGGACCAGCGCCTGCCACACCGCCACCGGGCCACGCCGGCGCTGGCCAATCTGGTGCTGCTCGCGCCGCGCGACGAGTGGGTGGCCAGCCTGCCTGGCGGCAAGTTGCCCGACCGACAGGACTTCGTCACCCACCTGCACGAACCCGCCGTGCGCATCGCGCGCTGGCGCGCCGCCGTGGCCGAATGCCAACGGCTGGCCGACGAATTCGCGGCGCTGACGCAGGCGCCCTGTGTTGAGGCCGAGCCGCTGCCGTAAAATCGCCCATTCAGTTCAACCCACAAGAGCGAGAAAGGCACAACTGGTTATGGCACCGCGAACTCCGCCCGCTTGCCCCTGCTGCTAGCCGGCCGCGCGAACACGCCTGCACCCCGTTTTCACCTTTCCTCCAGAGCGCGGTCATTCACCGCGCTTTTTTGTTTTCGAGGTTTCCCATGATTGCCATCACGCTTCCCGACGGCTCGCGCCGTGAGTTCGAGGCCGCGCCCACGGTGGGCGACGTTGCTGCCGCCATTGGGCCCGGCCTGGCCAAGTCGGCGCTGGGCGGCAAGGTGAACGGACAACTGGTGGACCTTTCGCACCGCATTGCGGCGGATGCGAACGTGGCCATCGTCACGCCCAAGGATGCCGACGGGCTGGACCTGATCCGCCACGGCACGGCCCACCTGCTGGCCTACGCCGTCAAGGAGTTGTTCCCCGACGCCCAGGTCACCATCGGACCGGTGATCGAGAACGGCTTTTATTACGACTTCAGCTACAAGCGTCCGTTCACGCCCGAAGACCTGGTGGCCATCGAGAACAAGATGGCCGAGCTGGCCCGCAAGGATGAGCCCGTGGTGCGCCGCGTGCTGCCGCGCGACGAGGCCGTGGCCCACTTCAAGCAGATGGGCGAGGCCTACAAGGCCGAGATCATCGGCAGCATCCCCGAAGGGCAGGACGTCAGCCTCTACCGCGAGGGCGCTTTTGAAGACCTTTGCCGTGGCCCGCACGTGCCCAGCACGGGCAAGCTCAAGCACTTCAAGCTGATGAAGGTGGCGGGTGCCTATTGGCGCGGCGACCATCGCAACGAGATGCTGCAGCGCATCTACGGCACGGCCTGGGCCACCAAAGAAGAGTTGCAGCAGTACCTGACCATGCTGGAAGAGGCCGAGAAGCGCGACCACCGCAAGCTGGGGCGCGAGCTGGACCTGTTCCACATGGACGAATCCGCGCCCGGCACGGTGTTCTGGCACCCCAAGGGCTGGACGCTGTGGCAGCAGGTCGAGCAGTACATGCGCCGCGTCTACCAGGACAACGGTTACCAGGAGGTGCGTGGCCCGCAAATCCTGGACAAAAGCCTGTGGGAGAAATCCGGCCACTGGGACAAATACCGTGAGGCCATGTTCATCACCGAGAGCGAGAAGCGCGAGTACGCGCTCAAGCCCATGAACTGCCCGGGTCACGTGCTGATCTTCAACCAGGGCATCAAGAGCTACCGCGACCTGCCGCTGCGCTACGGCGAGTTCGGCGCCTGCCACCGCAACGAGCCGTCGGGCGGCCTGCACGGCATCATGCGCGTGCGCGCCTTCACGCAGGACGACGGCCACATCATGTGCACCGACGCGCAGATCCTGGACGAATGCGTGGCCTACACCACGCTGCTGCAGAAGGTCTACCGCGATTTCGGCTTCACCGACATCATCTACAAGGTGGCCACGCGCCCAGCCGCGCGCATCGGCACGGACGAATACTGGGATCTGACCGAGGGCATCCTGATGGAGGCGCTGCGTCGCTCGGGCGTCGAGTTCGAGGTCGCCCACGGCGACGGGGCGTTCTACGCGCCCAAGATCGAGTACACGCTCAAGGACGCACTGGGCCGCCAGTGGCAGTGCGGCACCATGCAGATCGACCACAACGTGCCGGCGCGGCTGGGCGCCGAATACGTGGCCGAGGACGGCAGCCGCAAGACGCCGGTGATGCTGCACCGGGCCATCATTGGCAGCATGGAGCGCTTCATCGGCATGCTGATCGAACACCATGCCGGCGCCATGCCGGCTTGGCTGGCGCCGGTGCAGGTGGTGGTGGCCTCCATCACCGATGCCCAGGCCGACTACGTGCAGCAGGTGGTGGCCCGCCTCAAGGCGCAGGGCCTGCGCGCCGAGGCCGACGTGCGCCACGACAAGATCACCTACAAGATCCGCGAGCATGCGCTGCAGAAGCTGCCCTACATTCTGGTGGTCGGCGACAAGGAAAAAGCCGCCGGCAGCGTGGCCGTGCGGGCGCGCGGCAACCAGGATCTGGGCGTCATGAGCCTGGCCGATTTCGAGGCCAGACTGGCGGCCGACGTGGCGCAAAGACGCTGAGCCGTTGCGCCTGTGCCGCACATCGGGCGCGGATGCTTGGTCATCCGTGCCCAAAATCTATTAAAATCGTAGGCTTTACTTCACAAGAGGGTTCCCACCATCGCTACGTACTTCGACCGCCGGATGCCCAACGTCGAGCGCAAACACCGCTTGAATCGCGAAATCATGGCCCCGCAGGTGCGCCTCAACGGCATCGACAACGAGCCGCTGGGTATCGTCAGCATCCAGGATGCGCTGCGCCTGGCGGGCGAGGCCGATGTCGATCTGGTCGAGATCGCGGCCCAGGCCGATCCGCCGGTGGTGCGGCTGATGGACTACGGCAAGTTCAAGTACCAGGAGCAAAAGCGCGCGTCGGAGCAGAAGGCCAAGCAAAAAGTGGTCGAGGTCAAGGAAGTCAAGTTCCGTCCGGGCACCGACGAAGGCGACTACACCATCAAGATGCGCAACCTGCGCCGCTTCATTGCCGAGGATGGTGACAAGGGCAAGGTCACGCTGCGCTACCGCGGCCGCGAGATCACCCACCAGGAGATCGGTATGCGGCTTCTGGAGCGCATCCGCGACGAACTGGCCGACGTGGCCGTGGTCGAGCACATGCCCAAGCTCGAAGGCCGCCAGATGATCATGGTGCTGGCACCCAAGAAGAAGTAAAGGCGGTATTCAAGAATCTGTGTGGTTGGTTGGTCGCCGCCACACATGCAAAAGCCCTGGCAGGCCATCAAGTGCACGGCAGCCGCCGTGTCGCCCAGCCGGGGTGTCAAACCAAGGAGCTCACATGCCCAAAATGAAGACCAAGAGCAGCGCGAAAAAGCGGTTTCGCGTGCGTCCGGGTGGCACCGTCAAGCGCGGTCAGGCGTTCAAGCGCCACATCCTGACCAAGAAGTCCACCAAGAACAAGCGTCAGTTGCGTGGCACGGCCAACGTGCACGAAACCAATATGGGCCATATCGCCCAGATGCTGCCGTTCGCCGGCCTTTGATCGTCAGGAAGGAGAAAAACTATGCCTCGCGTCAAACGTGGTGTTACCGCCCGCGCCCGTCACAAGAAAATCCTGGCCCTGGCCAAGGGTTTCCGTGGTCGCCGCAAGAACGTCTTCCGCATCGCCAAACAGGCGGTGATGAAGGCGGGCCAGTATGCGTACCGTGACCGCCGTACCAAGAAGCGCGTCTTCCGCCAGTTGTGGATCGCCCGGATCAACGCCGCCTCGCGCGGCCTGGGTCTGACCTACAGCAAGTTCATGGCGGGCCTGAAAAAGGCGCAGATCGACATCGATCGCAAGGTGCTGGCCGACATGGCCGTCAACGACCCCGCCGCCTTTGGCGCCGTGGTTGCCAAGGTGAAGGCCCAGCTCAGCTGATTTGCGCACGCCCTCAGGGGCGTTTCGCGCCAAGGCCGTCACCTTCTGGTGCGGCCTTTTTTCATTTGTATGACGTGATGAACGACCTCGACGACCTGGTTTCCCAAGCCGAGCGCGACTTTGCCGCTGCGGGCGCTCCGGCCGAGCTGGAAGACGCCAAGGCCCGCTACACCGGCAAGGCCGGCCGCCTGACCGACTTGCTCAAAGGCATGGCCGCGCTGGCACCAGACGAGAAGAAGACCCGTGGCGCCCAGATCAACCAGGCCAAGCAGCGCATCGAGGCTTTGCTGACGGCGCGTCGGCAGGCGCTGGCCGATGCCGAGCTGGCGGCGCAGTTGCAGGCTGAGCGGCTGGACGTGACGTTGCCCGGCCGTCAGCGTGGCGCCGGCGGCCTGCATCCGGTGTCGCGCACCATGGCGCGCGTCGAGGCCATCTTCGCCAGCATGGGGTTCGATGTGGCCGACGGCCCCGAGATCGAAACCGACTGGATGAGCTTCACCGCGCTGAACAACCCCGAGAACCACCCCGCGCGCTCCATGCAGGACACGTTCTACGTGGACATGCAGGACGAGGCCGGCCGCTGGCTCAACCTGCGCCCGCACACCAGCCCCATGCAGATCCGCTACGCGCAAGCCCATGCCAGGCGCCATGCCGGTGCGGCCCACATGCCCGACATCCGCGTCATCGCGCCGGGCCGCACCTACCGGGTCGACTCCGACGCCACCCACTCGCCCATGTTCCATCAGGTCGAAGGCCTGTGGGTGGGTGAGGCGGTCAGCTTCAAGGACCTGAAAGCCGTCTACCTGGACTTCGTGCGGGCCTTTTTCGAGACCGACGACGTCACGCTGCGCTTTCGGCCCAGCTACTTCCCGTTCACCGAGCCCAGCGCCGAGATCGACGTGCAGTTCGGCAGCGGCCCGCTGGCCGGCCGCTGGCTGGAAATCTCGGGTGCCGGCCAGGTGCACCCGCAAGTCATCCGCCACATGGGGATGGACCCCGAACGTCACATCGGCTTTGCCTTCGGCTCGGGGCTGGATCGCCTGGCCATGCTGCGCTACGGCGTGGCCGATCTGCGCCAGTTCTTTGACGGCGACCTGCGTTTCCTTGCCCAGTTTCAGTAAGCCCCACACCCATGCAATTCCCTGAATCCTGGTTGCGTAGCTTTTGCAACCCGCCGCTGACCACCACCGAGCTGGCCGACCTGCTGACCATGGCCGGCATGGAGGTGGAAGACACCCGCCCCGTGGCGCCGCCCTTCGAAGGCGTGGTGGTGGCTGAAATCCTCAGCGCCGAACCCCACCCGGGCGCCGACCGGCTGCGCGTGTGCCGCGTCAGCGTGGGGGCCGGCGAGCCGCTGCAAATCGTCTGCGGCGCGCCCAATGCGCGTGCCGGCATCCGCGTGCCGCTGGCCCAGGTGGGTGCGCTGCTGCCGCCCGGCGAGGACGGCAAGCCGTTCGCCATCAAGGTGGGCAAGCTGCGCGGCGTGGAGAGTTTTGGCATGCTGTGCTCGGCCCGTGAACTGGGCATCAGCGACGAGCAGGGCGGCCTGCTGGAGCTGGATGGCGACGCGCCACTGGGCCAGAGCATCCGCACGCACCTGAACCTCGACGACACCCTCTTCACGCTCAAGCTCACGCCCAACCTGGGCCACGCGCTCAGCGTGCTGGGCGTGGCGCGCGAGGTGGCCGCGCTGACTGGCGCCCCGTTGACCGTGCCGGCCATGCCACCGGTGGCCACGCCCCTGGCCGAGACGCGCCCCGTGCACATCGAGGCGCCCGACCTGTGCGGCCGGTTTGCCGGCCGCATCGTGCGCGGCGTCAACCCCCAGGCCCGCACACCCGCGTGGATGGTGCAGCGCCTGGCCGGCTGCGGCCAGCGCAGCGTGGCGCCGCTGGTGGACATCTCCAACTACGTGATGTTCGAGCTGGGCCGGCCGTCGCACATCTTCGATCTGGACCGGATCGCGGGCGATCTGCACGTGCGCTGGGCCAGGGCCGGTGAGCAGTTGGCGCTGCTCAACGGCAAGACCGTTGAGTTGCAGACCGATGTGGGCGTGATCGCCGACGCCGAAAAGCCCGAATCGCTGGCCGGCATCATGGGCGGCGAGGCCACGGCCGTGAGCGATGCCACCCGCAACGTCTACATCGAAGCCGCCTTCTGGTGGCCCGAGGCCGTGGCCGGTCGCTCGCGCCGGCTGGGCTTTGCCACCGAGGCTGGCCACCGCTTCGAGCGCGGCGTCGATGCCGCCTCCATCCCCGAGCACCTGGAGCGCATCACCGCGCTGGTGCTGGCCATCTGCGGCGGCGAGGCCGGCCCCATCACCGACACCATCGCGACCCTGCCCGTGCGCGAACCCGTGCGGCTGCGCGTGGCGCGGGCGGCCAAGGTCATCGGCATGCCGGTCAGCGAGGCCGAATGCGCCGAGGTGCTGCAGCGCCTCTCGCTGCCGTACACGCAAGAGGGCGGCATCTTCACCGTCACCCCGCCGTCGTGGCGGTTCGATCTCACGCTCGAAGAAGACCTCATTGAGGAAGTGATCCGCGTGCTGGGCTATGCCCGCCTGCCGGACACGCCACCGCAAGGTGCCATCACCGCGCGCTGGCCCACCGAAGGCCTGCGCAGCAGCCATGCCGTGCGCCACGCACTGGCCCACCTGGGCTATCAGGAAACCATCAACTACAGCTTCGTCGAGGCGCGCTGGGAGGCCGAGCTGGCTGGCAATGCCGACCCCATCCGCGTGCTCAACCCCATTGCCGCGCCATTGGCCGTGATGCGCTCCAGCCTCATCGGCAGCCTGGTGCAGGTGCTGCGCCACAACCTGGCGCGCAAGGCCGAGCGCGTGCGCGTGTTCGAGGTGGGCCGCGTGTTCCGCCGCGACCCTGGCGTGCCCAGCGGCCCGTTGACCGTGGCCGGCATAGACCAGCCCATGCGCGTGGCGGGCCTGGCGTGGGGGCCGGCCGACATGGCGCAATGGGGCCAGCCCGAGCGCCGCGCCGACTTCTTCGACGCCAAGGGCGATGTGCAGGCGCTGCTGGCGCCGCAGGTGGCCACCTTCGTGCCCGCCGAGCACCCGGCCCTGCACCCTGGCCGCGCGGCGGCCGTGGTGGTGGACGGCCAGACCATAGGCCACGTGGGTGAGTTGCATCCGCGCTGGCGCCAGGGCTACGAGCTGCCCTATGCGCCCGTGGTGTTCGAGCTGGATCTGGCGGCGGTGCGCCGCCAGCCGGTGCCGCAAGGCCGGCCCGTGCCGCGTCAGCAAGCCGTGCAGCGCGACGTGGCGCTGGTGGTGGACGACGCCGTCACCCACGACGCCCTGGTGGGGGCTTTGGCGGCCGATGCCGAAGGCCTGGTGCAGGACGTGCGCCTCTTCGACATCTACAAACTGCCCAGCGGCGAGCGCAGCCTGGCGCTGCGCCTGACCTTGCAAGATGACGCGCAACCGCTGACCGACGCCCGCATCGACGCGGCCGTACAGGCCGCCATCGCGCGCACCGCGCCGCTGGGCGCCAGGCTGCGGGGTTGACGCCATGACCACACCCGTTGACCCGCCGCGCCTGCTGCTGACCTCGGTTGAGACCCCCACGCTCACCAAGGCCGAGTTGGCCGATCTGCTGTTCGAGCGCATCGGCCTGAACAAGCGCGAATCCAAGGAAATGGTGGACACCTTCTTCGACACCATCCGCGCCCACCTGGTGGCCGGAGAAGACGTCAAGATTGCGGGTTTCGGCAACTTCGAAGTGCGCCACAAAGCCGCGCGACCCGGGCGCAACCCACGCACCGGCGAGGCCATTCCGATCGCCGCACGCGAGGTGGTCACTTTTCACGCCAGCCCAAAATTGAAGGCCGTGGTGCAGGGCGATGCGCCGCCACCCGGCGGCGAGTTCGAGTAGATTGGTGCCCCCACGTTCCCTCCCGGTTGCTGTCCCTGGGCGGGGTTTTCACGGCGGCTCGACCCAGCCGCTTCTGTGCCGGCACCGATGCAGTCGGGCCCGGCCAGCGGCGGCTGATGAACCCACATGACTCCCGACAGCCTCATCACCACCAAGCTGCCTGACATTCCTGCCAAGCGCTACTTCACCATCGGTGAGGTGGCCGAGCTGTGCGGCGTCAAACCCTATGTGCTGCGCTACTGGGAGCAGGAGTTCTCGCAGCTGCGCCCCATGAAGCGCGGCGGCAACCGCCGCTATTACCAGCACCACGAAGTGCTGCTGGTGCGCCGCATCCGCAACCTGCTGTATGACCAGGGTTTCACCATCAGCGGCGCGCGCAACCGCCTGGCCGAAGGGGAGGGCGTGGGCCTCGTCGATGCCGCCGCTGCCGCCCAGCCCAGCGCGCCGGCGGCACCCTGGACGCTGGCCCAGATCCGCAGCGAGTTGGTGTCGCTGCGCCAGCAGCTCGAAGTGGACTGAACCCTGAAGCTGCAGGTGCCCGATTTACTGCTATAGTCTGATCTTTCGTCGGGGTGTAGCGCAGCCTGGTAGCGCACTTGCATGGGGTGCAAGGGGTCGCGAGTTCGAATCCCGCCACCCCGACCAACAACAAGAAGAAAGATCAACGGGTCATGTCGCAAGGCATGACCCGTTTTTCATGGTGCATCCGGCACGTCTTCAGCGCCTTCACCTACCCACGGACCGCCACCCTTGCGGGCAGTTGTTCCATCAGCGCATCCACCGCCAGGCGCAGCCGCAGCGGCATGTGGGGCGCGGCAGGCCAGAGGGCGTGGATATCCATCGCCGCGCCGGCCTGATCCTCCAGCACGGCCACCAGCGCGCCTGAACTCAGGCGATCCCGTGCCAGCCATTCGGGCAACCACGCCAGGCCCAGACCGGCCGCTGCCGCGTCCGCAATGGCCTGCAGATCGTCCAGATGCAGGCGCGAGGCGAGCGGCATCTCCACGATACGGCCCGTGGCGTCGGGCAACTGCCAGAAGTCGATGCGGTCGGCGCGCCGGTAAAGCAGGGTGCTGTGGGCGGCCAGGTCGGCTGTGTTCAGCGGCTGCCCATGTGCGGCCAGGTAGGCCGGCGAGGCGCACACCAGCTTGCGCTGCACTCCCAGTTTGCGTGCGCGCAGCCCCTCGCTGTCGGCTCCCAGCACGCCGCTTCGGATGGCCAGATCGAAACCCTCCGCCAACACGTCCACGGGCCGGTCGCTGAAGCTCAGATGCAACTCCAGCGTGGGGTGTTGTTGCGCCAGATTCAGCAGGATGGGTGCGACGCACAGCCGGCCAAAAAGCACTGGCATCGAGACGCGCAGCCGCCCGGCCACCTCACGCCGGCCGGATTCCATCTGGGCCTCGGCGGCCTGCAACTCGGCCAGCGCGCGCAGGCAGTGCTCGTGGTAGATCTGGCCGTCGTCGGTGAGGCTTTGCACGCGCGTGGTGCGATGGAACAAGCGTGTGGCCAGCCGCGCCTCCAGCCGCGCCACCGCCTTGCCCACGGCTGAGCGCGTCAGCCCCAGATGGGCTGCTGCGCGCGCAAAACCGCCCAGACGCACGACCTCCACGAACACGGTGACGCCATCCAGCCGCTCCTGGTGCTCTGGCTGCGCGCCGGCCAATGGCATTGGTGAATTGGGTTCGTTTCGCATGGGAATCTGCTTCTACATTGGATCGTACGGTTCTACTTTAACATGACACCCATGCGCTTAATCGGGAATTCAAGGCGACAAATCTGGCGGCGTCCATGCCCCTGAACTGACCCACGGCGCGGCGACCAAGCGCCGAACGAAGCCCGTTTGCCTGATCCGCTTTCCCATCCTTTCCCATCCATCACTGGAGTCTCATCATGAAATTTCTTTGTCTCGACATCCCCCAGCCCGGCGCCACCATGGCGCAGTACATGCCGCACATGCAGGACGAGGCGCGCCACTGCTGGCAGCTCTACAAGAGCGGCGTCGTGCGCGACATCTATTTCCGCCAGGACCGCCCCGGCGTGGCCGTCATTGCCGAAGCCGACTCGATCGAGGCCGCCCGCAAGGCACTGGGCGAGTTCCCGCTGGCCGAGGCCGGCCTCATCGGCTGGGACGTCATCCCCCTGGGCCCATTCACCAACTGGGAGCTGCTGTTCGCACCGGGCCATGCCTGAGCGGCCAGACCCGAACACGCAAACAAACAACCATGACCCCACAAGCATCCGAACTCAAACCCGTCCTCTTCGTGGTCACCAGTTGCCCAGTCAAGGGGGCCACCGGCATCGCCACTGGCTTCAACCTGGCTGAAGTCACGCACCCGCTGGACAAGCTTCAGGCGGCGGGCATCCGCGTGGAGATCGCCTCCATCCAGGGAGGCCCCGCGCCACTGGACGGACTGGAGGACTTGAGTGACCCGGTGAACGCCCGCTACTGGGCCGATACCGAGTTCCGCAGCGCCATCGCCCATACGCTGTGCCTGGACGACATCGATCCCTCGCATTACTCGGCCATCTTCTTCGCGGGTGGTCACGGCACGATGTGGGACTTCCCCGACAGCGCCGCCGCGCAAAAAGCCATTCGCGACATCGACGCCGCAGGCGGCATCGTCTCAGCGGTCTGCCACGGCCCGGCTGCGCTGGTCAACGCGCGCCGCGCTGACGGCAGCCTGCTGGTGGCAGGCAAGCGCGTGGCTGCCTTTACCAATGGCGAAGAAGAGGCCGTGCAATCCACCCAGGCGGTGCCCTTCCTGCTCGCGTCCACCCTCAACGCACGCGGCGCACGCCACCAGAACGCCCCCAACTGGGCCAACAACGTGGTGGTCGAAGGGCGGCTCATCACTGGCCAGAATCCCCAATCGGCCGCCAGCCTGGGTGAAGCGCTGCGCGATGCGCTGCTGGCGCCATCGACCGTCGACGCCTGAAAGAGGCCACCTTGCCCTGGCAAGCCCCCCAGGTGGCGGCGCGCGGACGTCATCGAGCGCCTGCCGGTCAGCAACGGGGACAAGGCCTTGATGGCGCACGGCAATGCCGAGCGGCTTTTCGGCTTGCGTCCGGCTTCGCGCAAACCATGAACATGGAACAGGAGTTTTGACATGTACGTCCAAGGCTACGCAGCCCACACCCCCACGGATCCACTCGCCCCCTTCGCGTTCCAGCGCCGCACACCGCGCCCGGACGATGTGGTGATCGACATCCTCTATTGCGGGGTCTGCCATACCGATCTGCACTTCGCGCGCAACCACGGCGGGGTCACGGCGTATCCCGTCGTTCCGGGACACGAAATCGTCGGCCGGGTGAGCCATGTCGGCGCGCAGGTGACGCGCTTCAAGGCCGGCGACATCGTCGGTGTCGGCTGCATGGTTGACTCCTGCGGCCACTGCCCGGCCTGCACGCTGGGCCTGGAGCAGGCCTGCCACGAAGGGGCGACCTTCACCTACGGCTTTCTCGATCGCCGTGATGGCATGCGCAACTACGGCGGCTATTCCGAGCGGATCGTGGCGCCAGACCGGTTCGTGCTGCATGTGCCCGATGGCCTTGATCCTGCCGCCGCAGCGCCGCTGCTGTGCGCGGGCATCACCACCTGGTCGCCGCTGCGGCAGTGGAAGGTGGGCCCAGGCAGCAAGGTCGGCGTTGTGGGCCTGGGCGGGTTGGGCCACATGGCCATCAAGCTCGCCAAGGCGCTGGGTGCCGAGGTGACGCTGTTCACCCGCTCTGCCGACAAGGCGGCAGACGCGCGTGCGCTGGGCGCCGATCACGTCGTCTTGTCCGGCCACGCGGATCAGTTGGCGGCGGTCGGCGGCAAGTTCGATGTGATCATCGATACCGTGCCCTACGTCCACGACGTCAACCCGTTTATGGCGACCCTTGGCTTTGAGGGCGTGCTGGTGCTGGTCGGCTATTTCGGCCCGCTTGAGCCGCCCGTGACGGCCGGGCCGTTGCTACATGGCCGCAGGGTGCTGACCGGCTCCTTCATCGGCGGCATCCATGAGACGCAGCAGATGCTGGACTTCTGCGGCCAGCACGGTATCGTTTCCGACATCGAGATGATGGCCATACAGGACATCAATGCAGCCTACGACCGCATGCTCAAGAGCGACGTCAAGTACCGGTTCGTCATCGACATGGCGTCGCTGGGGCGCCCTGGCGCAGGCCATGGTTGAATCCAGCCATGGTCGCCATGAAAGCCTCACTCTGGATGCAGCGGCTACGCCAATTGCCCTTCGCATGGCTCATTGCTTGCGGTCTGGCGCAGGCCGGTGACCCGCCCTTGACCGCAGACACCGCATCGTCCGCCTATGTGCGGTGGTCGCAACTGGACGTGGACCCCGCCCGCATGGACCGTTTCGTTGAGCTGGGGCAAGACAACCTGCGGGCGAGCCGCCGTGAGGCCGGGGTGCGGGCGTTCTACTGGGCGAGCGACAAAGACCAGCCGGGCCGCGTCCGCGTGCTGGAGGTCTACGCCGACGAGAGCGCCTACAAGACCCATCTGGCGTCTGCGCACTACCAGGCGTTCCGCGATGCCTCCAGGCCGTTGCTGAAGGGCTATGCGCTGTTTGAGGCCGTGCCGGTCATGCTGGGGGCCAAGCCGCAGCTGCCGCCACCCACGGCCGTGGTCCGCATGGCCGAGCTGGAGATCGACCCCGCTCAGCTGGATGCCTACAAGGCCATCGTTGCCGAAGAGATCGAGGCATCCATCCGCCTGGAGCCGGGGGTGTTCGCGATCTACGCGGTGGCGCTGAAGGAGCGCCCCAACCACATCCGCTTCTTCGAGATCTATGCCGACGAAGGCGCCTATCTGCGCCATCGCGACACGCCGCACTTCCAGAAGTACCTGCATGCCACCCAAGGCATGATCGTCACCCGTCGTCTCATGGAAGCCCCGCCGGGATCACTCGCCCGGTAAGGGCCTCAAGCCAGCGTTACCCAACCAGTCAGGAGGACTGCATATGCCAGCGATCACATTCACCCTGAACGGCAAGCCGACCCAGGTCGATGCCGACCCGGATACCCCGTTGCTGTGGGTGCTGCGTGACACCTTGCAGCTCACGGGCACCAAGTTCGGCTGCGGCATGTCGCTGTGCGGCGCCTGCACCGTGCATCTGGACGGCCAGCCGATTCGATCCTGCGTGACGGCCGTGTCGGCGGCGGCCGGCAAAAAGGTCACCACCATCGAGGGCGTGGGCCAGGCGCGCGTGGCCCAGGTGGTCCAGCAGGCCTGGGAACGGCTGGACGTGGTGCAGTGCGGCTATTGCCAGTCGGGCCAGATCATGAGTGCCGTGGCGTTGCTCGAGAAAAACCGCAAACCCACCGACACCGACATCGACGACGCCATGGCCGGCAACCTCTGCCGCTGCGCGACCTATGTCCGCATCCGCGCCGCCATCCATGAGGCCGCCAAGGCCCTGGCCTGAACCGGAGGACACTATCATGACGAACACCATTCGCATTGAAAACGAAAGCCGTCGCCACTTCCTGCAAGGGGCTGCGGGGTTGACGCTGGCCGTCTACCTGCCGCAGGCGCACAGCGCCGCAGCAGGCACCGGCGCAGCGGCATTCGAGCCCAACGCGTTCGTGCGCATCGGCAGCGACAACACGGTGACGGTGATCTGCAAACACCTGGAGATGGGGCAGGGCACCTACACCGGGCTGGCCACCATCCTGGCCGAGGAGCTGGACGCAGCCTGGCCGCAGGTGCGGGTGGAAGCCGCCCCGGCCGACGCCAAGCGCTACAACAACCTGCTGTTCGGGCCCATGCAGGGCACGGGCGGCAGCACGGCCATGGCCAACTCGTGGGAGCAGCTGCGCAAGGCCGGCGCCTCTGCGCGGGCCATGCTGGTGGCGGCAGCGGCCCAGCAGTGGAAGGTGCCAGCGGCCGAGATCAAGGTCAGCGACGGCCTGGTGACGCACGCGCCCTCGCGGCGCCAGGCCAGCTTTGGCCGGCTCGCAGCGGCGGCGGCTGGGCAGGCGGTGCCGGCCGACGTCACGCTCAAAGACCCCAAGGACTTCAAGCTCATCGGCAAACGGGCCCCGCGCAAGGATTCGGCCGACAAGGTCAATGGCAAGGCCCGCTTCACCCAGGACGTGCACCTGCCCGGCATGCTCACCGCTGTGGTGGCGCATGCGCCGCGCTTCGGCGCCAAGGTCAAGTCCTTTGACGCCAGCAAGGCGCGGGCAGTCGCGGGCGTGGTGGACGTGGTGCAGATCCCCACCGGGGTGGCGGTGCTGGCGCGCGACACCTGGAGCGCCAAGAAAGGGCGCGATGCCTTACAGGTCGAGTGGGACGAGTCGGGTGCGTTCAAGCTCGGCAGCGAGCAGATCCTGGCGCGCTACCGTGAGCTGGCCAAATCTCCCGGCGCCGTGGCGCGCAAAGAGGGTGACCCCGAAGCCGCGTTCGCCGCACCGGCCCGCACCCTGCGTGCGGCCTACGACTTCCCCTACCTGGCGCATGCGGCCATGGAGCCCATGAACTGCGTGGTGCGCCTGAACAAGGACGGCTGCGAAGTCTGGAACGGCGAGCAGATGCACACGCTGGACCAGATGAACGTCGCCACGCTGTTTGGCCTCAAGCCCGAGCAGGTGCAACTGCACATGCTGTACGCCGGCGGCAGCTTCGGCCGCCGGGCCAGCTCCGCCTCGGACTACGTGCTGGAAGCCGCCCACATCGTCAAGGCCCATGGCGGCAAAGCACCCGTCAAGCTCGTGTGGCTGCGCGAGGACGACATGCGCGCCGGCTATTACCGCCCGGCATTCCACCACACCCTCGAAGCGGCGCTGGACGCGCAAGGCCGCGTGACGGGCTGGCGGCATCGGCTGGTGGGGCAGTCGATCCTGGGGGGCACGGCCTTCGGGGCAATGATGAAGGACGGCATCGATCCCGTGTCGGTCGAAGGCGCCTCCAGCCTGCCGTACGCCATTCCCAACCTGCTGGTGGACTTGCACACGCCGCAAGACATCGGGGTGCCGGTGCTGTGGTGGCGCTCGGTGGGCTCGACCCACACCGCGTTCTCGACGGAGACCTTCGTCGATGAATTGGCCCAGGCCGCCGGGCAGGATCCGGTGGCGTTCCGGCTGTCTCTGCTGGGCAAGCACCCGCGGCATGCCGCCGTGCTCAAGCTCGCGGCAGACAAAGCCGGCTGGGGCACGCCGCTGCCCCCCGCAGCGCCTGGCGAGCGGCGCGGCCGGGGCGTGGCGGTGCACGAGTCCTTCCGCAGCTACATCGCCCAGGTGGCCGAGGTGACGGTCAAGGCGGATGGCAGCCTCAAGGTCGATCGCATCGTCTGCGCCGTGGACTGCGGTGTCGCCATCAACCCCGACATCGTCCGGGCCCAGGCCGAGGGCTCGGTGGGGTTCGGCCTCTCGGCGGTGCTGCACGGCGCCATCACGCTCAAAGACGGCGCCGTCGAGCAGTCCAACTTCCACGACTACGCCCCGATCCGCATCAACGAGATGCCCCGGGTCGAGGTCCACATCGTGGCCTCCGCCGAGCCGCCCACCGGCATGGGCGAGCCCGCCGTACCGCCGGTGGCCCCCGCCGTGGTCAACGCCGTGGCCGCCGCCACGGGCAAGCGCCTGCGCAGCCTGCCCATCCGCACCGAAGACCTGCGCGCCTGATGGACAGCACCGATCTGCAGGTGCTGGCCGCCGCGTGCCGCTGGGCGGATGAGGGGCGGCGCTTCGCGCTGGTGACGGTGGCGCGCACCTGGGGCTCGGCGCCGCGCCCGCCCGGCTCGTGGCTGGCGTTGCGCGACGACGGCCAGGTGGCGGGCTCCGTCTCGGGCGGGTGCGTGGAGGACGACCTGATCGAGCGCATGCGCACCGGCCGGCTGGCGGCAGCAGCCCCCTTCAAGCTGGTGTACGGCGTGACCCCGGACGAAGCGGCGCGCTTCGGCCTGCCCTGCGGCGGCACACTGGAGCTGGTGGTGGAGCCCGCGCCCGACGCGGCGTTGCTGCGGGCCCTGGCCCAGCTACTGGATCGGGGTGACCTGGTGCGGCGGCGGGTTGACCTGGCCGGTGGCGGCGTCAGGCTGCTTGAGGCCCAGCGCGGCGATGCGCTGCAGTGGGATGGCAGCCATCTGACCACCGTGCACGGCCCCCGATGGCGGCTGTTCATCGTCGGGGCGGGGCAGATCTCGCGCTACCTGGCCCCGATGGCGCAGGCGCTGGACTACGACATCACCGTCTGCGACCCGCGCGAGGCCTATGGCCCCGGCTGGGATGTGCCGGGCACACGGCTGGTCAGCGACATGCCCGACGATGCCCTGCTCGCCATGGCGCCGGACACCCGCTGCGCGGTGGTGGCGCTCACCCACGACCCCAAGCTGGACGACATGGTGCTGCTTGAGGCGCTGCGCTCACCCGCCTTCTACGTGGGCGCCCTCGGCTCGCGCCTGAACAACGCCCGCCGGCGCGAGCGACTGGCCACGCACTTCGACTTCTCGGCCGCCGAACTGGCGCGCCTGCACGGCCCCATCGGCCTGCCCATCGGCAGCCACACCCCGCCCGAGATCGCGGTGGCCATCCTGGCCGAAATGACGGCGGTCAGAAACGGGGTGGACGCGGCGCGCTGGGAGGCGTGGGTCGCGTCGCGCGCCGTGGCCGGTGCCGCGCTGAGCGGTGAGATGCCGGCGTGAGGGCCCTGGCCGGGCCACCTCGGGCGCCCTGATGGCGAGCCGGGGTGTTGGTTTGGTGGTGGCAGGGCTTAGCCTGTTGCTGACCGGTTGCGTGCAGCTGGCGGTGCAGCAGATCGTGACGCCGCCCGCCGCAGCGCCGATGGCTTACCAGGCCGACATGGAGGCGCACACCGGCGTCACCACCGCCACCTGGCAGGCGCCGGATGGTGTGCAACTGGCCTGGCGCAACGTGCCCGCCGCGCGGCGCGGGTTTCAGTACGTGTTCCAGCGCCAGGGCAACGGCGCCGGCTTTGATTTTGAGCTCAGCGGCCAGCCCGAGCCGCTGCCCGAGGTGGGCACCGTGGTGTACCTGCACGGCTGGGGCCTGGACGGCGCCAGCATGCTGCCCTGGGCGTTCGCGCTGTCGCAGCAGGGCTGGCACGGCATCAGCGTGGACTTGCGCCACCACGGCCAATCCAGCCCCGCACCGGTGGGCTATGGGCCGCGCGAGGCCGCCGACGTGGCGGGCCTGCTGACGGCGCTGCGCGACCAGGGCCGGCTCAAGCCGCCGGTGTTTCTGCTGGGCGTCTCGTATGGCGCCACCACCGCCTTGCTGACCGAGCGGGCGCTGGCCGGCCAGGTGCGCGGCATCATCGCCCTGCAACCCTATGTCAACGCGGCCGATGCCGTGCGAGCCGCCCTGCGCCGCACAGCCGACGCAAGCGGCCCCATCGGCTGGTTGGCCAGCTACTACAGCGGAGGGCGGCTGGAGCCGTTGATCGACGCCGCCAACGACCGGCTGGGGCTGAACTTGCGCGCCATCGACCTGCGGGCGGCCGTGGGCCAGAGCCAGACCTGCACGCTGATCCTGCACGGCAGCGATGACCGGCTGCTGCCCGCAGCAGCCAGCCAGGCGCTGGCGGCCGGCCACGCGCGGGTGCGCTACGTAGCCGTGCCGGGCCACGACCACCTGACCTTGCCCATGCGCGTGGACTGGCTGGGCCCGGCGCTGGCCGACTGGATGGCTGCCGTGGGCACAGGTGCAGGCTGTCCGCGCGACTGGCAATTGCCTGCCGAGGCGGGTGGCGCTGGGATGGCGAGCGAAGGATGATCAACGCAGCCGCTCCATGCTGACGCGACGGGTTATGACCGCTCTTCTGATCTGCGACCTCGTCGGCCTGATTCGGGTGGTCGCGCCGAATTCGAAGCGCTGGAAAGCTGCACTCTCTGCGCGGGCCCTTGGTTCGTCTGTGGGGCACGGCGTCAACCATGGGGTTGGGAAGCCGACGTTTCCTGCGGTGGTGCTTTTTCCTTGCGCATACGGAACTGACGCCGTTCTTCTGTGTGCTGGAGCGGGGGATGCCTGAGTGACGCCGAGTGAGCGAGACCTCCCGCGACCGCATGCCCAGCCTGGGCAGCACCATCAGCCAGTTCGCCCACGACGAGGAACCCGCAAGACCTCGGCCACCACCCGCCGCCGCGCCGGCAACCTGACCCAGCGCACCGAGGGCAGCCTGGTCACCACGTTCGGCTACGACAGCAGCAACCGCCTGGCCGAGGTCCAGATCAACGGCGCGCTGGCCGCACGCTACGGCTACGACCCGCAGAGCCGGCGCCTCTGGCGGGAGCAGTACCGCGACCGCCAGGGCACCCCCCTGGCCCAGGCCCAGCGCACGCTGTACCTGTATGCCGACGAGGGCCTGCTGGCCGAGGCCACGCAAGCCATCACCTTGCAGGCCGACCTGCCGGTGAGCGCGACGGCCGCGCCGCAGATCAGCACCCAGTACGGCCTGCGGCCGGATGCGCCGTTCACCACCGGCACCCTGTTCGTCAAGACCCGAAACAGCAACGGCCAGGACAGCTTCGCCTACCTGCACCACGACCACCTGGGCACGCCCATTGCGGCCAGTGACAAGCAGGGCCGCCTGGTCTGGGCGGCGCGCTACACGCCCTTCGGCCAGGCCAGCCTCATCACTCCGGCGCCCACGCCCGAGCTACCCACCATCGCCCTCAACCTGCGCCTGCCCGGGCAGTACTTCGATCCGGAGACGGGGCTGCATTACAACTGGAACCGGTATTACGATCCAAGCACGGGGCGGTATACGCAGGAGGATCCCATCGGGCTTAAGGGGGGGGGTGAATCGGTATGTGTACACGGGTGGAAACCCGATTTCCCGAATTGATCCAGATGGACGGTGGTGGCAGGTCGTCGTTCCTGCGGTGGTGATCGGGGTTGGTGCGTATTTCTACAAACAGTGTCTTGATAGATGCAATGAGGGCGGGTTTTGTCCTGAAGATCAAGATAGTCGAAATCGTTTTGGCGTCTGTGTAAAATACTGCACTGATCTGGTTTTGCTATGGACTACCATACTTGATGGTGGATTCTTCAATACCAAGCCCTCAGCGCCATCGCCAACATCTACCGCTGAAACCATTGGGGGGTGCTCGGTGGTAATCAGTAATAAAAACATGAGAAAGACGGGATTTTTGTTCTATTTTTGGGCCTTGGTGTTCAATGTCAGTCTTATTTTGTCTATTCTCAGTGTGGGTGGAATTTCAGGACTTGCGATTAGTCCGGTGGGGTGGATATTTGTTGCGCAGGCTTTATATCTGATTGCGGCGATTTATGTAATAAGCAGAGATCATGTCCTCCATCCGTTTTTTACATGGGGGTTGCCTTGTGTTGTGATCTTGCTTCTCGGTTATGAGATTATTTATGGCCCCAGTCTAAACTTGATTACACTAGTGTTATTGGTTGTTGGGAGGATTTTTGACATACGGGGAAGGCGTGGTGGGCGGCAAGGTTGATCTGGTTTGCATATTTGCTTTTGCATTTATTGTTGTGGCCTGTATTGGGTTTTCCAAGCTAAGCGCTGCAAATAAAAAGTGCCACGAAATATGTGTTGCCCAAGGATTTTCTGATGGGGTCGCACATTTCGTTTCTCGAGGTGTCTGGAATGGTTGTAGGTGCGATAGGTGACAGCATGCTGGGCTACGAATACCTGCGAGTGCAGTCAATGACCCAGGAGATCGACGCGCTCGTCAATACCCTGCTCTCGACAAGTCGGAAGGGCTTGCTTCGGGGAAGGCCCGTATTCAAATTGCATGTAGAGACGTCATCCGCTGAACTGAGCAAGCTGGAGGAAGAAATCGGCATATCGTTACCCAATGATCTTCGTAACTGGCTCCTTGCCGTTGGCTATGGGGATATTGGTGATGAGTTGAGCTTCCGAAGGGAATGGTTGAAAAGGATTGAGAGTGGCCAGTTGAAAGGCAGCGCGCTGTTTGCCCAGGATATCCTAGGCAACTTTTACGCCTTTGATGCTAGCGGACGTATTTTCTTCTTGTCTCGGTCAGGGCCTACCTTCGCTGAAATGTCAAAAGATTTCTTGGCGTTCATTGAAGAGCTTGTCCGTCGCGACTACAAGCTCGTGGATTGGGTAAATGCCCTAGAGACTCGGAGGTACGAATGGCGATGACCCAACGTGTCGTCCGCCGCGCTGGTGATACAACCTGCCGTCGTGAGCATCTCGCAATACATTGCGCCGGGGGAGGTGTTCAATGGCGCCCCGCCGGCCAGCAAACCAGCAGCGCCACCCTGAGCTACGACGACGCCGGGCGCAAGACCAGCGAAACCGTCAGCTACCCCAACCCCCAGGGCGGCAGCACCAGCCTGGGCTACGCCTACACCTACAGCCTGGCCGGCAAGAAAACCACCCTGACCTGGCCCGACAGCACCGAGCTGGCCTACGGCTACAGCCTGCACGGCGAGCTGGCCAGCCTCACCATCCCCGGCGAAGGCGAGCTCAGCGTCAACCGCTTTGACTGGCTGCAGCCGGCCAAAGTCACGCTGCCCGGTGGCAGCAGCCGCGAGGCCAGCCACGACGGCCTGCTCAGCCTGCAAACCCTGCAGGTGCGCACCCCCGCGCAGCAAAGCCTGCTGGAGCTGGGCCACATCTACGGCCTGGCGCAAGAGCTCACCAGTCGCAGCCGCACCGACACCAGCAGCGCCGGCAGCACCAGCACCAGCAGCACGTTCGACTACGACGACGAGCTGCGCCTGACCACCGCCACCACCACGGGCGCCATCACCGACACCGAAACCTTCGGCCTGGACGCCGTGGCCAACCGCACCAGCCACAGCCGCACCAGCGGCGCCTGGGCCTACGACGCCAACAACCGCCTCACCCAGGCCGGCACCGGCCCCGATGCCCCACGCTACACCTGGGACGACGCCGGCAACCTGACCCAGCGCACCGAGGGCAGCCTCATCACCACGTTCGGCTACGACAGCAGCAACCGCCTGACCGAGGTCCGGATCAACGGCGCGCTGGCCGCGCGCTACGGCTACGACCCCATGAACCGGCGGCTGTGGAAAGAGCAGTACCGCGACCGCCAGGGCGCCCCCCTGGTCCAGGCCCAGCGCACGCTGTACCTGTATGCCGACGAGGGCCTGCTGGCCGAGGCCACGCAAGCCATCACCTTGCAGGCCGACCTGACGGTGAGCGCGACGGCCGCACCGCAGATCAGCACCCAGTACGGCCTGCGGCCCGAGGCGCCGTTCAGCACCGGGGTGCTGTTCGTCAAGACCCGAAACAGCAACGGGCAAGCCACCTTCGCCTACCTGCACCACGACCACCTGGGCACGCCCATTGCGGCCAGCGACAAGCAAGGCCGCCTGGTCTGGGCAGCGCGCTACACGCCCTTCGGCCAGGCCAGCCTCATCACCCCGGCACCCACGCCCGAGCTACCCACCATCGCCCTCAACCTGCGCCTGCCCGGGCAGTACTTCGATCAGGAGACGGGGCTGCACTACAACTGGAACCGGTATTACGATGCCAGCACGGGGCGGTATACGCAGGAGGATCCGATTGGGCTTGAGGGGGGGTGAATCGGTATGCGTATGTTGAAGGGAACCCGATCAGCTATATCGATCCGGAGGGGCTCGCAGGGAAGATTCCAAAGGACTTTGGGCGCGGAAAAAACTTCCGTCACCAAATCAATTGCCGGAGCAAGTAAAGAAAGATATCGAGCGGAGGCAGGTCATGGGTCAAGATGCGCTTGATACGATTAAGTGCTATTTCGGTCTTAGGAATTGTGAGGCTGAGGACGAACTAAAGAAGGCCACCATGTGCGTGCTGTCGATCTGCACGACATGTGATGGGAACATCTTCCAGTCGGGCTCAAAGGCGCCCGAAGTGAGCGTGTATGACCCGGCGACGACAACATGCAAGTGTATCAAGTACGAGTTTAATCCAAATTACCGTGGTGGATCGCCTCCAGGTCTAAGGAAGGTCTGAATAACTCGCGCCCCGCCGTGGTAGCCGAGGCATTGCCGCGCGAGCCCTGATTTCCGGCACGGTGGCCACGTTGCAAAGTGGCCCAATGGCCCCGAAGTGGCACTGCCACCCC